>Ga0326733_1000019_pt1 | contig 99489 bp, 89 predicted proteins | sample 14_GP2_308_FD_207946 | JGI IMG/M metagenome (GOLD analysis project Ga0326733, IMG submission 207946) | Glacier ice microbial communities from Ngari, Tibet, China - 14_GP2_30.8 | ecosystem: Environmental > Aquatic > Freshwater > Ice > Glacier | place: China: Ngari, Tibet | collected 2018-07-17
ATCGCTACGAAGGCATGTTTGAAAATAACCAACGGCGCGGCTAGGCTTATATACGGCAAACGGCGCACCATCGCTGCCCGTGAATCGCCCCGGGGCGATTCACACCCATTTCAGAGTTGTTGATACCATTGCCTTAGGGCACTAACAATAGCTGGAGTTGTCTTGGAAATCAAACCGGAAGCGATTAACAGAGCGTGCAGTGTTTCTTTTTTTTGGGAGAAGGCGGCTGAGGTGGTGGGGCAATGTAATTTTTGTGACAAACAGCAATCTTTGAAAAATAGGTATGACCTTAGTTTCACCTTTGGCCAGTTGGAATTTCCCTGATCAGTCTGCCATTCCGCACAACAATAATCGCGGTCTGCGTTTGAATGGCAATTGCGCGCGCGCGTTGGCCTGCTCGTTGGAGAGCTGCCATAACGCTTCTTGCATCTCCATCGCGTGCTTGACTTAGCGGTTTAGGGTTCGTGTTCATTCCAATCTATAGGTCATGGCATATCGCCCGCGTTATCTAAATGCAGCCGGACATCAACCAATGGTTTATAAAGTTGATAAAAGTTTTTTAATCCTGAGTCAAAACGGCGACGTGTGACCATCTCAGGTATGTCATGCCCACCGTGGAGCACTCTCTCTAAAACACGGGCAATAGCTGTTTCGGAATTGGGCGACTGTGAAAAATTAACTTGACATGATAACTTCGCTCACGCCATTTTGTGAGGGGCTTGGTGTAGCTAACTCCGCTGAAGATGGTTTTAAATGCAAAAATTTGACTAATCAAAATCAGTTTGTCGATGGTCCTAAGCATTAGATGGCAACGGTAGCTGCGACTCAAAAAATTCATGCGGCTAAGCATCAATTAACTCGCATCAGAAACACTGAATCAATGGGAATTATAGGTATGCCAAATGCGCCAAAGGTAAGTAGGAAATCCGTAAAGCTCGCTGATGTCAACAAGATTAAGTTTATTTCAGCAAAAGTTGATTCTCTAAAATTAAACACAGAGGCTGTTATTCCAGCTTATCTGTTGTCGCTATGCGTGGGCAGCGCATTACTTGGCCAACACAAAAAAGATAGGTATATAAGTTCTGCACAGCTTGTCACCAACCACTCGGAAAGTGATCTTGCAGGAGAAAATCTCGTTGTGGTGGCTAACTTCCCGAGGAAACAAATTGGTAGATTTAAATCAGATTGCCTGGTAACAGGCCTTCAGGATGAATCTTTTGAAATCCGTGAAAAAATAAAAAGCACAGTCGCCGTCAAAACTTCCGAGCCTGTACCTGACGGATCTGTAATTTCTGTTTTAAATACAAGCGAGATTTTAATTGACAATGCCCGAGACTTAACTTTTTCTGATTTGTGACTATTCAGCATACCTTGCGGGTAGTTAAATAATTTGCAATACTAGCGCCATGGACGAACTACCTGACCTTTCAAGGATTTCGATAGAGCAAAAAGACGCGCTCATTCGCTTTCTTTTTGGTGAAGTCAATCGTCTGTCGGCACAGGTAACAGCACTGTCGTCCCAGGTGATGGAACTCAAAGCCAGGCAGAACAAGAATAGCCACAACTCCAGCAAACCGCCCAGCACCGATGGTCTGACAAAGAAGACACAGTCCTTACGTGAGGCCTCCGGTAAAAAGCCTGGTGGGCAACCCGGCCACAAGGGCAGCACACTTAAACGCGTGGCGACACCCACGCAGGTGATTGTCCATAAACTGCCAGCGCAGTGCGACCGATGTCATTGTGCGTTAGTGCCCGAGCATGCGCAGGTGGCGCACCGTCGCCAAGTCTTCGATGTGCCGGTGACAGCACTCGATGTGATTGAGCACCGTACGTTGGCACTGACCTGTCATTGTGGTCAACACCATGCCAGCGAGTTTCCGGCCAATGTGACTGAAGCGGCGCAATATGGCCCGAACCTGCGTGCATTGGGTGTGCATCTAACCCAAGTGCAGTTGCTTCCCTTTGCCCGCGCATCGCAGTTGATTGGCGAACTCTACAAAGTCACCGTATCGCCGGGCACCCTGGTTGCGTGGGTGAGACAAGCCCACGCAGCGTTGCAAGCGACAGCCGATGATATTGCCGAGCATCTAGTTGGCGCACCGGTGGTGCATGCCGACGAATCAGGGTTGCGCGTACAAGGTAAATTGCATTGGCTTCACGTAGTGGCCAGCCAGACGCATACCTGGTACGGCATTCATGGCAAGCGTGGTATGGAAGCAATTGGCGCGCATGGCATCTTGCCCAGGCGAAGAGCGGTGACTGTGCATGACTGCTGGAAACCATATTGGCAACTTGATTGCGTGCACGCCTTGTGCAACGCCCATCTGCTGCGCGAACTGGTGTATGTGAAGCAAGTCACAGCCCAGGCGTGGCCGCAGCAGATGACGGATTTGCTGCGTACAGCCAACAAGATCAGCAACGCATCACGCCGCCAGAACATGCCGCTTGCGCCCGAGGTGGTGGCGGCCTTTCGTACACTCTATGATGATATCTTGCGTCAAGCGCAGTGTCTTCACCCCGCAGCAGCACCGTCGCCAGGCAAACGCGGCAGCAGCAAACAATCGGTGGCTTTTAATCTGTTGCGCCGCTTGCGCGAGCACGCCGGGGTAGTATTGCTGTTTGTGGGCGATCCTGCGGTACCGTTCACAAACAATGTGGGCGAACGTGCCATCCGTATGCCCAAAGTCAAACAGAAAATATCGGGCTGCTTTCGTACCCGCCATGGCGCAGAACGCTTTAGCGTCATTCGCTCCTGCCTCGACACCTTCCACAAACAAGGCCACAGCATGCTCGACGTATTACGCCGTGCCTTCTCCGGAAATCCACTTCAGCTTGCCACTGGCTGAATAGTCACTATTTTTTTATCATAAGGAATTTGAAATGCAACTCATCGGATGTGGATGTCCCACTTTAAGCACACCATTTTTATTAAAAAAACGCCAATGGCTTTGGTGTTTATTTTTATTCTTCACTAGTGCATTTTCTTCTACTGCGTGGGGCCAAGCAGATATTAAACATTGGGCCGGTGCTTTTTTTGAAGCAAATGATTTTAACCAAAAATCTCAGGCTGTTAATGAGGGTAGCTTTAATTTGGACTCTAATTCTATTGCCAACGATTCGCTGAGCTCGCTACGGGTTGCGCCTGGTTTTAAAATCACGCTATACGAGCATTATAATTTGCAAGGTGCTTCTAGAATTTTTACCTCAGATGCTTCCTCCTTAGGCGATTTTAATGATAAAACCTCGAGCTATAAAGTTGAAGTCATTTCAAATAACATTCCCTCTACATTTAATATCATTTCTAAAAATATTTTAGGAACAGATAATAAATCTATGTGCATAGATATTAGCGCAGGCGGTACAGCTAACGGTACAAACATTCAATTATGGACGTGCAGTCCCCTAAATATCAATCAAGCTTTTACCTATAATCCAACAGATTTACATTTGCGGTCGAAAGCGAATCCGAATAAATGTGTGGACGTGAAAGGAGCAGGAATAGCCAATGGTACCAACATTCAATTGTGGGATTGCCTTGATGTGCTCAATCAAAAATTTAATTACGTTAACAATCTATTTCGGCCCATGCATGTAGCGAATAAATGTATAGATATCTCTGCAGGAGGGCGAACCGATGGCACCAATATTCAATTGTGGGATTGCCAAGCAGAAAATATTAATCAGCCTTTTGAATTAAGCGAATGGGGTTCTACGCGAACCGTAGCATTAAATTATAATGTGACGTTGGGGCATGACTTTGCGGGAAAATTTAAGCTGCATTGGAGTCAACGCCCTGGAACTGGATTAAGTCGGGATTGGGTTGGATTGTATAAATACCCTAACAGTCGTGAATATTGGAGTTGGACCAACACTAACTCATCAGGTTCTGTTAATACGAGCTCTCAAGTAACACAAACTACGAATGAAGGCTGGATTGCAAAATTTTTTAGTAACGATCAGGAAGTTGCTCGCTCGAAACCTTTTCAACCTCAGGCTCACGTTTGGCTTACAAATGATAATGGTAAGGTAAGAATTAATTGGGATTCTGTGCTTCCAGGAATTAATGATTATGTAGCACTTTACTATAGCAATGGTTTGTATGTGCAGGATCAATGGCAATGGGTTTATTATCAAAATACGGGCGGGTACACTACCGCCACAAATTATGACGAATCACAAGGTTATTTCGCCAATTATGTGGCTCGTAACTCGTCATTTAATTATGTAGAAATAGCACGTTCTAATGCCATGAAATGTTGCCAAACGCATATTTTTTCAGCAGGCACAGGCTATTCTGCAACGATAGATTTAGCTTATGCCGATGTTTTTGTGGAAAGCACCAAAGAATGCAATGGCGGATTTCATAACGCTCTTGGGTCAGTCATTAAAAATTCAACATTACCCCAGGGTCAATGGAGTAATTCGAAATCTTGGAAAGATTCACTCAACAGACCTGGCCAACCTTTACTGCTGGTCAACGCAAATTTTTTTGCTGTGAAAAAAGTGGGAGAAGAATCGCTTCAGCCGTATCGAGATTTGTGTACTAATGCTATGGGACTTTCAGTAAATAATCATGAGTTGACGTCTTTACCAGGCAGCGTTCATGGAACCAATACGTCAAGTTTGATTTTTTTCCACAAAGGGTATGCCGAAGCAACGCAAGGTGGATTTGCAAAAATTACCTCGAATCCTACGCTCAGCCAATATAATTTAGATCAAATTCAATACGCTGTTTCGGGATATCGATTATTGGTCGGTGGATACTATGAGGTGCAGCAACCGGAAGCCATTACTCCGAACTTACCACGTCCAAGAACCGCGATGGGATTATCCGTCGATGGAAAGCGGTTGTATATTTTAACGGTAAATTCTGGCAGTGATTCTAAAGGCGCTACTTTAAGAGAAATGTCCGATACAATCCGTGGTTTGGGAGCATATCAAGCGTTGACTATGGATGGTTCAGGATCTGCACAATTTCAATATACCAATGCTGCAGGACGTGAGACAAAAACTGCTCCCAGCGACACTCTCGAGGGTTTAAACGGATATTATTACCGTCCTGTACCAGTTGTTTTAGGGGTGCGAAATTAAGTTGTTCGTCCTAGGGAAGCGCTGATTTAATCCCAAGCATTTCACATGGCACACTGAAGTGGCACATTAACACATTGTGTTTTCCACCCTGTGGTCCTGAAGCAAACGACGAGTTTTTCCGACATTGAATTTGCCAACAAAAAGAGACTGATCTGGCGCGAGCGGTCTCTTGCGCAGATCGATTCGGCCACACCGCGATCGGAGGTAGTGTTGGCGTTGCATCTGCATTACCCCACAGGTGATGGTCGGGGTCGCCCACCGATTGGCCTGGAGCGCATGGTGCGCATGTAGATTGCGCAGTAATGCTTGGGGTTGTCTGACGAAGGCCTTGACGATGCGATCTACGACATCCAGTCTGTTCGCAGTTTTGTCGGTATTGACCTTACACACGAGTCGGCCCCCCCGACTTCGACAGTTAGGCCGGATTCCGCGGTTTTCAGCGGAGGGTGGTCTATATAAATCAATCACTTACACTTAAATTTCAGACGGTTTTCTGGATTTCTTGTAATGGCACGTTTTATTAGATAGTCGGGTCTGAAATATCTCCAAACGCCAGTAGCCAGGCGGCTTAGCTTGACAAATGTCATCGCAGAATTTGCAAGAAACCTGGCAATAGCGGTTTATTTCCTTGCAAATTTTGTCGAGGTTTTTATGGACAAGAAACGTAAGCACCCAGCCAACCCATCTTGACACCGGGGGACACTTAAATATTAAACATCAAAATTTTGGTCGATAAAATGTCTAACAAACGGTCGTTTGTTAGACATTTTTGAAATCCTCGATTTTTGGCTCGAAAGAGCCATTTATTTCGTTTAAAATGTCTAATAACTTATCTAATTATTTAAGTAAATTAAACCCTATGGATTTTTGAAAAATGAGCATTACAAAAATTGGATATGCCCGCGTTAGTACCGAAGATCAAAATCTTGATTTACAGAATGATGCTTTGGAAAAAGCTGGATGCAGCCAAATTTACAAAGAGTACGCTTCCGGCAAGTCGACGCTGGCCAGGCCGGAGTTGGCAAATTGCTTGAAGGCATTACGAGCTGGCGACACGCTGAGCGTGTGGCGGCTTGACCGGCTGGGCCGATCGCTACCCGACCTTGTGGCGATCGTCAACGACCTTGAAAAACGCGGAATTGGATTTGAGTCGTTGTCTGAGAGGATTGACACGACCTCAGCCAGCGGCAAACTGATTTTTCATGTGTTCGCAAGCATGGCGGAGTTCGAGCGCAATGTGATTCGTGAACGCACGGCAGCGGGCTTGGCAGCAGCGCGTGCGCGTGGTCGAAAGGGCGGTAGGAAACCAAAGCTCGATGCAGATCAGATCCGGCAGATCAAGGCACTATTAAAAGATCCAAATATTCGGGTAATGGATATTGCAAAACAGTACGGCGTATGCCGTGCGACGGTTTTTAATGCTGTTGGAGCAGTTAAACCAGAACGGGGGTTGTAAGCCAAGATTATCAAAATTATGCAGGGCAACTGCAATTGGACGCTAGATTTCAGTCACGGTGACGGAAAACTGTAACACCAGCTTATATGTCCGAAAACGGTCGGTTTCGGACGTTCACTACGGAAATAATTTTTTGGGAAAATATAATTGAACTCGTTAATCAACGGCTAACAAAATGTATTGGAAAAATACTTTCTTTTGAATAACGATTTTAGCGATTGAACTTTCAACAAATTAGGTGAGAAGTTTCTGTACAGAAGGTATAATCACGCCGGGCTATTTGTTGTTATATTCACAACATCAACTAATATAGGTGGCGTTTGTATGGATTTATTAATTAAAGCATTTGAATACTTTTTTGAAAACGTTGATAAAGGAAATTGGCTTAATTTGTTTCTGATTCTATTCTTTGTTGTAGTTGGTGTAATTATGTGGAAATTTATACCAATATCAGAATTTTTTGACCGTCGATCAAAAGAAGCACAGATTTACCTTCAAGAATCTTTAGCAATAAATACCTTTTCCAAGCCAACTGAAATATTTTTTACAGATTTACTTCACGAAATAATTTTTAAAAGAGTTACAGGCATAACTGCTGATAAAATTTTTCGAGAAAAGATTATACTAATTATTGAGAAATCAAATGGAAAAATTCAGAGGACACAGATTGCTAAAGCCTGGAAATATCTTTTTTTAAACGAAGAAAATGGAATATTATCAGTTAAGCTCGAAAAATCGGACAAGTATGAAGATATATTTAGTCGGTTAATCGTAGGAATCATGGTTGTTTTAACAATGTTATGTATTTTAACCGCGATGTTTTCAAAGGTCGGTACGGTCTTCGAGAGTATTGGATTAATTTTTATAGGAATCATATTTTTTGGTTACGCAATGTATGTCGCCAGTACAACAATTCCGTATTCGGTTGCAAAAAAGATTGAACCCATAATTTCCGAAATTGAGACTCCCAAAAAACCCGTTTAGAGATTAGCAGGCAGATACTGATTGCATGAGTAGTGGTCTACTAAATTGTGAGGGGCAACTGCAATCGGAAACTAACTTTCAGCCAAGGTGACAGTATCTGAAATGCCAGTTTATTTATCCGAAATGAACAGTGGCGCGCTGTCAAACTTCAACGAAACCAAATGCCACGTGTTATCAAAATGTCAGAAGTAAAGCGTTTGAAACTAGACCGTTAAACATCGTATTTAATAGCTTTCTCAGCATCCTTTTGAAGGAATTTTGTGACTGTTCAGCATAGCTGAAGCACACAAATCTCATATAAATCAACAGGTTAAATTTTTTTGAAATTCGTATTTTCAGGTTTTTTATTTGAAAAAGACATATTTCTGCCGTTTTTCACAAATTGAAAAACACAAGCCTCTGATTTTTAACGAGTTTTTTGTGCTGAATAGTCACTCTGATTTTTTACGTGTAGACATTCGAGTAGGAACAGTATGCAGCTTTGAGCTTGACGCAAACAAACCCAGTCCATTATTACGCGTTGACTGTGGACCTGAAGGTGAAAAAATTGCGATGACGGGATGGGTTGCAACGCCAGAAAACATACTGGGGAAGCAAGTTTTATTAGTCACCAATATTTGCGCTGAAGAGATTCCGCATGGATCAAGAGCAGACTCGCTTATCTTTAGTCCGAAAGAGGGGGTATGGTGTACGCCAATTAAGCAGTGCAAAAATGGTTATAAGTTAGCCTGACTATTTTATATCGAGCTAATGGGGGTGCGGCGTAAAACCTGGACTGGTTTATGCTGCGATGCCAAGGCTCTCCCGATATTCTCGGGGACTGAGTGAGCCAAGGGAAATTTTGATACGCTTTTCGTTATACCAGTGGATGTAGGAATTGACTATCTGGATGAACTGCTCAACAGTGATGGCCTTCCAGTTCCGAGGGTAAAACATTTCGGTCTTCAGCCGTCCAAAGAAGCCTTCACATGCCGCATTGTCGGGTGAGCACCCCTTGCGCGACATCGAGCGAGTCAGCTTAGCGTTTTTCATCCGTAAGAGCCATCCAGGCCATCGATAGTGGGCGCCACGATCGGAGTGAACGATGGGCCGGTCATCTCCGTTTGACACCGTCTCGATAGCAGCATCCAACATCGTGTTCACCAAGTCGGCATCTGGACGCGTGCCGATCGTCCAACTAACAACCAAGCCATCGAAGCAGTCAATCATTGGCGATAGATAGACTTTCCCCGCTGGGATCTGAAATTCCGTGATGTCGGTAAGCCATTTCTCATTCGGGATCGTAGCCCGAAAGTCGCGGTTGATGAGATTCTCCGGTGCTGGACTAATTTCTCCAAGGTAGGATCCGTACCGGCGCCTCCTAGTGGCTGCAACGACCAAGCATTCCTGCTTCATCAAGCGTTGCACGACTTTTTCAGAGAGATATACCTGCTGCTTGCCAAGCGCTGCCTGCATCCGCCGATATCCATAGCAACGATGATTGCAATCGAAGACATCTTTAATGGCAAGGCGTTCGGTTGCATACTTGTCAGGCTTTCGGAGACAGACCCGGTGATAAAAATAGGAGCTGCGGGCAAGGCCAAGTTCGATCAAGAGTTCTGAGAGCGCATAGGTTTGCTTTAGGGCGTCAACCAGTATTGTCTTCTCCCGATTTGTCAGGAGTGGAAGGTCGACGCCCAGGCCTTTTTTTAGCAGTTCATTGGCCTTCTTCAATAGGTCATGTTCAAGCTGCAATTGCCGAATGTCTTGCCGAAGAGATTCGACTTGCCGCTGCAGGTCCGTCTGCTCTGGATCTGGTGATGAATCGTTCTGGTATTTCATGGATGAGGCAGTCTCACGACCAAGTAGCTGGTTCTTCCAGTTGTACAGCGTCGGCCTGCTAACCGCCAGCTTTTGAGCAATTTCTTGGGCACTCACCTGCCTGGTGCAAAGCGCAATGACTGCCGCCTGCTTGAGCTTTGGAGAGTGTTGTACGCCTGCCGCGTTGCCGAGAACCTGATGCCGCATTTCAGGGTGCAGTTCTTCAATCCACACATTAAGCGTTTCACTGCATGGGTATCCAAGCGCCTTTACTGTTCCAGCAAGGCAACGACCATGCTCCAAGTAATGATCCACTGCTGCCTGTTTCTGTTCATCAGAATATCTTTGCCAATTACAAGCACGGCCTAGCTTCAAATCGCGGCTCTGTTCGTATTCCCGATACCAAACCTTGAGTGCCTTCACGTTTGGATAACCCAACTGCCGAACGGTTGCAGCAGCACGTTTTCCGAGCCTTATGTAGAGCTTAACTGCTCGAATGCGGTCTTCGTATGAGTACATGAACTACCTCCAGGTAGTCCAAGTTTTACGCCGCACCCCCAAAAGCGGGAGTGCGAGGAAATTTGGTTGGCACAAAAAACCGAGGAATTGCTTATGAGCATGCGAGCTGAAATGTTAGAAAACGAGGATCGACTTCCTGAATACTTTAGCAAAACGTAATCGTTCATTTTGATGGCGCATGCGAACTAACTTTTGAGTTGGTTTGTAAAAACAGTCATGCCCGCAAGGTCAGGTTCCGATTTATAGTTCCACTGTCTCTTGTCGTTAAGTGCTTGGTGGGACAAGGCTATAGACACAAACTGTGTAGCGTCGCTACACACTGCATAATGCAAAAAAAGGATCACAAGCCGAAGCTTGCAATCCTTTAATCTTTTTACTAAATTCCTGGTAGGCCGTGCGGGATTCGAACCTGCGACCAACGGATTAAAAGTCCGCTGCTCTACCAGCTGAGCTAACGACCCGAAAGACCGCAATTATAGTGAACTTCGCTACTCGCTGTCAAATGGATCGGCAAACTTCTTGCGTCGCTGCTAGCGCAGGCTGGGCAAGCGCTCTTTCGCGGTTTGCGCAGCGGGCGCCTCAGGATATTGCGCAATCAATGTTTCCAACGCACGGCGTGCCTGTACTTTGTCTTTAAGCTCGACATGGCAGTTGGAAATATTGAGCAACGAATCTGGCGCGCGGGTACTGTCAGGAAAATTTTTCAGCACCGCTTGATGCGCCGCGATGGAACTGCGGCAATCACGGAGCGCGTAATGCGTATTGCCCAACCAGTATTGTGCCGCTGCTGCATAACCTGATTGTGGGTAACGCCGTAGGAACTCGTTGAATCCAGTGTTGGCTCCACGATAGTCTCCAGCTTTGAACTGACCCAGTGCCACCTCGTAAAGTCGTTGCTCACTTTGATCAACCGTCGCTTCACGGCCATCCACGGTGAGCTTTTGCGGCTCCACCTTGCGCAGGCGATTGTCTAGATCGACGTAGAAATCCTTTTGCCGTTGCTGGGCATTAGCAACTTCATTCGTCAGCACCTCGATCTGGCCACGTAGCTTTGCCACATCCAGGCGCAATTGCTCGTTCTGCCCGGCCAGATCGAGCAGGCTGCTTTTGTCGGCCTTCGAGTCAAGACGGCTGTTGAGGTCGCGCTGGGTTGCCTCAATGCGTGTGCGGGCATCCAGGATCGCTTTGCGGGCTTCTTCATCATCAAAGAGGCCGGCATAGGCTGTCAGTGGCGAAAACGACGCTGCGGTTAACACAACCGCAGCAAACTGAATAAAAAATGGTTTCATGAATTTTAATAGACGATGTCAGCACGACGGTTTTCAGCGTAGGCGGCTTCATCGCTGCCCGTTGCTTTCGGTTTTTCCTTGCCGAGGGAAACAGCTTCCATCTGCGACTCTGGAACGCCTAGCAATGACATGGATTTGCGTACAGCTTCGGCACGCTTCTGGCCGAGCGCCAGATTATATTCGCGTCCGCCACGGTCGTCGGTATTGCCTTGAATGATGACCTTACGGCTTTTATTGGTGCCAAGATAACGCGAGTGCGCGTCGATCACAGGTTTAAAATCTTCTTTCACAATATAGCTGTCATAGTCAAAATAGACACTACGACGAGCCAGTACGCCTTTTGGATCATTAAGCGGATCGGTGCCAGGCGCCGTGACAGTCGCCACTGAGCGCGGATCGGTCGAGGCATTGGCCTGGTTGGCTGAACGATCTTCAATCGGCGTTTTTGATTCGTCGAGTTTGGTTGATGAGCATGCCGACAACAGCAAAACAGTGGACAAAACAGCGGTCGAACACATCAGATTGCGCATAGTAATACTCTCCTGGTTTTTAAAAAATACACTTTTACTTCATGAATGGGCCCCATGTCGGCTCCCGAATATCGCCTGCTTGCGTGCTTAAGGTATGCCGCACGCGGCCATCGACTGACACGACAGCCAATGCGCCACGTTTGCCGGTATCGGTTGCATACATGATGTATTTTCCATTCGGTGAAAAGCTCGGCGATTCATCCTTTGCCGTGTCAGACAGGCGCAGTTCCTGGCTATTGGAGAGATCCATTGCAAATAGCTGAAACCGGCCGTCGCGTCGTGAGATGTAAGCCAGCGTTTTGCCATCGGGCGCCACCCTCGGGCTGATATTGTAGGAGCCGTTAAAAGTGACGCGCTGAGCATCGCCACCAGTTGCCGCCATTTTGTAGATTTGCGGGCCACCACTGCGGTCGCTGGTGAAATAAATGCTTTGGCCATCGGCTGAAAACTGCGGTTCGGTATCGATGCCATTAGTGTTGGTCAAGCGTCGCAGGTTACTACCATCGGGATTGACTACATAGACTTGTGTCAACCCATCTTTGGAGAGGGCTACGGCCAATTGCTTGCCATCCGGTGACCATGAAGGCGCAGAATTGCTGCCTTTAAAATTTGCCACTACAGTGCGTTGACGGGTCACCAGATCCTGTACATACACCACCGGTTTTTTTGCTTCAAATGATACGTAAGCGACCTTGGTGCCATCCGGCGACCATGCCGGCGAAATGATTGGCTCATTCGAGCGTAGGGCAACTTGTGTGCCTTCACCGTCGGCATCGGCTACTTCCAGACGGTATTCACGCCCGGCCTTCGTCACATAGGCAATCCGGGTAGCGAATGCGCCGCGTGCGCCGATCAATTTTTCATAGATGTCATCAGCGATCTTGTGGGCTGATACCCGCGTCATCTGCGGTGTGGCGGCCTGCGCTAATGCAGAAAGCTGTGCCGACTTCACGGTATCGAAGAGGCGGTAGCGTACGTCAAAGCGGCCATCGGCTAAACGTTGCACGCTACCGACCACCAGCGCATCGGCGCCTCGAGATTTCCAGTCGCCATAATTGACTGCCGTGGTTTCCGACATTGCTGTACCCACATCAATTATCTTGAAAAAGCCGCTCCGCAACAGATCGGCCTTGATGATGGCACTGACTTGCTGTGGCGCGATTGATTCGTCGGCAAAGGCAGCAACAGCTATCGGTATCTGGTTGGCGCCAACGCCGGAGATTTCAACCCGTAACTGGGCATTGGCGTTGCTGTTGCCACCCAGCGCCAATATGACGGCTAGGGTGGCGGCGCTACCTAAGCGGGCAATAGTAGAGAGAGATTTGGTTTGCATGGTCACTGGTCTTTCGGTTTATGCGAAACGGTAAAGCCGGAGGGTGCCGAGCCGGATTTGTCAGGCGGGAAGGGCTGGGATTTTTCAATTGCACGGGATACCGCATCATCAAAGCCGGGCACGCCAGACGATTTAGTCTTACGCAGTCGGCGGATCGATCCGTCCGGCAGCAATTCCACTGCAAATTCAGCAGATGGATTGCTATCAAGTTCATCTGCGCCATTAAAAATAGTGTTTGACTTGATTTTGGCTCCCACTTTTTGAATATAGCTGGCATCCGCGCGTGAGCCCTGCGATTTTGCCGCCTCACCGGTTCCACCGCTGCCGACACTGGCTGAGTCGGTCATGCGCCGCAGATTATCTTCACGCTGCGCTGCGAGCTTCTGGTCTTCAAGTGCGTCGTCTTTGCGCTGTTTGTCAGTTGCCTTTGCCGCTGCGAGTTTTTTCTGGTCATCAATTTTTTTCTTGGCTGCTGCGTCTGCGGCTTGCGTCAGCCGTTGCAATTCCTGTGTCTTTTGCTGTGCCTGCAATTTTTCCTGTGCTTGCAATTTCTGCTGTTTTTCCTTGCGAGCTGCTTCCTCTTGTTGGGCAAGTCGATCCCGCTGTTTTGCTGCTTCTTCCTGCTCGCGTTTGCGCTGCCGTTCCTTGGTTGCTCGTTCACGCTCTAATGCAATATCCGGTGTGTTCTGAATAGGCGGCGGCACGGATTCGGCTGGAGCCGGACGCGGCGCACGAGCCTTCGGCGTCGGTGGGGCCGGTTCTGTTTCTGCTTTCGTTTCGAGCGCCACTACCGGTTTGGCGCGTGGTGCTGCTTCGAGCGCTTTCATGTTCCAGACTTCCGCTTCTACTGCAACGGGTGTCACGCTTTGCCAACTCACGCCAAACCATAGCAATGCCAACAGCGCCCCATGCACCAACAAGGCCAGCACAATAGCTCGCCAACGCCCGGGCTCATGGGGAACGTTGTAAAGCGGGCTATCGTTCATTGTATGACTCGATCAGCGTGTTGCAAGGCCAACCCGATCCACGCCAGCTTTTTTTGCTTCTGAAATCATTTGAATAACTTCATCGTAACGAATATTCTTGTCGGCGGAAATCATGAGCGGCATGTCCGGTGTTTCTGCGTGTAAGGCGCGCAGTTGGCGTAACAACGCATTCCGGTCGTCAAACTTTTGTGCTTGTGCAGTACTTGCTTGCGAGCCGCCCAGGCTAATGCTGGAGCGATTATCCGGCTCAAGCGTGATTTGGATATATTGCGTCGGAGGCGCCGCCGATTTGCCCGCCGTAGGCAGGTTAATCACACTCGGGCTAGCCAAAGGTGCTGCCACCATAAAAATCACCAGCAGCACCAACATAACGTCGATATAAGGCACAACGTTGATCTCGGCCTTAAATCGACGAGTACGGCCACCACGCAGTGAGGTCGAGCCGCCCATTAATGCGCCTGCCTTTGCAGAATGTTTGAAAATTCTTCGATAAAGCTTTCAAACCGGATCGCCAACCGATCGATGTCATGGGAATAACGGTTATAGGCCACGACTGCTGGAATAGCCGCGAACAGGCCGATTGCCGTTGCAATCAACGCTTCGGCAATGCCGGGGGCCACGGCCGCAAGCGTTGCCTGCTGGACATTAGCCAATCCACGAAAGGAGTTCATGATGCCCCAGACGGTGCCGAATAAACCGACATAGGGCGATACCGAGCCAACTGACGCCAGGAAAGCCAGATGCGATTCGAGCACATCCATTTCACGTTGGTAGGCTGCCCGCATCGCACGGCGCGCACCGTCGAGCAATGCGCTGGGGTCCAACGGTGCTTTGCTGCCTGCAGCCCGTGCCTTGGAAAACTCGCTCATGCCCGCTTCAAAAATTCGTTCTAAGGCGCCAGTGCTGCCAGAGCTTTTGCGGCGGTTCGATATGGCATCCTGATACAAAGTTGCCAGGTTGCCACCTGACCAGAACGCCCGCTCAAATTCTTCTGTTTGTGATTGCGCGCTTCGGATGGTAAACATCTTTCGAAAGATGTAAGTCCAGCTTAATGCTGATACGCCCAAAAGCAACGCCATCACCAGTTGCACGATGATTGAAGCGTTAAGAATCAGAGTAAGAAACGATAAATCCTGGGTAGCGGTCATGAAGGAATGTGCCTGGTCGACGTATGAGAGTTAGGTAAGACTAGATTGCCCAGAACTCGAAGATTGTTTAAAAGTCGCTTGAACAAATTGGCGAACCGGCGCAGGGAGTGGTTGAGGTCGCAAATTATGGCGATTAACGCAAGCCACCTTAATTCGCCCGGTGGCAATCAATACGGGCGCCACATCAGCACATTCGCTACGCCACGCCTCCTGCAAAAAATCAACAGAAGCCTGGCCATTCCTTTCGACAATTACTGATAATTTCAGTTCATTATCAAGTGTGGCGGGCCGATGATAATCGATTGAGGTGCGCATGACTACGAAAGCGATATCGTGCTCTTTGGCAAGCGTGGATTGATCGATGCCACCGCTGCGCAGCCACTCGGTGCGCGCACGCTCGAAAAACTTCAGGTAATTCGCATAAAAGACGATGCCGCCAGCATCGGTGTCTTCATAATATACCCGCACCTGCCAAATGAATGGCGTCGTCATCGCTGCAAGCATTTAGCTCAAACCACTCGTTTTACATTCAACGGCGCAAAGCCCTGGCAAGTCGGCATCATTTCTATATGGTTGATGTTGACGTGTGCCGGTAGGGTGGTAAGCCAATATGCCGCTTCGGCAACGTCTGCAGCTGTCAAAGGCGTAGTGCCGGCATAGACCTTGGCAGCCGCTGCATCGTCGCCCTTCATACGGATGTTGGTAAATTCGGTGCCACCGCATAACCCGGGTGCTATATTCGTTGCCCTGACGCCGGTCCCGATCAAGTCGGCACGTAAGTTTAGGGTGAATTGATCAACGAAAGCTTTGGTCGCGCCGTAGACGTTGCCGCCTGGATAAGGATAACTGCCGGCAATCGAGCCTAGGTTAATCACCAAACCACTGCCACGGGCGACCATTTGTGGCAGGATTGCATGCGTCATCGTTACCAGCCCCGTGCAGTTGGTGGCAATCATTGTTTCCCAGTCATCCAGGCTGGCGTCCTGCGCAGGCGCTATACCCAGGGCCAGGCCGGCGTTATTGATCAATACATCAATTTCTTGCCACTCGGCTGGCAATGCGGCCAACGCCTCGCGGATCGATTTTTTGCTAGTCACGTCCAACTTGCAAGCATGTACAGCATCCCCCAGACCTACAGCCAATGCAGCTAGGCGATCCACGCGGCGCCCGGCAGCGATCACCCGATGCCCGTGGCTGACGAACTTGCGCGTCATCTCAGCGCCAAAGCCTGCACTAGCTCCGGTAATCAACACCACCATAAAAAATCCCTGAGGAAAGTAAATTAAATTTGAAGGGATTGTAGCTGAAAGCGGCACCGGTCTGAGCACTTGCTGAAAACCTGATGCTCCCGTAAAATTGGCCACTATTCCGTCTCACGTGACTGGCGAAAACCGATGCTTTAAAGCACTGCCGACTCGGGCCGGTGCAGTGCATCGAAAGGTGGAGCTCCACCGGGAAGCGTGAGATTTCATCGCCGTGCGCCTGGGTAGCCAAGATGGTCAGTACGTTTGAGGCTGCCCCATTCCTTTTTTGGTCCTCACTCGATTTCTGTTTGTATGCTTCGCGCTGCAGGCGGCCATACCTTATCGATAGGAATACACATGTTTTTAAAATCCCACACCCTGGCAAGCGTCGACCCTGAACTGTGGGCGGCAGTGCAACAAGAAACCCTGCGTCAGCAAGACCATATCGAACTGATCGCATCGGAAAACTACACCTCGCCCGCTGTCATGCAGGCGCAGGGTTCGCAATTGACCAACAAGTATGCCGAAGGCTACCCCGGTAAGCGCTACTACGGCGGCTGCGAGTATGTCGACTTGGCTGAAACCCTGGCGATCAATCGCATCAAGGAATTGTTTGGTGCCGAAGCAGCCAACGTGCAACCAAACTCCGGCTCGCAAGCGAACCAGGCTGTGTTTTTTGCGATGTTAAAGCCCGGCGACACTATCATGGGCATGTCACTGGCAGAAGGTGGCCACTTGACCCACGGCATGCCGCTCAATATGTCGGGCAAGTGGTTCAACGCCGTCTCCTATGGCCTGGATGCAAACGAAGCCATCGACTATGAAGCAATGGAGCGTCTGGCCCATGAGAAAAAGCCGAAGCTCATTATCGCCGGTGCATCCGCTTATTCCCTGAAAATTGATTTCGAGCGTTTTGCCAAGGTTGCCAAAGACGTCGGCGCTTATTTCATGGTTGACATGGCGCACTATGCTGGTTTGATTGCAGCAGGTGTGTATCCCAACCCAGTGCCACATGCCGATTTCGTTACTTCCACCACGCATAAGTCGTTGCGCGGCCCGCGGGGTGGCATCATCCTGATGAAATCGGAATATGAGAAAGTCATCAATTCCGCAATTTTCCCCGGTATTCAGGGCGGGCCACTGATGCATGTGATTGCGGGCAAGGCAGTGGCGTTTAAAGAAGCATTGACGCCAGAATTCAAGACTTATCAACAGCAGGTGGTAAAGAACGCCGATGCGCTGGCTAAAACCTTGATCGAGCGTGGTTTGCGCATTGTCTCAGGGCGCACGGAATCCCACGTGATGCTGGTTGATTTGCGTGCCAAAAGCATCAATGGCAAGGAAGCCGAAGCCATTCTTGGCACGGCCCACATGACTTGTAATAAGAATGCGATTCCCAACGACCCTGAAAAGCCATTCGTTACCTCCGGCATCCGTTTGGGAAGCCCGGCAATGACCACACGTGGTTTCAAGGAAATCGAAGCGGTCAAGGTTGGCAACCTTATTGCCGATGTGCTCGATCATCCCCATGATGCAGCAACGATCGAGCGGGTCAAAGGCGAAGTTCGCAAGCTGACCGAAGCCTTCCGGGTCTACGAGTAAGCATGGCATGAAATGCCCGTTTTGCCAGCACGGCGATACCCAGGTACTCGATACCCGCATCTCGGAAGAGGGCGATTCGATCCGGCGTCGCCGTCGCTGTGCAAGCTGCGATAAGCGTTTTACCACCTACGAACGCATCGAATTGACGATGCCGGTTGTGGTCAAGAAAAACGGCAATCGCACTGAATACGATCCAGTTAAATTACGTGCCAGCCTGAAGCTGGCCTTGCGCAAGCGGCCGGTACCAGCGTTGGCAGTCGATGCCGCCATCCACCGCATTGAAGAAAAATTGCTCTCGAGCGGTATGCGCGAGATTGCTTCCGGCCAAGTTGGTGAATTAGTGATGCAGGAGCTCAAGCTGGTCGACAAGGTCGCCTATATCCGTTTTGCTTCGGTTTATCGGAATTTTGAAGATGTTGCTGAATTCCAGGCAGCCATTGCCGAAATCGGCCCGGAGCGCAAGCCGGGTAGCGAGTGAGTTAGCAAGTGAACCGGCAAGTAATCCAGCAAATCATCAACACCGACGAAGAGGCCATGTCGTTGGCGCTTGAATGGGCTGCCAAGGGGATGTGCACGACCATGCCTAACCCGAGAGTTGGCTGTGTCATTGTAAAAAATGGCCGGGTGATTGGCGCAGGCTACACACAGCCTGCCGGTCTAGCACACGCTGAGATCGAAGCGCTGCACGCTGCTACAAAAAACGGTGAAGATGTGAAAGGCGCAACGCTCTACGTTACTCTGGAACCGTGCAGCCATTTTGGTCGTACACCACCCTGTGCCGATGCGCTGATCAAAGCCGGCGTGGGCCGCGTCGTGGCCGCTATTGAAGATCCGAATCCGCAAGTTGCCGGGCAGGGTCTGGCAAGATTGAAGGCTGCGGGCATCCAGATTCGTAGTGGCGTGCTAGCTAACGCTGCCTATGAATGTAATATCGGCTTTTTCTCACGCATGCAGCGTGGCAAGCCATGGGTGCGCATGAAAAGCGCTGCCAGTCTCGATGGCAAAACAGCCCTGCATGACGGTCGCAGCCAATGGATCACATCGCCTGAGGCGCGAGCCGATGGCCATGCCTGGCGAGCCCGCGCCTGTGCTCTGCTCACCGGTATCGGTACCGTCATTCATGATGACCCCTTGTTAACGGTGCGCGGTGTAGAGTCACCCTGCCAGCCGCTACGCATCGTCATCGATAGCCGGTTACAGATTTTGCCAAATGCACGTGTGCTCCAAGGTGGCGGCACGTTAGTGGTCACCGCTTGCAACGACCCTGAGAAAGAAAAGTTATTGCAAGATGTGGGGTGCGAAGTGCTGGTGCTTCCCAATGTGACTGGTAAGGTCGATCTTTCGCAATTGATGCTTGAATTGGGGCGGCGCGGCATGAATGAAGTGCATATCGAAGCCGGTGCGAAACTCAACGGCTCGTTGATCAGTGCAGGTTGTGTTGATGAATTGCTTTTGTATATCGCACCCAAATTGCTGGGTGATGCGAGAAGCATGTTTGAACTGGGTTTGCTATCAGAACTGGCCTTGGCAAAAAGGCTAACGTTTCATAGCGTTGGCCAGGTCGGGCCGGATCTGCGGATCTTGGCGCGGTTTGACCGACCGTATCGATAAATTACGACAGGCCTTTCCTGGCTTTGCTAAAAAAAACTTGCCACTATTATTTTTGCTTCGGAGATTGGTTTAAATGTTCACAGGCATAGTCGCCGCTATCGGCAGGATTACCTCTTCTACGCCGCTGGGTGCGGATGCTTCGGCAGGATTGCGGCTAAGCGTCGATGCGGGTCGCATGAGTCTGGATGATGTGGCATTAGGGGACTCCATCGCTATCAACGGTGCCTGTATGACGGTGGTATCCAAGACTGCCCATAGCTTTGAAGTCGATGTGTCGCGCGAAAGCCTGAACTGCACGGTTGGCTTGGAAACAACTGGTGAAGTCAATCTGGAAAAAGCGCTGACATTGTCCGAGCGCCTCGGCGGGCACCTGGTATCAGGCCATGTCGACGGGTTAGGCACGGTTAAACGTTTTGAAGCGATTGGTGAATCTTGGAAGCTCGATGTAGAGGCGCCGCATGTCTTGGCAAAGTATCTTGCCTATAAGGGTTCAATTGTCGTCAACGGCGTGTCGCTGACTATTAATCGTATTGAAGATGCACCCGTCGCCTGCGTGTTTTCTATTAACTTGATTCCACACACGGTGGAGATGACGACATTAAAGCACTTGCGAGTCGGCGTGAAGGTCAACCTGGAAATTGATTTGATTGCTCGGTATGTTGAGCGGATGCTTTCTTTGCATTAAGTCAAAAAATGCCCATGCATCTTAATCAGTTAAATAGCAGTCTTGCTTCGAATGAAATTGCACAATATCAATGTGTTGCAATTTAGTTACAGTCTCAGTTAGCCACTCCTAAAACATTTTTAGACGGAGCGCCCCCCAAAAATTTTTTATGACAAAGCAAAATATTACACAAATACTCGGCATTTATTAAAATATGCCGAATATTTGTGTAATATGTATGCATGAGTTCACACCACGCCGATATCATCCTCTCACTTGCAAAGTTACAGGGCTTGATTCGTTCGCGTGACGTCGGTATGGCGGGAGCATCGCGTGCGATGCTTGCAGAACTTGTCCGAAGTGGGCAACTTCAAAAGCTAAGCCGTGGTTTGTATTCATTACCAAACCGTAAGCCATCGGCACACGACACGCTGGCAGAAGTTGCAGCAAAAAGTACGCAGGGCGTACTGTGCCTAATTTCGGCGCTACGTTTTCACGAATTGACCACCCAACAATCTTCAGAGATTTGGCTGGCAATTCCGCACAAGGCCCATCCCCCCAAAATGGATTACCCGCCATTGCATATCGTACATATGTCGGGTGATGCTATCTCGCAGGGCGTTGAATTGGTGAGTGTTACGGGAACAACAATACGAGTTTTTTGCGTTGCAAAGACGGTTGCCGACTGCTTTAAATTCCGCAATAAGATTGGACGGGACGTGGCGCTTGAAGCGCTTCGGGAAGCGTGGCATGGCAAACGGACGACGATGGACGAGCTGTGGCATTACGCGCAAATTTGCCGGGTCGCTAATGTGATGCGGCCTTACATCGAGTCGGTGGCGGCGAAGTAGACAAAAATAACTTCCAGTACTCGATGTCGTGACGCAATTTCTTGCATTCTTTCGCTATGCCAGCCAAAGGGTCGAATTACTTTAAAATACGGTCCGAAGAGGATTACACATGTCGATTGCAAGTACCGAGGAAATTGTTGCTGAGTTGCGCGCCGGCCGGATGGTGATTCTGGTTGATGAAGAAGATCGTGAAAACGAAGGCGATCTGGTGATGGCAGCAGAGTTTGTCACACCTGAATCAATCAATTTTATGGCCCGGTTCGGGAGAGGGCTGATTTGTCTGACCCTCACCGAAGAGCGTTGCGAACAGTTGCAACTTTCGATGATGACAGCCCGCAACGGCTCGGCTTACGGCACAAACTTTACGGTATCCATCGAGGCTGCCGAAGGGGTTACCACCGGTATTTCTGCAGCAGACCGCGCCCACACCGTGCGGGCCGCCGTTGCGCGCCACGCCAAACCGGCCGACATCGTCAGGCCGGGCCACATTTTTCCGATCAAGGCGCAAAAAGGGGGCGTGTTAATGCGAGCCGGGCATACCGAAGCCGGTTGCGATCTCGCTGACCTTGCAGGCCTGACACCGGCTGCCGTGATCTGCGAAATCATGAGAGAAGACGGTACCATGGCGCGGTTGCCGGATCTGGTCGAGTTTGGGCGTGAGCATGCACTCAAGATCGGTACGATTGCCGATCTGATCCATTATCGCAGCCGTAACGAAAGTATTGTGGCACGCGTGAGCGAACGCCCGATGCTAACTGTGCACGGTGCTTTCCATGCCATCGCTTATCGCGACAAACCCAGTGGCAGCGCCCATTTGGCACTAGTACGTGGCCAGGTGCAGGCGACGCAGGAGACCTTGGTACGTGTGCATCAACCGGTGTCGATTCTGGATATGCTGGAGACCCGGGTATCCACTCACTCCTGGAGCATGGCCGCTGCAATGACGGCAATTTGCGAAAGCGAACGCGGTGTGATGGTGCTGTTGAATTGCGAAGAATCAGCGCAACAGATGTTTGATCAGTTTGCTGCGTTGAACGACTTGGCGTCAAGGCCACCCCAACGCGCGGCCAGCATGGACTTACGCACCTACGGTATCGGTGCGCAGATATTGAAAGATCTTGGCGTGGGTAAGATGAAACTGCTGGCCAGCCCGCGTAAGATGCCCTCCATGGCCGGTTTCGATCTCGAAGTGACTGGCTATGTAGCGCCGCCTGTCGACACTATTTAAACCCTCAACCGGAAAAGATCATGACTGTTGGCGTACTCGATTCAAATATGGACGGCACTGGCCTGCGCATAGGCTTGGTGCAAGCTCGTTTTAACGAAGAGATTGGCCGGGGCTTGGCCACGGCATGCGTATCGGAACTAATGCAGCTGGGCGTGGCGGCTGACGATGTGTTGCACATTACCGTACCGGGCGCCCTGGAGATACCAATCGCTCTGCAAAAAATGGCGGCGACCGAGCAGTTTGATGCCTTGATTGCGATCGGTGCAGTCGTGCGAGGTGAAACCTACCATTTTGAGCTGGTGGCTAACGAATCTGGCGCCGGCATTACCCGTGTCGGGCTTGATTTTGGTATTCCAATCGCTAACGCCATCTTGACCACGGAAAACGATGCGCAGGCGTCTGCGCGTGTGGCAGTTAAAGGTGCCGAGGCGGCAAGAGTGGCAGTTGAAATGGCAAATCTTGCAATGATCCTGGAAGAGCTTGCTGTCACGACGGATGAAGAATAACAAACAGATTTTAAGTGTTTCAAATGTATAACGAACGGATAACGAATATGTCGCAGAAATCCCTGCATGCCAACCCTTCCAAAAGCCGCACGCCACGCCACCGCGCACGCGAGTTCGCCCTGCAGGGGCTGTACCAATGGCTTCTAAACAATGAAGATGCCGGCGCAATCGAGGCGCATATTCGTGAAGCGCATGGTTTTGACAAGGCAGATGCCGAGCACTTCGATGCGCTCTTGTACGGCTCAATTCGGGAGGCGGCTATTTTGCGGGAGGCACTAACGCCCTGGATAGATCGCCCGCTGGCCCAAGTGTCGCCGGTGGAACATGTGGCGCTTCTCATCGGTGCCTACGAATTGAAAAATCATTTGGAAATACCGTACCGGGTCGTGATCAACGAAGCGGTGGAACTCACGAAATCATTTGGTGGCATCGATGGCCACAAATATGTTAACGGCGTGCTTGACAAGCTTGCCGCCGGCCTGCGTAGCACTGAATTTGAGGCTGGGCGGAGCTAATTACAAAGTTCAGACCTCCACCTGTCATGCAGGCAATTAAAGCTCTTGCGAATAAACAGGCAGCGCAATCGATGTTTGCCGAAGTAATGCTGCATTGAGGTCAGTCGGGGGCAGGGGAGTAGGCCGCTTTACAGGCTCACCACTGATTACACTATTTTTCTCTGGCAGGCTGCATAACATGGGCGAACACCAATTTGTGTAATGCCTGGGCGACGAATATTGAAACACCTGATGTTTGCCTGTTTCAGCAGCTTTTATGTACCAATTGAGGCGAATTTTATCAAGTCCGTGTTCTGGTGCTCCTGAAAACGGCACAGGAAAACGAGGAATGCCTACTATTTTTTGCATCCAGGTTTGGTCCTTCGCGCTGCGGCTGATCACGTGGTAATCCAACGTGTCTTTGCTTACAAAAAACAGCATTTGTCGGGAGTTAGGTTGACATTTGCCATCCGCTGCAAATGTCGCACCATCTTTCAACGCGCCACTAATTAATGCATCGCAATCAAAAACGCGTGCAACGAAGCCACCTGGATTAAGCCATTCTGCGATGCCTAATGCATCGCCATAGCAGTTCGTTTTGGCTTCTGGTAATTTAAGCGAATTATCAGCGCTGTAGAGTGCGTAAGTCTCTTTTGTAACGCAGAGAGTTGGCGTTTCTGGCACATAAAGATTTGCGCTAATCAAATTTTTTTTGATGATGTCAAGATCAGCCTGATTACACAACTGCAGCGAATCCATCGTCGGTACATCCACCCGGTCTGAAAATATTTGCTGTGCTGCTCCCAACTGGCTCCGGCTCGCAGCTGTGATGATCGCCATCTTCTTCAAAGTTCGCAATGCCCGGTTGGCATTAAAAGGCATGGGCGCAGCCTTGAGCTGCGATTTGCCTATAGCACTTTTATTTAAGAAACCAGTTTTTTCTGGAGATGGCAGTAGTGTTGCAGCGATGGCTGGGTTTTGTGGGATGACTGTTGTAGTGCTTGTGCTCTTTTGCGATCCTTTTGACGACATTTTCATAGTAGTACTTAAAAAAATTAAATCGGTGTGCAGAGATTATGTAAATAATTGCAATTTTGATATTATAGTATTTGGCAAAAGATGCCCTTGCCAGCTCTTGTCAAAATCGTTATTTAAATAACAACTCTAACACTTACTATGACTGATGACGGGAATTTTTAGGCGAGACGATGCGAGGGAATGCGTTGTTATACGAACAAGTGTGGAAGAAAGATGCTTTTGATTACAACACTGCGAGGTCCTTGGCACTGCTGCTCAGCACATTTCCAGGCACCGTGGCAACTGGTATCGGCTCGGCGACATCACTGGGTGTTTGATTCGGCGTAGCCTGAACAGGTGCCACCGCTGGTGGCGAAAGAGGACGTTCAGCAGGTTTTATTTTGGCGGTTAGTGCGGGTGTTATCAAGGGAACGCTTTTTCCATTTGCCACTTGCTTTAGACGCTGATACTCAGCCAATACTTTAGAGCCGTAGCCGAAGTCGGTCTCGAACGCAGCTGCGCCAACATATAACTTCAAACCAGCCTCGATTGATCCACCACGAGTAACGTAATCTTTCAGAATCAACGAACCAACCTTGATATTGGCAACCGGATTCAATGCCGCTTTTACGCCACCATGGGATTGAAATTTATCCTTGTGAATTGTCGACATTACCTGCATTAACCCCTGCGCACCAACCGGGCTTTCAGCAAATGGATTAAACCTCGATTCGATTGCCATGACAGAAAGGATCAAAAGTGGATCGAGCTTAATATCTTTTGCGGTGGTGTAGGCAGCTGAGACCAACATGTCGGTCGCATCTCCGGCAACCCGGTACCTCTTAGCCAGCCACTTTGTCACCAGTGCCTGCTGCTGAGTCGCTTCAGTCGTACGTGTTTGACGGGGATGAAAAAGGTCATGATGGCTAGAGGTTGCGCCTTTTGTAGCAACAGCCACGCTTGAATCGGCGTGACGTGATCCAGCAGTAGCGTCGAAGATGACTGCAGCGACCGGCACGGAAGTTATGACTGCTGTTGTAGCAGCCGGATGTGCAACTTTAGAATCGGCCAGCGTTGCCAAATATTGGGGAATTTCAGGGCGTATAGAGGTTATTGTTAGCACGGCGATTGCCGTGATGCCCAAAATTGTTACCATACTGCGGGTTGTCGTGATAAAACCGCTTGCGGTGTCTTTAATAAAAATTACAAACGGCCTGGTAGCAGGGTTATTTGTTTTAGAGCCCGCAATTGCTTTTGAATATGCATTGCCAAATTCCCGCGATACTTGAATGACTCGGTTTAACATGCAAACTCCTTGATGTGCTGTTGCATTGATGAAGTCAAGTGTGCAGGAGCGGACTTCAATAATGCCGTATAGCTAAAACATCGATGGTTGATACAAACCCGCAAAATGCTCACCTGCGGCCATCATCGGAATTACCTGTCAAGCCTAGCCGCAGTATATGCATGCGGATCCAATGACAGACAACCTTGTTTGAGGAGAGGGCCTCGATCCCGGTAGCTTGATGATGGCTAGCGTTCCATCAAGTTGAGCCGATTGTAGGAGGCGGGTTATATCGCGTCAATACTATAAGAGTTTAAAGCTATTACTTTTAAGTATAACAATTAACTTGTATTTGTAATAATCATTAAATAATTCAATGACTTGCGATACATCTATCCCACACACCCGTTTTGTAAAGCAATTATCAACAAATCATGAAATATTGTGACCTTCGGGATTTTATTGCTCAATTGCAAAGTTTTGGAGAGCTTCAGCGGATTGCTGTGCCAATTTCACCTTATTTGGAAATGACCGAAGTGTGCGACCGCACCTTGCGTGCCGGTGGGCCTGCACTATTGTTTGAAAAACCTACCGGTCACACAATTGCGGTGCTGGGAAACCTGTTCGGTACGCCACGCCGGGTTGCTCTGGGCATGGGTGCGCAGGAAGTCAGCGAATTGCGCAAGATCGGTCATGTGCTGGCAATGCTTAAAGAACCAGAGCCTCCCAAAGGCGTGAAAGATCTACTGGGACTTGGTTCATTGGTGAAGTCCTTGTGGGATATGGCACCAAAGGAGGTGCGCGGCGCACCGTGCCATGACATTGTGTGGGAGGGGCAAGACGTGGACTTGGCAAGGTTGCCGATCCAGCATTGCTGGCCGGGAGACGTAGCGCCGCTGATCACCTGGGGTTTGGTTATCACAAAAGGGCCGCACAAAAAGCGCCAGAATCTAGGCATTTATCGTCAGCAGGTGCTAGGCCCTAACAAAGTCATCATGCGCTGGCTGGCCCATCGTGGCGGTGCGCTGGATTTTCGGGAGCATGCATTGCTTAATCCTGGAAAACCTTATCCGATTGCAGTGGCGTTGGGCGCTGACCCGGCTACGATACTTGGCGCGGTTACGCCGGTACCCGACAGCTTGTCGGAATATCAGTTCGCCGGCCTGCTGCGTGGCAGCCGTACCGTGCTCGTGAAGGCGATTGGCAGTGAACTGCGGGTGCCAGCCTCTGCAGAAATAGTCTTGGAAGGTCATATTTATCCGGATGCGACCGATGCCACCGGCTTTGAGCATGCGTTGGAGGGCCCCTTTGGCGACCATACCGGTTACTACAACGAGCAAGACCGTTTCCCGGTATTGACAATCGATCGCGTCACCATGCGGCGGGACCCTATCTATCATTCCACCTACACCGGCAAGCCACCAGACGAACCAGCTATTCTTGGCGTGGCGTTAAACGAAGTATTCATACCATTGCTTCAAAAGCAGTTCTCAGAAATCCTGGATTTCTACCTGCCCCCTGAAGGCTGTAGTTACCGCATGGCCATCGTACAGATAAAAAAAGCTTATCCTGGTCATGCCAAGCGGGTCATGTTTGGGGTGTGGAGTTTCTTGCGGCAATTTATGTACACCAAGTTCATCATCGTGGTGGACGAGGACGTCAATATCCGTGACTGGAAAGAGGTGATTTGGGCAATCACGACGCGTGTTGATCCAACGCGCGACACAACACTGGTGGATCAAACACCAATCGACTACCTTGATTTCGCATCACCTGTCAGTGGCCTCGGTAGCAAAATGGGCATCGACGCCACCAATAAATGGCCAGGGGAAACGACGCGTGAATGGGGTCAGACCATTGCCATGACGCCGGAAGTCAAGAAGCGCGTCGATCAAATTTGGCAAAGCCTGGGCCTGTAAGGTTATAAGCGAGAATAAACACGGCAAACCGAATTCTCTACGCGAGAGAAATGTGTTTGCTGGTAAAATCAGCGTCGGCGGGCCCCTGCGCATTGTGGCACGGCCAACCTGGTCAGGTCGGGAACGAAGCAGCCACAGCCGTTTCCCATGAGTGCCGCAGACAAGGCTCGCCTTCTTTTTTACTCGGGTAGAATGCAACGCAACTCTATCGCGATCAGCCTTCATGTCTTATCAAGTTCTTGCACGTAAATATCGTCCGAGGGGTTTCGATACCCTAGTAGGCCAAGAGCATGTCGTGCGTGCGTTGTCTCACGCGTTAGACAGCGGCCGCCTGCACCACGCTTACCTGTTTACCGGCACCCGCGGGGTGGGCAAAACCACGTTGTCTCGTATTTTGGCAAAAGCATTTAACTGCCAAGGCGTGGACGGCACCGGTGGCGTGACGAGCACGCCGTGCGGGCAATGCGACGCCTGCGTTGCCATTGATGGTGGGCGTTTTGTCGACTACATAGAAATCGATGCTGCCTCGAACCGTGGCGTGGATGAGATGGCGCAATTGCTGGAGCAAGCCGTTTATGCCCCATCGAATGCACGCTTCAAAGTCTATATGATCGATGAAGTACACATGCTGACCAACCATGCTTTCAACGCCATGTTGAAGACCCTGGAAGAGCCGCCTTCGCATGTGAAATTTATACTTGCCACCACCGATCCACAAAAAATACCTGTCACGGTATTGTCCCGTTGCCTGCAGTTCAATCTCAAACAGATGCCACCGGGTCGCATCATCGAACATTTAACCGATGTGTTGGGCCAGGAAAAAATCGCATTCGAGACGCCTGCATTGCGCTTGCTGGCCCAGGGTGCCCAGGGCTCGATGCGTGATGCACTCTCTTTGACCGATCAGGCTATTGCCTACGCTGCGGGCAATGTCACGCTTGATGCCGTGCAAAGTATGCTTGGCGCGCTAGACCAGTCGTTTCTGGTAACTGTTCTCGATGCGCTGTCGGCCAACGATGGCGTTGCATTGATGGCTGTGGCCAACGACATGGCTACACGCAGCTTGTCTTACAGTGGAGCATTACAGGATATCGGCTCGCTATTGCATCGGATCGCGCTGGCCCAGATTGTGCCGGCCGCAATCGCCGAAGATTTGCCCGAACACGATGATCTCATACGCCTGGCAGCGTTATTCCAGCCTGAAGAAATTCAATTGTTTTATCAAATTGCGGTACATGGCCGCAATGAACTTGGTTTGGCGCCAGATGACTTTGCCGGTTTTTCGATGACGTTGCTGCGCATGCTGGCATTTCGGCCTTGTATGGGGGGTGCCGATGGCGGGAACAGTAAAACTGCGGCACCAATCTTGTTTGCTCCTGCAGCGCCATCTGTTAGCGCTAGCAGCCAAACAGCTAGCCCGGCGCCTAACGCTACGCTTAGTCCCGCCCTCGCAGCATTAAATGCCGCGCGCAGCGGTGTCAAAACACGAGGAATCAGGCCAGCGGCATCTGCAACCACGCCAGCAGCTGCTCCAGCGGCACCCGCGTTCGTAGCGAAAGTGCAAAGTTTGTCGGCACCAGCAGATGCCGAGATGCCGCCAACGCCCCCTTGGGATGATGAGCCTTCCTACTCATCATCAGACAAGTCTGACGATTTTGAACAAATACTGAACAATGTAACTAGCATAAAACCAGCAAAAACCTCGACTCTTCCTGTTGCGCCAGCCATGCCGCTAGGAGAAACACCATGTTTTCCCATTCCTGCTTTAGATTGGGACGGTAATTGGCCACGCTTGGCAAGTACCTTACCGGTTCGTGGTGTAGTGCAGCAGCTTGCTCATCAGAGCGAGTTGGTAAAATATGAACAACGCGACGCTGTCACCGTATTACATCTGCAGGTACCGATCGAAACCTTGCGCTCCGCAGCAACGGTGGATAAGCTCGCCGCTGCATTGACGACTCATTTTTCGAAGCCAGTGCAGTTTGAAACCAAGCTTGGTGCCGCACTGCACACTGCAAATGCTACGCAACTTGCGCAACGCGCAGAAATTCAAAAGCAGGCCGAGCAAACAATGCAAAACGATCCATTTATCCAAACATTACAACGAGAATTTGGCGCGACGATCGTGCCGGGCTCAGTTAAACCGATTGCATCGAATTAATAGGGGATAGCGATGATAAAAAGCCAAATTGCAGGATTGATGAAACAGGCGCAGTCCATGCAGGACAATATGCGCAAAATGCAGGAAGAACTGGCATTGATTGAAGTTGAAGGGCAATCTGGTGCCGGCCTGGTGAAGGTCACCATGACTTGTAAAAATGATGTGCGCCGCGTAATCATCGATCCATCACTGTTAGCCGACGACAAAGACATGTTGGAAGATCTGGTTGCAGCCGCTTTCAATGATGCGGTGCGCAAGGCCGAAGCACTGTCTCAAGAAAAAATGTCAGGCATGACAGCGGGCATGCCATTGCCGCCTGGCTTCAAAATGCCATTCTGAACGGGCGCGGCTTGAAAACACCATCGAGCCTGGATATGTTGAGCGAGGCGTTGCGTCGTCTGCCGGGTGTAGGCCCTAAGTCCGCCCAACGCATGGCCTATCATCTGATGCAGCATGACCGCGATGGCGCAGGCTTACTGTCGCGGGCATTGAGCCAGGCGGCTGAACGGGTGCGACACTGCGCACAGTGCAATACTTTTACTGAAGAGAATATTTGCGATACCTGCCTTGATGTTGAACGCAACGCAGCGCTATTATGTGTGGTCGAGACGCCTGCAGACCAGCTGATGATCGAGCAGACGTTGACTTTCAAAGGCATGTATTTTGTGTTGATGGGTCGGCTCTCGCCGTTGGACGGCATCGGCCCCAAGGATATTCATCTCGATAAACTCATCGGGCGTGCCACCGACGGTACAGTATCCGAGGTAGTGCTGGCGACGAATTTTACCAACGAAGGCGAAGCCACAGCCCATTACATCAGCGAAACGCTCAAGGCACGTGGCTTGCAGGTCAGTCGGCTTGCACGGGGCGTGCCGGTCGGTGGCGAATTAGAGTACGTCGATGCAGGCACGATTGCTCGGGCCATGCTGGATCGGCGTAGTACTTGAGTAGCGCAAACAGCAACGGGGGAGTACGCATGAAATTCGACTGGAAGCATTTTGCAATCGCGCTGGCGCTTTTTTTGCTCGGCTATTTCACGTTTAATACGACGCTGTTCGGATAGTTTTTAAATCGGATAGCTTTTATTTCGATTTAAGCGAGCGCTTCAACCAGTTTGTCCAGCTTGATGGCGTCCGCGCAAAACATCCGGATGCCTTCAGCAAGTTTTTCTGTCGCCATGGCGTCTTCATTAAGCATGAACCTGAATGCTTTTTCATCAAGCGTCAAACGTTCAGGCGTCGCGTGTTGAGCTGCCTTTGCATCGAGTTTGCGGGTAATCGGCGCGTCTGATTTTGCAAGTTTTGCCAGCAACTCCGGGCTGATCGTCAACAGGTCACATCCTGCCAATTCGATGATTTGAGACGTATTACGAAAGCTTGCGCCCATGACTTCCGTGGCGTGATCAAACTTGCGGTAATACTCATAGATACGCTTTACGGATTGCACGCCGGGGTCGTCTGCGCCGGTGTAGTCAATGTTGGTGCATTTCTTGTGCCAGTCGTAAATACGGCCAACAAAGGGCGAGATTAACTGCGCACCGGCATCGGCACAGGCAACTGCCTGGCCTAAGGAAAATAATAGTGTCATGTTGCAAGCAATGCCTTCGCTCTGCAAACGACGCCCGGCCTGGATGCCTTCCCACGTTGACGCAATTTTAATCAACACGCGTTCGCGTGAAATGCCGGCAGCTTCATAGAGTGCGATGAGTTCACGCCCTTTGGAGGCGGTGGCTTCGGTATCAAACGATAGCCTGGCATCAATTTCCGTCGATACCCGACCAGGAATGATTTTTAGAATTTCCACGCCGAACGCCACTAGCAAACGGTCGACGATGCCGGCGACTCCGTGAGCGCCATGGTCGTGAGCAGCTTTTTCCAGCAACGGGCGGTATTCGTTTTTTTGCACCGCTTTTAAGATCAGCGACGGATTTGTCGTGGCATCTTTTGGTGAAAACGCATGAATAGCCTGGAAGTCACCGGTGTCGGCAACGACCGTTGTCATTTGTTTTAGTTGGTCGAGTTGGTTCATAAAAAAAGAAAAGTGAATTGAAAACAACTACGCCAATAAAGCACAAAAATTATAAAATAGGCTCTGCCTTCCAGAACTAAACTTCAGGCAACGCTTCTTCCCGCCACTGCAAGCCATCTCTACCGATTAATGCACTCGCTGCTGCCGGCCCCCAACTACCGGCGGTGTAGGGGAACGGCTCATTGTCTTCAGCTTCCCAAAAGTTGAGTATTGGTTCTACCCATTCCCAAGCTGCTTCTAGTTCGTCACTGCGCATGAAGAGCGTGAGCTGGTTGCGTAAAACATCGAGCAGCAGACGCTCGTAGGCGTCCATGCGCGGGTTTTTAAACGATTCTCTAAAATCCAGTTCCAATTCAACGGGCTTTAGCCGCATGCCGTCGCCGGGAGTTTTGGCCATTAAATTCAGGTGTAAGCCTTCGTCCGGCTGCAGACGGATCACCAAGCTATTTGGTTGAAAGCTGCCTGTGGACTGAGCAAAAATCGAATGCGGTATTGGTTTGAAACGCACCACGATTTCTGCCAACTGATCTGCCATGCGCTTGCCGGTACGTAGATAGAACGGCACCCCCGCCCAGCGCCAGGTATCGATCTCGGCACGCACCGCCACATATGTTTCGGTACGCGAATGCGGGTTCGCTTCCGGCTCTTTGCGATAGCCAGGCACTTGCACACCGCCGACATGGCCACTGCGATACTGGCCGCGGATAACGTTTTGGGCAAGGTTAGATGGCGTGAAGCGTTTTAACGAACGCAGCACCTTAAGTTTCTCGTCACGCACGGCATCAGGGGTTACGCTAAGAGGTGGCTCCATTGCTACGATACACAACAGCTGCAATAAATGGTTTTGCAGCATATCGCGCAGGGCACCGGAATTTTCGTAATATCCCATGCGATTGCCCACGCCGAGCTCTTCGGCGATGGTAATTTGAACATCTGATATCCATTCCCTGCGCCATAGCGGCTCAAACAGCACATTACCGAAACGCAGCGCCAGCAGGTTTTGTACGCCTTCCTTACCCAGGTAATGGTCAATCCGAAAAATCTGTGATTCGGCAAATACTCGCCCAACATCGGCATTGATTTGTTTAGCACTGGCGAGGTCTCGCCCAAGCGGTTTTTCCAGTACCACGCGGGAGTGTTCGTTCGCCAGGCCAGATGTAGCAAGGTTTTGGCAGATGTGCGCGAACAGACCGGGCGGAACTGCTAAGTAAAAGACACGTGTCAGGCCTGTGTCCTTGCGCATGGCAGCAGTTAATGCCGGATAGGTTGAAACGTCGTCTGCATCAAGCGCCACATAGGTGATCCGCGCACAAAAGACTTGCCAGCGTTGCTCATTGAAAGTTGGTTCAGGAATATGGGGCCGGGCCGTATCGTTGACAGCATTTAAAAATTCTTGCGTGCTCCATTCGTGGCGACCGACACAGATCAGGCGCGCAGTGGGCGGCAAGTCCTTAGCACAATCACGGGCGTATAGCGCTGGTATAAGTTTGCGCATGGCAAGGTCGCCGCCGCCGCCGAAAAGTACCAGATCGAAATCGGATAAAGCCATGGTGTGCAGTTCCTTTGGAAAATTAGCGATTAGTACGAATCCGGTAAATCAGGCCGGCAGTTGAACTGTCATGCGCTGTGCGCGCCGTCTCCGTACCGTCGTCGTCATCGGCTTTTAATGCTGCTTCAACATCCTTTGCCAGCGCTTTGCCGAGTTCAACGCCCCATTGATCGAAGCTGTTGATATCCCAGACTACACCTTGCACAAAGGTTTTGTGTTCGTACAAAGCAATTAATGCACCCAATGCCTCAGGTGTCATGGCTGACAGTAACAACGTGTTGCTAGGCCGGTTGCCGGGAAAGGTTTTGTGCGGCACCAGTTTTTCAACGTCGGCGTCTGCCACTGCACGATCCGAACCAGCCTGCAAAGACGTCTGCAATTCGGCGCGCACTTCTTCAGCCGTCTTGCCATGCATGAGCGCTGCCGATTGCGCCAGGCAGTTTGCTAATAAGGCGGTATGGTGGCTGGCTGGCATTGCCGGTTGTTTTACAACAGTGATAAAGTCGACAGGAACCGGTTCGGTGCCTTGGTGCAGCAACTGGAAATAAGCGTGTTGGCCATTGGTGCCAACATCACCCCATATAACCGGCGCCGTTGAGGCTTGTAGCACTTCGCCGCTTTGGTTAACCCGCTTGCCATTGCTTTCCATATCGAGTTGTTGCAAATATCCCGGCAGGTATTGCAGGTCTTGCCAGTAAGGCGCAATCGAAAGGGAGCCGTAGCCAAAGAAATTGCGATACCAGATACCGAGCATTGCAAGAATGACCGGCATATTGCTCTCCAGCGGCGCTTCCTGAAAATGCTGGTCCATTGCGTGCGCGCCTGCCAGGAAACGTTTAAAGCCATCCGCGCCGATTGCCAACATCAACGCCAAGCCAACTGCTGACCAGACTGAATAGCGGCCGCCGACCCAGTCCCAAAAGCCGAACATGTTAGTTTCACCGATGCCAAATTCGACTACCGCCTGGCGATTTGTTGACACTGCCACGAAGTGCTGCGCTGTCGAGGTCTCTCCACAATGCTGGATTATCCAGGCACGCGCCGCCCGTGCATTAAGCATGGTCTCCGCTGTGCCAAATGTTTTGGAGGCAACAATAAATAGGGTGGTGTGCGGATCAAGTTTTGGCAACAACGCATCGAGCTCATTGGCATCGACGTTGGAGACAAAATGAAATGCCAGGTTTGGATGGCAGCTAGTCCTTAGCGCATGGTAAGCCATCTTCGGGCCGAGAAATGAGCCACCGATACCGATGTTGACCACTGTTGTGATGGCTTTACCGCTGGCGCCTAGCCAATGGCCATGCCGCACCCGCTCGGCAAATACACCGGCTTGATCAAGCACGGCGTGTACGTCGGCTGCCACATCCTGGCCGTCCACTACAAAGCCCGCGCTCCTGGGCGCTCGCAGGGCCACGTGCAACACCGCACGTTGCTCGGTGGTGTTAATTTTTTCACCGGCAAACATACGGTCGCGATGGTGCGTTACATTCCGTTCCCGCGCCAATTGACAAAGCAAAGCCATGGTTTGGCTACTGGCGCGGTTTTTTGAATAATCAAGAAATAGCCCTGCTGCTTCTAAAGAAAATTGCGCAAAACGTTCGCCATTTTCGGCAAACAGATCGCGCATGTGCCATTGGCTGGCAGTTGCGTGATGCGCAAGCAAAGCGGCGTATGCAGGGGTGTCGGTTAGGGCAGGTCGGTGCATGCTAAAAGATTGGTAACGTCGGCAGCGGTTGACTATACCTTACTTCGCTGAAGCACTTAGTTGCGACGCGAGCTTTTTTCCAAGTCGAATGAAGGGTTGTTCGATCGTTTTGTAAGTAACGCTTGCTATCGCATAGCTTATTGCAAGCGCCAGCAATATTAGGATCGCCGCATAAGGCAGGGACAATACATCATCTCTACTGATTGGCCAGTATTGCGCCATGCCGTATTTCACGAGTTTTAATACCGCAAAATGAACGATGTAAATGCTAAAACTCACCTTGCCGATTGCAGTAATCACAGGATTGACGATCATACGTCCTGGTTTTAAGAGAATTACCAATGCCCACATCGCAAAGCAAATAGTCATGAGCAGGTGTGTTGGCGCAATGCCTTCTTTCTGCATGCCGGCATACGACAGCACGGTCATTGCCCCCACCATCAAGATGCTGGCTATTGGCGCGGATAGCGGGCTATGGGTGATGAAGCCACTGATCGACGGCGACTGCAGACATTGATACAACACAAAGCCGATTGCAAAAACGATTAACTGATTGGGGAACCAGAAATACAGAAAGTTGGAACGTTGTGATGACGTCAGTTCAGGGTAAAGTGTCTGCCCAAACGCAGTTGTGGCAATCATGATGAATAAGGCAAAGCCGAGAAACACCAGCGACCGGCGCATGGTGTTTGCACTAACGGCCAGCATCGGAAAAACAACATAAAAACAGAATTCGACACTAATGCTCCATCCACCCGGCACCGGCATCCACCCACCGGTAACGGGCAATAAGTGCGGGTTCCAGGTGTTGACGAAAAACAGGGTGGAAATCAGGCGTACCCAGCTAAAATCCGTGCTTGCCGTATTATCAACAAGCCAGTAAAACGCGATCGCCAAAAAATATAATGGCGCAATCCGGAAAAAACGATGCACAAAAAATTGCCGACTTTTAGTACCGAATGGTTTTGTATTACGAGCCCAAGACATCAACAATGTGACGGCGGAAGCGATAAAAAATAATTGCACGCCATAAACACCCATTAGCATGACGCGTTTGGCAGGCCATACCAGGTTTGGCGTCAGGGAGTGCGCCGTGAGTACTAGCAGGATTGCGTAACCACGCAGCGCATCAATGCTACCCAGGCTGTCGCCTGGCTTGAAGCCGGAAGATGTGGTGTGCAATTGCCGCATAAAAACCTTTAAGGGTAGTAAAGTAAGTTGCTAAAAAAGCATTAAATTTTTGCAAAGTTGGATAGTACGCGGTCTCACGCGAAATCAGCTTAAAATTTGCAGAGTTTTGCGTTTTGAGACGAAATTTGAGGTTGTACGGCGCGTGCAACCTCGTTCACTTCATGAAGGATGCACGCATGCCGCTCCACCCAACCGTTGTTTCAGTAACCGACCATATCGCTTTGCGAAGTCACCCTTATCGCACTGCATACCTCGCACGTATTGATGCTGCACGCCTGGCAGGTGTGCAGCGTAACGCTTTGTCATGCACGAATCTTGCGCATGGTTTTGCTGCCTTTCCAGCCAATGACAAATTAGCTTTGCGGGAAGACCGCAAGCCTTCAGTTGCCATTGTTTCGGCTTATAACGATATGTTGTCGGCCCATCAGCCGTTCGAGCGTTTTCCGCAGCTGATAAAAAATGCCGTGCGCGAAGCTGGCGGCGTGGCGCAATTTGCCGGCGGTACGCCAGCAATGTGCGACGGCGTAACCCAGGGGCGGCCCGGCATGGAATTGTCTTTGTTTTCACGGGACACGATTGCCATGGCAACCGCTGTAGCGCTCTCGCACAACATGTTCGACGCTGCGGTCTATTTAGGCGTGTGCGACAAAATCGTGCCTGGCCTGTTGATTGGCGCATTGCATTTTGGTCATTTGCCGGCGGTGTTTATTCCAGCCGGACCAATGACTTCGGGTATGTCAAATTCGCAAAAAGCCAAGACCCGCCAGCTCTACACGCAGGGGAAGATTGGGCGAGCAGAGTTGCTGGAGGCCGAGGCGCAGTCGTATCACGATGCCGGTACCTGCACGTTTTACGGCACGGCCAACAGTAACCAGATGGTGATGGAAGTCATGGGCTTGCACGTGCCGGGTGCGGCGTTCATTACACCCAACACGCCATTGCGCGATGCGCTTACTGCAACGGCTGCTCGTAGGGCCGTGGAGATATCTGCCCTCGGTAAATCTTACACGCCGGTAGGGCGTTTGGTTGATGAAAAGTCGATCGTCAATGCGATTGTTGCGTTGCTTGCCACTGGCGGCTCCACCAATCACACGCTCCATCTGGTGGCCATAGCCAAGGCCGCAGGCATCATCATTGACTGGGATGATTTCAACGAACTTTCTGCCGTCACGCCACTGTTGACTCGCATTTATCCGAATGGCGAGGCCGACGTCAATCACTTCCAGGCGGCTGGTGGCCCAGGGTTCGTGATACGGGAATTGCTGGATGCCGGGCTGTTGCATGACGATGTGCATACGGTCATGGGCAAGACGCTGCGCACGCATTGCAGCGATCCTCTATTACAGGGTGAGTCAATTGTGTGGCAACCCTCGGTTGCAATCAGCGGCGACGAGAGCGTCTTGCGCTCTGCTGCTGCCCCTTTTTCTCCTGATGGCGGCTTGCGCCTGATGCGGGGTAACCTCGGTCGCGCCGTCATGAAAATTTCAGCAGTGAAGCCCGAACACCGGATTATTCAGGCGCCTGCCATTGTTTTTGATTCTCAACATGCATTCAACGATGCTTATCAGGCTGGTGCGTTGGACCGAGATTTTGTTGCTGTATTAAGGTTTCAAGGCCCGCGTGCCAATGGCATGCCTGAGTTACATGAGTTAACGCCTGCCTTAGGGAGTTTGCAGGATGCAGGGCGGCGCGTGGCGTTAATCACCGATGGACGAATGTCTGGTGCTTCCGGCAAAGTGCCTTCGGCAATCCATGTTTCGCCTGAAGTATTGCTAGGTGGCGCTCTGGGGCGGGTTCGAGACGGCGATATGATTTTGCTCGACGGTGAAGCAGGGGTGTTGTTGGCCTTGGTCGACGAGGCAGAATGGGAAGCACGTGGATTGCCAGTGCATGATCTTTCTGCAAATGAAACCGGAATGGGTCGGGAGTTGTTTGCAATGTTTCGTCATTCGGTAAGCATTGCAGAGGAGGGTGCCACCACCTTTGGCCTGCCGCCGGTGTTAGCTGATGTAAGCACGCTTAAGGAAGTCGCATGAACAATATTGCAAGCAACCAAAACGCTGTGCTCGATATCATGCATGCGTGCCCCGTCATTCCCGTCATTGCAATCGAGGAATTGGCACATGCTGTGCCGTTGGCACAAGCACTGGTGGCAGGGGGTATTCGCGTGCTCGAAGTCACATTGCGTACCGTACACGGTTTGGCAGCGATTCGCGCAATCATTGATGCCGTGCCTGGCGCAATCGTCGGTGTTGGTACCTTGACGCAGCCGGAAGAGTTTATTGCCGCGCGAGACGCCGGGGCTGTCTTTGGCGTCTCGCCCGGACTGACCCCGGAATTGATTGCCGCGGCCCGCTCAAGTGGCTTGCCACTATTGCCAGGCGTGATGACGCCTTCCGAAGTCATGGCGGCCCGTGCTGCGGGTTTTAAGCAGCTGAAGCTTTTTCCTGCAGTACCGGCCGGTGGTGTAGGTATGCTTAATGCTATTGCCGGACCATTGCCGGATGTGATGTTTTGCCCTACTGGGGGAATTTCGCTAGAGACCGCTCCAAGTTTTTTGACTTGCAAAAACGTTGCATGTGTCGGTGGTTCCTGGCTTACGCCGAAGGATGCAATCCAACAAGGTGATTGGGCGCGGATTAGTGCACTGGCATCTGCTGCAAGCGAGCTCGGCAAAACCACCAAATCTTGAAATGACCAGAAATGACCATAACGCAGGATGATTTAAAACGGATGGTTGCCTCTGCAGCCCTGGCTTATGTTGTTGAAGATGAAATTGTGGGTGTAGGCACTGGCTCGACCGCTAATTTTTTTATTGAAGCGCTCGCCGGCATGAAAAATCGTATTCGAGGTGCTGTTGCATCCTCCGAGGCAACAGCAATGCGTTTGCGTGCCCATGGCATACAAGTTTTTGATTTGAGCGATATCACCTCGATGCCGGTGTACATCGATGGTGCCGATGAGATTACGGCGCAGGGCGCAATGATTAAAGGCGGAGGGGCTGCCCTGACCCGAGAAAAAATCGTGGCGTCAGCAGCAGCGCGCTTCATCTGCATCGCTGACGCCTCCAAACTAGTACAGCGCTTAGGTAAATTTGCCCTGCCGGTGGAGGTGATACCAATGGGGCATGCAGTAGTGGCAAGAAAATTAGCGGCGCTAGGTGGAATACCCAAGTTACGCATGATTGAGAATCAGCCACTGCTTACCGATAATGGCTGTATGGTGCTTGACGTGCATGGGATGCAGATAAACGATCCGGCGGCGCTTGAGCAAAGCATCAATAACATTGCCGGTGTGGTAACCAATGGCCTATTTGCGCAACAAGGCGCGAGTGTTTGCTTATTGGGTGGGCCTGCTGGTGTCCAGACGCTGACATTTTAAACCGGCACATACCCCTGCGCCGCGTCCGCGCCATCGCCGAAGAAATGCTTCTCCATCTGCGTTGCCAAATATTTCCGGGCGCGTATGTCGGCAAGGTTCAAACGGTTTTCATTGACCAGCATCGTCTGGTGCTTGAGCCAGGCAGCCCAGGCTTCTTTAGAAACAGATTCATAAATCCGCTTCCCCAGTTCTCCCGGGTAGGGAGGAAAATCCAGACCTTCGGCTTCTTTGTCGAGTTTGCTGCATTGGATCATACGAGCCATGGTGAATCCCTTTACATTAACAAAGCATTACAGATAAATCATTACAGATTTTTAATCAGCACCAGCGACTTGCGCTGCCAGTTGTACATGTGCTGCCGGTCTTTCGGCAAATTGTCGACCGACGCCGCCTGAAAACCTCGCTTGATGAACCAGTGCGCAGTGCGGGTAGTGAGCACGAAAATACGGTTGTATCCCGCAGCGCGCGCGCGCGTTTCCATGCGCTTTAACAGCCGTTCTCCATCACCCTGTGCCTGCACATCTGCAGTGACCGTCAGGCATGCCATCTCGGCCATTTTTTCTGCGGGAAACGGGTAGAGCGCTGCACAACCGAAAATTACGCCGTCATGCTCGATGACGGAGAAATAATCAATCTCGCGCTCGATTAATTCGCGGCCACGCTTTACCAGCGTGCCATCGGCTTCCAAGGGTTCAATAAGTTTTAGGATGCCGCCTACGTCTTCAATCGTCGCTTCACGCAAGCTCTCCAGGTTTTGATAAGAAATCATGGTGCCCACGCCATCGTGGGTAAACAATTCCAGCAACGCCGAACCGTCCGTGGCAAATGGCACGATGTGGGCGCGTGCCACACCGCCATTGCAAGCCGAAATCGCATGCTTGAGATAAAACGCCGATTCCGGCGCCAGGCAATCCGAGAGTAGTACTGCTTCGGCCTGGTGTGCAGAAAGCTCACGGATATCGACGCCGGCTGCGTCGCGCATCATTGCAGTTTCAGTAATAAAAATCAGTTTATCGGCACGCAATGCAATGGCGGTGGAAACGGCAACATCTTCCATCGTCAGATTAAACACTTCGCCGGTAGGCGAAAATCCCAACGGCGACAACAGTACCAGCGCGCCGGTGTTTAAAATCTGGTGAATCGTTTCGTAAGCAACCTTGCGCGTAATGCCCGTCAGTTCCAGGTCGACCCCGCCGATCACGCCAACCGGCCGCGCCGTGACAAAATTGCCGGAAATAATGCGAATGGCTGCATGGGCCATCGGCGTATTGGGTAAGCCCTGGCTGAATGCCGCTTCGATATCAAGCCGCAGTTCACCAGCGGCTTCCTTTGCACATTCGAGCGCCGCTGAGTCAGTGATGCGTACGCCGTTATGGTAACGCAGCTGCACATTGCGTAAAGACAGTTGCTCCTCTACCTGGGGCCGGCTGCCGTGCACGATCACTATCTTGATGCCCAGCGCGTGCAGGAGCGATAAATCTTGTGCCAACACCGGCAGTGCGCCGGCCATCACCAGTTCGCCGGGAAAGGCGACAACGAACGTTTTACCGCGAAAAGCGTGAATATACGGTGCGACCGAACGCAACCAGTCGACGAATTGAATCGGGGTTTCCATGTTGCGCATTATAATTCGGCTAGTCATGTCTGTATCCGAATCCCCTAAAAAATTGCCACAGTTGCAACGACGCTCGTCATCGTCTGCGCAGGCAACTCTTGCGCCCGTGCCCACTGCCACCTCTGTCTCTACGCCATCACGCAATCCGTTGCCGGCAATTGTGTTCCCGGAAGAGTTGCCGGTGTCGACGCGGCGGGCCGATATTGCTGCAGCGTTGGTGGCGCACCAGGTCATCATCGTTTGTGGTGAAACCGGTTCAGGCAAGACCACCCAGCTGCCCAAGATCTGCCTCGAACTCGGGCGCGGCGGCAAGGGGCTGATCGGTCATACCCAGCCGCGCCGGATTGCTGCTTCCGCCACCGCCAAGCGTATTGCCCAGGAGCTAGGCACGCCTTTGGGTGAGCATGTGGGCTTTAAGGTTCGCTTCACCGACACGTTGACCCGCGGCGCATGGATCAAGCTCATGACGGACGGCATCTTGTTGGCCGAAACCCAAACCGACCCGTTGCTGCAGCAATATGACACCATCATCATTGACGAGGCACATGAGCGCAGCCTGAACATCGATTTCTTGCTGGGTTATTTGAAGCAGTTGCTGCCACGCCGCCCGGATCTCAAAGTCATCATTACGTCGGCCACGATTGATGCAGATCGCTTTGCACGCCATTTCGGCAAACCTGACCAGCCCGCGCCAATCATCGAGGTTTCGGGGCGGCTGTATCCTGTGGAGATTCGTTATCGACCGGTAGATGCTTTCGATGCTACAGCGGTCAAGACGGCGGCCAAGCCCGAACCCCGCGCTCAGCAAGTGCAACGCGAACGTGGGCAACGTGATTTGATGGATGCGATCATCGATGCAATCGACGAGCTTTGCCGCCATGGCAGCGGCGATGTGCTGGTATTTTTGCCGGGAGAGCGGGAAATCCGCGATGCGACGCAGGCGTTGCGCAAGCATCATCCACCGCATGTAGAAATCCTGCCGCTTTTTGCGCGCTTATCCGCAATCGAGCAGGAGCGGGTGTTCAAAATCTCGAATGCCCGCCGCATCGTGCTGGCAACCAACGTGGCCGAAACCTCACTGACCGTGCCCGGCATCCGCTACGTGGTCGATGCCGGCCTGGCGCGTGTGAAGCGCTACAGTTACCGCAACAAGGTTGAGCAGCTGCAAATTGAGCCAATAGCCCAGTCGGCAGCCAACCAGCGTGCCGGACGCTGCGGGCGGGTCGCAGCGGGTGTGTGCATTCGGCTGTTCGACGAGCAGGATTATCTGCTGCGACCTGCGTTCACCGAGCCGGAAATCCTGCGCTCATCACTGGCGGCGGTGATTTTGCGTATGAAATCATTGCATCTTGCCGAGGTGGAGACCTTTCCATTCATCGAACCACCGCCCGGACGGGCAATTGCCGACGGCTATCAATTACTGCAAGAACTGGGTGCAGTCGATGACGACAAGCGTTTGACGCCAACCGGTCGCCAGCTGGCAAAGTTACCGTTGGACCCAAGAGTTGGCCGCATGATCCTGGCCGCTTCAGAAAATGTCTGTCTAACCGAAATGCTTATCATCGCTGCGGCGGTTTCGGTACAAGATCCGCGTGATCGACCGCTGGAAGTGCAGGCAGCGGCTGACCTTGCCCACAAACAGTTTGCCAGTGATAAATCCGAGTTTCTTAGCTATTTAAAATTGTGGGCATGGTTCGAGGATGCGATCACCCACAAAAAATCGAACAAGCAGCTTCAGGAAAATTGCCGGGCCAATTTCTTGTCGCAACTGCGGTTGCGGGAATGGCGCGACGTGCATTCACAGTTAATGACCATCGTGCGCGAACAGGGTTGGCGGCTCAACGATACCCCGGCGACGTACGATAACCTGCACTTGGCTTTGCTCACTGGCCTGCTGGGCAACATTGGCTTCAAGGCTGAAGATGATTCGCAATATCTGGGTGCGCGCAGCATCAAGTTCCACGTCTGGCCTGGCTCGCATCTAGCAAAGAAGGCGGGCAAATGGATCATGGCGGCCGAGCTGGTCGATACCACTCGCCTGTATGCCCGCACTGTTGCGCAAATCCAGCCGGAATGGCTGGAGAAAGTAGGCGCGCATTTGCTGAAAAAATCTTTTGGTGAGCCACGTTGGGAAAAGACTACCGCCCAGGTATCGGCTTTCGAGCGGGCCACGTTATATGGTCTGGTGGTCTACAGCCAGCGCCGCATTCATTACGGCCTCATCAACCCGGCCGAAGCGCGTGAAATTTTTATTCGGGATGCGTTGGTCGGCGGTGAATTCAACACCCGTGCCGCTTTCTTTGCGCACAACCAAAAACTGATCCGCGAAATTGAACATCTGGAGCATAAATCGCGCCGGGTCGATGTGCTGGTTGATGATGAATTAATTGTTGCCTTTTACAACCAGGTGCTGCCTGCGCATATCAACAACGGCATCACTTTTGAGAAGTGGTTGAAAGACGCGATCGTTGTCGATCCAAGGATTTTGTACCTAAATCGTGACGATTTGATGCGCCACGAAGCAGCCGGCGTTACAACCGATTTGTTTCCCAAACAGGTGCGCATGGCGGGTATCGACATGGTGCTCAGTTACCATTTCGAGCCTGGTACCCCGCGTGACGGTGTGACGGCTGCCGTGCCGTTGTTCGCGCTGAACCAGATATCGGCAAATCGGGCGGACTGGTTGGTGCCCGGCATGCTCAAGGAAAAAGTGCATCTATTGATTAAGTCATTGCCGCAAAAGCTGCGTCGGCATTGCGTGCCGATCCCCGACTATGCCGCGCAATTCTGCGAACGCATCCATGAAAAAAACGCGTTTGGTCATGGCAACCTGATCGATGCCATTATTGCCGACATTCGTGAACAGACACAGCTCCCCATATCACCCTCCGACTTCAAGACCGAGACGCTACCCGCGCATCACACAATGAATTTCAAGGTGATTGACGAGCACGGCAGGCAACTGGAGTTGGCCCGCAATCTGGGTGTGCTGCAAACCCAGTTGGGTGGCCAGGCGCGGGAAAGCTTTCAACGGCTTGCAGAACAGACGCCGATTGTGTCTGAGATGGCGACGGCCGAGACGATCCACAAAAAGCTGGGTTTGGGGAAGGGTGCCGGCACGTCTGTTGTAGGCACGCTATCGCCGGTAGCATCGACTTCAAGCAGCTACCAGAATCTGAGTACATGGTCGTTTGGCGAGCTGCCGGAGCTGTTGGCGATACAACAGGGCCGACAAACACTGACTGGGTTCCCGGCGCTGGTAGACAAAGGCACGCACTGCGACCTGGAAGTGTTTGACGACCCGACTGAAGCGTTGCGGCTGCACCATGTAGGTTTGCGCCGTCTGTTGGCACTGCAACTAAAGGAGCAGCTGAAATACCTTGAAAAGAATATTCCGGGTTTGCAGCAGATGGGCATGCAATTCATGGTGCTTGGGTCGCAGGAAGAATTGCGTGACCAGATTCTGACAGCGGCTATGGAGCGGGCTTGCATGCAAGAGCCTTTACCCCGAAACGCCGCAGAATTTGACAAGCGCAAGGAGCAGGGCAAATCGCGTTTGGGCTTGCTGGTCAATGAAATCGCCCGCCTTGCTGGGCAGATCCTGAGCGAGTTTCATACCCTGCCCAAAAAGTTGCAGGCGGCAAAAGGGCACTCCGCCGTAGTGGCCGATATCGAGGCCCAGATAAAAAACCTGGTCAGCAAGCGTTTTGTCGCTGATACCGACTTTTCTCATCTAACGCATTTCCCTCGCTACTTGCAGGCTATTGCCGTGCGCCTGGAAAAGCTACGTACCGATCCTGCCCGCGACCCCCGGTTACTAGCGCAGTTTGTCGAGGTCGCAGTGCCTTGGCAACGGGCCTGGAATGGCCGGCAAGGTGCACGCAATGCTGACCCGAAGCTGGAAGAATTCCGCTGGTTGCTGGAAGAGTTGCGGGTCTCGCTGTTTGCACAGGAATTGCGCACGCCGATGCCGGTATCGGTTAAGCGACTACAGAAGATGTGGGAATCGATGCAGCGTTAATCGTAGCGTCTTAACAATTTTGATCAACGACAAGAGAAAACAATGACGATTAAATCCGACAAGTGGATTCGCCGCATGGCAACGGAAACCGGTATGATTTCGCCCTTCGAGCCCGGCCAAGTACGTACCAATACCGAGGGCCAAAAAATCGTTTCTTATGGTACTTCCTCGTATGGCTACGATATCCGTTGTGCCAATGAATTCAAGATTTTTACGAATATCAATTCGACGATCGTCGACCCAAAAAATTTCGATGAAAAATCATTCGTTGATTTCAAAGGCGATGTCTGTATCATCCCGCCGAATTCCTTTGCCTTGGCGCGCACGGTTGAATTCTTGCGTATTCCCCGCTCTGTATTGACCGTATGCCTCGGAAAATCGACGTATGCGAGATGTGGAATCATCGTGAATGTAACGCCTTTGGAGCCCGAATGGGAAGGGTATGTGACGCTGGAGTTTTCCAACACCACACCACTGCCTGCAAAAATTTATGCCGGTGAAGGATGTGCGCAGGTGCTGTTCTTTGAAAGCGACGAGATATGCGAAACGTCGTACAAAGACCGTGATGGAAAATATCAGGGGCAGACCGGTGTTACTTTACCCAAAGCTTAAAAACACGACGACTCCAATCGCGCAAAAATTTGGTTTTCTGGGAAAATATTGAAAATTTTGACTTTTCTACTGGCCGCTGCAATGCGTATGCCCAAGCTGACGATTACTGTTGCGATCGTGCTGCTGCTTATTCTGGCGGGCATCAGCGGCTATGCCGGTTACTTGGTCGTAGGCGTTGTCGCCGGTTACCTGGACATCGGGCGTATTTTAACGGGCATACTTTTAAGTATTTTATTTATCCGGCTACCGCGTTTGCGCCAAGGTAAATTAAGCACCATCGGGATACTGCCAAAGATCGCCCGGCTACCGATCGTAGCAACGCTAGCTGCTTTGTCGACCCTGCATTACTTTAATCAAGACGATATTGCCGCAGTTGTGTGCCTGATATTGGCCACGACATTTTTTCTGGTTTTTCGGTGGTTGAAGCTTACGCTTTCAAGCCGGTTGTCGTCGCTTTTTGCAAAGCCGGGATTTGGGTTCGGCCGTTCAAGATCTGCCAGTGCTGAAAAAGCTGATCCTTCGATTATCGATATGGAATTCAGAGAAAAGAGGGACGAATAGCAATCGTCCCCAATCAAACTATTGGTAGGCGGCCTTTTTTATGAACTGATCGCACTGTGCCGTTGCTTTTCGTAATGCTGCCACCAGCCGTGGATCGCTAGCCAGCTCGGCCCAGAGCACCGTGTTGCCGGCTAAGGCAGCTACTGGATCGGCAGCTTCGCAGATAGCATGAGCTGCTACTGCGTCCATTGCCTGATCCTGATACACATAAGACAGTTGGCCACGGTGCCAACGTTGGAGAAACCCTAAAAACAATGCAGGCAGCATTGCCACGGCATCGATGCTGGCGCCGCGTGCCAGGCATTCACGTACCGTTGGCGCAATAAAGCCCGGGATCTTGGCAAAACCGTCGGCAGCCACCCGCTGGTTCGTATCCTGGATCGCGGGGTTGCCAAACCGATCGAGCACCACGTCACGATAGGCAGCCAAAGGCAGCGGGCTGGGATGTGCAGGCGTATCCAGGCAGGGCATCACATCATTGGTGACGTAGTCGTAAGCCATCTTGCGGATACGGGGGTCATGCACGCCTTCATGGATGTATTGATACCCTGCCAGGGTGCCGGCCCAGGCGATGCAGCTATGAGTGGCGTTTAAGATGCGGATCTTGGCTTCTTCAAACGCTGCCACGGACTCCACCATCTGCACGCCCACCGATTCCCACGCCGGCCTGCCATTGCAGAAATTGTCTTCAATGACCCACTGGATAAATGATTCGCCCATAACCGGGGCAGCGTCGTCCCAGCCGGTGGCAGCCTGCACCCGTGGGCGCAAGTCGGGGGCCGGGCGTGGGGTGATGCGGTCCACCATCGCATTCGGGCAAGTGGTGTTGGCCAGTACCCAGGCATGCAACGCGCTATCACCGGCAAGTTCGATAAAAGATAGCAAACCACTGCGTACACGCTGGCCGTTGTGGCGAAGGTTGTCGCAGTTGAGGAGGGTAACCTTGCCGCCGCCACGAAGCATACGCTCCCGCAGGATGGCAGTAAGCGCTGCATAAATGCTACTGCCAGCCTGGCCCAGCTTGGCGCGTTCCAGGTCGGCTGCAAGGTCTGTAATTGTCAGATCTAGCCGGTCGTTCGCATCCTGGTAATAACCCGCTTCAGTGACGGTAAATGAAATGATACGGGTGCTAGCGTGCGCACCGACTTCGATCAAACCTGCAAGGCTGGGTTCATACGGCACAATGCTTCGGATTGATTCGATGCGTTCGTAACTGCGTTCGTTTTGCGGTGTGACGGTTTCGAGCGTATAGGCACCGCCTTGGGCTGCTAATGCCTGCATCACTTCAAGCATGTCGGGACGTGTATTGCCGCCGGCGAGCGACCAATGATCGCTGGGCGCTGCTTGCGATAATACCTGTTGCTGGCCTTGCTGCTCGCGTAGCCGATGCATGTACCACGCCTGGTGTGCGCGATGAAATGCGCCTACGCCCAGATGCAACATTACCAATTCATTTGGAGTATTCATGATAAAAAATCCTGAGGTATTTAATTTACCTTGACACAATCAACGAAATAACCACGCTTGCCATCCACCACCCGTGTGACCAAGCCATGTACATCTGTTTCAAACCCTGGAAACCGCTCATTGAAATCCCTGGCAAAACGCAAGTAATCGACGATTGTTCGGTTAAAGCGCTCACCAGGAATCAGCAGTGGAATGCCGGGTGGGTAGGGTGTAAGCAGGATCGACGTGACGCGGCCTTCCAATTCATCGATTGGTACCCGGTCAATTTCACGGTGTGCCATTTTGGCAAATGCATCCGACGGTTTCATCGCTGGCAGCATGTCTGACAGGTACATTTCTGTCGTCAGGCGGGCCACGTCATAGGCTTTGTAGAAGTCGTGGATTTGCTGGCACAGGTCGCGCAGGCCGATGCGTTCGTATTTTGGATTTGCGGCAGCAAATTCCGGCAAGATGCGCCACATCGGCTGGTTCTTGTCGTAGTCGTCTTTAAACTGTTGCAAAGCGGTGAGCAAGGTATTCCAGCGACCTTTGGTGATGCCGATGGTGAACATGATGAAAAAGGAATACAGCCCACATTTTTCGATAATCACACCATGCTCGGCCAGGTATTTAGTGACAATCGAGGCTGGTATGCCGCTGTCGCCGAACTGGCCCTCAAGCGAGAGGCCCGGCGTAATGATCGTCGCCTTGATCGGGTCCAGCATATTAAAGCCAGGAGCGAGATTGCCAAAACCGTGCCAATCATCTTCAGCGCGAATCATCCAGTCTTCGCGCGAACCGATACCGTCGTCAGAAAACGTATTGGGCCCCCATACCTGGAACCACCAGCCCTGGCCCCATTCCTCGTCGATCTTCTTCATGGCGCGTCGGAAATCGAGCGCTTCCAAAATGCTTTCTTCGACTAACGCTGTGCCACCCGGCGGCTCCATCATCGCTGCGGCAACGTCGCAAGAGGCAATGATGGAATATTGCGGCGAGGTGGAGGTGTGCATCAGGTAGGCCTCGTTGAAAGCATCCTGATCAAGCTGCACTGTCTGCGATTCCCGCACCAGGATTTGTGACGCCTGCGACAACCCAGCCAGCAGTTTATGCGTGGACTGGGTTGAAAAAATCATCGATTCCTTGGCCCGTGGCCGATCTTTACCGATGGCATGCATGTTCTTGTAAAAATCATGGAAGGTGGCATGTGGCAGCCAGGCTTCATCGAAATGCAAGGTGTCGATCTCGCCGTCGAGAATGTCTTTCAGGGTTTCGACGTTGTAGATCACACCATCGTATGTCGACTGCGTGATAGTTAAAATACGCGGTTTTTTGTTGGCAGCTTCGCGGGCAAAGGGATTAGCTTCAATCTTGCGTTTGATGTTTTCAATCTGGAATTCTTCCAGTGGAATCGGGCCGATGATGCCAAGATGATTGCGCGTTGGCATCAGAAATACTGGAATTGCGCCGCACATGATGATCGAGTGCAAAATTGATTTGTGGCAATTGCGGTCGACGACGACGATATCACCGGGTGCTACCGTCGAATGCCACACCATTTTGTTGCTGGTACTGGTGCCATTGGTCACAAAGTAACAATGGTCGGCATTGAAAATACGCGCGGCATTACGCTCAGAGGCGGCGACCGGGCCGGTATGATCCAGTAATTGCCCCAGTTCTTCCACGGCATTACAGACGTCGGCGCGCAGCATATTTTCGCCAAAGAACTGGTGGAACATTTGGCCGATCGGTGACTTCAAAAACGCCACGCCGCCTGAATGCCCTGGGCAATGCCAGGAATACGAGCCATCGTTAGCGTAATGCACCAGCGCCCGAAAAAACGGCGGCGACAAACCATCTAGGTAAGATTTTGCCTCGCGGATGATGTGGCGCGCCACAAACTCCGGCGTATCTTCAAACATATGAATGAAGCCGTGCAGCTCGCGCAGGATATCGTTGGGAATATGCCGGGAGGTGCGTGTTTCGCCGTATAGGTAAATTGGGATATCGGCATTCTTGTGCCGAATTTCCTTGACGAATGCCCGCAGCGACGTCAGGGCATGGTCGGTTTCTTCAAAAGAGCCTGCACCAAATTCTTCATCGTCGATCGATAGGATGAAAGCAGATGCACGCGACTGCTGCTGTGCAAACTGCGACAAGTCACCATAACTAGTCACGCCCAATATTTCCATGCCTTCTTTTTCCATCGCAGCGGCCAGCGCACGAATGCCAAGCCCCGACGTGTTTTCAGAACGGAAATCTTCATCGATGATAACAATGGGAAAACGAAATTTCATTGGTCTATGCTCCAGACGCGGCTCGTGGCCAAGGTAATGCGAAATGCGATGGGGTTGTTGGTAATTTCAATTTGGCGCATGCGCAACACGTTCGTAGGTGACGAACGCATAGCCGCAATTGTTATGCTCGCAATGATACGCCTCGCGAGCCGTCTCGCGCCACGCTTGCATGTCGAGTGCGGGTAGAAATGTGTCGCAATTAAATACCTTATCGATTTCGGTGACGATCATTTGGTTGCAAAACGGCATCATCTGTCTGTAAATCTCAGCGCCGCCAATAATGAAGGCTGGTGCCGACGCATCAGAATCAAGTTGCTCAGCCGCCGGTGTCTGCACCAACACCATAGCTTCCTGCACCGAAGATACGCACTCCACCCCAGCGTGTTGCCAAGCAATGTTGCGCGTGACAACAATATTGCGGCGACCAGGCAGTGGCCTGCCAATCGATTCAAAGGTTTTGCGCCCCATAATGATTGGATGCCCGGTTGTAACCCGTTTGAAATGTGCCAGGTCTTCCGGCAAACGCCAGGGTAGGCGGTTGTTGATGCCGATACCGCGCTCGCGGTCGGTGGCGACGATAATGGAAAGCGTCATGGTGGGTGTAAGTAAAGGGATGGCGTGTAAAAGAGTGGCGCATTTTAACCCGACTGCTTGTGGCATGCGTGTATCGTAAAATGCCGCCATGCCTATTTCCGCACACAGACCGATCCATATTTTTAATGGGTTTATGAACCCGTATGGCGGTAGCGAGCGCGAGGCGTTAGCCTTATATGAACTGTTGCGTGGGCGAGCCGAAACACGGATGTGGGCGACCTCGTCGCGTGCTTGTGCGACGCTACTGTCGAAAAATCCGATCCAGCGGGTATCGCCAGGGCTCGGGAAGGTGCCGAATGGGGGCACGTATGTCTTTGTGGGCGCGCATTGGCGCAACAAGCTATGGCCGTACCTAGTACCCGCGCCGACGCGGCTGATGTATATCTACAACACCTTCCATCCCAAAGCGATTGCGCTGACGTCGAAGATGCCATTGCTGCTCGGCTGGCCATCGGCCAAATACGTCATGATCTCGAGATTCCAACAAGCACTAGCGGGTCTGGCGGGCCCTGTAGCCGTGCATCCCTCGCCAATCGACATCAGGCATTTTGTGCCCGTTGAACGCAGCGCAGGCGCATCTGACAAGCCTCTGGTAATCGGCCGCATGAGCCGCGACATGCCGGACAAACATGATGCCCAAGACCAGTCGATTTATCGGGAGTTGGCAGAAGACGGGGTGGAAGTCCGGTTGCAGGGGGCAACCTGCATTGCTAATGATTTGAGAGACGTGTCGTCGATTCGAATCACCGGTGAAGGCACGCTTCCGGCCGAGGTTTTCCTGCGTGGGCTCGACATTTTCTACTATCGCAGCGGGGCCCATGTGGAAACTTTTGGCCGCGTGGTATTCGAGGCAATGGCTTGCGGCTTACCGGTCGTTTGTCATGCACACGGCGGTTATGCGGAATGGATCAGGCACGGGGAAAACGGTTTTCTGTTTCGCACACACGATGAAGCACGATCTATTTTGAAGAGGCTGATCGAGAATGCCGGGTTGCGCAGCGCTATTGGCAAGCAGGCGCGGGCGACGGTGGAAGCCATGTATGCGCCGGCTGCGATGGAAATGCGTGCCGAGTTTTATATGGGGTAAAGAGCATAGTCAGTATCAGACCGCAACCGGAGCCTTGATGTGTGCCTGCGGTAGGTAATCAATCACCTCGAAATCCTCAAAGCGGTAGTCGAACAAAGAATCTGGACATCGGTTGATGCGCAGCTTCGGCAATGGGCCGGGTGTGCGCGTGAGTTGCAATTGCACTTGTTCCAGGTGGTTGGAATAGAGGTGGCAGTCGCCACCGGTCCAGATGAATTCGCCTACTTGCAGGCCTGTTTGCTGCGCTACCATGTGGGTGAGCAATGCGTAAGAAGCAATGTTAAATGGCACGCCGAGAAAAATATCTGCGCTCCGCTGATAAAGCTGGCAAGACAACTTGCCTTCTGCCACATAAAACTGAAACAGCGCATGGCAGGGCGGCAATTTCATTTGAGGTATGTCGGCCACGTTCCAGGCTGAGACGATCATGCGACGTGAATCGGGGGTGTTGCGCAGCTGCTCCATTACTTGGGAAATTTGATCGATATGGCTGCCATCGGGCGTTGGCCAGGAACGCCACTGGTAACCGTACACTGGCCCTAGGTTGCCTTGTTCATCTGCCCAGTCGTCCCAAATTGACACGCCGTTTTCACGCAGATAAGCGATGTTGGTGGAGCCCGCCAAAAACCAGATCAGTTCGTGGATGATGGATTTCAAATGCAGCTTTTTCGTGGTCAGCAAGGGAAATCCTTGCTGTAAATTAAAGCGCATTTGGTGGCCGAATAGCGATTTTGTGCCGGTGCCGGTGCGGTCGGTTTTGTCCACGCCGTTGGTGTACACATGCTGCATGAAGTCGAGATATTGACGCATTGCAATGCCTTTGAGAATTCGATTGATATGCCAATGGCAATCGTTTAGCGCCTGCCAGTTTAATGTAATGAAAACTGCAATGCTGCAAGGCTGGCATACAACCCTCCTTGCGCGATGAGCGACGTATGCGTACCACTTTCGACAATCCTACCGTCTTCCATAACCAATATGCGATCCGCCCGCTGCACCGTCGCCAGACGATGGGCGATGACGAGTGTAGTACGGCCGACCATGGCTGCTTCCAACGCTACCTGCACCAGGCGTTCTGATTCGGCATCCAGCGCGCTGGTGGCTTCATCGAGCAGCAGCAAAGGCGGATTTTTTAGCAAGGCACGGGCAATGGCGATGCGCTGGCGCTGGCCACCCGAGAGCCGCACGCCGCGTTCGCCCAGAAAGGATTGATACCCTTCAGGCAGGCGCTCGATAAATTCGCTTGCGGCGGCCAGCCTGGCGGCTGCCATCACTTCTGCATCTGTCGCATCTGCCCGGCCATAACGAATATTTTCCAGGGCGTTATTAGAAAAAATGACCGTATCCTGCGGCACGATACCAATGGCTTCACGTAGCGTATGCAGATCGAGTTGCTTGATATCTACCCCATCAAGAAGAATGGTGCCGGCTTGTGGATCGTAAAACCGCAACAGCAATTGAAATAACGTCGATTTGCCGGCACCGGAAGGGCCAACGATTGCAACGGTTTCTCCCGCCGCAACATGGATCGATAACTCAGACAACGCTGCCGTCTCCGGACGTGAAGGATAATTAAAATGCAACCCATCTAGTGTGACCGTTGCACCGGCGGCCGCACGTGGCGGCAGTTGTACCGGCAACGCGGGGGAGCGGATCGGTGACTCTTCGCCCAGCAGTTCCAGCAGGCGCTCAGTGGCGCCTGCTGCCCGCTGCGCCTCGCCCAGTACTTCAGATAGTGCACCGATAGCACCGGCAACGATCGTTGCATATAAAATAAATTGCCCCAATTCACCGCCAGTCATTCGGCCTGCGATCACGGCATGGGCACCCAGCCAAAGAACGAATACGATGGCGCCGAACACTAGCAGGATGGCAATGAGTGTTAAGGCAGACCGTGCGCGGATGCGCTGCATGGCAGTGGTAAAAGCATTTTCTACCGAAACACTGAAGCGCCGCGCTTCAATGCGCTCATGCGTAAAAGCTTGAACGGTGGGCATGGCGTTCAGAATTTCGCCGGCAATTCCCGAAGCATCGGCAATGCGGTCTTGCGAATCACGCGAAAGCTTGCGCACCCGCCGCCCGAACAGCACAATCGGCACTACTACGGCGACCAGCGCCAGCAGGATAATCGCCGAAAGCTTGACGCTAGTGATGAATAGCATCGTCAGACCACCTACAAACAGCAATAGATTGCGCAGGGCCATGGAAATGCTGGTGCCCACCACCGATTGGATGAGGGTGGTATCGGTGGTCAACCGGGAAAGCACTTCGCCACTCTGGGTCGTCTCAAAAAACTGTGGGCTTTGCTGCACTACATGGGTGTAGACCGCGCCACGGATATCGGCCGTGACCCGTTCTCCCAACCAAGACACCATATAGAACCGTGCAGCAGTGGCAATGGCGAGCACACACGCCACGCCGAACAGGGCAAGAAAATACAGATCGACATGCTCGCTGCTTTGCGACCCGGCGGCACCAAAGCCGAGATCAATCATTTGCTTGAAGGCGTAGGGAATGGCCAGGGTGGCGCTGGCTGCGACCACTAAGGCAATAGCTGCCAGGATGAACTGTCGCCTATAGGGCTTTAAAAACGGAAACAAGCCGGCAAGTGTGGCCAGGCTGGTTTTGCGGGGAGGAACGGTTGCAAGAGGCGTGTCGATTGTGGAGGGGGTCATAGCTTCAAAGGTTTTACATAGCCGGTCAATTCCAGATAACCGCGACCTACCGGCTTGCCGTCACGTGTGAGCCTGACCGCACCTTCCCAGTAAATTGCGCCAGTGGATTGCCGGGAATCAAGTTCCTGGTCGTCTTGCAAGGGAAGAATCTGCCAGGTGAATGGCCCTGCCTGGATTTGCAAGGCCACCGGATACACGGCATTAGTGCGCAGCGAACGCCAGTTGCGTAGAGTCGTAAAGCGCACCTGATCTGGTGAGAATTGCATGATTTTACCCGAAGCGTCGCGCAAGCCCACATGGGCCCAGAGCACTGCTCCGTGTTTGTCACGAATCCTGAAGGCCACCAGCGCGCTGCCGTTGTCCAGGTTGGCGCCTACCCAATCCCAGCCGACCGCATCCGGATGCAGGGACGTACTCGACCATTCATGATCGAGCCAGGCGGTACCACTGACCGCTGCCGTCTCACCCTTGCGGGTGACGCTACCGCTTACTTGCAAATGCGGTTCGCTGTAGTAATAACTCGCCTGGGCTGCTTCCGGGCCTTTGCGTGATATGCCATTGTCGCCCTGGAGCATCGGAAGCTGGGTCGGCGCCATTTTAAGCGCCAATGTAAATTCTCGGGCAACGATGTCGACTCGATAACTGCCGTCCGACGCGCGCTTTAGCGTCCAATTATCGAGCTTGACATCGGTATTGCCGGCCTTTGCGTAGGCAATGTCAAAGCTTTCCCGGCCGGCTTTCTGATCGTGTTGTAACTTGCCAACGGCAGGATCCGACAATGCAACATGGGCGATGATGAGTTGCTTGGGCGCCAATGCACTGGGGTTGGCGGCGTCATGGTCGGTGGCCGAGCGAAAGAACGTAATTTGGAATCCAAGCGGTTTTCCATCCGGCATTGCCAGCCAGCCTGTGGCATACCACCACTCGGTGCGAAATGCTGGGTGGGCGCCGAAATCGTTCGGCAGTAGCAATGGTTTGGCCGGCGTGACGGCTGCAAAGTTCGGCGCTGCGGAATGGGACGGCGTGGCCAGCATTACCAAGCTTAATAAAAGTGTCAGTTGCAAAAGCATGGATCGCAGGAGCATACGAATCCGGCGACGTATGCCAAGCCATGTTGGAGCAAGATATTGTTGAATCATAGATGGTGCGTGTAGCTGAGGTAGATAATCGTCGGGTGAAATCACCAGTCTTGGCGCACTGCGCGCAAGGCACCGCCGGAAACAGCATTTTTTCCTGCAAGCAGTGCAGTCAATGCAGAAGCTGCTAGCAGCAATAGCGCGACGGTGACCAGGCTGGGCCAGGGAATGTGCAGTTGCATCGTCCAGTGAAACGATTGTGGATTCACAATGAAAACCAATATCAGGCTAATGCAGAAACCGACGGTAAAACCAGCCAGGATGCCGATGCTGGTCAACATTGCGCCTTCTGCTGCCAGTAGTCCGAGAATCTGCCTCCGTGTCACGCCGATATGGCGCAGCATGCCGAATTCTCCAGCGCGTGCAAGCGTTTGCGCGGAGAACGTGGCCGCGACGCCGAACAAGCCAATCACAACGGCGACCGCTTCCAAGAGATAAGTTACCGCAAAGCTTCGATCAAAGATTTGCAGGCTCAGCGCACGAATTTCATCCGGTGCAGTCACTGTGAGTGCACTGCCGAAAGGCAAGGCACGCACTGCATCGGTTATCTGTGAAGCGGTTGCTTGCGGTGCCAGACGAAGGGCCGCATCATTTACCTCGCGCTCACCTGTTAGCGTTTGATAATCTGCCAGCCTAATCTGGATTGCGCCAGACTGCCGCACGTAGTCACGCCAGATGCCGGCAACAATGAAATGCCTTGGCATGCCTCCAATGACGAGTTGAATGCGCTTGCCCATTTCCATGCCATACAAATCGACCATTGCTTCCGATACCCAGGCGGGCATGACCAATTGCTGCGCTGGGCCGGCATGCATCGCCTGATTCAGTACGGCAGGTGAAAGTGTCTTGCCAGTAATCGGCAATGCACTTGCAGGATCGGCTACATCAATGTCGCGGGCAATGAGGGCAACCGCCGGGCGCGTAGGCTCGAGCGTTAATTCGGTCGTGCGTAGAAAATCGACCCGTGCCACACCGGGCAATTGCGCAATCGCCCGCTGCTCTGCGACTTTCAGCATGCCCGTATCGCCGTTTGCAACGGCTCGTACATACAAGTCTGCAGAGAGAACATTGCCCAGCCAGTCATCGACGGATTCACGAAAACTGGCAACCATGATCGCCATGGCAACCATCAGACTGAAGCTTGACAGCACGCCGCCCAATGCTATCGATGCCTGGTTCGGCGCATTGGCCAGCCGCGACAGTACCAACACCGGCAACGCGCCGACAACACCCAAATGCGCCTTGCCCGGACGAAGCGTCACAGCGCGGGCCAGCACAGAAAACACGACCGCTGCCAAACGCGGCATGAGAGCGATGGCGCCTATGAGGATCAACGCCACCGCTGCATAGCCGAACAATGGCAATTCCCAAACGGGCGGCGCCTGAGTAAGCAGGGCGCCAACAGCAAAACACCCCAAGCCAGGCCAAGGAGAGGCCAGGCGTGCGAGTGCCGTATCTTCGCTACCGGCCTTGAGCGCTGGCGCGAGCGTGGCATTGGCTGCTTCCCAGGCCGGCACCAAGCTACCCAGCACGGCAATAACGCTTCCCAGCAGGAAAAAGACCAATGCCGAGATGGGATCAAACCGTACGCTAGGTTGCACACCCGGGAAATAACCGCCACCCAGATCGCCACCAAAAAAATGCAGCGCTGCAGCAGCAATGGCATACCCGACTGCAAGGCCAAGGAGTGCGCCCAACACACCAAGTAAGCCACCTTCCAGCAGGATCTGCGCGAGCAGTCGACCTCGGGTCATGCCCATCACGCGCAATAACGCCAACTGGGGTCGTCGTCGAATTACCGATAGCGCCTGCGTTGAAAACACCAGGAAAGCGCCGGTAAATAATGCCACCAACGCCAGGACGTTGAGATTGACACGATAGGCACGCGACATATTATCGGTACGGGTTTCCTGATCTGCTAGTTCGGTCACGACAATTGCTGCCTGCAACCGCCCCGGCAAATTTTGACGAAACTGTGCACGGTCGACACCCGGCGCAAGTTTCAAATCCACCCAGGATAATTGACCGATGCGATCAAAACGCCATTGGGCCGCGCCAATATCCATGACCCCGATTCGCTGTCCGGCGCGCGCTGCCGCCAAGCCACCGGCAATACGCAACGACACTTTTTGGATGCCAATCTGAAGCGTCAAACGATCGCCTGCTTTGACTTGCAGCCAGGCCATGGCTGCGGGCGACAGGAAGAGGGCATCGTCTGCCAAGGTGTCGAAAGGCCGATCGCTTGCTGGAATGCCGATTAGGTCGGGCGCAATTTGAGAAGCCTGGAACACATCGATGCCAAGAATTTTTAGTGCTTTGCCGCCTTGTACTGTCGCGTCGATTTCCAAAACGGGGCTGGCAAGCGCCACCCCGGGTGTGGCAGCCAAACGTGGATACAATGTTTCATTGACACTCGGCTGCACCCCGCGCACCTGTAGATCCGATTGCCCTGCGATGCTCTTGACGGCAGCCGAAAATTCGTTGAACGCTGCACCGTTGATCAGGTCGATGGCAAAACCGAGCGATACCCCCACGGCAATGGCAAGCATCGCAACGAGCGCACGTAGAGGATATGCTCGCCACTCGCCTGCCAGCAGCCAACGTGGCAACAACCAGGGCACTGGTTTTAATCCTGATCTTGGCTTCATGGCGAAGCAGGGTGCAAACCGTCACGCGTCAAAACCAGGATTCGGTCGGCCATGGCAGCGGCTGCATGGGAATGGGTGACCATCAATGCAGAAGCACCACTTGCCTTGATCTCATTGCGCATCAAGGTCAGTATTTCGTGGGCGGTGTCCGGGTCGAGGTTGCCGGTGGGTTCATCGGCGAGCACCAGCGAGGGCCGGTGTACCAACGCTCGTGCAATGGCCACGCGTTGCAATTGCCCGCCTGAAAGTTGCCGCGGGAAGTCGTTGCCCCGCCCGGCTAATCCAACCGCATCCAGCATTTCATCTGCGCGTGCGAGATCAACACCATTTAACAAAAGTGGCAAGGCAATATTTTGTAAAACGCTTAAATGCGGCAGTATGTGGAACGCCTGGAATACAAAACCGAACTGGCTGCGCCGCAAGCGCGTGGCGGCGTCATCGTCCAGAGACGCCATGTCGATGTGGTCGATGAGGATCGCGCCACTGTCGGCAGTATCAAGCCCGGCAACAAGATTCAGAAGCGTCGATTTGCCGACGCCGGAGTCACCCATGATGGCCACGAATTCACCGGCAGCGAGTACATAGTCGAGATCGATCAGCACGCGCCTGCCGTTGGCATATCCCTTGTTAAGCTTGCGCAATTCGAGCATGGTGGTTAGTGTAATTGTAGTGTGGGATCAGTGCAGAATTAGCGTGTGAGCGCTCGTCGCAGCTGCAGGCTTACCATATCAACCAAGGCTACCAGCAGCAGCATAGCCAGTATGACGGTTGCCGCCTGTTCCATCTGAAATAGCGACAAATGATATTTCAGCATCTGGCCCAGACCGCCGGCGCCGACGACGCCAAGGATCGCTGCGGCACGAATGTTATTTTCCCATCGGTATAAGGTGTACGAAAGAATTTGAGGCGTTGTTTGAGGCAGTGTCGCATAGAGAAACACTGCTATCGGCCGCACGCCATTATTGCGCAATGCCGCTTCCGGCAATGGTGAACCATTCTCCAGTGCATCAGCAAACAACCTGCCAAGCACGCCGGCGGTATGCACGGCAAGCGCCAAGGTTCCGGCAAACGGCCCGAGCCCGACGGCGATGAGCAGGATAGATGCCCACACAAGCTCAGGTACAGCGCGCAACATGTTTTGGAGGCTGCGCACCACGCTACGAGCGCCGCGGCCAAAACGCCCACTCGCAGGAAGCGCCAGGCACATGCCTAGCACGGCAGCCAGTAATGTGCCCAGAGCCGACATTGCCAGCGTCTCCAAAGTGGCTACGCCAATCCTATGTAAAAAATTCGGTGCCAAGTCCGGCGGCGCGAAACCCCGCAAAAATTCGCTGGTGGTGCGTACTGCATCAGCCGTGAAAAATCCTTCCAACGCCCACGGCAGGCTGATAAAACTTGCAGCCACCAATGACATTAATCCCAGCAACAGAACGATGCTTGACCAACGCATTCTAGGAGGTGGAGGCGCTAGAGCCTGGCTCATGTCAGGCGACTCCGTAGCATGCGGCTCACCATGTCTGCGCCTGCTACCAGTAACACAAAGACGATCAACATCGTCGAGACTTCACCCCCGGCCAGCATTTTCATGGATTCATCAAGCCGCTGGCCTAATCCGCCGGCACCGACAAACCCCATCACCACCGAGCCACGGATGGCGCATTCCCATCGGTACACCGTGTAAGACACCAATTCCGATGCCGCCTCCGGCATGGCACCATAAAACAAGGCACCTAGACGGCTGCTGCCATTGCGCAGCAATGTATCGGTGGCATGCGCATCCGAGGAATCCAGTATTTCCGCGTACACTTTACCCAGCATGCCGCAATAAGTCAGCGCAATTGCCAATACACCGGCAGTAGGCCCCAGCCCAATCACCCGTACTAATAGCAAGGCCCATACCAATTCCGGAATACTACGCAGCAAAATCAATAGCCAACGTACGAACTGACGCAGCATCGCAGGCAGCCGATGCATCTTTTTGCCGCCCAGGCGGGAGATAGATAGTCGCTCGGTCACGATCAGCGTCATAGGGATGGCACCTATTAGCGCCAATGTCAGGCCAGCGGTCGCCATGGCAATTGTCTGCCATGTCGCTTCCAGCACGATCAGCAAGAACTGGCTTGAATGGGCGGGCGGCACGAAAGCCGCCAGAAAACGCCCGGTAGCCTGTAAGCTTTTTACATCGAAAAAAATCCAGGGTTTGAATTCACTGGCTACCAACAGTGGCCACAACAGCGCCAGCCCGACAAACGTAATTGCCAGCCGGCCGCGCCAAGCCGGATCGGCCGGCGCAAGCATCAATGGTTCGGTGATGGACTGGCCGGTGCCAGGAGGGGGATACGCATTCTGCATGGCGTTAAGCGCCTAGCACCGCGGTACGACAACGATTTCTGGCCCGCTATGATTCACGCTATCAAATGCAGGCAGCAATTGTTCCGTTTGCCCGGAAGCATTGCGATAGAGCGCTTCGACCATCGCATCGCTCACATCTTCCTTACGTGCGTCGAACACAACGCGGCCCTCACGCAAACCCACAAGGCGAGAAAACCGTTCACGCGCTAATTCCACCTGATGCAGGCTGCAAACCAGGATTGCATTGCGTCGCGTTGCCTCTTCCTGAATCACTGCCAGCGTCTGCAAGGCCAAAGTCGGGTCGAGCGCAGACAGCGGCTCGTCCACCAGCAACACCCGCGCCTCGCACACCAGCAACCGGGCGATGCTGCAACGCTGTCGCTCGCCACCCGACAGTCGCTCTACCCGGTTATACAGCTTGTGCTCCAGGCTGAAGCGAGATAATGCATCAAATGCTCGTTGGACTTCCAGAGGGCGCAGCAATGAAACGATTGCACGCCAAAGGCTCCAATGCGGCAATCTTCCGGCAAGCACTGCGCTTACCACCCGCTGGCGGGGTGGCAGGGGTGGCGTCTGGGGTGCAAGAAAAAGCTGGGCTCTCAATGCATGGCGCCGGGCGCTCGATTGCTCCCATGGCATGCAGCCAAATGCTTCAAGTACGCCGTTGTGGGGTCGTTGTGCCAATGCCAGCGTCTGTAACAGCGTGGTCTTGCCGGCTCCCGACGGTCCGATCAGTGCCACTTGTTCACCGGGTTCAAAAGTCAACGTGACATTTGAAAGAGCCGGTGTGCCGGCGCCTGCATAGTCAACGCCAAGCTGGGTAAGAGTAATCGTCATGCAATCAATGAGGAAGGGCGCGTCGGATTGGAAGCGCCCTATGCCCGTGGTTACTTCAACAGGCCGGCGTTGCGGGCTGCTGCTTCGATTTGCGCATAGTTCTCGGGTTTGGTTGGAATAAACCGCGTGGCACGCTGCAGCTCAAGAATTTCCTTGCCTTGCGCATCATCACGTTTTAATGCCAGAAAAGCGTCGGTAAGCTTTTGACGTAACACCGGATTCATGTCGCTGCGCACGCTCCAGTTGTAGTCGTAATAACCTGGGGTGGTGTAGAACACCCGAACCTGCGCCGGGTCGATTTTGGATTGTGCCAGCAGTTTCTCCCAGACGGAGATGTTCAATACGCCGGCATCGACCTTGCCACCCGACACCGCAGCGGCAGTCGCGTCATGCGCGCCGGAGAAGGCGATGCGTTTCATATCCGTGTCCGGGTTGACATTTGCAGCCAGCAGATATGAGCGTGGCATGAGATGGCCGGACGTCGAGGATTCGGAGCCAAAGGTAAAGGTTTTGCCTTTCAGGTCTGCCAGCGTTTTGATGGCAGCATCAGTAGTAATGAATACGGATTTAAAGCGTTCATCTTCCTCACGTTGTACCAGAGGGATGATCTTGCCGCCGCTGCGCACATTTGCCTGGACAAACGTAAAGCCACCAAACCAGACCAGATCGAGCTTATTGCTGATCAATCCTTCCACCGACGCCGCATAGTCTGTTACCGGAGTGAAGGTCACTTTCATGTCCAGCTTTTTTTCCAGGTAGTCGCCCAACGGCTTGAACTTGCGTTGCAATTCAGTCGGTGATTCGTCTGGAATAGCCGACACCCGCAATACCTGTTGCGCTAAAGCGGTAGTCGGTGTAATCAGCATTGCACTACCGAGCACGAGCAAGCAGCGCGAGAGGATCAAACGAAGATTCAAGCTTGGCAGGGGGCGAACACTGTTCATTGGCGGGCTCTCAAAAAATTTTCAATGACGTAACAATAAAACGGCAACCGTTATAACGATGCACATCTTTGATAGATGGTGTAAAACACATCGGTTGCCGGCGACGCAGTATGCGGCAAAATTTCTTTTATTGCATGCAGTCTGCAATATTGGCTACTTCTGGAAATGTTTGGCAAGAACAAGGTTAATCAGGCATGTCATACGATTTTATCGAACTCAGCAGCCAAAACCCGCTTCGCATACGTGAAGAAGTGATAACCGGGTTGACCGCAGCACAACCCTATATTTCGCCTAAATATCTCTATGATCCTTTAGGCTCGAAATTGTTTGAAGCAATCTGTGAACTGCCGGAATATTATCCAACGCGTACCGAAGCGGCAATTTTTGCGATGTATGCGCAAGACATTGCAGCAAGTGTTGGTCGCGGCAGAACGTTAATCGACTTGGGGGCAGGCAATTGCGCCAAAGCTGCGCAACTTTTCGACAGGTTGCAACCATCGCAATATGTGCCCATTGATATTTCGGTTACGTTCTTGCGCGATGCGGTATCAAGCCTGCACAGCCGCTTTCCTGAAATTCCCATGCTTGGCATCGGTATGGATTTCTCGCAGGACTTGACCTTACCAGATTCAGTGAATCGCACCGGCCGGTTATTTTTCTACCCCGGCTCATCGATCGGTAATTATCCACCCGACGAAGCATTGCAATATTTGCAGCGCATTCGTGGCGCTTGCCAGGCACAAGGTGGTTTGCTCATCGGCATAGATTTGGTCAAAGATATTGCTGTGCTGGATGCCGCCTACGACGATGCACTCGGCGTTACAGCTGCATTCAACCTCAATACACTACGCCATTTAAACAACTTGCTTGATGCCGATTTCAACGTACGCGATTGGCAGCATCGCGGTTTCTTTAGTGCGGCCAAAAGCCGTATCGAAATGCATCTGGAAGCACGTCATGCATTGACGGTTTGCTGGCAGGGTGGCGAACGGCATTTCAAAAAAGGCGACTATATTCATACGGAAAGCAGCTATAAATATACGGAAGAAGCGTTTTGCTCGCTGCTCAAAAACGCCGGCTTCACGGTCCGCCAATGTTGGACTGATGCGCAGGGCTGGTTCATGGTGTGCCACGCTGAGATTGGGCCTATGCCGCCTCAACCATGACCTTGCTATGGCCCGCCTGCATCGACCCAATTACTGCAGCATCACTAAATCCGTCTTGCGCGAAGATTGCCAGCACAGCGTCGACGGAAGATGGGTCGCACGATATCAGCAGACCACCCGAGGTTTGCGGGTCGGTCAAAAGCATTTGCTGAACCGGCGTAATCGCATCGGCCAACACTACATCATGCCCGTATCCACCCCAATTTCGCCCGGATGCACCCGTGATAAACCCCTGATCGGCCAGTTGCTGCACTTGTGGCAGGAATGGAATCTGATCCATGCGCAGATGTGCCGTCAGTTTTGCGCCACGCACCAGCTCCAGCAGATGCCCCAGCAAGCCGAAGCCGGTCACGTCGGTCATCGCATGCACGCCCGGCAATTCCGATAATGCCTTGCCTGGTTTGTTGAGTTTGGTGGTGTTGGCAATCATGGAGGCATACCCGGCAGCATCCAGCGCATTCTTTTTCAATGCGGCCGACAATACGCCCACGCCTATGGGCTTGCCGAGAATAAGCACATCGCCTGCCCTGGCATCGGCATTGCGTTTGACCTTCGAAGGATGTACCAACCCCAGCACCACCAGGCCATAGATCGGTTCGACCGAATCGATCGTGTGCCCGCCCGCAATCGGAATACCCGCCTCGGCGCAAATCGATTCGCCGCCCCGAATGATGCGCCCGATCACTTCAACCGGTAGCTTGTCGATCGGCATGCCGACCAATGCCAATGCCATGATCGGCGTGCCGCCCATGGCATACACATCTGAAATGGCATTGGTTGCGGCGATGCGTCCGAAGTCGTAGGGGTCGTCGACGATCGGCATGAAGAAATCGGTCGTTGCAATCAGTGCCTGCTCATCGTTGAGTCGATACACGGCAGCATCGTCTGCAGTCTCGATACCCACCATTAGTTCCTTGGGTATCGGAAACCCGTTGGAATTTTTCAGGATTTCTGCCAACACACCCGGTGCGATCTTGCAACCACAGCCCCCGCCGTGAGAAAAGGAAGTCAGTTTGATGGGTGTTTCCATAGGTGCGTTCATAATGATCCGTTGTTGTTTAGCCGACGCTTCAAACTCTGAGACCGTAATTATCTGCTAACTTGAGTACGGCTGCCTGTTCGTGTGCCGGCGCAAACAATTCTGCTCGGCGCGCACATTGCATAGCCAGCAGATCTTGAAAGGCTATGTCGCTTGCGGCTCGATCAATCAGATGGGCCAGGACAGGTGCGTCGCCCACAGGGAAATAGCCCGCATAATCCTCGCCCAGCATGCCGCGGTTGCCCGGTATGTCGGATGCCAGTACTGCTACGCCGCCCACCATTGCCTCGATGATGACGTTAGCCCCGCCTTCCATTTCGGAACTGATCACCATCAAGGCACTAGAGTACAGTTGTTCCAAGGTTTGTTCGTGCGAAAGCGGGCCGAGCCAGGTATAGCGTTCCACTGAAGCGTCGGTGTGCGCCGCCATATCGCCCAGCGCCGAATCCAGGGCGCCGCCGATGTGTAAAAGCTTCATCTTGCCGTTTGTGATGAGGCTTGCTGCCTGCATGAACGTATCCGGTCGTTTTTCAGCACGTAGATGGCCAATCATGATTACCTGATACTGCCGGTCATTTGTGGTGGCTGGTGGATGCGCAGGACGGGGTGCAGACTGGAATATGACGTGGGCCTTGCTACGTAGAGAGGGCGTCAGCTCCTCCAATCCAGCCGGTTGCAGCACGACCAAGTGAGTTGCCAGCTCCAACGAGCGTTGGGCAAGCGCATCGGTACGGATATCGCGATAAAGATCGGTACCCGTTAGAATCAGTACCAGAGGGCGCTTGGGAGACATACCGCCAAACGCATCGGCAAATGCAGCAATCGTCGGTGCCGAGCGTCGTGCATGGAGCGCAATCAGCATGTCCGGCGCTGGAGACGTCTGCACATTCCAATCAAGCAGGCATTGCACATCGTAATGCGGCTGCAGGATATCGGCCCAACGCCGCGCGGTTTGCCAGTTACCATTGTTGGCTTTTGCCAGCATGGGGCTGATAATGAGGATCGTCGGTTTTTTCAACAGCATTTTCTCCCTACTCTTGGCAACTCAATGACCAGTTCATTTCGAACCGCTAATGCCATCGAACTCGCCGGCACACTGCAAAACTTGCGCACAACGACACTGGCGCTGTTCGACTGCTTTGTAGCCGCCGGCCTGGACGATCCTGCGAACGTGCCGTTGTTGGCTGAGATCAATCCCCCGCTCTGGGAACTTGGTCATCTGGCTTGGTTTGCCGAATGGTACATTTTACGTGAGGCACAATCGAGCGACCCGGTCAGCGCACTGCGCGGTTCCATGCTGACCAAGGGCGATGACTGGTTCGACTCTAACACGGTGCCCCACAAGCAACGCTGGCACTTGGGCTTGCCGGGAAGCGGTGCTCTAAAAACCTATTGTCGAGAAGTGGCCGACCGGGTGCTGGACAAGCTTTCCCGCATCACCGATGACGACACAACGCTTTACTCCTACCGCCTCGTGCTGGCGCATGAAGCCATGCATGTCGAAGCGTTTGCGTATTCACTGCAGACACTGCATGTTGCACCATTGCCCTCGCTTGCTGTTCAAACCCCGCTCACGCCTGCAACCGGAGAAGTCTGCCTGCCAAAAGGCGCCATAATCCTTGGTGCTGATCCACACGCGCCGGGATTTATATTCGATAACGAGAAGTGGGCTCACACGGTTGATGTCGATGCATTCACGATCGATGCATCGCTGGTGTCGAATGTGCAGTATGAGCAATTTATTGCCGCCGGCGGCTATCAAAATCCAGCATTCTGGAGCGAAGCCGGCCGCGCCTGGCTTATGCAGCAGTACAGCTCTGCACCACGGGGATGGCTGCGCGACGAGATGCGCTGGTGTTGTGAGCGTTTTGGCTTTCTTGCAGAGCTTGTTGCAGACGAGCCGGTCCGGCATGTCAGCTTTTACGAAGCCCAGGCTTATTGCGCCTGGGCCAAACGCCGCTTACCTACCGAGGCGGAGTGGCAAAAAGCTGAAAAAAAAGCTGCAAACAGCGAGCATCCATCATTCCGATGGGGTGCATTGTGGGAGTGGACTGTTTCGCCGTTTCATCCGTTCCCAGGGTTTGAAACAGATGCTTACAGGGAATATTCAGCCCCGTGGTTTGGCACGCATCAGGTTGTACGTGGTGCTTCCTTTGCCACGGCAGCATGCTTCAAATCGGCAAACTATCGTAATTTTTATGCGCCGCATCGCAACGACATGTTCATCGGGTTTCGAACCTGTGCACTGTAAATAAAAAAAGCCCACGTCAGAAACCTGACGTGGGCCGTATTGGAGACACCATGCGCAACCAGTGGTTGCGCAAATTTAATAATCAGCGATCGCTGAATGAGCGACGTGCACCTGTATCACCAGTACGCGGGCCTTTGTTGAAGCTGCTACCTTCCTTGCGTGGCGCAGCACCTGGCTTGGTAAAGGTGCGCGACGCCGGCTTGGCTGGGCCGCCGCGGTTGTCGCCCGGTTTCCAGCCACCTGGCTTGTGACTTGGGCGTGCAGCAGAAGCAGTTCTCTTCGGCTCAAACCCTTCGACCATGTCCACTGGGATCAGCTGCTTGGTGAAGCGCTCGATACGCTTCACATTCATGCCCTCGGCGTGGTTAACCAGCGAAATTGCCAGGCCATTACGTCCGGCACGGCCGGTACGGCCAATGCGGTGCACATAATCTTCCGGGAATTTTGGTAAGTCGTAATTAATCACGTGGGTGATTGCCGGTACGTCGATGCCGCGTGCGGCAACATCGGTCGCCACCAGTACCCGAACCTGCCCGCGGCGCATGCCGTCCAGCGTGCGGTTACGCGCGCCTTGATGCATGTCGCCATGCAGTGCAGCAGCCGCGAAACCAGCAATATTGAGGCGGTCGGCAATGGTATCGGCATCGCGTTTGGTAGCAGTAAATACTACCGCCTGATCCATTGTTACATCGCGTAGCAGATGATCGAGCAAACGATTTTTATGTGAGAGATCATCCACAAAATGCACACGTTGCTGGATGTTTTCATGCTTGTTGGTTGAACCGGCGATCTGGATGATCAATGGATCTTTAGTGATGCGCTTGGCCATGTTGCCGACAACGCCATCGAGCGTTGCAGAAAACAGCATGGTCTGGCGGGAAGCCGGCGTGGCCGCTACAATCTTTTCGATGTCTTCAATGAAGCCCATGTCGAGCATGCGGTCGGCTTCGTCAAGCACCAGAATTTCGAGTTGCGAAAAGTCGATCTTGCCCGATTCCATGTGGTCGATCAAACGTCCAGGCGTGGCAACCAGAATCTCGGGGTTTTTTGCCAGCAATTGCATTTGCTTTGGATAAGGCATGCCACCCAGGATCGAGATAGCTTTCACACGGCGCATGGAGGAGCCGTATTTGTCGGTGGCAGTCGTTACCTGCAAAGCCAGTTCGCGAGTGGGTGTTAGTACCAGCATCTTTGGCTGGGCAGCCTTGAAGCGTGGACGCTCGCCACGAGCGCGTGAGGATTGCGCTTCCTGGTTGGCAGTACGGCTTGCTTCTGATTGTGGCTGATCGCCGGCAAGCGCAAACTTGTGCAGTGCGGGCAGCATAAATGCCGCTGTCTTACCGGAGCCGGTTTGGGAAGATACCAACAGGTCACGGCCGGCAATTGCGGCCGGCACTGCTTGTTCCTGGACGGAGGTTGGTGTTGTATAGCCGGATTCGGTGAGTGCCTTCAGTACGGATGCGTGAAGGCCAAGTGTTTCAAAAGTCATTATTTTCTTTCATAATATCAGCGCTGCGCCACGTCATCAGGACGTGGGCAAGCAAAAAAGGCAACGCCAACCAACGAAACAACTAAGAAAACTCAGAGAGATTTCGGCACAGAAAGCTTTGCGCCGGGAAGGTGTCCAGAAGTTGACACCAGAAGGCGGGAAGGCTTTATCGTTAATGCGAAGGGTTTGCGATGCTGCGTATATTGCCGATACAGATTGATTAAGTATCGGCAACGGGCGCAATTATATGCCGAATGTCAAGCGTCTGTCTATCTATTCTGTCACGCCGCCCATGCCACCAACGACTTGTGAAAAGCCGCCGTCTACATACGTGATTTCTCCGGTGATGCCGCCAGAAAGATCGGAAAGCAGGAAGGCTGCGGCATTGCCCACTTCTTCCAGTGTTACATTGCGGCGCAATGGTGCGTTGGCACCGACAAAGCTCAGCATCTTGTTGAAATCCTTAATGCCGCTTGCGGCTAGTGTCTTGATTGGGCCGGCAGAGATACCATTGACGCGGATGCCCTTTGGCCCAAGCGACTCAGCTAGGTAACGCACGCTGGCTTCCAGTGAAGCTTTTGCCAACCCCATGGTGTTGTAGTTCGGCAGAACCCGCATTGAGCCAAGATACGTAAGTGTGAGCAATGCGGCGTTCGGGCTGAGCATCGGCAAGGCTGCTTTCGCCATGGCAGGAAAGCTGTAGGCGGAAATATCATGCGCAATTTTGAACGCCTCGCGTGATAAGCCATCCAGAAAATCCCCGGCAATCGACTCACGCGTGGCAAAACCGATCGAATGCACCAGGCCGTCCAGCTGCGACCATGAAGCGCCGAGGTCAGTGAATAAGGCAGTGATTTGTTCATCACTGGCCACATCGCATTCGAACACCAGTTTACTGTCGAAGTGTCCGGCAAATTCCGCAACCCGGTCCTTGAAGCGTTCACCAATATACGTGAATGCCAGGTCAGCACCTTCGCGGCGGCAGGCTTGTGCAATGCCATAAGCGATAGAACGATTCGACAACACGCCGGTGACAAGAATTTTCTTTCCCTGCAAGAACCCCATGGCAAACTCCGCGTTAAGTGTGATCAATAGCGCACACCCGGTGTGCGCCGAGCCGGATTGTAGGGGCTGGCAGGGATGCACGCAACCGTTGCGAGAATGCAAATGTGCGCATGGGTTGCGTCATGGCGTTTTGCCCAAAACGATTTGTAACGCAGGGTTTGGAAATGTAAGCTTTAAAAATTCGAAAACCTAAGTGCCCGGCTTCTTGGCAACTCGTGCGGCAGGTGTAACAGCCTTGTGTTTCACCTGCCGCACAACGACGCCGCGGTCTTTTACGCTATGGCCAGGTTTTGTGGTCGCCACCCGCCGCACCGGTGCACCTGCCACAGTGCGATTCGGACGAGCGGGTGTCTTTGCAGTAAGGTAGGGCACTTCAAGGCGCAACCGTTGTCCGGCAACCAGCTTATCCTGCCGCAGATTGTTCCAATCCCGTATTTGCGCCACGCTCACTTTGTAGCGCGACGCAATCGACGATAAATCGTCACGCCGCGTTACCTTCACCATGATTTTGCGTGTATCCGGCACATCACGTTCCATCGCCATCACAGCGCGGTCTGCCAGCTCGGGTGCAATATCTTTTTGCCCGGCGAGTTCCGATTTGGGCACCAGGATCGTCGAACCCGGACGTAATCGCATCTTTGGCGGAATCTGGTTAACCTCTCGCAACAATTCAGGGGTGGTGCCTAAGCGCGCTGCAATCGTTTCAATGCGTTCCCGTGCGTTCCCGACGGTGTGCGCTGTCCAGGTAGATAAAGCATTGCCCCATTTGCTGATGTTTAAACGGAATTTTGCGGCATTACTTTCTGGTAGCAAGATCTGCGTTTTGTCGCCGCCGGTAATGACTGGCCGATTGAATTGTGGATTCAACGCTCGGAATTCGTCCAACGGCAACTCTGCAAGCTGCGCGGCTACCTTGACATCAATGTCGCGGGTTTTGCCAATGGTGACAAAGTAGGGTTGATTGTCTATTTTTGGCAGCGTCAAGCCATAACGTTCAGGTGCCGCCATCAGATTCTCAACTGCCTGGAGTTTTGGCACGTAATTCCGCGTTTCTGCAGGCATCAGATTGGCGAGGCCATTAAAGTCAGTGCCCAGGCCAGCAGCTTCGTTTTTGGCGATTGCCCGCTGCACCGATCCCTCGCCCCAATTGTAAGCGGCGAGTGCAAGCTGCCAATCCCCAAACATGCCATGGAGACGTTGGAGGTAGGTCAAGGCTGCATCAGTTGACGCCAGCACATCGCGCCGCTCATCCTTGAACATATTTTGTTTAAGCTTGAAATCTAGACCGGTGGACGGAATGAATTGCCACATACCAGCAGCTTTTGCAGAGGAGTACGCTTGTGGATTAAAAGCGGATTCAATAAATGGCAGCAACGCCAATTCAGTCGGCATGTTGCGCTTCTCAAGCTCTTGTACAACGTGAAATAAATACCTTGATGCCCGCTTCGTCGTCCGTTCGATATGGTCTGGACGGGCGGCGTACCAGGCGATATGCGTCTCAACCAGTGGATTAACCAAATCGGGGATTGCAAAGCCCTTGCGAATCCGCGCCCAGACATCGACTTCGTCCATCGACAGCACAATGATCGACGGGTCATATCTTGGATCGAGCACGTCGGTGACACCATTCGGCACACCCCAGGTATAAGATGGTAACGAAAGGTCATTGGCACTTGCAGATAACGGTATGACAGATAAAGCGACGACCACCGACAAGCCGAGCATCCGACAGTGTCTAGCTAACGACCTTTGATTGGTTTTGCAGCGCATTGATTTCCAGGATTAGATTAACAAAGCCAATGTTGGCATATTCAATACAGTGCTTACCGGAGTCTGGCGACTCTACACCATACAGAACTTGAGACAACCCTCAACCGCAATTGCTTTAAGGAAAAACATTTTTCCAGTTTCTCAGAGCAGTAAAAACCGCCAGCGGTTCCCTGCTATGAATACGTTGGCCAGCCAGCAGCCGGTCAATGATTTCGGGCTCATCAAAACGTAAGAACGGATTCGTTGCTTTTTCTAGTGCAATGGTAGACGGCACAGTGGGCTTTCCCGCCGCCCGGGTAACCAACGCAGACTTCAGGCGATCGACTAAAACCGTGTTGCTGGGCTCAACTGTCTGTGCAAAGTGCAAGTTGGCGACCGTATATTCATGTGCGCAATACACCACCGTTTCATCTGGAAGAGCAGCCAGTTTTTCCAACGAGGCCTTCATCTGTGCAGGCGATCCTTCACAAAGCCGACCGCAGCCGCCGGCAAACAATACATCGCCGCAAAATAGCCAAGGCATCTCCTGCGCCAGATAAGCAATATGCCCGCGCGTGTGACCTGGTACATCCAGTACCGACAGCGTTAGGCCAAGTTGAGGAAGCGCCACAATGTCGCCTTCGCTCATGAGCCGACTTATCCCGGGAATATTTTCTTGTGCCGGGCCAAACACCGGTACTAAATTACTTTGAAGTAATTCTATAACGCCGCCGGTGTGGTCAGCATGGTGATGAGTCAGTAGAATGGCAACCAGCGACAAACCGTTTGCAGCAAGTGCTGCCAAAATTGGTGCAGCATCACCGGGATCAATCACCGCTGCATCCCGGCCATTGTGGATCAGCCACAAATAATTATCGTTAAAAGCAGGAACGGTTAATACACGAAGCATGCTCATGGATTCTCATTCCTCAAAAAAACCTATTATAGCGCTCGGCCCATGGCTTGAAACGGCTGCGGGGCGGTATGTGCGTGCTTGGGAGCAAGCGCGGCTCGACCAATTAACAGCGGATATTTTTGGATTTAACGCTATGCAGATTGGCCTTCCGCAAATCAGCGCGTTGCAGGCAAGCCGCATGCCGCATAAATGGTTAAGTGATGCGCGAGTCGTGCCTCGCGAGCCGGTGCAGCCATTGCCAGGAGAGGAGGGTAGAGAGCCGTCCATCATGCCTGTTTCGATCATGCTTGACTATTCGGAGTTGCCGTTTGCGTCGCAAAGTGTTGACTTGATTGTGTTGCCACATGTGCTTGAGTTTGCTGCCGAGCCGCATCAGGTGTTGCGCGAAGTGGAACGGGTATTGATTCCTGAGGGGCAATTAATTATCTGCGGTTTTAATCCTGCCAGTTTATGGGGAGCACGGCAGATGGCAGGGCGATTAAGTGGAGGGCATTTTCTGCCGCGAGATGGAGAATTTATCAGCTTGCCGCGTATAAAAGACTGGCTCAAATTGCTGAATATGGAAGTCAATCGTGGTCATTTTGGGTGTTATGCGCCTCCTTGCATGACAGACAAATGGCTGGGCCGTTATGCATTCATGGAGAAAGCCGGTGATCGCTGGTGGCCTTATTTCGGCGCGGTGTATATGGTGCAGGCGATCAAGCGCGTAAAAGGCATGCGTTTGATCGGACCGGCTTGGAAGCGAACTCCTGCCAAAGTGCCTGGCGTAGTGCCGGTCGTGAACCGGGCACGCCGCAACAGCATTGATTGAAAGCAAATGGAAAAAATCGATATCTACACAGATGGTGCTTGCAAGGGCAACCCCGGCCCCGGTGGTTGGGGCGCAATGTTACGAACCGGCGCGCATGTCAAAGAGTTGTTCGGCGGTGAGGCAAACACAACAAACAACCGTATGGAATTAAAGGCAGTAATTGAAGCCTTGAATGCCCTTAACAAACCCTGCACAGTAACTGTTCACACCGACAGCCAATATGTGCAAAAAGGCATCAGCGAGTGGATTCATGGCTGGAAAGCCCGGGGCTGGAAAACTGCGGCCAAGGCGCCCGTAAAAAACGTCGATTTATGGCAGGCGCTCGATGCTGCGCAAGCTTGTCACACAATTGAATGGCGCTGGGTAAAGGGTCATGCGGGACATGAAGGCAACGAACGCGCTGACGCTTTGGCTAACCGCGGCGTGAAGATGGCTGGTTAAGGAAAAAGCATGCGCCAAATAGTTTTAGACACTGAAACCACGGGCTTGAACCCACGTGCTGGAGATCGCATTATTGAAATTGGGTGTGTGGAGTTGATTAACCGGCAGCTCACCGGTCACAACTTCCATTGTTACCTTAACCCGGAGCGTGATTCAGATCCAGGCGCTCTCGCAGTGCATGGCTTGACGACCGAATTTTTGTCGGATAAACCTAAATTTGCAAAGATCGCGCCGGTACTGCAGGATTATCTCTCTGGTGCAGAAGTGATTATTCACAACGCACCTTTCGACGTCGGCTTTCTCGATGCGGAATTTACCCGTCTGAATATGCCTCGCCTCCGGGAGCATGTTGCCGATGTGGTCGATACGTTGGTGCGCGCAAAGGAAATGCATCCCGGAAAGCGCAATTCTCTCGATGCGTTGTGTGACCGGTATGGTGTCTCGAACGCCCATCGCACCTTGCACGGCGCGCTGCTCGATGCAGAACTACTCGCTGAGGTGTATCTCGCCATGACGCGGGGCCAGAATGCATTTAGCATGGAGCTGCACGAGTTGGCGACTGCGGAAGATGCGTTAGATGACGCAGCGCAGTTATCCGAATTTAGTAGCATCTGCGTGCTCAAGGCCAATACCGAAGAGCTTGCTGCGCATGCAGCACTGCTGCAGGGCCTGGGCAAGGAAGTACGTGGTCAATCCCTTTGGTGTCAGGTGGCCGGCAATTGAAAAGGCTCAGCAATATATGCGATAATCGCGTCCTCTGTGAAAGCTGGCCTGTAATTGGCAGGCTTGCGGTCAGTATTGGGAGGTTAGCTCAGGGGTAGAGCGATCGCCTCACACGCGATAGGTCGCTGGTTCGAAACCAGCACTTCCCACCAGGTTAGAAAATATGGCAGTAAAGCAAGGGCCGCCCAAGAGGCGGTTTTTTTGCGCATAAAAAAAGCACCCGAAGGTGCTTTTCGATTTCTGACCAACAGCAGGGTTGCCCCTGCAGCATGATTAGAATGTATGACGAACGCCAACGTTGATGACGCGGTCGATCTGGTTAGGCACTGTACCGGCAACGTACGCAATCGCGTCTTGATCGGTAAATGTGTATGACGAGTAGAAGTTGGTACGCTTCGACAGAGCATAGGTGTAGCCGGCTGCGTACTGCTTTGCATCGCCTGCACCCAAACGGTCTTGCTTCTTGTTGAATGACGCCTGGACAGCGCTTGCACCAAATGGAACAGTTGCACCAACCATGTAGTCACGTGCATCGGTTGCACGGTTCAAAGTAGCAAACGCGCCTTTTTCTACACCGAATGCTGCATGCGCTTTGGCAATACCGAAGTCATAGGTTGCGCCTAACAATGTGCCACGTGCTGTTTGGTCAGGCAAGCCTGGAGTAGCCGTGAAATTGTTGTGGATTAACAAGTAATCCAAGGTAACAAACAGCGGGCCAGCAGCGTAATTCAACGATGCACCCATTTGACGACCAGACTGATTAGTTCTTTGCTCGCCCAATGCGTAAGTAATTTGACCAGTTAAACCTGGAACAAATGTCGGGGTGAAGTACGAGATCTGGTTATCTGCACGACCAGCACCGCCAACGTTGCGCAGGAACAAGCGATCCATGCCGCTACGGTTGGAAATACGGAATGGATCGATTGCATCCAGTGCGTCATACATCACTGTCTTTTGACGACCAAGGCGCAACTGACCGAATGGGCCTGTCAAACCAAGATAAGCCTGACGGTTAAATGCATTGGCTGTAGCACTGCTGACCGAACCGGTATCAACGTTGAAACCTTGCTCGAGCACGAACTGACCTGACAAACCGCCACCCAGATCTTCCGTACCCTTGAAACCAAGACGGCTGCCCGACTGGTTACCGCTGTCAAGACGATTGACGACGGTTACGCCGTTATCTTGGCGGGTGATGCCAGCATCGACTACGCCATACATGGTGACTGAAGTTTGTGCCGAAGCGATGCCGGTGAAAGCACCAAGTACTGCCAATGCGAGTAGCGATTTTTTCATGTGTGTGTTCCCAAAAAGTGGTCTATAAAACTAACTCGAAGCATTCACAGGCACACTAAACAGTAATGCCCCTGCCGATGCTCTTACGTCAAACTGATTCCAGCATTTACACTATTTAAAACGACAAGCTCGTGGTGTGACGCGGACGCATTATAACCATCATTATAAAAAAACTGCATCCGCCACACCAAGATAATATTCAAGCCGTACTGTCGCGTTGCCTGTTACTAACACCGTTTGTAGAGAAGCTGTTTTCTTCAGTAACACTATACGATTGCAGTGAATATTGAGTTGATGGACCCATCACTCCTTACGGTTTGGAAATAATACAACCTCACACGAAAAACGCGACAGTTAGCAGCGCGAAGTGTGTGAAAAAGATGGGATTTGTGGTGTTGGGACAACGATAAAATCTGCTGATGCCGGTGTTGTTGCCCGAGTGAATCCTAATTCGCTGCTATATGGAAACTTAACTGGCCGCGACAGATACCATTTTTTTAGCTGACTTATTGATTGTTACTACGGCTACTCATCCCACGGGCGATTGCAACAACGATCAGGATGCCGACCAAATCGGCAAATGCGGTTTGCTGAGTAATATCGAAGCCTGCCAAACCTTTGATCCCGGTCACGATAAGCCATGCGCTCAGTGCGGAGAGCGCAATGGGTGTTAAAGCGCCGGCATACTGGTCTCCCATTTTTTTCAGGAGCGTTGCTTTTTTTGGATTTTTTTCTTGATTCATGGCGGCCTCAGTAGCAACGACTATCGATGGCGCATGTGTATAGCGCATGAAGTCGATAATAGCCGGCAAAATTGGACCTTTGGTTGCCATAAGTAAACATTACCTAAAATAAATATAGGCGGTACACGTTGTTGGGCTACGCGCCAACTATCCACCCTTCCAGTGGATCGAAAACAGGTAAGCCAAAGTTGGTTTCGCGGCGTTCCCATGCCCAGGCGGCTAAAAGGCCACAGATTGCGGCATCGAGTAAATCACCGGTGCCGTCCTCTAATAATGCCGGAATGTGCTCGTTGGCATCAAGCCTGACACCTAGCGGATAGTCTCCTGCCTGGAGCTTTTTAAGAATCATCAACCGTGCCGCACGCCGGACTTCGGTTTGTTTGCGCACATCATCGTTTTTATACGAATGCTTTGTAATAGAACGCACGATCAGCCCTGGATAACCCTCCAGTGCGATGCGCGCTGTGTCACCGGGATGCAAGCCAAAAAGCGTTACACCTGCCTGCACTAACCGCGGCACTCCTGCATGCAACATATAAGCCACTGGTGGATTGACCCATTTCATTGAAGACGACGATCCTGCATGGGTTTCCGTGTCGCGGTGAGCGAATTTTCGTCCACTTGGCCTGGCGTTACAGAATGCCTGGAAGGTGGCGCGTATCTCGGCTCGGGAAAGTGAAGCAAAGTGCTCCATCAATAGTGCCCACTGTGTTGGCCAACCTAATGTTTCAACAAGCTCTCGCGGTAGTGAGAACGGCATATCAAACACGCCAATCCACCGGCCGGGACGATGTAGCCAGTGTTCAAATTCTGAAAAACAATGAAAAGCAGTTAATGAGTGCAGGGAATAACCTTTATTTGTTGCTGTCCCAGTAGCGACGGTGATTGCTTTGCGGCGACTTGGCGCGGAGGTGAAATCAATACCGTGTAATTGGGTGGGTAACATAATTTTTTTAGGAGAAAACACCGTTGTAGAAATGTATAAATGTCAAATTTTCGCAATAGCCGCAGAAATACATCAAATTACGTCACAAAAAATTTCATTTTGCAAAAGATCGTATTACTCTGTGCTGCGTTTGAAAACGGCATAGATGCTCTATACAGTTTGGTTGTCATGGCCTTCTGCTGTGACCCGATTACTTAGCAGCCAAATGTGAAAAACCAGTTTTTGTGAAATGCAAATTTTGCCGATAAAGCAATGAAATTAGCCTTAAAAGCGGGCAAGCGCACACAACCAGGATTTGTCTGGGTCGATACTATTTCTTAATAGAATCATTTCCCCCATTGCGGTTTCAGACTATCAGTAATTACATAATAACCATGCCAGAAAGCGTCATTCTATGAGTGCACATCTACCGAACAAACCTTTTGCCATCGACCAGGCGCATCTACGGCGGGCACGCAATTTGGCGCGTGAAAGTGGCTGCTCTGTCATTACGGAATTGGAGTATCTGCATACTGGTACGCCGGAGGAGCTGGTAGAGCATCTGGGGAAACTCTTTGGGATGAAGCCGGTTGGTACTAAAGACCTGTTGGCATTGACGCCAGCTTACGATTTGCTGCCGCTTGCGCTGGCACGTAGATGGCAGTGTCTGCTTTTTCGCAATGCCGGCAGTGGCGCCCTGGTCGGAGTGATCGCTGACCCATTCGATCCTGACCTGCAGCTATGGCTTAACGGCCAAGCACGGTCGGCTATCATCATGTGCTTGGCTTCAACCACAGATTTGCAGGATTATCTACATCGTGCCAACGGCGAAGGCACGGTGTTTACCCATCCACACTTGCATCGCAATAAATTTTTGACCCAAGAAGACATCACTGCAGAATGCAACGATATTGCCCGGGCTTTGCTGCGACGTGTGATGAAATATTGAACAGCGAGGCCTGTGACCAAAATCATGGGCTAGATACGGGTGGCGGTGGCGGTGGCATGCCTGGCGGAGGAGGCGGTACCAGGCCACCACGGTCTTCTGCGCCGCCCAAGATACGGCCGGGAACTGGTACACGGTGCCCCTGGGCATACATACATTGTATAAAGGCGTGGTCATAGCTGCGCTGCATATTTTGTGTGGATCTGCCTGCGTTCGGATCGCCTGGAGTAGATTGGCGAATCGCAAAACTGCGGCAATTGCCGTCATCGATTTGGAATTGAGCGAGCGATTTACCCGTGCCGGGTAGGGAAATGATGCCTGGTCCGTTAGGTGGTAATGCTGCGCAGCCTGCGAAAGTAAAAATAAATGTCAGTGCAAACGAGGCTAGCTTTTTGGCATGTTTCATTTATTTTTTGCTCCAGCAATGAAAAAACTGCTTTTGTTCGAATAACGTTAGGCGAATAAATTCGTCTGCCGTCTAGTTTATTTCAATGAGGAACTAGGCGGTATTTTTTGCCACGTGCCCGCACATTGCGGCACTTCTGGGTAATAACCAGCCGGCTCCCGGCAATAGTGCCAAAACCCATCAGCTGGTTCCTCGTGTTTTTCAATATAAACAATAGGCGCAAGCGGAGCGGGGATGGTGGTGGTGATAGGTGCAGGATAATGATAAAAATGGGAATAAAATCCAAACCCCGGGTACCCGTGGAAGGGTGAGAAAAAAAGCGGTGCACCAATATTGATACCAACGCTTGGACCTCGGTGATGCCATCGCTCGCCGCCGTGCATGCGGTAGGCGAATGCCTTGCTGCAAGTAGAAAGTGCTACAGCAAGAAGGAATCCAGTCTTTAAACATGTTGCAATTTTCATGCTGATGCCCCAATTAATCGTCCGCCCATGTTTGGATAAAAATATTGCTGCATGATGGCGCAGATATCGTCGAAATGTGATTTCCGCGCGAGTAGAATAGCGCCTTTTTGTAAGGCAGTTATGTGGTTCAAGAATTTACAGATGTATCGCCTGCCACAGCCTTGGGTAATTTCACAAGAACAGCTTGAGGCTTTTCTTTTGCCTCGCGCCATGACGCCTGCTACGGGCCTTACCTTGCAACATCATGGATGGACTTCGCCGCGCGACAATGGCAGCTTGGTGCACTGCGTAAATCGGCAATTTTTTCTTGTCTATTCCAACGAAAAAAAGTTGTTGCCTGCCAGTGTTATTAATCAAGTCAGTAAAGCAAAAGCGCAAGTGTTGGAAGAGCAGCTAGGTTTCGCGCCGGGCCGCAAGCAAATGAAGGAAATAAAGGAGCAAGTTACCGACGAATTGCTGCCGCGCGCATTTAGCATTTTGCGCCACACTGGCGTGTGGATTGACCCAGTGCATGGCTGGTTGGTAATTGATGCGGCAACACCCGCTAGAGCCGATGAGGTGATCAAATTGCTGGTTGAGTCCGTTAAGCATTTGCCGTTACGCGCGCTGCGCGTGCAACAATCGCCAACCACAGCAATGACGCAATGGCTTGCAACAAATCACGCACCTAAAAATTTTTCAATTGACCAGGAAGCCGAACTTCAATCCACTGGCGAGGGCAAAGCAACGGTCCGGTACGTACGTCACGTGTTGGAAGCTGAAGAAATTAAACAGCATATTGCGAATGGGAAGCAGTGCACGCGTTTAGCATTAACTTGGTCTGGTCGGGTGTCGTTCGTGCTTACGGAATCATTAACAATCAAGCGTGTCGCGGCACTAGAAGTGATAAAGGAAGGCCATGATAAGAAAGCAAGCGATGATGAAGAGCGTTTCAACACCGATATGGCGTTGATGAGCGGAGAGCTGCACTTGCTGATCGAATCGCTAGTGTCGTCGTTGGGCGATGAGTTGCCGGAGCAAGCAGCTGCATAATGGAAACCAAAGATATTAAAGGCGCTGGAGTATCCCGGATTTGCTGTTTTCGGAGATCGTCTTTTTAAGCGATCACAAGATGTTCAGGAAATTCCACAGGCGCGCGTTTTACAGAAATTGGCTGCTTCAGTTTTTTAGAGGTTACCTGCTTTGCCTTGGAATTGGAAAGTGGCAGCCTGCGTAGTGTTTTCAAAGCTTCCAGATTATTGATGCCAATTGAGCGTTGATCAACGCTGATCAACCCAGCTTCATTAAATGCTGAAAGCGTGCGGCTGACCGTCTCAAGAGTAAGACCAAGATAGCTGCCGATCTCATGTCGAGTCATGCGCAGGTTGAAAAGTTTGCTGGAATAACCCATTTCAGCAAATCGACTTGACAGTGAGGCTAAAAAGCGCGCCACTCTTGCTTCAGCACTTAACGCGCCTAACATGCTGACCATCGCCTGCTCCCGGACAAGCTCGCGACTCATCACACTATAAATTGCATGTTCAAGCTCTGCATGGGTGCGGCCAAGTGCAGTAAATTTTTTGAACGGCAACAAAATCAGATCACAATTTGATAGAGCAACCGCCTCTGAGGAATAATGTTGGGTGTGGATACCGTCAACGCCAAATAAATCGCCTTTCATCGGAAAGCTCAACACCTGCTCATTACCAGACTCATCAATCAACACTGTTTTTAAAAAGCCCGAATGAACGATGTAGAGCATGTCGAAAGGTTGGCCAACAGTGTGAATTCGCTGTCCTGCTTTAAATTGCATATGCTGAAACTGGATTTCTTCGCACACCATTGTTGCCACTAAAGGCAGATGTAAAACAGTGCATAACTCTCTTAAACTTGACCAGAGTTTGCCTTGAGAGTGCCATCCTGAATCAATTGGTGATGCCTGTAGTGGAGCAGGCGATGGAGATGCTGGAGCAGCGGAGGCGTTAGCGCGTTTCTTAGTCGTTTGCGTGGACAACATAGTCAACTCCCAATGCGTGAATGCCTGTTCAATGAAACCGTAGTTTTAGTCGTTTAGTACGTTGTCGGCAGGACTGGCCTGCCTAAGGATGTTGCGCGTTTCAACACAAATCAATCAGCAAATTTTAATGCTCGTTCAAAAATCAATAAATTTATGCAAGGCGATGTCAACGATATCTGGTCTGTTTGGCGATAAACATCAAGGCATTGCGAGTTATTAGTATGTCAACAGACAGCACCCAATACTATCAGGGATATCTGAAAAGATTAGTAAGATAACACCTAAAATTTTAGGATAAATCCTACATAATAATCCGACCAATATCGGCTTTTCATCACGTTTTCATTGGTGCCAGCAGTTGATGTGCGATGGCATATTGCACCAGCCCCGCAAGAGATTTTAGTGACATTTTTTGTAAGATGCGTGTTTTATGTGTACTCACTGTTTTAACGCTTAGGTGAAACGATATGGCGATCTCGGTGATGGAACGCCCGTGCACCAGCAACATTAACACTTCATATTCCCGACTTGACAACAGCTTGTGAGGCAGATTTTCATTCGCTGGCATGGCATCCATTGCCAGTTGCTCGGCAACAGCCATGCTGAGATAGGGACGGCCAGCAGCCACTTTTCTAATCGCGTCCAACAACTGCGTTCCAGCGCTTTCCTTGGTCAGGTAGCCCCGTGCGCCAGCTTTGATCGCGCGCACCGCATACTGTTCTTCCAAATGCATCGTTAACACAAGGATCGGCAGCTTGGGCGCTGCGTCTTTGATTTGCCGTATAAGCTCGACCCCGTTTTTTCCCGGCATCGACATATCCATTAGCAGCAAGTCGCAGTCATTGCGGCGTGCCTGAATCAGTGTCTCGAATCCGTCAATGGCTTCCCCGACTACCGCAACACCTGTGGCGGATTCAAGGATGTGCCGTAGTCCTTCACGCACTAACGTATGATCGTCAGCAATGACGATGCGGATCATGAATTTTCTCCGATTGAAGATAAAGAAGAATCGACAACCAAATAATACCCTTTTGGCAACGCGCGGCTGAAATTGATGGCGCACCGCAGCATTGCATAATGGGGCGGACGGTTTGCGGGGTCGCTGTTAAACTTCGACATGCCAATACGAAGGCACCTTTGCCCTAACATCTCACTACACATTTTCAAACCATGATTTTTAATCTTGGCGATATCAGCCACACCATTCAGCTTGCTATTGCTCCGGTGTTTTTGCTAACAGGTGTTGGTACATTTCTAGGGGTGCTGACCAACCGGCTTGCGCGCATTATTGATCGGTCACGGGTGCTGGAAGACCGACTGTATTCTTGCACTGGGATTGATCAGGCTAAACCTCGCAGTGAGTTGCTATCGCTCTACAAGCGTACTTATTTGATCAACCGCGCAATTACCTTAAGCACAGTATGTGCCTTGCTTGTGTGTATTACGATTGCATCGCTATTTATTGGCAGTGCGATGCAACTTGGCTTAAGTCAATTTATTGCGGTGTTATTTATTTTCGCAATGCTGGCATTGATCGGCGGATTTATTTATTTACTGAGGGAAATTTTTGTGGCAACCGGTGCCATGGCACTTCGTGGAATGTTTGATTTGAAGTAACGTATTGTGTCGGCAAAAAAGCTAAAATAAATTTGTCGGTGCAAGGCTGTTTAGAAAACAGCCTTGCACCGGTGAAAAATGGTATTCGGCAACAAATAGTATTGTTATGGAGGGTGATACTTACAACACTGCAACAATCGCATCAACCACACGGTCGATGTTTTCATGGTTTAGCGGCGCGACACAAATCCGGCCGGTATCGACTGCATAAACAGAAAACTCCTCTTTAAGTCGTGCAACCTGTTGTTTGGTCAAACCTGAATAAGAAAACATGCCACGTTGGGCCGTTACGAAGCCGAAGTCATGGGCCGGCGCTTTCTCTTTGAGCCTTTCCACCATCAGCATGCGCATTTCACGAATCCGCACCCGCATTGCAGCAAGCTCGTCTTCCCACAGATGTCGCAATGCTGGATTAGCCAACACCGTTGCGACAACCTGCCCGCCATGCATTGGCGGATTGGAGTAATTAGTGCGCACGACGCGCTTAAGTTGAGAAAGCGTGCGGCTAGCCTGGTTTGCATCGGCTGCGACAATGCTCAATGCACCAACACGTTCGCCGTATAGCGAAAAAGATTTTGAAAACGAGTTGGAAACGAATAACGGCCCGCCTGCATCCGTAAAGCGGCGCACAACTTGTCCATCTGCTTCGATGCCGTCACCAAAGCCTTGATACGCCATGTCTAAGAAGGGAATCATGCCGCGTGTGGTGATCACATTGATCACCTTAGTCCATTGTGCCTCGGTTAGATCCGCGCCAGTCGGATTATGGCAACAAGCGTGTAATACGACAATCGATCCAGCTTTAATGGATTCAAGCGTGTCGAGCATTCCAGCAAAATTTACGCCTCGCGAGGCAGCGTCGTAATAAGGATAGTGGTTGACCTTGAATCCTGCTGCTTCAAATAACGCGCGATGGTTTTCCCAGCTCGGGTCACTGATGAATACCTCCGAGTCAGGAGAAAACCGCTTCAAAAAATCTGCTCCCAGTTTCAAGGCACCTGTGCCGCCTATCGCCTGGGCGGTGATGGCTCTTTTTTCTTGGATCACTGCGCTGTCGACACCAAATACCAATTCCTGTACGGCTTTATCGTATGCAGGTAATCCATCGATTGGCAAATAAGTACGGGGTGCAGACGCTTCAATCAGCATCGCCTCGGCTTTTTTTACGCAACTAAGAAGCGGCACCTTGCCATTTTCGTCATAGTAGACGCCAATACCCAGATTAATTTTCAAGGGATTAGTGTCGGCATTAAAAGCTTCTGTCAGACCCAGAATCGGATCGCGCGGTGCCATTTCGAAGGTGGAAAGTACGGATGAAAATAGAGGTGCGTTCATCGTGATAACATCAAAAATTGGCTACACCAAGGGTGGAAGAACACCCTTTTGTGGGCCTGGGTGGAAGAGAAAAAGCGCCTCGAATTAACTGCCGCGCCGATTGTTAACTTGCTATCTTACCAAAGGTCAAACTCCATGGCTGAATTATCCGAGGTCTCCAGCGCAGTTGACGAATCAAAAATCATCACTTTTCCTGGCTCGCCTTTTCGCCTTTTTCAACCTTTTTTGCCTGCTGGCGACCAGCCGGCTGCCATTGCTAAACTGGTGGAAGGCGTCGAGGACGGGCTCGCCTACCAGACCCTGTTAGGCGTGACGGGCTCCGGCAAAACCTACACCATGGCCAATGTGATCGCCCGCATGGGGCGGCCCGCGATTATTTTTGCACCCAACAAGACATTGGCTGCTCAACTCTACAGCGAATTCCGTGAATTTTTCCCGCAGAACGCTGTGGAGTATTTTGTCAGTTACTACGATTACTACCAGCCTGAAGCCTACGTTCCGCAGCGCGATCTGTTTATTGAGAAAGATTCCTCAATCAATGAACATATCGAGCAGATGCGGTTGTCTTGCACAAAATCATTGATGGAGCGCCGCGATGTTGTGATCGTGGCGACCGTGTCGGCCATTTACGGTATTGGCAATCCGAACGAGTACCACCAAATGATTTTGACGCTGCGCGCCCGTGACAAAGTCAGCCAGCGCGACATCATTGCCCGATTGATCCAGATGCAATACACGCGCAATGAAATAGATTTCAGCCGAGGCTCTTTCCGGGTGCGTGGCGACACGATTGATGTTTTTCCGGCAGAGCACGCCGAGCTAGCAGTACGCATCGAAATGTTTGATGACGAAATCGATAGCTTGCAATTATTTGATCCATTAACTGGCCGTATCCGGCAAAAAATTCCGCGCTTTACGATTTACCCTGGTTCGCATTATGTAACACCCCGGACCACTGTCTTGCGTGCGATTGAATCCATCAAGCTTGAACTGCGTGACCGGCTCGAAGAGTTTCGTAGCCAAAATAAGTTGATTGAAGAGCAGCGGCTGGAGCAACGCACCCGCTTCGACCTGGAAATGATGGCGGAAATCGGCTTTACAAAAGGCATTGAAAACTACTCGCGGCACTTGAGCGGGGCCATGCCGGGTGCGCCGCCACCAACCCTGATCGACTACCTGCCCAAAGATGCGTTGATGTTCATGGACGAGTCGCACGTGTTGCTTGGGCAGCTCAGTGGCATGTACAACGGTGACCGTGCCCGCAAGACCAATCTGGTCGATTACGGGTTTCGCCTGCCGTCGGCACTGGATAACCGTCCGCTGCGATTCGATGAATTCGAAGGGAAAATGCGTCAGACCATCTTTGTCTCTGCTACGCCGGCTGAGTATGAAAATCGTAATGCCGGCCAGGTTGTGGAGCAAGTGGTGCGCCCGACTGGCTTGATCGATCCGGCAATTGAAGTGCGTCCGGCGTCCACGCAGGTTGATGATTTGATGAACGAGATCACGGATCGTGTGCAAAAAAATGAGCGCGTATTAGTTACTACTCTGACCAAGCGTATGTCGGAGCAACTGACCGAATTTTTGAGCGATAACGGTATCAAGGTACGCTACCTGCACAGCGATATCGATACGGTTGAACGCGTGGAAATCATTCGCGATTTGCGGTTGGGCACATTTGATGTACTGGTCGGCATTAATCTGCTGCGCGAGGGCCTGGATTTGCCCGAAGTATCGTTGGTAGCCATTCTGGATGCAGATAAAGAGGGCTTTTTACGTTCAGAGCGAAGCCTCATCCAAACCATCGGCCGCGCGGCGCGTAACCTGAACGGTAAAGCGATCCTGTATGGCGACAAAGTAACCGAATCAATGCGCAAGGCAATTGATGAAACCGAGCGGCGGCGCAATAAGCAGATAGCGTTCAACTTGGAAAACAACATCACGCCAACCGGCATTAAAAAGCAGATCAGGGACTTGATCGACGGCGTCTACAGCCCGCAGGAAGCGCGTGCCGAGCTGCAAGCCGCACAAGAATCGGCAAAGTATGAATCAATGAGCGAGAAACAGGTTAGCAAGGAAATCAAACGCCTGGAGAAACTGATGATTGACCATGCAAAAAATCTGGAATTTGAAAAAGCCGCGCAAGTACGAGATCAATTGCGCATCGTAAAAGAACAGCTGTTTGGTGCGTCGGGCAGTGACAATGTCGTGCCGCTTGCTCAGGGCTGAAGATCAAATTTTTACATGATTCCTGAACAATTTTTTGAAATGGTACAAAAGGCAGACCCTAGCTGGCACGCTGTTTTGACAAAAGGGTTGCAATCAGTTATTGCCGCTGACCCTTTATATTTACAAGATCTTGCCGGCTCGGCGTTTTTGCCAACAGACGGCCGGCTTTTTGCGGCATTTACATTGCCGCTCGGGCGCGTGCGCTACGTGTTGGTGGGAGAAGGTCCTTATCCCCGTGCGGAAAGTGCCACAGGCGTGTGTTTTATGGATGGCGCAGTCGGCAGCTTATGGTCGGCTGGGGGGCTATCCAAGGCGGTAAACCGTGCAACGTCGCTCCGCAACTTTATGAAAATGTTGTTGGTTTCAGCGGGGCAGCTGCATCCTGATCGCACCGCAGGAGACGCACTTGCTGGTATTGCTGCACGTGCTCTAGCACCAGCATCGCCATTCATCCAAACATTGACGGAGTTGCAACATAACCTAACGGCGAATGGTTTCTTGTTGCTTAATGCAGCATTGGCATTTCGTAAGGACGTGCCGCCCTTGAAAGAGGCACGTGGTTGGCAGCCTTTTTTGACCACTGTGCTGACAGCGCTGGCCCAAAATTTCAATACTGACCAAACAACTACCCAGGAACAAGCCCTTCCAACTTTAGTGCTGTGGGGGAAAGTGGCTGGTCAGATTGAGGCAATGAAAATCGCTCGCCATTTTCCCAAAGCCATCGCTGAACATCCTTATAATTTGACTTTTATTACCAATAAGTCAATGCAATCGCTTTTTGGTCCAATGGCGCTTCTAAACGTAATTTAAAGTAGTAAGCGGCTGCTGTGCCCCTGCCAGCAGGCGAACCACGAATTTGCTATACTTGAGTAAATTAATCGACTATTGAAATTACTGAAAAGGCGGTTCTATGCGTCTTACTACGAAAGGTCGCTTTGCGGTTACTGCGATGATCGATTTAGCGTTGCACCAGGAAAATGGTCCGGTGGCGCTAGCTGGAATCAGCGCTCGTCAAGACATTTCGTTATCCTATCTTGAGCAATTGTTTGGCAAGCTTCGACGCCACGATATTGTCGAATCAGTGCGTGGTCCTGGTGGTGGCTACAAGCTGATTGGGCCGGCCGAAAGCGTGACGGTGGCCGGAATTATTCTTGCAGTTGACGAGCCGATTGATGCAACGCAGTGTGGCGGCAAGGAAAATTGTCATGCCACCGAACATGGCAGTAATGGCCGTTGTATGACCCACGACCTATGGGCCGCGCTTAATACAAAGATGGTTGACTATCTGGAGTCGGTATCGCTGAGAGACCTGGTTGACCAGCAAAAAATGAAAACTTCCGATCGGAACGTTGTCGTTGTACGCCGCCATCATGCGGTTGCTTGAATATATTGGAGCTATTGCGAAATGAACGCACCACTTGAACAGAGTTTACTGGATACCCTGAAAGCACCACATTTTCCGATCTATATGGATTACTCGTCGACGACGCCGATCGACCCGCGAGTGGCCGACAAAATGATCCCTTACTTACGTGAACAGTTTGGCAACCCGGCCTCGCGCAGCCACATGTATGGTTGGACAGCCGAAAAAGCGGTGGAAGAAGCGCGTGGTTACGTTGCCGCGCTGGTCAACGCCGATCCGCGTGAGATTGTTTGGACATCGGGTGCTACCGAAGGCAACAATCTTGCCTTGAAAGGTGCTGCGCATTTTTATGCCACGCGCGGCAAGCACATCATCACTGTTAAAACCGAACATAAAGCCGTATTGGATACGGTACGCGATTTGGAGCGTCAGGGATTTGAGGCAACTTATTTGCAACCGCAGGACAACGGTTTGATCTCCATTGAGCAGCTTGCCGAGGCGATCCGGCCAGATACGATTTTGGTATCGGTCATGCTGGTTAATAACGAGATCGGTGTTATCCAGCCGATTGATGCGATTGGCGAGCTTTGCCGCAGCAAAGGGATTATTTTTCATTGTGACGCCGCGCAAGCTACCGGCAAGGTAACGATTGACCTGGAGCGTAGCAAAGTTGATTTGATGACTTTCACCGCACACAAGACTTACGGGCCAAAAGGCATCGGTGCGTTGTATGTGCGCCGTAAGCCGCGGGTGCGCCTGGAAGCACAGATGCACGGCGGTGGGCACGAGCGCGGTTTGCGTTCGGGCACATTAGCGCCGCATCAGATCGTCGGTATGGGTGAAGCATTTCGCCTGGCGTTGGTGGAGATGGAGAGCGAAACGTCACGCATCGTGGCATTGCGTGATCGGCTGGCTAAAGGATTGCAGGAAATCGAAGAAGTCTATGTCAATGGTGACATGGCGCATCGGGTGCCGCATAACCTAAACGTCAGTTTTAATTATGTTGAAGGCGAATCTCTGATCATGGCAATCAAAGATTTGGCGGTATCGTCCGGTTCGGCCTGTACCTCAGCCAGCCTGGAGCCATCTTACGTACTGCGTGCGTTAGGCCGCAGCGACGAATTGGCGCACAGCTCGATTCGTTTTACCTTTGGGCGTTTTACGACAGAAGCTGAAATTGATTTTACGATTGCATTGATTAAGGAAAAAGTTGCAAAGCTGCGTGAACTTTCGCCTTTGTGGGATATGTATAAGGACGGTATCGACCTGAGTACTATCCAATGGGCAGCGCACTGATGTCACTGTATTTCTTTTTATATTAGGAGCAGAAAATGGCTTATTCAGACAAAGTACTTGATCATTATGAAAACCCTCGCAATGTCGGTGTATTTGACAAGAGTGATGATACGGTCGGCACAGGTATGGTGGGCGCGCCTGCATGTGGCGACGTGATGAAGTTGCAGATCAAAGTGGGGGCCAACGGCACCATTGAAGATGCAAAATTTAAAACGTATGGCTGTGGTTCGGCGATTGCTTCGTCCTCATTAGTCACGGAGTGGGTCAAGGGTAAAACCCTGGATCAGGCAATGGATATCCGCAATACGCAGATTGCCGAAGAATTGGCTTTGCCGCCAGTGAAGATTCACTGTTCGATTCTCGCTGAAGATGCAATCAAGGCAGCGGTGCTGGACTACAGAACCAAGCATGGCATTAATGTTGCAATAGCCGCCTGATCATAAGCGCATTTGCCCGGCAACGACGGAAATGGAATCATGGCTATTACTTTGACTGAAAAAGCAGCGAAACATGTTAGTCGCTTTATCGGCCGGCGTGGCAAAGGTATCGGCTTGCGCTTTGGCGTGCGTACCACAGGTTGCTCCGGCCTTGCATATAAGTTGGAATACGTGGACGAAAGCGCTGCGGAAGACAGCATTTTTGAGTCGCATGGCGTAAAAGTATTTGTCGACCCAAAAAGCCTGCCTTACATCGATGGCACGGAACTTGATTTTGCCCGTGAGGGTTTAAATGAAGGTTTTAAGTTTCGAAACCCAAACCTCAAAGATGAGTGTGGCTGTGGCGAAAGTTTCCGCATTTAACTCATGCAAAATCACTTTGAGCTGTTTCATTTGCCAGTAAGCTTCGCAATTGATTTAAACGCACTCGATCGCGCTTATCACGATGTACAACACCAAGTGCATCCTGATAAATTTTCTACAGCAGGCGATGCTGAAAAACGGGTAGCAATGCAGTGGGCAACACGTGCCAACGAAGCGTATCAGGCGTTGAAGCACCCGCTCAAGCGGGCAACTTATTTGTGCCAGTTGAACGGGATCGATTTACAGGTCGAATCCAGCACCTCGATGCCAAGCGAGTTTTTAATGCAGCAGATGGCATGGCGCGAAATGCTTGAAGATGCCCTCTCGTCAAAGGATATGCCGACGCTTTCAATATTGGAAGCAATGCTTGGACAGAGTCGTCAAGATGAAGTTGCGCAACTCGAAGCGTTGTTTGATCAGCAAAATTTTACGGCTGCCGCTATGACTGTACGCCGGCTGATGTTTATTGAGAAATTTGGTGTAGAGGTTGCGAATGTCTACGACGACCTATCATAAATGGCAAACTACAACCCGCGTTTGTTTGGCACTATGCCAACATTAATATTCCAACCATATTCCCAGCGTTTTACTTCGCTTTAATCCAAAACGGCTTTACCGACATGGCACTACTGCAAATCTCCGAACCCGGCATGTCCACGGCGCCTCACCAGCATCGGCTCGCTGTTGGCATCGATCTCGGCACGACAAATTCACTCGTTGCAACCGTGCGCAACAGCCTACCCGAGGTGCTTACTGATGAAGAGGGTAGACCGTTGCTGCCGTCGGTGGTGCGTTATCTGGCCAATGGACACGCTAACATTGGCCACACTGCTCAGGCAGCGCAGACAACCGACCCAAAAAATGTGATTGCTTCAGTCAAGCGCTTCATGGGCCGCAGCCTCAAAGACATTGCCCATGCTGAAAATCTTCCTTACGATTTTATCGATGCACCAGGCATGGTGCAGCTCAAAACCGCTGCCGGCATCAAGAGCCCGGTTGAGGTGTCGGCACAAATTCTTGCAACATTGCGCCAGCGGGCAGAAGATGCGCTGGGTGACGACTTGGTCGGTGCGGTGATTACGGTGCCGGCATACTTTGACGATGCCCAGCGCCAGGCCACCAAGGATGCCGCAAAATTAGCTGGCTTGAATGTGCTGCGGTTGCTCAATGAGCCCACAGCTGCAGCGATTGCTTATGGGCTCGACAATGCTTCAGAGGGCATATTCGCCGTCTATGACTTGGGTGGTGGCACATTCGACATCTCAATTCTCAAATTAAGCAAGGGTGTGTTTGAGGTCCTGGCAACCGGCGGCGATTCGGCACTAGGCGGTGATGATTTTGACCATCGTATTCTTTGCTGGACGATCGAGCAGGCGGGTCTGTCGCCTTTGTCGGACAAGGACACCAGCGTCTTGATGAAAAAAGCACGGCAGGCGAAGGAATTACTGACAACGCATGCCGAAACCAGCATCGATGCCACGCTTCTTTCTGGCGAAGAGGTACACCTGACGCTGACCAACCAAAAATTCGTGGAGATTACGGCGCATTTGGTTGCCAAAACCATCGCTCCCAGCCGTAAAGCATTACGCGATGCCGGGCTGACCGTCGATGATATCGATGGCGTGGTGCTGGTCGGCGGCTCGACCCGCACGCCCCATGTGCGCAAGGCAGTTGGAGATTTTTTTCAGGCGACGCCACTCACCAATATTGACCCCGACAAGGTGGTGGCGCTTGGCGCTGCCATCCAGGCGAATCTGCTAGCGGGTAACCGTGCCCAAGGCGACGACTGGCTGCTGCTGGATGTAATTCCGTTATCCCTGGGGTTAGAAACCATGGGCGGTCTGGTAGAAAAAGTTATCCCCCGCAATTCCACCATCCCGTGCGCGCGCGCGCAGGAATTCACCACGTTCAAGGATGGGCAGGGCGCCATGGTGATCCATGTCGTGCAGGGCGAGCGGGAACTGGTAGCAGACTGCCGTTCCTTGGCGCGGTTTGAGTTGCGCGGCATCCCGCCGATGGTTGCTGGAGCGGCCCGCATCCGGGTAACGTTCCAAGTGGATGCCGATGGCTTGTTATCGGTGTCGGCACGCGAGCTACGATCTGGTGTGGAAGCAGCAATTGTGGTCAAGCCCTCATACGGGTTAGCAGACGATACAATTGCGCAGATGCTGCAGGATTCGTTTCATAGCGCCGAGGGCGACATGCAACTGCGTGCCTTGCGTGAAGAGCAGCTTGAAGCGCAACGCATACTTTTAGCGACGCAATCGGCGCTCGATGCAGACCGAGGCTTGCTTGATGAGCAAGAGCAGGAATCGATTCGTATTTTGATCGAGGCGGTGCGGATTCAGCAAGCCAGTGATGACCACCACCAAATCAAGGCAGCGGTGACTGCGCTAGCAAGGGGAACGGAAGAATTTGCAGCGCGTCGTATGGATCGTAGCGTGCGCTTTGCCTTGGCTGGCCGCAAGCTGCATGAGGTTTGATTCAATTATTAAAAGGAAACGAAGTGCCACAGATCGTTGTTTTGCCCCATGCAGTATTGTGTCCGGAAGGCGCCGTCCTTGACATGCCTTCTGGTATATCGTTGTGCGAAGCCTTGCTCGACAACGATATCGATATAGAACATGCCTGCGAAAAATCCTGCGCTTGCACTACATGCCATGTCGTGGTTCGCGAAGGCTTTGCAACGCTCAATCCCGCAGGAGAAAAAGAAGAAGATTTGCTCGATATGGCATGGGGCCTTGAAGCTACGTCCCGCCTGTCATGCCAAGTGATTCTTGCTGATAAAGACCTGGTGGTTGAAATTCCGAAATACACGATTAATCAAGTCAGCGAAAGCCACTGAATAAATAAGAAAAGACGGCAATTGCCGTCCTTGCGTTATCCGCGAGATGTTAATGCGCCATTCACAACTCTTACGCGGTCACCAACGCGAAATCCTTCTGGGCCACTTTGTGGGAAGGTGCGCATGTCACCATCCTCCATCCGTACCCGCACCTGGTAAGTCGTTGTCGACCGTGCGCGCTTTTCCACCTCATTGCCGCCATAGCCACCAGCAACTGCGCCGGCTACTGTGGCTAGTGTTTTACCGCTGCCGCCGCCAACCTGGTTGCCCAGTACACCACCGAGCACTGCGCCGGCAGCAATACCTAAGCCGCTACCCTGGGCGGGCTGGTTCACTGCCACCACGGACTCAACGCGGCCACAATTTTTACAGACCGCTGGCGCTTTGGCACTGCGGTATTCCTGTTGCTGGTAGGACTGTGAATAACGGTCGTCAGACACCGGGCGTGGCGCTGGTTGCTTCACTACCTTTGGTGCTGGCTCACGGACTGGTCGCCTGACTGGTTCAGGATCTGGAATGGCCACGTACGCAGGCGATTGCGTCTGTGGCGGTGATTGGTACGCCAACTGTTGACTAGCCTGCGATACCGCTTGAGGCGCCATTGCTGGCGCAATCATCGCCGGCGGCACAGCCATCGCGTTCACTGGCGCACTCGTGCTGTTGGAAGAAGGCAGGACCCCGGTTATCGCGGCAACGCCCACCACGCTTACTAGCGTGACTGCGACTGCGGCAGTGGCGATTAAAGGATGAATGCGACCCCGCTGGGCGTTGGAAATATATTTGAAAGGGTATGACATAGTAGCTCCTGTTTTCGCAACAACATAATGTGCCGTGGAAACAGTATCCCCAGATTTTGTGATTAGCACCAGCAATAGAGTGTGTAACTTGTAATTAGTTGTAATTCGGCCATGGCGTTTGCTTTTCCCATAATTTTTGTAAAAAGACCAATATCACTGCTATGACGCCACGACTTTTATAACGTTTATCTTCTGCTTTTGATCTCTGATATGTAGTCAACGGTCAAGATTGCCATCAGGCATTTGCATGAATAGCAGACTGGAAGACCTTGTTTCCAGACGTTCGGCGAGCCAAATTTTAATGACGAATTATCGTGTAACCCCGAGCTTATTAGCTTCCCTGTCCAAGGGGTCAATCATCCAATAATTAATCCTCGCGCCGTAAATGTGGAAACAAAATAACATCCCGAATATTTGGGCTATCCGTAATTAACATTATTAATCGGTCAATCCCGATCCCACATCCTCCGGCAGGTGGCATCCCATATTCCAAAGCACGGATATAGTCTGCGTCGTAATACATTGCTTCTTCGTCACCCGCATCTTTTGCCGCCATCTGGGCCTGGAAGCGTGCTGCCTGGTCTTCGGCATCATTCAATTCTGAAAACCCGTTCGCAATTTCACGCCCGCTGATAAATAACTCGAACCGCTCGGTGATGCCGGGCACCGTATCGGAGGCACGCGCCAGAGGCGATACCTCGATGGGGTAATCGATAATGTAGGTAGGCTCCCATAACTGCGCTTCGGCGGTTTCTTCGAATAGCGCGAGTTGCAATGCACCAAGCCCTGCTGTGGCGATTGGTTTTACACCGAACTGGTGTAATGCCGAGCGCAGGAATACGGCGTCCTGCAATTGTTCACTTGTATAGAGCGGTGCGTATTGATTAATTGCGCCCAATATTGTGAGCCGCCGGAATGGCTTGCTCAAGTCAAGTTCACGTCCTTGATACATCAGTGTGGCAGTGCCATGCGCATCAATGGCAGCTTTACGAATGACTGCCTCGGTGAAATCCATCAGCCACTGGTAATCCACGTAGGCTGCATAGAATTCCATCATCGTGAATTCCGGGTTGTGACGCGGCGATACCCCTTCATTGCGGAAGTTGCGATTGACTTCGAATACGCGGTCGAAGCCCCCCACCAGCAGCCGTTTCAAATACAGCTCGGGCGCAATGCGCAGGAACATTTGCATATCCAGCGCGTTGTGATGCGTGATGAATGGTTTTGCCGCCGCACCGCCGGGAATCACATGCAGCATCGGCGTCTCGACCTCCATGAATTCGTGATCGGTCATGAAGCGACGGATGGAATTTATCGCGGCAGTACGCGCTTTGAAGGTGCGGCGCGTATGCTCGTTCACGATCAGATCGACATACCGCTGGCGATATTTTGTCTCCTGATCTGCCAGGCCATGGAATTTATCCGGCAACGGGCGCAGGGATTTGGTCAATAGTCGCAGGTTACTGACTTTGATCGACAGCTCGCCCACCTTGGTTTTAAATAGCACACCCTCGGCACCGAGAATGTCGCCCAGGTCGTAATGCTTGAACGCCGCATGCGATGCTTCGCCTGTTACTTCATTGGTGAGATATAGCTGGATGCGGCCGTCGGCCAGCGGGCCTGATGCATCCTGGATGGTGGCAAAAGATGCTTTGCCCATGACGCGCTTGAGCATCATCCGGCCGGCAACGCTAACCTTGATTGCTTGGGCTTCTAGGCTTGCCTGATCCAGTGCACCGTATCGCGCCTGCAGGTCGGCTGCATTGTTACCCGGCCGGAAATCGTTGGGAAACGCAACGCCTTGGGAGCGTAGGGCTGCCAGCTTGGCGCGGCGCTCTAAGATGATGGAGTTTTCATCTGCCGGTGAATCGGAGGGCGAAACTGTGGCGTCGTGGTTGGTTGTCATGGTCGGAGGTAAATTAAACGCCTTGTTTCAGGGACGCCGCGATGAAGTCGTCGAGTTCACCATCGAGAACGGCTTTGGTATTGCCCATCTCGAAATTGGTGCGCAAATCCTTGATACGGGATTGATCCAGCACGTAAGAGCGGATCTGGTGGCCCCAGCCGATATCGGTCTTGGAGTCTTCCAGCTTTTGCTGCTCGCTCATACGCTTGCGCATTTCATGCTCGTACAAGCGCGACTTCAGCATCGCCCAGGCCTCAGCGCGGTTGCGGTGTTGGCTGCGGTCGTTCTGGCATTGCACGACAATGCCCGATGGCGCATGGGTCAGCCGCACCGCAGAATCGGTTTTGTTAATGTGCTGGCCACCGGCACCAGAAGCGCGGTAGGTATCGACCCGTACGTCGGAAGGGTTGATGTCAATTTCCAGCGAATCATCAACTTCAGGATAGACGAACAGACTGGAAAACGACGTATGCCGACCATTGGCCGAATCGAAGGGAGATTTGCGCACCAGCCGATGGACGCCGGTTTCAGTGCGTAAAAATCCGTAGGCATAGTCGCCCTCAACCTTGATGGTTGCCGTCTTGATGCCTGCCACCTCGCCATCGGACTGCTCCAGGATTTCGGTCTTGAATCCTTTGCGCTCGCAATAGCGCAGATACTGGCGCAACAACATGGATGCCCAATCCTGGGCTTCAGTACCGCCGGCACCCGCCTGAATGTCGATGAAGCAATTGTTAGGGTCCATCGGGTTGGCGAACATCCGCCGGAATTCCATGCCTTCGACCAGCTTGCGCAGGTTGTCTGCATCGGCTTCCACAGCTTCAAAGGTATCCTGGTCTTGCTCTTCGCGCGCCATGGCGAACAGGTCGGTGGTGTCTCGCAGCTCAGCGTCGATCTTTGCCAGCATCAGCACGATCGATTCCAGCGCTTTCTTTTCCTTGCCGAGGTCTTGCGCGCGTTTCTGGTCATCCCAGACAACCGGGTCTTCCAGTTCGGCATTGACCTGTTCTAGCTTCTCCGACTTGGCATCGAAGTCAAAGATACCTCCGAAGTTCTGCTTCGCGGGCGGTCAGATCCGCAAGCAGGGCGGAAAGGGCGTTTAGACGTTCGGCTTCCATGATGTTGTCTTTGCAGTAAAACCGCGGATTATACGCGAGCACACCCTTATTCCGCGTGCTCCACCAGCAGCTGTACCCGGGTAGTGCCGTTAAACGTGTTGGCATCCAAACGGTAAGCAATAGTAGCCGTAGCTCCCAGGGATTCAGCGTGGCCGAACCAGATGGCATCGAAGCGTTGGCCATCTCGCTCCAACTGTAGTTTGAGGTGCCGTTCTTTCAAGATGCGCTGGTTCAGCACGCGAAATTCATCACAGAATACAGGCGGCGCAAATCCGTGACCCCAGACCTGGGTTGCCATGATGTCGATAAAATCCACCGTGAAATAGGCATGCTCCAGCGAGCCATCGGTTTCCACCACGCGTTCCAGCTGGTTTTTGGTAAGCCAGTCGCGGCCAACCTGCTCAAAAGCTGCTGCAAAGGGTTCAAACGCTTCCGTGCGAAGCGTCAGGCCGGCAGCCATGGCGTGGCCACCGAATTTATCGATTAGTGATGGAGCATGTTTTGAGACGAGATCGATGGCGTCACGCAGGTGAAAGCCTTCGATGGAGCGGCCGGAGCCTTTTATCCAACCCTCCAGGCCGGGTGCGAACGTAATGGTGGGGCGGTAAAATTTTTCCTTTAAACGCGAAGCGACAATGCCAATCACGCCCTGATGCCAGCTGGGGTCGAATACTGCGATCGTTGAATTGTCGGCAGGATTAAATGTGTCGAGCCTTGCCAGGGCATTTTCCTGCATGCCGGCTTCAATCTCGCGGCGCTCTCGGTTGATACCGTCAAGTTCTTGCGCAATAGCCCAGGCCCGGCCTTCATCATCTGTTGTCAGGCATTCAATGCCGAGCGCCATGTTGGCCAGTCTTCCGGCTGCATTAAGTCGAGGCCCCAGTGCAAACCCCAGATCGAATGGAGAGGCAGTGCGTGGTTCACGCCCGGCTGCACGAAACAGCGCCGCCAAGCCCACGTGCATACGCCCTGCACGCATGCGTTTCAAGCCCTGCGCAACAAGTATGCGGTTATTAGTATCGAGCTTGACGACGTCGGCAACTGTGCCTAACGCTACCAGATCAAGCAGTGAATCGAGTTTTGGCTGGGTCGCTGCATCGAATATGCCGCGTCGGCGCATTTCAGCGCGCAGAGCCAGCAAGACATAAAAAATTACGCCTACACCGGCCAGGTTTTTGCTCGGAAAGCCACAGCCCGGCTGATTTGGGTTGACGATCACTGCTGCTGCGGGAAGGGTATCTGCCGGCAAATGGTGGTCAGTGACGACCACTTCGATGCCCCGACGGTTTGCTTCAGCAACGCCTTCGATGCTGGCAATGCCGTTGTCGACGGTGACGATCACCTCCGGATTTTTCTCTCGCACTGCCAGGGCAACGATTTCCGGCGTCAGACCATAGCCGTATTCAAAGCGATTCGGCACGATGAAATCAACCTCTGCGCCCATGGCACGCAAGCCGCGCAGGCCGACGGCACAGGCGGTTGCACCATCGCAATCGTAGTCGGCAACAATCACCAACCGTTTTTTGCCGGCAATGGCATCTGCCAGAAATACAGCTGCCCGGTCAATCTGTAGAAGTTTGGACGGCGCAATCAACCCGCTCAGTTCACTGCCAAGCTCGCGCATCTCAACCAATCCCCTTGCGGCGTACAAACGTGCCAGCACAGGATGAACGCCGTTTTGCCGCAGCATTTCAGCGTCGCGGAAAGTGTATCTGCGGGTGGCAATGCGGGTCACGACGCGATCCGTGCAAGAGTCGGTTTGATCCAGAATTTTCGTAAGGACGCTCGGCTTGCCCGCCATTGGCGCAGGGTGTCGCTCTTGCTCAATATCAGTGATAACTGCTCAACTCGCCCATCGGCTAAGGCTGCCAACAATGGTGCAAACCATAGGGCTTCAAGTGTTTCAAGCCGTGTGCGCCATTCAGCCCAGTCGCCAGCTAATGCAGAGCCTGCAAGCAAATCCAGCCAGACGAGTCGTTGGGGGGATGTGTCGGCAATTACTTTGGCAGCATCGGCATTTTCCAGCGTTGACGGCGCAAGTGCAGCAAACGCTTGCAGCCAGCCAGTGAAATTGCATATTGTGGGCAGTGCGACTTTATCAAGCGTTGTCGGCCAGGCGCCTCCGCCCCACAGCCACACTGAATTAATCGGTACCAAGCGCTTGGCTTCTCGCGCGTCATTTACAGGGTGAGTGTGCCAATTCATCTGAATTTCATTTTGCAGCTTGCGCCAAGCGCGTGCCGACTCGCCCTGGGGCATCCAGATGTCGATATTGTGGCCGCAAGCGGCATCGGGTGTAGCAGTACGCAAGTCGTTGTGGCAGTCTGCACGCACGAACCAACAATCAGCCTGGCCGTAGTGCAGCGTCATGCCGGCTTCTGTGAAACATCGTGCGGCGCTATCGAACAGCGCGCGTGAATCGGCTTCAGACAAAACCAGTTGTCGTGTATCGGTCAATACCAAGTGGTCGCGCGCAATATGCAAATGTACTGGCTGCACGATGAACCAATGGCCGATCTCCAGCAACGATGTTTCCATTTTCCAGGATTTCATGAGCACAGCCGCGATCGGAGGGCTTGTGCCTGATGCTGGAGCGCTATGCACACCGAACCGGCGTGAAAGCCATTGCTCATGCGGCAGGGCGCGTGCATAGACATCTGTTTCTTCCGTGCTATTTTTTTTATCCGCTTCGCTTTGCAACCGCAGTTTCTTGCCCCGCGAAAGAAGGGTTGCCAAGGCCGGCAGCTGCAGGTCGCGCAGCAAATCGGTTGCCAGTTCCGAAGGAGGCAGGCAAAACGGTACAACTAGTTCGATTTCGCTCATGCCGCCATTCTATGGCAAACTGCGCACTGAAAATTTCTATCAATTTCAATGAAAAACATGCCGTTTGAATGGCTCGTTGGCGTGCGCTACACCCGCGCAGGCAAGCGTAGCGGACGCAACAGCTTCATATCGTTCATCTCGCTTATCTCAATGGCAGGCATTGCGCTGGGCGTCGCAGCGCTGATCGTGGTGCTGTCGGTGATGAATGGATTCCAAAAAGAAGTGCGCGACCGGATGTTATCGGTGCTTTCGCATATCGAAGTATTCGACGCCAGTGGCACCCTGCCGAACTGGCAACTGACGGCCCGCGAAGCAAAGCTCGATAAAGAGGTGCAGGGCAGTGCACCCTATGTCGCGGCCCAGGCAATGATGACCCGCGACGATACTGTTCGCGGCGTGCTCGTGCGGGGTGTCTTGCCGGAGCAGGAGCCAAACGTGTCAGATGTTGCATCACAAGTGCGCCAGGGCAGTTTTTCTGATTTGCGGGCGGGTGAATTTAATATTGTTCTCGGTGGCGAGCTGGCCCGAGGTTTGCAA
>Ga0326733_1000020_pt1 | contig 99084 bp, 83 predicted proteins | sample 14_GP2_308_FD_207946 | JGI IMG/M metagenome (GOLD analysis project Ga0326733, IMG submission 207946) | Glacier ice microbial communities from Ngari, Tibet, China - 14_GP2_30.8 | ecosystem: Environmental > Aquatic > Freshwater > Ice > Glacier | place: China: Ngari, Tibet | collected 2018-07-17
AAGAAGCCGATTAATAAAGAGACTCGGAATGTACTCTATGGTGAAACATCACCTAACAACTGTGGTCTTCATTTCTATTATTACTATTACTAGAGAGAATCAAGAAGTGGAGAAGCAAGAAGAAGCCAATTAATAAAGAGACTCGGAATGTACTCTATGGTGAAAGTTCACCTAACAACTGTAGTCTTCATTTCTATTATTACTTTAGTTGAAGAGAATCAAGAAGTGGGGAAGCAATAAGAAGCCGATTAATAAAGAGACTCGGAATGTACTCTATGGTGAAACATCACCTAACAACTGTGGTCTTCATTTCTATTATTACTTTAATTGAAGAGAATCAAGAAGTGGGGAAGCAATAAGAAGCCGATTAATAAAGAGACTCGGAATGTACTCTATGGTGAAACATCACCTAACAACTGTAGTCTTGATTTCTATTATTACTATTACTAGAGAGAATCAAGAAGTGGAGAAGCAAGAAGAAGCCGATTAATAAGGAAACTCGGAATGAACCCTACTGTGAAAACACCTTTGACATTGTGGTCAATTTATTTTATTACTATTACTAGAGAGAATCTAGAAGTGGAGAAGTAAAAAGAAGCCGATTAATAAAGAGACTCGTAATGAACCTTACTGTGAAAACACCTTTGACATTGTGGTCAATTTATTTTATTACTATTACTAAAGGGAAGCAAGAAGTGGAGAAGCAATAAGAAGCCGATTAACAAAGAGACTCGGAACTAATCTATTGTGAATACGCCCAGGACATTGTACTTTAATCTTTTCGAATACTTTGGTACATCACTTTATGATTTCTTCAATAAAAGTGATAATAGAAATGAAGACCACAGTTGTTAGGCGATGTTTCACCATAGAGTACATTCCGAGTCTCTTTATTAATCGGCTTCTTATTGCTTCCCAACTTCTTGATTCTCTTCAATTAAAGTAATAATAGAAATGAAGACCACAGTTGTTAGGCGATGTTTCACCATAGAGTACATTCCGAGTCTCTTTATTAATCGGCTTCTTCTTGCTTCTCCACTTCTTGATTCTCTCTAGTAATAGTAATAATAGAAATCAAGACCACAGTTGTTAGGTGATGTTTCACCATAGAGTACATTCCGAGTCTCTTTATTAATCGGCTTCTTCTTGCTTCTCCACTTCTTGATTCTCTTCAATTAAAGTAATAATAGAAATGAAGACCACAGTTGTTAGGTGATGTTTCACCATAGAGTACATTCCGAGTCTCTTTATTAATCGGCTTCTTCTTGCTTCTCCACTTCTTGATTCTCTTCAATTAAAGTAATAATAGAAATCAAGACTACAGTTGTTAGGTGATGTTTCACCATAGAGTACATTCCGAGTCTCTTTATTAATCGGCCTCTTCTTGCTTGTCCACATTTCATATTTGCAACGTACAACATTGAAAATACAATGATAACGTCGTATTCGCAGTAGTGTTGATTGAGTGCGGTTGCCTTGAAATTTCTTAATCTAAAAAAACGTTTCCCAATCTTCATGATCAATCAAGCCGTATCTACCGTTGTAGGTTATACCCAAACAGCCCTCACTGCACTGATGATTCTTGTTGCTGTGATGATCTTGAATGCACACCTTATCGAGCATGCTGAGGTCTTTTGGTTTCGGGTTGCTCAACAAGTCGGCCACTTCCTGACGAATTTCTTCATCCGTCAATGTCGTCTTGATATTGAATTCTGGAAGGTTACAAATGTGATATTCCCCTGTATCGACCTTTTTGGCCCTTCCACCAAGTTTCAGCGTGCCTTCGGACATTGACCACACAACGTTCTTGAGCATGTCCTTTGCCTCGGTTGCAGGGACAACCTTGATTTGCTCCGGGATCATGTGAAGCTGAATGGCCAATGTCGACCACACGGATTTCACCTTGATGTCCAACCCACTCCTCTGCAAGATGAGTACACATCCTCGTGTCTGAGATATGACACCGACAAAGTTGAGGTCTGCAATAGCTGCTTTGCCAGCAGCAAACACCTGTGCCTGTGCGTCTGGGCCGTCCATGTGCTCAAAGAGGTATGCTGCACGCTTTGTTCTTCGACCAGTCATAATACAAAGTGTGTTAAGTTGTGAGAGAAATGTCCACTATAAGTTTTTACTACTTTTTTTTACTACTTTTCTGCGGCATTACCAGCTATGGCAAAACCCGTGTACGGGTCCAGGACTTTACAAACATGTTGACACTTTAGAATTCGGATGTTTTTGTTGTTGGTTGTTGTTTTGACCCCCATCAAGACGTACAAAATAATAACGAGATCAAATTCAATCAGCAACTAGCTGTACAATGTGAAAATAGTATTATTTATCATTATGCCAGCATTATCACGCCATGATGCTGTGACATCAACAGGTTTACTTGCACAAGACGTCGGCCAATTGCTCACAAATTTCCTCGTCCGTGTATACCATGCTGAGGTCAAAAGGTAAAACTTCTTCAACCTCGATTTCAGCATTTTTTGCGGCCCCTCCCAGGTTGAGCGCGCCTTCTGTATTTACCCACACAACATTTTTGAGAAGGATCTTGATCTCAGGATAATTGAGAATTTCAATATGTTCTGCGACCAGATGTAGCTTGACTGCCAATGCGGACCTGACAGTTTGCAGCCGAATGTCAACGCCGCCTCGTTGCAAGACCAGCACACACCCCCTTGTCTGAGCTACCACACCGACAAAATTCAGTCCGGTGACAACTGAACACCCAGCAGCAAAAACCTGTGTTTGTGCAGCTGGCCCATTCATGTGCTCAAAGAGGAATGCTGCGCGCTTTGTTCTTCGACCAGCCATGATGCGGGGTGTTTAAGTTGTAGGAACAATGTTCACTCCAACTTTTTACTACTTTTTTCACTACTTTTTCGCGGCATTACCAGCTATGGCAACACCCGTTCACGAGCCCCAAAAAATTAAAAGGGGGCAACTGTAGCACACACAATGTCTGACCACCTGATATTAGCGTCTGCACTCATTCGCACACTAGACCGCAAACTCAATGTACTGACTGCATCGGAAGAGGTTATGACGGATATGGATGACCTGATCAATCAGTTGGCCCTGGCAACCTCGGATCGAGACAATGACAAAATGAGACACATCTGCGCAAAAATATTCACGATTGTTCAACATATTGATCATGACTTGCAAGTGATCAAGTCCTACACCGACGAGTTTGCAAACCTCATGTACTAATGAACAAAACATACAGTTGGCAACAAAACAATAAAACAATTTTTGAAATTCAAAAACGCGTGTTTGGCACGGCATGTATATAATGTTTGTATAGGGTACAGCCACCATTGAGTATCATCCGAATCCAGCTGGCACTGTAAACTGCATTGTGTAGATAGCGGCAGCAGCGCATTGTATATTGCATGTAGTGTACTCACCTACCTGCTTGCTGTCTTGTGTGCTGTCCCTGTTGCATGTTACCTGTGTGTCCGTGTTTTGCAGGCACCACACTAAGCTCTTTGGAGCGGATACAGATAAAGGCATCCATTTTTGCAATTTCGTCATTACAGGGAGTTCATTTGTATTTCATTTTGCACATCAATTCGTAACACGTAATACACGAAAACACATGTATATATACAGTTAATAAAAATTCATGTTATTATTGGTTTTACAGATCAAGGGCTTCAAGCTCGTAGCGATTCGCGGATCAAATGACTAACGGCCACAAGGTGAGTGATCAACGCACCCTGCAACTGCACAGCTGCTGTCGCTCTTGTATAGCCTCACATCATCTCACTCCCCGCCTCTTGCCTCTTCCAGCTCTTCAATGAAGTATGAATGCTCAGGGTCGTTTACGTAATCAGTGTAGGATGTATAGGCACAAGTTGTAATGTCGTTGTTTGCAACTGCTTCCTGCAAGCATGCCGGCACCACGACCCGACATATGCTCGCTCTGCTCTCAATCAGGTTCTGGTTGACGCCCATGCGGATGTAGGCAAAATGTTTTTCATTACGCATGGATGGAGGTAAGCCCCATGCACCTCCATAACTGTTTCTGATGATCCAATAGCCATAGTCCTTGAAACCTGGTTCGTTCATGTTGACATTTTCATCACACCAACCAATGATTTCTATGCAATGTTCACCCAGACTGGGTGCATTGAAGTCTTCTTCAAATATTCCTTCCTTTGCGGCGTTGTAGTGGATCAACTTTCTTGTGATTTTCAGGGTGCCCAAGATCGGGCCAAACTCCACGATGGCGGCCTTCATGTTCAAGATGTTCTTATTGATGACCCGCTGGCCAAACCCTGGCAAGGCAAAAGCCGGATCACGGCACAAGTCTACGCCAGTGCCAGCCACTAGCCTGATGCGCAATTTGGTGGTATCAAAATTGCATGCTGTATCGTCGCTTGCCGTGTACGGGAATGTGCTTTCCAATGGTATACCATTGTCTATAATGTCTTGATTGATAAATATGTCTTCAGGGCTGCCACCGACTGCACAGCCGTAGCCGATTTTTGTACAGCTCATGAGATACTGCGGTGACAGTAATGTCTGCCATGCACCCCCGCTCATAACTGCCAATGTGTCTGCAAATGCAGAGGTTGATCCAAACGCCCAGCAGCTCGAACACTTTGCCTGATCACGTACGGGTGTGAGCAATGACTCTTTCCACTTAAAGTAGCTTGGTAATGTTCCTTCCATCTGTTGCCCTGCCTGTGTGCTCAATAGGCCGCGATTGGATTCCGAGACGCCCTGCAATGGCTGCTGCAGATCGCGAAGCAGGGCCACTGCAATGTAGGCGATGGCCAACATGGCAACAATGCGGACAAGATCACCTCTCGGCATCTGTGTATTTATATTACTCTAGCACCATTATTTTATACTGCTACTGTTGTCAATTGCAATGTCAAGCGTGAAACAGATCGGTGATTATACTTTAGGCCACGAGGTCGGCAAAGGTTCGTTCGGTACTGTCAACATTGCCAAAAACAAAAACAATGAATCATTTGCAATAAAAACTATATCACTGTCGCTCATTGACCAATCTGGTTTGAGAATTCAACTCAAACGTGAAATATCAATACTGCGCAGAATGGATCACCCCAATGTCGTACGCTTGATTGACGTACTGCGCAACAAACACTATGTTTATTTAATTACAGAATATGTAGATGGCGGTGATTTATTCGATTTACTGTCAAGCAAAGGACAATTCACCGAAGCTGAAGCTCGACCCATATTTGAACAAATTGTCACTGGTGTAAGCTATTGCCACAGTCTGAATATCATCAGCCGTGATATGAAAGTTGAGAACGTCTTGCTCACCAAAGATCACCAGGTCAAAATCTGCGATTTCGGTTTCGCCCAAATTTGTGATGATGGTAAATTTATGGAGACGGTCTGCGGCACTCCAAACTACTTGCCTCCTGAAATTTTGAGGCATGAACCTTACACTGCTGCGGTGGATGTTTATTCAAGCATTGTTATTCTTTTCCATATGTGTGCAGGTCGTCTACCATTCGATGAAGATTCCAACGATGTCATGTTCAACAAAATTTGCAAGATGGATTACGTCATGCCAAGTCATTTTAGCACAGAGCTGAAGGATTTGGTGGAACGCGGCTTTAAAATCAACGGCGCAGATCGCATCAAATTGACGGAGGTGCAGGACCATGCTTGGCTACACATGAAAGATGTTGCATTCAGTGCAGTGGTCAAGAGTCCATCAATGACCCGCAAACAGACGCTGCCAAACTACAGTAGTGCTGAAACATTCCAGGTACAGGATTTGTTTGATGCGACAAGAAGGTTTAGAAAATACTAAATGATACATTCAAAAGCTCATCATGTGTTCTGGCACGAATTGTCCCAAACAAGTTATTTGGCGATCTGTCAATTTGTCGTTACAATCACCCCTTGTTTCTTTATCGTTGATCGACAGTCACAAAATGATTGTGCCTGCGCATTTGTTTGAACCTGGTTTAAGACAATATTCAGTGACTGCTTGGTTCGACAGTCATGAAAACATTGACACATTCCTAGACAGGTTTGACCTCAACTGGGATGGTGTGGAGTACTTTGAAAATGGTAAAGCACGGGCGACGGGAGGTGTTGTCTTCAAACGATTGAATAAACACTATTACATGCTGCTAGCACCCTGTTTGATGTGCTTCACCAAACTATCGATAGAGTGCAAACATAATGTTGACGTATTAAAACGAGCCTCTCTATCTTGCTACGTGGCAAACGTGACACTTGCTACAGACAGATAATAATGCGCTTAAGGAGCGTGAGTTGATGTCTATGCAGACCCACAGCCGAAAACGGTTTGCAGACTCAGCCAGGTGGAAATTGGCGGCAAAGCAGTGCTTCAAGTGCAAATTGTGTAAAGAACTTCTCACACAATGTGTGCATGTAGACCACATTGTACCACTGGCAGACGGGGGCGACAATTCACTGTTCAATCTTCAAGTTTTATGCGTCAATTGCCACTCACGAAAAACAGTGCTGGAGGCTCGAGGTCGGGCAGGCGATGACATGGGCATATACTGCGAGTGGTGCGATGTTAAATTCAGCCGACATTTTTGGAAAAATCATTTGCATCTGAACGAACATTAAAGGGACAATTGGCAAATAAAAAAATTGTGCTATTGTTAAACAGACCACTGATGCCTTTCAACATCTATGTGGATCCTCAACTTCGTGAAAATTTTGCCGCACTGGTGCTGCAACAACCAAATTTGTCAACTATTGTTCAAGACGCGGTACAACAGGAACTACAGCGAGAATTGAGCTTATCAAGTATTTCCTTCAGTTTGAATGGACCGCAGTCGCACGTCCTTGCTCAATATTGGGACGGCAAAAACAGTTTCAACATTGCTGAGCCGAACAGAGTGCGAATCCCTGCAAATGGCATTATAGGATTTCCCTGGGTGATTGAAAATGACATGGCCTACCGTATGGATATGAATGCATTCCAGTCAATATATCAAAACAATGATGTGCATGCCCTTGAACTATTCCTTCCACACGTAATCAAGACCAAATTTTTGACTCATATGGTGGTGAATAATAGGTTTAAACACTCAATTCTAGATTACGCCCAACCGTCAATCCTGGACGTCCTGGCACACGTTGGCGTTATACAACTCAATTGATGCCAATAATTGGCTGGAAGCAAGGCATTGCAAGGACTAATTGATAGCAAAACAAGATGTAGCAAAACGCACTGAAGGGGCTTTGGGTTTGATTGCACAATAATATAAAATGCACATGAAATATAAATGATATATTGGAAATTTTATTGTTTTTTGCTGAACCAGTCGTGACCCCAAAAAGTAGTATAAAAAAAAGTAGTAAAAGAGAAGGATTGATTTTCACAGGATTACAGATCACAACCACTCTCTCACTAGCAAAATGAACTACAACACAATGATGTGGGCAAATGCCACTGCGCTGGCCGCCAAGTGGGACCTAGAGGCAGCAGCGCGCGCGGCAACAGCAGCTGCAGCATCACTGGAGCAGCAAGCAGCAGTGTATGTGGATGCAGTGGCTGTAAAGGCAGCACCTGCGGACGTCAAGGTTGCAAAGATTCTGACACCACAGCAGCTGGTGGACAGCTTGACTGTCATCACTAGTTCTATGACCAACGCAGTGATCATTGAGTTCAGAACAGCAGCGCTGGCGGAGCAGGCTGCATCAAAGCTGTTTAGAGCAGATACAGAAGTTGAGAGCGTCAACATGGTAGATCAGTACCTGCTGCTGACGCGAAAACCAACCAAAAGGGTTAGGACATGGGAAACGAAAATTCAGAGCAGCTTCGGGCGGGGTGTCAGCGTCACAGCAGTTACTTTAAAAAGTCTTAAAAAGTCAGCAATTCAGTGGACGACCCTTCACGAGCGAGTCATCACTGTGGATATGGGACCAGCAGTCGACGGCATGCACCGACGGGTAAAAGATGGCCGAGCAGTGGTCAATGATGGTATATCCAACACCATTACAGAGCAGATTGGCAACATGAGGAAGAAATCTAGTCCCAAGCAAAGAAATCATCCGTTCGACGATCTGGTCATAAACAACAAGCTTATCGATACCTGGACTGCAAAGCTTGCTGAAGAAACCATCAGGATCTACAACACCTACGGGCGAGCACCATTAGGTACTGATCCAATGGTATGCGGCTGCCGACCGAATTGCGTACAGCCTCTGCAGGTGCAAGGCCCCGACCGGTGGAGCAATGATCGTGAGATCAATCCTATCGGATACACTGAGGCAGAGCAGACGCTACGAATTATCAGCAAACGACACAACGTTCGCACCAAACACGACTCTGTACCGCAGCCACGTGCTCAAGGTGATGGATGGGACACTATAACCAGCTTAAACATGGTTGAGCACACCACATATCGCATCAACAGAATCGAGGACCTTCTCAAACCCACAGCGGACCACAAGAAAACAATCAAGTTCTTCGATGACAATCCAGAACTCTTTACTCAAGACGCCTACAAGGAGCTCCTGATCCAACTAAAAGCGGAGTACCAGTCCTGCGCAAAATGCAACATCAAGTTGCATTTTGGCGACGCAAAAGGTATTTTGCGGACAAAGAGCAACCCGAGTCAAGCCTCGCCCGATCGTATCGACAACACCAACGAGTTTTACATCAGTGGAAATGTTCAGCTGGTGTGCCTTGGCTGTCAAGACGTGGAGCAGCACAACAACCGGAGACCTCTGAAGCACGAGCAATCAGGAGACACTCAGCCGCTGCTGTTTGACCACGCTTACAAGATCATTGCTATACTGCGCAACAGACAAGCTAAAGCTGAGGAGGTGGAGAAGAAACGACTGGGCAAGTTGAACAAGGAGATGAATGACAAATAGTTTTTCATTACAAGTTGACGGTCAAAAAGCGAAAAACAATGTAAATAAATTTTAAACAGTCAACCATCAATTATTTGTTTGCACGCAACAGCCAAAACACAAATAAAAAACACAATAACAATAATTTTAATTTCAAATATTTTTGGTATATATTTTGTATTTTAACCGCTGATGACAGTTGTGTTTTTGAAAAGACATGAAAGCTCCATATCATTGGTAATAGCGGTTTTAAGGTGATTAGGTCGGATTGTCTTCATGTCAACTGCCTTGACAATCTTGAAAGTGTTGTCAAGCACTTCAGAGCAAATGTATTGAGTTGCGGCGGCAATGTAGATGGCACTGGAGGCGCTCACACGTTTCTTGGTGTGCTCTTTTAGGATGGTCTCAACTCTGGGCACCGGGAAGATCAGCTGAGCCTTGGCGGTCCTCGATGCGGACATTTCACTGGCATTGATAAGCTTGTTGATCCGATCAAAGCTGACGTCGCTGATCTTGCCGGCGTTGATGGCCCCAGCAGCCAACTGACCTTGCAGCACGACATTGATGGCAGCAATTGCGAGTGCAGGAGTAATAGTCTTCATGCCATTGTGTACAGCAAGCTTGGACGCCTCGGCACACAGACGCGCGCAGAGATCAGTGCACATGCCGTTAAGAATGTTGAGCCCGTTAGCACTGCACTGGAAGGCGCGATCCTCAGCGGTGATTGAGCTGCTCTCGTCCATGTAGCTCAACAGACGCTTAATGTAAATGCTAAAGATGCCGGACCCCTCTGCAAGCTCGAGCTTAGCAACAGAACGCCGTTTTTTGGGGACCACAACTTTTTCAAATTCGACGATCGCGTTCACTGGAGGACAAGGCACGCCGACCACAGTCTTGACTGTACGACGCATTGGTTTCCGAAGGGTGCTTTTTGCCATAGGCGCTACTATATAACTGCTCACAAATATTTTATTTTGAATCATTCATGTTTTTGTGCGCCAAAAATGGCAACAGGTCCTCGCTGATGCGCAATGACCTCAAAGGCGCATGAGCGCGATTGCTTTGCTTATTGTTATATATTTCCCAAATCATAAATGTGAATGTCCCTGCAAGCTTTTCACGAGCACACGAATCAGGCCGTGGTGCAGGCCCGCAGCGTCCTACAGGCCTATGACACGGTCTTGCACATTATGTCGTCATCGTGCAGTGGCAAACCATTGCGTGCACAGCTGTACAGCATAACAAACACTTGCAAGGGCAGAGAGGAACTTGCAATTCTGGATTCTGTTGGCCTGTTTTTCTCCTTGACAATATTGGCGAGCAAAAGTGTATTCGATCAGGATCTTGCCTCCATTGCCGGTGCCGTTTGCACGATACTAGACAACTCATGTACACGCAACAAATCAATCGCATCGTGCAAAAAAGCTGGACTGCATCTTGTGCTGGCCAAAAAGCTCCATTACAGTCAATTTGATGAACATGGCACCGACGTGGTATTCAATCTGCTGGCAATGCTCTTGAAAAGTAACAGCACGGGTCAGATCGCGGACGCATGCCATGCATTGGGCTCAACTCGTGGTTTAGTGGCGCATTTTGCGTGTACGCTTAACCGGCTGCAACTGGCTCGACAGTGCTTCAAGTCCATTTCCTCCGTGCGTTATGTCATGCGAGACCGTGTACGCCTAAACCACATTGTCGGACACCTACAGCGGGAAGTGCTGGTGGGTGGCTGTGGCGAGCTACGACACGCAGCAGTGACTGTGCTATGCCGTTTGTTCAACACTGACCTTCGAGCTATATTAGGAGTGTTTGATGTCCAGGCGTTTGCCTCCAAACTATTTTTGCAGTGTGATCAATCGTCTCAACGGATTGGCGCCGTTCAGATTCTCAGAAGTATGGCTGGATATACCTCCACCGACTTCTACCCTATTCAGGCAAAGTACAGAATGCTACCAACTGAACAGCAGCTGCTCGACAATGGCGCTCATTTTGTGCGCATGAACACCACCTTTTTTGATATGGAATATCTAGCCCAAATTCTGGTCAGCCAACAGTGCCAGCAGCTGCATGCCAATGCGCACTGGATGTTGCGGGCCTTTGCACAGCATAAAGTCTTCAGACACGAAACAGCATGTGCAATGTATCGCGCGTTGCTTGCATCATTAGCTGTGTTAATCAAAGCTCAAAACATGACGGCAGCGTTCGATGCCTTGCAAACATTGAGCGTGCTTCTGCTCAATACTCAAGCAAACATCAGCAGCACAGTCAACACACAGCGCATACAACTCAGAGGGTATATTGAAGAGCTCTACAATGCTGCCAGTATCAAATTCAGCGCCAAGTTCATGACGTCCGCATTTCTGTCTGTCTATACAACATCATTCGGATCCGAAAGCGCATGCCCAATCTGCCTAGAGATGCCAACAGACAGTGCCTCAGAAATCGTCATGACCGGCTGTGGACACCGACTTCACAAGACCTGTCTTCAAAAATGGCGACTCAAAAATCAGAGCTGTCCCATCTGCCGATCGCATGGCGGCACAATGATTTCTCTGCTGCTGTCCGAAGAGGACATGAGGGCTTGGACAGCGCCTAAACACAAACGTTTTAACGACGATGACTAATGCTTGACTGCAAAAATCAAATGACAATCTTGAAACGTGTCCTCGTTGACGTGTAGAAATCCCTTGTGCACTTGATGATCGGACAGCTTTTGTAGCCGCATGGCAATGAATCCACAGCTGTTGAGCCATGAGACGATATGCGCATTGTTGTCAAGCATACGATTCAGTGTAAATATCACCGCACTGCCTGCTGCTAATTTTATCAGCCCTTGCTTGATGACTTCCAATTTCAAATCGTCGGTTCCATCGTAGAACACATACAGTGAGCATCGGTTGTTGTACCACCCTTGTCGTTTCAAACCCCGCTTGACCTGTACGACTAGCCGTTGTAGTTCGCGGTACTGCTGATGCGTGTTGATGACACTGTTGTCCCGTTTTTCGGTGTCTGACAACACGATCGGCACGGGCATGAACGCCTTGATCTTGTTTTTGGTCAGTTCTCGTTTTAGAAAGAGTACACGCGCATCGTCGACGTCGTAGACAGGGGCGCTGCAGGTGACTTTGAGATGCAGCGGGGCGGCCACGAGCACAATGTGTTCATACATGATGGTGTGCTCACACACACACCGTGTTATCCAGTCCTGCATGATCACTTTGCGTTCAATTTCGTTGTGAACAATGCGAAGCCCCTTGATTTCTCGCGTGCTTTCAAGCTGATTGATGATGTCCAGCAACAAGTGTTCACTGACCGCTTGAGTACTTTTGAACTCTTTTTGCTTGAAGCTGGACAGTAGCTCGTAGGCCTCGATGCGCCTGATGGTCGCAATACGATTGAACTGCAAGCATTGCGCTGTTAGAGGCAGGAAACACCACCAAAAACGCATGTTTGTTGACAAGGGTCAATTTTATCTGGATTGACGTGTGACCACGTCGATTGACTTTTAATGTAGTGTGCTTGTAAACAATTTGCTCATCATCCATTGATGTGCAACGAGACACAATTGGCAAGTGCATATTTGTAAATCACAATATCAACAATGGACCCTCATGCGATACCGAAGCAGTGCATGCAGCTGAACACGCCGTGGCCATTGACGTTGAGTGACGCAATAAGCGTGTATGAGTCCAAACAGCCGAGCGAACGCTATCTGAAGCGCATGCGGATTGATTGCAGGACCAAGAGCACCATGAGTAAATTTATAACCACCAAAAAGAGCGCATCTGGATTGACTTTGGAGCAGCGCAAGGAGGCACAAAAGCGACGGGATGAATACGTGGCCAACGCGGCATTTTGTGAGGGCTGTAATTGCCGTACAATTCAATGCGCGCGCGAGGCAAGCATATGCTGTCCACGCTGTGCGAACAGCGTCAACTTCAATCCTGTAGACACCAGTTACCGCGAGGGCGTCTCACTGCACAGTCAATACCTATACAAGCAGAGCAATCACTTCAGGGACCACTTGAAACGGGTGCAGGGCATCGAGTCTACAGAAATACCAAAACACGTGGTGGATCGGGTCAAATTTGAGCTGAACAAGCGCACACTGGACCACAGCAAGGTGACCTGCGAGGAGGTCCGAGCCATACTGAAGCAACTGGGTCTCTCAAAGCTCTACAACCACAATATCCGTCTATGGAGCATCGTGACCAAAAACAAGCCGCCACAACTGGACCAGCTACAGGAGACGGAGCTCTGCCACCTTTTCTCGCAACTGGTGCCCGTATGGGAGAGCGTAAGACCACCCAATCGGTCTAACATGCTCTCGTATAGGTAATAATGCCCCCTTGTCTCTAACCAATTATACGGGTTAGGCCAATATCCTTCAATTTCACCCTATGACTAATCATTGTTATGTTTTGTTTTGTATTTTATGTCATCACAGTTACATTCTCCACAAGATGAGCAGACTACTTGGTTATGAGGAGCTTGCCAGGCATTTCAAGTTGCTCAAGAGCAAGGACAAATTAATTGCCCAGGATGAGCTTTGGGAGAAGGTTTGTGCGCAACTTGAAGGATTTGAGTTTGAGCGTAGCGTCATATAAATTGAATATAAATGATAGACTGGAAGATTTTATGGTTTTTTGTTGAACCAGTCGTTGACAACAAAAAAAAAGCAGTATAAAAAGTAGTAAAATCTACAAACCTTCTCAACTATTCACTCCCACACAAACATGACAAAAATGTTTGGCAAGCGCGTAACACGGACGCATCTTGACAAAAAGATAGCGGCCTACAAAACTGACAAGAACAAGTACAACGTGGCCAGAAAACATGCTAAAAAGCCTGTTTGGATCATTAATGCACCCTACACGTTTGCCAAGGTTAAACGTCAGGTGCAGAGCATGGGTGGAGTGTTGATGGAAAGTGCAGAACAAGATTGGAACGCACAGACAGTGCAACCCTCATGGCGCAAAGTGAGTATCATGAAGAACGGCAGCTCATATCCGACATTTTTATACCACATCAAGAGCGGCAACAGCGGCGTAATCCCAGTCACCGTAGAGCAGATACGCGTTGGAGCAGACAAAAGGTCTGCTAACCGTATTGAGCGAGACGACGGCCAACAACATTGGAAGGAGGCCTCCGCAGCCAGAGCTCTGCTGGAAAACATGGGTTGGGGCCACGAGGATCCGGAGCCAATCATTATGCCTGACGGCATCAACACGGACATATGCTTCCGCATGACAACAGACAAGTGCGTCGGGGTACAGTGGAAGAGCGCAGAGTTTACAGGAGGACGTGTCAACCTGAACCTGAGAAAGGAAGATGGAGCACCAGGTGCAAAATACGGTGAGCTGGGCATTGCTGGTATCATCTTTGAAGCCATTACGGACGAAGAGCGGGATAGCTACTTGGTCGACTTCAATGGCCTACCACCTGTGCAGATCGTGGAGGTTTTTCTCATGCAGAATGCAGGCAACATGAAGGGAGCTACCCTTGAACCTCATATCCGCAATCCCAAGAAAAAGATCAACAACGACCAGTTCCGCTACACACAAGGCTACGCCGGGTTCGACATTGACTGGGCTGAATTCAAGGCCTACTTTTTGGACATGCTCGACAAGCTCCCACGACATCCGCTTTCCTTTTTCCGCTATGAGGACATTTCTGCAAGCCCCCATATGGTCGAGGTGAAGAACATCAGGGTTTTTGAAAATTTGTTAGGTGGCGAAGATTTTTTGAAATCCTATGAACGTCAGAACGAGACCATTGACGTCATCGCCATGGTCAACAACATAGGCATTACAACCAGCGTCAAGACTGCTGTCAAGGTGAACAACAATTACAAGATAGATCTGAACGCTGCCCCGTATTGGAATCATTGTGATGCGGTAGCTGTTTTTTTCAAGGCACCAGACGGCACAAGAACGCACGTATCTATCCTTGAAGCCAGATGGGTGTACAATAGGAGCGATAATGTTATCTATGTTTCAAGGTCAGGAGAGAACAGCCACGTGCTGTTGGACAGGATTGACCTCAGTGATGAGGACGCTGGAGAGCAGGTCAAGTACAGAATGCTAGAGGTTAAGAAAACGGTGGACAATAGTTTTGAGGAGACAGGACGAAACGCCAACAACAAGGGCAAACGGCGCAGACAGCGTCACGCAAGACGGGATGCCGCACAAGCCGAAGAGTGAAGACGACGACTCTGTGTAAATAGAATTTTGTTTTCAAAAATTTTTTGTTGTGCAATCACACAAAGACAATCAGGGACAAAATGTTGAGACCAGCAATATCGGTACTCGATTTACATTGTAGGGATCTTGAACCCCTCAACCTCAAATTCTTTTGCCAAGATTATTGCAATCTGTGTGCAATACTTGTAAATCGGGTCAATAACGTGATGGATAAAGCTGCCACCTAGTACATAAATGTCCCGCCACATGGTCTCAGAACAGTCCGTCACCATGCCAACCCATGGCGATTCGTGTTCAATCCTGTTGACAATAGCATCAAAGCCTAAACCATCAAATTGTATTTTACAAATCTGCCGTTTGATATACTGAATTGTATCGAAGCGACTCGACAGAAATGTGTAAGTGCGGAAGTAAATATGATCATCCCCATCGAAACTCTGGGAATCCTGTCGCTGACAAAATCGTGCCACTTGATTGAGCCAGTTCTGTATTAGTGGCATGATGCATACCAACAAGGCATTTATTGCGTGTTGATCGATGTCATCTCGTGATAGTTCCTGGCGCAAATTGTCTATCACGCCTGCAGTCTGAATCAGTAAATTGATCAAAACTCGTACCGCACCCTTTGTATTCAAATCATCGACTGGAGCCCGGCAGATACGTGCAAAACAAAAAGGTCTGGTATTAGCCACCATTCCCTGTGTTGTCTAAACAGGAGACAAAACTTCCAGGCGCTACGACACACACTTCCCGAGTTGACTCAAGGGTGCACAAGTTCACACCAACAGCCATGGCCACACAGTTGGCATGCCACCAGTTTTTTCAATGGCCAGCGTTTTGATCATTGGAACCTCATGCTGCTTGATATAGTTCATGGCAGCAGTCGCGGACCCAAGCGGGCCACTTAAATTATCGACCATGTAAGGAATCTGGATTGCGCAGTCGATTGCGTACGATGTGTATTCATACAGAAATTTATGCATTGCGCAGATGTCCGCAACCACAGCAGCAGTGTAGCTATCATCTGTGGTGCCGGCGATGAAGCTCTTGCACAGTGCACTGTCCGGCCTTACCTGCAATCCCAATGTGCACAAGGCATCATTGAGATCTGCCTGCCTTTGGTTGACATGCATACAAAAATTAGTTTGTTAGCATTTAATAATGATTATTTTTTTTATCGGCTTCAAACAAATCATTTATTTGCAATGAACGAATCTGAGATTGAAGAAACAGTGAACGCGCAAGATAATTCTCTGAGCAACCCGTGGTCAACGGCAACTGATCTAGAGCGGTTGCATCGACGAAAAAAAAATTGTGAAATCAAATCAAGAGTATCGGGTGACGCGGTCTATTTGGCATTGAGTATTAAAACGGAGCGCAAAGCATTGCTTGAAATTAGACAATTAGATGACCCAGAATCCAAACTGAATCAAAAATTGACCTCCTGCGATTTAACAGTGGCTGAATTTGCACTCAATTTTGTCATGCAACATCATTCACGTCGGTCCAACACAAAATCCAAAGTGGAAAACTTCTGATTGATTATTCGTAGTCGCCATTGTGGTCGCCACCATCCCCGTCATCATCAAACATACAGTCATCAGCATCATCATTTCCTTCTTCAATTAGGTCATCATCTTGATTGATCCCTGGCACCTCCCCGTCTTTATCGTCTCTGTAAATGATTTTGGTCTGCACTCGCGGTTTGCAGGGTGTCAGATTGGCACAGACAAGCTCCTGCAGCTTTAGCAGCATCGTGGACGCCAGATAGGCATTCAAACTCACTGCTGCCGCTCTTTGTTCGGTGTAGTCAGGAATGATAGTAGGGTCAATGTTCACCAGGTTGTCTTTGAGCTCGGTGTGCAGTGGCCGGGTATCCACTTGCAGAGAAAGCTTGTAGGTTGGCGTAGCCGCATAGGCCTCACACACCGAACGTGAGCTCCACTCAACCGCAAAGACGTAGTTCCAGTCCAGACCTTTGACGCTGCTGCTCTTGCGGGTGAGTGTGCGCTCCATGCGCACCAAGACCTTGCTGTAGCGTTCACTGGAAATCGGAGGCTGTGCTGTGGTGAATTTCTCGCGGTACACGTGATAGTTCCAGTCTTGCTTGGTTGTCTCCAGATACAGTGGCGTTAACTGGGACGTCCTCGTGCACGAGACATCGCACGCGTCGTTGCCGCTGTAATGAATAGTGACTTTGCCTTGATCTGTGTCACAAGGGTGACTGTTGGTGGTGTAGAAGACCTTCTGTTGCCAGTCGCTGCACTTGAAAAACCCGCTGCTGGACAAGTTGTGGTGCATCTCTTCAAACTTTTTCGAGTCTACCCCGTTGAGGCCGTTGGAGTACAGATCAGCAATCACAGTGCTGTTCCGCACAACGTTTTCATTGAACAATAGATCCAAGCTCATGATTTTCAAGTGTATCTCTTGTTGTGATTTTAAATTTAATTTTTTAAAATTTCTAAAAATGAAACTAAATTTGAATCAGGTAATAATCTCCAAATCTTCAATGGGGGTCCATCTCCTTCCACTATTGGCGGGTGGTTCGGCCTTTTCGTCCATTTCGATTTCACTGGCTTGTTTTTTTTCACGAGGTGGCTGTTTCTTTTTGGTCAAGATGATCTGAAGCAACACACCCAATGCAATACCAACCAGCAAAACAAACAAGGATACAGCCACCACGTTCATCGTATTGGTACCAGTGCATTTTTTTATAAATCTTTTTCAACAGCACTTTTTTTGCCGAAAAATTCCACATAGGCGTAATGCCGGTTTTCATAGGGAGAAGGGGTGGGGTACTGCTCGAGCCATGCATCGAGTACTTCTTGGTCAATCACGTGCCTCAAGTCAACATTGAACTGATTCTGCATGTATAAACAGGTCCTTGCAATCAATCCGCGTGCTTCCGTGCAGGGCGGAACAAAAACTTTGTGCTTGTGTTGAATGCTCATCTCATCTCCGTCACCAAAGCGGTGGCTGCTACGCTGAATATTGAGACCCATGTTGCAGGGCCAAACATTGTGAAGCTCTGCGCGTGCCTCTGCTGTTTTCAGCCGCCTGAGAGGCACAATATGCTCGCGGCTATAGCTGAAATCGTCTAGTATTACAGAGGTGTACACGCATACTCGCTCAAAAGATTTGCTCAAGAGGCGAGACATAGGTAATAATATGATTGATTATAAAAAGAGCATGCATAATGCACTAATACGGGGGCTGCACTTGGTTGTCGCTGCTTCACTGCTTGCGACTGCAATGTTAATTACTGTTTTGGTGGTCAAAAAACACCGGTTTGATAATTGTAGCATGCTATTTCTGACTGTACTGTTGACAGTAAATGCAGTGCACCGCTTAATTGTCGGTTTCAATTCTGAATCAGTAGTACTATTTTTGGTGGTTGTGCTAATCAACGTTGTAACTGGCTTGCTAACCGTGGTGGAGTTTCTCAAGCTCGTATGTACTGCTTCACACAAAGGTGACAGTGGAATTAAAAGCAATACTGATTTGTTCAAATGCTTGACTGATCATGTTTTGATTGTTAATCGAACCACTTACAAGGTATTGTACAGCAATGATAGTTTGGTTTTGATCAATACTGACTTTTTCTCGCTTGTTCATGCTATTGACGTCTGTGTCATTGAGCACATGCTGCACAATACAACTGAAGTGACCTGTCGTATACGCCTGCTGGATGAGCACTATACAATGTATTCTTGCACTAGCAAAGAGGGGGTGTACAATGATTTTGATGTACACTACATCAGCCTAAGAGACGCGCAGCACAGAATTGACTGCAGCAATGCTCTGTTTGTCAAGCAAATGCAAATGAGCGCAATTAAAAACAACAGCACTTTAGTCACTGGGTTGTCTCACGAGCTGATCACACCGCTTTCCATTTTTGAGATGAGTGTATCAAACAATGATTTGTCATCTACAAAAAGCCCTTTGCTCTTTCTCAATTATTTGATTAAACGCACAATCGACTCGTGTCGCGTCCTGAATGGCGAAATTCTGCACCCTCAAATGACATTTCATGCCATTGACAGAATTGTTGCACATGTCAAGGAATCATTGATTTTTTTCCCCACATCCGTGCAGCTTGACGTTACAAACGCTGTGGATAGCACTATAGGTGTGATTTTGTGTGATTTTGAGTGGATATGCTCAATACTTATAAGCCTTATTGTAAACGCACTGGAAAATACAACGTTTGGTACCGTTGACCTCATAATAACTAACGACGAGCAGCATATCTGTTTCGAAATTGTTGACAGTGGGAGCGGAATTGACGAGAATCTCATTGAATATCTATTTCAACCTTTCTCAAAACTGTGTACGAAATCATCACATGGGATAGGTCTGGGCCTCTATAACGTCTCCTGGCGTGCGCGCTTGATGTTTGGTTTTTATGGGATCAAAGCCAACGCCGGAGGTGGTTGCGTCTTCTGGGTCAATTTGCCGTTGAAAACACAAGATCTTCAACCCGTGATTGATACAGTGAAAAGTTCAAACTTTGACATAAAGATTTTGGTGGCAGACGATACAATTACGTTCAGACGGCTGTTGGTCATGAAATTGAAGAAGCTTGGCTACACAAATATCTCACAAAGTGAAAATGGTGGCCAGGCATTAGCGTTGCTGAAAGCAGAGCGCTTCGACTTGGCGCTAATAGATTTTCACATGCCAATTTTGAACGGTGATGAAGTGATTGACGAGTATCTGAAAGATGCTGACGCTGATACCACGATGATGCTGCTGATTAGTGCTGATTGTTTATCTGTCGACTTACAACAAAAATTTCACTGTTTAAAAAAGCCGATCAATTTTATCATACTACAAAATTTGATCTCGAATATTTGACGTCCAGTTTTTTCAAGGCAGGGGTGCTTTTTAATTTACTATTTTTTATACTACTTTTTTACAAGTGAGAAAATTCAATCACAACCTTATAAACATGGTCAACACACCGCGCAAGGCTGACGTGAAAGCACTTGTGAGCACTGTTGCTGCGGTGTTGCTGGTGTACAAAGTGTGCAGCAAGTGCAGGGTCAACAAACCTTTGGGTGACTATTACACAAAAAAGACGGGAAAACAGGGTTGCACAGCTCAGTGCAAGAATTGCAGTAAAGCAGCCAGGGCTCAATGCCTTCGCTGCAACAAAAAACCCATCTTTGGCTCACCTGAGGGTCCCGCAACACACTGCCAGCAGCATAAAGAAGACGATATGATTGACGTCATCAACACAAAGTGCTTGGGGTGCAAGATCAAGCAACCACACTACAATCTTCCGGGTCTGAAGGCGAAGTACTGCGCCGGCTGCCGACTGGATACCATGATCAACGTTGTTCACAAGACTTGTGCCGTTCAAGGCTGCAACACACTACCTGCGTACGGCATCACTACAAAAACCTATTGCTCAGCACACAAGACTGACGGCATGACAGATTTGCTAAACAAGCGTTGCAACCAGTGCAAGAAGCAGGCCAACTACGGCATGCCTGGCAGCAAGCCATCATGCTGCGGTGATCACGCTGAATTTGGCATGATTGACGTTGTCAACAAGCGGTGTAGCAGCTGTGATAAGCGAGCAACCTGTGGTTATCCTGGGGTGGCAAAGGTATCTTGTGCCCAGCACAGAGAGAAGGGCATGATTTTCATCAAGCACCTCCGCTGCGTCATTGGAGGATGCAACAACAATGCGACACATGGCATCGGGTACGCATCTCACTGCAAGGGATGCGCCATTCCTGGCTTCATCAACCTCGTCCTTCAAGACTGTTCCAACTGCGGTCTCAGCGACATCCTAAACCAAGACAAGCTCTGTGACGACTGCAACCCCAATCCCAAGCGTCAGCGCTTGATCAAACAGAACAGGTTCGTCGCCAGCCTGACACACCATCACCCAGATCTCCCACAAGCCACCTTCATGGATCAATATTTTAAGCTTGACGACGAGGTAAAGTGCTATAGGGAGCATCGCCCAGATCTGTTGTACGCCTTCGATCGGCACGTAGTGATCCTTGAGGTGGATGAGGATGGACACGTGGGCTACAATCCTCAGTGCGAGATTGTCCGTATGATGAAGATTTCAGAATACTTGAAGGTCCCCACCATTTTCATACGGTACAATCCAGATACCTTCAAGCTGAACGGCATAGTGCAGAAGGTCCCTGAGCTCGAGAGAGTTGCGTTAGCGGCCAGGTACATTGACCACTTTTCCAAGGTAGACAATGTGCCCGTAGGGGTGCATGTGGCTCACCTCTTTTTTGACGGGTACATAGGATCGGATCTCCACATAGTAAAGGAAGTCAGATATGACATGTAAATAAAAAAAATTCGAACCCGAAAATAATAGATTTATACTTCAAATGTTATCCAATAACAAATGCTTGATCTTATTGCAGAAATATCAACGTTTTTGCAAAGCGACGAATCAAACGTTCAACCAGTATAGCACTGATTTCCAACATGCATCACTCAATCAGTTTCGAAATGCAATCATTGATTTTTTGGAAGAAGTTGAACGAAATATTGACTCTATTGATTTGAAAACTATAAAAATCCTGTATTCATTAAAAAAGAATTTCGAGATATGCGTAGTGTCGAGAATCTTATACCAACAGAACTGTGTGACCCTGAAAAATTCAACCTATAGCAGCAGGGCTGCACATGTCAATGCTATCCAACAGTTTGGGCGTATGTGGAATGCTAGTATTTTTGTTGTCAATGTGCTTGAGACAATCACTGATATCGAAATTACAGAAGCAACGAAAAAATTAATTGACGAGAAAAAGGTTGACGAAGATGATTTCGAAGATACCTCATTCAACTACACAATGAATGCTGATGATATACGTGAGCAGGAACGATTGGAAGCGGCTATAGAGATGACTGAAAACAGTCCGATCAAAAAAGCCATCACACCAGTGAAAAAAGCCTTCAAACGTGCCTCAAAGGTTGTGGGACGAACATTGTTTTCGCAAGATGAAGCAGTAATGGAACAGGCACGTGAATTGAACGCACGAGCGGAAATGGTATACAATCCACTTGAAATCATAAAAACTACATTAAAACAAATGGACGATGGCATTGAAAAAAATATCGCCTTTTTCAGGTTAGATTATGAATATTTTACATGGAAACAGTACCCTGATTTAATTCTCAATATTTTCAAATTCAAAAAATTGATGGCCTCTGTCGAAAATAATCAATTGTTGATAAACGAAATTTTATTAGGAGCAAATTTTATTTTCAAGTGGGTTGACACACGCAGGGTCACACGATCCAATAAGGAAAGATTTGATGAATACATGGACAGGATATTTCTCATGTTACACGAGCACTTGCACAAAAATGCAAAACTGCTACTGTCCACGGGTTTAGTGGATATCGATAAATTATATTTTTTTACAGATGTGGATAGGTCTTACATCAGTGACGACATGGTACACTCAAGCAAATACGCTAGAGCAAATACTTTTAACTTCGAGGGGGCGTGTTACGCCAATGACATATCAAGTTTGGATTTTTTTCACGTGAATGATATGAATGAAAAACCTGTATTTCAATCACGCGCTGCGGTATTTTTTCCAAGGCATTACCATGACCCGGACTGGGACATTAGATTCCTCAATGAAGAGGATATAAATTTGTTGAGTTTAATATTCCTCAATATGTTTGATGCCGAACATCCTTTGTTATACAACAGACTCGGACGTCTGAGGGAATTGGACCTGAAAGTGAGATTGAACGGAGGATACAGAAACTTGCAAACTGTTTATGACAGAGAAGTTCGGTTAAACTCTACAACCAGTTCACAAACACTCATATCCATTGAAATGAATATGTTTGGATTTCCACCAGTGGCTAGCTACAATTTGGGTATGAATGCAACAGTGATATCCAGGTTCATATACCTTTCTTCAGCATCGGCACAGAAAAAGAAGAAACCAATGATTTTGCTCCCTTGCTTGGTTTGTATTGAAACAGACATTTCAAGTCAATTCGTCCTACGCATGAAGTCAAAAGACCAAGATGTTTACACACAAAACTCATTGATTCATATTCCGTCCGTATCACCGATTAAATTAAAGGCTATTTTTGAAGGCGTCGAGCCCAAACTGGAAAGTAAATTGAATTTCGACCTGCTGGAAATCTACGAATAATAAAACCACCCCTTTTTCAAAATAAAAATAATTTGTATTTGTAAACAATGGGTCTTGTGATCTTACCAATAACTGCTGTAGTAAGTCTCTTTGTGGTCATTTTGATACAATTCGCAGCTAAAACCACTATTAAGACTTTTGCTAGCATATACGCAAAAGCCATCCCCCCACAACTGAGGGAGCCGGCTGTGAATGTGGTTACTCAACTTATCGGTCCGGTGGCCTTACTGATGCTTTATGTGGGCATTCAGCAGGTTGCGCAAATCACAATCTCCGTCCCTTTTTTGATGTCGTCCATAGACACCCTGGAAGAAATCAAGGGCTTGACCAAAAAGCAAGAACAAGAGGTCAAGGCTGCCAAGGCACGCGCCGTTATTGCGCGCCAGACAATCATCAGGACTAGTATCTTCGTCATGGTAGCTGGCTTGTACACGACATTTACCGTATCACGAAATGCCAGGTCACTAGTGAACGATGCGATCGCATCTAGCAAAAATATTGCCGGGGAGCTCCAAAATCTAGCCTAGTAATTTTTACTACTTTTTTTACTACTTTTTTCTCTCATCAAACACAAACAAGATTACAACCAACAACCATGGGCAAACGCCACCAAGAATTTGTTGAGACCAATAAGGCCTTATTTGATTTAGAATCAATCAGCCATCTGGAACACAGCTTGTCAAAGCTTCAGTTGAATGTGATCTGTGTCGCTCGGGGACAAGATGAGACTTCCGATTTTTCGAATTTCATCAATCTTCAACGCCTGGAATTTTCCAAAGATTGTGGCTTCAACCCACAATACGATTTGGAGCTACCACCTTTGTTACAAGTTTTACAGCTGAATGAAGACTTCACCGCTGGCCTTGGCAGGCTGCCACTAAGCTTGGAGATTGTGATCTGCAGCGAAGACTACATCGACCTTGAGTACCTAGTATTGTGGGTACCCACTGTGATAACATACTGAAAATAATAACACAGACGAGCAATACAGAAAATATGGCCGACAGGGTTGCTTTGACTGAATTTTTCTACTGGTGTGATACAAATAAGGATAGTCTCATTTCCGTTGCTGAAATCAGATCTGCGTGTGCAGTCGATGTGAATAACGACGGCAGTATCACTGCAACCGAAGTGGACACAGGCAGTGCACCATGGCTTGCGCTTTTATCAGTACAAGATATGGACAGTGATCAACTGATTTCTCTGGGAGAGCTACTGATTTTTAACAACATCACTCCCTAGTTTTTGCACACGGCACGAGCATTTACATAAATGACTTGGTCAAATGTCAATCTGGACGACACATGCAAAACCTTGAATGCAGTTTGCTATACAAAAAATATAATATGCAGTATTGAATAACACGAATATGGCCCCCGCAAAGAAAGCTCCCGCAAAAAAAGCAGCGGACGCCAAACCTGCTGCGAAAAGGCCCCTGACCGCATATCAAAAATTCGTCAAGCTTCAGTTTCCCAAGGTTGGGACTTCTACAAGCACAGCGCCAGAGAAAATCAAGCTAATTGCCAGTTTATGGAAGAAGGAGAAAAAGTAAAATAAAAATTTGAACCCATGATTGTATAATTTATTATGTATGTTTTTGCTATTTATTTGCCGCGGCCACTCTCGTGCATGCTGTATGCCTGGACGCAGCTGATGAACACCTCTTGCCAGGTGCACTTGCTCTTCTTGGACTTTGTCTCGTCACTTTTCTTCACAAACCCCAAAACATCAGCAAGACGTGGCAATTCGGCCCGCATGAAGGCAATGTATTTTGAATCCACTGTGTCCGCGCCCTTGGCTTTTTTGGGCTTGTGCGTCCTTTTGGCAGCCGCCTTGATTGCTTTTGCCTTGAGTTGCTTAGACACTTTGACCATTTGTACTTTGTTGTCCATTGACAATATAATAATGAGCCAAAAAGCCTTATAGGACCATTAAATTTTTTTGCACAGTTACAGATACCGGTAAAAATTTGTCCAAATATGTCAAACTGTCCTGTTATACATCACTAACACCGGACACCCTCTGTATACCATTCTGTGATGTTTTGCTTGCTCTTGAAAGGCAGCATCTTGCCGACAACATGTTCAATTACTTGCAGGTCGTCATGCAGCCCGATGCGACACAGTACACAAAATGTAAGGTTGCTGGTATGCTTGCTCATCAATTTCTGACTCTCGTCGTCCAGTTCATGCACCATCCGTGTTACCCGTATTGTATCGTGCCTCTCTCGCCTGCTATCACCCTTATAGTAGACTACATGAGTGACACAACAGGATTCTGCAATTTCAGTAGACCCCACTTTTTCATTGTAGTACATGACACCACTTCGCTGCCCCAAATAAATGCCATGTGAACCTTCATTGATAATTACGTGGTGTCCAGGCGCAATGCATTTCCCTTTTGCTTGTATGCAATAGGGCCGCACTGCTGAAGTGTCTAAATCACACATGTCCTCGATGAACGCGTCCAATGTAGTCATGATTGCTATACCGTACAACTATTAATCTTACTGCAAACAAAACACGTTAAGGACCCATATTCATGTGTGGTGGACCCTCGTACGCTTCTGGACGAGGACCTGATTCCTGCATCACGTCCGCTGGCAATACCTCATGCTTGACAACCTCTTCGTGCACCAGATTTTTCTCCAACAGAGCGGCTTTATAATCAGCATCAGCCTGCTCCAGCTCCAATTTTTGACTTTCTGTTGCGTCAAAGCTTGGCAAGTCGCCTTGGGTCCATGACTGCGTGATTGAGTGCCAGTTGTAGTACCCAGTGGTGAAGGCGTTGGCCTCGTTCCAGTTGTTGACGTCGAGGTCTTCATGACCTTTATTGATGAAGAACCAGGTCACGGTCTGAATGCGTGGAAAATCACTGGCCAGCCGTTTCCACGCATCTCTGATCCATCCAGGTTTGTCCACACCACAGCCTCCTGTACTAGACATTTCAGCAATGCCGAGGCGCTTCTTGTTGATGCGGTTCATTGACAGGTACCAAGGCATAATTATCTGATCAATGGTCTTGCTGGGGGCACCCACGATGCACGCAAAATTATAGGCACTAACCACCACCTCGTCGACATACTGATCGCCCGCATACATACTCTCAAATGAATCCGAGCCTCCGACCGTCATGCTGTTGTAAGCCTGCTGGATGCTGACGTTGGCCCCTGTGTTTCTGATTGTCGTGACTATGCGCCTGAAGGCTGCCAGGTATGCAGCCAAACTATTGCTGTTGCGGCCGTACATTGACCATGGATACCAGGTACCATTCATTTCATGCAAGATGCGCACAGTGACGTGCCGTCCGTCCAGCTTGACTTGTTTGAAAAATTGAGTGAGCTCGTAGTCACGAGATCCGCCGCTCAGGCTCCATAAGTTTGGACCGTAGTCCCAAAATTCTATCGTAAGCTGCACCTGAAGTCCCTGATCCAAAAACGTCTTGAGGTAGGGGAATGACAAAAAGCGAACGTCCTGATACTGCAGAATGCACATCGGCCATGCACCCAGCTGACTGAATTTGCTCCAGATATTTGTGTCCCCTGGAAAAATACTGATTGTGGAGGGTCGAATGACGCTAGCAGTTGTACCTACGTTCATGGCCACTGTCGGACTGTTGGGAACCATATAGCAGGGTGCTTCTGCGTTCGTGCATGCTGGCTTCTGCCGCACGCCCCATGAACAGCATTCCCAAATTCCACCAGGACGGGAGGCACAATCTCCCTGATCGCACACGCCGCAGTATTTGGGGCAGCACACGTCGGCATTATTGGATGAAACGAGGCCTCGAGTGCAAGTCGGATCCGCAGCTTTTACAGTAGCAATGATTGCAATTAGCAAGCCAATAGCCTTCATTGGCTATCTTTACAAGGCATTCATATTTTATAGGCTACTCGTTTACCTCACCTTACTGCAAGATACAAAATTGCATCTGCACCACACAATTCACTTGAAACACAATTGACAATTACAGGTGTTTTCATGATAGGTACTAACACATCATGAACATCAGTTTTGTGATAAACCAGTGCTTGCATGATGGCTCGGTTTTTAAAAATCATACTGTCGTCAATCTCACATGAACAAAGAGGGCAACGCAATGGAATACAACAGTGACATACAGTTTCATGACAACAAAGAATCAACATTGGATCAACAACAAGTTTTTGACAAGTGTCACATTGCAAAAAAAGAGGCACTGACTTCATTGCATTTATTGATTGCACTGGTAGTAAATATTTTAATAGTAAAAAGCCAGAAAGCCCTTGTCTTCAATGTCCTCTTCTTTCACACTATCAAAATTTAAACTAATGTCCTCCCGAACAAAAGCTTCCAGAACATTTTCATCAACCACTTCTTCAGGAACAAACTGACTAAAATCTCGATAATCATCTTGATGTTGAGCTTGCACAATGAAATTGTAGTCAAGACAGGTTGGCGCCTCAACTTTCAAGTCCAACTTGAGGTCTTCAGCAATGACGGGCAACTGATTTTGTGCATTCAAAAAATTCTTGGTCTGCGCCCGCTTGCTTTGTACCTTGACCAGACCCAGGTAACGTATGTTGCGATGAATGACCCGGTAGTCTCTTTGTGTCGAAAATGGAGTCATAAGGGGAGAGGTATAGCAGACGTCGTTGTGCACACTATGTCCCACTTCTCTTGTGACAATGTAGAAGTGGGCGCTGTAGAAGTGTGCTTTCCACTGCTTTTCTGTCAAATTGACATGCCTTGAGAATTCACGCTTTTCAACACATAGGTAGTGCCCCAAATCGTCATTGTGCTTCCAGTCAATGACCTCACTGATGCTCTCATTATTGATCAGACAGTATACTCTCTCAAAAAAGAACATTCAAACGCCGATTGTGACCACCCAATGGTTTACTACTTTTTTGTACTACTTTTCTTTACTACTTTGTCGTCACAATCACAGATTAAAAGTCAAAGAACAGTAAGAACGAAGCAATCAACATTCATCAAAACTGCATCTAGATCGTATCAAGCCAGTGTAGCGGTCAAAAATCATATCGTCCGGTATTGCCTCCGTGGAAGTATTTTCTATCCTGGCACTATCGATTTCTTCGTTAATTTCGTCGAACCAGCCGTACGTGTCTTCTGTAATTTCATCCTCCACCTTGATGCCATCATCGATTGGGACGTCTGTAACACTATATAAATCAGGACACTCTTTCAAATCGGCTATGAAGTCAAGGCCCATCCTTCTCAACTGAATCGTAATGCTACGCTTCGTCGGTATCTTCTTGTAGTTTGACTTGATGACCAGCTGACTGAGTGCTCTGTATTGTCGTTTGCTACAACTTGGTGTAAGGTACCCGTGTCGTGCACACCAGTAGAATTCACGGAGATAGGGACTTGCGGCCGTTACATTGTCGAACTGATTGCGTCGTAGTGTCTGTTGCCAATTGACTGCTGATGTGGCACTGTACGCTGTGAACTGAGCTATGTCGATGCAAATGTAGAATCCAATTTTCTTGTCGTAGATCCATCGGGCGATCGGATGTACACTCTTTGACTCGTTTTTCAACACGTCGTACAGCTGATCAAACTTCATGCTGGTTCTGATTTCGGTAAGGAGATGGTTGTGATTTCATAGACGACTGAATCATGGATGCTTTTTTTTATACTCTTTTTTGGGGGTATCAACTGCTACTGTGAAATACCGAGTATAAAAAACTCCACTGTCAGCAGAAGTACGTGTTGAGCCAAGGCAATAAAAAACAATTTATAATGGCAAATGGAGTCCACATTGCTGTTGCCAAAAGCCTCCCACAGCAAAAGCTGGCTGTTCAATGGCTTGATTGCTCTACCCCTGTTCTTGACCATTGCGTCTCTGATAGCAATTTATGTCTCGTGCAGCGTGGAATTGTACAACATCAACTACCTATATTTGAGCGTGTATGGCGTATTCGCAGTGTTTCACTACGCGCTACAAATGACCGTTGCATTGCTGAATAGAGCACAAATAGATAACTTGCCGATCGTCACTGATTTTTATCCATCCGTGTCACTCAACGTTGCCGGCTACCGTGAGGATCCTGATTTTTTTAGAGCGTGTTTGTTCGGCCTTAAACACACTCAGTACAGCCACGTCGTCAAAACCATCATTGTGATTGATGGCAACAGCGCTGAAGACCAGGCAATGGCCGATATTGCATCGCAAGTGTACAAAAACTGCACCTATATCAAGCTCCCCTATACATTTACCGCAATCAACAAACAATTACTTCTTCAGCATTTTGTTGAAGAACATCGTGACAAACCAGTGCTTTGTATTTTACAGCCTCATGCAGGCAAAAGAGCGGCCATACGCACCGCAGTCGAAATTTGTGATTTCTTGGACATTGACTATTTTGTCAACACGGACTCGGATACTGTACTGCACGTGGATGCGGTGACAGAATTGATGCGCTGCATGATGAGTAACGGAACACAAATTGCCGCTGTTGCGGGCGCGCTGCGTATATTTAATGCATCAGAAACGCTGTTGGCACGCGTGTCCGACACGCGGTATTACTTTGCCTTCAATATCGAACGAGCGGCGCAGAGCTATTTCAACTGCGTGCAATGCATATCAGGTCCACTGGGCCTTTACTTTACAAAAGACTACGCATCAATACTGGAGGAGTGGTACAATCAAACGTTCTGCGGTCAACCCGCAACCAGTGGCGACGATCGACACGCCACATCGTGTCTGTTGGCCAAAGGCAAGCAGGTAAAATTCACACATCTTGCAATTGCAGAGACAGAGACACCATTGACTACGAATCGATTCCTACTGCAACAGTGTCGTTGGGTCAAGAGCTTTTACAGGGAAATTTACTATTTAACCACCCAAGTGTTGCCGAAACAACACTATTTTGCGACCTACGAAATGAGTTTTAGCCTATTCTACCCATGCGCACTGATAAGTGGTATTGCAGCACTGGTGGTGTACAACGAAAGCTGGCAATCGGTATGGATCATGATGGTTGCAACAATACTATTTCCATTTCTGCGGGGCCTAGTGTGTGTGCTGACGATGCAAGCGGAATGGAGGATGCTGCTGATTGGACTGTATGGGCCTCTATACATCAGCATGCTGCTTCCTTGCAAGCTCTATGCACTAGCAACGGTATTTGATTTTGGATGGGGAACATCGACACGGGCATCTGGATTTTTCAGTGATAAAATTTCGGGACTAATGATCACCGTTATTATATTCAACATCCTATTGACTGCGATTGCTGTGCACGCCTTAGTGGGCGGGCTTACACCATAGGCAATTAGTCGCACGGGCCACGGGGATGATCTGTAGCTCCACCAGCTTAAAAAGATCTTCGACGAATAGCACCAGTGCTGGACCTTGAGCGGCAGGTATGAGCGCGGTGACCACCAGGTTGAAAATGCATTCAAGAATAACACTTGTTTGATTGGGCACAATAGACACTGGACTGGCAGTGAGATCGGCATGCATGTTGTTGATCATGACGGATGATTTGCGTACTGCATGAGTCACTGCCAGCAGGTCAAGCTGCTGAGCGCGCTCAACAACTGCAGGCCGTTCCACCTCCAATCCCTGACCGATCGGCACATGAACTGTCTCAACCTCTGCGTTGACATCAATGGACTTGGTAACCAAATCATTCATGCAGCTGTAAATAATGTGCGTCAAATCTTTTACGTGCTGTTGGTTATTAATGTCAAAATATTTACACAATGTTGTTGCATTTAGAGTATCAAGTTTTTTTAACATGCTCTCCTGAAACACTGGCTCGGTGACATGAAGGCTGTGCAAAATATTGGTGGCAATTTCAACTATAACATCTTTGACCACAAGTTTTTGAAATTCCAGTGGCTGCTGCAGAGATGAGTGCAACAGCAAAGACATCCGCTATGTATTTAATTATGTACAGTTATTTTTCTGTCTCTTTTTTTGCCACGTTGGTACCGCTATTTGCCTCGCTGCTGTAGTTGACGGTACCGATATTGAAAAGTGTCATTTTTGGCAACGTGTACAAAATCAAGCCACCACTGATCAGTGCTGGTGACGCCAGCACGGTCGTTGCCACCAGGCCTGCAATGGTCGCACCAATAGCAACAGCTTCCGGTTGCGTGTATATAATGGTTCCAACACCCCGGACACACACACAAATTTTGTCAATGTTTTCCCTGTTATCGCGCCATTTGTGACGCAATCGTGACCATCTGGATGCTCGTTTGTATACAAGTGATTTGTCCACAATTTCAGCCATGATCCACTCGTCTTGAGTATCGCCATCCGCATTGAGTTTGTCGTCTTGTGCTGGTGCAGAGGGTGCCGCAACCGCAACAGGATACTCCATGAACAGGCTCTCCATCATGGTCTCACATCCGTTCATTTTGCATGATACAAATATTTTATACTGCTCGCCACCTTCACCGGCACTGCCTGTAAGACATCATCTTTTGCAATATAATGTGTATATCAACCATCAGTGCGGGCTTAATGATGACTGCATCTACCGCAGGATGCTTGACGTCATGATTTTCTACTGTCAACAGTACAATCAGTGGCTTGGACTCTGGAGCAACCGTCATTGCATTCAAAAAGTCAACCGTGGTAAGTAACGGCAAGTTGATGTTGATGAAAACAATTGAAAACTTCTGCTCGTTCTTCTCGCCCAGTGCACTCACTGCCTGCTGTACTGTACTGGTTGTGGTGCACTTGAGCGCAGAAACTTCGCACATTTTGGTCAAAAGATTATTTGTGATGCGATCGTCATCAAGAATGAGCACATTTGCAAATCCAAAATGATTCAGTGTGCTACATATTGCCTCATCAACAAATTCAATACACATTCGAGTTGTTGGCTGTGGCGGTGTTGGCAGCATCAATACTGCTCCGTTGAAACAGGTGAATTCTGAATATGCTTTGTCGCAACTGCCTTGCTCGACAATACAACAGTGTACCGCCTGTAAATCTTTTGCGTCGCAAACTTTGGCAGCGCACACAATATTGCTAGTATATCTCCTGGCAGCATGAACTAACTGTTTTTGCAGAACTTTATTATTGGACACGATCACGATGGAAAGTAAATGCACAATGACGCTGTTGTGTGTCTGTACTAGATTGTAGTCCATGAGTGTCGGGACGGAGAGATTAATCTTCACGAAGGGAATCACCAACCAAAAAGTTGAGCCTTCTGAACTGTCTTTATGATCATTTTGTTGAGTATTAGGCAATATGCTTGACTCAGCGCCAGCGCCGCTACCCGGTCTATGACCGCGCAAGTGATTGTTTGCTGCATAACCTATTGATCCACCCAGCAAGTGTACACGTTGACGGCACGTGAATAGACCTATACCCAGTCCAAACGCGCTGTCGCCAGTATTAAATGCTTCAAAGAGCTGATGACGGTAGTTTTCGTGTACGCCTACTCCGGTATCACTGACACTAAATTTTATATAGCGGTTGGATCGATACACATCAATTTTGATTGTTCCTGCTGGGGTAAATTTGTGAGCATTTAACAATAAGTGCATAAGCAAATCAGTCAACCAGGTCCCGTCTGTCCGACAAAATCGTGGAGTGTTCAGATCCATGGTTAATTTTACTTTAAGGTTAGTGATCAATTTAAGCATTTGCACACACTGATTGACAATAGCACCAATATCGCAGTCTGATATGGTTGGTGCCAGGATTGCATTGTCTATCCTGTACACTGATTTGCGACTGTTCATCAGAATCAGGAATTCTGCTACACGAATTTCTTGTACAATAAACTCCTTGTCTTTTGCCGCCAACAGCGGTGAGAGCAGTAGATCGGCACCAATGATTATTGTGGAAACGAGAGGCGAGAGCTCCTGATTCAATTGACTTAAAATTGCATATTTTTCACGCTGTCGACTCAACGTTGTTCCCCTCGGTGTGCTACTGATGGACGGAGGCAGTGTTGTGGAGGGTGCACACCCCATGTGGGTTGCCGATCGGTTGCCGATGTAGTTTATAATTTTTTGTGACTCTTATTTCCGCTAGTGACAGAACTGATCGATCACTATTTTTGATTTGAACAAATAATGTATACATATTAACATTGTCAGACATTATGAACGCTCGCTCGTGGGACAAATTGGTGCAGTACTGGCTGCTCTACACATTCGTCTTGTTTGTTTTCTTGATGTGTTTGAGCACTTTTTTGAGCTACAATGCTAATTCATGTACACTATCGTCCAATGATTTTTATTTGGTGACAAGTCTGCTTTTTTTCAGCACATTAATCATCAAATTGGTCCTGATGACCCATCAAAAATCTTTCAAATTTACCTCCTTGTGCAATTTAATCGTGTACTTGTACGGATTGACCACCCACGTGCTGCTGTTTACTAAACCAAATGTGTACATACTGTCTCTGCACGGCGAATGCCTACCAACTATTGAAATGATACAATGGATGTTGACTTGCCCACTGTTGTACCTATCGCTCTTCAGTAGTGCAAACAAAAAAACAGATTGGGCAGCCCAAGTAGTTATCATCGAACATTTGAGCATAGTGGCAAGTGGTATCGCAACGTTGGCACCTCCAAAATACGCAGTCATGGTAGTTGCAGTAGCCACTGTGCTGTCCTGTAGTGCAAAAGTTACCATGTTTAGAATGTTTTATCCTGCCCAAAAAGTGCTGGACAAGCAACTCCTGCCCTTTATTTCAGGCATTATGGTACTCTATGTCTTCTTCCCAGCATTTTATGCTGCACGAATGATGAAGATGATTTCGAGTCTTACTGAACTTACACTTTTTGCCTTTAATGACGTATTCATCAAAATAGTGTATGCGATGGTGCTTGAGTTTACAGAGCATAGGGTAGAAACGCTTGTGGTGCTTGATCTTTTGGAGGCGAAGAAAAAAGATACTATCGAAAAACTATTTTTGAGATTTATTTTTCATGAGATTCGAAATCCACTCAGTGTGCTCGCCTACGCAGTCGATGAACTTGCAGAAAAAAGTGGCGAACAAGAATTTATTGGCAGTTTTAGGGATGGTATAAATGGATTCAGTCGACTTTTGAACGATCTCAAACTGATGGTTGAGTTGCACGACGGGCGAGTGCAATTGGAAGAAATGCCAATGAACTTGGTTGAGCTCATAACCAACGGTATAATTCAGACTCAACCTGCCTACGAGCAAAGCGTGGAAGTTGCATGTGATGAAACGTTGCCCCAATTGGTCGGCGATCACTACCGACTTACACAATTGACAATGTCCATCATGTTCTACTGCTTGCAACAGCGTGACGATAATTATCCAGTGAAAGTTCGCATCAAGGTTGTAGACATTTTTGACTCAATTTACTGTATTGCATTGGAATTTGATTACGTGGCTCAGGAATTCAGCGAAATTACAAATCATCGCCCAGAACTAGTCATGCTTCGCCCTGAGACATACCCCAGCGAATTTGCATTGGAATACACGTTCAATCGACGCTTGGCGGAGCACATCTGCGCGCTATACAATGGCGCGTTGGATACCGTTAATAATGGTGCGAGGACGACACTGACAGTGACGCTGCAGATGTGTAAACACAATGCGCCGGATAAAGATTCCAAAATAATAGAAGGCATCAAATTGCTACTGGTAGATGACAATGCACTCCAGGTACGAGCGCTACAAGGTCTTTGTAAACCGCATGTAGCGCTGATTGCTTCAGCATACGATGGCAGGGAAGCAGTCAAACTGGCTCGGGAGCAGTCATTTGACCTTTGCTTTATGGACATACTCATGCCGGTGATGAGTGGGATTGATGCAGTGCAAAAGATCAGGAACTTTGATAAACATATTGTAATTTATGGCATTTCAGGTAATTCATTTAGGAGTGATTGTCAGCAGATGATTGCTGCCGGTGCAAGGCAAGTGTTTACAAAACCACTGGACAAAAAAGAAGTATTGAAAATATTGGAAACTATGAATGGAGAAAAAGGTAGTCAGCAATTGAAAAATGAATGAAATTTACTATCTGTTTTAGTCATCACACTGAAAGAACTTGATAGTCCAGAAGTCACTAGCCAATGGTGAGAGCATGTACTCGTAGGCAATATAGAAATCACCCTTGTCACCAGCTGCCTCTCCCCAGGAGTTCCGCACAATAAAGTGCTTCTTCTCGTCGTCGAATCCGATCATGGTCATGCAGTGTCCGCCCAGTAGCCGTTCTTTTGCCTGGTCTGGCATGTTGACAATACCAGTCTTGATGGCGTCCGGCGATTCAAATCCTTCGAAAATCTGAAGGCCGAAAATAATTGGGAACCCCGCGTTCAGTGCCCTCTTGATCATCATTTCATCGTGCTTGACGTAGAGGTATTGGAATTTCATGTGCAAGTTTGCGTTGGCCACTGCCACTCCTGATGGCGGCTGGTCATATTTGGTAATATCGTAGGGCATGAGTTCTTCGTGACATACGTGATACTTGGCAACAGCCTTCATGACGTCTCTGATTTGGCATCCTGAGTCGTTGGAGGGAGACTCGTGCTCGATATTGACACGTGTCACGTAATACATGTAGAGCCGACTGGGGACACAATCGTCAATTTTTTCCTTTTTTAGGCAGTACTGCAGACAACAGGACGTTCCCTGTGCTGTGCAGCTGCCAAGCGAGCCCTGATCCATGACTGCAGGCATGTTGCCAGTCTCGCGCAGATCAATTCTAGGTGGCAAAGGCGAATTCATGAAATCAATTTTCAGAACCACATCGCGCGAGTCTTCGGTGTTTTTCTTGCAACAAAACTTGTGACCCAAAGCGCTGGTTGCTTTTTTGGGTTTTCCCATGGCAGACAACTTAGCCTTCGCTTGCAGCAAATGATCCAGTGCAGGCACCAAGAAAGGCAAGGACAGTTCAATCATATCCTCCAGCAATCCACGGATGTTTGCAGGTGCTTTTTGGCACAAGACGTGCATGCAGGAAGAGACAATTGTGATTTTGGACGCCATGTCGTGTTCGTCCTGCAGGTCCAGTATTGATCGGATGATGATCTCCACAGTTGGTGTGAAGTTATCAAGGGTGATGATTCCTTGATGCACATTTTCCAGCAAACTCATTATATCGTTCATTTTCACTGCAGGCACCGCCATCTTGAGGTCGTTACGCACAGAAATGATTTTTTTAAGCTTGGCTATTTCACGGCATATTGTTTTATTGTATAACTAATTTGAATTCGGTCCAAAACAGAGGCAGAACTCCCAAGGCACGGCTGACGCCATCTTGATCCATCCATGAAATGCTAGCTCCGGTAATTCGATCTTGACAACAGTCCAGTCTATTGACAATCACTACGCTATAAATGTACGCGGGCACTTTAAGTGCAACTGTCAGCGATGCAGCTGAATCACCAGTATTGGAGTGACAAATTGTATCTCTGCGTCCGTCGTAGACATTCGCAACACCGTACGCTGGATCATATACGGAAGACATCAAAGTTTTGGTGGTGTCCACCGTACTGGCATTGACAATATTGTTTCCAGTTGCGTCCAAAAACGCAACTTCCGCAATATTCAAATAATTGCCATTCGCAATCTTGATTGTGAAACTGAGCAGTCTAGATTTCGACTGTTCCAAAAGTTTTATTGTGTACGCTGTGTTGAGCAGGGTTTGAATTGTCAGTGAGGTCATGAGCGAGGTCAATGGAAGCAAAGGCCGATTGTTTACGGCGACCGACAGAGCATTTGGTGTTGTGGTGGATGGCAATGCAAAATTGACACCGACAGTTGTGTCTCCAGTGACGACTGCAAAATTTACAACACTCGGGTTCAGTGTCGTAAAGGGGATGACGCGAAACACAGTCAAATTTCCGTTCTGAGTTTTGAAGGACAGGGTTGCCTGATAAGCCGCCGCGGGATTCAGATTGCCGATTTTGAAGTTTGAAATTGTGTTTACAGTGTTTGCACCAGGCCCTAATAAAAGTCCTGAATTGATCGCGGTCGGGCCTGCAATGTCAACCGACCATCTGTAGTCCAAAGGAGTTGCTGGAATACTGATACCGAGTGTTGCCACTGTAAATGTGCTACTCAGGCTGACACGTGTCAAATTTGTTGAAGTCAAGACGTTTGACGTATCGTTTTCAGTGCTCATTGTCAAGATAGGCAATGATTTTGCAACAAAAAATATTTCATTCACGTCTCCCCATGTGCTAGCCCACACGTTAACTGAATATGAAGCATTTTCCAATACAGCAAAATCGCGTGTGAAGTCGACCGCGGTATTGGGAGCAACATACATGTGCTCGGTGTTGAGAGTGTTAGGCCCTACGATATTCAGTGTATAATGGTATGAAACAAACGTAGCTTCTATTTTGACGACTACACTGATTTTGCCGTACGTGACATTGGAGGCTATATAAGTAGCTGATTTGATGCGTGCTTGTGTGAATGCTTGTGCGTCTGCATAAGGTCTAGAATCCTGATTGACAGCTCTACCGTCACACGCAACACCAGGCCATGCTCGATTTTGTGCCTGACCAATAGTCACGAAATGACTCCACGCATCGCCAGTAGCATCCTGATACAGTGATTTGTATGTCAATGCAACACTATCACAGGCATTTGCACCACCGTCACACCGAATGCCGGGCCAGTAACGCCCTTCTCGTTGACCGTTCTCAGCGTAATGCTTCCACGGGTTCAAACCTGCCGCAGCAACATCCGCATTCAGCCTCAAATATTCGCTCATGGCCCCAGCGCATGCAGGCACCGGTATTGCTGAAATTTGCAAACTTGAAAACTGATCGTTACAGTTGCGGTTGGTGTTTGTGTCAAAACCATAGGCACCGACATTGGGCACAGACATGACTGTGGTTGCATCATTATTGAATTCCTTCCGGTCACCACGATAATCTGAATCGGCATAAAAAATCACTTTAGACCAAGGGTCCAATTTGAAACTGGTGATCTGATCTGCCATGCTCGAACCGATTCTGGGATCGTTGCTCGGCCACCGATATGTGGTGCCTCCATAATTTTGATTGTTCCAGCATGTGACGCTCATATGTATTCAAAACAGTGTACCACGTAACTACATTTTTTTACTTTATATGCCTAAAAAAATGTAGCATCGTTACAATATATTGTGCCATCATGACCACGACGCGCCAAACAGTAATCAGCACCAGTAGCATTACAACAGATCCTTATGCTTCCCTGGCGCTGACTTCTATCGCGTACACGACTGCAAAGGTGACAATCACCAACGGTAGCAAAACAGCAGCGAACTCGTTTAGGATCAAGGATTCTACAGGCAAAGTTGTTAGTGTGGCAGACATTGTAGTGCCGGCCAATGGCACGAACACCTACACCTTTACACGTCTGACCTCCGCAACATCGTATAATTTCTACTTGGAGCGGTTGGGGTTCAATCAAGTGTACATTGCACAAATTTCCGACACCAGTTCCACTTCTCAAATGCTCAGCGTGGCCACCTTGACATGTGTCCTGAGCATGAGCGTAGCATCCATGTCAGCATCGGCTACCTTCTCTCAGAATGCCGCTGCCACGCCGGTCCCCATTTTCTGTGTGATCGTGGCCACCGCAGCCGACTTTGCGGCTAAAACCGTTGCCAATTACAGAATCATCTCGGCACCTTCCGTCACTGCGCCTCCCAATGTGGTGCAAATCACAGGTCTTCAGCCTTCCACCTCCTATCAGGCGATGCTCAGCACCCAGGATAAATCGTCCGTTGATGGACCCTACGCAGATAAGTACTGGTACGACACGCTTAACAGCGTTGCCTTTACCACTGCTGCATCTGGTAGCATGACCATTTCTACCCCTCTGTGTACTAGTTGTACTGTGTCCTGGACCGGAAGTACCAATGACACATTCCAGGTACTGAACATCAATGATACGACCAAACCAGTGGTTGTTGTGCCTGCAACACAGGGCCCCAAGAATGCTGAAATTTCCAATCTGATGCCTGGCACAGCGTACAAGTTCCTACTGCAAATCATGAATGGCCCCAGTAGCTGGAGTGATTCAGGCACAGCAACGACAACCACTGCATCGTCCATTTTGAGCCTCAACAACGCAACCGACTCCAGTTTTGTGGGCAACTGGACCTCTGCATATGCCAATGCAACCTACATTGTAGAGTACAGTGCGGGGTCTGCCACACCAGTGTCATCCAGCGCAACGCAGCTTCTGACCTACGATTTTACCAAACTTTCTGCAAACACAAGTTACACGGTCAAATTATTCATTGTGGAAAATAACAAACCAACAGAAGTGAGCAGATCAGTCACTGGCACAGCTCCTACTGAAGCACAGAACAGTGCAAGCGCGATGACAGCAGCGACCAAAAGTAATAAAGAAGCCGTCAAACCGTCATCAGAGCCCATAAAACCTGCAGCAAGAATCAATTTGGGTGCTGCAATTGGTATTCCTCTGGCGCTGGTTGTAGTCATTGGATTGATGGCCTACTTTGTGAGCAAAAACAAGAAAACGGCAAGTGCCGTCGCCCCCGCATAATTACGCATACATGCGCAAATAAAATTCGTAATCATAAATCAACTTCTTGCTAAAACAACCTGTCCTGTTTGCCATGATCCGTTCTTGTCCTGATATTGAATAAACAATGCATTTTTGTCGTTGATTAGAGGCGAGACTTGCAGCCGCCAACTTCTACGTGAATCTCCGTTCGGGCCTACTGCGAGCTGCACAGTGCTCTGCACACCACCACTGCTTCCGCCAGACCCTGAACTTGTGAGCAGTGCGGAATCCAATTGCACGCCATTGCCTGTAAATCCGTCCATTGTTTTTGTCAATGCGCTATATTTATTTACGTGTTTACTGCGTACACGTTGTTTTTACATTGACGACAGCATTGCAATAATTTCATCGCCGAGTGATGAGCTGGCAAGTGTTGCCATGAGTTGCATGGGATCTTTGACGTCACCTATTTCAATTCCTCCGTTTTTTATTTCGGCACTGAATTTGTGGGCAAGCAATTCCATCTTTTTGACCATTTTTGGGTCCAACTGTGTCAGTGTAATGTATAATGTTCCCAATTGTAGCGCGCTAGACACCACATCACTGTTGATTGCTGCTCTGGCAACGTCTGAGCCTCCGCCGATGAGTGGCAAGCCATACTCCAGAAGAGTGGGTTCTGTATCCGTCACTAAACCACTGGCTGTAGTCGCATCGTAGTCCATTTCAAATGCTCGTATAATGTCGTCTGTACTGCATGATTCCAAATGCGTACTTGAAATGTCACAGGACGCCTGCAGTTGCTCATCCTCAGTGGCAGCCCTTACTGTGGTTACAAAGTTGAGTGCTACACTCCTTAACGCATCCACCACCATGCCTTCGTCATCCTGACTTTCTCGTGTGTCTTTCACCACCAGTTCTGAGCTTTTAACTGTTTTCATCAAATGCTTGATGGGTGAGTTTGTTGACAGTGAATCGAAATTGAATTCACTTTTTTGTTGCATATCGGGCAAGGCCTTGACGCCGACACTATACAGCTTGTTCAAGTATTTCCACAGCTGCGTCCTGCTATCGGCATCAAGCTCTTTGTAAATGGATAAAATTTCCTTTTTGGAGACAACAGAGCTGTACTCTTTTGCTTTTGAAAAAACGTCTGAATTCGCAGTCAGAAGAAAGTCGGAACATCCCTGCAAAGACTCCATGAAGTGTGTAGCACACTCTACTGTATCTGGTTGCAGAATAAATAGTGCCGTTACAAATTCGACCGCTGTGTCAATATGCTTATTTCCGGGCAGCGCAATCAGCAAATCCTGTAAAAACATCAGAAGCAGTTGATTGAATTTTTTTACAAATTTTGTATTGTGCACCATTTTCATGTACACGTTGCAAAGTTTTTTTCAAATGATTTTGTAGCACGCGGAGCAGCGTGCGTAAAAAATAATTTTCTCTGAAAACAGCATGGCCATTACCTGCAAAGAATTTATCGTCACCGGTCAAATAAAGAAGCATAAGAATGCATGTGAATTGTGTAAAAAAAAGGTGACGCTAGGTGAAATGTACCTCTGCCGATGCGGTCTCAAGAAACTATGTGCATCACACCGTTCCCCAGAAGATCATTGTTGCAGTTTTGATTACAAATCAACCTTCAAGCTGGATCCATACACCGGCGCACAAAAGGTTTCATTTATATAATGTGTATGCCTGCCTATACATACATGTATTCATTGTACAGTTCCCTTGCCTATTGCAAGCCTGCAGAGATTCAGGCGTTGTACACGGATTTGTCCGACGTCTCAGAGGATGCAAAGCTTGTGCGAAAATGTATTGAATTGCCAACATTCATCAACAATGAAGAAACACATACCCAGGGTTTCATATTTAAAACAGGTGCAGAAATAATTGTTGCGTGCCGTGGCACTGATAACTTGTACGATTGCTTTGATGATTTGCAAATATGTCTTGTTCCGCTCAAAGTACCAAATCATGCTGCTTGCAACGTGCATGAAGGCTTTTTGAGACAGTCAAATGGTTTGCTCAAAATCATCAAAACATTGATTGACGAAGTGCACTCATCAAAAATCAAACTAGTATTTACAGGTCACTCACTAGGAGCGGCCATAGCAAGCATTTGCTCGGTCATTGTCAGTGCACAAACGTCCAAAGATGTATACATGTACGGATACGGGTGCCCCAAGGTTGGTGATGCACAGTTCAAAGCTGTGTTCAACAAACTCATCACTAATTGTACTCTGGTAAAGTTTGGAGCAGACCCGTTTACCAAAGTGATGATTGGCAACGCATATCAACACGTTGCCAATTTTAAGCATTATGGGCCTATCGACAATCACCCTGAGCTTGTTCTTTTGACCGATGCATTTGATCATAACATCAAGAATTATGTACTGGCTGAACAAAGTCTACCAATCACGGAGACCAACTGGTGGCAAAAATTAATGATAAAAGCAACAACGGCAATATTGAGTTGGCTTAAATAATCCGCTTGTAAGTAAGTTTTTATATTGCCAACTGTGAATCAGAATGCGATACGATTGTGTGACTCCGTATGGGCCAGGCGCAAGCACTGCGGATCGCGCGAAAAGCTGCAAAGCGAGTTTGAATGGCGCCTACACTAATCGCCAACAGTGCGTTGAAGAGTGTCATCACGGATTCAAAAATTCTTCCCCCAAAAAAGCATCGCCCAAAAAGCCAGCTTCAGCAAAAAAAGCAGCGCCAAAAAAGACAGCACCCAAAAAAGCTTCAACCCCCAAATCGGATGCTGCAAAGAAAGCAGCTGCAGCCAAAAAAGCAGCTGCTGCCAAAAAAACAGCCGCTAAGGAAGCAGCAGCTGCAAAAAAGGAGGCGACTGCAGAAAAGGCTGCTGCTAAAAAGGCAGCTACCAAGAAAGCAAATGCTAAAAAGGCTGCAGACAAGAAAGCGGCGTCCGCTAAAAAAGCAGCCGCCAAAAAAGCAGCGCCTAAAAAGCCAGCCGCTAAAAAAGCAGCGCCCACAAAGCCAGCAACTAAAAAGCCAGCCACTAAAAAAGCAGCGCCCAAGAAAACAGCGTATAAAAAATCAGTGTACACATGTGTCAATTTATCGCATTTGAAAAAGTATCGGGTAGATAGAGATGCACCACCCTATGATGCCAGAGCATGTGGAATTGGAAACAGAAAGACTGGAAATGACAAATTGAAGTATGAATGCCAAAAAGACAGCATCGGCAGATTTAGATGGTTCAAAATTTGAAAATATACACATATTAATTTAAAAATTCAATAATTTGATTGCCCGTGTTTGCCATTTGTATAGTGAAAAAAACAGGATAAAAAGAAGTAAAGAAGGATTAAAAGTAGTAATAAAAAGTAGTATATTTTTGATACATGTTACATACTCACAATCCTGACAATGCTCGACCTCGGCAAGATGTTGAAGCTATATGCAGTGCTTTGTCTGACCTTGTACTGCAGCGGAATCGAGGTGGTGAACAACAACATAAACCACTTGGTCAAGGGGAGTCTGCTCATCTGCAGATCCGAACTCGATGTGTGCACCGAAGACGTGGATTGCAGGAACTGCATGGTCGGCTTTGATCCCAAATTCTCAATCTACAGCCTAGACGGCTGTGAGCAGCTACAGCACGACATGAATGCGTCAATGAGCACCGACTGCAACACGACAAGCATCAAGCTCAAGGATCTGGAGACCTGTATTGAAGACGAAGTGTTCTACATTCTTACGCTGAAGACAGTCAAGCACATGTGCAGCGATCAATACTAATAGCTTTTTGAACGATTAGCGCCCAAATATTGTGTGGCCCATACTTTTGCACGTCTGAGCTTTTCAATACCCTCGGGTGTTCTTACCCCGGAACTTTCTCTGTCACGGCGTGAGTTTGCCAGCACTTGAGCCACTTGATCTTCGGTTCCACCTCCAGGTCTGTGGGCTGGTGCCGGTATAGACTCTGTCTGTCCAAACAATGACCGGTGTAGCAGTGGATGCAGTAGCGGGTGGTGTCCGATGAGGTTTACAACAGGTGAGTCATCCAAATAAACAAGATGACGTGCAGTAGAGCGTGCCTTGATCTGTTTGGGTCTGACAACGATTGTGCTCGCGCGTGCACGAGGGCGCATAATTACGGTCTGGGTGTGGCGTCGGCGAGAAGTCTTCTTGGCAGGTGACTTGTACACAACCAGCTCCTCCTCATCACCATCATCCTCGTCGTCCTCAACCATTACCCACCGGCACACGCCACGAGTCTTCTTTGCAAGATACATGTTTCCATCATTTCCCTTTTTTACGGTGCGCAGACAATCTTTTGCGTGAAAAGGAGGAACACGTCTGGTCTTGTTCTTAGCAAACGCAGCAACTTTTGTGCAAGGCATGAACTTTGTATTGAGTATTGGCAAAGATTTTATTGCTTTCAAAAGCTCTAACCCATCATCATTGGCGGCACATCTGCAGGACAACTAAGGTTCAGCTCCCTTAGTTTAGCCGATAGCTCATGCAGCGTTGCAATGCTGCCCTGGGTATGAAGCATCTTGCTTTTGATCTCATTCAGCATGTTCTGACGCTCCAGTATCTCATTCTGCACCTGCTGCAGCTGTGTATTGAGCGTTGTCATGCCGGTGCTCTTGCTCATTATGTGTCCCTGCAAAAACATGTCATATTCTTTGATTGGCTCTAGCTCTGGCTCCACTTCTGGCTCCACATGCTTGTCGACAGATGATGCCAATTCAACATCGGGTGTCACATCCTCAATTTCTTCAATCTTGTTTGTTTGGCGCTGAATAGGTGGCGGCTTCTGTAGCTTCTGTTGCTGCATCAGCTTCTTGACCTCGGCAGTGTTCATTATCTGCTTTGTTATCCAGGTCTCATATTTGATTTCTGGCCCGTGAAACACGATTTTTCAAAAACAATTTCGATGCGTGTTTTATGTTTTGGCAAATAAATAACCTGCTGGGTGAGCTTGCCTGTTGACAAGTGATTGTGGGTTAATAATGAGCAACTTGGGCACACTCTCTGCTGGCAATGTGGTCCTGACCAACACCAATGGGTCAATCAACTTTTTGACTGCATTGGCCACAACGCCGAAAATGGAAGTCCTGAACAACGTCTTTGATGCTTCCTTTGCAAACAACAATCAAGTTGAATCATTCGACACTTACGCACTTGGCACTGCAACCGTCACACGCGGAACCAAAAAAAACTACATTTCGCTCTTCGCACCCAACACTGGCGACATTTCAATCTTGCAGAGCAAACTCTACCAGTCGACAAGCTCGTCCGCGTCCCGCATTATCATTTTCAGCGTCAATCTGGACCCGCTGAACGCAATCAACACCATCAACAGCACCTATTTGACCCGAGCGGGTGCTTTCGACGATGCCACACAAAAACTGGACTCGGCAGTTGGCGACGGGTTTTTTTATCAACTCGACAAAACTGGTTTTTCTGTTTGTGCACGATCAAGCACAGATGGAAGCACGGGCACCGATGTATTGGTTGCACAGGTTGATTGGAACATTGACAAATGTGATGGAACTGGTTTGAGCCAATTCACTATGCAATCTTCTGTGATCAACCAGTTCATCATTGTCTATGAAAACAGCAGTGCAAAACTTGGGATCTGCGCGAATGGCAGTGTAATTTTCTGTCACAAGTTCAACGATTTTACAAGGACACAGACGCTACCTGTCCGCGTGGAATTGAAAAAGTTAGCAGCGTCAGCAGCAACCGCAGAGGTGCGCGTCTATAAAGCATCAATCAGCACCTCTGGCAAGGCGGTCAAAGGCATCAAGCGCTCTATCGGCATGAAGGCGGCTGCTCGAGATCTTTCTGTTGATCAACCATCCCTGCCTGTGCTGTCAATCCGACTGGCACAGCCCTACGCACGGGCCACGGCACTGCTTGCCGCCATCAACATTTCATCGACAGTCAACCTCTATTACGAGATTGTGTTGAATGGCACACTAACTAATGCTGTTTACGGCAGCGCCGGCGCCAACAGCATATGCCAATTGGACAAGAATGCAACATCAATCGCAAACGGCACAATTGTTCAGAGTGGGTACATCTCGGCAAAGATTCCACTATCAATCGAAATGAAGGAGTTGCTACCGTTGGCCAGCGGCATCACTGGGATAAGCGATATGTACACAATCAACGTTACTGCACTGATGGCCAGCGGCCTGGTTTGGGCCTCGTGCAGTGTTGAAGAAATACTCTAAAAGAATGAAAATAGTTTTACAAGTGCAGAGGAAGCGAACCCGTATTGCAGTGTCGTTGCTGCTGTTGCTGCTGTAAGCTGTGCTGAAGTGATTGTGCTGTTAAATACTTCTAGTGAAATTATAAGCACATCCTTAATTATATCTATTGTATGCCCTGCCAGAATAAGCCACCCCACCTGAATTGCTCTGTCTATCAACTGCAAAGGGAGTTCGGTGATTAAACCCTTGTGTGCATTACTTACCACCTGCATTTTCTTTTTGACAATATTATGTGTTGCGAAAAAATTGATAAATGTTTGAAAAAAAAATATTTATTTACACTTTTTGCTTTTTTGCACTTTTTACCACCTTCTTCTCCTTGTTTGCTGCCTTTCTTCCCGTCTCCTCATGGCTGTTGTCCACTGTCTCTTTCAGCTTGAGCATCTGAAACTTGATCTGCTCTGCTGCGTCCACGTCACTCAAATTAATCCTGTCTTTTAATATGTCCTTGTTCAGAGTTGATGACCAGTAAAATTGATTTGCTTTTCTGTTGTAAATATTTCTGGAATGAAGAATGGACACATGAGTCCTCTTGATACGCTCCTTGCACAAATAGAAAATCATCATGATGTCGCAGTGCCACCAATACGGAGCCGCGCCTAACTCAAATTTATACCCGTTGGATTCAGGTGTTGCAGTCTTGAGGCTTGAGTTGATGTTTACATTGTTGATCTTTACAATAATGTCGATGGTCTCATTCTGCCTGTCGTAGGCATGAATACAGTCTTCACCAATTGATTCTCCGAGTAATTGAATATTTCGTACCTCAATCATGTGTTTTTCACTAGCGTGCGTGCCGTTGTAGCGAAAGTGACTCAGTGGAAATTTTGGAGCCTCGTCGATCATTTTCAGGAAAGACGTCTTGATGGTAATCCAGTCCATTTCTTGATAGAAATCTTTGTATCCACTTGTGTGTCTAAACCTGTCGTTATTGGCCGGTTTAGTGCTGTTACGAATGCTTGGGTGCAGCCCCTGTCCCTCAATCTGTGTTGCATTAGGAAAGAGGAAGACTTCGACAATCTCTGCTGTGGGTAGCCCATTAAAATCTTTCAGCGCTTCATCTCTGACTTTCGTGGTTATGGGTTTGACAACCATGCCAATACAAATTAAATTTTCATACCTCGCACTCTGGTTGCCGTCCAATTTTTTTATATGCAGGCTGACTTTACCACCGTTAAAAAATGCTGACTTCATCTGAATTCCAACGTATTCGTCATATCCAGTTTTCACACAGAAATCACATCTCATTCCATCGAAAATAGGAACAAACTGTGGATCGTCCTGATTCTAGCCCATATGCTGAAAAAGATTCCTGACTGCTGTTGCTTCCAACCAATGTCCACTGCAAATATCTTGTTCAATTTTTGTAGCCGACTGTTTTCCGTGGCCAATATTTCTGCGCTCTGCTGACGCTTTCAGCACACTGGTATTACCAGATAAAATGCAGTTCAGACTGATACCAACGCTCACGCTGCCTTTGATGCACTGTAGTTTTCGTTGAGTTAGTACAACTGCGGACTGTCGGTCCCATAGTTCCTCAGCATTGTCCGCGACCTCACCACCCATGGACTGCACTTGAAACTTTGCCTTGGCAAATGTCCAAGGTGCCGTTTTGACCCATATTGGTTTCTTAGATGCATGCGATGTCATTGCATACTTGTTGTCAGCAGCCTTGCGCTGTGCAATCATAATGTCCAAGTCCGTCTCAGTCACGACGTTGTCAATGCTAGACATGGTTTTCTATCGGTGGGGTGAAGTGTGATTGTGATTCCCAAACGGAAGGATTAAGAAAGTAGTATAAAAAGTAGTAAATTTCAAATTGTTCGAGAATAAGATCCAATACGCAGTTAATATATCAAAAACATTATTTCAAACACTCAACTGATTCACGCCAGCTCCAAACAAAAATTTATACGACCGCAAATAGATTGAAAAAATTAATATATTTTTAAGGACAAAGACGTCGCATGACAACAGTTAATTGGGTGCTTACAAACGGCTTTCATCAGGTGACCAGCGTTAACCACTTGCTCTGTATTGCATCGCTGGGCAATGGATATACCTTGACAGGAACGCCTCCAGCCTCGCAGGCGCTTTTTGCTAGCTCGAAATATCTGCAAGCAAATGACATTGAATGTAGTGGGACGGCGATGGTGCCTATTGGCAATTTTGGTGGGATTTCGTTTTCAGGAACTTTTAACGGCAATGGGTTCCAGATTCAAAACTGGCAAAATTCACAGACAACCACTGCTGACAACCAAGGGCTCTTTGGCAATGCAGGCGGCTCTCTGTTAAATATTACAATGAGTGGTGTCATTAAGGTTAGAGGCGGAAGTAACGTCGGCGCAGTTTTGGGTTACAGTTTCGGCCTGAACATGATTAACACGACAGTGATTTTTTCAACTGGATCCACAGTCACAGGGTTGGGAAATACCGTGGGTGGTGCAGTAGGCTATGGTGGTCAATATTCTAATGTGACATGCGGCCGAATCAGTGGATCTGTTGCTATCCAAGGTGTCAACCAGGTCGGAGGATATGTTGGAAACACAAATTACAGCTCCATACAAGACGTCATCAACAGCATTTCCGGCACAATTAGAGGTGCTGATAGTGTCGGCGGGATACTCGGTGGCGGCGGCTTGAGCGGTGCCAACGCCTGTATCAATCAAATGACAGGAGATATCACAGCCACTGGTAACAATGCAGGTGGAATCGCAGGTAGCAATGGCGACACTACAAACTGCACAAACAATATGATTGGAAATATTACCGCAGCAGGGTTTGTCGGTGGCGTGACAGGCAACAACGCGACTTTCATTAATGTAATAAACACAATGACTGGAAATATTGTTTCCACAAACAGTACAAGCAGCGGTGGGATCGGTTTTTCTCGCAACTTGACCTACACACGATGCGCTCTAGCCATGAATGGCAATGCGCCCCACTTGCTAATGAACGATGCACTCATTACCAATCAGCTGACATTGACGACCAATGTGTACAGCAACAAATTTGGTATGACAATCAACAATGCGGTCAGACCATTCGACGCGACGCTGAACACTGTAATCCAAAGTTTCAACACATTCCCTTTTGCATTGACCACTGCGGGCACCATTAAAATGTGGGATGCCGTAAAAAGTGTGCCATACTTTGTATTCACCTACACTGACAGCAATGGTGTGGTGAGAAATATACGAAGTAGCAGCAGTGGCTTCAACGTGCAAACAATTGCTATATCGGCACCGTCAACCACGAACCAGTTTGCAAACACTACTTTGACATGGAGTGCTATCCCGAGCAATGGTTTCTATCAAATCAAAGTAAATGCTGAAGACGCAGTGGACACAATATCCATTGCATCAACATCAGCACTAACTGCCGCATTGAGCACTCTTGCCTGCGGCACTTCATATATTGCATCCCTGTACACATCTTCAGACAATGCAACGTTCACAGACACAGGCAATCGCGTGTCCTTCAACACACCAAGCTGCTCGACGCTGAACAAAAACCCTACAGCACAGACGGTACTGTCTCCGATTTGGACAGCAGTGAATACACTCACTTCCTATCAGGTGACTGTCAAAAATGTATCCACAGCGGAGTTTGTCAGCGCAGGCCCTACCAGTGCGCTGACGGCAGACACCACAGGCCTAATAACCAATACGTACTATGTCTTAACATTGCAGGGCAGTACTGATGGCACTAGCTTCGTGCGACTGGCCACGCCGGTCACCCACACGACACTACCTTTAGTGCTGTGGACGCTAAATGCAACGTCCGACTATGAAGTCAAAACACTGGTTCATCTGAGTGCATTGGCCTCAAATGGAGCTGGATTTGCCTCTGGATCCATTGTGCCGCCCAATTATTCAACGGCCAAATACGCTCAAGCTAACAACATTGATTGCGTGGGCACGGTAATGATTCCGATCGGTAGCGCTGTGACATTTGCTGGGACTTTTGATGGGAAAGGATTTGCAATTTCAAATTGGCAGAACAATCAGACATCGACTGCAGCTAATCAAGGACTTTTTGCTAATTCAGGCGGTTCTTTGTTAAACATTACGATGACTGGAATTATCAAGGTCAAAGGGGCAAACAACGTTGGTTCAGTGGTTGGGAATAATTCGGGTCGAGTCATTAACACAGTCATAAATTTTGCCACTGGATCGACCATCAACGGTAGTGCATGTACTGGAGGTGTCATTGGCTTCGGTGGGCAGTACGTTTCGATACAGGGAGGCCGAATATCCGGGTCGGTGTCCATCACTGGCACGAGTCAAGTAGCAGCTTACTGTGGCAATGTGAACTATTCTTCTGTTGTGGATGTCATTAGCAGTATTAATGGCAATATTACAGGAACCACTTTTGTAGGAGGCATTTTCGGCGGCGGCGGCCCAAGTAACGGTGCACATGCCTGTATCAACAATATGACTGGAAACATAGTATGCAGTGGGGAGTATGCTGGTGGAGTGGCCGGAGCAGGATATATCACAAGCTGTACAAACAACATGCGAGGAAATATTACCGCATCAAGGTCTGCTGGTGGCATCTGCGGTTCCGCGGAAGCATTTGTTGACGTAATTAACACCATGACAGGCGACATCATCTCTACTACCAGCAGTGTCAATTCTGGTGGGATTGGATTTTCCTATACCACTACATACACGCGGTGTGTGCTGGCCATGAATGGGAACGCTCCACACCTCTTGATGAATGATGCACTGATTGCAAATCAATTGAAGTTGACAACGAACGTTTACACCAACAAGTTTGGACTAAAAATTAATGGGGTAGTGAAACTATTTGATGCAACATTAAACACAGTAGTGCAGAGCTTCAACACATTTCCATTCGCGCTCACGACCGCCGGAGAAATCAAAATGTGGGATTCGGTCAACAGTGTTCCGTACTTTGTATACACCTACACCGATGGTACTGGAATAGTAAGGACTATTCGCATCACTGACAGTGGTTATAAGATGCAGACCATTGCTGTCTCTGCACCGTCAACAACTAACCAGTTTGCGAACACATCTTTGACATGGGCAGCCATTCCCAGCAACGGTTTTTATCAAATCAGGGTCAATGCCGAAGACACGACCGATGTCATTTCCAAAGCATCCGTTACAACGCTGACAACAGGGTTGTCATCTCTGGCCTGCGGGACAGCCTACATTGCATCGTTGTACGCATCTACGAACAATACGACATTTACGGACACCGGCAATCGTGTTTATTTTGTAACGCCCAGTTGCTCAATATTCAACAAAAATCCTACCGCGACCACAATCCTGTCTCCATTCTGGACTGCGGTGAACACGTTGACAAGCTATCGAGTGACGGTCAAAAATGCAGGGTTGACCGAATTCGTGAGTGCGGGTCCAACCAGTTCTTTGACTGCAAACACGACCGGTCTTGTTGCAAATGTGTACTATGTGCTGACACTGCAGGGCAGCAGCGATGGTGCTACATTCACCCGTCTAGCAGCTCCAGTGACCCATACTACGCTGCCGTTGGTACTGTGGACCCAGGATGCAGCGCTTAATTATCAAATTGGTTCATTATTGCATATCGATGCGTTGGCAGCCAACGGAGCTGGCTATGCATCCGGGTTGATTGTTCCTCTAAACTACTCCACTGCCAAATACGCAATGATGAATGACATCGATTGCGCAGGCTTCGTCATGACCCCTATTGGCGTCAGTGTAGCCTTTGCAGGCACCTATGACGGTAAGGGTTACCGTATTTTAAATTGGCAAAATAATCAAAGCACTACTGCTAACAACCAGGGATTCATGGCTAACTCAGGTGGTTCACTCCTCAACATTTCCATGGGCGGCGTGATCAAAATCAAAGGCGGGAATAACACTGGTTCTGTTGTTGGCAACAACTTTGGTAGGGTGATTAACACTACTATTGTTTTTGCCAGCGGATCTACAGTCATTGGTACTTCATGCACTGGCGGTGCAGTTGGCAACGGAGGACAGTACAACGCAATCCAAGGTGGCAGGATTTCCGGATCAGTGTCAATTACTGGCACAAGTCAAACCGGCGGTTTTTTGGGAAATGCAAACTACGGTTCTGTGCAGGATGTCATCAGCACAATTAATGGTAATATAACAGGTACTACGCTGGTTGGTGGAATACATGGTTCAGGGGGACCAGGATCAGGAACTGTTGGCTGCGTGAACAATATGACTGGAAACATCACTTGTAGTGGTGCAAATGTCGGTGGAATATCCGGTGGGGGAGAAACATCTACCTGCACAAACAATATGACAGGGAACGTGACGGGGACATCGGCGGTAGGTGGTATCACTGGCTCGGGAGGCGCTTTCACAGACGTGATCAACACAATGACTGGAAGCGTCATCAGCACAACCAGCAGCAGCAATAGTGGAGGAATAGGATTCTCAGGCAACAATAGTTTTACAAGATGTGTTGTTGCTACCAACGGTAACGTGCCGCACATATTGATGAATGAGGCTCTATTCCCAGCCATCACATTTGTTGCTCTCAACAATGTGTACTCCAACCGCTTCAACATGAAGGTCAATAATGTCACAGCATCCGTGTTGTCAAATGCTTACTACAAGCAGGTGCCACTGACATCATTTCCGACAGCAGAATTAACGACAGCAGGATCTATTAAATTGTACAACCCCATACTCAATGTTCCTTACTGGACTTACCCATACAGTGACAACGTCGGTGTAGCACGAACAACGGTTGCAGACCCTATGCAAACTGCTGTTGTGGCTTCTTTAGCAGTTCTACAGCCCACTGGATCACTGATTAATGGTGCATTGACGCTTACAGTCAGCGGTGGGCAATTCCAGTCGTACAATTACAGCTGGACCAGAAATGGTACTGCATTCTCAGGCCTGAAGAATCTGACCGCTCTTGATCAAGGTGTGTACCAATGTGTGATCACTTCCGGCAGCAGCAGCGCAACTGTCAGCGGTCAAATATTCCTCGGCCTAATGGTTGTGGCAGGGGCAGTCACTGCTCCGACAACAATCAGCACGGCAACAGGGTCCATTGCTGCGCCTGCCGCGATTGGCGGTACAGGTCCATACACGTTTAAATGGTCAGTTTTGACCGGTGCCAGCTTCATTTACGTGCAGACGGCAGCCCAAACAGGACTACTACCTGGAAATTACAGCCTAAAGGTCACAGACGCAGGTGGGAATTTCGGGACTATTGCGTACACAATTCCAAATACAATGGTTGTAGTGCCAACAATCACCAATGCGAGCACAGCAAGTAATGGTGCTATCACATTGGCAGTCACAAATGCTGCGGCGCCGTTCACCTACGCGTGGAGCTATTACGGTGCCCCTGTCGCCACAACGCAAAATTTGACAGGGCTTAAAGCTGGAGTGTACGACTGCAAAATAACCTCAGCTGCAGAGACAAAAAACATATCCATCACGGTGCCTGGAACGTTTGCATTGCTGCAACAACTGCAATTGAATGGCACAGTACTTCCTTTGCCTGCATCAAGCATCACGGGACCCACAAATGCGTCAGTGTTTGTTGCTGGCCCTGCTGCCGGACAAAAGGCACTGCAAGTGAATGCGGATGCAATCAGATTGCCATACATAGCAGGTTTGAATTACATCAGTTCTGCTGCATTTTCATTTGGTGGATGGGTGTATCAGACGAGCTCAGCGACATCGCATGTCCTGTCCAACGCTGGCAATACAGGTGCTCTCAGCGGTCTGAGCATCGAGTTTACTAATGCGTCCAGTATAGCAGTACAAGGCTGGAGTAATAATGCATCTACAGCCCTCATTACAAGTGCAAACGCTACAATTTTGAACACGTGGGTCCATGTGTGGGTCACCTTTGACGGATCAATCATGACGCTGAATGTCAATGGGGTTTCTGTTGGCTCAAGTGCATTGACTTCCGCAATTACATTCACCAGCACCACCGGCTGGATCATCGGCCACAACAGCGCGCGTGACACAACACCATTTAATGGCGCGATATGTGACGTTCGCTTCTATTCTGGATTTGTTGCGCCTGCCGTCGCAAGCGGACCACAGTTAACCCTAAGTATTGGCACCGTGACGGATAGTCTGTCAAGTTTCTTTGGTAATGGTCGGATTGCTCCTAGCACTGCACCCGTGTTCACATCTATTGTTTGGAACTCAACGGGATCTGCAATTACTGATCAGACATTAGCGTCCAAAATTGGATTGTTGCCCGGCGTGTACGGATACACAATAACGATTGCGAGTGGTCTGACCGGATGGGTTTCAACACTTATTTCCGGTCCCGTAGCTACGACAATTAGTAACAATCAGTCGTCCACGGGATCAAATGGTGCATTGACAGTCAGTGCTATTGGCGGCACAGGTGTTTATGGCTATCTTTGGAGCAATGGAGCCGCAACTGCCTCAATCACTGGGTTAGCGCCTGGCGTGTACACCTGTACCGTAACTTCTGGGCGATACACTGCAAGCATCACTGAAAGGGTCACTGCACCCATCTCGCTAATCCCGACTGCAACAACAATGAATGTGTTCTTCCCAAGTGTGACCGATGCCCTTTACACCGTGCAATACGTGCTAGGCACTGTGACGACAACATTTGTAAAAAACAGTGCTTTTTCAAACATTTTGGTCACTGGTTTAAAACCGAACACTAATTATCAGTTTTTAGTATTTGATAGGTCAACACTCCTGTACAAGACTAGGGCCAGTACGCTTGTTGGTGACAGTGTATCATCCTATACAGCGGCAGCAATTACAGTCAACAACGTGGTATCAATACAGAATATTCCCTCCACTGCAACATTGTCAAAGGAGCAAATTATCAATACTGTTTTGTCCACTGGAACAGTGGTTGCAGCAACCTATCAAACTTCTGATTACCAAAAATTGACTGTAGAGACAAAGGTAGTAACTAATTTGAGCACGATTTCTATACCAACAGTCAACGGTGCTCTACTTATTCCTTTTGACGTGCTAGAGTCGTACACTCAATTTGTCAATCTTACACTGAGAGATTCGACAACTGTAAAAGTTCCATATAATCCTGTGAATGATAGTGTGTTTATTAATGGGACTGTGTTGCAAGCTGGTCAAAGCACAATTTTGGACGGACGAGTTCTGACTGTGCAAAGTGTATAAAATGGAAAATGGAAAATAGAAAATAGAATAAATATAGGATTCAGAAACATTATTTTTTCAAGTATTATGATATTCCTGAATTTGTGACCAAAAAGCTTTGCCACTTTTTAGAAGTAACGCCCCGTTTGCAGCAGTGTCAATCAGGTTGTCTGACCTAACGTTTTTGCAGGCAATAATGTTGCCTTGCAATCAAACAGCGCTGCTTTGATGGAAAACATAGATTGGCAAATTGTTTCTCAGGACTTGGTTGTCATGGTAAACCAAAGCAGATTGCTGTTGAATGTCACAACATGTCTCTCGCGGTTGCAATTCAGTCGTGGTGATGCACAAGCAAGTGCTGAACTAAATCATTTGATTTTTACTCTACCAAACAATCTGAATCGTGTGCAGACCGTCGAAATTATCAAAAACGATATTCAAGTTCTCAATAATGTCCTCGCATCTGGTGTTGTGAATAATTTTGCAACAATACAGCACTTGTATAAAAATTTCTCATCACACGTCAGCTTTTTAGAAGGCCTAAACGGTTTAATTCAATCCTTCGTAGCATTCGGTCAAAATGAAACTGAAATCAACTTGAATGCTTTTTCAAGGCGTTGGAACACCTTTTTGTTAAAGGACGACGAGAGTCTAAATGTGAGACGTTACGGTATTGCTGGTGAATACTACCTTGCAATGATTGATTCTTTCGCTGCCATGATGGAGACAACTAGCTTTGCATTGCGTGAACGTAGCGATCAGTTCGCGGATGAATATGGCCGTTTGAGTACATTGAAAGGAAAACGGAACGACAATAATGTGTTTGAACCAGATAAAAAACGCAGACTCGATTGATTTGCAATCCAAATGACAACTAAGGAGCAAAGTCAAACGTCCTCAAAAATAATATACGTAAATCAGTACCAACAAACATGGCCAGCGTATCGTTTGTCAACACGCCAACATCGTCACTACTAAATTTTCCTGCAACAGCCAATGCTCGTGCGTACAATGGCTACTACACAGTCGCAGCTCTGCCAAAAAGATATTTGATTTCCAAATCGCCGTCCAATCAGTTGTTTGTTACCTCTTTGACGCCTTCCACACTGTACAACTTTTTCATCAACGTCATCAATAGCTCAAATGTTTCAACACTGACCTACACTGCAAGCACAACTCTGCCGGCTGCATCTCTAGCTGCATTTTCAAAATTGGCATTCCCCGAAATCATTCCAAACATAAAAACACTAGTCACGGCTAATGGCATCACAAAGGAAGCAGTTATTTCGAGCGTATTTGCAAATGGTGATATTGTTGCAGCACGCACCTTGCCAACGACAATCAATCTCAATAGAGTTTCACTAAACGCCACTGTGCTCAAATTGAATGCAAATGCCGTCATTGCTAAAAATTCAAAGATTCTTATTCCGTTCGACAGCACAGTCGTATCCGCGCAAAGTGCAAATTTGACTAGCAGCACAGGCACAACAATCCCACTGCTTTACAACACCGATAACACAGTCACCATCAATGGAACGATCAGATCCGTTGGAAACAAATTTTTTCTTGACGGACAGTACATCACAGTAGCGGCTGCGTGAGCATTTCACAGGTTTGCCACACGGAAAATTTCATTTTTTGGCCCCTGAAACAATAAAAATGTTGAGACCAATAAATCAAAAAATGAACACGGAAGATGAGATTTGCTGTTCTATTTGCTCGCTCGGTGATAATCTGATTACAACAAATTGCTTGCATGAATTTCACTTGAGCTGCTTGCTAGCCTGGAATGCACGAAACGCCAAAATGAATGTTGATACAGGCTGTCCATTATGTAGAACCGTGTTGCTGAAGGCAGAACCGGGTCGTGTGATACGCACAGGGCACGAATCAACAGGCCACGCAGCAGGTCATGCAGATTTGCAGCGACTTTTGAGTGCGTTGGTGGTCAACACAGCGTCCAATCCAGCCGAGAGCGATTGTGCAAAGATGCTACGACTCATTACTAACAACAAGCAGGCAGAATTGTCGGCGTGGATTGTACAAACTCCTTGTATTGTCAATCTTCAAATGAGTCAGGGAATGAGTCCTTTGCACCATTGTATTTTCAATCGTCAGTTCCATTTAATGGACATTCTTATAGCGAGCGGAGCATCCGTGCGCAAGCAAAACGCATTCGGAATCACTCCTCTTATGCTGGCAATCTTGATTGACAATACAAATTGCGTCCGCAAAATACTAAACAAGCGTTGTGACATAGACACACAAGACAAAAATGGTGAAACGGCGCTCTATTATGCCGTAAAAACTCACGATACAACCGTTGTCAATTTATTGTGCAGACTCAATGCCGATGTTAACATTTGCAATGCCATGGGTGAAACGGTGTACCATTTGATTGCTTCCGGATCATACACAAATAACATGATCACTGCATTAAAAAGATGCAATCCTAGTTGCCTTAACATGCGTGATTCTACAGGAGAGACTGTATTGCATGTAGCAGTGGACAATCAAAATATTGCCTTTTTAAGAAAATTCAAAAATTTGATGGACCCTAAGATGCGTTTGGTCACAAACTATCACGGTGAACTGCCAGAAGAACTGTTGGACGAAGTGGACGAGTTTGAATCAATTCGTGACTTCTTCTCCCATTGGCAAATTGTTGCTGGTGCGATTCAAATTACAATCAATGAAGTCGATACGAATGTGAGCACACAGGAAGATTCCGATTCTGATACCGAAGAAGTTTCTACAGAAATAGTGAATTGAGTGTTTTTTATATGTGTATTCATCAGCACACAAACATGGATATTTTTGCGGCAACTAAAATGTACAAAGCACTGCAGCCCAGTCAAGAGCAGGTGAACGAGCGCAAATTGCAGGGCGCTGCAGCCACGGAGTCAGGGGCTGGCAATGTTATATTTTTGGCGCTCATGCTATTTTCCATGTTTTATTCAGGATATGTCAGCTGGACCTCCAACAAAGTGTTGGACGAGTATCTGATCAAGGCAGGACAGGCAGTGCCTGCGGGAACATTTGTAAATGTCATCAAGGCATTGGGTGCCTTCACGTCGCCATTCTCTTACCCCCTTTACTATTTGGGAATCAAAAAGCCAAGGATTGATGCTCTGCAACAATTTTTGCATCCAGCAGCAGCAAAAATGATGTAAAATCTACAAAATGTATATCAAGCTTTTATTTTTTTCAATTCCTTAATAATATCAACGCTCTTCTTGTTGCCACTTATTCCGTGCTTTTTTGCCATTTCAACTAATTCTTTTCGCGATCTACCAAGGACCTGATTTTTATTCACAACTTTCTGCATTATCACTCCTCTTTGTACAACCTGACAGTGTGTCAGTAGTACACCTACAGCCAGTAACATAGTTATCATTCGTACCGTACTGCTGTCCTTATAAACAACCTCTAACACTGTAGAAGCTGTAATCAGCAAAAACAGCCATGCTCTTGCAGTGCTCAATGCTGATACTGTTGTTGCCAGCCACGCCACGTTCAAAGAAAACAGCATGTAGCTGGCAGACGTTGCTGTCTTCCAGCCTGTTTGTAGACTAGAGGCAAACCGGTAGAGTCTGTCAATAGTGAACATGAGCTCCTCTGCCTGTGCACGGGTGTTCAGGTGTGCAGCCTCAGATGCTAGCGCGTGTCTCTCCAACTGATCTTGTAAATCATCAATGACACTTCTGCTAGCATCTGCCTCCTGTTGCATATTGTCCAAGACAGCATTGATCTGCACAGTCTGGTCCAATAAGACACCATTACCGTGCAGCACTTGATTGTGAATCCCAAGTGACGTTTTAGACACCTTGTTCAAATCTTGAATCAGGATTTCAGTCTGCTGTTGCCAAATGTCTGCTTCAAGAAAATGACAGATGCTGTCCACCGATATGAAGAAGGATGTATAGCTGCTGAAGGTCGTGTCGTCTCTGATTGCTGCAAGGCAGGCGTACACGTCTTTGGCCGACGTGCAGCGCGTGGATGGTCTCGAGGCGTCCTTCAGGTGGCAGTGCGTCAGCTGGAGCGCAAGACGCTGCTTGTCGTGGAGCTTGAAGTCCTTACAATGGCTGTCTAGAGAACCGAAGGCCTCTCGCCAGCACTGATTGTCTTGCCTGTTCTTTAATGTGTTGTACGCTGTTTTCCCATCATCAAACACTTGTTGTGTCGTGTAGGTAAAGCTAGCGGAGCCGCTTGGCAGCACTTGTGATGTCAGCAGCGGGCTGTTTGCTACCGAGGTGGTCCAAAAAATATTTTTTAGCCACTGCATAATGGTATTTTGTGAGTTCATTCACATATTCTGATTTTTACTACTTTTTATACTGTTTTTCAACCAGCCTTTAATATCTAATATTTTGAGGGTACGCATTTTACTATATCGTTAGCCAACTGCAACACGGCCGATTTGGTTTCATAGGCAATGCAATATAGTAGGCTTGCACTGTTGAAAATGATTGCAAATGCAACGCTCATGGGATCATCAGGGTCATTCGCTTCAATATCAAGCGCCATCTGGCGACCGGCAGGTCCGTCAAAATACTTTTTGAGCAAAACTCGAATGGAGCTCTTTTTTTTACAAATCTCGGCAACATATTGTTCAAAATATTGACAATCTTTAGCTTTGCCAAAAACGTCGTATTTCAACAACATGTTGTCACGATTGAATTGTATGATGTTTCTGAACACATTGTCACTCACGGGTGTAATTTCACTGTAAAATCCGCCTTCAAGCACATCAAGTTCGTACGCAGAATGATCGTACGACGGCTTGTCATGAACTGTGCGGTATCCCCAGGCTTCGGCACACGGCAGCCAATCTTGAAGCATTTTCTTTTCTCTTGGACGTAAACTTTTCAACAAAGACATTACGATAACGAGCATTATTTTTTACACGAGTAAATGAAAAAAGAATAATGCACAATATAAATTTAATTTTCAGTAACTGTTACTACTTGTCCATCCAGCAGAAACTGCTGGCCGACTGTATACACTACTCCATTGACTGTAATACTACTGTTAGCTGCGTTGAAACTGACCGGAACGACTGTATTATTAGACAATTGCAGACTGGCCGTCTGGACTGCTGTCACAGCCTTGTCAAAAGGAATATACACAGCGATGTTTTTCAGCACAGGAATACTTGTGTTCAAGGTGACGACAGTCGCAATCACTGGTGCGACCGACAATCCTATCTTTGCTTTGCTCCGAATTCGATCACCAGTACTGAAAATGCTACTGACTGCAGCTTCGACTGTTTGGGTGGCATTAACTGCAGCAGCGGCCGTAACCAGTGTTGCAATGCTGTAGGTCAGAGAGGCACGACTGATAATTGGAGAAACAAGTGCAGCTTTAGTATAGTTTTCAAGACTGTTACCTGGTGTAGTCGTACTTCCGACGGCTTGAAGACTGTGAATGCCTGCAATTTTTGCAAAGACCTGGAAATTATACAACTGATTGGAGAGGAGACCAGTGATTAGTGCCGACAGTCCAAAATTTTCTATAGCAAACGTTTGCAAAATGTTTGTCGTTCCCACGCTGTAGACAATTTTGTAGGAAAACGCTCCAGCCACTGCATTGTAAGTCAATAGCACTGACGTTGGCGAGTTGGAAAATTGGAGGTTACTTTGAACCACCGCAGTGCCACTGACACTTATTCCACCAGACGTGATTACGTAGGTGTACGTACCTGCTGGTACACCAGTGAGCATGAGAGGATTGGCCGTAGGAATAACCGTGCCAAATGCATTCTTCCATTGCACAGTGACCGATCCAGTGCCTCCAATGATAGTCAGTGTTATTGTCCCGTTTGAACTTAAAGTTGCAGGCGTGCTGACAAACGTTGCACCCATCGGCTCCGTAATTACCACTGAACGTGTCACGGAAAGGCCTGTGTCGTCCGTAATGGACACAGTGTAGGTCCCGGCTGGTTTGCTAGAGATGCTAGAGGTAGTTTCACCACTGCTCCACAGGAAAGAATAGATTCTGCCGGCAACCGCAACTACATTCGCACTGGCAACACCCGTGGACGAGCCGGCAACAGTGACATTGTTGATTGTCAATGTAGTGGTAGGCACAGCAGTGCTCTGCATCACCTTGATTGGATCAATAATTTGATTGTAAAATTGTATGTTGCAAACACCACCGGTAAAAAAGCCCGCCGAGCGTTTGCTGGACCCAATCAACCATGTGGACGAGGATGAAATGAAGTTGTTTGTGACAGTTCCAAAAGCAGCAGCAATACCATTCATGTACACCACCATTCTGCTGCTCACAGGAGTGTAACAAATCCAAAAGTGATTCCAATAGTCTCTAAGTGGCAGCGCACTGTTGTAGGCTGCCCCAAAACTATTGACGTTACCCCCAAAAGCGGTAACTGTTGCTGTTGGCGCCATGGTCAATGCAAAAAGCAGTTGCACCTGAAGTCCAGCACTATTGAAATCATTGGTCATAAGCTGTGCAAACAATCCGAATGTTCGGATGTTAAACCATCCACCAAAAGCCAGTGGGACCGTGGAGTTATAATCAATAGAATTAAAATAGGGCAGGGTCAAAAAGCCATTTTGAGGAATTTGTAGTGCTTTTGAACCAGCAGTCTGGCCTTCAACGTACGCAACAGAACCCAATGATGTTGTTATGGGTGACATACGGATTGAACCGGTATCTAAAAGTGACCCATTCATCTGAAGGTTGACCAAGCATGTTGCTGACGGCGTCGCTACACCAGAAATGACAGTTATGGTAGCAGAGGTACTGGAGCCAAAGGCAGTTACTGTCAATGCATACACACCAGGGAATGCATTGGGCATGGCAACGCTGATTGTGCCACTTGTTGCCGTGTAAACCAACGTTGAACAGACAAAAGAGTCTTTGCTCCACGCGTATGTGTACGTCGCATTGATCACGGCCTGCATTGCAGTAGATGTGATTGTACTGTTATTAACCGCTCCTGTGGCCACTGCATCTGTTTTTGTCAAATTTAAGGTGATTGGATTGACGATAAAGGTGCGTCGAGTCACTTGATTGCCGGAAGCATCTGTGACAAGGCAGCTGTACGCACCTACTGAAAGGTTGACAATGGATGCACTGGTGGCCCCCGTGCTCCATAAATACGTGACTGTGCCTCCCGTACCACTTGCAACCGCTGTGACAGCACCGTCACTTGCTGCTGCCGATGATGCAGGGAATGGTGTCAGAACAACAGTCAGTGGGATTATCGGCTGCATAGCAGTGTACGGGCTAATAAATCCACTGTACCATCGAATGTCGGAAATAGTCAAGGGCGATGCTGCGGCATTCTGTCCGTTAGCAATTGTCCATCCTGCTGTGGATGCAAAATTTGCACTACCAACGGCAATAGAACTGGCAACAAGAACACCATTTCTCCAAATTTGAATAATGTTGGTTGCTGGGGCAGGTCCTGTGTAGGTAATCCACAGGTGATTCCAATTCTGGGTATTGGCCATTTGCTGCGCTGAAGTCAAAACAGCAACACTAGGATTAGTAAATACTGTCCCTGTGCTGGCGCCGTAGTTGACGCGCATAGACGCATTATTGAACCGCAAAAACTCGAGACCAGTGGATGATGCTCGCGCGTTGCTCATCCATGCATACGAAAGGCTTGCTGTTAAATTATTATTGTCGTTAAACCAGCCGCCAAAACTGAAAGCTGTCGTGAAATCAAAATTTAAAGCAGGAATCAAGGGTAGAGTGACCGAGCTGAAATTCGCGGAAGTTGAGTTGTTCAGGTTTAAGCCCTGCGATTCTGCAAACGGCCCAGGTACAAAGGACACTGCATTCCCAGCTGGAACTACAAGTGTTGGTTGCGCTGTTTGACCCATCAGCTGGATGTTACCATTGCAGGGAAGATTGGCCAATAAAGTGGAGGTTGAAACATTGCTTGTTGTAATTACGACCGTCGATGACTGCAGCAGGGTCTGTGAATAGAAATTGCTGTAGGCATTGAAAATATAAGTACCAGCCAGAAGATTCGATGCCGTAAGCGCAGTGGACAGAATATTTTTATACGCGTCAAGCCACTGAAAGGTCAGTGTACTAGTATTCATGCTTGCAAATCCACCCAAAACGGTAGCAGTTGCACTGCCGTCGTTGACGCCGTTGGAGGTCACGTTGCTCGTACTGATCGTAATTTTCAAGGGGTCCACAATTGTATATTTGATAAGACTGACTGCGCCCGCAGAGTCACTGATCTGCAATATATAGAGGCCGGACGCCAAACCTGAGACTGCATTCGGACTGATTGCAGTGATTGCAGTAGAGGAAAAAGATTGCCAAACATAGCTGTAGGGCGGTGTACCGCCACTTACAATTGTGGGGCCGATTGTGCCAGTGGATTGTCCAGTGATTAAGGGTGGCGTTACTGTACCTTTACTGATCACAAGAGCATTGTCAAAACTGTCCAGTGCAAGAACTGATCCTGTCATTGCGAAAAGACTGGCATTTGGCACTGTATAGCTGGTGGTGCCCGAGTACAAGCACGCTTGTGAAAAACGTACACTGTCAAAGAATCCATTTGTGTACGGCGTTGCAGAGCCCACCTGATTGTTGGCCCACAGGAAGCAAATACTAGGCTGAACAAGCGTCACCACTGTCGCAGCCACTATGCTGCTTAAAGTACCATTCATACACGCAAACAGCTTCATTGCAATCGCATCATAACTAATTGCAACGTGCTGCCAGCTATTCAGGGTTGCTCCGCCAATGGCAACGCTCTGACCAGCACTGGTGGACAGTGTAGATCCAGTCAACTGTATTGAACTAGTGTTGTCATTTATGAAAATCATTGGCGCGGAACTGGACCCGCTGGTATTGTACATGAAAAATTCAATTGTAAAACTTTTTGAGAACAATGCCGCAGGAATTGTATACGTTGGGAAACTGCCGTATGCAGCGCGAGTTGCTGTCGTCAAATCCATGCAGGTCCGTCCAGTGAAGCTGAAATCATTGGTCTGGAATTGTGACTTGCCGGTCAGCCAATAGGCTGGCGCTGCTGAACCGGTCACCACTGTTGCGGCGGCTGCTGTCGAGCTGCCGCTGGTCACTGTACACGTGTAACTGCCGGGTGGCAAATTGAGGACTGAAGTACCTGTGCTGATGGGTGCGTTGAATCCTGTTGCAGTCCAAACGTACGCAAACGTGTTATTACCACCAGCGGCTATGATGGACGCGCTACCCAACGCAGATATTGTACTGGGAACAGAAGAAATAGTGGTTGCAATCGGCTGTGCAATCAAATAGGTCAGCGTGCTGATGAAGCCCAAGGAATCGCTGATTGCACAGCTGTAGTTGCCAGCTGTTACGCCAGTCAGTCCAGCTGTGGTGGCTCCTGTATTCCACAAGAATGTGACCGGGACGTTGACGCTAGTGATAGTTTGTGCCCCTATTGATCCGTCACTGCCATTGAACACAGTCACATTTCCGACTATGCCAGGTGTCAGCACTGTATTATTTACTACTGCATTCACAGTTGTTGTCACACCACCAAATAGTATTGTACACGTGTACGATCCAGCCACCAATGATGTCACATTTCTATCTTGTGAAACAATTTTTCCTGCCAGTGTCCAGGAAAACGTGTCCACTGGACCTCCAGTAATTGCCAATGATATTGAGCCCACTGGCAATCCATTGACACTTGAGCTGGTGGTCGCTATGACTGTTACTGGCTGACCGACAGTGAATGTGACGGATGCAAAACTGAGTAGTGAATCCTTGACAAGTACAGTGTAACGTCCAGCAAGCAGTGCAGACAATCCAGCTGTGCTGCTGAATGCTCCAGATACAGTGTATGGTCCAGTACCACCGCTGATGACCAGATTGGACACGGATCCATCGCTGCTGCCCAGGGCTGTACAATCCACAGTTGTTGCAGTGACAACCAATCGTATCTCAAAATCCTCCACAAACAAAACGTTTGCTGGATTTGATTGGACTGTGTAGGTGGCTGTATTGTAAAGTGCCGATTGTGTTACACGAATGTTATCGTAATAGCTGTTGAGGGAGGCATTGAACAATGATATCACACTGTTGCGTGGTAGAGGCAAAATGCTTTGTGTAAAACTTTTTGCTACACCATTGAATGCGGCCCACAAGAGGTTTGTACTGGCGTCGTAGGTCATGGCGATATGGGTCCAGGCACTTTGAACAAGGACTGCCATTGGTGCAGATTGAGCACCCAATATTTGTGCCCCAAACGACCCTGCTGAACCCGTAAACATTGACAAAAAATTTTTATTCGTGTAAATGTTGTTCCCGTGAAATTGAAAGTTTCCGATTTGGAACAGACGTTTGTCGTCAGGTGCGCTATTTTGTTTGAACCACATTTCAACTGTAAAACTGTTTTCGAAATTGAGCGCTGGAACTATAAAAGCAGGGGTTCGTAATGCACTGAAAGGAGCTGATTCCAACGCTCGTAAACCAGTCTGCTTTTCAGATAATATTGCAATTGAATCAACGTTGGTCAACCAGATGCCTGTCGGCGTGGCAACCCTGTTCCCTTGGACCATTGGGAACGCATTTGCCTGGTACGTACTTGAGGTAATTGATACATTATACGTGCCAGCGGGTAGCGCTTGGTTTCCAAGGTCACCAAAAATGCTTCCGTACGGAGCGCTGTAGTCACTGCTATAGAACTTATTGTTGACAGTCATTGTAAAATTACCAGTCACATCTGTCAAAAGGTTGACATTGACTTTGACTGCGCTCGCGGGTCCAAAAGCAAAAACAAGGCCTGGTTCGGATCCGTTTAATGGTCTATACAGAGTTTCGAAAATACTTCCTGCACTGCGTACTGCATTCCAATATCGCAGTGAGGTCAAGTACCCACTGAATGGTATAGCTGTCGCTGTATTGTAGCCGTAATTGAATGCTCTGCTAACATTCGTTGGCACACTGACATTCATCTGCGCTGCAAATACGCCATTGACGTACAAAATAGCAGTCCCAAGGCTGGATATTGTGACTGCGACATGTTGCCAAATCAACGTACCCAATATGACGTTGGTATTAAATGATGTTGTGACAGTTCCAATTTGTAGGGAAATAGTGCCGCTTGTGTAAAGAACAGCAATGTTGGCCGACGTTGCAGACAGTTCGATAATACTTGCATTTGCTGGAGCTGATAATGGGAACATCCACGATTCCATAGTACAGCCAGCCCAGGTAGTGATACGCTGAGTCAGCGCACCGTAGCCACTTGTTAGCAAGGGGATTGACAACGGTATTTTTGGTGCTAATGCAAGAGTAGAAGCATTTGTCCATGTGCTTTCGAAAAGATCAAATCCCCCGCTTGCACTGATTAGAGCAGAACCATTTCCTGACACTGCTTTGCTTGTAAAGCATGTACTGACACTGATTGGCTGCAAAATGGTGTATCCAATGGTTTGCGATGCTCCAGTTGCGCTCGTAACAATACATTTATAGCAGCCAGCAGGAAGTCCAGTTTTCGCAGTATTGTTCTGTGTCGTGATTGACCCAGTCCCATTTATTGTGCTCCACGCGAAGGTCAGCGGCGCAACGCCAGATGTCATGACGGCGGGTACAATAGACCCAGTGCTCTCACCATTCCTTGCACAGGAATTGACAACTCCAGTGTTAAATGTTAAACCATTCAGCAATGTTGGTACAAAGCATCGTGTTGGATATTTGGAGTGGTTGCTGATGACCAAATCTTGTATATACCCTACAAACACATTGTTAGAGGGAACTGAATTGTTGATCTGCAAAATTGAGGTCAAAGCAACTGAGTTTGCTGGATAGCGTTTGAGCAAAAATCCGTTTTGGAATACTGCAACGTAATTGGGAGATCCAACATATGCATAATGATTCCACGTGTTGAAACTGGCTGCTGGCAGGACTGCTGGCTCTGTGCCACCAGAATCTCCATCAAATGACATCAAATTATTGCTAATACACAGTCCAGAATTACTGTTGAGATCGTGTCGAGTAATTTGACACAAAGTGGTTGTATTTTGTGTAGAATTTGCCCAAAATTCCACACAATAATTGATCATCACTGGCAATGAAGTGATGGCGATGGCATTGACTCTAGTGTTGGTCACACTTAGACTGCCAGTGTACATTGTATTGAGTGCAATTGTCGTAAAACTTGGCGTGGCATTGACAACACTACATCCCAAAGTGTTTCTTACAGGTACGTAGTTGGATCCACTGAACGATATAGCACAATCAGAGTTGCTGTCTACCGTATACGTCCGAGTTGTCACTGCCGATACACTGTCACGCACAGTCAATACGTATTGGCCAGTGCTTATTGAGTTTATGGAGGCAGATGTGCCCACAACCACATTATTGAGTGAATACGAAAATGTGTATGGTCCTGTTCCCCCCACAATGACTGCAGAACTAATTGCACCATCACTACTGATGCTTGAGCTACAGTATGTGACTGTGCCGAGCACGCTGATGCGTAATGACATTGGCTATTGACAAAAGAGACTATTTTAATGAACAAAAAACAAGCGAGGGATTTACAAAATAGAAAAAATACTTCAATTTTATTTAATGAATATACGACTCAAAATTTTCAAAATACAAACTACTGGATGAGGCCATTGCCGCTGGCGTGGGCACTGAATATGATGTGGTGGTATACAGAGCACTTTGTGTTACTCGTATGCAGTCAATAAACCCTTTTGATGTATTACCACTGTCTGATCGAAACAAAATGTCTATTGGTCTAACTCCATTGAATATCGAAAAGCTTTGACGTCCAGTGAATAGTTGATTAACACCGCCCACTCCAAAATTGTAACTTGTTGTTGATGCTTGATACGTGAAGCTGATGTGACTGAATACATTGAGCGGAATGGCATTCAGAGTTCCTTGTCTTTCGACAGCAGATGCTGTAAATTCGCTGAAGAATGCATTGTGACGTATGAGACTGGAACTTTGATTCAAGGTACTTGCATCGTTGAATATGGCCATGACCGTAGCTGCAAGTGTTGGATAGACGTACATTTCTATTGTAAAATCAGAACTAAAATCAAGTCCGGGTATCATCAGACGAGGATAGTTGCTTTTTACCGGTAGTATGTTAAAGAAATCTAGAGAAAAAACTCCGTTTAATGCTCTGGCAGTAGAACGGTATTTGTTGATGTCAAGACTCCAGTAGGCAGTCCCTGCTGTGTTGCTTGCAATAATAACAGAGGTGGATGCACTGTAGATGTCCGATCGAATTGTGCAAGTGTATGTGCCCGGTGAAAGGCCAGATATAAATGCAGTTTTCTGCCCATTGCTCCACAGGAATGAATAAATTCCGTTACCACCCAACGCAGAAGCAGATGCTGAACCATTGTTGCCGACAGTAATTTTTTTACTTGTGCTGGCAACAGATAGAGGTTGTAATACAGTAAATGTCTTGTTTGTACTAGCGTTGACTGCATCCGTCACTATCAAGGTGTATTTGCCTGCTGAAAGTCCGTTTTTTGCGCTCAAGTTATTGCTCAATCCACCAGACCAGGTAACCACATAAGGCGGTACACCACTGCTCACGTTGATGGAGGTGACAGAGCCTGTATTTCCTCCAAATGTGCTAGCATTTGTCACCAATGCAAATAGTTTGATGGGCTCAAAGTCCTCGTAGTAGAGCACACTACCACCACTGCTCCACAAATTAGGATCTGGTATAGTATATGTCGGTGACGTGTAAATCACAGACTGTGAAATACGAAGCGAATCAAGGTATCCGTTGCATGCAACAGTTGTCCCGGTGTCGCGCCAAAGCAAATTGATGGGTCTAGTGTCGGCAATTGCAGCCATTGAGCCAGCGGAGAATTGTGATTGTACTGAAAACCCATTGACTGAGCTATACACTTTGTTTACTGTTGCGTCCCACCCGAAAGCAATATGAATCCACTGTCCAGTAGGGACACTGGGCGTCGATGCATTGATTGTTCCATTGTTGAAAAACTGTGCAAGATTGTTGGTTTGGAAGAAATACGTGCCATCAATTCCAGAAGTTGAGTTGGCTGAAAACAGTGGACTGTACGTTTGAGCGTTTACAAACCCTTCAATGGTAAAACTTTTGAGGAACGAAAATCCAGCAACATTGACACTTGGGTAATATCCAAATGCTGTTTGAGTCAAATCAAGGCAGCTAGTGCCTGTATAAGCAATGTTAAACGTTGTCAAACTACGTGGACCACGAGTCCATGCAACTGGAGTTGCTAGGCCAGTGACAACCGTAGTGGATGTAACGCTGGAAGCAGGCGTTGTGACTGTGCACACGTATGTACCTGCAGCTACATTGTAGAGGTTGGGGGTTGTGGAAAACGCAACACCACCTGAAGACCAACTGAACGATTTAGGCCCACCACCGGTGACGTTTGCAATCACACTCCCGTTGCTGCCGTCAGTCGAAGCAGTTGTACTAAATGTGATACTCATTGGGTTGTAAATGATGTATGTATAGCTACGACGGACATTGAGTGCATCTTTGATATTCAAAACGTACGTGCCTGCACTCAAGCCAGACAAGGCGCCTGCAGTGATGCTGGACACTGCAGTTCCCGTACTTGTCCAATTGAACGTCAGGGGTGCTGTCCCACCAGTGACAATAGTTGCAGCAATTGTGCCGGGAGCATCTGTCGTCAAACCGGGGATAATAGTGTAATCAAAATTTTCATAAAATACAACATTTGCATCCGTTGCCAGCCAAAGTGCATCGTTGGGAACTGTATAGGTGCTGGATGGGTAAAGAACAGCTTGTGTTGCCTTGAGAGAATCCAAAAAACCAAATGATTTTGTAGCACCATTAAATAGGCTCAAGGGAGTCCTAGCATCGGCCAGTGTGCTATCTATCAGCATACTGTCTGTCTTTCCATTGATCGAAATGTAGCATCTGGAGTTAACAGGATCAACTGAAAATGCCATGTGAGTCCAGACGAGAGCATTTAGTATACCGGTACTCGTAACGAATTGGCTTGCTGGTGATACACCACTTCTGAGCACGTTGAGAGTTTTTCCATTATTTATAAAAACTGAATTCAAATTCGAAGGTCCAACAAAACTCAAAGTGCTACCAGCTCCCGAACTGACGTTGACAAAAGCTTCCACAGTCCAGCCTTGTGTCAAATTCAGGCTCGGAATAGTCACGGAATTCTGGAATAATCTCAAATCCAAAGATTGTAAACCGGTGTTTTTGTTATCAATCGTCAAAATAGGATTGCTCCCCCAGGTTGGTTGAAGAACAACAGGGTCAAATCCTGTCACGACTACGTTGGCCGTGCCGCTGTAGTTGCCTGAATACACAATTACGCTATAGTTGCCCCTGCGGAGATCGAGCGTAGAAGTTCCCTGAGAAGCATTGCTCCAAATGCAGTTGGGCACCGCTGTACCAGTTATGGAACAGGTTGCACTGCCATTAAAGCCGTCGAACGAAGGATATCCCGTGGCAGTGATTGTTCCGATAGGCTCTCCAATTGACCATGTGAAATTTGCGATTTGGCCAATGTTGTCCACCACAGTAACGGTGTAGTTGCCCGCCTTCAGGTTTGACTTTCTTGACAAGTCGGTGCTTGTTATTACACTTGCACCGACACTGGATGACCAGACGATTGTCAGAGGGGCACTTCCAGCGCTGATGAACGCACTGCTTGATATAGAGCCGGAAGCACCATTGATAACTGTGTTGTCGGTTGCTGAACCGAGTGACAGCTGAAGCTTTGGCACTGCCGATGTCAGTCCTTCAAAGTTTTCATAATAAATTGTGCTGCCAACATTGCTCAATGACGCAGTGAGGTTGGGGGGAGTAAAATTGCTGGTATAAAGGCATGCACTGCTGATTCGCAAATCATCCATATTTCCCGAATTGTTCATTATGAATTTGATGGGCGTTCCATTGACCACAGGCATTGCACCAATCAATAAAGATGCAACAATGCCGTTGACTGCGTAGTACAGCCTGCCAAGAGCTGCGTCATAGCTGATTGCAATATGATGATTTGCAAACCAGGTCATGTTGCTGCCGGCAACCACGCTAGTCTGAACTCCGTTTTTGACACAGAACAGTGTATTGTTGTTTTGAAATACACGATTTGTTGAAGTCTGCTCAATATTAATGAGATTGCTAACAAATCCCTGACTGGTAGCAAAAGCATAACATTCAATTGTGAATGACGAAGTGTAAATCAGAGGAGTAACTGTCACACTTTGACTCAGTACAGATAGAGCCTTAAGTCCAAAGATTGCAGAACCATTAAAATTGATTGCCGGTGACCATATGAAGAGCGGTGCACCGGCTACGATGACCGAAATATTGGCTTTAAACGTTCCGCAGGTTACTGCACAAGTGTACGTACCAATCACAAGACTTGAAATGCTACTAGCGGTCGATCCATTGCTCCATTGATACGTGCACAGGCCAGATCCTGCGTTCAAGACTGCAGCGGTACCGTTGGTACTTAAATTAGCCGGAGTTGATGTACTTGTTAACAATAACGGTGCACCCACTGTGAAGACCTGAATGGTTTTTACATTCAGCGAGTCTGTGCCGGTCAAGGTGTACTCTCCTGCTGCAAGACCAGTCTTTGCTGCCAAGGTAGTGTCCGATATGATTGTTGCCCCCACACTGTACGACCAGCTGAAAACAATTGGCGCCACTGCAGTGCTCAATGTGAACGAAACGGCCGCTATGGATCCATCACTGCCACCATTGGTGGTTGCATCGGTCACCGCGCCACCCGTGAACAATACTGGGCCGTAGTTCTGCATGGCCTGCAACGGGTCAACTACTCCACTGAACCAGCGCAGATCCGCCACTGCGCAGGCCATTGCGTTTGCTTGATTGAGGACTGCACTGCCAATTTGCCAACGTGCACCGCTTTGCAGTGTCGATGTGCTCGTGCTACTGTTCTTGGCAACACCATTGATGTACGTGGTCATTAAAGCGTTGCTTGCACTGTAGGTCACCCACAGGTGCACCCATGTGTTCAGCAATGTCGAACTGTTTGCCGCTGTGCTCGTTTGTTCGGTAGCTGCGGTACGTTGAGCGTAAAATTGACTGGTGGAAGACACAATAAAATTATAGCCAGCACCACTTGTGCCTCTGCTATTATAACCAACGTAAGCAAAATTACTGGGACCAAAACTGCTCATATTGTACCAGCCGCCAAATGACCAACTTGCCGCGGCAGAAAAGTCAAGTGATGTGTTGTAAGGCAAACTGAGGACTCCTTTTTTGGGAATGACAAGTGCTTGTAGTCCAGCGTAGGGTCCGGTTGTATATGTTGGTGCACCATTAAGTAAGAAGGGCGCGTCATTCAGGATTGATTTGAGACTCCCTGTGTCTAGCAGATTACCGTTACAGCGTAGCACAGTGAGCGCAATAGCATTGGACGATTGCACAAATGCCGATATGGTAGCGGTGAAGGTACCAGAACTTAAAATACAACTATAGGTTCCTGGTCCAAGATTTGTGATGCTAGAGGTGACTGCACCCGTGCTCCACATGAAATTTGTTTTACCGAGGCTCGTGATAGCCACTGATCCATTGGCACCACTGCTGTTCACGACTGCAAAGGTGAAGGACAATGGCTCGCCCACTGTAAACGAAGCTGTTAAAGTGACAGGTGTGGCACTGCTATCGCGCGCAACGAGCGTGTACAAGCCTGCAGCTAGGCCAGTGTGTGCAGAAATGAGAGCGTCCGTAATGGGTGTGGTTGAATTGGTAGACCATAGATAACTGATTGGTGACACTGCACCAGTGAAGCCAACACTAATTGCGCCAATAGCTCCTGTGACACCATTTAGGACTGTATTGTCCGTGACTGATGCGGCGCTCATGAAATTGGCAGTGCTGACCAGCCCGTTAAGAGTTGTGTCGACTGCAACACTGGAGGCAGTGTAGCCCTGCAGCGTAGCTGTTTGGTTAAACGGTTGTGATATGATGCCTGTGCTGGTCGCACCGACCGCAGCACTGGACACATTGCAGATGAGCGACGCGTCAGGAGGTAGCACAAAACTTGTTTTATACGCTGCCAGGATTTGAGCGGCAGATCTAACGGTCGACCATATGCGCATCTCAGCCATCCTGCCATAGAAACTAGCTCCCGTATCACCATTGTAAATGCTTTTGCCCCACCAGGCCACTGCGTACAGAGCTGTGGACAGCCCATTGTTGCCTGTGCTGACCTGCACACCGTTTTTGTACGTGACCAAATTTCCTGCTTGTGTACAAGTAATGGCAACGTGTGTCCATTGACTAAACGGACAAATAATTGTTCCTGCATTGGACATGTTCAAAGTTGTAGTATTGCTTGTAAAATAGCACTCAATCATGTTTGCTGTGTTGCCAAAAGCCAGGCCAAGTTCAAACCATCGAGTGTTACTTGGCGTTTGAGTAGGGAAACACCAACCCTCAATGGTAATACCGGTGCTGGTTACCCTATAACCTGGGTCGTAACTGACAAATTTGGGGTAGGTGCCGTCCAGCACAGTCACTGCCAGCACATATGCGGGCATCACATATGTATTCGTTGCCGTTTGCGGCGTTGCACTTGCATCTCGTACAGTCAACGTGTAGGTAGCTGCTGCAAGTCCAGTCTTTGCATTCAGCGTGGTGTCTGTAATTGCTGTGCCTCCCGTGGTGCTGGTCCAGGCAAACGTCAAAGGTTCTATAAATCCATTGTTGGTGATGGTCACAAGAGCAATACTGCCTCCAGACGGATTTGTGGGGCCTTTTATTGCTCCACCAGCAAATATAATTGTTGACATGGGCAACTAATTAGCTCTGTTTCACTTTGCAATAGCATGACATTATAATTTGTGGATTTCAGACGACTATATAACATTACGTGACAAAATTGATACAATATAATGATTTGTCAACACATGATTGTAAATTTTCTGTGATGCCTCATGAATAGTCGTGTTGCATCTCGCAATGCGGGTGCCTCCCTCATCATCTGCATTGTCAAATTTTCAGTAGCGCGGAACGGGTCACGCCCCGGGTTGTTCACCAACCACTCCTCTATCGATGCTTTTTCGTAACTTACACCGTTAGGTGCAGTCACAGGGTCAATAAACCAGTCGAGCGTCAAGGGACAGCGGAATTGATACGGAATAGGTTCATCGCAATCCTGTGCCCCCCTCAGTCGAATAATGACATTGATGGTCATTGTCGTCAACCGACTGTAATAACTTGAAGGTAGTGGTGGCATTTCAGCAAGTGCTCGCTCTTGACGTTTGAGATTCAGTGCTGACTGAATTTTATGATCGTCGCAATCAAATGCACGGAGCTCCTGTACTGTTCTGAAACCTGCCAAATTCAGCACGCTGCTCAGTAAGTCACCGACGCCTTCAATTTCTTGTATAAGTTGTGACGGATGCAGCATTTGCTCTGCTGTGTCACTTTTGTAACATTATATGCTTGATGATTAACCGTGCATGTTTATGTTTTTAATTTATCAGGTAACAAAAGAGTTCAAGAATATTTTTATACTACTTTTTATTTACGTCTTTACTCTTCCTCAAATATTGGTCCCTCCAGCGCGTCTTCGATAGAGCCCGGCAGCTGCAAATTTACCCAATTTTCAGTTACTGCCATATAGATTCTGTGTAAACCAATCGTGACCAGACGATGACCCAGAAACAGAGCTTCAGAAACAGGTAAAACTCGTTGTAGCTGTCCTTGTCGTGAAGGTACTGGGGGTGACTGAAATTCAGGATGGGCATTCCTGTACAACGTGACTTCATAGTTCCATATTCCTTTGACCTGCTCGATCAGCGCGTTTTTCAAATCTTGTGAAAGTGTCGTATTTGAAAGATGACACGATATTGCATTTGTGAGGGTATAGGTGTACTGACCTCTCGATGTACAGCGTCCAGAACGTCCCCCCGCAGGCCCTGTCCCTCTAACATTTGATGACATGAAACCACCTGCAGTAGTCATTGTCAGACATGGCACAATAAAAGAATGTTCACTCAATGAACACACGACGAATAGTCAAAGGACAAGGAGTAGTTCCTACATTTTGAAAGTTCATTATTTGTTGTCATGTAAACTTGACATTTATATATATACTACTTTTCTTTACTACTTTTACCGGATATTCACACCACACACCCTTGATAAAAATTAAGAGGTCGCAAATATAATATTTCCTTAGGTCAAACGAGCCTATAAACACAATGTTTTCAGTGCAAAAGTTTACGGCAATAAAACGGAGCGATCCAGTCATCACCGGCAAACAGCTTAGAGACCTAAACAAGCTCAAACGACACAAGCCATCACCACAAAACAGGAGCATAGCGCAGAGTGAGATCCGCAAAGAACTCATGGATCCTGCAGCTAAAGCCCTTGACAAAAGATTCAAGCTACTTTTTGCGAAAAAGAAGAAGCCGGTGAAAAAAAGTACCCCCAAAAAACCTGATAAAAAAGAGGACAAAATTATTTTGAGTACAGACCACACAACAACAATCCCCGATGGAAACAAAAATAGTGCAGATGATACTACTGAAGGTTGATCGCGAGAATGATCAATTCAGTGACATCAATACATTGTTTGAAGACTTTGACGTCTATGCTGTGGAGGAAGGTCGTATTGCAAAGTCGACAGTGCTTGATGAATACTGCGCTGTGACCTGCAGCACCTTTGAGTACATTGTGCCAGCAATAAGAAGCATCAGCTTGACTGAAACAACCATCAAGCCGACCATCGTGCTGCCCCGGGGATACGACAAGCAAACCGGGACCGAAGTTATCCTCAAAGAAATCAAGCGGCTTTTATTCCAGACCAAAGATATGGTTCTGGAACATATAGGTCGAATGGATCAAGAAGACGATGAAGACGCCTTTAAAGATTGCATGGACATTGTCAAGACAATCAAACGGCTGCAAAGGCAATTTACGACTTCAGAGGAAGATATTGAGTTACAATACTACAAAATTGTTCAATCCTAAAAATATAATTTCAAAATCTTTAGTTTTTTATTGTTGGTTTGCAAAATCTGGCAGGTGAATTAGGTGTTGAAAAAAAAATTTTACTATATCAAATTGTTTATTTATTTACATCTACTTTTTGTACTTTTTACCCTCTTTTTTTACGGGTTGCAAAATATACACAGGAAAATATAATTTCTACATGACACAAATGAGACACATTGCTCCGTTAGGTTGGACAACTCGTGAGTTTTGCGAACGCAGCTGCGGCGTGTTGATGAGACTTAGTGTTAGCAGTGCGCTTTACGCGCTCACAGTTGTGGTTGCAACGCTTATGTTCTACAACAGCACAAACTTCTATTTGCTTCACCTTGGAAACGCGTTTGTTGTTATATTTATGAATGAAGAGCCAATCAGGTACGTCGAATGGCTGTATCCGCCATCTGCGTATGCAGCGTCTTTTATCGCATTACCATTTCGTACGACGTCAAAACACATCCTCATCGCTAGCAGCTGCAACGTTGTTGAGCAGATGCTCATGCATGTCATCATGCTCAAATTATTGCCGCAGCTGCAGGATAAACATTTGTACAAGTTGTTAAGATTTTGGAAAGTGCTATTTCTGATTGCAATTCCTTTTTCGTTCAGCATGGCCACTATTGGCACAACGACACTGTATTTTAGCGAAAACGCTCCATTTCTCACCACGCTACTAATCTATACAGCCAGTCATGTATCTGGCAATTATTTGGGGTTGTACAGTTACTACGTGTTACGCGGCTTCACACGACACTGGCCCGCGCAAGCATATGTTCGTGATTTGGCAATTGTTTGTGGAATTGAAGTGTTTTTGAATGCATGGACAACGTATGGTGATTTTCGCCAAGCAGCCACAGTTCAAATTTATCCGCTTTTGGCCTACATGGCTGCGAGGTACAACCAGTACTATACTGCGCTGGCGGATGTGCTGGTGACTGTGATTGTACTGGTTGCAGTTGTGCTCAAAAGGGGTCCGTATTACACAGCATCTGCAAGCAGCCTCTCCTTGTTCATTAGCTTATTTATTGTACTCACCTACTCTGCCCTGCTGACTACCCTGCTCAGCTTCTTCATGGAGCAGCGCAAAGCAGCATTGAGCAATGTGTCGCAGTTGAAAGATGATTTGTATTTTGTCTCAAGTCAGGTTGGGCACGACGTGAGAGCACCTTTGACGCACATCATCTCAGTCTGTGAAAACATGCAAACGGCCACGTTTTTGGCAGCTGCTACTGATCTTGAGGAGATGTCTTTTTCATGTCAAACCATTGTCGATATCATGGATTCTTGGTTGATCATGCTGTCAAAATCAAACAAGCAGGCTGTTTTAACCACAAAAGATGCAAGCGTTCATGATGATTACAATGATTATATGAGCACTGCTGAATCAATCATCACGTTGCTGCGCAAAATTGCAGTCTATGGCAACCGCGTCATATTGCTTTCTGAAAAGAATTTGACACTAAAAATCGAGCATTTCGAGAGCACTGCATTATTAAAGTACAACAACAAGATGTTGCAGCATGTCATCATCAACCTTGTTGCCAATGCCATTAAATATTCCAAGGAGGGACAAATATGTGTGACTGTAGCATTCTCACAGACAAATCAGGAACTTTGTGTGGCTGTGTCTGATCAAGGCATTGGCATTGCACAGGAGAATATACCACAGCTGTTCAACAACTTCTTTCGAATAAGAGACAGTGAGCGACAGCACCAGCAGCAATTCTTCAAGCCCGACGGGTTTGTATCAAGTTATGGTGTAGGACTTGCAATCGTGCAACAACTGGTAACGAAAATGCATGGCTCCATTCATGTGACCAGCGAGCTTCACGCTGGCAGTGTTTTCACTGTTACTGTGCCTTGTCATGACGTTAAATCAGATAAAAATGACAATATAGATGAAGAAAATCAGAAACAGCAGGTAATGGTCGGCAACTTATGCAACATGCGTGTTCTTGTAGCAGAAGACAACAAGTTGTGTGCAACCGTTATCACAAGACACCTTTCAGCATGTTGTGCATCAGTTGAAATCATCTCAGACGGTGCGTTGGTCATGCAGAAACTCAGAAAGTGCGAGTTTGATGTTTTGTTGCTGGATGGCTCGCTGCCGAATGTAAGAGGCCACGAAATTCTTGCATCACTTTTGCAGGAAATCAATGATTTACAATTAGTGCCAAAGATCATTACAATCAGCGGCGGTGATGTCATGCTCATTGATGGCAATTGGAGCCCGTTGCTGGTCGAGCACTGCAACAAGCCATTTACAAAGCAGCAACTGCTTGCAGCCGTCTTGAAGGCAATACAGCGCGCCTAATTTGACGTGTAACATAAAAAAAAACAAAAAGAATGCAAACGACGTGATTCGAACACGTGAAAATTAATGCTTGAAATTAACGCATTGAACCGCTCTGCCACGCTTGCAACCTGTTTATCCTCAAATCCTACACAGTAAATCACTTATTGCAAACCTTTTTGAAAAAAACAAAAAGAATACAAACGGTGTGAGTCAAACACCCGACACCGGCGTAGGCTGCACACCGTAAACCACTTCACTAATTTTGCAAATTGTCAAATGATTAATTTTCTGTCATATCAAACGCTCCGTACAATACGCTCAAAAAGACACCATTTACACCAAATTAATAAATGAGCACGGTATTAGAATGTCTCAGACAACCAGCCTGCTGGCTGCATACCTTGATGACAGTGGCGACACAGCTGGCGTTTTAAGCCTCCTGCGAGAAAAATATTCTAATTCGATATCAACCTACATTGTGCACATTCGAAGAGAATGGATGACGTTGAATAAACCTGGCCCACAGTATGAAGAGCAGTTTGTCAATTTGATCAAAAAAGCAGGGACCAATCAACCCCTGTTGAAAAAACTAAAAGCATTCCACACTAGCGACATGACGACGAAAAATAGGATCCAGCAGAGTTTAAAGGTATACAGCTACACTAACAATGCTGAATATGATGCACTGTTGGCAAAAATAGATATTTTTCCTGACTTCATCAAGGAACTCAAAATCACCAATGTTGAACGTGTTCTCCTGCAACAAAAATCGGCCAATGCATTAAACAAAAAAGGGAGCAATGTATTCCAGGTGGACGCGGATGAAATGGTTAAAAAGTGTATTGCATTAATTGAAGACAACAAGACAAATATCTTTGAAGTTGCAGTGGCAATATCGGTGCTGACGGGACGCAGAATGATCGAGGTTTTCAAAACCGGTTCTTTCACGGCAACAGACAATCCCTATAGTGCTCTGTTTGAGGGTCAGGCAAAAAAACGTACTGATTTGACCTACAAAATACCTTTGCTGGCACCGCTAGCAATTATTCAAAAGGCACTGAACAAACTACGAGTGACCAAGAGCACAGAAGACTTGACCAACGCCGAAGTGAACTTGAGATTCAGCACCAGCTGCAATAGTGCTGCACGACGTGTATTGGGCTTTGAAAAACATTTTCACGACGCCAGAGCAATCTATGCAGTCATTGCATTCGAGACCAGAATGCCCCATAACTTTAGCTTGAACTTTTTTGTGTCAAAGGTATTGGGACACGTTGGCATGCAGCAGTCCTTGAACTATGCCTGCCTGCACGTGAACAATGTTACCGATGATATCCGGCAAAAGGTTGATTTGGAATAAAAAATAAGTTTCTAATCACTCGAGTCACCCTTGAAATTGTACACAATGTCCACAGACCTGCCTTGGTTAGCATACGCACGCGAAGCACTTCCCTGACGAGCGGACATGATATCAATGTAGCGAGTACCCTCTCTGCCATGCTGCTCCATCATACTGTTTTGACTATGGTATCTACCGTCATTGGATTCAGCATTACTGACCCTCATGTCATTTTCAACAAGTACGGAGTGCAGCGTTGGAATCGCCTTCCGGTCACTGCCAAGGGGAAGCTTCTTGCCGGCCTGTGCATGCCATGCAGCATTGTCAAAGTTGCGGTCGGATAACATGGTGTTCATGACGATGGTTGATTTACTACTACCATCACATTATTATTTTCAAATTGACTGACTGTCATCAACAAAAGCAAAAAGCGAATAGCAAATCATGCATCATCAGACGCGCTCATCAAAAACTGCAGCTCCGAATATTTATCTTCTCTACTTTGCAACGGTCCATCTTTAAGTAGATTTTTGAAAAAATCAGTACGTTGAGCACCTGCCTTGGCTGTATAAGCATCTGCGCTGCCGTCAGATGTACTGATGTCGGCTTGTACTGTCTTCTTGAGCTTCTGCAGCGGTGTAGCAGTAAATTGACGATCGAATAACCCCTTGGACAACAGCTGCAACCCGTTGCTCTCGCTCACTACTTTCGGTGCAGGAATTGTCTTTTGATTTCCACTACTGTCTATTGAACTCTGCTGTTCATCGGTGATGATTGGTTTGCCAGTGGGGTCGTACAAGGGTCCATATTGCACGTCGGTTTCGTTTGCATCTTTTGCCAATATTGCACCGGTTCCTGCCAGGGCAGAGTCAATAACAAACGGTGCAGCGGGGGCACCGACAGGTCTGGCATTGCAGTGATTGTGTGGGCTGCTCATCAGAATAAAAATAAGCGCAAAAAGTACTGCTTCAGGGTACTTTTCTTTGCTGGCCAAAAAAGTTGCTGTGCATGCAGTCAAAACCAGTGCCGTCGTGTGCATGATCAACCTGATTTCTAGTGATTCAAGAATATATTTTTTGATTACTAGATTCAAATGGCGACATCGATTAACATTGTTGCAGGCCGAGTCACGGCTGTCAAGATTTTCGGTCAAGCAACAGGTGCCATCGCGGCAACTGAGGTACAAAACGCAGTCGCTCCGCTCATTTTTAGTTGGTCGTCGAGTGCCGAAGCAACCGATATAATTGACAACACATTGTCGGCAAAGACAGGTTTGAAGGCAGGTGTGTATCGTTTGAGCGTTACAGATGCCTTGCATCGCGTCGCGTTCATGACCTACACTGTCAAAAGCAATAAACGCCTGCACATATACCCTGGTCAGGTGAAAAATGTCCAGATCTACGGCGAACACACTGGCTTCATCGAAAACGTGTCTATAGGAGGTGGCGATGGCAACTATACAATATATTGGACAGCGGATTCAGTGACCCCGATTTTGGACCACACTGTACGACCAAAATTGTATCTGGCCGCGGCAAATTACGTATTGAGTGTTATTGACGGCGTCGGTGCCAATGCTAATTACACGTTCGTCATTACACAGACTGATCAGCTATCGCTTTATCCTGCGGCAACCAAAAATGCGCCAATTTTTGGCGAAAGGGGAGGGTCCGTAGCCGAAACACTGATTTCGGGGGGCACTGCACCCTACGACTTTTTCTGGACTAGCAATTTGATGAGCACAAGCAAAGCTGTAGTACCACTGATACACGAATCAGATGGAACTAAAAGCTACATGGTGCCCGATCTTCATAAATTAATTCCAGACATTTATCTGCTGACTGTCAGTGACGCTTGGGGGGCCGTTGTGCAGCACAGCTATAAAATCAATGAAGGCCCCGACAAGATCTACTACGCTTTTGGCTCGTCCAGCAACTTTAGCAACAACAATTGAATTCATAACTAGCCCACTGTTTCTCATAATAAGAGGCACAGCAACTAAACTGGTCTATACTATTGAAACTGACTATATCGTGTGTTTATTGTACAAATTCGTAGTGATGTATCAACATTTACTAATGTAAGATGCGAGCACACGGCATACAATTATTGTGACTTTCAAGGCAGAGCAGAAATAAAATTCACACTATCAAATTCACATCAAATTTTTCTTATTTACATGTCGTATCTCACTTGTTTAACCTTGAAGCCCTTATCCTTCTTGTTGAACTCATCAAAGAAAAGGTGCGCCACACTGACTCCCTCTGGCACGTTTTTGAACTCAGAATAGTGAGCAATGTACCTTGCAAGCTCCGCTACTCTATCGTTCTCTGATGCTTTCTGGTTGACGCCCTTGACCTTGTAGTTGTCTGGATTGATCCTGATGTAGATCGTTGGTCTTTTCAAGTACTCTGCTATGTTGATCATCCGATTAATCTCGCATTGAATCTTGTACTCTTTGTGACCATTCTCGTCGATCTCAACAATCAGGACATGCTTGTTGAAATCAAAGGTGAGGTCAGGCCTATAGGCTCTGAAGCACTTCACCTCAGTGTCCAGCTTGAAGAAGGTGTCCACGAAATGAGGCTCAATCTTGTGCTGATGTTTCAGGATTTCAACGTAGGTCCGCTGCTTGACCAGTCTTGTAGTTCGTGTCCCAGGAACGCATGTGCTGCATAGGTTGTCGCCGTTCAAAACGTCTTCAAGGCCGCACGAGGAGCAGTTCTGCAGAACAAGGTTGATGTAGTCTGGTAATGCACAGGCTTCGCAGCGGTCTGCAAACCCGATACCGTGAGTAGCAGGTTCGTTGCAACCGCCCACTGAGCAGCGCAGCCGCTTGATGAGAATCATGCGAGCTGTCTTGTGCTCGTAGCAAGATGTTCTTGAGACCCCGGGAAAACCAAAGTGTGCTTGTTTGTCACAGCCGCTGTTGTGACAGCGCTTGTGAACAACATCAATCATGCCGGATGCTGCATGGTCACCACACACTGATGGCTTCTGGCCCGGCAGCGCGTACATGGCTTTCTTGGTGCACTGATTGCACCGAGTATTGTTGATATCTAGCATATCGATGTCCTTGTGAGCAGCACAATGGGTCCTTCTGTTGTAGCCGTACGATGCCCGTATTCCACATCCGTCTGCTTCGCACTGCTTGCTTCTGACGTCGACCATGTCTGGAAGTCTGCAGCCTTGACAGTAGCGTGCTGTCTGACCAATGATGTTGTAGCTTGCCTCTGTAGCGTTGCAGCTGATGCACATTTTTTGCTTGCTCTCCATGTCTTCTGTCTTGTGCTTTCCGCAATGTGTTGGTTTGCCTCCTGACATCCCAAAGTGAGGTTGTGTATTGCACTCGACGCACGTGGGTCTAGCTCGGTTCTTACAAGCTTTACATCTTGCTGCTCGTCCAGACCTTGTGTTTGCTCTCATGGCAAAATGATCCAGCACCTTGCTGACACCGCAACCTGTGCACACTTTCTGGATGACCGAGGCCAGTGCAGCCGCAGCCCAATCAGCTGAGAAGATATCGTGGATGTTCTCAGCATGCAGCTGCTGCTCTGCTGTCGCATAACTACGCTTGCTAGCTTTGACCATGTTTGATGTGGTTGTGATTGAAATCAATGGCTGGGAAAAACAGTATAAAAACTAGTAAAATAAAAGAAGGATAAAAAGTAGTAAAAGAGAAGCAATTGATACGTCATCGTGATTTCAATTGTTTAATGTCGTCACCATTCTGTTGATTCAATCACTGTAAACAGTAAATCAATGTATTTTCTCTTTTTTTTTAATTTTTAAATCATAAATATAATTGCTGTTGTTATTTCACATGTTGTTTGAAACACTATTCAGTTGATTGTTGTCCGTTATGCATACTCGTGGCGATGTGGTCTTTGTAGAAGCATTGCTGCCAAAAGAGAAACGTGAACATTCACAACACACTTGAACACAATACTAGAGAATCAGGCAAACGAGGAAATATTGATTGTGGTCTGACAGGACACCCTCTTTCGCTTGAAATTTATATCAAGACTAAAACAAGTGTAAAACTAGTTTATCGAGCCAGTATAAAACGAAAAAAATGTTTCGTATATTTTAAATCTCTTGCGTTGTTGCCATGTCCGCCACGATTGATCTGTTCAGGAAGTTGAATAATTACTTATGCACCTTGGTCACTGATATAAGGATCACCAAAAATAGGTATGATATGCGCAAACGTGAACTGCTCTATAAGCGCTTGAAGCGAGACTTGCCAGTGATAAAGCGATGGCTTAAAAGTAAACTGTCCGCTAGAGTGTACAATTCTCAAGAAGTGGCCGACACTTTTGACAATTCAATCAGCTTTGACTGGATTCACGGCACTAAATTGGATAGTTTTTTGATAATCAAGGGTCTTCAAGACTGCATGGAAGAATGTGCTGACCACTTTTAAATTTGCCAATTCAGACGGAGCACTAACTATCACACATCAACTGCTGCTTGACAGTTTTGATTTGCATTGGTTCTGCACAAAAAGCACAGAATGGCTCAGCGTCCTCTATACAGTACGCACAATAGTTGAACGCGTTTGCTTCGAGACCTTGCTTGCACTGATCGTTTGTGCATATACTTGTTGACCAGACATTTTTGTCGTCCCACAGATTTTTTACAACGCAGCAATCACAATAAGTTCCCATCGCTTACTATGTCGTCAGACAAGGAGGTCATTTTATTGCAGACACGGTAATTGTGTTATCCATACGCTCTGTAATACTTATTATATACTTCTTTCTACTACTTTTTATATTTCCTTTTTACTACTTTTTATATTTCCTTTTTACTACTTTTTATATTTCCTTTTTACTACTTTTTATATTTCCTTTTTACTACTTTTGTATTTTATTCTCACCGCTATTGATCCTATCGGTCTATTCTGTGAATTTTTACAACAGGACAAGCGCTGTCAAAAATAAAAGAATCACAAATGTTTGACATAATAATTTAAGTTTGTTAATGTTCAGATTCACTCACACCTGGGAAATTAGGAAAAGTTCCACTTCTATCGGGTAAATTATTATTGCCCGAAGTACGACGCCATCGTACCAATTCTCTGCGACTATGGCACACTTGGTTAGGCGCGTGCCAATGATCGCTGTTTTTGATGCAATCAAAGTTCAAGTTTTCCCCAAATGGACAATCAGCAGTTCTGTTACGACACTTTGGCAAGTTACACCGTGGACGGAACCCTACTTCGTCGTGAGGATTACACTTATTGAATTCAGCGATTTCATCACGCGATTGTCGAAGCATCGTGGTATTTTGTGCTATGGTGTTCCGATAATTTCTTGATGTAATCTGTTCGGTCTGCATATTGTTTTGCAAAGCTCTAATTGTTCGCCGCATTGTCTCAATTTCCGGGTTCATTGCATTTTCCGTAACGTTTGTCCTCAATCTTCTCAATATAGATTGAATTTGCTCATGTTGTTGATTGGTGCTATCAATTGCTCGTCGTCGTTCCCTAGTGTCTTCAACATTCATGTGCGTTATGGTATCGGTCAAACGGTCCACTAATTGTGGTAGTGTTTCTACTGCAGCTGGAATCGGTTGCATTGGTCGCTCACTCTGCGTATCTGCTTGCCATGGAGCTTGCTCTCTTCTTCTTTGACGATCATCTTGAAAGTTTCGCGTTCCTATATTTCCATTATAAAATTCGAATATAGAATCGTTTGCTACCTGCCATAATTCTCCGTCAAGTTCTTCTTGAATTGCATCTGTAAATTGTCCACGAAAAATCTGATCGTTAACCCTATTTATTTTTCGATCTAGCTGCCTGACGAATTGCCTGTAATCTTCGTTGTCTCTAAGCGGTGACGATCTACTTCTGTAAGACTCAATTTCAGCTCTGATGAGTGAAAGTTTACGATTAATCATTACAAGGTTTCTATTCATGTTTTATAGTCACAGTGTATAAATATAGTTTATATTTTAATATGTATAAGCAACTTCAAAATGCAAAATCCCGTCAGGCCGTAATTTGCATAATTTTGATTACTGCTAAATAGATTTATTGTCATGTACTTATCCTCCATTTTGATGCCTTCTTCCAATACTCAACATTTGATGCTCCTGTCGCGTACTCTCATGTATTTGTAAATATGACTGCGGATTCTGCATCAGTTTGCAAACTCAAGGGGGCTGCGGGGTGTTAAAAAATCTCGCATGTGCAACAGTCAAGCAAGACCACATGCTTTGAGGGAATTGATTTTATAATTAGCAGTCGAAAAACTCTGATGGCATTGGTAGTTTAAAACAAGGCAAGGAAAAGAAATGGCTGCGAACAGTGTGCAGTTTGAGGAAAAAACTATTTCCTGCTATGCCTTCAGCATGCTGAGGTCATGCAAGTCAAAGCGTAGAACAAATTTGTTGCTCATTTTCAAAATTATTTCTGAAGCTCGAACCTTTGTTAAAGATCCGCATACACTATTTACCTTGTTTTACATATATTATAATGCACCACATTGAGAGGCCGAACGTGATAAACCCACATTTCAAAAAATACTTGCATCAATAAACATGTCATCCCTACTGGAGATCATCACCTGCTTTGTGACTGAAATATCGCTTGAAATTGGAACTAAACACACCAACGCAATCTACAAACAATGCCTAGCACACGAAGCACGCATGAATGGTCTACAAGTGGTCATTCAGCCGTCGCAGTATGTCTACTACAAGACTGTTTTGGTTGGACTGTACAGTTGCGACCTATTCATGACCAACACGTCGGGGGAAAAAGCATACATTACATTGAACGATGACCAAGATTTCGAAAAATTTCATGAAGATGATACAATGCTGATTGATATTGATTTTGTTACTGGAGCAATCAAAGTAATTAAACGAGAATAGTATTCGTCACCGTATCAGTGACAACAATGCCCTTGAAAGCCAGCGTAGAGGTTGCAGTAACGACCACACGGACGTAAATAACACTACTACTACTTGAGGGACACAATGTAACCGTTTTGTACGGCGATGGCGTTGCTTGAAATTGACCGGAGCTACCATCAGTGCCGTTGCCCAAGCCTGCTGTAGTTAGTGGAACAAACACGTTTCTCCATGAACTAGTTTGCGTGCCTGCCAAATCAACATATTTGTAGAGCACAGTGGCACCAGTCATGCTGCCTGTCGCTCCAACCAATTCAATTGCCAAAACGTTGTAGCTGCTGGAGGTCAAAACATGTGATACTGTATAATATCGCGATTCACCAACAGTCAAAGAGTAATTGTAGAAGGGGCTGCTCATACTGTATCCTTTCGTGGTATAGTTCTGCTGCCAACTTAGGTCATTTTCGCCCCGTATGAGGCCGTTGTACACCACCAATTCTGTATTGTACACAGTTCCAACCGTGTTGCCGACGATGGATTGACTTTGATCGTAATTCGCACTAGTTGTGACATCGGGGTACAGCGTTGCGCTGCCAAAGACCACACGTTGTCCAGTGTAGGAGAGAGCGAGTGACAATGGATCGTAGCGGAATGCTCCTATGCTGCTTGCAAAAGCACTGGAAGACCCAATTATATTGAATGCTATTGCACTGACAGCAAGGGTTTCAATCAAAGCTGCAAATGCAACAGTACTGATTGTCACAGCTAGTTTTCTGTAGTATGTGGTCGCTGGTGCCAGTGTTGCCCCTGCAGCCACTGCTGCTGTGCATGCTGCGTCCGTATATATCGGAGCACACAATGAAACTGTGTTGGTCAGGGACGTCGACACCCCAACACCAGTCAGTGCCAGAGCAGTACCGATCGGATACCAAAACCTTCCGATACTGTTGACAGCAATGCTCATGTTCACAGTCAAAGCAGAAGCACTATTAAGCAGTGATGCTATCCCGCTGACGCTGACCACTGACACTGCAGGGCGAGGTGACAATTCTGCAATAGCAGCGATGGTAGGTGCAGTGACACAGTCGTCGCAGTAAAAAGTCAACGCATTGGATGTGCTGGAGACAATGGTCGCTGCTGTGGTGTAGCTCAAGGCATTGTTGCTGTAACCCCAGTTACCCTGTTGCTTCAATGCTTGGTTTAATGTAACCGTTTGTGACGCAACTTGTCCCAGACATGCAGCAAGGGTCAGCGTCACGGTGGCAATCTGCTTGTAAAAACCAACCAGTGCAGCTGTATTGCTGTCTACCTGTGCTGCACAGGTCAGTGTACTGTATTGTGCAGTCAGAGTTTTGGCGAGAGTGTCAGTCCAGTAGAAATCTTGATTCAAAGTAGCACCGAGCGAGTGAAGCATGGAAAAGGTAGACATTGGCAATGTTGTGGAGGTCGGGTGCTGCTCTTGATTGCTTCGCAGATTGCTTACAATTACACTCCAATTGGGTCCCAGTAGCACATCAGACGCCGTGAGGCCAGTGTTGGCCAGTGAAACATAGTTTGTAGCTGCAAATCGTCCAACCGTCGGTACAGGCAATCCAGCTCCATCGCTCAACCTCGATCCCTTCAGGAATGGTATAGTGTTGTCGAATAGACTGACAAAAAACAGACTGCCAACCGCACCTGCAGTGTTGTTGATTGCGCTTGTGACTGTAGCATTCACATTGTAAACCGTGCCTGGCCTGCACAACTGAGTTGCAGGCAACGTGATACTGCGTACTGTGGCCAACGGAGCATCACTAATGCTGGACGTTTCTGCAATGGTACTGGAAATGATGGCGATCGGCGGTTGAGGTATTTGTGCATCATGTAACGAATCCGTTACCGTGGGCGCTGTCAATGTGATTGATGCACTAAGTACAGTACTAGTTTGCGCAATGATGGGTGCAGCAGGTACACCTGCAGTCAGAAAGGCACTGTTTCCTACAGTCAGCGTTGCACTGCTGCTGACATCATTCACGTATTGTAATTTGATGGCGGTCAATGTAGAGCCTGGTGCAAAGCCATACAAATTGGACCCGCTGTTGATTCCCGCATAGCTGAAGAAACTGATTGTGTTGCTGAAGGCAACCAGTGTCGTTGTGCCGTTCACCGTCACATTGATACCGCTGATAGCAGGCAAAAGGACCGCATTGAAACCAAACGCAGTCTGTGTTGGCGGTGTCAGTATAAGTTGCACCAGTACAGAGCCAGCGATCACCGTAATGCTGGCATTGACTGGCGGGACCAGCATGGTGAAACCAGCCGGTGCGAACTGCAACAGGGCACTACCCTGATATAATTGTCCATTGTAGGTCAAATTATTGACTGTAGTGTTGGCTGCAGTGAGTATGCCGGTAGTAGTAGCGCCTGCATTGAGTGTTCCTGACAGTATTGTTGCGCCGCTGACAGCCAAGCTAGACAAAGATGCACCTGCGGCGGTAACAGTCTGCAATGCAGACAGGCCTGAAACTGTCACGCCTGTAGCAGTCACCGCTGCTAACGAACTGAGGCCTGTAGCTGCTAGTGTGGACACAGAGGTTGCTGCCAAAACACTTGATCCTGTCACCGTTTGCGAAGCAAGGGTTGTTGCCGTTGCAGATAAAGAGCCTGCAGTGACAGCAGCAAGTGTGGATGCTCCCGTGACGGTCAATGCGGATAGCGTGGAGCTACCGGCGGAGAGTGTTGTGGTAATGCTCGCTTTATTTGCTGTCATTAAATCATTCACGACTGCCTGATTGGCGGTAAGCGTGCCAGTCAAGGTAGCACTTGCGGCTGTCGCAGCACCAGTGAGTGCCATCGAGGCTGCAGTCACGCCCGCGCTGAACGTACCAGAGCTTGCAGAAAGCGTGCCTGCCACAATGGGCCCGGTAGTTAACGTTTTGAGACTAGCGATATTTACATTGTCTGTAAAGCTGGCAGTCGTCGCAGTCAATCCGTTCAAAACACTTGCATTTTGTACAGTCAATGCACTTGTGGTCAGCGTTGTTGAATTCAGAATTGGAACAGTTGCAGTGCCAGTTGTGATCAAATTTGGGGTTGTCAACGTAGATGCGCCTGTCAAAGTCACATTACTCAAACTGGAATTGCCAACTACCGCAAGAGCCCCTGATACATTTGCGCTGGACAAAGAAGTGACACCAGTGGCCGACAGTGCAGCGGTAGTGATGCTTGTAGTAGCTGTGATGGTGTTAGCTGTCGCTGCGCCGCCAATGACTGCCGATGCAGCTGTCAGGGCACCTGTCAAATTAGTGCTGACCGCAGATATCGCACCCGCAGTCACGGCCCCTGTTCCGACGGACAGACTTGTGCCTGCAATGCTGGTCGCAGTGAGCGCCTGCAAGCTAGATATCCCAGTGGTTGTTAATGTATTTAACGTGCTAGCCCCGTTTGCGGCTAAACTACTGCTTGTCAAGGTCGTGAATGCTGCAGTGTCTGCTGTCAACGTCTTAGTACTAGCTACGGTCACATTATTGTTGAATGTCGCAGCCCCAGTTACTGCAAGCGTACCGCCTACAGTCTTGTTTCCGGTTGCAGATATGTTTCCAGTCACCGCTAGTGTTCCAGTGACTACTGTATTGAGCAAATTGACATTTCCAGACGCTACAGTCAGGCCATTCACTGTACTCAACCCTGCTACTGACAATGTTGATGCCGCAGTGACAGCACCGGTCAATAGTGATGTACCAGCCACTGACAATGCGCCTCCCAAAGATAGTGCTTTGCCGCTAGAAACAGTCACATTATTGTTAAACTGCGCGGGTGCAGACGCCGTAAGCGTACCAACATTGATTGTTGGCGCGCTCAAGGTGCTAGAGAATGCTGCAGCTCCGCTAGCAGATAATGTAGCCAGCGATGTATTTCCTGTAACTGCCATCGTGCTCGCACTGAGCCCGTTCAGCGTTGATGCATTGGTTACCGAGAGTGTAGCAGCGGATACGTTGGCATCAAAAACTGCGGCTCCGCGCACTCCAAGTGTGTTTTGCGCAGTCATGGGTGCCAATACAGACACTGTGGTGCCTATTGCGCTGCCTAATGACACACTTCCAGTACCTGTGAAAGTGCTGTTGAGCACAACTGCACCACTGGCGGTCACTGTGTTCAGCGTTGCTCCATTGGTTACATTCAGTGCTCCTGTGGTGGAATTATTAGCTACAGTAAGTCCTTGCGCGGAAAGTAGATTGAACGACTGAGCACTGCTGGGATCACTGCTAAAATGCTGTGTGCCAATTTGCGAGCTAGATATAACTACAAGACCTCCTTGTACAGTGACATTGCCTGCAATCACCAAATCACCAGATGCTGATAAAGAACTGAGTGTTGTTGGGCCCGTTATAGATGCATTTTGCATTACGTCCAGTGATCCTTTTACCTTCATGGTATACGGTTCCGTGGCCATTCCTGTTGTTTGCCAATGGCTATATTATAACAACATTACCTTTATAAAAATCAATAAAAATAGTAGCTTACTGATAGCGACAAGTATGAACACACCAACACCAATGATCAATATGCCGCTGAGGGATGAACCTGATAACAAAAGAAGAAAACTCTCCGGTGGATCTTTAGACATGAGCATATCTGACATTGAAAGCGGAGGAACCAGCGTATCTGCTGATCCCAAAAGCTCCACGGATGACTTTGAACAATGCGAAAACACAATCAATGGACCGGAATACGTTTTCAGACACAACAAAGATTTTGATTCATGCCACTGGCGCCAAGCTGCGAACGGTGATCATTTCTGTTGCGAACTTGAAATGGACGATGAAACAGACCATGATTTTCTTGACCTTGCTGTGATTATGCACAAGCAATGCCCTCGAGACATCAAAAATGCGGATACAGTCATGTATTTGAATGCCATGACTGAGTTTTATAAACTGGGCACCGGACAATCAACACACACCGCAGACGGAATCTACATCTTTGACTACTGCACTGAAGCTCTCGACCTCGGTGTACAATTGGCGAAAGGAATCGAGTGGCAAAACACAGATCCCACGTGTTGGACTGGGAAGAGACTCTTTATTGTAGTAAGTGATGCACTGGATGAGATAGACAATGATCGTCTGAATTCTATTTCTGAATTAGTAAGTGTGCTGCAATCCCCGTTTTACACCAAAATTGCAATTGAAAACATGAACATATTACAAAATGTGGTATTTCCTGGTTTCGGAAATCTTACCATTGATATTTGTTCAAATCTGGCAAACGTTATGGCTCCCAAAAACAATCTACTTGCTGCATTGAATCGTGTGGAAGAAATCCTTGATAAATCCAAGTTTTCTTTTGAACGATTTTTTCAAATTAACAACTATGGCGGCCATTCCGTTGAGCTGGATGACGACCTGTACAATACGTTGGTCAATGTTGCAGTTTATATGCAAACCAATCTGCTTAATGCGCGTGTTGAGATTAAAAATTTTGTTTTTCCTGAATTTCAAATATTTAGATTTCTTAGAACTGTGATGGCAGTCAGCCCCGAGAAGGACAATTCAAAAATCATTGACAATGCCATAGTACTAGAAAGAGTTACGGATGCAAATGCTGAAAATCCTGAACCTAATAGCGGACCAATTTTTTTCCAAATCATAAGCAACAACGATTGCACGGTATTGACCTCCTACCCGTTTTTAAGATTACACATTGGCGAGTTGACGGGGTAATGTTCATCAAACGAGGCCCATTGAATTTTATAACGCACAATACATTGTCTGTAAATTACCACAGCAAATTCCAAGACAAGTATGCAGGACTGTACTTGACAGTAATTGCTTTTTGACCCGTTTTTAACATAAGCAGACCGTGTCGTGCTTTGTACGCAGCGCGTGTTCTGGTACTGGCACCCTCAGCCCACGTGTGACTGCCTTCTTGTCCAAAATGTATTGTTTTCGTAGGCAAAACTAGCATTAGCTTTTTGCCTGCACGGGATGATTTTTTCAACACTCCGGAAATATTTTTGCGCTTCATAATCTGACGACAATAGGTCAACAGTGAATTTGACATTGAGCTACGTTTACCATTGGTGTTTTATTTGATTTGGGAAAAATATAGAGATTCAGTACCAAATGCAATGAAATGAAATTGAAACAAAAATTCTTTGCATTATTCAAGAAATCAAACCAAAATGAATTGAATAATACGAGCACATTTTCTACCCACGAATTTCCTAATGCTCAATCAGATCCATTGTCCATCGGCATGTGGAGTCTTTACAACAGTATTGTAACTTTAAATCCTGCATCGCAAAAATTAATGGACGTCATGCAGGCCACTTTTGCGCTCACTGAGTTCATAGATTTATTTACTACGCCCACAATTGTCGCAGCTGCCATCAATGGTGCACTGATCGACAAAAAAGGAGGCCTGAATTGCACCGTTACCCGTCAAAAAAAAACCTTGCGATTATTTGGTAAGATTTATGCTGGCGAAAGTGTCAACGGATGCATTGTGGACATTACAGATACAGTTTTGCATCATGAGCAACAGCAGCAAATTCAATTGCTTAAAATCCTTCACGAGCAAGACTATCAGCGTAAAAAGAAGTTACTAGGGTTATTTCGAACCGTATGTCACGAAATCAGAAATCCACTTCAAGGAATAATTAGCAATTTGGAATTAATTGATACCAATACAGCATGCAGTCAATTGCAGATTAAAAAAAGTGTGAAGGACGGGCTCAATGCATGCTTTTACCAACTCGAGATTCTCAACGATATGATCAATTGTCAAAACCTGGAGTCATTGGAGAATAGAACAACACTACTGGAAATCAAAGATATCCATGAATTACTTGAAAGCGTGGTTTCTCTCTTTGCCGAAACATGCAGACGAAAACAGTTGACACTTGTGATTGACGACGCGTCAGAATCGGTAAAGGCAAAGTTCTCGTCCAAAAACGTACAGCAAATTATAGTCAATTTTGTCAACAATGCAGTCAAGTTCAGCCGAACGGGGACAATAACTATCCGATGCAGTTACATGGACAATGATTTTGTATTAATATCGGTCATGGATGAAGGACCTGGGGTAAATTCAGATACGCGAAATCGATTGTTTTCTGGGGGAATATTCAAAGATCGACAGCTGAGCAATGATCATTTTAGCAGTGGTCTCGGTCTCGATATTTGTGCTGACATTGCAAAAATGATATTTGCAGAAATCGGGTTTTATGACAATCAACCCACAGGTTCAGTGTTTTGGATAAAATTCCCAATATTCGAATGCACGAGTGAACAGAGATACACTCGACATCCAACCCTGCCGTTGGAAACTGTCAAAAAACTGAATGTTTTATTGGTGGACGACAACAAAATTATCAACCGTGCATTCGCAAGCATTTTACAGCAGTACCATACCATAACACCAGCCTTTTCCGGCGAGGAGGCGATCGAACACATGGCAAATGAAACATTTGATGTAATAATATGTGATTTGTACATGAAAAAGCATACATCGGGCATTGATGTTTTTGGAGAGCTGCGAAAAAACAATTCCACCAGACCCTTCATATTGGTGACGGGTGATATATCCGATGTAATACGTAAAACTTTGATTGACATCAATAAGTCTGGTGACGATAATTTGTATATACTGCTAAAACCGGTGGTGAAGAAGGATTTACTGGAATTATTGGCAAGGCTGTCTAATCAAATGTTTGGTGAACTATGAAAAAATTTAGGGGATAGCGCCTTTTGAACAATTTACCAAAAATGACACCCGTTGTAGTGCAATTTGATTGTATTGCCGCTGTCCTTATTGCCGATGCTTATTTGACTGCGTTTATATTGTACAATAATCTCGCAGTTGTAGAGGGCCGCAGCGGCAAACAGCTCGACATAGCCTCCCCAGGTGTCTTGTTTGCGCATGGATCGCATGTACCTTGCCATTGTGGTTTCTTCACTCTGCTCAATCCAGTGCTTCAATTGAAGATCATGGATACACTCATCCTGATTTTCATGCAAATAGTTACAAATGTCTGCCCTCACACCGGCCGGATCAAGGTCTAATTTACGCCCGATGCTCTCAAACAAACAGCTCATCTTTTGCCTGAAGACAACACTATATAATTGATTACTCCACCGTGATTTCGGATTATTTTTTTTGCACCCATCATGACACCCATCATAAGCCTCAAAAGTACACATTAAGTCTGTAGGCCTCAAGGCATAAATAGACCTGTACTGTTGATGCGGTATTGTTGTTCAATGCTGATTTTGATCTTTTTTTTTATTTGCTTCAGTCAACAATGAATGAGGTATCTTTTAATTTCGGTGACCCTCTGCTGTATGACACAAGGACTGCCAATTCTCAACTGATGACGTTGCTGAGCGACAACTACAAAAATCGCAGCGTTCAAGGCATTGCAAGATACAATCAAAATCATAAAATACCCCTTGAAACCTACTTCACTCAGCATGACAATGATCCTTTTAATACGCTTCAAACGGTCAGAAATTATTTGATTGATGAATCAGTGACCTTTCCAGGGTACTTGTTCCCCAGCTTCAAGGATGGGATACGATCGTTCACATCTGCTTCTCAGGTCATTTCAGCATTTTCACAGATGAATAGGGCCCTTCACAAAATCATCATGCAAACCTATATTGAACTCAAACCTCTGGTCTCAATGAATGATAACAAGTCTTTTACGGATTTGATTAATATCTCTGTGCGTAAGCTCCGCGCGGTCAAAAAAAACGCTGACGATTATGAATATCTGATACAAAAGCATGAGAAATGCCAAAAAAGGGTTCAAGAACTCACCATGGATCAAACTTCAGAAAAGGAGCAATGCATTCAGCTCACAAAAATTCTCAAAAAGTTTTATCCCAATTTATCAGACAAAGATTCATGGAGCAAATTAGCACAAAGACTGGAGGACGATCTTGAGCAACTTCAACTCTTTGATCAAAACTTGGATGCAATCACGGCATTTCTCTTACAACGCAACGTTGATTTTTCTAACCTCAAAAATAAAACGTCCGCAGAGCAAATAGTCTACTTGACGGCGCAATACTCTAAGCTGGTACAAACTGGCGAAACGACTATTGGAGAGCTACAGACTACGTTGAATGATTCGAAAACGACGGTGACGTCGTTGCAAATTCAAGTGAAAACGTGCGACAACAAATTGAGTGAATTAAAAGCAGTCACAGACGAGTTGAGAACCTCTTCTTTGCAGGCTCTTGACATGTACGCTGAGCAACTGGAGAATTGTTCGCAGAAAAAAATGGCGCTCGAACGCGACTTGACTATGCAACAAGCTCATTTGGCACGATCCAAAGTGCTTGTGGAAGCACAGCAGGAACAGCTGGACACTTTGAATCAAATTCAAACTTTGCAAACAGAAGAACGTATAGAGGAAAAAAAAATTCATGCAGCTGCGATTGCCGCAATGACCAACGATGCAAGTGACAATACAGCCTCTGCTGCCGCCTTACAAATACAGCTTGATCGCGCTAAAAAGGATCTTGCTGAAAAACAAGCAGAGTTGGAAAAACAAATCATTGCCGCTGCGGCTACTGAGCAGCAGTTGATCAAGTGCACAGATGCGCTCGAGGATTGCCAGAAAGGCCTGAAAGCAAAACAAGAAGAGGTTGACGCAGCAGTTGCCGCTCAAAAATTTGCTGAGAATTACTTAGTGGCTGCACAGGCTGAGGTGCAACGATTAGGTGCAGCATTGATGGCATCGCGAGATGAGTTAGAGGTGATCAGACAGTCAGGGCTGCAGTCCCTTGAAACGAACGTTGTCAGCGAGGCAGAACAGGCCGTCATTCTGCTCAAATCAAAGCTGGATTTTGCTGTGAACGAAGCAGAACATTTGTCTAATGAAGTTCTTGAAGCCAACGCCAAAGCAGACACACTGCAAAGCGAGCTTAATGCCCTCAAACTGTTGTTGCAGAAATTTGAATCCGATGCTTTGACCAGACAATTACAGGTGCAGACAGAGGCTGATCAGTACAAGGAAGATATGGAGGACGCCAAAGCGAAAATTGCGCAACTGGAGGCAGATCTCTTGCAATGCGAGGAATCAATTTCACTCACCTTGCAAGATATGGAAGAAGGTCAAGAGTTGACCGAGCTGAACATGAGTACGGTTGCTGGAATGAAAAAGCAGGCAACTGACCTTGCAAAAAATCTTGCTGACGCCGAGCAAAAGTGTATAGATATTGAAAAGGCCCTTGTCAACTGTGAAGACGCAAAAAAAATGCTGAAACAGGTGATTCAGGCACTCAATGATCGACTAGAAGAGGAAGAATCAACTAACGCTGAACTTCTCAAGAGTTTTCAGAAAGCACAGAAAGATTTGGCAGCAGCAAAAACCGCCTTGTCGCAATCAAAAAAAGAGCATTCAGCCATGCTCGCTGAAAATAGAAAATTGAGCAACGGATTATTCAGCATGAGAAAGACCATTAAAAAATTAGAACAAGATCTAGAACGTGAAAAAACTATCGGCACTGGGTGGTACAATCAGCTACAGGCTGCACAAACTGCTTCAAGCACCGCCAACGGCAATAACACTGCGTTGCAGGCACAAGTGGCCGCTCTGCAAGCACAGGTAGCAAATCAAACCGCAATAATTGCATTCAACGATACAGAGCTGCAGCGAGCGCAATCGGAACTAACAAGATTGACTGGGCTTCAGGCCGCCAATCAGGCTATGTTAGCTGCTGGTCAGCTTGCAGTCAATCAGCTGCAAACTATGACTGTGGCACAGACTGCTCTCCAGGTTAATATTGCTACTCTTCAAAGTCAATTGAACAATTGCAGACGCAATTTGGGTCAACTTAAAAATTTACTGTCCAAAGAAACGTTTACAAGGGCGTCTGCTCAGGCACAATTAGTCATTAAACAGCAATCTGTAGCGCAACTGCAGCAAGATAAGGCTACATTGACAGCACAATTGCAAAGCGCACAGACAGCACTGGCTGCCGAGCAGGCCTCAAACAGTGCAAATACGGGCACAGTTAATACATTGACTACCAATGTTGCTGCGCTGACGGCACAATTGCAAAGTGCACAGACAGCACTAAATGCGGAGCAGGCCTCAAACAATGCAAATACGGGCACAGTCAATACATTGACTGCCAATGTTGCTGCGCTGACGGCACAGCTGCTTGCGGCACAAACAGCACTGACGGCTGAGCAGGCCTCAAACAGTATCAATACGGGCACAAATAATACATTGACTGCCAATGTTGCTGCGCTGACGGCACAGCTGCTTGCAGCACAAACAGCACTGACGGCTGAGCAAAGCACAAACACTGCCAACACAGTTACAATTAACACATTGACAGGCAATGTGACGGCATTGACGGCACAATTGCAAAGCGCACAAACAGCACTGACAGCAGAGCAGAATGCCAACGCTGTAAACATAACCACAATCAACACATTGACAGGCAATGTGACGGGATTGACGGCACAATTGCAAAGTGCACAGACAGCACTGACGGCAGAGCAGGCCTCAAACACTGCCAACACAGCTACTATCAACACATTGACAGGCAATGTGACTACATTGAGATCACAATTGCTAAGCGCACAGGCAGCACTGGCTGCAGAGCAGAGCGCAAACACTGCACACACTACCACCATCAGTACATTGACAGGCAATGTGACGGCATTGGCGGCACAATTGCAAAGTGCACAGACAGCACTGACGGCAGAGCAGGCCTCAAACAGTGCTAATACAGGCACAATCAATACATTCATTGCCAATGTTGCTGCGCTGACGGGACAGCTGCTTACGGCACAAACAGCACTGACGGTTGAGCAAAGCACAAACACTGCTAACACACTTACAATTAACACATTGACAGGCAATGTGACGGCATTGACGGCACAATTGCAAAGCGCACAAACAGCACTGACGGCTGAGCAGGCCTCAAACAGTATCAATACGGGCACAAATAATACATTGACTGCCAATGTTGCTGCGCTGACGGGACAGCTGCTTGCGGCACAAACAGCACTGACGGTTGAGCAGAGCACAAACACTGCCAACACAGTTACAATTAACACATTAGCAGGCAATGTGACGGCATTGACGGCACAATTGCAAAGCGCACAAACAGCACTGACAGCAGAGCAGAATGCCAACACTGTAAACATAACCACAATCAACACATTGACAGGCAATGTGACGGCATTGACGGCACAATTGCAAAGCGCACAAACAGCACTGACAGCAGAGCAGAATGCCAACGCTGTAAACATAACCACAATCAACACATTGACAGGCAATGTGACGGGATTGACGGCACAATTGCAAAGTGCACAGACAGCACTGACGGCAGAGCAGGCCTCAAACACTGCCAACACAGCTACAATCAACACATTGACAGGCAATGTGACGGCATTGACGGCACAATTGCAAAGCGCACAAACAGCACTGACAGCAGAGCAGAATGCCAACGCTGTAAACATAACCACAATCAACACATTGACAGGCAATGTGACGGGATTGACGGCACAATTGCAAAGTGCACAGACAGCACTGACGGCAGAGCAGGCCTCAAACACTGCCAACACAGCTAC
>Ga0326733_1000021_pt1 | contig 98998 bp, 96 predicted proteins | sample 14_GP2_308_FD_207946 | JGI IMG/M metagenome (GOLD analysis project Ga0326733, IMG submission 207946) | Glacier ice microbial communities from Ngari, Tibet, China - 14_GP2_30.8 | ecosystem: Environmental > Aquatic > Freshwater > Ice > Glacier | place: China: Ngari, Tibet | collected 2018-07-17
CCCTGTACCCGCACCGCGATAATATCGATGTCGGCATCGCCACCTGTATCCATGCTTTGTTGGTGCAGCACGCGCGACAAGGCGCTGATCTGGTTGCGCACCGTAGCAGCCTGCTCGAAGCGTAATGATTCTGCAAATCCATGCATTTTGGCGTTGAGGTTTTCAAGAACCTCGGTTTGCCGCCCTCGCAAAAATTTTGCAGCATTTTCTACATCGAGTTTGTAGTCGTCCTGGCTAATGAAATCTACACAAGGCGCACTGCAGCGATGGATCTGGTGCAGCAGGCATGGCCGGGTCCGGTTGGCATAAACCGAATCTTCACAGGTGCGCAGCAGGAATACCTTCTGCAGGATCTGCATGGATTCCTTGACTGCCCAGGCACTCGGAAAAGGCCCAAAATATTGATTCTTTTTATCCACCGCACCACGGTAATAACCCATGCGTGGGAAATCCTGGCCGGTGATTTTTAAATACGGATAAGATTTGTCGTCGCGAAATAAAATATTAAAGCGCGGCTGCAAAGATTTGATCAGATTGTTTTCAAGGATCAGCGCTTCGGCTTCACTGCGGGTAACAGTGGTTTCGAGCCGCATGATGCGCTCGACCATCATAGCGATGCGTGAACTGGTCAGTGTTTTCTGAAAGTAGCTGGAAACGCGTTTCTTTAGGTCACGCGCTTTGCCCACATACAACACATTATTGTCGGCGTCGAAATACCGATACACACCAGGCAAGTTGGGAAGGCGGGCCACGGTTGCCAGCATTGCTTCCCGAGGATCAGGCGGAAGCTGTTCTATGGGAAGCGTCATTGGCCAGCCGATTGTCAGGCAACAGATTGCATCAATGTTTTAAGGGAAGCACGGGCTGCCTTGTAGCGTGGGTCTTGTTGCAAGGTCTCCCAACCAGGGGCAACGGCCGTTGGCACCAAGGCAGCAATTCTTTGGGCGCTGGCTGCCTGCTGAAGACCCAGCGCCTGCATGTCCAGGCCCTCCAACAACTGATCGGCTTTCGCCGGCGAATTGCAAATCAGGATCATGTCGCAACCCGCTTTCAGCGCCGCATTGCCCGCCTCGACAACCGTACCTGCCACGCTAGCGCCTTCCATGCTCAGGTCATCACTAAAAATCACGCCTTGAAATGCAAATTTCTTACGCAACATCGTCAACCATTTTTTTGAGAACCCTGCAGGGTGTCGATCGACTTTTGGATAGATCACATGCGCCGGCATCACTGCTGCGAGACTTAACCCCAACCATTCATATGGCGCGGCATCGTCTGCAAGGATCTGCTCAAGCGTGCGCTCGTCCACCGGTATCGCGATATGGGAATCGGCTTTGACGAACCCGTGCCCTGGAAAATGCTTGCCGCAGTTTGCCATGCCCGACAGTGCCAGGCCATGGTTCAAGCTTTTTGCTAACGCTGTTACGACGCGCGCGTCGTGATGAAATGCCCGGTCACCAATGATGCTGGATTCGCCATAATCCAAATCAAGCACCGGGGTAAAGCTTAAATCGACACCACAGGCGCGCAGCTCTGCTCCCAATACAAAACCAACATCGGTAGCAACCCGCATTGCAACGAGTACATCCTGCTCCCAAAGACTTCCCAATGCACGCATTGGCGGCAGCTTGGTAAAGCCGTCACTTTTGAAACGTTGTACCCGCCCACCTTCGTGGTCGACAGCAATCAGCAAACCCGGACGCAAGGAGTGGATAGCGGTGGTCAATTCAATGAGCTGCTCACGGCTCTTGAAGTTTCGGGCGAAGAGAATAACACCACCGGTGAGCGGGTGACGGATACGCTGTGCATCTTGCTCGTCGAGAGCAGTGCCCACGACATCGAGCATGATCGGGCCCAATACACCAGCGGGCGTGTCGATATTTTTTTGTGAATCGTTATAGTTCATTGGTTTTTTCCACAATGACGAATGCGAGCGCATACTCGGCTTCGTCAGTAATCGATACCTGCGCGCGCAATCCGTGCAGGGCCATGTAAGTACTCAAGCCGCCGTGGAAGTGCAATTCAGGCTTGCCGCTGGCAGCATTGACAACCTCCATTGCACGCCAACTCATCGGTGCGCGCATGCCCAAACCGAGTGCTTTAGAAAATGCTTCCTTGGCGGCGAAGCGCGTGGCCACAAAACGCACGCCTCGAAGCCGGCTGGCGGCGCGGCGGCTTTCAAAAACTTTTGCTTCTTGCGGGCCAAGAATTTTATCTGTGAATCGTTCGCCATGGCGGCTCAGTGCGGCGTCGATACGCGCGATGCGGATGATGTCGGTGCCGATGCCGTAAATCATTGTTTGCTGATCATTGCTTGCTAATCGGTACTATTGCTGCGTGTGATGGCAGCAACAGGAAGACGGGCCTGGCTTATAAGTGCTTTCATCTGGCTTACTGCAAGCTTCCAGCCAATGAAAACAGCTTGAGCTACGATTGCGTGACCAATATTGAGCTCGGTGATATCGGTGATGGCAGCAATTGCAGGGGCATTGGTACAATGCAGCCCATGCCCCGCATTGACTTTCAACCCTAACACCCCAGCACAGGCTGCCGCGGTACGAATGCGCTGAAGCTGATGTTGTTCTTCGCCGGCTTGCGTTGCGTCAGCATATTGGCCGGTATGCAGTTCAATCACGGTTGCGCCTGCGGCGACTGCTGCCTCAATCTGCATCACCTCCGGGTCGATGAACAGGCTAACGCGAATACCTTCAGCTTTTAGCTGACAAACTGCCCCACTGACCTGGGTGAAATAGCGTACAACATCAAGCCCTCCCTCAGTCGTTACCTCTTCACGCCGCTCTGGTACCAGGCACACGTCTTGAGGCTTGATGCGGCAAGCAAAATCAAGCATTTCAGCGGTCACTGCCGACTCCAGGTTCATCCTTGTACGCAGCAATGGCCGAATCGCCATGACATCGGCATCCTTTATATGACGACGATCTTCACGTAGATGCAGCGTAATCACATCGGCTCCCGCCTCCTCTGCCTCCAGCGCTGCCCTGATGGGATCGGGATACCACGTACCACGCGCATTGCGCAACGTTGCCACATGATCAATGTTAATGCCTAAGTCGATGCCTGGGCTGTGGGGTTGTAAAAAACTCATCGTATGCCGAGCCTGAGGTTAGATTTCTTGATTGGTACCTATGTCACTGGCTCACAGGTGCATTAAATCTATCAAAATTTGTCGGGTGTTGACTGGTGCACCGCCTAGGTGATGTGCCAGCAGGAAGCGCATAAGAAATTTACTTTGCGTCTGGGTAGTGCTATCAGCGTAATCTTCTATGTCCATGTCGAGCAGGGTTTTACCGCTAACTACGGGAATGGTATCGGAAGGCAGGGCAATGCGCACGCCCTCCTCCGGCACCACCACGTATTGTTCATCGGGCTCTACCGTTGCATGGGTGGAAAGACAGAATGTGAGACTGCCGCCGACGCCGGTTTCCTTTAACAATGCGCGCTCAAATTTACGTAAGACAATCGGCGCAGGCGCTTGGTGAGCAAGTTGATTTAAAGTTGCAACGTAGTGATCAAATAAGGCGGTATGCGCGTCGTCGCGTGCCAGCATTTTGAACAGCAATTCATTTAGATAAAAGCCACATAGCAGGGCAGCTTTTTCCAATGGCAACATGCCGCCAACCCATTCCGCACTTGTCATGGTCCGTATTTCAGACTTGCCGCTCCAACCCAACGATAACGGTTGAAATGTCTGCAAGACGCCACGAAGGCGCGAATGTGGGCGTTTTGCACCTTTTGCAATGAGAGCAATGCGGCCGTGATCACGCGTGAATACATCAACAATCAGGCTGGTTTCTTTGTAGGGATAGCTGTGCAATACAAAACCTGGCTGGCCCATGATGCGGTGGCTTCTGGCAGCGGCCGCACTTGCACCGGGTTTGATCATTCGTAGCCGTAGGCACGAAGACCCGCTTCATTGTCGGCCCAGCCTGATTTTACCTTGACCCAGATTTCAAGATACACAGGGCCGCCAAACAAGCGAGCCATATCCAGCCTGGCCTGGGTGGATATTTCTTTCAACCGAGCGCCTTTCAAGCCAATAACCATTGATTTATGCGTATCGCGCTCGACTAATATTGCTGCAAAAACGCGGCGCAGATCGCCCTCTTGCTCGAATTTTTCAATAACGACCGTGCTGGTGTAGGGCAATTCATCACCGACGAACCGAAATACTTTTTCTCTAACAATTTCTGCAGCGAGAAATTTTTCACTGCGGTCTGTGATGTCGTCACTATCAAATATCGGCGCATTGAAAGGCAATCTTTTTTCAATTTCGCCTTGCAAGTTATCAAGCTGAAAGCGCAATGTTGCTGACACGGGCACTACCGCCGCAAAATCATGTTTTGCGGCGATTTGTTGAGCGAAAGGCAGCAACACCGCCTTATCTTTTATCCGGTCAGCCTTATTGATCACCAATATGCAAGGAACGTCTTGCGGAATCAAATCCAGCACCTGCTGATCTGCGGAGCCAAAAGTGCCTGCTTCAAGCAAAAACAGGATCACGTCGGAGGCAGTCAGCGTATTAGTGACAGTTCGATTAAGCGTTTTATTTAAGGCGTTTGCATGGCGAGTCTGAAAACCAGGCGTATCCACGTAAATAAATTGCGTTGAATCAGTGGTTTGAATACCGGTAATACGGTGTCGGGTTGTTTGCGCCTTGCGGGAGGTAATACTTACTTTAGCGCCAATCAGCGCATTCATGAGTGTGGATTTACCTACGTTTGGTCGCCCCACAATCGCAATGTAACCACAACGGAAGTTGATGGGAGCTGGAGGTGATAGGGGTGCAAGGTCGGGAGAGTCAGTCATGCAGTTTTTGGTCGGGGGACAGCTGGTTGTGGAAGATCCGGAATAGTCTTTGTATTGGCAGCAGCATCATCACCGGAAGTCGCTTCGCTTACTGATGCGTCCACTTGGATGGTGGCGATGCCGGCAAGCTTTAATTGTGCTGTGCGGGGTTTGGCCCGCCGGCTGGTGGCAGGGCTTTTTACAAACGCTTGTTGCACGGCTTCAAGCGCACGCTTCGCAGCAGCTTGCTCGCCTGCGCGCCGGCTACCGCCAGTGCCAAATACCTGTATATCCAATTTAGGCACCAGGCACTCAATTTCAAATTCTTGATTGTGGGCAGCGCCATGGGTTGCTACAACATTGTAAAGAGGTAAAGCAATTTTTTTGCCTTGCAAATACTCTTGCAACAATGTTTTTGCATCTTTGCCAAGTGTCTTGGGGTCGACAGTGTCAAGAATCGGAATATACAAAGCACGCACAACATCACGGGCCGCATTGAAACCCGCATCGAGAAAGATGGCGCCAAACAGGGCTTCAAGCGTATCGGCGAGAATGGACGGGCGTCTAAATCCACCCGATTTCAATTCACCTTCACCAAGTCGCAAAAACTGCGATAACTCCAGGCGCTGCGCAATTTCATACAGTGACTGCTGTTTGACAAGATTGGCTCGCAAGCGCGACAAATCGCCCTCGTCGATTTTGGCATAGCGATCGAATAGCAATGACGCAACAACGCAGTTAAGAATTGAGTCACCCAGAAATTCCAACCGTTCATTGTGAACGCTGCTGTGGCTGCGGTGTGTTAATGCCTGCTGCAACAAATCAGCATTGTGAAACGTATGACCCAAACGAGTTTGCAACACAGAGGCGTCCACTTCGTCTACCTTCGCACGTTCAATCAATCACTTTCTTCTTGGACGCAGCAGTGCCAGTCGTCCCTTCGTATTCCAGTAGCAGGCTGGCTGGGCCAACCAGAGGAATTTTTTTGCTGTAAGCAAAACTGATCTCGAAGGTCGTCCCATCGCGCACAATCACCAGATCTTTCCCAGTGATCGATTCGATATAGCTAACATTGGCTTGCTTGTCAAAGGCAGCTTGAATCTCTAACGGCGTTGTTCCGGCCGAACGTGCTGACACTATCGCTTTTTTTATGGCTTGGTATTCTGCAATGGTTGGCACCACTTTCAGCATAACCACTCCCAAGGCACCCAGAATTGCTACCACGACGATCAAGCCGATTAATGAAATGCCGCGCTGATGTGAGAAGGAGAACTCGGGTACCGGTATTGAGATTTTCATATTGTCCTTTGGAAATATCTAGTGAAAACTGCCGATGCGCTTGATGTCCCCTAGATTCATCCATACAAAAAAAGCTCTTCCAACAACATTTTTGTCGGGCACAAAACCCCAATACCGGCTATCCAAGCTGTTATCCCGATTATCCCCCATCATAAAATATTGTCCAGCAGGGACAGTACAGGCGAAACCTTCGACGTTGTAAGTGCACAGCTCATTCTGAGGAAACGCTTCCGGATTTTGTATGTAGCTTGGTGCAATCTCATCATTTAAAATACGATGACCGCGTTCAGTCAAATTTTCTGTGAATTGCTTTGAATAAGTCAGGCGCTCTTCGTTGAGGTAATCGGGCAGCGGTTCGTATTCCAACGCACGGCCATTAACAGTCAGTCGCTTGTTTTGATACAAAATGCGGTCACCCGGGATGCCAACGACTCTTTTAATATAGTCTAAAGACATGTCTTTAGGATACTTAAAGACCATGACATCACCCCGCTGCGGTACGCCTAGCTCTACCACTTTTTTGTTGATAATTGGCAACCGAATGCCGTAAGTGAATTTGTTAACCAATATCAAATCACCAACCACTAATGTCGGCACCATTGAACTTGATGGAATCTTGAACGGTTCGTAAAGAAACGACCGCAATACAAATACTAAAGCTAACACCGGGAAAAAACTGCCGGAATATTCTATCCAGGTGGGCTGCCGCAAAATATCAGCTTCCAGTGCATGGCGGTCACGCGTATCGCTTTTGATGCCTTCGCTTTTCAAACGACCCGTTCTTGAATCAAACTCGGCTAATACTGCATTGGCTTTGTGACGACGGTTTGGCGCCAAATAAAATAGGTCCAGGCACCAAATAATGCCGGTGATGACTGTTAAAGAAAATAAGATCAGGGCAAAGTTGCCGAGCAGAGATTGCAAGCTCATTTATCATCCACTTGTAGAATTGCCAGAAATGCTTCCTGTGGTATTTCTACCGAGCCGACCTGCTTCATCCGCTTTTTACCAGCTTTTTGTTTTTCGAGCAGTTTGCGTTTGCGACTGATATCGCCACCGTAGCATTTTGCAAGCACGTTCTTGCGCAAGGCTTTAACGTTTTCCCGTGAAATGATATTTGCGCCGATCGCAGCTTGAATTGCAACATCAAACATCTGTCGGGGTATGAGTTCTCGCATTTTTGCGGCGACCGCACGACCACGATACTGGCTATTGGCACGGTGAACAATTATTGCCAAAGCATCAACCTTCTCACTGTTGATCAGCATATCTACTTTGACCACATCAGCATGACGATATTCTTTAAATTCATAATCCATTGAGGCATAGCCCCTCGAAGTGGATTTTAATTTGTCAAAAAAATCGAGCACAATTTCTGCCATTGGCATTTCATAAGTCAGTTTCACCTGCTTACCATGGTAATTCATATCAATCTGATTACCGCGCTTCTGGGTGCAGAGCGTAATGACGGCGCCGACGTATTCTTGAGGCATGTAAAGATTGACCGTTACTATCGGCTCGCGGATTTCTTCAATTTTCGAAGGGTCCGGCATTTTGGAAGGATTATCGACGATCAATACTACGCCATCCCGCATGACCACTTCATAAATTACGGTTGGTGCAGTCGTGATCAAATCCATATCAAATTCGCGCTCCAGGCGTTCCTGCACGATTTCCATATGCAGCAACCCCAAAAAGCCACAACGAAAACCGAAACCCAGTGCTTGCGATACTTCTGGCTCATATTGAAGCGCAGCATCGTTAAGCTTTAGTTTTTCAAGTGAATCCCTCAGAGCATCGTACTGATTTGCTTCAACCGGGAACAGCCCGGCAAATACTTGTGGTTGAGCTTCCTTAAAACCTGGAAGCGCTGCACTAGCCGGTCGTGCCGCAAGCGTCACGGTGTCACCGACTTTGGCGGCTTTTAGCTCCTTGATACCGGCAATAATAAAGCCGACCTGCCCAGCGGTGAGGCAATCGCGCGAAAGCGATTTTGGAGAAAACACGCCAACGCTCTCGGTTAAGTGCTGGGTACCGCTTGCCATAAGCAGGATTTTTTCCTTTGGGCGCAACGTACCGTTCATCACACGAACCAGCATCACCACGCCGACATAGTTATCAAACCAAGAGTCGACAATTAATGCTTGTAAGGGTGCCGTGACGTCGCCTTTTGGCGGCGGCACTTTAATGATCAATGACTCCAGCACATCTTGTACGCCAAGCCCTGTTTTTGCCGAGCAATGAACCGCTTCCGACGCATCGATACCAATGACTTCCTCGATCTCGGCAATTGCGTTGGCCGGGTCGGCAGAAGGCAGATCGATTTTGTTTAATACAGGCACCACCTCTACGCCCAAATCTAGCGCTGTATAGCAGTTAGCAACCGTCTGCGCTTCGACACCTTGCGATGCATCCACTACCAGCAGCGCACCTTCGCAAGCAGAGAGCGACCGGCTGACCTCGTAGCTAAAATCAACGTGGCCAGGCGTATCGATCAAATTTAGGTTGTATATCTGACCATCGCGAGCTTTATAGGTTAGTGCTGCCGTCTGCGCCTTGATTGTGATGCCGCGCTCGCGTTCGATGTCCATCGAGTCCAGCACCTGTGCCTCCATCTCGCGATCTGACAAGCCGCCGCACAGTTGAATAATACGGTCGGCCAAAGTCGACTTACCGTGGTCAATGTGGGCAATGATAGAAAAATTACGGATGTTATTCATCGAGTCAAAAGCATGTCGGTCGCGGCACTTGCAAAAAAGGCGCTTGTACAGGAGCATTTCCCGGATAAGCGCCCTGGCGAAGAAGGGAATTGGGTCGCGGTATTTTAACGGATTTCAAAGGGGATAGCCCGCACATTGTGCCAGGCTGCAATCCATTGCGCCATGCAGAGTTAATGCGAGGCCGTACCGCAAGCGATGCTTAGTACTGCACGTACCACCTGCTCATCCAAAAAATAGTGGCATAACATGGCGCCGGGGCTAGCAGATGTGCCTTTCACAAGAACAGGCACCAGATCATCATAAATCGCTATAAGTTGTGGATCGCTATCAACGTCGACTATATCCAGCTGAAAATCAAATTCGGTCTTTAACGCAGACAGTGCAGTTAGCATATCGTCACACAGATGACAATAGCTCCGGGAATACAAAACAAACGAGTTCACGCTACTACGCATGCCAGGTATATGTGCTGCAATTCATCCTGCAACTACTGTCCACTCGGGCGTATCGGCACAAACTGTGACGACTCTCCACGACGCACCAAGATTACGGCAACTTTTTTTGGCTCCAATTTTGCGACAAGCGCATTGAATTGCCGGGCGTCTTTAATATCAGTGTTGTTAAGCCGAAGAATGACATCGCCGGCCCTGAATCCAGCACGCGCACCTGCGCCTTCTGCAGCCTCCACCACAACACCGCTCTCTATTTTCAATTCACGGCGCTGGGCTTCGGAAATATCTGCTACAGCGAGGCCTACGGCATTGACCGCCATATCAGGTTTAGCTTTTTTCTCGTCTCGCTTTGCAACTTTAGGTGGTTCAAGCTCAGTAACAGTCAATGGAAGATCGCGGCTGGCGCCCTTGCGCCAAACCGAAACCGTCGACCGTGTCCCGGGTTTCACGTTGCCAACCAATCGCGGAAGATCGCTCGATTTTTCGATCGGAACACCGTTAAATTTTAAAATAATATCGCCTGCTTCAATGCCACCTTTTTCTGCTGGCCCGCCTGGCTCTACCCGTGACACCAAAGCTCCTTGAGTGCGTGCCAAGCCTAGCGATTCTGCTACGTCTTTCGTCACTTCACCGATTTGAACGCCGATACGTCCACGTGTGACCCGCCCTGTCGCTTTTAATTGCTCAAACACGCGCATGGCTTCATCGATTGGGACCGCAAAAGAAATCCCCATATAACCGCCGGAGCGGCTGTAAATTTGTGAGTTGATGCCGATAACTTCGCCACGCATGTTAATGAGTGGACCACCCGAATTGCCGGGATTAACCGCCACGTCGGTTTGAATCAGTGGTAAATAGTCGCCCGTATCGCGGGCTTTCGCAGATACGATACCCGCCGTAACGGTGTTATCCAATCCGAAAGGTGAACCAATTGCAATTACCCATTCGCCAACGCGAACCTTGTTTGAATCTCCAATTGATAAGCGTGGAAGGTTTGTGCCCTCAAGCTTGACCAAGGCCACATCCGATCGTTTGTCGGTGCCAATAATTTTTGCCTTGAATTCACGCTTATCAGTCAGCGTTACATATACTTCATCTGCGCCGTCGACGACATGAGCATTCGTCAACACGTATCCGTCTGCAGAAATAATAAAGCCGGAGCCTACACCCCTGGGCACTTCTTCATCAGCCTGTGGAACCTGCTTGCGCCCACGTGGCCCGTTGGGCTGCGGTGCCTGAGGCATAGGAACGCCGAAAAAACGCTTAAAAAATTCCTGCATTTCTTCATCTTCCGGCCCACCTGGCGCACCTTGACTCGGTTTCGCTTTTTCGGTTGTACGGATGTTGACCACGGCAGAACCGGTGCGCTCAACTAAATCCGTAAAATCGGGCAGCCCGGCTACAGACGCAGCGTGTACCGCTGTAACAGCAGACAGCAGCGCTGGCACAAAAAAGAGGCCTGCAACGCTTAAAAGGAAAGTTGAAGCCTTACTTCTAGCAAACATAGTTGATTTCATAAACACGCCTGGCATGAACTATCTGGATATATATTCAATCGAACTGGCAACCTGGTTGATCGCAGCTGCAGGCACTTCGCCAACAATGGTAAGCCAAAATTCACCCTGGCGTTTTCCCAACATGTTTAATGCGCCTTGCCGAAAAACGCCTTGAGATTGACCTTTTAAAACTGGTTCGATAAAGATCGAAATTGCCGCGAGACCATCTGAATACACAATCTGCATGACATCGCGTTGCGAGGCAACGACGGCGCCACCGACCATGCCGTTACCGGAAGCCGGACCTGCGTCGGAAATTGTGCGTTTCATTTCGCGAATTTTTTTAAAGCCAGGCGGTATAGATTTGACAGTCCAGCCTGTCACTGCCACCGAATTCATTGCAACGTGTTCAGTACGCCAGGCCTGCGTATCGGCATAACTGGTCTGCGCTTTCGCTGGTTCAATATTGCCAATAACAAGCTGCGTGAAGGCAATCTGCTCAACAACCTCATTACGCTCATTAATCGTCTGCGCCCTTAACAACAAACTAGTGGATTTTTCAGCCCAAAGTTTATAACCGTAGCGCAGGTTATCTTTTGGCTCCAACACCAGCACTTGACTGTCGAACCCGGCTACTCTGCCAATTTCGCCTTTGCGGATCCAATAATGTGTGGATAGAGACCCCGAACCTGCTGGCACAATCGCAGGAAAAACGTCCTGGGTAATGCGCTTCTCGACCAAAAGCAGTTTGATTTCTGGCAAATACGAAACGATTTCATCACCGCGACGAATATATTCGCGCGGCTTTCCGTCAAGAATTTCAAATTTTTCGCTTTCAGTCTTCCCGTCAAAAAGATGGGTAATGCGTGACGTACGGATCTGGTTCGCCTGCTGGAACACGAATGTCCCGGTGTAATTGAGCGTCTGCGCCGCTTTATGAATGTTCTGGAGCAGAATTTGCGCATCCAAGTCATTCGTGGAGCGCGCAGCCGCAATAGCGCAGGCAAATAACCCGAAGCCGGCAAAAGCGCCAACGATAACCTTACGCATTACCATTGCTGGTCGCATCACCGGCACCACGCTCAGTCGTTCTCCGAACTGGCAAAACGAGCATAGTGGGCGGTTGTATAGATTGACGGCGAAAAGCGCTGGTGGGCCAACAGGTAATGATCAAACTGCGCATTTTGCATTGCGAGCGTTGTCGAAGGTAGTTGTACTACCGCTGGTATGGTATTCGGTGCCGAAGTCGAATTGTTTGACGCATTAAGCATTTCGAGCCCGATAGGTAGCGCAAATATGGCGGTCGCTGCAACAGCCAGACCCGGGACTGTGACACGGTGCATCCAACCAGGGCGCTGCTCATCTGAGGCAGACATTGTTAATAAAGGATCAACAAAACCTGTTTCGGATTTTAAATGAGCCGGTTCATCTTTGAGTTGTGCTGCCAACTGCCTGGAAAAATTAATGCTCGGTTCATGCCCGGCATCATTTGATCGCAGGTGTTCGCCAATGGTGTGATAGTCACGCCAGGTTCTTAAAACCAGGGGATCTTGAAAAGATTTCATCAACGGTTCGTGCAACCGAAGCGCCAATTCGCCATCAGCAAATGCTGAAATCTGATCATCTACCTTGCAAGTTTTGTGCATTATCGCCCCAAAAATCGTATGAACTGCCAATTCGTCAACCACCAAAAATCTCATTTACAAACTTATTACCATCGCTCACTAGCTACCATCGCTTATCTAACGCTGTGCCGAGAAGAGGTCGCAATTTATCGGCGATCGCTTCGCGCGCCCGAAAAATACGGCTACGGACAGTTCCGATTGGACACCCCATTACTTCGGAAATTTCTTCATAACTCAAACCTTCAATTTCTCGTAGAACGATCGCCGTTCTTAATTCTTCAGGCAAAGCCTCCATCGCGACATTTACAGTTTGCGCTATCTGCTTGGTCGCAAGCATTGATTCGGGCGTGTTGATATCTCTTAGTCGGTCACCGTCGTCAAAAGTTTCTGCTTCCTCTACATCCGCCTCAGTGGAGGTCGGTGCCCGCCTACCTTGCGTAACCAAATAGTTTTTTGCTGTATTAATACCAATACGATAAAGCCAAGTGTAAAAAGCGGCATCACCACGAAACTGCGGTAAAGCACGGTAAGCTTTAATAAACGCCTCTTGCACAACATCCTCTGCTTCCGCCTGATTGCGCAAAAGACGCGACACGAGGCGCATCAGCTTGCGCTGGTATTTTGTTACCAACAATTCGAATGCTTGTTTATCGCCGCGTTGGACTCGTTCGACAAGCACTTGGTCGATATCACGTTCAGTCGTCACGCGGCACGTCCATGATTTTCAGCAACTATATTACATTGCGAACAGTTGACCTTCAGAAATAAAGGAAGTTCACTACCTAGCGTTGCGAAATATCTCAAGCTTTCTCACCTTCAATACGCGCGTTGTGAGCCGTAATCCAGTTGCACGCAACAGATAGTGCCCGAAAGCTCGCTGTTGAGATGTTATCCGGTAAAACTCTGACTACACAAACCGCGCCGCATTCAGCGCGCAAATTGAGGATCATCATCCAGGACCATAGCGTTGAGGTAGGTAGCAAATTGTAGGATCGACGCACCGCCGGACTGAACCCGAATTTAGGGTGATCTGTAGACAACCTTTCGGCAAGGCTAATTAATCCATTGGCTGAAATATTAATGTCCCAGGCCGGCTCACCCTTAAAAATATTCTGGGTCACCGATAATGCCACGCCTATACAGCTGAGCATGAGGATCATCCGTATGTTTTGCGAGAGATTGCCGAACATGCCCCCACCAGCGGCGATGCCAATAAACATGCACCCTATGCACATCATTAACGTCAGCACCTGAAGAGCACGTGAGGGCTTTAGCAACACCGAAACCGCAATGGACATTACCGAAATAGATACGGCAAAATCAGAACTTTTTAAAGACAAGCGTGCCGTTCGTGCCGCCAAAACCGAACGAGTTTTTTATTGCAATTGTAATTGGCATCTTGCGTGCGGTATTAGCGCAATAATCCAGGTCACATTCAGGATCTTGATTAAATATGTTGATGGTTGGCGGCGAAAGCTGATTTTTTAGTGCCAATACGGTAAAAACCGATTCAAGTCCACCGGCCCCACCCAGCAGGTGACCAGTCATCGATTTTGTGGAGTTGACCACGACTTTATAAGCGTGCTCACCCAGTGTACGTTTAATCGCGATAGTTTCGGCCATGTCACCCAGCGGTGTCGAGGTGCCGTGCGCGTTGACATAATCAACCTGATCAAAGTTTATGCCCGCATTGTCAAGTGCTGAAATCATGCAGCGCCGTGCGCCCTCGCCGTTTTCCAAAGGCGCAGTCATATGGTGCGCATCTGCGCTCATGCCAAACCCTAGCAACTCAGCATAAATGTTTGCACCGCGAGCCTTCGCATGCTCATATTCTTCTAACACCATGACACCAGCGCCCTCGCCGAGAACAAAACCATCCCGATCACGATCCCAAGGGCGCGAAGCAGTTGCAGGGTCATCATTACGTGTCGATAAGGCCCTTGCTGATGCAAAGCCACCAAGCCCTAGCGGAGAGATCGTGGATTCAGCACCACCTGCAATCATTACATCGGCATCACCGTATTCAATCAGGCGCCCAGCAGCGCCGATGCAATGCAAGCCGGTAGTGCACGCAGTCACAATTGCAAGATTCGGGCCTTGCAAACCATATTTGATGGAAAGGTGCCCCGAAATCATGTTGATGATGGACGCCGGCACAAAAAATGGACTGACACGACGCGGGCCACGTGCTACCAGCTCTGCATGCGTATCTTCAATGAGAGGCAAACCCCCAATACCAGAACCGACAATTACGCCAATACGCGTCGCATTTTTTTCGGTTACTGCAAGACCGCAATCCTGCATTGCCTGCATTCCGGCCGCCATTCCGTAATGGATAAACACATCCATATGCCGCGCTTCCTTGGCAGGAATGTAGTCCTCGATCCTAAACCCTTTAACCTCGCCAGCAATAGTTGTGCTAAACAATGCAGCGTCAAATTTGGTGATTGTCGCTATGCCGGAGCGGCCCTCAACAACCGCATCCCAAGCTTGTGAAAGCGTGTTGCCGACAGGCGAAACACATCCCAGGCCCGTGATGACGACGCGGCGTTGACGTGAGCGACTCAAACCATTCTCCTAAGATTAATACCCGCGAAATGCGGTATTACACTTTGACGTGGGCTTTGGCGTAGTCAATTGCTTGCTGAACCGTTGTGATTTTTTCGGCTTGCTCATCCGGGATTTCCATTTCAAATTCATCTTCGAGAGCCATGACCAGTTCAACGGTATCAAGGGAATCCGCACCGAGGTCGTCAACGAACGAGGATTCGATTTTGATATCTGCTTCGGCAACACCCAGTTGCTCGGCGACTATTTTTTTAACGCGCTGTTCAATATCGGACATAGTAGAACTCCAGTGTGGTTACGGAAAGTGCGCGCATTTTATCAGGTTTGCGCAACAAAAATTAAGCTTTGCCTTTTGATTTTTGCAACGCCGATATCTTGGGTTAAACCACTTAGCTCATGTACATGCCGCCATTGACGTGTAAGGTGCTACCGGTAACATAACTGGCTTGAGGCGACGCCAAAAAACACGCCGCCGCAGCGACTTCCTCAGGCAACCCGAGACGGCCCATCGGAATTTGTTGAAGCAACGATGCAACGCTCTGCTCATTCAAACCTTTGGTCATATCGGTATCGATAAAGCCTGGCGCAATGCAATTGACCGTAATGTTGCGGCTACCTATCTCGCGAGCCAGAGCCCGACTCATGCCGGCCACACCCGCTTTCGCTGCGGCGTAATTCATCTGCCCTGCATTGCCGGATGAGCCAACGACCGAGGTAATATTAATAATGCGGCCATATCTGGCCTTGACCATGGGCCGCAGAACTGCACGGCACAGACGGGCGACTGCTGTAAGGTTTGTTGCGATGACGGCATCCCACTCTTGATCCTTCATTCGCATTGCCAATTGATCTTGTGTGATGCCGGCATTATTAACAAGCACTGACACCGCGCCATATTTTTTTTGAATCTCCTCTATTGTTTCCACGCATGCAACCGCATTATTTACGTCGAGCACAAATCCCATGCCAGCTTGCGGGTTGATTGCCTGCAGATACTCGGTAATGGATGCGGCGCCGGTTTGCGACGTTGCCGTCCCTAACACGGTTGCACCCTGTAATGCCAGGTGTTCGGCAATCGCCCGACCAATACCACGCGAGGCACCGGTCACCAACGCGATCTGCTGTTGAAGCATAGATGTTTGAACAGTCATGTTAGTAATTCCATAATTTTTATAATGGATTCAGGCGTTGCAATTGCGTCGCTGATTAAGTTTGGGTTGATACGCTTCGTGAGCCCGGTTAGCACTTTGCCAGGGCCACATTCTATTACGTGAGTAATCCCTTGATCAGCGATAGCATTCACAGTCTCAACCCAGCGCACTGGGCTAGCTGCCTGTCTGCACAATGCATCTCTAATGCTGGCGGCATCACTTGCAAGCGCAACGTCGACGTTGTCGATCAGCGCAATTTTTGGTGTGGAAAATTCGATGTTGGTCAGATAACCGCGTAGTTCCTGAGCAGCTGGCAAAAGCAGGCTTGAGTGAAACGGCGCTGAGACCGCGAGCGGCAAAGCGCGCTTTGCACCCTTTGCCAAAGCCAGGGCACAAGCACGTTCAACCGCATCAGCATGCCCGGCTATCACCACTTGCATGGGGGCATTGTAGTTGACCGCCTCAACTACTTGGCCGCGCGCTGCTTCACTACACGCCTGGCGCACATCTGCATCGGCAAGCCCTAAAATTGCGGCCATACCACCCTGACCCACCGGCACCGCACGCTGCATCGCCTCGGCACGAAAACGTACCAACTGCAATGCATCGTCAAACGCCAAGGCGCCAGCAGCGACCAGCGCCGAATATTCACCTAAGCTATGACCAGCGACCACCGCCGGCATCGCGCCACCTGCGGCACGCCAGGCGCGGTAAAACGCTACGCCGGCCGTTAGCATTACTGGCTGGGTATTTTTAGTTAGATCCAACATTTCCTTGGGCCCCTGCGAAACCATACGGGCCAGATCGAAACCCAGCACATCAGACGCCTGCGCAACGGTTTCGCGAACGGCAAGGTTTTCGGAGAATGCATCGAGCATGCCAAGCGATTGCGAGCCTTGGCCTGGAAATACAAAAGCAAATGACATCATAAGATTAGATCAGAAAATCTAGAAAATCTAGAAAATTTTAAACACAAAAAATTACGTGGCCTTAGTGGCTGGCGTGGCTTAAGTAGCTTGCGGGCGCTACATGCGCACCAATGCCGCACCCCAGGTGAATCCTCCGCCTACACCTTCCATCAACACATTGTCACCAGGGCGGATACGTCCGTCCCGCACTGCATGATCCAGTGCCAGCGGTATGGAAGCCGCCGATGTATTGCCATGCTCGTTGACCGTGACGACCATTTTCTCCAGGACAACGCCAAGCTTTCGGGCAGTGCTTTGCATGATGCGGATGTTTGCCTGGTGCGGCACTAGCCAATCGATTTGCGAGGCGTCCATGTCGGCCAGGGCTAGTACTTCAATAGCCACCTTTTCCAATACAGAGACTGCAAGCTTAAAGACCGCAGGGCCATCCATATAAAGGAATGCACTACCAGCTAAAGCACCGCTTCGGATATTGCCTGGTACGCAAAGGATATTGGCATGACGGCCGTCTGCATGCAGCTTGGTCGCCAGCATGCCAGGCGCAACGCTAGCTGTTAATACTACTGCACCGGCACCATCGCCAAAGAGCACACAAGTGGTGCGGTCATTAAAATCCAGAATACGAGAAAATACCTCAGCGCCAATTACCAAAGCATTTTTATGCGCGCCGGACTTAATAAAACTGTCGGCAACAGCGAGGCCATAAACGAAGCCGCTACACACTGCCTGAACGTCCATGGCTGCGCCATCATTTGTAATACCAAGTTTTTGCTGCACGATGCAAGCAGTGCTGGGAAAGCCGCCCGCATGATCGGCGGTGGAGGTTGCAACAATAATTAGGTCAATGTCATTGGCGGCGATGCCGGCAGCTGCTAATGCATGCTGCGCAGCTTCAACGGCCAAATCGCTCGCCAGAACGTCTGGCGCTGCATAATGACGGGCCGCAATGCCGCTTCGCGATTGGATCCATTCATCAGAGGTGTCGATGCCATTTAACGCAAGGCGTTGCGCAAGCTCGTCATTCGTAACACGAAGCGGCGGGAGGGCACTGCCGGTACCGACGATTTTGCTGTACGACATCATGCAATTTCTTGGCGGGTTAGCGCCGTTGAAGAAGGACCGCTGGTGATGGGAATGGAACCGGGAACAGAATCAAGAATAGAACCGGCCGAGCCATTGACGATATTTGCCGGCATGAGTGCGGCAATGCTTGTTGAAATTTGGGCCAGCACATTATTTTTCGCAGCGTCATGTGCGCGCTTGATTGCCCACTCATATCCATATGCATCAGCGCTACCATGACTTTTAAATACAAGCCCGCGTAGCCCAAGCAAACTGGCGCCGTTGTAGCGCGACGGATTCATGCGACGAGAGAATGCCTTGATCGCACTTTGTGCTATCAAGGCCCCAAGCATACTCAATGGCGTGCGCTTGAGCTCTGCAGTGAGTGCATTCTTTACAAAACGCCCTAGCCCTTCAGATGCTTTTAATACAACATTACCAACGAAACCATCACACACGACAATATCGGTAGTTCCCTCAAAAATGTCGTTGCCTTCAACATTGCCGTAAAAATTGAGAATGCCTTTTTCATGATCAGCGCGTAGCAGTTCGGCTGTCTGTTTTACCAAATCGTTGCCTTTGCTATCTTCCTCACCGATATTGAGCAAACCAACCGTCGGACGCAGTTTTCCTTCCACGGCAGTGACCAGTGCCGAGCCCATTAATGCGAATTGATGTAGATGATGCGGACTACAGTCTACGTTCGCCCCAAGATCGAGCATATACGTCGGGCCATCTTTTTGGTTGGGTATCAAGGTACAAATAGCGGGGCGGTCGACCCCAGGCATTGTTTTCAAAATGTAGCGCGACACCGCCATCAATGCCGCAGTGTTGCCTGCTGACACGCAGGCATCCGCACTACCGTTTTGCACCAAGTTAATTGCCACTCGCATCGACGAATCTTTCTTACGTCGCAATGCTATTTCCAACGAATCATCCATCTTAACCACTTCCGTGGCATTGATAATGGAGAGCCTGGGATGCGCAACATGTTTCAGCCGACGAAGTTCTGCGGTGATAACGTCGATTTGCCCAACCAAAATGAGCTCAACGACGGGCTCGTGCGCGACGAATGCAATAGCTGCAGGAATCGTTACAGCGGGGCCAAGGTCACCGCCCATGCAATCTATGGAAATTTTTAATGTCATTGTTTTGATTCGAAGCCCTTTTTATTGCTCATTATGAGCCAATCGGGGTGATTCAAAATGACGCAGAAAGCATAAAAAACATGCGCAAAAAAACGGCGCGGAAGAAAACATCGTCGCGCCGTCGCTTCTTTATTGCAACCAACTACTTATTCGTCGCTTTTCGTCTTTAATACTTTACGCCCGCGATAATAACCGCTAGGGCTGATATGGTGCCGCAGGTGCGTTTCGCCAGTTGTTGGCTCAACTGCAAGCTGAGGCGCCTCCAGAAAATCGTGGGCGCGATGCATACCACGCTTTGAAGGGGATTTCTTATTTTGCTGAACAGCCATCATTACTCCTAACCAAAAGTTCTAAAATTTTAACACGTCAAATGGTGCCCACGAATGCAAATTGACGTAGCAATCTAAACACTCACCAGCCTTGCACCCAACAATCTGTTGATTCAATGCCCAAACTTTTTCAACGCAGCAAACGGCGAAAGTTTTTTTGTTGCAATTTCTGATTGCGATGCTGCCTCGCCACTAGGACATCGATCGTGCTTGGGCGCTTGTGGCATTGACAATAATGCCTCATCCTCAATTAACTGAACCAAATCAACGACGGAGGCAACCGCAATTACGTCCAGCGAATCATCGTCAAACATTGCTTCCATCTGATCCGCCTGCAATTCGTTGCGCGCCAAAAGCAATGTAGCATTTGACGCAATTGCGCAAATGTAAGGCTGAAGGCACCGCTGACAAGTGACACAAACCTCACCAGTAATAGCCAACAACAACTGAGGATATCCACCGCTATGCATTCCTCCGCCAACCCTCCAGCGCAGCAAGCCCGATGTGTCCACACATTCCTTAGCTAACCGTGGCAACTGAGATACTGCAAACTCACCATCACGTTGTTCACCGAGGCGACTGAAGTCAAACGGATTAATTTCGACAGCAACCATGACTAGCAAATCCGGAAAACCTGCGATAATAACAGAGTTTTTCACCCTATTAGCATTGCCTTAACAGAAATGCTGTCGCCACATTCTAACTCAGCCAACCCTCGATTAATTTTAGCTTCCAGTTCGATTTATCGCCAGGCACTGCTTTCGCGCCTCCGCTTGCCATTCCAGGTTGTGATACCAGAAATAGAGGAATGTGCATATCCGCAAGAAGCGCCGGTTGCTACTGCAAAACGTCTCGCTTCTGAAAAAGCCCGCGTCGTTGCACACGGCCAGTCTAATTGTCTTGTGATTGGCTCGGATCAGGTTGCTGTTTTAGACGGTGTCCACATTGGAAAACCTGGCTCACATGAAAAAGCTTTTGTGCAATTGCAACAGATGCGTGGGCAAACGGTGATCTTTTACACTGCAGTAAGCTTGTGTGACAACAGGGCGACGACTACCGAGCCGGGCTTGATAGAACAACTAGCGGTTGTTGAAACCGTTGTGACATTCCGCAATCTGCCGGACGCCGAACTTGATGCATATCTGCGCATCGAGCAACCCTATGACTGTGCTGGCAGCGCAAAAAATGAAGGATTGGGTATTGCGTTAATTCAATCTTGCCAATCCAATGATCCAACCGCACTCACCGGTTTACCGATGATTGCTTTATGCAACATGCTACGCAAATCTGGCGTCATGTTTTTTATGTCTGGCGACTCTTTTATATCTAGCGACTCATGACCGGCACGCTTTATCTAATTCCCAATACTTTAGGCGTGTGCGAACCAGTGCTGCCGGATGCCTTGAGCCATGTTATTCCGCGCGATGTCCAACGGCTCACTGCAACGCTTTCAGTATTTGTTGCGGAAAACGCGAAGAGCACACGCGCTTTTCTTAAACTTGTTGCGATGAAGCATCCTTTATCGCTGCCATTGCAGGAAATTCGTATCGATGAATTAAACGTCAATACGCCCGAAAAAATGTTGCCTGGATTATTGGCGCCATTGTTGAATGGCCAAGATGTTGGACTGATTTCAGACGCGGGTGTACCTGCAGTGGCCGACCCTGGTGCTACGCTTGTGCGTCTAGCGCATCAGCATGGCATCAAAGTCACCCCAATGGTAGGGCCATCGTCATTACTGTTGGCAGTAATGGCCAGTGGCCTTAATGGGCAGAGTTTTGCTTTTAACGGTTATTTACCCGTAGATGCAGCATTGCGTTGCAAACGTGTACGTGAGTTAGAACTACGCTCCGGGCAAGAGCGGCAAACACAGATTTTTATCGAGACGCCCTACCGCAATCAAGCCATGCTTGATACCTTGGCCGCTCAGTGCAAATCTGATACTTTGATATGTGTGGCAACAGACTTAACCCTGCCTACAGAATCAATTAAAACATTGACGGCATCCCACTGGAAAAAGACGCTGGCGGCTAAACAGGGGCCAGATTTACAACGCCGGCCCTCAGTCTTTCTTTTGCTATCAACCTTATAAAGCAATGACAGGCATCACCGTAATTTTAGCTTGTCATCTTGCATGGCTGTGCTAAGTACGCCACTGCCAATAGCAGCGCCGAATTTTTTCAATACTCGTTCAGACAACCCTTCCTGCTGGGTGTAATCGATCAAATCATCGGTCTTGAATTCGGACCTGGCAACACCGCTGACAGTGCCAAAGCCATCTGCCAGCCCTAATTCCACCGCTTTAGCGCCCGTCCAAAAAAGGCCACTGAACATATCAGGCGTTTCTTTCAAACGCGCACCGCGCCCTTGCCGGACAACAGAAATAAACTGCTGGTGAATTTCATTAAGCATGCTTTGCGCATAGAGTTTTTGTTTGTCGGTTTGAGGGCTGAATGGATCGAGAAACCCTTTATTTTCTCCAGCGGTGAGCAGACGTCGCTCGACGCCGATTTTGTCCATTAATCCGTTGAAGCCAAAACCATCTATTAGCACACCGATTGAGCCAACAATGCTTGCCTTGTTGACAAAAATTTTATCGGCTCCGGCAGCGATATAGTAACCGCCCGATGCGCACATTTCATCTACTACAACATGTAGCGGCTTTTTGGGAAATGCCTTGCGCAGTCGCTGCATTTCGTCGTTAATCATGCCAGCCTGAACTGGGCTGCCGCCAGGACTGTTGATGCGCAAAATAATTCCTACCGTGTTGGCATCGGCATAAGCGCGATTTAACGCAGGAATGACTGAATCGGCGGCACCACTGCCGCCGCCGGATTCAATGACGCCATCAATTTCGATTAATGCGGTATGGGCACCAATGGACTCCAGGTCTGCCTCGCTGTAACCAAGCGCCATCCAAAATCCTACGCAAATTACCGCAACGGTAACGAGCTTAAAAAAATTACCCCACCTGCGCCGCGAGCGTTGCTCTTTCAATGTAGAAAAAACGAGTTTCTCTATCACTTCCCGCTGCCATTCATCATTTCTTGACGATCCTACCGGGATTGGGTGAGAAGGCACGCTTGGCGGTGTCTCTGACTGATTCATTATATAAATGGTCTTTGGTTAAGTAATTAATCGGAAACAATTATCGAAAAATACGCCTGTTACAGTGCAGGTTATGCGTATTCGTTCAACCACGCGTGCAATAATTTGACTGAACGCGCGCAGAACAGCGGCGCCAGGGCCGTCAATTCAGCCGCAGGATGGGCGCCATAATCGACTGCGACGCCAGCAGCGCCCGCGTTAATTGCCATTTGAAGATCATGTGTGGTGTCACCCACCATCAGAGTTCGTTTCATGTCCTGCCCCAGTTCTCTTGTCAACTCCTGCAACATTGCCGGATGCGGCTTTGAAAATGTCTCATCAGCGCAGCGCGTGGCATCAAATGCCGAAAGCAGATGTGCGGCATGCATGGCACGGTTGAGCCCAACCCGGCTTTTACCGGTGGCCACTGCCAGAAAATATCCTTGTTGCGCCAGATCTTCCAACATCGGCGCTACGCCGTCGAATAAGGTCAGCTCTTGAGCCCGCCCGAGATAGTGGTGTTGATATCGTTCGACCATACGCGGGTAATGAACAGGGTCAAGATCAGGAACCGCTGCATGCATCGCATCCTGGAGGCTCAAGCCGATGACGTGGAAAGCGGCCTTATCACCGGGCACAGGCAAGCCTAGATCGCGAGCCGCTGCCTGGATGCATTTGACGATTGCCGACGTGCTATCCATCAAAGTGCCATCCCAATCGAAAACGATTAAGTCAAAATGCTTTCTAGCCATGTGTTGCGGTAGTAGTCACTACCGGCCCTTTCTTTGTAGTAGAAATGATATTTTTTAGTTGATGACAGGCTCGGTGAGACTTTGTAAAAAGCGCTCGCATTGCGCTGGTAGTTTCGCAGCAATCGTCAGTGTTTGAGCCGTCTCCGGATGCATAAATGAAATTTGGTGAGCATGCAAAAACATGCGTTTAAACGCTACACGACCATCTTCGGCTTTAAGCAAACGTCGATTCAAGGCAAAGTCGCCGTATTTGTCATCGCCTGCAATGGCAAAGCCGCTCGAAGCAAGATGGACACGAATCTGGTGTGTGCGCCCGGTTTTTAGTTCAGCTTCGAGTAACGCAAATGCGCCATATCGTTTGATCAAGCTAAATACAGTATGGGAAGCCATACCGTCGGACTGGACCCGCACGCGCCGCTCGCCGTCGGCGGCGGTATATTTGTGCAACGCCAGTCTTACATGTTGGCGCGCGTTTTGCCATGCACCGTGTACCAGCACCAGGTAGCGCTTATCGGTCAGGCCGTCGCGCATTTGCTCATGCAACGCAGTCAACGCAGAACGTTTTTTTGCAAGCAACAGCACGCCGGAGGTATCGCGGTCAAGACGATGTATCAACTCTAAAAAGCTGGCGTCTGGGCGAGAAGCACGCAATTGTTCAATCACGCCATAACTTACACCGGAGCCGCCATGTACCGCCACGCCCGCCGGTTTATTAATCACCAGGAGATGCTTGTCTTCAAACAAAATCTCGAACTCCGCGCCTGGGGCCGTTGACTCTGCTTTTTCGGCAGTGCGTATCGGCGGGATGCGCACGACATCGCCGGTCTGCAAACGGTAGGTTTGATCGATGCGGCCTTTGTTGACACGCACCTCGCCCGAACGCAAAACCCTGTAAAGATGGCTTTTTGGAACCCCTTTACAAATACGCACAAGAAAATTATCGATTCTTTGGCCGGACTCGTCCTCGGAAATAGTGACGAGGCGGACTTGGGGCGATGTCGACGACAGGTTAAAAGGTTGTAGGCTTTGCACCTCCCTATCAGAATATCTCGCTAAGTCCTTCATTTTGAATATATAATTGTTTCGCAGTGGTTACAAAACCGCTGCTGGTGTGAGAATTAAAAAAATACATTCTACACAGGGGCGTCTCCATCAGCCTCGCCGAATTGCAAATTGGATGGAAAAGATGTGTATGCACTATCCCTGCGCGCGTCAAGGTCGCACCGTTGATGTCATCGGACAGCGTGCTTGGGTGATGGGCCTGATGCTTTGGAATACAAGAATACAGCTGGTAACGACGCTTTTTCGTCGGTGCTGTCCGCCACCGCAATTCCCTTCCCATGCGCCTTGTCCTCGCGTACATCCCTATTTACTCGCTGCATTGGCAATCCAGCAGCTTTCACCTAAACCGGATGCCGTCTGAAAACGTCGACCATGACCGCAGAGCACCCCTGGCAAATTGCCGTGGCTGCTTGCCTGTCAACGTTGTCTGTTTATGATGACTCTTCCCGTTTATGTGAAATGCCAATGGCTTGCATTGCAGCACTCAAGATGGCTTAAAAGCCACGGAGCAATCAAATGAAACGCATGTTGTTTAATGCGACGCAGCAAGAAGAACTGCGCGTTGCCATCGTTGATGGTCAAAAGTTGATCGACATCGATATTGAAACCACCGGGCGCGAGCAGCGCAAATCCAATATTTACCAAGGCGTTATTACCCGTATTGAGCCATCGCTGGAAGCCTGTTTTGTCAGCTACGGCGAAGAACGACACGGCTTTCTGCCGTTCAAAGAAGTTGCACGTACTTATTTCAAGGAAGGCACCGATGCGCGCACTGCTTCCATCAAGGAGGCATTGCGCGAGGGCCAGGAGATCATGGTCCAGGTGGAAAAGGAAGAGCGCGGTAATAAAGGCGCTGCCCTGACCTCTTTTGTATCGCTAGCGGGGCGCTATTTGGTGCTGATGCCTAATAATCCACGCGGTGGTGGCGTATCACGCCGGGTTGAGGGAGAAGACCGGCAGGAACTGCGCGAAACGATGGACAAGCTTGATCTGCCGGCCGGCATGTCGGTGATTGCCCGCACGGCAGGCATCGGCCGCAATGTTGATGAATTACAGTGGGATCTTAACTATTTGATGCAATTGTGGCGTGCAATTGAAGGGGCCGGCTCGTCGGCATCTGGCGCCTTTCTGATTTATCAAGAATCCTCACTAGTTATCCGCGCTATTCGTGACTACTTCCAGCCGGATATCGGCGAAATACTGATTGATACCGACGATATTTTTGAGCAAGCGCAGCAATTCATGAGCCATGTGATGCCGGATATGGCGCATCGGGTAAAACGCTATCAGGATGACGTGCCGTTGTTCTCACGATTCCAAATTGAACACCAGATTGAAACTGCTTACTCACGGACCGTTCCATTGCCTTCTGGCGGAGCAATCGTTATCGATCATACCGAGGCATTGGTGTCGGTCGATGTCAATTCGGCGCGAGCAACCCGTGGTAGCGACATTGAAGCGACAGCTTTCAATACTAATTGCGAGGCGGCTGAGGAAGTGGCACGGCAGCTTCGTCTGCGCGATCTGGGTGGCTTGATCGTCATCGATTTTATTGATATGGAAAATGCCAAGAACCAGCGTGAAGTTGAAACGCGGTTAAAGGATGCGCTGCACTACGATCGAGCGCGCGTCCAAATGGGCAAAATTTCGCGCTTCGGGTTGATGGAGCTGTCGCGCCAGCGCCTACGTCCTTCGTTGTCGGAAGGCAGCCACGTCACCTGCCCTCGTTGCAACGGCACTGGCCATATTCGCGACACCGAATCCTCCGCATTGCAGGTACTGCGGATTATTCAGGAAGAGGCGATGAAAGAAAATTCGGCGGCAATCCACATCCAGGCGCCGGTAGACGTTGCTGCATTTTTACTCAATGAGAAGCGTGGGGAAATTCTCAAGATTGAGACGCGCCATCGGGTTGGTATCATCATGATTCCGAACAAGTATCTGGAAACACCGCATTACAAACTGGAGCGCATCAAGCATGACGATGCGCGTCTCGAAGAAGTGCAGGCCAGCTACACCATGGCCGAAGAAGCGGAAATCGACATCGGTTATGGCAAACGCCAAAAAGAGGAATCCAAGCCGCGCCAGGAAGCCATGGTAAAAACCATTACGCCGGATCAACCAGCGCCCTTTGTTGACCGCACCTCGGCAGCGCATTCTATGGCAACTACAGCATCAAGTTCGCTAGCGCCTGCTGAAGAAAGCTTTTTTTCTAAAATTCTCAGGGTCCTTGGCATGCGCCCTGCAGCCCCGACACCAGCCGTGTCGACGCCGGCAATCCTGATGCCCGATAAGCCAACTGCCCTACGTGAACGCAATGAACGCTCCACCCGTGGACCACGGGGACGCAGCCGTGGTGGACGCAATAACCGGGATCGAGAAGAAGTGCCTGGTGCAAGTACGAATACGAGTACAGCTGCGCCGTCTGGCAGCACCCTTCAAACAGAAAGCTCGTCTACCACGGCGAGAGCTGCAGGTAGCGCAACGGATACTGCGCCGGCACGTGCGCCACGGCCACCGCGCGAACCACGTGAGCCACGCGAGCCCAGGGAAATTCGTGAACCTAAAGAGCCGCGTGAGCTACGGGAGGTGCGCGAGCCTGTCGAAGCCAAGAAAGAAAGAACGCCGCGGCTTCCACGTGAAGATCGTAAGGGCAGTGCAGGCAACGCCAGTGGTTTTGCGGAAATTCCGGTATCGACCAGCGCCGTGGTGAGCGTTGTTATTGAAGAAACAGTCGCTGAATTCAGGAACATGCCAGAGTTTGCTAGCGCAGATGGTACTGCTGATGAATTAAGTGGTGTTACCGGCATTGAGAACGACGAAGCCGAAGGTGGTGTTCAAACTGAGGAACAACGTCGTCGTCGGCGCCGTCGTGGGGGTCGCAACCGTAGCCGTCGCGAACGTGAGGGTGGCGAAGTGTTGGAAGCTGGCGTGGAAGACGATAGCGAGAGCGTCGGCCTGCAAACCGGCGGCATGGCGTTACAGGATGCTGCTGCAGAGCGCGACCTCGAAAGTGATGTGCAAGTGGTCCCAACTTACCGGGATTATTCAGCGTCGACAATTTCGGCCACTGGCTCTGCGCTTAGTAACGCTATGGCCGCGCCTCTGGTGCCGCAAGAAGTTACACGCTCGGCTGATGGATTGCCAAGTTTTGTGCAAGTAATTAATACTTCCGATCATGTGATGCCGGAAGTGCTGCAAAGAGATATGCCAGATTTGCCGGTGCCGGAGCCAATCCACACGCAAATGTCGCAGCATGTCGCAATTGACATACCCGCGGCAGTGCCAGTACAGGTGCTGTTGCAGCAACCCGTATCGGAGTCAATACCCGAGTTAATACCCGAGTTAATACCCGAGTTAATACCAGAGTTAATACCAGAGTCAATTCCAAAGTCGATGCAGGAAGCACTGCCGGTCTCACCGCCATTGCCGCTTGAAAATTTGCAAGAAGCGCTGGATGCAGCGGGGCTAACACTAACCGCAACTGATCCGGCTAAGTTACGGGCCGCACAGGAGTTTGCTGAAAACATGCCATCAGCACCACGTTTGGGCCGCGAACCCAAGCAGCCGCCAGCACCGCCAGCTGAGCCACTGGTGCAAATCGAAACCCGGTAATATTGGGTCACATAAGAAAGGAGCTTCGGCTCCTTTTTTAATGCAAGGCTGGCGTCAACAAGTAGCGGCTTGGTTATACCGGCTCATAACGCTTGTCTTCTCGCCATGCTATCGTTGGCGATCTATCTACGCGGTTCAGGCAGAAATTCCTGATAAAACTTCATGACGCCGAAAATTATTTCGATCGTGGATGTGCGCAACACCTCCGTGTCGCACCATTCAAGTCTAGGTCCGGTATCGTTAATCGAGTCACCATTGGCGGTACCAACCGGACATTTGCGCGACGCACTTGGCAGACCTTTGCATGATTTGCGCATTTCCGTAACTGACCGATGCAATTTCCGGTGCACCTACTGCATGCCAAAAGAGATATTTGACGCGCATTATGTTTTTCTCCGTAAAGAAGCTTTGCTGTCATTTGATGAAATTACCCGCATCGCAAAATTGTTTGTAGCACATGGCGTTCAAAAAATTCGATTGACCGGCGGCGAGCCTTTGTTGCGCAAGAATCTTGAGAAATTAGTCGCAATGCTGTCAGCTTTAAAGCGACCAGACGGGCTGCCACTTGACATGGCATTGACCACCAATGGATCGCTATTAGCCGCAAAAGCGCAATCTTTAAAAGATGCGGGCTTGCAACGTATTACGGTATCTCTGGATGCGCTCGACGACGCTGTTTTTCGACGAGTCAATAATGTCGACTATTCTGTGGCTGATGTTTTACGTGGGCTGGACGTGGCCCATCGGGTCGGCCTTGGCCCGATCAAGGTGAATATGGTTGTCAAAGCAGGCGTCAACGATTCTCAGATCGAGGCGATGGCGTGTCACTTCAAAGACTCTCCATTTACGCTGCGTTTTATTGAATACATGGATGTGGGTAGCAGCAACGGCTGGACCAAGAGCGACGTCATTGCATCGGCAGACATTGTGCGTCGGGTTGCAAAGATAGCGCCGATTGAATGTGTTCCTGCTGCACAAGCCGGTGAAACAGCTCAACGTTGGCGCTATTTGGATGGTAGCGGAGAGTTTGGCGTTATCTCAAGCGTCACTCAGGCATTTTGCGGCGACTGTTCCCGTGTGCGACTATCTGTAGAAGGCATGCTCTACACATGCTTGTTTGCCACAAGTGGCAACGATCTACGCACGTTGCTGCGTAGTGGCGCAGACGATACACTCGTCTCAACGAGGTTGGCACAACTCTGGCAGGCGCGTACCGACCGTTACTCAGCCATCCGTGCGACGACTACTGATAGGCTTGATTCGCCAACTGACAAAATTGAGATGTCGTACATCGGCGGCTAACTTGCTCAGGCGTGATCTGCATCGTCCGCCGCTTCCGGCACCTCGGCTCCTAACAAAGCCTGGGCAACTTCAGCGGGCAGCGCTTCAACGGATTTAAGCTTGCGTGCCATTTGCCGACTACGGGTTTCGGCACTCTCGATGTTTTTTGCGGCACGCTCCAACGTAAGCTTGGTGGCTGCCAACACATCGCCAAATTTTCCGAACTCAGTTTTTACCGCACCTAATACCTGCCAAACTTCTGATGAGCGTTTTTCCAGCGCTAATGTGCGAAACCCCATTTGCAAGCTATTTAGCAATGCTGATAGGGTTGATGGCCCAGCAATACTGACCCGACAGCTACGCTGCAATGCATCTGCCAACCCCGGACGTCGCATCACCTCGGCATACAAGCCTTCGGTTGGCAAAAATAAAATCGCGAAATCAGTTGTGAGCGGCGGAGAAAGGTATTTTTCAGCAATGGTTTTTGCTTCGTTACGAATAGAACGTTCGAGTTCCTTGCCCGCCGTCGCGACGCCTTCAACGTTTGCCTGCTCTGCCGCATCCACAAGGCGCTCATACTGCTCCTTCGGAAATTTCGCGTCGATAGGCAACCAGACTGGCTTGCCATTTTCAACCTGCCCGGGAAGCTTGACGGCAAACTCCACACGTTCGCCGCTTCCAGGAATCGTCTCAACATTTTTGCCATATTGATCTGGCGTCAGCATCTGTTCCAGCAGCATTTCGAGTTGCACTTCGCCCCAGGTGCCACGGGTCTTGACGTTGGTCAGCACACGCTTTAAATCACCGACGCCGATTGCCAGTTGCTGCATTTCGCCCAAGCCTTGATGAACTTTGTCGAGTCGGTCGGAAACCAGTTTAAAAGATTCGCCTAGCCTATGTTCTAGTGTGGCATGCAGTTTTTCATCAACGGTTTTGCGCATTTCTTCCAAACGTGCGCCATTATCGGTTTGCAAATCACGAATCTTTTGTTCAAGTGTGGCACGCACCTCCAGCATGCGTTGCGCATTGGATTCGGTCAGGGCACCCAATGTTTGATTCAGCGTATCGGCAAAACGTTTCAACGACGTCGCCAACTCTTCACGGCCATGTTGCGCTTGCATAGTGACAGCTTGGCGCAAAGCCTCCAACTGCACGGCATTGACTTCATTAAGTTTGGAAAATTGTGAACTGAACGTTTCGAACTGACCGTTCTGTAACGAGGCAATATCAGTTAATTGCGAGGAAAGCGTACGCTGAAATTCTGCCAGATTACTGCTCAACTCGACCCGTGTGCCTTGTGCAGTATCCTGCACCTGGGCACGCAGTTCACGCTCGGTACGCTCGCTGGTTTGATTCAGATGACGTTCCATGTCGGTACGCAATTGCGCCAACAAGGGTGCTGGATCAGCTGTCTTTTGCCGAAAAAAACCGATCAGTTGCAACAACAGACTGGCCAGCACCACGAACAACAAGATTACGGTTAACACGTCTAGTTTCATCGACGCATCATATCGCATAGGCCCGAGCAATGTGGCACCTTTGCGGCGCCGTCAAGCCTCGCGCAACGTTTGCAATGGCGGCTGACGCAATACATTACGCAGGCCCAACCACCCACCCAACAAAGCACACGTAGCACCTGCTGCGACACCGGCTGCCCACACCAACGGGCTAAATACCCATGAAAAATCAAATACGAAATTTGCCAGGGCCCAGCCAACGCCGGCCGCACCAGTTGCAGCTAGCACACCGGCAAGGCTGCCGACCAACGCAAATTCGATCCATTGTGCGCTCGAGAGTTGGCCACGCGTTGCACCCAAGGCGCGCAGCAAGCCGGCTTCGCGCATGCGCTCATGCTGAGAACCCAATAAGGCAGCGTAGAGAACCAGCCCACCCGAGGCAAGGGTAAACAAAAACAGAAACTCCACAGCCACAACCACTTGATCCAGCACATCTTGCAGTTGACGAATGACGTTACCGGCGTCAATTACCGTGAGGTTTGGAAACGCTTGCGTCAAGGAATTGACTAGGCTGTTATTACCGGGTGGTAGATGAAATGCTGTAATCCAGGTCTGAGGCGCTTGCATTACAGCACCAGGGTTGAGAATGACAAAAAAATTCACCCGCATCGAACCCCAGTCAAGTTTGCGCAGGCTGGTAATGGGAGCACTTACCCGCTGACCACCAATATCAAAATGCAACTGGTCGCCAAGCTTTAAACCGAGCGTTTTGGCCAAACCGTCTTCAACTGAGGCTTCAGGCTTGGTGTTATCAAACCATTTTCCAGCACTTATTTCATTCGTATCAGGCAATTGCGTCATGGTCGAGAGATTAAACTCCCGCTCTACTAAGCGCTTGGCACGGTCTTCGGTATAACTGGCGCCGCTTACTATATTTTGATTAATCTGCACGAGGCGCCCACGTATCATCGGGAGCAGTTCAATGTTCTTTACATTGCCGTTACGCAGGTGCTGTTCCACACCTGGCTTTTGTTCCGGCTGTATGTTGATAACAAACTGGTTAGGCGCGTCTGCAGGCGTGGCATTGCGCCATCCTTCGACCAAATCACCTCGCACTACGGTCAGTATCAATAAGGCCATCAATCCTAGCGCCAGCGCCACAATCTGTACGACCGTTGCAGCAGGGCGACGTTGCAATGCGGTCAAGGCAAATCGCCACGAGGCGTTATCAATCGTTGCACGCATTGGACGCAAGGCGCGCAGCGCTAACCAACCGATTCCAGCAAACAGCAAAAGCCCACCTAAAAAACCAGCAGCAGTCAGTGCACCTAGTTTCAAGTCGCCTGCTTGCCACAAAAGCAAACCGGTGAAGCTTGCCAACCCTAAAAGATAAGTCGCCAGCGTTGCAGCCTGCGGCAGATCTTGCTCGCGCCTTATTACCCGGTTATGTGGGACATTGCGCAGTTGAAGAATTGGTGGAACAGCAAAGCCGATCAATAAAACCATGCCGGTGGCAACTGCTTGCACAGCTGGCAAAAGCGTGGCGGGAGGTAGCTGATTCGTTACTAGTTTTCCGAGCCATTCCAATAGAAAAAAATGTGCTGCGAACCCACAGGCAGCACCGATCAGGCTGCCAACCAACCCAATCATTAAAAATTCGGACAAGTAAAGCTTTGTCACTTGATTTTGCGTTAAGCCCAGGCAGCGCATCATGGCGCAGGCGTCGACATGGCGAATCATAAAGCGGCGCGCTGCCATAGCAATGGCAACTGCTGCCAGCATTGCCGAAAGCAGGCCGACAAGTGACAGGAAGCGTTGTGCGCGATCAAGCGTAGTACGCATTTCTGGTCGACCCGATTCGAGCGATTCGATTTGCAAGCCTCTTAGCTGGTTTCGCTCAATTGCGGTGGCGATCATTTTCTGGAAAGAGGCGACGTTTTCCGGTGCACCCGCAAGAAGCATTCGGTATGTCACGCGGGAACCTGCTTGAATAAGGTTGGTTGCCGGTAGATCAGCCGAGGACAGCATCACCCTCGGCGCAAAATTCAAGAATGCTGCTCCGCGATCAGGTTCAGAAACGATTACACCATCAACAACAAACATTTTGTCGCCAAGCTTCAGTGATTGGCCGACCTTTATGCCTAGTGTATTAAGCAGCGCCGGATCGAGCCAGACTGCGCCTGGTTTTGGCACAGAGCGAGTAACGATGCCATCAACCGCACCCGGTTGCGCCAGTTTCAAATTTCCACGCAGGGGATAGCCTGGTGTCACGGCTTTTACGGCTGATAGTTGGGAACGCGCGGTGGCACCCTCGCCGGCAATTACCATGCTGGGAAAGGCAACAGTTTGCGCGACCAGCAGCATGCGTTTTTGTGCCTCGGCAAGCCATGCAGGATTAATCGGCTGATCGGCACTAATTACCAGATCAGCACCAAGCAACTGATTGGCGTCCTGGTTCAGGCCGGTCCGCATGCGATCAACGAAAAACCCTACTGAGGACAGAGAGGCAACGGCCACGATCAAAGCCAGCAATAAAAACCGAAGTTCACCGGCACGCCAGTCACGAACGGTCATGCGAAAAGATTGAAGCAACATGAGGAATTTACTTTGTGCGGGGTTAAATATCACTGCCAGGATGATCGCGCCGGTTCGCGCGTGCTTTGCGGTCTCGCCTTTCGGCTCGGGATGTGGGAATTGCCGACAACCGGGCTGTCAATAAGGTAACACCTGCAGTAATCAGTATCACAGGCACGATGTAGCGCCAACCCAGGCCGTGAAACTGTCTCAGAAACGACAGAATACCAGCGACGATTAATAGAGGGCCGCTGAAAATCGACGATTTGGTCACGCCGTCAAGCAACAAAATGCCGACGCCGGCACCTACCAAACCGATTACCCAAACCCATTGAATGTCAGGCAACCAATTTAAGCTATCTAGAAGCCATGCGACACCAAGCAACAGTAAGGCAATTGGCAGTCCTGCATTGGGCATGGCATTTCTCAATATTTGTTAAAGAAACGAGATTTTACGGTGATCCACACTTTGTCGTAATTTCATCCGAAGTTGTTTCCTTATTGCAAAATTTTTTGGCCGATGCAGGGGGATGCCGCTAAACTACAACACAGCGCCCGAAAAAGTAATGAGAGAACGGCCATGCCAGTAATTAATATTGCCTTAAACGACACCGATTACCAGCGCCTTGAAAAAGAGCACGAAGCGATACGAGCTGCGTGGCCTACGCACAACCCTGCAATGCCACCCCCAACGTTTGCCGTCTGGCTAGGAGCCCGTTTATCCGAGCAAGGCAGCAACCTTGAAGCGGTTGACTCGCTTGCAGACGTGCGCCTTTTCAACGCCGTTGAAAAGCTTGTTACAAGTCTGCCGGCACATGGATTTCAACTGGCGCACGTCGCTCCGGCAGAAACAGCACCTGCAACCTCCGCCCAATTACTGGCCAACGCAATGGTCCATCATTTTAGTTTGCAGCAACACTACATAAAGCGATTTCAAGAACTCTTTACGCACTACCTCAAAACGCCCAAGGAGATTGCCGACACGGCACACGTCGGCATCACGAACAGGGCTTATGGTGCATTGACGGAAGCGCAACGCAGCCTTACTGCGCAAACCACTGCGGCGATCCCTCGTCTAGGTGCAGACAGGGCAATCGGCCGCATCGAAGGTGCAACGGCGATGCTCGTAAGTCTTGAGGTAATGAATCCCGCAACCGCAAAACAACACACTAGCGCCTTCAAAGCAGAAGCACGTGCACAAAAGAAATCTGGTTGGGTCGGCAAAATGTTTGGCGAGCGCTGAAAAACATTGGGTATTCGCAGCGTGACATTTGTGAAATAGCGGTTCATAATACTTTTAACCAATTTTAACAATTGGGCGAAATGTTTGAAATCCACTACGATCAAAAGGGATACCGTGCCCCCATCACAAAAAGTCTCTGGCGAGCGTAACCAGTTCAGCGCACGCCTCATTTCTGTATTGGAATCGGTGCGCGGACTACAACCTAGCCCAACGGTCATCGCACGTGAATTTAACAATCGCTTTGGTGGTAAGCCGGTGACGGTGCATGCAGTGCGAAAATGGTTGGTCGGTGAAGCAATTCCCACACAAGATAAACTTCGGGCATTGGCTAAATGGTTGGAAGTGTCGGTGGAATGGTTGCGTTTCGGCGGATCAGTTAGCCAAATGACGAATCTCTCTCGCCGAGATCTTGATCTCCAATCTTCTCCGCAGGAACAAATTATTCAATTGTTTCTATCCTTGCCAGCCAGAGAACGCAAATTGGCACAGGATTTTGTCGCGATGCTCAGCAAGAAAAACGTCAGAATTGGCCCTGCGCAGCCGGCTATGGTAGAAAATCTCAGCCACCATTGATTTGGTTTGGCGTTGATTGCATTTGACCAATTAACATCAACGAGCGCTCGGCCAAATCGCACATCGACCATAAATAGTTACTCTTGATTTCGTCACTGTGGTTGCTGAAATTTTCTAACCCTTCGCCACAAATCAACATGGTTTGTGCGTGCAAGTGACTAATCAACTTATAAGCTTCGTCCCGAAGCTCTGTTTGTTCGACGCGCGAACTAGCTTTTGACTGCCCCATCTTGACTCCTTCTGGCATGACAGAATATTTCCTTTAGATAACTATTCCTACTGTAGCATGCGCTTTTATCCGGCCTCATATATTTTGAGTAAAAGTTGCTTTCCGGTCACATCTTGTAAAATTAATAATCTAAAGTACATCATCATTCGCACAATTCTATAGTTACGAATTCCATGTGCGGGGTTGTGCGTGCGTGTTGGAATGCGCGGAAAGAATAGAAACAAAAAACGCGCCCGAGGGCGCGTTTTTCTTATTTCTTGGCGGAGACGAAGGGAGTCGAACCCTTGATACAGGTTTAAGCCCGTATGCTCCCTTAGCAGGGGAGTGCCTTCGACCACTCGGCCACGTCTCCACACGGTCAACAGCAAAAATCGCCGTCGCGCCGACGAAACCGTCAGCGAACCGCATCATAACTTTTCAGATTCGGTTGGTCAACGAAACTATGCAGCATCGTGCAATGTCAGCCTGGTTTCTCTAAATCAAAGGCTTTATGCAGTGCCCTTACAGCAAGTTCCATATACTTTTCATCGATCAAGACAGAAATCTTGATTTCCGATGTTGAGATCATCAGGATATTGATCCCCTCTTCCGACAATGTCTTGAACATCTGCGAAGCAATGCCGACATGGCTGCGCATGCCTACACCCACAACCGATACTTTCGACACCTTCGGGTCGCCGGAGATATTGGCCGCGCCGATATGTGCCTGAACATTGTTGTTCAACACCTCCATCGATTTGTTGAATTCGCCACGCGCCACGGTGAACGTGAAGTCAGTTTTGCCTGCTACGGATTGATTCTGGATGATCATGTCGACTTCGATATTAGCATCGGCGACCGGGCCAAGAATCTGATACGCGATCCCAGGGCGATCGGGCACACCAAGGACAGTGATCTTTGCTTCATCGCGGTTAAACGCGATACCGGTAATGGCGGCTTGCTCCATGTTGTCTTCTTTCTCAAACGAAATCAGGGTGCCAGAAGCGGCTTCTTCTTCGAGCGGCATCATCGGGTCGGTCAGGGAGGACAGTACCCGCGTAGGCATGCGGTAATTGCCGGCAAATTCCACCGAGCGAATCTGTAGCACCTTCGAGCCTAACGATGCCATTTCAAGCATTTCTTCAAAAGTCACTTTATTCAAGCGACGCGCCTCGGATACGACTCGTGGGTCGGTCGTATAGACGCCGTCCACATCAGTGTAGATCAGGCACTCCTTGGCTTTCATTGCCACCGCCACCGCCACTGCTGAAGTATCGGAACCACCACGTCCAAGGGTGGCGATATTGCCGTGGTCGTCCACCCCTTGAAAGCCGGCGATAATCACGATGCGGCCAGCGTTAAGATCACGCGTGACTTTGATTTCATCTATCGACTGGATACGGGCTTTAGTAAAAGCCGAGTCGGTGCGAATAGCAACCTGCCAGCCTGCGTAGGAAACGGCATTTTTACCGATTGCCTGCAACGCCATGGCCAGCAACGCTACTGACACCTGTTCGCCAGTGGAAGCCAACATATCGAGTTCACGCGGGTCTGGCTCCGGCATAATCTCGCGTGCCAAACCAATCAGCCGATTTGTCTCGCCGGACATTGCCGAAGGCACCACGATGACCTGGTAACCGGCGTCGTGCCATTTGGCGACCCGCTTGGCAACATTTTTAATGCGCTCGGTGGAACCCATCGACGTGCCGCCATACTTGTGAACAATTAATGCCATAGAAAAACGCGATTAGGAGGGTAAATAGTGCACAAAAAGACAACCCATAACTGTACCTGCTGCGATCCAAAATAACAAGTCTGTAGCCTCTGCCAACCTGCTTACTACAATACAAATTTTTTTGGGAAATGTAGAATTCAGAGGTGGTCAGCCTGCCAGCGCAGCATAATCCCGCCCTGCCCACTTGGCGCATAATGATGACAATCCATGCCTATGCCAGCAGCAAATAATAGCTGCTTGCCGACAGTAACAAGCGGTAACCGCGCACGTTCCCATGCCGGCACGTCGGCAGCTTGGTAATGGTATTTTAAGCTGCGTGTCGACCGGTTCGCTGCGAGCCTTAAGCGCCAGCCGCCGCTACGCCATTGAACAGCCAGCGCCTGCTGGCCAAGCCAAGCAGCGTCGATGCCCGGCATACCGGCCTCGAAAAAGAGCGTCCCGCCATACGCCGGAAAATGTATGGCCGCTTCGCCCCTCCAAACAAACAACTGCGCTGCCTGTTCCGCATCGGGCAAACTGGTACGAGCCGTCATGACGATGCGATTGCGATGACGGTGAATTTCGCAATCTGCATGACCAATCAAAACCTGCGCATCGGGTTTTGCATTGAGCACCTGCTCGCGCATCTCTTGCAGCCATGCGGAGGAAGGCATGCGCATGCCCCGGCTGCCAAACCAGTAACGCAACAAGTTGTCACAACGGATCGTGCTCAATGAGCGTAGTCGATCTAGCGCAATTCCGACGCCATCAATACAGTATGAAAAATCTTGCTGCGCGAATTCAACAAGTAGTTGCTGCGCTGACTGCGCGTGGTGGGCACTGCGTGCAAACCGTTCGGCGAATCCTGGAAATGCTGCTTCGATCACAGGCATCACTTGGTGGCGCAATGCATTGCGCGCATAGCGTGGATCAAGATTGGATGGATCGTCTACATAAGAAAACCCACGCTCTCTCGCAAACGCTTCCAGCGCCGTGCGTGCAATGCCCAGCATTGGCCGCCCCATCAAGCAAGTGGCATCACCCAACAGGGTAGGCGCATGGTTGCATCGTTCCATGCCAGACAAGCCTGCCACACCGGAGCCACGCAACAGCTGCAGCAGCACGGTTTCGGCCTGGTCATTTTGATGATGCCCAGTGAGGAGTACACTTATGCCATGCTCACGGCACAATGCCCCAAGCGCAGCGTAGCGCCCGGTGCGGGCCATCGATTCCAGTCCTTCACCGCTATCGGCAGCAACGGTTATGTGGCGGCTATCAAAAGCAATGCCAATCTTTTTAGCTTCGGCAGCGCAATGCGTAAGCCAGTCGTCGGCCAATGCAGAAAGCCCGTGATGAATATGGAAGGCATGCAATACGGATTTGTGCTGGTGAGCAAAGTCGTGGGCAAGGTGCAAAAGCGCGGTGGAGTCGAGGCCGCCGCTGTAGGCAATTGCCATGCTTCGTACAGATAATTCTCCATTACCCGGCGTTACACCGGCACCTTGCTTAAGGATGGCGGACAGTGCCTCCTTAAAATTATCGGAGGTACTTGGCTTGCCATGGTTTGCCATGAATTATTCGGGCGTCGTGATTTCCTTGAATTTGCCGAAGCTCATCAATTTTTCATGACGGGCTTCGAGCAAATCCTTGGTTTTGACGCCGTGAAATTGGCGCAGCGTATCGGCCAATGCCCGTTTAAGCAGGGAAGCCATCTGTTTCGGATCACGATGCGCGCCACCTAGCGGCTCAGTGACGATTTTGTCGATCAGGTTGATTGCCTTTAGCCGGTGCGCCGTCAAGCCTAATGCCTCGGCAGCGTCCGATGCGCGTTCTGCCGTTTTCCAGAGGATGGATGCGCAGCCTTCGGGTGAGATAACCGAATACGTTGCATATTGCAGCATCAGCACTGCGTCGCCCACAGCAATTGCCAGCGCGCCACCGGAGCCACCTTCGCCAATAATGGTTGCAATCAGCGGCACCTTGAGTTCAGCCATGACGTACAGGTTATGGCCAATCGCTTCGGATTGCCCACGTTCTTCCGCATCGATTCCAGGGAATGCGCCAGGTGTGTCAACAAAGGTAAACACTGGTAGATTAAATTTTTCGGCGAGCTTCATCAAGCGCATGGCCTTGCGATAACCTTCCGGCTTCGGCATGCCAAAATTGCGCAGTGCACGCTCTTTGGTATCACGCCCTTTTTGATGCCCGAGCACCATGCAAGGTTGCCCATTAAACCGTGCTAAGCCACCAACGATCGAAAGATCATCGGCATACGTGCGGTCACCATGGAGCTCATGAAAATCGGTAAAGATTTCGTTGATGTAATCCATGGTGTAAGGCCGCTGCGGGTGACGCGCAATTTGCGACACTTGCCAAGGCGTGAGCTTGGCGTAGATATCTTTGGTAAGTTGCTGACTCTTCTTGGACAGGCGATCGATTTCTTCCGAAATATCAACGGCAGAATCGTCCTGCACGAAACGCAGTTCGTCGATTTTTGATTCGAGTTCGGCGATCTGCTGCTCGAAGCTAAGAAACGTCGTTTTTACAATCGTGCCCATGAAATTCCTTGTAATGCATTTAGTATTCTACCGGCACGGGTTCCAGACTACGCCATAGGTACCAGGTCGCAACGGTACGAAACGGCTCCCAGTTGGCGGCCACTTCGCGGGCATCGCTACGTGAAACCGGCTCTCCGGAAAAATAATTGATGCTAATGCCTCGTAGCAAACCAACATCGTCAAGTGGCAAGATGTTGGGGCGCAATAAGTTAAAAATCAGAAACATCTCCGCAGTCCAACGACCAATACCACGAATCTGGATTAGCTCAGCAATGACGTCCTCATCCTCCATCGTCACCCATTTATCGGCATGCACTTGCCGGGTCTTGAAATGCGATGCCAGGTCAAGAATGTATTCAGCCTTGCGCTTGGAAAGACCGCAACTTGCCAGGGTATCGCCAGCTTTTAATATTTGCGCGGGCGAGCATTTTGGGCAAATTGCCAAAAGCCGCTGCCACACTGCTTCAGCTGCCTGCACGGAAATTTGCTGCCCGATGATAGAACGCGCCAATGTGGTGAATGGTTCTCCCCTGGCGACAAGCTGCAGGTCGCCAAACTGCGGGATCAGTTTGCGTAGGATACGGTCGCGCTTCATCAGCTCGACTTTTGCTTCTTCCCAGTATGCCGGCACAGCATCTAGGATCACCGGCGCCTGCACGGCTGGAAGGCCCTCTACGCTTTTCGCCATTGCGTCACTCCACCTGGTCTATCTTCAAGAATGACGCCAATCGCCTCGAGTTCTGCGCGTATGCGATCGGCTTCGGCAAAGTTTTTTGCTTGCTTGGCCTCGCTGCGCGCCACAATTGCTGCTTGCACCTGGGTTGCAAGATCGTCGACTACAAAGCCGGTTGCCATCACGGTGTTAGCTTCCTCTGTCTGAGCTGCCAACGCTACAATCGCACCGCCCTGTAAAAATGCCTGCGGTGCACGTTCCAGCAAACCAAGAATTGCTCCAAGCTTCACCAACTGGCGGGCACTATGCGCGGCTTGATTACGGTTGACTTCGGTTGCCAGCTCAAACAGCACTGACAGGGCAAGTGGCGTATTGAAATCGTCGTCCATTGCTTGCGCAAAGCGTATCGCATGCGGCTCTTCCCAATCCAGGGGCAACGTATCTGGCAGAATATTATTCAAAGCGGTATAAAGCCGCGTGAGCGCTTGGCGGGCATCATCGAGATGCGCATCCGAGTAGTTAAGCGGGCTTCTATAATGCGCGCGCATGATAAAAAAACGCAACACTTCCGCATCGTAACGCGCCAGCACTTCTCGAATTGTAAAAAAATTGCCGAGCGACTTAGACATTTTTTCATCGTCGACCCGGACAAAGCCATTGTGCATCCAGTAATTTACATGGACGTGGCCAAATGCACCTTCGGACTGGGCAATTTCATTCTCATGATGCGGGAATTGAAGGTCTGCGCCGCCACCGTGTATATCAAAATGTTCTCCAAGCAGTGCGCAAGCCATGGCCGAGCATTCAATGTGCCAGCCTGGCCTGCCGCTTCCCCAGCGAGAATCCCATTTGGCGGCAACAGGCTCCGCTTCACCCGAGCGTTTCCAGAGCACAAAATCTAGTGGATCGCGTTTGCCCGGATTGACATCTACCCGCTCACCGGCACGTAAGTCATCAAGTGATTTACCGGAGAGTTTTCCGTAACCCGGAAAATTGCGCACAGCAAAATTAACATCTCCGTCGGTAGCGACGTATGCCAAACCCTTGCCCTCGAGCGTTTCTATCATCTCAAGCATTTGGGGAATGTATTGCGTGGCTCTCGGCTCGTGCGTGGGCGGCAAAATACCCAAGGCGGTCGTGTCTTCATGCATGTACCGCGTAAAACGTTTCGTCAATTCACCAATGGATTCGCCATTTTCTGCGGCGCGGCGAATAATCTTGTCGTCAATGTCGGTGATGTTGCGCACGTAGGTAACCGCATAACCGCTAGTGCGCAGCCAGCGATACACCACATCGAATGCCATCATCATGCGTGCATGGCCGATGTGGCAATAATCATAGATCGTCATGCCGCATACATACAGGCGCGCCTTTCCCGGCTCGATCGGGCAAAACGGCTGCTTCTGGCGCGCCAGCATGTTGTAGATTTTTAGGGAACTCATGAATGGGTTGGGTGCACGCAGTTGCGGCGGGCCCGTTGGGCCCTGTTCGGATCAAAGCTTGGCATCATAGTTTGATAAAATATGACATCGGCCGGCAGTATAGCACCGAAAAAACGACGATTGCCTGCCAACAAACGGCATACTCTGTTGCAAATTTCAGTTTAGCGCAAACACTCATTCCGGCTGCTTGTCTACGTTCCTTTATCTGATTATTAACCATGCAAGCAGTAGCCACGTTATTTTTTACGAAGGAATATTCATGCTTATATCCCGCCACTTCCCTGCCTGTCTGGCCCTAGCTCTCGCTTCTATCAGCGCATCCGCTCATGTGGCTGCAGCTGATGCGCCGCCACGTGTTGCGCTTACCACCAGTGCCGGCGAAATCGTGCTCGAACTTAATGCCGATAAGGCGCCAAAAACAGTTGCAAACTTCCTCTCTTATGTAAAAAATGGGCATTACAACGGCACTATTTTTCACCGGGTTATTGATGGATTCATGATCCAGGGCGGCGGTTTCGATCCCAAGATGACGGAAAAATCGACGCGTGCGCCTATTTCGAATGAAGCAAAAAACGGTTTGAAGAACGAGCGCTACTCGGTTGCAATGGCTCGAACCAGCGACCCGGATTCAGCCACTGCTCAATTTTTCATCAATGTTAATAACAATGCCATGTTGGACTACCCCGGCCGGGATAATGCGGGTTATGCAGTCTTTGGCAAGGTTGTAAGAGGGATGGAAACGGTTGATAAGATTAAAGCCGTTGCCACCACGGACAACGGTTCCCACCAAAATGTGCCGTTAAAGCCGATTCTAATTACTGCTGCCCGGATTTTGCCTTAATGCAATAAAGTAATAAGGAAATAAAGCAAAGAAGCCAACAAAATCGCCTTTTAGAACGCGCTGGCATTTTCATGGCCAGCTCGTTTAGTATTCACCACATTCACTTTATCAAGGCTCCCATGGCTGTATTACTTACCACAAATCACGGCAAGATCACACTAGAACTCGATGCAGAAAAAGCACCAAAGACGGTTGAGAATTTTTTAAATTACGTTAACGCCAAACATTACGATGGCACAATTTTTCACCGCGTGATCGATGGCTTCATGGTTCAAGGCGGCGGCTTCGAGCCCGGCATGAAACAGAAACCGGCTAAAGACACGGTGCAGAACGAAGCTAAAAATGGCGTCAAGAATGAAGCCTACACGGTTGCCATGGCGCGCACCGCCGACCCACACTCGGCGTCAGCGCAATTTTTTATCAACGTCAAGAACAATACTTTTTTGGATCACACAGGCGAAGCCAATTGGGGTTATTGCGTGTTTGGCAAAGTTGTGGACGGCAATGATGTTGTGGACAAGATCAAGGCGGTCAAAACGACCCGCACCGGCATGTTTTCAGATGTGCCTGTTGAAAATGTTGTGATTGAAAAAGCAGAAGTTATTTAATTACATTCTTACGCATTCAACCAGCACTTTGCCCAATTCAACAATCGCAACAATGCTTTCATCAGATAAATTTGTTGCGCTTTTTCTTTCAGACGTCCACCTGCAGGAATCTGCGCCACGAACGACTGAGGCCTTTATTAAGTTTTTGCAGCAACAAGGCCGGCAGACGCAGCAGCTTTATTTACTCGGCGATTTGTTTGAATACTGGGCCGGCGACGATGATTTAAATTCGCCGTTTAATGCCCGTATTGTGGCTGCTTTGCGATCCTTGAGCGATGAAGGTGTTGCATTGTTTTGGATTGCCGGCAATCGTGATTTTTTGATCGGGCAATGCTTCGCAGAGGCGGCTAAATTAACCCTGCTTCCCGACCCCAGTGTTATCAAGGTTGCTAATAAATCGATTGTGATTGCGCATGGCGATGCGCAATGCACTGATGACGTGGATTACCAAGCTTTCCGATCGCAGGTACGCATGTCGGCCTGGCAAACAGCTTTTCTCTCGAAGCCGTTATCAGAACGCCTGGCAATAATTGAAAACATGCGCAAACAAAGCCATGCTGCACAGCAAGAAAAAACACAACAGATCATGGATGTCAACCTTGATGCGATCACCGAATTGTTTAACCTTACGCACGCTGACATTTTGATCCATGGCCACACCCATCGCCCTGCCTCGCATGAAATGCGTGTTAAGGGAAACGACGTGATGCGATATGTATTAACCGACTGGGATTTTGACAACCACTCTGTTCGCGGCGGCGGCATCGCAATTCATGACAACGGCGAAATAAGATTATTACCAGCTACGATTTTTTAAGCGAGGCAATTTTTGTGTTTTCCTAGGGAAGCGCTGATTTATTGACCCTCTGTGCTTTCATGATGTTGTCTGGTTTGAGACAATGGTGACTTGTTCACCGCCAATCAAACGATCGTGCAACGAAGTTTTTCCGAGCTCGAATACGCCGCCAAGAAGAAGCTCACACGGCGCGACCGCTTCCTTGCCGAGATTGATCGTGCCACGCTCTGGGGCAAGCTACATAAGCTGATCGAACCGCACTATCCCAAGGCCAGCGGTCCTGGCCGCTCACCAATTGGCCTTGCCCGGATGCTGCGCATGTACGTTGCCCAGCAATGCTTTGGGTTATCCGATGAAGGTATTGAAGATGCGATCTACGATAGCTGCGCCATCCGTGGTTTTGTGGGTATTGACTTGAACATTGAGTCGGCCCCGGACGCCACGACGCTGCTGAAGTTTCGCCATTTGCTTGAAGCACAAGACATCACACGACAGATATGTGCAACCATCAACGCTCATCTGGCCGATAAAGGATTAATGCTGCGCGAAGGCACCATTGTCGACGCCACCCTGATTGCTGCACCACCGTCGACAAAGAACAAGGATGGGCAGCAGGACCCGGAGATGCATTAATCCAAGAAGGGTAACGGCTGGCAACGTTGCCGATGTCACACAAGCCCACGCCCTGCTGCATGGCGATGAAAGGGTAGCGCTGGGTGATGCGGGTTACCAAGGGGTAGAAAAGCGTGCAGACAACCAAGGAAAATCGGTAACTTGGCATGTGGCGATGAAACGCTCGAAGCGCCGTGCATTGCCGAGCAATAAACTGGGGCGCATGCTCGACAACCTGGAGCGGTTGAAAGCAAGCGTACGGGCCAAGGTAGAGCACCCGTTTCACGTCATCAAGAACCTGTTTGGTCATCGCAAGACACGCTATCGTGGTTTGGCCAAGAACACGGCACAGCTGTTTAGCCTGTTCGGGTTTGCCAATCTGGTGCCGGCGGGCAGACGATTTGCAGTCCCGCATACCCGAGGTGTATCTTAAGTGCTGAAAAGTGCAGGAATTACTGCCCAATTGCTGAAAAATCGCCCATAAAGGCGCTAGAAAAACGCATATCAAGTTGCGATGCAACTGGCTGCGGAAAAACCCACAAAACCGCTGTATTCGTTAATTGATGAGTGCGTCCCTAGGAAAAGTAAAGCATTAATGTTGATTGATTGCGTTAAATAAACATTGGCCAACCCTCAAATCTTGAGCTCCGCATTCGCCTGAAAATACGAAGCGGCCTCAATAATTGCGTCTTTTGCTTTGACACCATAATGGCCAACCAGCGTCGCGTCATATTCCGCTGCGAGCAAATGGTCTCCTTCTTTTTGCTCAAATGCCTTAGCCTTATTATCGTAATACTTCAGTCTTTTTGCCGTATTTTCAGCTAGGTGAAACATAAACACCGGAAATCTTTTATCAGATTTCTTTGGTAGGGAAATACGAATGGGCGCCCTCCTACCATCGAGCAATGTCTGCTCGCCGATTAGTTCAGGAAAAAGAGTTTTTGCGTGTTCAAGCGTGGGGCCATCCATCCACATTTGCAGAAAATCAGGCTCAATGAGCCGTTCCGCTTTACGGAGCTTAGCGAGACATTGGCTCGGTAACGGGCGCCCCGGTGCCATGTCATTCAAAAAATTTCGAATCTTTAATATATCGCGCTGGCAACTTCGCTGATCAGGCACGCTTTGGCACGGGTCGACTTGACTAAAATAAGTATGCTGCCGATTTTGTTCTGCATTCAAGGCATGTACATCACGATGCCTATTTTCGTGACGCAGCGCCATACTCAATTGGGCTTCATCGCCGGGTGTGCTGATCGGATCAGCACTGACTAAAATGCTACGATCTTCCTGCATGAAAAGCCCGATAATACTTGAGCCCGCTGGAGAAATATCGTCGAAATATTCGGTTGGCATCAGCTTGTAATACGAACTTTCCGCATTGGGATCGATTTTTTTGATTAAGGCGCAATGCTGGTCGAATCGATCACCATCGCGTGCTGCATCAAAGTGATAACCCACAACGTTTTGCCCTTCCAACAAACCAATTACGAGGCTAGAAAAATTTTCGCAAGGAGGGATCGGGCTGTCTATCGGGTCTGGAAGGCTTGTCTTAGGGATGGATTGCACAAATACTGACTTCAACGAAAAAGCAACGGCACCGGTGACGGCAAAAGCGCCTATTAGCAAGCGCTTTGATGGATGCCAATCACCTGGTTGCCTGACTGCCTCCAATTTTGGCTGCGAAATTTTCGATAAAGCGTGGTTGGGCAAACGTTTGCCAGTTTTCGTGTCCTTTCTTTTTGTTTGCAGCGTAGATTCATGATTGGCTGGACCACTTTCAGCAGTCGAAGATTGGGCAGAATAACGGGAGCTGCGACCGGGTACACCGGTGGGTGCAGTACGATTTTTCATGGGAAGGTAAGCTTTATCGACCGGTAAATGAGCGAGATTTAGAAAATCGATAGCGAAAATTATTTAGCCATCAGCATTTAAAAATGTGGTGGGAATATTGCTATAAAGACAATTATTAGCTCAGGCGGCATCAGTATAACGAATTGGCAGCCGTTTATTTTTCAAAACCACTCAACCGTTCACTAATGGTTTTAGTGTCGTCGCATCGATGCGGCAAGCCTGTGGGGACCTTCAGCAAATAGCAGAAATTTTATTAACGTTAAATCCGTGAAGATAAATATGGTTACTGCACCAGTTTATTCATCTCATCCTGATTAAACCGTTTAGCGTCAGCAGGTGAATCGCAATCAATACCGGCACATTTTAGCGATGCCAATATATAAGCAATTTGATGCTCTTGTGTTGCGGCATTGTTAATCAGGCCATGCAATGCTTTTGATAGCGGATCGTCGCCATTTGGTGTCACCCCATACGCGTCAAACATGCGCGCAGCGGTTTCTTGTTGTGGATCTTGTTGTTCTTTAAGAATAATACGAGCAGGATTGCCCACGGCAGTTGCACCAGCCGGCAGGGTTTTGGTCAGCACCGCATTCGAGCCAACCTTTGCACCCTCGCCAATGGTAAAAGCGCCTAGTACCTTGGCACCAGCGCCAATAATGACGCCTTTTTCCAAGGTTGGATGGCGCTTAGCCCCTTTATTAAGGGATGTTCCACCGAGGGTAACGCCCTGATAAATAGTGCAATCGTCGCCAACCTCCGCGGTTTCACCAATAACTACTCCAAAACCGTGATCGATAAATACTCGATTGCCGATGGTTGCACCAGGATGAATTTCAATTCCTGTGAATAGCCGCGCTATTTGCGAGATAAAACGCCCTATCCACTTCATGCTGCGATGCCAGCACCAGTGTGCCAAGCGATGCAGCACAATCGCATGAAAACCCGGATAACAAGTCACTACTTCCCAGCCGCTGCGCGCAGCTGGGTCGCGCTCCATAATGCTGGCGATATCTTCTTTCAGGCGACTAAACATGAATGGCGGCGGGTTTCAAAAAATATTTAAAGCAGGGTTGCCGGTGCCGTCGCTAGCCGCTGACGACGTGCTTCGTACAGACAAACTCCCGCAGTCACCGAGACGTTCAGGCTTTCTACCGAACCAAACATCGGTACTGCCACCAGCAGGTCGCACGCTTCGCGCGTCAAGCGGCGCATGCCCTCGCCTTCTGATCCCATGACAAGTGCCACACCGCCGGCCAGCTCAGCTTCGTAAAGCCCTTTGTCTGCATCTTCAATGGTACCGACCAGCAGGATCTCGCGCTCCTTTAAATCCCTCAGCGTTCGCGCTAGATTAGTAACAGTAATGTAAGGAACCGTTTCGGCTGCGCCACTGGCGACCTTCGCTGCGGTGGCATTGAGCCCCACGGCTCGGTCTTTTGGTGCGATGACTGCATGGGCGCCGGCGCCGTCGGCAACCCGCAAGCACGCACCCAAATTATGCGGATCTGTAATGCCATCGAGCACAAGAATTAAAGGGGGACCATCGATAGCGTCGAGCAGCTCGTCGAGGTTGCGCGCTAAAGATAATTCTCCAGCTTTTGCCACAACACCTTGATGGCGACGCGTGCCAACGATGTTGGACAAGCGTGCATCGTCGGCTTGGATGATGCGTACATTGACTGCTTTGGCTGCACGCAACAGCTCCTGCATCCGGCGATCCTCGCGGCCAGCATCGACATAAATTTCTTCAACGCTGGATGCTTCATGACGCAACCGCGCCGTCACAGCATGGAAACCAAAAATCATTCTGCTTTTCATAATCAGCGCTTCCTACGACCGGATTTTGATGCGGCTTTTTTCGCCGGCGGCGGCGATTTCTCACTGACTACCGTCTTGGCCTGGGCTGGCTTGCGCGATGAGCGGCTTGGACGGCTTGGGGCCGCTGGCGCCACATCGCTACCCTCAGTATTTACAGCCGATTTTTTGTTTTTCTTAGTAGTTTGTGCTTCATGCTCCGTTTCAAGCCGTTTTGCTTCGGTTTTTAACTGGGTTTTGATGCCCGGCTCCATCATCAAGCGCAAATCGATCTTGCGTGCATCCAGGTCGACTCGGCTTACCTGCACTGTTACGCGGTCAGTGAGTTGATAACGTATGCCAGTACGCTCACCACGCAATTCGTGGCGAGCATCGTCATATTGGAAGTAGTCTGCGCCAAGCTCCGTCACATGCACCAGACCCTCAATGAATAGCGTATCGAGTTGCACAAAGATGCCGAAGGTGGCAACGCCGGAGATCGTGCCGGTGAATTCCTCGCCGAGTTTGTCGCGGATGAAATAACACTTTAGCCACGCCTCCACATCGCGGGATGCTTCATCGGCCCTGCGCTCGTTGGCCGAACAGTGAATACCCAAGGCTTCCCATACCGCATGGTCGCCATCCGGGCGCTTTTTACCGGCAACTTTGTCAGCAGCATGCTGCTTGCGTGCTGCTGGCGATAGGGTTGTGTTAAGCACGCTGGCATCAAACCCTTTTGGATCGTATCGCTTGCCCTTCAATATCGCTTTAATGGCACGGTGTGTCAGCAAATCGGGGTAGCGCCTGATTGGGCTGGTGAAATGTGCATAGGCTTTATATGACAGACCAAAATGGCCAATGTTTTCCGGGCTGTACACAGCTTGTTGCATTGAGCGCAACAACATCGTTTGCAATAATAAGGCATCGGGCCGTGGCTTAATTTTCGGCATCAAGGCTGCATAGTCGGACGCAGAAGGCGAATCGCCTCCTCCCAAATTCAGGCCGACCTGCTTGAGGAACGTGCGTACCTGCGTCAGCTTTTCTTTGGTCGGCTGCGCATGCACCCGATAAACTGCAGGGTGCTTGTGGCGCTCGAGCAAATCCGCAGCGCAAACGTTTGCTGCCAGCATGCACTCTTCAATGATTTTGTGCGCATCGTTGCGAGTGCGCGGCAGGATCTGCTCGATCTTGCCCATGGGGTTGCAAACGATGTAAGTTTCAGTAGTCTCGAAATCGATTGCCCCACGTGCATGGCGTGCCTTCAGCAATGCGTGATAGACCTCGTTGAGATTCAATAGATGCGGCACCAGCCCCGGCTTTTTCGCCGCCTCAGTACCTTTGGTATTAGAAAGAATGGCAGCCACTTCGGTGTAAGTCAGGCGTGCCGCTGAATGGATCACTGCAGGGTAGAACTGGTAGGCAGTGATCTCGCCAGTTGCGGTGATGACTGCGTCGCAAACCAATGTCAGGCGATCGACTGCCGGGTTCAGCGAGCACAAACCATTGGATAATTTCTCCGGCAGCATGGGTATCACACGGCGCGGAAAATACACCGAGGTGCTGCGTTCCAATGCATCCACGTCCAGTGCGTCGTTCGGCTTCACATAGTGACTAACGTCTGCAATGGCGACAATCAGGCGATAACCATCAGCACGACCGATCCGCACCTGTTCGCAATACACGGCATCGTCGAAATCGCGCGCGTCTTCTCCATCGATCGTCACCAGCGGTACGTCACGCAGATCCACACGCTCGGCCAGATCGGCTGGGCGCACTTCTGCAGGCAGCTTTGCCGCCAGCTTTTTAGCCGCCTCAGAAAACTCGTGAGGCACGCCAAATTTTCTGACCGCAATCTCAATTTCCATGCCTGGGTCGTCTATATCGCCAAGAATTTCAACGATTTTTCCAACCGGCTGCGAGTATCGTGATGGCTGCTCGGTCAACTCGAGGCTAACGACCTGCCCGCTTTTAGCTTTACCGGGCGCACCTACCAATAAAATATCCTGGCCGATACGTTTGTCTTCAGGCGCCACGATCCAGACACCGTTTTCGTTGAGCAGGCGACCAATCACGTGGGTATTGGCGCGGGTAAGCACCTCAACAATTGTTCCTTCAGGGCGACCGCGGCGATCGGTGCCAATCAAGCGGGCGCGTACCCGATCACCGTGCAACACTTTCTGCATTTCTTTTTCGGGCAGAAAAATATCGTCACCGCCTTCGTCGGGAATTAAAAAACCGTACCCGTCACGATGGCTCGATACCCGCCCATCGATAAAATTGGTGGTATTGGCAAGCTGGTAATTTCCAGCACGATCAGGCTTGATCTGGCCGTCGCGTTCCATGGCATTCAAGCGTCGCGTCAGGCCATCCATTTCATCTGGCCCCACTTTTAGAACAAGGGCTAATGCATTGATGTCGTGTGCTGCTGTTGCCTGACGGAGAATGCCGAGAATTTCCTCGCGGCTGGGAATGGTGTAAGAATAAGTGCTCAAGAGTAGTTTGGTTCTTTGTTGGTTTGTTTCAGGAGCGACGAATCACGCTTTGCAATTCATCGCCGCTAGTGTAACGGAGGTCGCGCATATGTGTCCAAAACACAAATTGCATGCCCCGGGTTTGCAATTGACTTCAATGACGTTTGCGCTATAATCGCTGTCTTTGCAAGGCCCACGTGGCGGAATTGGTAGACGCGCATGGTTCAGGTCCATGTGCCTTTGGGTGTGGGGGTTCGAGTCCCTCCGTGGGCACCAAGGTTTCAATGTTTTATCATTAGTGCACGGTCAAATCAGTACACAAGTTTACTTCCCCGCCTTTGCGCCTGTTTGCATGCCAGCTCCCTAGCTTATTTTTGCTTCGGTTTTCATGGATAACTGTTCGGGTGTCATGCTGTCATAGTGCTCGAAAGGCTGATGGATCCAGGGGTCGCCTGCCAACGTATGCAGGCAATAATCCGGCGCTACGGTACAAGATTGTTTGCGCCATATCACCGCTGACCTGACCTCTTTTACGGATGGATGCTTCTCTTCCAGGTAACGCTGCACTTTTCGTAAAGTAATACCAGAATCAACCAAATCGTCGACCAATAAAATTCGGCCGACGAGGTCGCCACGCGCGAGTGTAAGCGCGGGTGCGATCGACAACTCACCGCGCTGTGTGCCAGCATTTTCGACATATGAACTTGCTGAAAGTATCGCTAACGGCACATCAAAAATTCGAGAGAGAACATCACCAGGACGCAAGCCACCACGTGCCAAGCATAGTATCTGGTCGAATGTCCATTGAGAGTGATGTATTAGCAGTGCCAGCGCTTCGATGGCCTGATGATAGCTGTCCCAATCGATCCAGAGATGCTCGGCATTTACAGAGGCAATAGTGTTGGCCATGCGATGTTACTCAAACGGATGCCGCAAAACGATCGTTTCTTCCCGATCCGGCCCGGTTGAAACCATATCAATCGGCACGCCGACCAACTCTTCAAGGCGTTTTACATAAGCCTGTGCAGCCGGCGGCAAACCGGCAATGGACTTGACCCCGACAGTGGCCTGCGTCCAGCCAGGCATTTCTTCATAGATTGGCTCACACCGAGCTGCATCCTCGGCACCGACCGGAAATATGTCTACCGTTTTGTCACCCAACTTATAACCCGTGCAAATTCTCAAAGAGGGCAAGCCGTCCAATACATCGAGTTTGGTCAGACACATACCCGAGATGCCATTAATTTGCACGGAGCGCTTTAGTAGTGCAGCGTCGAACCAACCGCAACGGCGCGCGCGCCCCGTCACCGTGCCGAATTCATGGCCTTTGGCGGAGAGATGCTTGCCTACGCCATCTTCGGTTTGCAATTCAGACGGAAAAGGGCCGGAGCCGACGCGAGTTGTGTAAGCTTTTGTGATGCCGAGAATGTAGTGCAGCATATTTGGCCCAACGCCGGAACCGGCAGATGCATTACCGGCAACGCAGTTGCTTGAAGTAACGTAAGGGTAAGTACCGTGGTCCACATCGAGCAGGCTGCCTTGCGCACCTTCAAACAATACACTGGCGCCTGCACGATGGGCCGCATACAAAGCGCTAGAAACGTCAGCCACCATTGGCCGAATTCGGTCGACGTTGGCAATCGCATCGTCGAATGTCTTGGTGTAATCGACTGCTTGTGCCTTTAAATAATGCGTTAGAACGAAATTGTGATAATCGAGATTTTCTCGCAGCTTTTCGGCGAACCGTTCCGCATTGAGCAAGTCGGCAACACGGATGGCACGGCGCGCCACCTTATCTTCATAAGCCGGGCCAATGCCTTTGCCGGTCGTGCCAATCTTGGCTGCGCCTCGGGCAATTTCACGCGCAGCATCTAAAGCGGTGTGATATGGCAAGATTACGGGACAAGCTTCTGAAATCTTCAAACGCGAGGCAACTTCCACGCCATTCGCCTGTAGCTTATCAATTTCACGCAAGAGATCAGGCACGGACAACACCACGCCGTTACCGATGTAACACGCAACGCCGGCGCGCATAATGCCAGATGGGATTAGCTGAAGCGCCGTCTTTTTGCCGCCGATTACTAGCGTGTGTCCTGCGTTGTGACCGCCTTGGAAACGCACGACCGCTTGCGCGTGATCCGTTAACCAGTCAACAATCTTACCTTTACCTTCGTCACCCCACTGAGTGCCAATGACAACGACATTTTTAGCCATGCTTTTCTGTAACATTGTTCAGCCTAACGATTTGATGATCCAATGACCATTTTCCAGCATTAGCACACGATCGCATTCGAACTCTTGTGTCTCGTGCTCATGGCCTGGAAAATTTTGAATAACGATTTCGCCTGCCGCGCGCAGCTCTGCGAGACTTTTGTGTAGCTGCGGATCTTGGCTCCAAGGGGCCCTTATCGAGCTTTTGCGTGGCGCGGTAGGCAGCAAGCGCCCCAGTTCTCGCAAATCCAATGAAAAGCCGGTTGCAGGACGTGCGCGACCAAACGCCTCACCGACATGATCATAGCGACCTCCCCGTGCGACAGCATTCGGCAGGTTTGGCACATACAAAGCAAACATTGCCCCACTTTCGTATTGATAGCCATGTAAGTCTGCCAAGTCGATGGTGACCTGGGCGTTACCAGCTAATTTAACCAGTGCCTGTAAATCGTCCAACGCTTTAGTAATGCCGGGTAAGCCTGGCAGCAACTGACGTGCCTTTTTCAGCACATCGACTTCTCCATACAAGCCTGGCAATGCCAACAGCGCATCTTTAGTACTTGCAGAAAACGCGGCTGTGGCTTCAAGTAGACCAGGCAGGTCTTTAGCACGTAGCAAAGCAACGATGTGCTCTTCAACATGACAAGCGGCTACGTCAGCATTCAAGATTGCACGGACGACGCCGACGTGGCAAAGATCGAGTCGAACATCCGAACATCCCGCAAGTGCCAATGACGCCAGGGCCAATTGCTGGATCTCGGCATCTGCTTCCAATCCCGCATGTCCATAGATTTCAGCTCCGATCTGCAAAGGCTCGCGCGTTGCATGCAGACCTATAGGACGCGTGTGCAAGACGCTTCCAGCGTAACAAAGACGCGTGACAGATTGGCGATTTAACAAATGCGCATCGATACGCGCGACTTGTGTTGTCATATCGGCGCGAATGCCAATTGTTCGGCCCGACATTTGATCGACTAGCTTAAACGTTCGCAGGTTTAAATCCTGACCTGCACCAGTAAGCAGCGAATCGATAAATTCAAGCAATGGCGGCATGACAAGCTCATACCCGTATGAGCGAAAATTGTCGAGCATGGCGCGTCGCAACTCTTCGAGCTTGCGGCATTCTGCAGGCAACACATCAGCAATATTTTCAGGTAAGAGCCAGTTTGGCATGAGCAGCAGAGCAATGGAGTTAAGTCAAATCACACAGCGCATGCGGAAAATGGCAGCAAGCCTTTTTCCGCCGCAATGACACTGGCATTGAGTAAGGTTCAACGGCAAAACGATCGTCGAACCACCGCCGTCAGTTAAACCAGCGTGTTTGACCGATCAAATGGTCAAGGCTTGCGAGCGCTTTCTGTGACCCCAACCGAGCCCGGATTCTTGAAATATTTGAAGAATTCAGATGTTGGATCGATGATCATCAGATCGCTTTGGCCCTTGAAACTAGTTTTGTAGGCTTCCAAACTGCGATAAAACTTGAAAAATTCCGGATTTTGCCCATATGCCTGCGCATAGGTTGTAGAAGCCTTGGCGTCACCCTCCCCTCGAATATTTTCCGCGTCCCGAAACGCTTCAGCGAGGATCACGGTGCGCTGCCGATCGGCGTCCGCTCGAATTTTTTCAGATTCAGCTGAGCCAGTCGAGCGTAATTCGTTCGCTACCCGGGTTCGCTCTGACTTCATACGGTCGTACACCGATGCGTTGATATTTTCTACATAGTCAACCCGTTTGAGTCGCACATCAACAATGCTCACGCCGATCTGCTTTGCTTCTTCCGACACTTTTTTCTGAATAGCCGCCATGACGGCGCCACGCTCGCCCGAGATCACTTCACGCACGGTTCGCTTGGTAATTTCATCATTTAGTGCAGCCTTGATGATCTGGGCCATCCGATCGTTAGCGCGACGCTCATCGCCGCCAAAGCTGACAAAATACAGTTTCGGGTCAATAATTCGCCATTTCACGAATGCATCAACCAAAATATTTTTCTTTTCAGCCGTGATAAAACGATCGGCATCTGGCGTATCCAGCGTCAGAATTCGGTTGTCCAAAAACAATATATTTTGGAATGGTGGCGGCAGCTTGAAATACAGGCCCGGGGCACTGATCACCCGCTTGACTTCACCCAAGGCAAAAACAATTGCATACTGGCGCTGGTCGACAACGAACAAACTTGCCATCAACAACCAAAGAGTAATTAAAGCAACAATGCCGTACGTTACAAGTTTGTTCATTATCGTGCTTCCCGATCACGTGAATCACGGCCATCGCGCGAGCGAAGGTCGCGGGCGCGTTGTGCTTCACCCGCTTGCATCGGGTCGACAGGCGTACCGTTTACCGCAACTGAACCAGTGTTTGGTGCAGGCGTGCGCACAGCGCTAGCTTCTCCCGATGTAGCTTGAGAAAGCAATTTTTCGAGCGGAAGTACCATCAGATTATTGCCATTGCGCGCATCGACCATGACCTTGGTTGAGGTGGTGAAAATTTGCTGCATCGCGTCTAAATACATCCTGTCGCGTGTAATTGCCGGCGCTTTTTGATACTCAGTCAACACTTGTTTAAATCGTGCTGCACTACCTTCAGCGTTGGCAATCACACTGGCGCGATAAGCCTCAGACTCTTGCATCAACCGTGATGCCGAACCACGCGCCTTTGGTACTACATCGTTTGCATAAGCCTGGCCTTCATTCTTAAGCCGCTCACGATCTTGCCCCGCCTTCACCGCATCATCAAACGCTGCCTGCACTTGTTCGGGTGGCTGAACGCCTTGCATCGTCACATTAGCAATCGTCACACCAGCGTTATAGCGATCTACGATCTGCTGCATCAACTGTCCGGCATCAAGCGCGATTTTTTCGCGGCCTTCATATAAAACAAAATCCATTTTATTTTTGCCGACAACCTCACGCATTGCTGTCTCGGCAACCTGGCGAATCATTTCTTCTTGCTCGCGATTACGAAATAACCAATCGGCAGCGCTCTTTAGCTTGTATTGCACAGCAAACTGAATGTCGATGATATTTTCATCATCAGTGAGCATGAGGGATTCTTTGGGCTGTTTGTTACGAACAGTCGATCGGTAACCAATTTCCATCGTGCGCACCTGCGAAACGTTTACCACTTCGTGGCTTTGAATCGGGTAGGGCCATCGCCAGTTAAAACCCGCCGGCGTAACGTGACTAAATTTACCAAAAGTCAAAACCACCCCGGTCTGGCCTTCTGAGATGATGAAAAATCCACTTACAAGCCATAAGACCCCGACGATGACCGCTAATATCGCTGCACCAATACCCAGACCCCGAGCATCCGGCGAATATCCGCCACCCCCAGGATTGCCACCGCCGCCCCCATTGTTTTTTCCTCCGAACAGGCGATTCAGACGCTGGTTGAAATCTCGCCAAAGTTGATCAAGGTCAGGAGGGCCCTCAGAGGGCCGTTGGCTATTGGTAGGCGGACGGGGTGTTTCGTCTTTAGCGCCGCGTCCCCAACCAGGATCGTTGATGTTAAAGACCAGACCAATTTTTTTTAGGAGGAAAACGAGCATTCTGTCGCGATCAGCTTTATTAATGGGTTGGAATGCGAATAACTACGTGAGTTGATCTGGACCAAGCATCTCGGGCCAGGTATTGCTACCCGAATCGGACGTGACACCATTGTGGGAACAGCTGCCGGCCGCCGATTCGCAAAGCGCCTCGCGTAACAGAGCAATGCCGGCACCACTATAGGCACTCACGAAAACACGGCGAATCTTATCATATTCGTCGCGCTCGACCACAGGCTCCTGCCCAGAAACATCGATCTTGTTCCATACGAGAATTTGGGGAATATGGTCAGCACCAATCTCTTTAAGAACCAGATTAACTTGTTCTATTTGATCCATCCGCACAGGACTGGCAGCATCAACAACGTGCAACAAAAGATCGGCGCGGATGGTCTCTTCAAGTGTTGCCTTGAATGCCGCTACTAATTGGTGCGGCAATTCGCGGATGAAACCGACAGTGTCGGATAACACCATATTGCCTGACTCCCCGAGATAAACACGCCGTGAAGTAGTATCAAGGGTAGCAAAAAGCTGATCAGCAGCATAGACACCAGCTTTTGTCAGCACGTTGAACAATGTCGATTTGCCTGCGTTGGTATAACCCACCAAAGAAACAGAAAATGTTTGGTTTCGACCACGAGAACGACGCTGCGTTGCACGTTGGCGAGTCAGTTTAGCCAGCTTTGCCCGCAACGCTTTTACACGTTCACCCAGCAACCGGCGGTCCGTCTCGAGCTGTGTTTCGCCAGGGCCACGCAGACCAATACCGCCCTTCTGCCGCTCCAGATGGGTCCAGCCGCGGATCAATCTTGTTGAAAGATGTTGGAGTTGTGCGAGCTCGACCTGCACTTTGCCATCGTGGCTTTGAGCGCGCTGGGCGAAGATATCCAAAATAAGACTCGTGCGATCTACTACATTAATTTGGAAGTGACGCTCCAAATTACGCTGCTGCGCAGGTGACAAAGCATGATTAAAAATAATCAGCTCCAATGCAAACTCGGCAACTGCTGCTTTTATTTCATCCGCTTTACCAGAACCGACAAACAGCGCTGCATCTGGGCTTGCACGACGACAAGTGATCGTAGTTATGGGCATCGCACCGGCAGATTGCGCTAACAATGACAATTCTTCCAAACTGGCGGAAAAATCGCCTTTGCCGAAGTCCACACCAATCAAAGCAGCGCGCATATTAGGAAGTGTGCATTAGGAAAAGCCACCAAGAAAGCACTTGCGCGAGAAAGCTTTACTCTGCATCGACTTCAAGACCCAAATTTACCGCACGTGCAGGTACCACTGTAGAAATGGCATGTTTGTAGACCATCTGCGTAACAGTGTTACGCAGTAACACCACGTATTGATCAAATGACTCGATGTGCCCTTGCAACTTGATACCGTTGACAAGATAAATAGATACTGGAACATGCTCTTTACGCAACGCGTTTAAAAATGGGTCTTGTAACAATTGCCCTTTGTTGCTCATATAAGCTCCGTTATCTTGTAGTGGGAAAGAGTTGGAGACAATTCAGTGAAATTTCAAGTGCTACTCTGCGTCGACTGTAGCCCATTTCTTCGTTTGCTGCTGTTACAGGCTGCCAGTGACTGACAAAAAGTTATTTCGGTGTGCGCAAAAACGGATTTTTGCTAGAGCGCAGTTCGATGCGCAACGGCGTGCCCACGAGCGAAAACGTTTCACGAAAGTGTTTTTCGAGATAGCGCTTGTAATTATCATCGATTGATTCCAGCGCATTACCATGGATTACGACGATTGGCGGGTTCATGCCGCCCTGGTGAGCATATCGGAGTTTAGGCCGTATTGAACCCTTGCGACGCGGTTGTTGGTGTTCTACAGCATCAATCAAGGCACGAGTCAATTTTGGCGTGGACAAATCTGACATCGCCGCCGCATAGGCGCTGTTAATCGATTTCATCAGCTGGTCAACGCCTGTCGATTTTAAAGCAGAGATGAAATGAAATTTGGCGAATGACAAAAAGTTCAGCTTGCGCTCAATATCGATCTTGATTTCGTCGCGGCGGTCGCTGATCAAGCCATCCCATTTGTTGACGCCAACCACCAATGCACGCCCGGATTCCAATACAAACCCGGCAATATGTGCATCTTGCTCCGAAATGTCTTGTTGGGCATCAAGCAATAGCAGCACGACGTTTGCTTCAGAAATGGCTTGTAGTGTCTTCACCACCGAAAATTTTTCGATGGCTTCAAACACTTTACCGCGACGACGGATACCTGCCGTGTCGATCAAGACATATTGCTTGTTGTCGCGCTCGAAAGGAATTTCGATTGCATCTCGTGTTGTACCAGGCATATCAAACGCAATCACGCGTTCTTCACCCAACAAAGTATTGACCAGGGTGGACTTGCCAACATTTGGCCGGCCGACGATTGCAATCTTAATTTGCTTGCCTGATTCCTCGACACCCGCACCCTCTTCTGCAGGCAATTGACGCGCCAGGGCAAGATCTAGCGCCTCTTCCACGAGATCCATCACGCCATCGCCGTGTGCTGCAGAAATCACGTATGGATCACCCAGCCCTAACTCGTAAAAGTCAGCAGTCACTGCGGTGTATTTCATGCCCTCGGCTTTATTGACGACCAACATGACTGAGCGGCCGGATTTTCGGAGGAAATCCGTAATTGTTTTGTCATGCGGTGTAATGCCCTGGCGGCCATCCACTAAAAAGACAACCATATCGGCTTCGGCCACAGCCTGCTTGGTTTGCTTAGCCATTTCATGCAGGATGCCGTCTTTAGCGATCGGCTCAAAACCCCCAGTATCGATTGCTAAAAATGGACGTTCACCCATACGCCCTTCGCCGTAGTGACGATCACGTGTCAAGCCAGGTAAATCTGCCACGAGAGCGTCGCGTGAGCGGGTAAGCCGATTAAAAAGGGTGGATTTGCCGACGTTTGGTCGGCCGACAATAGCAATTACCGGCTTCATATTATTGCGCCGCCAATGCCGAAATCATGCCTGCACGTGTCTGCACAATTAACTGGCTATCGGCCAAAACCGGTGCCGTGGAAATCGCACTGCCGTCGGTCGGAATACGGGAAAGCATGGCACCGTCATCTCGACTCAAGAAATGCACATAGCCTTGTGCGTCTCCAACGGCAATAGCTTGACCAAACGCGGTAGGAGCAGACAGACCGCGATAACGTAGTTGGGTATTTTTCCAAACACTGGCTCCACCTTCGCGGCTCAATGCGCTCACGGCTCCTGTCATATCGCTGGCGAAAACAAGACGCTCATCTGCGCCAAGCCCCACTTCTGAGGAAAGGTCTTTGGCCCAGGCAGCGGTTCCACTTTCAGCGTTAAAACACATTGCACGGCCTTGATAAGACACTGCACACACATCATTTCCACTCAGTACGGGCATGCCGGAAGTATCGATAACCCGGTCTAGTTCAGTTGCCCCTCGTGCTTCACCAACAGAAACCTCCCAACGAGGCACACCGTTGGCGACGTTCACAGAAAGTAGTTTTCCACCCGCAAGCGCAATATATGCATGTGCACCCTTGATCAAAATGCCGGGCGCTGCCCGCAACGTCAGCGGCGGCGAGCTTTTTTGGAGTGCCCACTTGCGCTCGCCGGTTTGAGCGTCCAAACCCAGAATACGGTTATCTTGACTACGCACAATGACGATGCCATCGCCGACTGCAGGTGCCGACAATATTTCGCTGGAGGCCTGCGCTGTCCAACGTGATTTGCCGTCCGCATCGAACGCCAGAATCTTACCCCCGCTTCCAGCCACGACAATTGTTGCGCCGTCTGAGCCCACGCCTGCGGTTAATAAACTGCTAGCTTTGATACGCCAAGCAATTTTTCCGCTTGCTGCATCCAGGCGCATCAAGGAACCGTCGTGCGCAGCCACATCGATATGCGCACCCGAGACTGCAGGCGAAAAAGTATAGATACTGGCAGCGCCAACAACCGTTGACCATACCTTGCGTACCGGCAGGCGCTGGGTCACTTCCGCCAATGGCGTAGGAGGGTTACGTGGCGCTGCTTTCGAGGCAAATGGATTCATTGACGATAACGACGGCAAGGATGAACATCCAGCCGCCACCACCATGAAAGTCGCTACGCAGAAAAATTTTGCCGTTGTATAGCTGGCTTTTTTTTGCAACGACATGAAATACGCAGCTCGCCCAATGCTTATTTTTCTCATGCCGGCCTCTTCACGGAAGTTGCACCACCGGTCGCACTACCAATGGCATCCAGCTTTAACTGAATGAGCTGGCGCCCTGGATTCTTGGGTGCCATTTTTTCTAATGCCATTTGGTAAGCTGCACGCGCTTGACTTATCTGATTCTGCGCAACGAGCAAATCACCTTTACGGTCGGCAACGACACCAACGAACGCTGTGGGAAACTCTCCTGCCAATAGCTTCAACCCTTCGTCATACGCTTTTTGATCTAGATAAATGCCCGACAATCTTAGCTTCGCAATCGCTTTGTATTCATCATTGCTGCCGTTGTTAATCACCCATTGCAAACGAGTGACTGCATTTTTTAGATCATTGGCATCAAACGCCACTTTAGCCGCGCTCAAGCCCGCCATTTGTGCGTAAGCTGTCCGCGAATATTTTTCTTGGATATCCATCGCAGCGCGTTGGGTCTGGACATTATCTTTTGCTGTGACGGCTTTTTGCAATGCCTCATATAGCTGTCCGGCTTGTATGGACTGGTTACGCAGAAAATAATTCCACCCAGCCCATGCTGCGTAAGCAGTCAATGCAGCAATCAACAGCCAGCTGATGAGATTGCCATGGCGACTCCACCACATTTTCATGCTATCGAGTTGCTCTTGCTCTTCGTGATCGTATGCCATAGTTTGTACTGCCGAATATAAATAAGAATGGATTAAACCTGCCGGCTCGGGCGGTCTGTTTTAATGGCGGTAGTGCAAGTGCTCGCCGTGATCATGCTCCGGCTCGTTCTCGCCAATAATTTGTCCGACGACATATTCAGACAACTTTTCAAATGGTACCGAGGCCTGGCTATTAGCACGGGGTTCTGCTGCGTCAGCCGATGATCGCAAGGGTTTAACTGAAGCAGTTCCCTGCGCCACTTCATCTTCACCAAGAACTACCGCGAAAGCCGCGCCACTAGCGTCTGCACGCTTCATTTGCGCTTTAAAATTAGTGCTGCCGGAGGCAGCTGCACAATGCAGCACCACATCAAGCCCGGCATCTCGAAGACGCTCGGCTGCCACAGATGCCTGCAACTGCGCACCTGCGCCTTGATGGACAATATATACATCACATTGCGAACCAGCATATTGCTCGCCACTTGCTTTCATCAATTCAAGTATGCGTTCTACACCGATGGCAAAACCGCAGGCAGGCGTGGGTTTGCCACCAAACATTTCAACCAACGGATCATAGCGGCCGCCGCCACAAACAGTACCTTGCGAACCAAGCTTGTCACTTACCCATTCGAACACCGTACGATTGTAGTAATCCATGCCGCGCACGAGGCGAGAATTGATTGTGTAAGGAATATTGTTATGCCGAAGAATAGCCTGCACACCTTCAAAATGCGCCAACGATTCATCATCCAGATAATCCAGCAACTTCGGAGCAGCGTTCACCATTTCTTGCATCACAGGATTTTTCGTGTCGAGAATGCGCAGAGGATTAGCGTGCAGCCGGCGTTGTGCGTCCGCGTCGAGCAGCTCAGCATGCCCTTCAAAATAGGTGATGAGATCTGCCCGATGGCGACCTCGTTCGTCTAAATTGCCGATAGAATTTAATTCCAGACGTATATCCTGTAAGCCTAAATCGTCCCACAGACGCTGGCACAGCATCATCAATTCTGCATCAATATCCGGCCCAGCGAAGCCGATCGCTTCGGCACCCACCTGCTGAAATTGGCGGTAACGCCCTCGCTGCGGCCGTTCATGACGAAACATCGGGCCAGCGTACCAAAGCCGCTTTGGGCCATCGTACGTCAGGTTATGTTCAACTGCAGCGCGCACCACGCCGGCAGTACTCTCGGGCCGCAATGTCAGCAAGTCGCCATTCAGAGAATCAGTGAACGAATACATTTCCTTTTCGACGATATCCGTCACCGCACCTAAGCCACGTGCAAATAATGAGGTGGATTCGACAATAGGCGTACGGATCTGTTGAAAGCCGTAGCTTTTGAGCACAGTTTGAACCGTATTTTCAAAAAGTTCCCAAAGTGGTGCCTCATGCGGCAACACATCATTCATACCTTTGATGCCCTGGATTTTTTCTATTTTTTTATGGTCTGCCATCTCAAATCCGGGGTGCGTAATGCGACTTCACGTAGTCGAGCACGATTGCTTGAAATTCTTCGGCGATATGCTCGCCTCTTAACGTTACCGTTTTTTCACCATCGACAAATACCGGTGCGGCGGGAGACTCGCCCGTACCCGGCAAGCTGATGCCAATGTTGGCATGCCGGGATTCGCCCGGCCCGTTGACAATACAACCCATGACGGCAACGTTCATGCCTTCAACACCTGGATAGGCTGTCTTCCACACCTGCATCTGGTCACGTAGATAGGTTTGAATCTTGTCGGCCAGCTCTTGAAATGTCGTTGATGTCGTACGGCCACAACCCGGGCAGGCAATCACCATCGGCGTGAATTTTCGCAGACCCATGGTTTGTAAAATTTCCTGCGCTACGATGACTTCGCGAGTGCGGTCGCCCCCCGGTTCCGGCGTCAAAGAAATGCGGATTGTGTCGCCGATTCCCTCTTGGAGCAACACGCCTAGTGCTGCAGTCGAAGCCACGATGCCTTTGCTACCCATGCCGGCCTCCGTCAAACCTAAATGCAAAGGGTATGCACAACGTGAGGCGAGAATACGATACACCGCAATCAGATCTTGCACGCCGGAGACTTTGCAAGAAAGGATAATTTTGTCCGGAGACAGCCCCACTTCTTCCGCCCTGATCGCATTTTCAATTGCCGAAGTCACCAGCGCCTCATGCATGACTGCTTGGGCACTGCGCGGTGTACTACGGGCAGCGTTTTCGTCCATGATGCGTGCCAGCAGTGCCTGGTCAAGACTTCCCCAGTTAACGCCAATGCGCACCGGTTTATCGTACTTGCAAGCGATCTCAATCATTTGCGCAAATTGCGTGTCACGCTTTGCACCTTGCCCAACGTTGCCGGGATTAATGCGGTATTTAGCTAGTGCACGGGCACACTCAGGAAAATCTGCCAGCAACCGGTGCCCGTTGTAATGAAAATCGCCCACCAAAGGCACGTCTACACCCATGCGCGCCAATTGCTCACAGATAGCCGGTACAGCTGCTGCAGCTTCGGGATTATTAACGGTAATGCGCACCAGCTCTGAGCCCGCTCGCGCCAGTTCCTTGACTTGAATTGCAGTGCCAATGACGTCTGCCGTATCCGTGTTGGTCATGGATTGCACAACAATCGGCGAACGGCCACCGACGCTTACGCAACGCTCACCATGTCCAATAGAGGCGGTGCGGCTGGTTCGGCGCCGTGATGGCCCGACCGTGCCAGGCAACTCTTCCATATCTTGATTATTCATTACTTCAATTTCACACGGGCCACATTACCATTGCCCGCAACGTTTAATGGTGCATTACGAAAACTCGCTACGACCCCTGCTGCGTTACCGATAATGAGAGTCATTGGTTCATTGACGTCGAACGTCTCCACCGATCCGCTCCTAAGGATTTTTGCTACTACCGGGGTATTATCGGCGCGTTTAATTTCTACCCAAGAATCTTGCTGCAGATTCAACACCAATGGGTTCGCCATACCTAGTGACGTATTATTCTGGCCCTGGGTACCCAACACTGCCAACCCACTTGGTTGCATTGGCGGCTTGAGCCGAGAGGCGCCAAGCGTCTGCTCCAACATACCAATCGAAACCGCAGGCATCACTTCATCAGAAGCGTCGGCTTTGGAAACCTGACCCGGAGCCACATCGGACAACTTGGTACTGGTAACAACGGGATCTGCCCCACCATCCGCCGACCTCAATTCGGAGCCAATCGAATTACTGGTGGTTGGGCTCAACTTAGATGCCTCATCGCGACGTCCACCAGTATCAGATACCCATCCCATTGCATAGGACGCGACACCGACTACGAAAAGCGCTGTTATACCAGCAATTATCGGAAATGCATTGCTGCGCAAAGCCAGCGCTGAAACTTTCGAAGATTGTTTTTTGGCAACCTCCCGAATAGCAGGCACATTTGGATGCAAATTACCCGGCAGGGGAGCAGCCGGGCCAAGCATCGCGAGCAATGGTACAGGGTCAAGCTGCAAAAGCTTTGCATAGGAACGCAGAAAGCCACGCGCAATTGCTGCTGCTGGCAAAGCAGTGTAATCATCTGCTTCAAGGGCCATAATTTGGCGGGGTGCCAAGTTCAGCTGATTGGCAACTTGCTCAACCGTCACACCATAAGCCTCCCGCCTGGCCACCAAATTGATGCCAGGTGACGTCCGTAGCCGCGGGTCGGCTAAGGCATCGTCGGCAGTTACATCAGCTGTATGTTTTTCGACCGGCTGAGCACTACTCATTGAAAGCCCCACGCTGAAATGCCGCATATTCTGCAGATCCAGGGTGACGTCGGCGCAGCTGGGTAGCCAGGCTTGACTCAGCGGCTCGATCGCCTAGCTTACGTTCGATACGTATCGCTAGCCACAGTGTTTCTGCACTGACGGCTTCTTCTTTGGTTGCGCGACCGATATGAAAACGCGCGCGCTCATATTCTGCCTTGTCGTAGTAAATTTTGGCGAGATTAATATTGTTTGCCACGTTTCCTGGTTCATATTGAAACGCCTGCGCCAGGTAACGTTCAGCTTCAGCATTGTTTTTTAACTTCAGGCTACAAACGCCTGCATTGTTCAACGCTTTGGCTGGAGATTGATAAGTTCGATTTTTTAAGGCAGCATCAAAATAAGCAATGGACTGTTCCACACGCTCGTTCTGGCAAAGATACCAACCATAATTGTTGTTTAAGTCAGGATTGTTAGGCGATAACCGCATTGCGCTTTGAAAATTCTCATCTGCAAGGCGCGTTTCTCCCATATCCATGTAGACAAGCGCCCGCACGCTGTAGGCATCAGAAAAATTAGGATCAGCCACGAGCGCCTGCTTTAACTCGTCTAGTGCCACATTCAATTGCCGCTGTTCGAAGTAGCCAATGGCTAACTGCAGGCGAATTTGCGCCCGCTTTTGGTTGTCTGTTTGATCGGAGCTTGTCAATAGCTCCGTTTGCGGGGTACTTCCAACAGCCTTTGTTGCAGCGCACCCGCTAAGCCACCCCAGAAGCATTACTGACAAAATTGTTGCAGGTATAAGCGATATGGCGCTGCCAAAATGCCGTGGTACGCAAGGGCTACAGGTTTTCACGTTGGTATCTCCACTAAGCGGCCAAAGTTCGCACCGAATTTTTGTTGGTATTGCGCTTGTTTTTGCATGCGCTCCTGTACACGAGTACGGTCGAGCACCTCTCCCGCGAGTTGTCCACATGCAGCGTCGATATCGTCGCCCCTGGTTTTGCGAATTGTAGTGACGATGCCGGCATCCATCAATATTCGGGAAAACGCCTTGATTCGAGGGCTTTTGGACCGCAACAGCCCTGACTCAGGAAATGGGTTAAACGGAATGAGATTAAATTTGCACGGCACCAGCGTTTCACCGTGACGCACCAACGCAATCAATTCCTTTGCATGCTGGTCGGTATCGTTGACACCATCGAGCATGCAATATTCAAATGTGATGAAATCACGCGGCGCGTAGGGCAAGTAGCGCAGGCAAGCAGCCATGAGCTCGCTCAAAGGATATTTCTTGTTAAGCGGAACGAGCGTGTCGCGCAACGTGTCATTTGATGCATGCAGGGATACCGCCATTGCCACCGGACACTCTTGCGCCAAGCGATCGATCATTGGCACAACTCCAGAGGTCGATAATGTGACCCGTCGGCGAGATAGGCCATAGGCGTTATCGTCAAGCATAATTTTCAGTGCAGTGACGGTTGGTTCAAAATTAAGCAATGGCTCACCCATGCCCATCATGACGACATTCGTAATCTGTCTCTCACCCTTGGGCCCAGCTTCGATACCTTTAGATTGTCGCAGCGCGAATTCAGCAATCCAAAGCTGGCCAATAATTTCAGCAACCGTCAGGTTGCGGTTAAACCCTTGTTTGCCGGTCGAGCAAAACCGACAATTCACTGCGCAACCGGCTTGAGTGGAAATACACAAGGTGCCCCGGTTTTCCTCTGGAATAAACACGGTCTCAACCGCATTACCCTGACCGACATCGAGCAACCATTTACGTGTGCCGTCAATCGAGGTGTGATCTGAAATGATGGCAGGCGCGCGTATGGCAGCACGGGTCAACAGCTTTTCACGCAGAGATTTTGCCAAATCAGTCATCTGGTCAAAACTGGTGGCGCCGAACTGGTGTATCCAGCGCTGCAGTTGCTTTGCCCGGAACGCCTTCTCGCCAAGTCCATCGCAGTACGCGACCAACTGGGCAGGATCAAGGTCGAGCAGGTTGATAGGCGTCTCAGGTGTATGCATCAAAACAGGCATCCTCCAATCGGATCAGCGTGCCAGCCCAATCGGACGGTTGCGCCTTAACGTGAATAAACGTCTAGGGCTGGAAAGAAGTAGGCGATTTCTACCTGCGCCGTTTCAGCTGCATCAGAACCGTGCACGGCATTTGCATCAATTGAATCTGCAAAATCTGCACGAATTGTTCCTTTATCCGCCTTCTTCGGATCGGTTGCACCCATCAAGTCACGATGCTTGGCAATTGCATTTTCACCTTCGAGGGCCTGAACGATCACAGGGCCCGAAATCATGAACTCCACCAAATCCTTGAAAAACGGCCGAGCGCTATGGACTGCGTAAAACCCTTCAGCCTGGGTCCGGGAGAGATGAATCATGCGTGCAGCAATGATCTTCAATCCAGCGCCTTCGAAGCGACTATAAATCTGACCAATCACGTTCTTCGCCACGGCGTCAGGTTTGATAATAGACAGTGTGCGTTCAATTGCCATCTAAAAAACTCCAATGAAAATAAAGGGTTAAGGTAAAAAGTTATACTTTCTGACAGTATTTGATTTTAGCATGGAAACCAGTGTCCAAGCCAATTCAGCTACCGGGATTGCAGAGGCAAACCCCAGCAGTTGTACCATCAGCAAAAGCGCCCAGTGCGTGCTATGCTGAACCAGCTAAATGGTTGATTAATCTCGATTTTCTTCTAAGGAGGCATCATGGACCAAAACCTGCAGCATGAATTTGGCGCATCCGCCCGCAGCACAACTGATTCGGTTTCGGTAATACGGCATCGTGTATTACGCAATACCTACTGGCTATTAGCCTTGTCGATGATTCCGACGGTAGCGGGTGCCTGGTTGGGCGTGCAGTTTAACTTCAATTTTTTCGCCGGCAGCCCATTTATTGGGTTTTTGGTGTCCATGGCGATTGCATTAGGATTTTTACATGCAATTGAAAAAACGAAGGATTCGGGCGTCGGTGTGATAGTTCTCTCGGCTTTCACTTTTTTCATGGGGCTCATGCTTTCCAGGCTGCTTGCCCACACACTTGGATTTACCAATGGCCCGGCTCTGGTAATGACAGCGTTTGCAGGAACGGCAGCGGTCTTTGGCGTGATGGCAACGGTAGCGACTGTCTCCAAACGCGATTTTAGTAGTATGGGTAAATGGCTGTTTGCAGGCTTATTGGTCATTGTGGTAGCCGTGGTAGCCAATATTTTCTTGCAGTTACCAGCGCTTCAACTAGCAATATCAGTCATCGCGATAGGAATTTTCTCAGCCTTTATTTTGGTTGATGTACAGCGCGTCATTAACGGCGGCGAAACCAATTATATTTCGGCTACGTTAAGCATCTACCTTAGCGTCTACAACATATTTGCCAATTTACTGTCGTTACTTGGCATTTTCGGTGGTAGCCGCGAGTAATGGCTCAGCTGGTAGATCAAAAACCGCTATCGATTCGATATGTGCGGTGTGTGGGAACATGTTAATGATGCCTGCCTGCTGGAGAACGTAACCCGCACCAGTGACCAGCAGTGCTGCATCGCGGGCCAAGGTTGCGGGGTTGCAAGACACGTAGACAATCCTACGTGGCTTAAATTCCGCATATGTTTCGCCCAGCGCTGCCAATGCCTCACACACCGCCATCGCACCCTCACGTGGCGGATCAATCAAAATCAAATCGAATTTTCCGAGCGCGATAAATTGCGTTACGCTTAGCTCAAACAAATTTCTCGTTTGAAAACTAGTATTTGCGTGCAATGAGTTTTCCCGCGCATTGTCGATGGCTCGTTGCGTCAACGTAGCACTGCCCTCTATACCAACCACCTCGCGTGCCAATGTTGCCAGGGGCAGCGTAAAATTACCAAGACCACAAAAAAGATCTGCCACTCTATCGTTTGGCTGCGCATTGAGTAGCCGCATTGCACGAGCCACCAGCACGCGGTTGACCTGGTGATTGACCTGTGTGAAATCTGTAGGCTTGAAAGGCATCCGCAAGCCAAATTCTGGAAGCAAATAATGCAATTGCGGATGCGTTGGATAGAATTGGGTTGCCGTGTCCGGACCGGCAGTTTGCAACCACCATTGCACCGTGTGGTGGTCGGCAAAAGCCTTTAGAAGGCTTTCATCTGTCGTTGTAAGGGGTGCCATGATGCGCAAGACTAACGCGGTAACGACGCCATCGACGCCTTCGCCAATGCCTAACTCAATTTGCGGCACCTGCTCCATGATAGACAGGCTGGCAACCAGCGAACGCAACGGCAACAAAAGGGCCGATACATGTGCAGGCAATATTTCGCAGCTGTGCATGTCGGTAATGTAGCTGGATTTGCGTTCATGAAACCCAACCAGCACACCGCCTTTTTTTGGAACATTGCGAATCGAAATGCGCGCTCTAAAGCGATAACCCCATGTTGGCCCATGGATGGGGCGAAGCATCAATGCTGCTTTTACCCGGCCAATATGCTTTAGATTATCTTCCAGAACACGCTGCTTCATCGCAACTTGCGCCGCAGCGTCGAGATGCTGCATAGCGCAGCCACCACATGTACCAAAATAGGCGCATCGAGGTTTGGTGCGCTGAGCTGATTCCCGGTGCAAAGTCAGCATAATGGCAGCTTCCCACTTCAGCTTCTTCCGATAAGAGGCAAAATCGACTCGTTCGCCAGGTAAAGCGCCCTCGACGAAGATCACTTTACCTTGACTACCATCTTCATTTTGAAGGTGGCCGACGCCTCTGCCCTCCATGTCGAGGGATTGAATGTCAAGTGGAAGAAGGGGCATCAAGCGAAAAATGTACTGGAATGTTGTAGCAAGTTACCGCGCCGGCAAGAATTTTGCCGGATCAACCGGTTTGCCCTGCTGGCGGATTTCAAAATGCAGCTTTACGATGTCTGAATCGGAATTGCCCATCTCGGCAATTTTCTGTCCTTTGACGACAGCCTGGCCTTCCTTTACCATGATGGTCTTGTTGTGGGCATATGCAGATAACAGATTACTGGTGTGCTTGACAATGACTAGGTTGCCATATCCGCGTATGCCGCTACCGGCGTACATAACCTTGCCGGCACTTGCTGCCAATACCTGCTGACCGCTTTTGCCGGTGATGTCCAACCCTTTTTTACCATCATCGAATCCGGCTGCAACTTTGCCTTCGGTAGGCCAAACCCAAGTGACATTGCCGTCATCGGACGGGGCTGCTGCTACGGGCAACGTTGGCTTTTCCTCATCTTTGCCGTTTGCTGCACGCGGTGACGCGACAACAACTGAGCCGGGCACATCCTGCTTTTGCAGTTCTGCTAAAGCCGCATCGGAATAGGGTCGTTTCTCCCCGGAAGGACCTACCTTGGTTGATATGGAAGGCGCTGCGGCGGCGCTAGGTGACACATTACCTGGCGTTGCAGCTAAGGGTCTTACTTCCACGCCCGATCCAACCGAAACACTGGTTGTCTGGGGACCTCCTGATCCAGCATCGGGAGGCAGAACGCGCAAGACTTGATCGACTTTTATATCGTCTGGATTGGCAAGATTATTCCAGACCACCAGATCACGAAAATTCTGCCCTGCTGCCGTAGCAATTTGCAAAAGCGTATCGCCTTTGCGAACGGTATGATAACCGCGCTGATCAGCATTTCGCTGAAAATTTGCCGGCTGGTTGCTTTGTTTATTGGAATCAACACCGCCTCGATTGCTCGTACCACGGTCGATAATCGGCGCCGGCGTGCGGGGGGTGGTGCACCCAGCCAGCACGACGATAAGTGCTAACGGGTGTAGCAGACGTAATTTTTTCATTCGCGTGATTTTAAATTTGAATCAGGAGATTTATTATTTGATGCCAGGACGAAGCGGCACGAAATGACAGTCCTCGAGCGTCGCGGTAGTCCAATCAGACGGCCCAGTGCGCTCAATTACCTGCAGCACCTGATGGCTTTCACCGACTGGTGCAACCAGGCGCCCTCCGACTGCAAGTTGCTCCAACAACGGTTGCGGAACTTTTACACCGGCTGCGGCAAGGATTATGCCGTCAAACGGCGCCACCTGCGCAAGGCCAAGCATACCATCTCCATAATGCAAGCGGATATTAGCAATTCGCATTGGCCGTAGATTAATCCGCGCCTGCTCATGCAAGGCTTTTATACGTTCAATTGAATACACCTCGCCCGCCACCTGCGCCAGCACCGCTGCCTGATATCCGCAACCGGTACCGATTTCTAATACGCGATTGAGTAATCCAGCGTTTTTGTTTGCCCTCAACACTTCGATCATTCTGGCGACGATGTAAGGTTGTGAGATTGTCTGGTGATAACCGATCGGTAACGAGGCATCAATGTAAGCCTGACTCGCAAAGGCTGGCTCGATAAACGAGTGCCGCGCAACTGCTTGCATTGCCGCCAACACTTTGGTGTCTCGTACTCCTTGCTGGGCGATCCGCTCTACCATCGCTTGACGTACGCGCGGCGAAATCATAGGCGCTTCCCGAACTGGACTGGTCGCAAGCGGTCGCGTCAGCATTTTCTTGGCGTAGGATAAATCATGTGCGGCAGCATTGCGTGTCGCAGTTTGTGGTGTGGCAACCGTACGATGCGCTGCATGGCGATTGTCGATTACACGGGCAGACTGCGTCTCCAGCGCGGCTAGCGAAAGCGGAAAACGCTTGTCTTTGTCAGTCATGAAAACTGGCGACTTAGTACGCCAAGTTGGGCTGTATGCGTTAAGTCAATCTGTAACGGTGTGACCGAAACGTATCGACTCGCCGTAGCATGAAAATCAGTGCCCTCGCCTGCGTCACGCTCTGCACCGGTAGGGCCGATCCAGAAAATTTCTCTGCCATGTGGGTCGGTGGCCCTAATGACAGGTTCCGAAACATGGCGTTTGCCCAAGCGGGTGGCCTTGATGCCGGCAATATCTTCGTAAGGCAAATTTGGAATATTGACATTTAGCAGGAACGGCTTGGATAGCCCGTCGAGCCGGCGCTGTACCATTTCAGAGGCAATTCGCGCCGCGCATTCCAGTTGGCTCCAGCCGCTACGCACCTGCGAAAAAGCCATTGCAGGCAGGCCAAACAGATAGCCTTCCGTGGCTGCAGCCACGGTGCCGGAATAGAGGGTGTCGTCGCCCATGTTTTGGCCGTTGTTAATGCCTGAAACCACCAAATCAGGGGCAAAATCAAGCATGCCTGTCAAGGCAATGTGTACACAATCAGAAGGTGTGCCATTAACGAAGTAAAACCCGTTTGCCGCTCGGGTGACAGACAGCGGCCGATCGAGCGTAAGCGAATTCGAGCAGCCTGACCGATTACTGTCTGGAGCAATCACCAAAATCTCAGCAATTTTCGCCATAGCTTCTGCAAGCGCTGACAAACCTGGCGCTAGGTAACCGTCATCATTACTAATCAGAATTTTCATGTTTTTATTTTACATGAGGCAACATACTGCTGACATTGAGCATTGAGCACTAAGCACTGAATCTTGCCATTTTGCTGCATAACACGCAGTTAATGGGATTGTTCTGCGTTAGGAATGTGGATAACATCCAACACCGATCTCGGAATTTTAATCGTCGGCAATCTGGCTAGGTTGGAGAAACTCGATCACACTCGCCTGATCCCTTGTACGCCGGAATGGCGGCAAGCTTTGCCAAATTTTTTTACCGTAGGGCTTGCTGATGAGGCGCGGGTCGCACAGCATCAGTACGCCTCGATCGGTCTCATCACGGATCAGACGCCCAGCGCCCTGCTTAAGGTTAATGATGGCAGACGGCAGCTGGTGCTGCATAAAGCCATTTTGGCCCTTTTTTTCCAGTGCATCCAGTCGCGCAGCGAGAACCGGATCATCAGGCGGAGAAAAAGGCAATTTATCAATGATGACCACCGAAAGTGCGTCGCCTCTGACGTCTACCCCTTCCCAGAAACTTTGGCTACCTACCAGGACGGCGTTACCGGCGCTACGAAAACGGTCAAGTAATTCAGTGCGTCCCGCTTCGCCTTGCACCATCAAGGGAAACTGCAAGCCCATTTTGGCAAATGCATCGCGCAGTCGTTGGGCAGCACGCGTCACTGCACGGTTGGTCGTGCATAGCATAAATGTGCGCCCACCTGCGGCTGCAATAATCGGCAGCGCTGCATCGACAACCGCATCCGTGTAGTCCGGCGAATTTGGCGCAGGAAGGCCGGTGGGTACATAGAGCAAACCCTGCTGAGAATAATCGAATGGGCTGCTCCACGACCGCGATAGCTCTTTGCCTAATCCCATTTGCGCGGCGTAGTGGCTAAAATCGTTATTTACCGCAAGGGTAGCCGAGGTGAATATCCATGCACGTGGTACACCCTCGCGCTGCTTGGTAAAAATTGGCGCGATCGATAATGGCGTTTGATGCAATTGCAGTGATGATGAAAAAGCTTCCACCCACAGCACGCTTTCAGGTTCGATTTCCTGTTCATCGGGCTCTTTCTGCCCGGCGCTACTCCAGGCTGCCAGACGGAATTCCAGCTCGTTTGCGCGCACCTTACATTGCTCAATGGTTTCGGCCCGTTGTGCTTGGGTGGCCAACACTTCCACCATGTTATGCAAGGTTTTTTTTAGCACCTCCAATGCTGGAAAGAAAGGGATTGACGGCAGTATTTGGCTCACTGCCAACCGAACCGACTCTTGCGGAAACGCCAAACGTAATTCTCGAGCGGCTCGTTCAACACTGGTTACCAATTGAGCCCAATCGGCGCCATCGCGGGCATGGGTCAAACCTTCGGCCAGCACGTCCCGGCATAACTCCAATATCTGGGAAGTGGAGGTGGTATCACCGAAAAACAACGTCGCTGTTTCCGGAAGCTGATGTGCCTCGTCAAAAATAATCGTATTGGCCGAAGGAAGGAGCTCTGCTACCCCGGTATCTTTCAATGCCACATCTGCAAAAAACAAATGATGATTAACAACAACTACGTCAGCTTGTTGTGCTTCCTTTCGCGCTTTCATGACAAAGCAATCTTGGTAATACTGGCATTCCGAACCCATGCAAGTGTCACGGGTCGATGTCACCAAATTCCAGATCAAAGCGCTTTCCGGCACTTTTGACAATTCGGCTTTGTCGCCGGACGCTGTGATTTTCATGAAACGTGAAATTTCACGCAAATGGCTGATGTCGTCGCGCGATGTCAGCCGGCCATTTTCTAATGTACGCTCTAGGTGAAAATGGCAAACATAGTTGGCACGTCCTTTTAAAAGCGCTATGGAGACTGGCACATTTAACGCGCGGCGCACTGTTGGAATATCACGCAGAAACAGCTGATCCTGTAAGTTCTTGGTGCCGGTAGAAATGATGGTTTTCCCACCCCAGAGCAGAGCTGGCACAAGGTAGGCGAAGGTTTTGCCAGTGCCCGTTCCTGCTTCTGCAATCAAGGTGGAATGGCTGGAAATGGCTTGTGCAATCGCCTTGGCCATCTCGATTTGTGCATGCCTTGGGCGATAGGCGCCGACAGTGCCGCCAAGGGGACCAGCTTGACCGAATAGCCGCTCTAACTCAGCGTCCTGACTTGCAGACACTGTTGATGTGGCAGCGTCTGCGGTGAAGTCGCTATCGCTTAAAAGGGGCTTCAGGCTATGACTCAGGTTATGACTTGGGCTAGTGACTCAGGCCGGAATATCCGGAACTAATTGCATTTTTAGCATCGTAATGTGATCTTTGAGCTGCAACTTGCGCTTTTTCAAGCGGCGAAGCTGTAGCTCTTCGTGGCGGCTGTCGCGGATCAAGGTTTCAATGACTGCATCAAGGTCGCGATGTTCGACTTCGAGTTCAATGATGCGTCGGTGTATGTCGTTGGAAGTGCTCATTGGCGTATTGTGGCACAGGGTGCAAGCATAGACGGGCAAAATAGACTAAGCAATTCGGCAGGAATGAATTTTTCTGCAAAAAACTTGGGATGTCAACCGGCAGCATGTGCTCGTGCAATAATTGTGATGCATAAAATCAATGATCACGGCGTTAGAAACCATGCTTCGCGCCTTAACAAACCTGCTTGCATTTGCGATAAGGACACAATGTCATACAAAATTGAAGCAGGTACCGGCCAACATATCGGCGATCGGAGTGAACAACAGGACCGCATTGGCCTTTTTAGCGCCCCACGTGCGCCGGGCTACATGATGGCAGTGCTTGCCGATGGCATGGGTGGCGCAAAAGGCGGCACCCATGCGGCTGATCAGGCAATCCGGACAGCACAACAGATTTTTGATAATTTCTCACCCCTGACCGGCAGCGTGGATGCAATGCTTTATGAAATTGCCAGTGAAATTCACACGGTGATCCAGCTGATGACATTGGCTACAGAAATGCGGCCAAGCTCGACCTTAGTGCTACTTGTTATCACACCTGAGCAAATGGCGATCTGGGGACATATTGGCGATTCGCGCCTGTATCGCTTTCGCGGCCCAAACTTAGTGGAACGCACTATTGACCACACGACATCGGGCGCCACCTCTCCGATATTAGTCAATGTGTTGGGCAACCCAAGGATTGTGCCAAAAATCACGATTGCCAGCTATTCTGGATTAGAGGCCGGCGATGCATTCATGCTTTGCTCAGATGGCCTTTGGCATTATTGTAGTGATAGCGAAGCGGGCGCGGCAATTGCTGTCAATAGCCCTCGCGACGCAGCTCAAATGCTCATTCGTAAAGCACGTGAACGAGCTAAAGACGGCAATGCAGACAATTGCACGGTCGGCATTGTAAAGCTTGTTGCATCAGAAAAAGCAGCACCGCATTACCGCATTGACAAGCTACAGAGCGCAGTTTAAAAAATCCAACTGATCATCTAAGGCGTAGCCGTTGATGATGAAGCGGCGGGCGTTGCCTGCTTTTTTAAGCCCTTTTTTTCCGCCGCTGCTTTACGGGCAACAACCGCTTTTTGGCGTTTTGCCGATGCTGCCAATTTTTTGTCGTAGGCCGCCATATTGCGCGTTTGAGTAGACAAATCCAGGCCCTGTGGTCTTGACGCTTTTTGTTTGGTGAGATTTGTAGTGCGCGCTTTGTCTTTGCTAATACCGACTCCAATATGTTTGCCAGACTTGGCAACTGGTACAGCGGTAGGATCTGCATCTTGCAACTTATCACTGTCTGGCTTTAGCTGTTTAGCGGCTAATTCGCGGTCGCGTTCCTCCACCTTGGCATGCCGCTTGAAAGCATTCGCCTCGATTTCGACCGGGCGCAGTTTTGCTAACGCTGCACGGCGGTTTTCCCGCGCATTATCAAGGCAACTATTTGTAAAAAAAACCGGTAGACAAGCTTCCTCTTGCTTTAAGTGTTGTGCCTGAATCAATGTGCGTTGTTGACTAATCTCGCGTAATGCAGCATCCGCACTTGCAACCGAGCTGATAGAGCTGATAGAGCTTGAAACCTGCGCCCAAGCATTCGCACTTGCCAAGGTGAGCCCGAGCCCATATAAAAGACTGCGTAGAAAACGTTTAAATGGACTCAGCCACTGCACGCCGCTGTGACACCAGGTAATGGCGGGATTGCATTTCATTAATGCGTGATACCGTACGGTGGAATTCATTTGCCAACATACCTTCCGTGTAAAGCCCGTCGGAGGACACTTCCGCCGACATGATCAATTTTACTTTGTGGTCATATAACACGTCGATTAGCCAAGTGAACCGCCGTGCCTGGGAAGACATGGAGGCCGACATGCAGGGCACGGACGACAACAAGACCGTATGAAACTGGCTTGCCAACTCCAGATAATCATTTTGCGATCGCGGCCCGCCGCACAGCGTTGCAAAATCGAACCAGACAACACCTCCGGCGCGGCGCAGCGCCCGAAACTCACGGTTTTCTATGCGCACGACCGGGGTTTCATCGGCAATCTCGGCAATTCTGGCATAGGCGTCACGCAGCGCCTGATCGGAAACGGCATTAAGCGGCGTGTGATACGCACTCACCTGCTCCATCACGCGCATTCGGTAATCGGTTCCAGCGTCGACATTAACGACGTCAAGCTGTTTCACCAACAACGCAATCGTTGGCAACATGCGATCCCGATGCAAACCGTCCGGGTACAAATCAGCCGGCGCATAGTTCGACGTAATGATGAGCGATACGCCATTTTCAAACAGTACCGACAATAATTGATACAAGATCATTGCATCGGCAATATCGGAAACGTGAAACTCATCAAAACATATTAGGCAGTAGCGCTTGGCGATGCGGCGTGCGACTTCATGCAGCGGGTCTGCCACACCCTTAAGATCATCGAGTTCACGATGCACGCCTCGCATGAATTCATGAAAATGAATGCGGGTCTTACGTGCCAATGGCACGACCGAATAAAAGCTGTCCATCAGAAAGGATTTGCCACGTCCAACCCCGCCCCACAGGTAAACACCACGCGGCGCTTCCGGGCGATAGATCAAGCGTTTAAAAGAATTAGATCGCTGCTGACCATAATGTACCCAGGCCTCATAAGCCACTTGCAAACGGTCAATTGCCAAGCGCTGCGCGGGGTCAGCGGTAAAATTGCGCTCGGCCAATGCATGTTCGTAATATTCCCGTACATTCATTCTTAGATCATTCTAGGCGGGTAATAGGCCACGGAAAAAAGGCGAGCTTTAAACTCGCCTTCTGATCATGCATTTTCACTTGCTTAAAAATTTAGTGCCCTTTTGTCGACTGCCAGCGCTGCCTCCTTGGTCGCCTCTGAAAGTGAGGGATGCGCATGGCAGATACGCGCAATATCTTCCGACGATGCGCGGAATTCCATTGCAACGACCGCCTCGGAAATCAGTTCCGAAACCATTGGGCCAACCATATGAACACCAAGAATTTCATCTGTTTTTGCATCGGCCAAAAATTTAACCATTCCCGATGTATCACCCAGCGCCCGCGCACGGCCGTTGGCCATAAAAGGGAATGTGCCTGCCCGATAAGCAACGCCGTCAGCTTTTAACTGCTGCTCATTGCGGCCAACCCAAGCAATTTCGGGAGAGGTATAAATCACCCAGGGAACGGTGTTGAAATTGACATGGCCATGCTGCCCACCGATGCGCTCAGCTACCGCAACACCCTCTTCTTCTGCCTTGTGCGCCAGCATCGGCCCGCGCACCACATCGCCAATCGCCCAAACGTTGGAAAGGTTGGTTTTGCAATCGGCATCGACAATAATGCAACCGCGCTCGTCGAGCTTCAAGCCAACCTTGTCTGCATCCAGCCCGATGGTATTGGGCACCCTGCCAATGGAGACGATCAATCGGTCGAACACGGCTTGCTGCTGACCACCCTGTGAATCGACATAACTAAGCGATACATCATTTTCACCGACAGTAATCGAGCCGATTTTCACACCCAGGTGGATGTTCAATCCTTGTTTCACAAATAGCTTGTGCGCTTCTTTGGCGATTTGTTCATCGACGCCGCCAAGGAAAGTCGTGGCTGATTCGAGAATGATGACATCGGCACCCAAACGACGCCAGATACTGCCAGTCTCAAGGCCGATAACGCCTGCCCCGATGACACCTAATCGTGCTGGTACCGCATCAATTGCCAGTGCGCCGGTGTTGGACAACACGCGCTTTTCATCAAACGGGGTGTCGGCCAAGGCGCGTGGATTAGAACCGGTAGCAACTACTACATGGGTGGCCGACAAGGTCTCGCTTTTTGCGCCTGTCACACTGATTTCGTAGCGTCCGTCTGATGCTCCAGCAAACGCGCCACGCCCGTGAAAGAAGCTGACCTTGTTTTTTTTCAGAAGATACAGGATGCCATCATTATTTTGCTTAATGACCGTGTTCTTCCGATTCAGCATCTGCGGCAAATTCAACGTCATGCTTTGAATATCGATCCCATGATCTTTGAAAGAATGGCCGGCGTGCTCAAAATTCTCTGAAGACTGCAACAACGCTTTTGAAGGAATACAGCCGACATTGGTACAGGTTCCTCCAGGCGCAGGGCCGCCGCTGGCGTTTTTCCATTCGTCGATACATGCAACGGAAAAGCCCAACTGGGCAGCGCGAATTGCGGCAATGTAGCCGCCTGGCCCGCCGCCAATTACCACCACATCAAAAGTTTGTGCCATATTTACACCTGATAAAAATTACAAAAAAACACGGGCAATTGCGCCCGCTCAAACCCTTTTTATGCCTCGTGACTTACAACTCCAATAGCAATCTCGCAGGATCCTCTAGCGCATCTTTCATTGCCACCAGACCCAGCACAGCCTCACGACCATCGATGATGCGATGATCGTAAGACATCGCCAGGTAATTCATCGGGCGAATAACAATTTGGCCGTTTTCAACTACAGCACGATCTTTGGTTGCATGCACGCCTAAAATTGCCGATTGCGGTGGGTTGATAATTGGTGTCGACATCATCGACCCAAAGGTGCCACCGTTAGAGATGGAAAAAGTGCCACCCGTTAAATCGTCAAGCGTCAACTTGCCTTCTTTCGCCTTGCTACCAAATTCTCCAATTTTTTTCTCGATGTCGGCAATAGACATTTGATCTGCATTGCGCAGGATCGGTACCACTAGACCGCGTGGCGAACCAACGGCAATGCCGATATCGAAGTAGCCGTGATAAACAATATCGTTACCGTCGACCGAAGCATTAATAACCGGGTATTTTTTCAGTGCCGATACAGCAGCCTTGACAAAAAACGCCATGAAACCAAGCTTGACGCCATGCTCTTTCTCGAACTTGTCTTTGTACTTTGTACGCAGATCGATCACCGGCTGCATATTGACTTCGTTGAATGTGGTCAAGATTGCATTGGTTGATTGCGATTGCAACAGGCGTTCAGCAATGCGGGCACGCAAGCGACTCATCGGCACTCGTTCTTCAGGCCGATTGCCAAGATCAGCCGGGCCGGAATTGGCAACCTGTTGCAAAGGCGGTGTTGCAGCAACTGGCGCTGTCGGGGCACGGGGTGCTGCCGGGGAAGGCGCCGCCTTGCTCTCAAGCGCACCGATAACATCGCCTTTAGTTACGCGACCATCACGGCCGGTGCCTGACACATCCGTCGTTGCCATCTTGTTTTCAGCTAGCATTTTTGCCGCGGCCGGCATCGCTACGCTGGCAGACGCATTTGAACTCGTTGCACCGGCACTTGACGCAGACGATGTTGCTGCGACATTAGGCGCGGGTTGCGGTGCACTAGTAGCTTGGACTGCGCTGACCTTGGCGCTTGCTTCGGTGTCGATTAAGGCAATAATTTCACCTGCCACGACCAGACTGCCATCGGCTTTTACGATTTGGGTGATGACGCCGGCAGCTGGGGCTGGCAACTCAAGCACGACCTTATCGGTTTCGATGTCGATTAGGTTTTCATCACGTGCGACTGGCTCGCCAACTTTTTTGTGCCACTGCAACAAAGTAGCCTCTGCAACAGACTCCGACAGCTGCGGTACTTTAACTTCTAGAATTGCCATGTAAATCTCCGATTATCTTGTGATTATTTATTTGGTTAGCACGAAGCCCTTGAGCTTGGAAAATGCGGTGTCGATCAGTGCTTTTTGTTGGGCATAATGCTTGTCGTAATATCCGACCGCAGGTGAGGCACTTGCGGGACGCCCGGCGTAAGCCATCTTCTGGCCATCGGCCAAATTCTCGAAGATGTTGTGCTGTATCTGAAACCAGGGACCCTGATTTTGTGGTTCGTCCTGCGTCCAAACCAATTCAGCAAAGCTCGGGAATTTCTTTAGTTCCGCCTGCAGTGCTTTGTGGGGAAATGGATATAACTGCTCGACGCGAACGATGGCAGTGTCTGTCTGGTTGCGTTCTTTTCTTGCATTGACCAAGTCGTAGTACACCTTGCCAGAACATGCAACAACGCGACGCACCTTTTTAGGGTCGATTTTTTCATCTGTTTCACCAATAACGGTTTGAAAGGAACCGTTTGCTAAATCGGATAGTTGCGATCCTGCATCCTTGTTACGCAATAGCGACTTCGGCGTCATGATCACTAGTGGCTTGCGGAACAGCCGGATCATTTGACGACGCAACAAGTGGAAAATCTGCGCGGCAGTTGTCGGCTGAACCACTTGCATGTTGTTGTCTGCGCAAAGCTGCAAGAAACGCTCGGGGCGTGCCGACGAATGCTCCGGGCCTTGGCCTTCATATCCGTGCGGCAGCATCATCACCAGCCCAGATGCCCGGCCCCACTTCACCTCGCCGGAACTGATGAATTGATCAATAACGACTTGGGCACCATTGGCAAAATCACCAAACTGGGCTTCCCAAATTGTGAGCGTGTTTGGCTCTGCAGTCGAATAACCATATTCAAATGCCAGTACGGCCTCTTCAGACAACACCGAATCGATGACCTGAAACGGCGCCTGTTGTTCCGACACATTTTGCAGTGGAATATAGCTGCCGGCATCCCAGCGCTCGCGGTTTTGGTCGTGCAACACGGCATGTCGATGTACGAAAGTGCCACGGCCGGCATCTTGACCCGTCAGCCGAATGGCATAGCCGGAAGCCACGAGCGAGGCATAAGCCAGATGCTCGCCCATGCCCCAATCGAGATTAAGCTCGCCACGCCCCATCGAGGCACGGTCGGCCAACACTTTTTCAACCAGTGAGTGAACTTTAAAATTTTCTGGAACGGTGGTAATACGCGTGCTCAACCTCTTTAACTCTGCCAGGGGCACCGCAGTATCCGCAGCATCAGTCCATTTCCGGTTGAGGAATGGCATCCAGTCGACGGCGTATTTACTCTTAAAATTCGACAAAACCGGGTCAACAGTGTGGCGCCCGGCGTCCATCGCATCGCGGAATGCCTTAACCATTTCCTCGCCGCCATCCGCAGCAATGGTGCCTTGGGCGGCGAGTTTGTCTGCGTAAAGCTTACGGGTGCCGGGATGCTGGGCAATTTTTTTATACATCAACGGCTGCGTCAGTGCTGGTGTATCTTGCTCATTGTGGCCGAGCTTGCGATAGCAAATGATATCGACAACAATATCTTTCTTGAATTCCATACGGTAATCCAAGGCGATCTGCGTACACAACACAACCGCTTCCGGATCATCGCCATTGACGTGCAGCACCGGCGCTTCAATCATTTTGACTACGTCCGAGCAATACAGCGTCGAGCGCGAATCCCGTGGATCTGAAGTCGTAAAGCCAATCTGATTGTTGATCACAATGTGTACCGTGCCACCAGTGCCATAGCCACGGGTCTGCGCAAGATTAAGCGTTTCCATTACCACGCCCTGCCCGGCAAATGCAGCGTCACCATGCACCAGGATCGGTAAGACTTGCGAGCCATCTTTGTCACCGCGGCGCTCCATACGCGCCTTGACCGACCCTTCAACGACCGGATTGACAATTTCGAGGTGGGAAGGGTTGAAAGCTAACGATAGATGCACTGGGCCACCCAGTGTCGAAATGTCGGAAGAAAAGCCTTGGTGATATTTGACATCGCCTGCCGGCAAATCATCGGCGTGCTTGCCTTCAAATTCAGAGAACAATTCTTGCGGTGTCTTGCCAAGAATATTGACCAACACATTCAGGCGGCCGCGATGCGCCATGCCAATGACAATTTCCTGCACGCCGTGCTCGCCAGCGCGTTGTATGGTTTCATCCAATGAAGCAATAAAGCTTTCACTACCCTCTAAAGAAAAGCGCTTCTGGCCCACGTACTTTGTGTGCAAATAACGCTCAAGACCTTCCGCCGCAGTCAGGCGGTCGAGAATATGGGCTTTTTTCTCGGCGCTAAAACTGGGCGTGGAGCGGTTCGATTCTAATTTCTCTTGCAACCACCGTTTTTGCGCAGGGTCGCTGATGTACATAAACTCGGCACCAATGCCACGGCAATAAGTTTCGCGCAGCGCATGCAAAAGATCGCGCAATGTCGCCGTCTCGCTACCGAAATAGGTATTACTGATATTGAAAACGATGTCCATGTCAGCATCGTTGAAACCGTAAGAGGCAGGCTCCAGTTCCGGAATACTGGGACGTTCTTGGCGCTGCAAAGGATCAAGGTTTGCCCAGTTATTACCAAGAAAACGGTAAGCTGCCACAAGTTGGGTCACTGCAACACGCTTACGACCCATTTCCGCATCTGCCGAAGCAACAACAGTACGAATCGGCCCCTGCTTGGCGCGCTCTGCAAAAGATGCAATAACAGGCGCGTGGGCGACGTCCGGCTTGGCGGAACCATCGACTGCCGGGACATTCTGCATGGCGTCAAAATACGTGCGCCAATTATCCGGCACTGTACCGGGGTTATCCAGATAGGCTTCGTACAGCTCTTCGACGTACGGAGCGTTGCCTCCAAACAAATAAGAGTTGGATTGGTGTTGCGACATCATCTTGCTCACCTTTCTTCGCGTTTCGCGAGATTAGCGGGTTAATCTAACCTTCCGCGACACGGCCTGACCGGTTAGCGGATTGCACATCAAGTTGTGGGGAAGGGCTTTTATCTAAAAATAGTGCGGAAACAGGAACTGGAGTTCAGGAGCCAGTAGAGCATAGCACGACTCACACCTGGTGCTCCTCCTGCATGCAACAAAGACAAAGCCAATAACGAAATATAAAGTCCTAAAACACCATACCAACATCGCTAGATTCGATTAAAACAACGAGCGCCGGCATGGTTGTTACATACGGGCTAAAACGCTTTGCACCTTGCATCACTTTAATGATGCCCTACCTAAGTTTTGTTATTTGCGTTCTGCGATAGGCTTTACATCACGGCCAACCGCGCCCACATAAAGCTGACGAGGGCGGCCAATCTTTTGCTCTGGATCAGAAATCATTTCATTCCACTGTGCGATCCACCCAACGGTACGCGCCATTGCAAAAATGCCGGTGAATAGGGAGACCGGAATGCCCAATGCGGATTGCACAATGCCAGAATAAAAATCGACATTTGGATACAGCTTACGCGACACAAAATAATCATCCTCCAGAGCAACTTTTTCCAGTGCCATGGCTAGCTTGAAAAGCGGGTCTTCCTGCAAGCCAAGCTCCGCGAGCACCTCATGGCAGGTTTCACGCATAAGCTTCGCGCGAGGGTCAAAATTCTTATAAACGCGATGGCCGAATCCCATTAATTTTACGCCCGAGTCTTTATCTTTAACTTTTGCGATAAATTCTGGAATCTTGTCAACAGAGCCAATTTCCTTGAGCATGTTCAACGCCGCTTCATTGGCACCTCCATGTGCCGGACCCCAGAGGCAAGCAATGCCAGCGGCGATACAGGCAAACGGGTTGGCCCCACTGGAGCCAGCCAGGCGCACGGTCGACGTGGAAGCATTTTGCTCGTGGTCGGCATGGAGAATCAGAATCCTGTCGAGCGCACGGACTAACACATCGTTGACCTTGTATTCCTCGCATGGCGTCGAAAACATCATGCGCATGAAGTTTGCGCTATAGGAAAGATCGTTGCGCGGATACACAAATGGCTGGCCGATGTTGTATTTATAGGCCATTGCTACCAACGTCGGCAGCTTGGCAATGAGCCGGATTGCGGACACTTCACGATGGTGTGGATCAGTGATGTCCAGGGAGTCATGATAAAAAGATGAGAGTGCGCCTACGGTACCCACCAGCACTGCCATCGGGTGAGCATCACGCCGGAAACCGCGGAAGAAAAATTGCATCTGCTCATGCACCATAGTGTGCATGGTCACCGTATCAGAGAACTTTGCGCCTTCTACTGCATTTGGTAAGTCACCATTGAGTAGCAGGTAGCAGGTTTCCAGAAAATCACAGTTGACTGCCAATTGTTCAATTGGGTATCCGCGATACATCAACTCGCCCTTGTCACCATCAATGTAGGTGATCGAGGAGTTACACGCCGCTGTCGACATAAAGCCTGGGTCGTAGGTGAATTTGCCGGTGGCACCGTACAGCTTACGAATATCAACAACTTCAGGGCCAACGGTTCCCTTATAGATCGGAAATTCCACGGAAGCGCTGCCGTCGGAAAATGATAACGTTGCTTTGGTTTCGGAATTGGTCATGGCGCTTCCTTGCTATTAAACGGGTTAAATCGAAGGGATTTGTGGAATTACCTAGACGGCACGCATTTTTGAAAGCAAGGCATGCACCTGTGGTACATCAGTCTCACCGGTAGGTTCGTTACGGGCTAATAGCAAATTGAGCAGATCATTGTCACCCAATTCCATCAGCCTCGAAAACGCGTCAACCTCATTGTCGGTGAGTATTGTTTCGTTCGCGTCCAAGAAACGCGTTACCAGCAAATCGTTTTCAAGTAATCCGCGTCGACTACGCCACCGCAGGCGAGCGCGTTTTTTTGGGTCTTCCTGATGCGCGGCCATAAAATCCTTAATTAAACAGTACGCCGCACCATCAAATCTTTAATTTTGCCGATTGCACGACTAGGATTTAACCCCTTTGGACAAACATCGACGCAATTCATGATCGTATGACAGCGAAAGAGGCGGTAAGGATCTTCAAGGTTATCCAAACGTTCGGCAGTCGCTTCATCTCTGCTATCTGCCAAGAATCGATACGCTTGCAGCAACCCCGCCGGGCCAACAAATTTGTCGGGATTCCACCAAAATGACGGACAGGCTGTGGAGCAACATGCACACAGAATGCACTCGTATAAACCATCAAGTTCTTCGCGCTCTGCAGGAGATTGCAAGCGCTCTTTTTCCGGCGGAATAGACTCGTTGATCAAATACGGCTTGATCGAATTGTATTGCTTGAAAAACTGCGTCATATCGACGATCAGGTCTCGAATCACCGGCAAACCTGGTAGTGGACGCAACACAATCGGCTGTTTCAACTCGTTCAAGTTGGTAGTGCAGGCCAAGCCGTTTTTACCGTTGATGTTCATTGCATCCGAACCGCACACACCTTCCCGGCAAGAGCGTCGCAGCGTAAGGGAATCATCGACATCAGCTTTAATACGTTGCAGTGCATCAAGCAACATCTTGTCAGTATCCTGCAATGTAACCGACAGATCCTGCATATACGGCTTCGCGTCCTTATCTGGATCGTAGCGGTAGATTTTAAACTTTACTGTGCGTGGCATAAATTTTTTCCCAATTAAAACGTACGGGCTTTTGGCTTGAAAGTCTCAACAGTCAGCGGCTTGAGGTTCACAGGCTTGTAATCAAGCCGGTTTCCCTCAGAATAAAATAGTGAATGCTTCATCCAGTTCACATCATCACGGGTAGCATAATCACGGTGCGCATGGGCGCCGCGAGATTCTGTGCGTGCCGCTGCTGAGGTGATGGTTGCTTTGGCTGCTTCGATCAGGTTGTCAAGCTCCAGTGCTTCAATTCGTGCCGTGTTGAACACTTTCGATTTATCTTTGAACGACACATGCTTACGGCGCTCATCCAATTCCATGATCCTGCCGTAACCTTTGTTGAGCAGCTCTTCAGTACGGAAAACACCACAGAAAAACTGCATCGTCGAGCGTATATCATTGGCAACGTCTTGCACGCGCTCACTACCGGTACTAGCTTCCAAATGCGCGAGACGCGATAATGCAAGATCGGCTGCATCTGCCGGTAACGGCTTGTTTTCGCGCAGCTTTAATCCGCTTTGGACGATGTGGTTACCGGCAGCGCGGCCAAATACTAGCAAGTCGAGCAACGAATTAGTACCAAGCCGGTTGGCACCATGTACCGACACGCAAGCGCATTCACCGATGGCGTACAACCCATTAACAATTTCATTCGGGTTACCATTTTTCGGCGCGACCACTTGCCCATGAATGTTGGTTGGGATACCGCCCATCTGGTAATGAATCGTTGGAACTACCGGGATCGGCTCTTTTGTCGCATCAACATTGGCAAACTTTTGCGCAATTTCCAGGATAGATGGCAGGCGCTTTTGGATGGTTTCTGCACCAATGTGGCGCAAATCAAGAAGGACATAATCTTTGTTAGGACCACATCCGCGCCCTTCCTTGATCTCTTGATCCATTGAGCGAGAAACAAAATCACGTGGCGCCAAATCTTTTAGGGTCGGCGCGTAACGCTCCATGAATCGCTCGCCCTGGCTGTTGACCAGAATGCCACCTTCACCACGTACACCTTCGGTAATCAACACACCGGCACCGGCCACACCGGTTGGATGAAACTGCCAAAACTCCATATCTTCAAGCGGCAACCCAGCCCGAGCTGCCATACCCATGCCGTCACCGGTGTTGATGAATGCGTTGGTCGATGCAGCCCAAATGCGCCCGGCGCCACCAGTTGCAAAAACCGTGGTTTTTGCCTCAAAAGTCATCACATCGCCGGTTTCCATTTCAAGCGCAACGACACCAATTACATCGCCTTCGGCATCGCGCATTAAATCGATCGCCATCCATTCGACGAAGAAATGCGTTTTTGCACGGACATTGCGCTGATAAAGCGTATGCAGCAATGCATGACCAGTTCGGTCGGCAGCGGCGCAAGCACGCTGCACAGGTTTTTCGCCAAAATTTGCCGTATGGCCACCAAAGGGACGCTGATATATCGTGCCATCGGGATTACGATCAAAAGGCATACCAAAATGTTCAAGTTCGTAGACGACTTTTGGTGCTTCGCGACACATAAATTCGATCGCATCCTGGTCTCCCAGGTAGTCTGAACCCTTGACGGTATCAAACATGTGCCAGTACCAGCTGTCTTCTGACATGTTACCCAGCGAAGCACCGATACCGCCCTGCGCCGCGACGGTGTGGGAACGGGTTGGAAAAACTTTCGACAACACGGCGACATTGAGTCCGGCCTCGGCAAGTTGCAGCGATGCGCGCATGCCGGAACCACCCGCGCCAATGATAACGGCATCAAAGCGGCGGGAAGGAATCGAGGATTTGATGGCTGCCACGATTAAGCTCTCCAGAGAATTTGTGCCGAATAACCGGCACAGCCGATCAGCCACAGCAGAGTGGCAACTTGGAAAAATAACCGGATTGATACCGGCTTGATGTAGTCCATCCAAATATCGCGCATGCCGACCCAAGCATGGTAAAACAGCGCGACAAATGTAATAAATGTGGCGATCTTGAACCACTGACGTGCAAATAACCCGGCCCAGCCTTGATAGCTAAAGTCGTTTGCGCTGAAAAATGCGACCAGTAGGATCACTGTGTAAGTGGCCATCACCACGGCGGTAGCGCGTTGCGCCATCCAGTCTTTTAGCCCGTAGTGCGCACCAACTGCCAGGCGGTTTGCGCCGATATTATTGTTTGCCATTTTAAAATACTCCGAACAGTTTCGATGCTACCAGCGCTGTAAGCGAAAGGCTCACTACCAGTACAGCAACCGATGTATGACGCGCAGACTGCTTTTCCAGGCCAAAGTGGGAATCCATTGCAAGATGACGAATACCCGCGAAAAAGTGATGTAGATAAGCCCATGCCAGCGCCAAAACTATCAGTTTTGCAAACCAACCGGAGGTTACATTGCGAAAATAATTAAACGTTCCCTCAGAGATCAGGCTCTGATCCAAAAAATACAGGATAACCGGCAAGAGGAGAAACATCAGCGCGCCGCTAACTCGATGCAAAATTGATATCAATCCAGCAAGAGGCAAACGATAGTTACTCAACTGCGTAATGTGAATATTACGGAACTCCGGCCTTTTCTTTGTCACTTCTGACATTCCCTACTCCCAACGTATAAATTCCGTTATTTCTGCCGATTTTGTGCGGCACACCAGTTGGCATTATGCCTGATGAGCAATTTCTTCGCTCTAGCCGCACGCTCTCGATTCTTTTGAAAACACGGCGAATTTTGTTACCAATAGTCGCGTAAGCGTCATGGTAAATTTATTGCGTGCCGCCCTCATATTAAGCAAGCTTACCCGCGCAAGCGGTTCGACGGTATCATTGCGCACCTGTCAGATACAGCGCATTTACTGGCGATCTGCCGCCATCTTTCACACCCCTCCTGGAGATTTACAATGGCTAAAGCCCCAATGTGTGTTGCCGTAACCGGCGCCGCCGGTCAAATTGGTTATTCCCTTTTGTTTCGTATTGCCAACGGCGACATGCTTGGCAAGGACCAACCAGTGGTGTTGCAGCTGTTGGAAATTGCAGACGAAAAGGCACAAAAAGCGCTCAAGGGCGTCATGATGGAAATCGACGACTGCGCATTCCCGCTATTGACCGGCATGACGGCGCATAGCGACCCGATGACGGCATTTAAAGATGTCGATGTTGCTTTGCTCGTCGGCGCACGGCCGCGCAGCGCAGGTATGGAACGAAAAGACTTGCTGGAAGCAAACGCGCAAATCTTCACCGTTCAAGGCAAAGCGCTTGATGCCGTAGCATCGCGCGGGGTTAAGGTGTTAGTTGTTGGAAATCCGGCAAATACAAACGCATATATCGCAATGAAGTCTGCGCCTGGCCTGCCTGCAAAAAATTTTACTGCCATGCTCCGCCTGGACCATAACCGCGCACTGTCGCAAATTTCAGCGAAAACCGGCAAGCCAGTGGCGGCAATTGAAAAGCTCTTTGTGTGGGGCAATCACTCTCCAACAATGTATGCTGATTATCGTTATGCAACGATTGACGGCAAATCGGTAAAAGAGTTAATAAACGACGATGCCTGGAACCGTGATGTGTTCCTGCCGACGGTAGGAAAACGTGGCGGCGCAATCATCGAGGCCCGCGGCTTATCGTCAGCTGCATCGGCCGCCAATGCCGCCATCGACCATGTACATGACTGGGTTCTCGGTACCAATGGCCGGGTCACCACAATGGGCATTCCATCGGATGGCTCGTATGGCATTCCGAAGGACACCATGTTTGGCTTCCCGGTTACGACCAAAAATGGCGAGTATGAAATTGTCCAAGGCTTGGAACTCGACGGTTTTTCACAAGAACGAATTGCCGTGACCCTAAAAGAATTAACCGAAGAAAAAGAGGGCGTAAAACATCTTTTACCGTAATTAATTGAAGGCGATGCATCCGTGCGAAGCACTATTTCAGGGCCGGCACTTGCCGGCCCTACTGCCAGCCTGCGACCATTACGCAGGCACTGAAAAGCTGATGCGCAAATCGCTGTTGTATCAACAGGAAATAGGGCCCTATTTCGACATCACATTTGACTGTGAAGATGGTGCTGAGGTAGGTGCTGAGCTAGCGCATGCGGAATTAGTCGGCACTTTGATTGCAAGCAAAGAAAACTATTTCAACCGCGTTGGCGTGCGCGTGCAAGATACACGGCACCCTTGCTTTGAGCAAAGCATACGGATCATTTGTCGCTTGGCTGCTAAGCGCGTGGCTTACGTCACTTTGCCCAAGATAGAGGACTTGGTAGAACTCAACCGGGCTATTGCGATTGTCAATGAACATGCTGAGACTGCAGGAAGATACGACTTGTCGATCCATGTGCTGATCGAAAGTCAGGGTGCACTTGTCGAGGTGTTTGATATTGCAAAGCACCCACAGGTTGCATGCCTTTCTTTTGGCATCATGGATTTTGTATCCTCACATTTCGGCGCTATTCCCGCAGCGGCCATGAAGTCGCCTGGACAATTTCAGCATCCGTTAGTAACAAGGGCAAAACTGGAAATAGCCGCCGCATGTCATGCCTATGGCAAAGTTGCCTCACACAATGTCAGCACTGATATTAGTAACGCAGCGGTTGTAGCGAGCGATGCCAAGCAAGCCATGACAGAATTTGGCTACACGAGGATGTGGAGCATTCATCCAAGTCAGATCACACCGATCTTGACTGCCTTTGCACCTTCCATCGCTGAGCTAGAAGACGCATCGGCAATACTCCATGTTGCACAATCAAATTCCTGGGCGCCGATACAGCATAATGGCACGCTGCATGACCGCGCTAGTTACCGTTATTACTGGACAATTTTGCAACGAGCCAAAGCATGCGGACAGCCTGTGCCTGAGCTTGCCGCAAAATTTTTATGACTACACATGGAACGATAATGAAAAAACTGACGAGCATTTTGGTTGCGATGTGGATAACAAGTGGTGCTTTTGCACAAACCGCAGTGCAGGCTCCCGCAAAAACGCCAGCAAAGCCAGCTAAAAAAATCGTGAAAAAGCCGGCAACAAAAAAAATATCAGCGGCGGCAGCAAAAGCGGCAGAGCAAAAAACTGGCACCTTACTTGACGAGGATGGTAAGGAATTTGACGCCACAGATTCTGCCGTCACTGAGGTTGCATGCGAGCTTGGCAACAAGGTCACGCTATATCGTAACGCTGCCGACAATGAACACATGGCGCTACGTTGGAATCAGCGGGTGCACCGCATGACGCGGGTTTCAACCAGCACTGGTGCTAATCGATTTGAAAACACGAAATACGGGCTGGTATGGATCGGCATTCCTGCTAAAGGCATGCTACTTGATGCCAAACGTGGCCAGCAGTTAGCGAATGACTGCAAGGATGCCGAGCAATCCGCTACAGTTGCAACGCCTGTTTCAGCACCTGCTACAACGCCTTCGACAGCAACAACTGAACCCACCAAGCCGATTGACATACCAGCCCAAACCGAGCAGCAGCGCACTGCACCAAAATAAAAAGCTGACCACTACCCAATTTGCTTTCCAGGAGACGCCATGACCCGCAACACGCTCAACACGTTAAAAAAATTCCGGATTTCCGAAAATAAGAAAGGCAAATTTTATTCATTGCCAGCGCTTGAAAAAAAGCTGGGTGTCACACTTTCCCGGTTACCGGTTTCAATCCGTATCGTATTGGAATCCGTGTTGCGCAATTGCGATGGCAAAAAAGTCACCGAAGAGCATATCCACGAGTTAGCGAACTGGTCGCCTAATGCACCACGCACGGGTGAAATTCCATTCGTGGTGTCGCGCGTAGTGCTGCAAGACTTTACCGGCGTACCGCTACTGGCCGATCTGGCTGCAATGCGCAATGTCGCTGCAAAAATGGGCATTCGGGCAAAAAATATCGAGCCGTTAGTCCCGGTTGACCTAGTGGTGGATCACTCAGTGCAGATCGATCATTACCGGGAAAAAAAAGCACTGGACCTGAACATGAAGCTCGAATTTGCGCGTAACAACGAGCGTTACCAGTTCATGAAATGGGGCATGCAAGCCTTTGACACCTTTGGCGTGGTACCACCTGGATTCGGTATCGTGCATCAGGTAAATCTGGAATACTTGGCGCGTGGTGTTCACAAGAAAAAAATCGACAAAGAAGAGGTGTATTTTCCCGACACACTCGTCGGTACGGACTCGCATACAACCATGATCAATGGCATTGGTGTAGTGGGCTGGGGCGTCGGTGGTATTGAGGCCGAAGCCGGTATGTTGGGGCAGCCGGTGTATTTCTTGACACCAGATGTGGTCGGCGTGAACCTGACCGGGCAATTAAGAGAAGGCGTGACTGCAACTGACCTAGTTCTGACAATTACTGAAATGCTGCGTCGAGAAAAAGTCGTCGGCAAATTCGTCGAGTTTTTTGGTGAAGGTACTGCATCCCTTTCGCTGACCGATCGCGCGACCATTGCCAACATGGCGCCTGAATATGGCGCAACCATGGGGTTCTTTCCAGTAGATGAGGCAACGATCGACTATTTCCATGGTACAGGGCGTAGCAAGGCCGAGATTGAAGCATTTGAAGGTTACTTTCGGGCGCAAAAGCTGTTTGGCATACCCAAGCTCGGCGAGATTGATTACACACAGATCGTTGCACTCGACCTGGGTACTGTTGCCCCCTCGCTCGCGGGGCCGAAGCGCCCACAAGACCGCATCGAAATCGGCAACGTCAAAGCAAATTTTGCCGACCTGTTTTCCAAGCCGGTCTCGGAAAATGGTTTCAACAAGAAAGCAGAGGACCTTGATACCTCTTACGTGAATGCAGATGGCATCAATATTAAGAATGGCGACGTGCTGATTGCTGCCATTACTTCTTGCACTAACACTTCTAACCCAAGCGTACTGCTCACTGCTGGTTTGCTAGCTAAAAAAGCCGTGGAAGCTGGCTTAAAAGTTTCTCCACACATTAAGACTTCGCTTGCACCTGGTTCGCGTGTTGTGACGAAATATCTTGAAGCTGCCGGCTTGCTACCTTATTTAGAAAAACTGGGTTTTGGAGTGGCTGCCTACGGCTGCACGACTTGTATCGGCAACGCTGGTGATCTGACGCCGGCAATGAATGAAGTGATCGTCGAACACGATATCATCGCTTCGGCTGTCCTCTCAGGTAACCGCAATTTTGAAGCCCGTATTCACCCCAACATCAAGTCAAATTTCCTGGCTTCCCCCCCATTAGTTGTAGCCTATGCGATTGCGGGCAATATGAACGTTGACCTTATGACACAGCCTGTGGGCAAAGGCAAAGGTGCCGATGGCAAAATCCGTGAAGTATTTTTAGGTGATATCTGGCCAACAAGCCAGGAAGTCGCAAAGCTAATGAAATTTGCGATGAATGCCAAAACGTTTAAAGATAACTATGCTGATGTGAAAGGCGCACCCGGCAAGCTATGGGAAGACATTCGCGGCGTAGCGCAAGGGCATGTGTATGACTGGCCAAAATCAACCTACATTGCCGAGCCACCGTTTTTTGCAGATTTCACGATGGAGCCGAAAGCAGCAGCCACAGGCATCACCGGCGCCCGCGCGCTGGGCTTGTTTGGTGACTCGATCACAACCGACCATATCTCCCCTGCCGGCTCCATCAATGAATCCAGCCCTGCGGGCAAATGGCTGATTGAAAATGGTGTGTTGAAAGCCGACTTCAACTCCTACGGCTCCCGCCGTGGCAACCATGAAATCATGATGCGCGGCACCTTTGCCAATGTACGCATTAAAAACTTGATGATTCCTGCAAAACAGGATGGTTCACGATTTGAAGGTGGCATAACACTGCACCAGCCCACCGGCGAACAAATGTCGATTTACGACGCAGCCATGCGCTATGTGGCGGATCAAGTGCCGACGATGGTGTTTGGCGGTGAGGAATATGGCACAGGCTCGTCACGCGATTGGGCAGCAAAGGGCACCCAACTGCTTGGTGTAAAAGCGGTGATTGCAAGGTCTTTCGAGCGCATCCATCGCTCCAACCTGGTTGGTATGGGTGTACTACCGCTTCAGTTCCTGGGCGAACATAGTGTGCAATCGCTGGGTTTGACGGGAGACGAGGTGTTTGACTTAAAAGGCATTGAAGGCGAAATTCGCCCACAACAGGCGGCCACGCTTGTCATTCGCCGTGCCGATGGTCGTATCGACGAAATTGTCGTGCTACTTCGTATCGATACGCCAATTGAGGTGGATTACTACAAACACGGCGGGATTCTTCCCTTTGTGCTGCGTCAATTGCTTGCAGCTTGAATAGAGGCACTTGCATTAGTAACAGCACATCTTCTCCAATTCAAACGGTTTGCTCCACCAGGTTCCCCCGCCATGCGTCGTTCATCTAAAAGTTCCCCTCACCGGCTCTCTGCTGAGAGCCAGCGACTCGTCGCACTGGCGCAAGGCGTTGTGCAATCGGGCAGCCGCCTTGAAGCCAAAGCTTGGGAATTGGCATTGGATACCCAAACACACAAGCTGCTTAAAAGTCACCACCAGGCCGGTATAGACCATGCGCTCGACCATCTTTTTAGCATCGAGCCGGATGGCTATGATGCGTTAATGGAAGCAGTTGAAGCAGGTAGTGAATCGGTGACGATTGAGCACGATGGCGTGCAGTTCGATGCATTGTTGGTGGCCTTGCCAATTCTTGCATGGACAAGATTTACCATTCCATCGGGGCCAATTGCACCAGAGACACTTATCACAATTGGCGTACACCTGCGAGCCCACGTCCTGGCAACAGGTGTGCAACTTGCCCTGGCGCCGATGCTATTTTCAATTGACCAATTGCCGCGCACGCCTGCCGATACTTATGCCCTGACCTGTCGCATGGCACAGGCGGCCTTAGATCAAGAGTTGGTAAAAGTTACTGCGCAGGATTCCGAGACTGCGCCTTTTCTGGCCGACACCCGCTACGTATTGACTGTTGCAGTAGTACCGAAAGGCACGGCACTCTTTTGCTGGCAGGCGTCGCTGGATCTTAAAGAGCGTACCCGGGCGTTAGAGCAATGGAAAACCCAAGCCACCCCAATTATCAATAGCTTGCTTCCGGGTTGTGGCACTGATTTGCTCATGCCACAGGCTTACTACATGGCATGCCGGGAAGCCGACCGAAGCATTCGCCCGGCTTCCATTCGCGCAGCAGTGCATTTTCTGACTAACACATTAGAAATTGAAGCCGATATGCTGCAGGCAGTTATCGGAGCGTTTGGTGAAGATACTGCCGAAGAGCGCACCGATGAGTACCGGATCGGCTTCATGATGGCTGACGATACCAATGTCTTGTACGGTATCGTCTGGCCATTGTATGGTGCGGAGGATGTAGAACAGAGCCTACGGGAGGCGCTGGCGCAAACGCCTAGCATTCCGATGTCTGGCACCTCTGGCAATCCGCTCGAGACGCTATTGCCTATCGATGAAATTCGAGGCTTGCTGCGTGAGGCTGGTATTGCGAGAGTGCATCAGCATGAAGAGCGGTTCCGGCTAGAGTTTTGCGACGATTGTGGCGACCCCCTCTACCCCGATCTCGATGCAGAATTAGTGCATGCAGAAATGCCGGAAGATGCACCGCAACCCGTTAGTCATTTTCACTGATTACCACTTTAAAGGACAACATGGATCGCAGTGCTCTGCTAGAAACAATACGGGTAAAGTTTCTGGAGGCATTCGTGCTCGCTGCCGAACAATCCTTGGCAAGCGTACGCAAATTAGCTGGGCAGCCCGCCATGACCGAGGCATTGTGCGCGCTGACGCAACGAGAGCCTGAGCTCTGCGGGGCTCTACAGCTACATATGGAAAAGCTTCTCAATCGGAGTTTCCAAACTGCCTACAGCAAATTTCTTCCAGCGCTCGCAAAGGACACTGGCGGTAATAAACTAACCCTGATCGATTTCACCCAACCAGAAAACCAAGCGCTGATTGAAGAAATCACGGCAGGTTTTCGTCACGCCGCAGAACATCCGCTGCGCGACTTGAATATTCGCATGGCACTACTGTTTAATCAGCCAGTCATCAAAGAAAACGAAAATCCTTGCCGACCCTGGCTTTTCACGCAATGCATTGTTGGCACCATTGAAGCACTAGGTGAACGAGCTGAACTTACAGCCGTTCTTTGTCAACACATTGCAGCTAAGCTAATTGACCACGTTGTATCGATTTATGACGCCATTAATAGCTACCTTGTAGAAAATGGTGTTGCGACGCACCTAAGCCTTAAGCGCGAGGCGGTTGCTCCCCGCAAAAAGGCAGCATCTCCAGCACAACCAGCGCCGAACCTTCACACGGGTGCCCGCCAGTCGTTGGAGGAACGCCAAATCAGCGCCAGCTTGCTCGAGGCATTACAAGGGTTAGCTAAGTCACAGACACCTGTGTTACAAACTTTAGCCCACCCTTTAATCCACCCTTTTTCGGCAAGCCTGAATAATCAAATTCGGACGCATTATGATCAGCTCATGGAAGCCGCGCAGAGCAGTGACGAGCGCGGCGTTATCGACACCATTGCGACATTGTTGGATTTTATTCTTGCCGATATCAATACTGACTATACGGTTCGTTTACAGCTAGCTAAACTTCAATTACCTTTGCTGCAAACCGCATTAAAAGAGGCAGGATTTTTTAGCAACTCAACACATCCAGCTCGCCTTTTTATTAATCACATTGGCAACCTTCCGCTGAATACCCGCGGCGCGCAAGTGACCCCAGAAGCCGCACCTATTTCTACCAAAATTGAACAAGCCATTAATACGAGGTTGGAGAGCAAGAATAGCCTGGCGGGGCCGACGGTGTTATTCCCACAGCTCTTGACTGAACTGGATCGATTGATTGCCGATTCTTTTGTGGAAGGGGCATCACAACAGGCTCATTCAGCGCGCGTTTGCGAAGCAGCACAGCGGCGCTTGCCCCAGTTTGTTACCCTTTGCGAACAACTTAACACGGCACTTTTAAGTTTGAAGGTTGACCCTTTTCTGCACAGTTTTTTAACCCACACCTGGACACTCGTCATCGATCAGGCACAACGGCAGAACGATGCGACGACAACGGCTTCCCATCGACTACGCGAGCTAGTTCCCGATTTACTGTGGAGTATTCTGCCCCATCATCATCGTGAAGACCGGGCGCGGTTACTAGCGCTCCTTCCGGCCCTCACCCAATCAATCCGAGAAGGGTTGGCAACCATTGGCATTGAGGCTAAACACGAGCAAGCCATTTTTGATTGGTTGATGCAAGCGCATCGTGGCCTGCTGCGCAACAACACCCTTGCATCCAAGCCGCCGTCGATTGAAGCTGTGCGGGAACATTTTCAAACGTTTATCAGTGCCGATGCGGACTTCGAAGTGGCCGATGCGATCAGTACACCGTATCCGATCAAATACCGGCATTATCTGGACAGGATAATTCACCAGGTCGATATTGATTTTTCTTGTCAAAATTCACTTGATGGGGCAGCACCGAAACCGTTGCGTTATGCGCAACGGCTACCACTGTTCGAGCGTGCGATGGAAGCAAGGGCTGAATGTCAAACAGCGCCAATGGCAAGTAATCCAACAACCCGTTTAACGCGTTAAAGCCTGCAAAACAGGCAGCAGCATTGCGCGCCCCAACGTCGCACTACGCGCGCCATTCCAGCCCACCACAGCGTCTGGCAAGAGAGCATTGTCTTTAAACGGCATTTCCAGCGTCAGGGAAATACATTTAAAGTGATGCGCTACGTATTTGGAAGCAAGCCGCAACATCTCTTCACGATATTTGCCCGAGCCATATCCGTAACGCGTTTGAAAGTCCGGGCTTGCCAGCTTCAAGCATTCGACAAATGCATCCTGAGCTGCCGCCTCGTCTGCAGTGAACCCTTCCAGCATTTCACTACCGGCCACAAACACGTAGGGCAAACCCTCGTCGCCGTGTATATCCAAAAACAGGTCGCACCCGGTTGTGTGCATCAATGTTTTCACAGCCAATACTTCTGGGCTACGCTGCGCAGTAGGCGTCATCCATTCACGATTCAGGTCAATCCCCGCAGCGTTGGTGCGTAAATTGCCGCGCACGGCGCCGTCCGGGTTCATGTTGGGCACGATGTAGAACACTACTTCCCGACGAAGGCGTGCGGCAACCGGATTGGTCGTATCAAGCAATGCATCGATCATTCCTTCAGCAAACCATTCCGCCATCGTCTCACCCGGATGCTGCCGGGCGATCACCCAGACTTTTTTCGGCGCAGACGGGTCGCCGATCACTACAGCATTGACATCCCGCCCATCATGGGTGGTAGCCAGATCAATCAAGCGTGCACCCGGCATGGCCGCGACACGCCCCAAAAAATCCAGATGCCTCTCCCACGAATACGGTTCAAAATAAGCGTAATAGACGCTGTCATGCTCGGGAGTGTGAGAAATAGTCAACACATTGCCGTCAAACGACGTTGGCACCCTGAACCAATGGCGGCGGTCATAGCTTGCAGTAGCGTGATAACCCTTCCACCCTTCGGGATAGCTGGCAAGGCCGGCATTGAGCAGCCGCATCGTGCAAGGCTGGTTTTGTGCACCTTGCAGCCGATAATAAAACCACTGTGCAGACGCTGCATGCGAATCCTTGCGCACATTTAAGTCAATGCAGTGAGCTTGGGTGGCCTGGACGATTTCAATTGCACCGCCATCGAAGGAGGAACTGATTTTTAGGGGCATAGGAGCTTGAGCAAGCGGTGGAGACGTGATGATGATAACCGTATGCGCGGCTGGGCACTCAGGCGGTTGATCGTAGCCGTTGTAGTAATTCGGCGCCGGGCTCTGCTATACTCTTCGGCCAGTCGGGGCGTAGCGCAGCCTGGTAGCGTACGTGCATGGGGTGCACGGGGTCGGAGGTTCGAATCCTCTCGCCCCGACCAATAGAATCAAAGGGTTACAAGTTTCGGCTTGTAGCCCTTTTTATTTGCGCGGTATTTTAC
>Ga0326733_1000022_pt1 | contig 98896 bp, 95 predicted proteins | sample 14_GP2_308_FD_207946 | JGI IMG/M metagenome (GOLD analysis project Ga0326733, IMG submission 207946) | Glacier ice microbial communities from Ngari, Tibet, China - 14_GP2_30.8 | ecosystem: Environmental > Aquatic > Freshwater > Ice > Glacier | place: China: Ngari, Tibet | collected 2018-07-17
AACGACTCTGCGCCGATGATAGTGCGTCAACACGTGTGAAAGTAGGTCATCGTCAGGCTAGTTATTCGTACCACCAATGTAATAAACCAACACCCTCCATAGCAGTATGGAGGGTGTTGCCGTTTGGGAGGCCGGGTTCGTATCAGTCACTCCAGATTGTTTGGTCTGCCACCTTAAAACCGATATGCTGCTTTCAGGATGGCAAAATTGGCTCCATCGTTTGGTTGCTTGATACTGCCATTTGAGAAGTGCTGAATTTTTGCACCCACATCCCATTTGTTGGAAAAAACATAGCCAATGCCAATATGATCCCCGAACTGGAATCGTGTCGAAAATTGCCGGTCGTTGTTATCGTATAAACTAGAGAAATAATGGGCGCCGATGCCGCCTTCAGCGTACCAGCCTAACTTGTCGTCGCGTTGGAATCTTAATACAGGCGTAAGACCTACATCGTAAAGATTTCTGGTATTGCCAGGGATGTTCTGGTAACGATTCTGCCGTATCTGCGCTGCTGTCAAGTCCCAATAGCCTCCTAGATGCGTGCCATTCGATTGAAACCACCTGCTTTCCCAGTCGCTCTGGATACCTGCCCGAACGAATGTACTGCGATTGCCAGTTCCAGCCTCAAGTGAAACCGAGTCAACTGCCAAACTTGGCATATGTAAGGTGCTCAGGCAACATCCGACAGTAATAAGCGTATTAACCGAAATTTTTTTGACAGGCATAGTAAACCTCGAAAGAAGAAAAGCAGGTGATTTGGATTTGGATTTGGTTGAACTTTGAGACAAATGAACTGCAGCAGTGTAACAAAGTGCTGTAAGTTTTGATTTATGAACGGCTATGGCATGGACCCTCTGAAGTTTGAACACACCAAGTCACCTACACCAAGTCACCTACACCTGACGCATCAGACTAAAAAATTCAGACTTCAGAAGGCCGGAGCAATAGGTTCATGACGTTACTTGATTTGTGTCGAGCGAATCAATTGTCGAATAAATTCTTCAGTTGATCGGTTGGGAATTCATGCTGGCGCCAAGTAGAATTCTGCCAAGCGGACCCAGTACGTCGCACCGATTGCAAGAAGATTATCGTTGAAGTCATAGCTGGGGTTATGAAGGTTACAAGGTCCCAAGCCATGGCCTTGGGCACGGTGGCCCCCCTCGCCATTACCTATGAATACATAACAACCAGGTTTTTCTTGAAGCATATAGGCGAAATCTTCCGCGCCCATGCTGGGCTCGATATTGTCCTCTACATTAGCAAAGCCCACTACATCGCAAAGCACCTTGACTGCAACAGCGGTTTCTTGCGGATGGTTAATCAGTGGTGGGTAATTTCGGTTAAATTTAAAATCCACCTCTGCGCCGAACGCGTTAGCTGTATGCACGGCAATATCGCGCATGCGCTCCTCGATCAAATCGAGTACAGGCATGGTGAATGTTCGCACCGTGCCGATTATGGTTGCCTCGTCCGGGATCACATTGGTGGCGCTGCCTGTATGGATTTGCGTGATCGATAGCAAGCCTGCTTCCAGTGGATTTTTGTTACGGGTGATAATGGTTTGCCAGCTTTGCGCCACTTGTATCGCAACCATAATCGGATCGATGCTTTTATGGGGTTGCGCGGCATGTGAGCCACGCCCCGTTATTGTCAGCTCAAACTCGTTGCTGGATGCCATCATCGGGCCGGGAGTGATGCCAAATGTACCGGCAGCCATGCCGGGCCAGTTGTGCATGCCGAACACCGCTTGCATCGGGCATTGCTCGAACAATCCGTCCTCGATCATTCGCCTAGCGCCACCGCCCCCTTCTTCGGCAGGCTGAAAAATGACATATACGGTGCCATCGAATTGCTTGTTTTGCGAAAGATGGTGTGCGGCACCGAGTAGCATCGCTGTATGCCCATCGTGCCCGCATGCATGCATTTTGCCGCTGTATCTCGAAGCATGCTCGAACGTATTACATTCCTGCATAGGCAAGGCGTCCATATCGGCGCGCAATCCGATTGCACATGTACTGGTGCCATTTTTAAGAATACCGACGACGCCGGTCGTGCCCATCCCGCGCACAATCGGGATGTTCCATTCTGTTAATTTTTTAGCAACGAGGTTACTGGTTCGCCGCTCTTCAAAACTCAGTTCTGGATGCGCATGTATCTCCCGACGAATTTGCTGTAGTTCAGCGTGAAACTGAAGGATGGGTTCGATCAATTTCATTAAAACTCTCCAGATGTTTTTAAATCACGTTTGTTTTTTACACTGGCGCTTGCGTGACGCGCGGTGAGCTGAGTTGGCGTTGCTCACACCACCCGATATATAAGCTTGCACAGTTGATGCAGTGTACCCTCTGAGGACGAGCGCGATCGGTCAAAGCCGACTAACATTTTCAGCGACGTGAAATCAAATGCGTCGGCGCTGTGGACTTTTGTTGATGGTTTTGGTCAGGCGTGGCACGGCGCACGCGAGTTTCCTGATCCTTTTTACAGTTTTCGTTTCCAAATGCAACCTGGCTACCATGCAAAATCTTGCTTCAAGCTTTCTGTGAATGATCATGCGCCAATATGTTGTAAATGAGCATTACGAAAACAAATTTTTGCAGAGGCCGTGCGCATGACGGAATTTATTGTTCGACGCTTCTTGCAAAGCCTGTTCATTTTGTTGCTGATGTCATTGCTGGTTTTTATCAGTGTCTACGCAATTGGTAATCCAATTGAAGTGCTTGTCAGCCCTGACGCAGATCAACTTGAACGTTCACGTATTACAGCTGCCCTTGGCCTGGATCAGCCGTTGTGGCGGCAATATCTGATATTTGTCGGAAATGCGTTAACCGGTGACATGGGGCGTTCTTTTGTCTTTTCGACCTCGGCATTGACACTGATTTTGGAGCGCATGCCTGCGACGCTGGAGCTCGCAGTGGTTGCAATGTTAATGGCGATTGCATTGGGCATTCCGTTCGGCCTTTGGGCAGGTTTGCGCTCACAGGCAGTGGCTGGAAAAATCATCATGACAGTGTCTATCCTCGGATTTTCCTTACCAACGTTTTGGGTCGGGCTCATGTTGATCATGGTATTTGCCGTGCAACTTGGCTGGCTGCCTGCGAGTGGGCGTGGCCCAACGCAGCTGTTATTCGGTGTGCCGGTCAGCTTTCTCACATGGGATGGCCTGCGTCATCTGCTATTGCCAGCGTTCAATCTGGCAATGTTCAATATTGCTCTGGTAATCCGTCTGACACGGGCCGGTACGCAAGAAGCGCTATCGCAGGATTATGTAAGATTCGCGCGAGCCAAAGGGCTTTCTAGTACGCGCATTGTCGGGGTACATATACTGAAAAACATTCTCATACCGATCATCACGGTGATCGTCCTTCAGTTCGGATCAATTATCGCGTTTGCCATTGTGACCGAATCCGTGTTTGCCTGGCCAGGAATGGGCAAGCTGATCATCGATTCGATACGCGTACTGGACAGACCCGTGATCGTTGCTTATCTGATGTTGATCGTCGCCATATTCATCGCGATTAATCTGGTGGTGGATGTTTTGTACTCGCTGCTCGATCCGCGAGTGCGATTATTCAAGGATAAAACATGACCAACGCTGGAAAATCTGCTGAAGCGGAGCTATCGACCGGATCGGATACCCCGTTTCGCCGCTTCGCACAAGATTTTTTCAGCAGCAGGATTGCCACGATTGGCTTGGCCGGGTTGATGCTGATCGTCCTGGCGGCGTTGCTGGCGCCGATACTTGCGCCTCAAAACCCCTACGACCTGGCATCGCTCGACATCATGAATTCGCGATTGCAACCGGGCGAACGATCGGTCGATGGACAATCCGCATTCCTGTTGGGTACGGATGAGCAAGGGCGTGACATGCTTTCGGCAATTTTATATGGCCTTCGCATCTCGATCACAGTCGGCTTTGCCAGTACTGTCATTGCTCTGGCCATTGGCTTGCTGGCGGGCTTGACGGCAGGGTACGCTGGCGGTCGGATCGAATCGGTCATCATGCGAGTGGCAGACATTCAGTTATCCTTCCCGCCGATTATGATTGCCTTGATATTGCTGGCTTTGACCGGGCCGGGCGTAAGCAAGATCATCATCGCGCTGGTGGCAGTCCAATGGGCGTATTACGCTCGTACTGCACGCAGTGCTGCGTTGGTCGAGCGTCAGAAACAGTATATCGAAGCAGCAACAGGGCTTGGTTTGTCGTCGTTGAGAATTGTAGGGCGGCATCTTTTGCCGAACTGCTTGCCACCGTTGATCGTGGTGGCGGGCGTGCAAATTGCCTCGGCCATCTCGCTGGAGGCGACATTGTCGTTTCTGGGCCTGGGCCTGCCGGTGACGGAACCTTCCCTGGGCCTACTGATCGCCAATGGATTTCAATACCTTTTGTCAGGAAAATACTGGATTAGCTTTTATCCGGGGGTTGCCTTGTTGTTGACTGTGGTGACGATCAATCTGGTCGCCGATCATTTGCGTGATGTTCTGAACCCGCAGTCAACCAAGATTTAGTTGAATAGCATATGGCGCTAGACCAAAAATCGCATTTAGCCTCTGAGCCGGGTAAGCCGACGCTTGCGGTACAAAATTTGACGACCGAATTCCATACACGGGCCGGTGTTGTGACGCCGGTCAGGGATGTGTCTTTCTCGGTGATGCCGGGTCAAATCATGGGATTGGTAGGAGAATCCGGCTCCGGCAAATCCATGACCGGGTATTCAATCATGGGTTTGATCGATTCGCCGGGCGGTGTCACTGGTGGCAAGGTGTTGTTCAAGGGCATAGATCTACGCAGCCTGACGCCGGCACAGCTGCGAGCCGTTCGTGGCGATCGAATTGCCATGATCTTTCAGGATCCAACGGTGGCTTTGAACCCGGTGCTGCGTATCGATACGCAGATCATGGAAACCGTGCAAGCACATCATCCGGTGGATCGTAAAACAGCTAGGGCAATGGCGCGTGCGGCACTGGTGCAGGTCGGTATTTCCTCGCCGGATGCGCGGCTGATGGCTTACCCACATCAGTTTTCAGGTGGCATGCGTCAACGGGTCGCCATCGCCATTGCATTGATCAACAAACCGGATCTGATCATCTGCGACGAACCTACTACTGCCCTTGATGTAACCATTCAGGGTCAGATACTGTTTGAGATGCAGAAACTGTGCCGAGAATCCGGAACGGCATTAGTCTGGATTACCCACGATCTGTCGGTCGTGGCGGGCCTGGCCGACACGGTTTGCGTGATGTATGCCGGCAGAATCGTTGAAAGCGGAACGGTGAGGCAAGTTCTGGAGAACCCGCGCCATCCATACACAGATGGGCTGATTGCATCTGCGCCTTCCCGAAACGCTCGTGGTGTGCCTCTGCGGCAGATAGAAGGTACGACGCCTTCATTGTTGACGTTGCCAAGTGGATGCGCCTTTCGCAATCGCTGCCAACGCGCTAGTGAAATTTGTGGTGTGCCGCCTGTGCTTACAGAGGTGAACGGGCACGCCTTCCGCTGTTTTCATCCACTTCCTGTAGAAGGGCCTAGCGAATGAACGATTTCGTCAGTGCTTCTGCTTCTGCCTCTGCTTCTGTTTCCAGGCCGGCTCCCGTACAGCCATTGCTGGAATTACGTCATGTCGCCAAGCACTTCGTCAAGCCTCTTAACGTGGTGGCACGCGTTGCCAACCTGTTTGGTGCCAACTTGCGTGCGCAAACCGTGCATGCTGTCGATGACGTCAGCTTGTCGATTCTTCCAGGGGAAGTCGTCGGCCTCGTCGGCGAATCGGGTTGTGGAAAATCAACGTTGGGCCGAATGGTCGTTGGCTTGCATGGTATGACCGCCGGCCAGCGGTTCTGGAAGGGCGAACGACTTGAAATGCTTGATCCATCCAGCCGCCGGTCCAAGCAATTGGCAATGCAACTGATTTTTCAAGACCCGACATCGTCGCTCAATCCGCGCATGCGTATCCAGGACATTGTAGGTGAGGCACCAGTGGTGCACGGCATGGTGGCTGCAGCGCAGAAAAATGCGTATGTCGCAGAACTCTTGCAACGCGTCGGGTTGAACACGGATGCGTTGCGCCGGTTCCCGCACCAGTTTTCCGGCGGTCAGCGCACACGCATCGGCATTGCCAGGGCACTGGCGCTGAAGCCGGAATTGCTGGTTTGCGACGAAGCCGTTGCTGCCCTCGACGTCTCGATCCAGGCGCAGGTGTTGAACCTGTTCATGGCTTTGCGTGCTGAACTGAAGCTGACGTATCTTTTCATCAGCCACGACCTTGGGGTAGTGCGGCATCTTGCCGACCGTGTCCTGGTCATGTACCTGGGCCGCATCATTGAATCTGCGCCGGCAGACCTGGTGTTTTCCGCTGCCAACCATCCTTATTCTCAAGCGTTGCTGGCAGCTGCCCCACGCCTGGAAGTACGCAAGCTGCAATTCGCCGCCGTCAAAGGTGAAATTCCTTCCTCACTGCTCCCGCCGACGGGTTGCCATTTCCATCCGCGATGCCCGCATGTGATGGAACGATGCAAAGTCGCCGTGCCAGCGTTTCGCGAAATCGCACCACTACATTTTTCGGCGTGTCATCTTAATGACTAATCTTGAACTTTGGCCGTGATGCGACACACTTGCCAAGAAGCATGCCGTGGAACACAATCGAGTCAGCGCCTGCGCATTGATCGATTCAACATGACCAGGTTGCAACGGAGGATGAATTCGACATGCATCAACTACGCTTTGCTCGCTTGGGTATTTGTGTCGCGGCTGCCGCGGCGCTGACTGGTGGGTGTGCGCAGCTAGGCTCGCAGTTAGGCTATTACGCGCAGGCGGCGCATGGTCAATTCTCGTTATTGGCAAGCGCCCGCCCAATCAACGACTGGCTGGAGAGCCTGCAGGCTGATTCGCCGCTGCGCAAAAAATTGCTGCAAGCGCAGCAAATCCGGCAATTCGCAGCGCGTGAACTCTCGCTCCCGGATAACCGAAGTTATACAAGCTATGCACAGTTGACGCAGCCGTTCGTGTTGTGGAACGTCGTGGCAACAGGCCCTTTGTCGATGGAGCAGAAACACTGGTGTTTCCCGGTAGCCGGTTGCGTGAGTTATCGCGGCTATTACGACAAGACAGATGCGCAAGATTACGCCAAGGCCTTGCGTGACGAGGGGTTTGACGTTCAGGTCGGCGGCGTACCAGCCTATTCCACACTTGGATGGTTCAACGACCCGGTGCTGTCTTCGTTTATACAATACCCGCAGGGAGAGTTTGCGCGATTGGTATTTCACGAACTTGCCCATCAAGTGGTCTATGTGAAGGACGATACGCAGTTCAATGAATCATTTGCAACGGCAGTCGAAGAGATGGGTGTGGAGCGCTGGCTGGCGAGTCATGGGGATTTCAGACTGCGACAGACCTACCAGGAATTTCAAAGTCGCAAAGAAGATTTTCTGCGTCTGCTGTTGAAACATCGCATCATTTTGGAAGAAAATTATCAACGGGTTGCGAGCGATGCCGAGAAACTACAGCGTAAACAGGATATCTTTCGCCAGCTGCGAGACGATTATCAATTATTGAGACTAGACTGGGGTGGATATGCCGGCTATGACCGGTGGTTTGCCGAACCGCTCTCGAATGCCCACCTGGCTTCTGTCGCGACTTACCATGAATTTGTGCCGGCATTTCGTGCCTTGCTCGATCAGGAAAAAAGCCTCCCGCGTTTCTATGCTGCCGCAAGTCGGCTTGCAGACCTCGATAAGGTGGCGCGACGAGGAGAACTCGCCGCCATTTCCAAGCGCATTCGACCAGTCGACGCCGAGGCGTCAACGCTATCTTTGACTCTGACAAACACCAAATGCCTTGCGTCGCCATGCGGTGGCCGCTAGCATCTATAAAAAAACGATCATTAGACCGAGGTGGCTCATGGACAAATTCTGGTTGAAATCGTATCCCCCAGGTGTGCCTTCAGAAATCGATAACACGCGCTATCAGTCGGTAGTGCACATGCTCGAAGAGGCGTTCCAGAAATATGGCAGTCGCGATGCCTATTCCTCCATGGGTAAGCGCATGCGCTACGAAGAGCTTGATCAGCATTCGCGTAACCTTGGTGCATGGTTACAAAGCCTGGGTCTTGCGCCCGGTGCTCGCATCGCACTCATGATGCCGAATCTGCTTGCCTATCCGATTGCCATTGCCGCTGTACTGCGTGCCGGCTATATCGTAGTCAATGTCAACCCTCTCTATACCGCACGTGAACTCAAGCACCAACTCAATGATTCCGGTGCAAGCGTGATCATCGTGTTGGAAAATTTTGCCGCTACCCTTGAACAGGTGGTTGCTGACACCAGTGTCAAACACAAGGTCGTCGTGCGAATGGGCGATCTGCTAGGCACTGCAAAAGGGGTGGTAGTAAACTTTGTCGTTCGCAAAATAAAAAAGATGGTGCCGGCTTTTTCTTTGCCCGGGGCGGTATCGTTGCCGAAAGCACTGAGCGAGGGAGTGGCCATGCCACTCAAGCCGGTGTATATCAATCAGGACAATATCGCTTTTCTCCAGTACACGGGCGGCACAACTGGCATATCGAAGGGCGCAATGCTTTCAAACGGCAATATACTAGCCAATGTGCTGCAGTCTGAGGCATGGTTGCGGCCGGCTCTGGAGCGGGAACCAAAACTTGATCAACTGGTGATTGTCTGCGCCTTGCCGCTTTATCACATCTTTGCGTTGACAGTGTGCTGCCTGGTTGGTATTCGCACGGGTGCAATGAATGTCCTTATTCCCAACCCAAGGGATATAGGCGCGTTCGTCAAGGAGCTTGGCAAGCACAAGATCGGCATGCTGCCCGCGGTAAACACGCTCTACAACGGCTTGTTGAATCATCCGGATTTTTCGAAACTGGACTTTTCCGGTTTGCGTGTGACCAACGGCGGCGGTATGGCAGTACAAAAGGCAGTTGCGGATCGCTGGATGGAGGTAACGGGCTGTCCAATTGCCGAGGGCTACGGATTGTCCGAGACATCTCCTGGCGCAACCTGCAATCCGGCTGAAACCAAGGAATTCACGGGCACCATCGGCCTGCCGTTTCCCTCCACCGAAATTGCGATACTTGACGATGCGGGAAATGCCCTGTCAGTCGGTGAAGCCGGCGAAATCGCCATTCGTGGCCCACAGGTCATGATGGGATACTGGAACAGGCCTGACGAAACTGCCAATGCCATGACGGCCGACGGTTTTTTTAAATCGGGTGACATCGGTGTCATGGATGCCCGAGGTTATACCCGGATTATCGATCGCAAAAAAGACATGATCCTCGTCTCTGGTTTCAATGTTTATCCCAACGAAATCGAAGGGGTAATTGCAGCCCACCCGGGCGTTCTCGAGTGCGCTTGTGTCGGGGTGGCGGATGGGTCTACAGGCGAGGCGGTGAAATTGTTCGTGGTGCGCAAAGATCCTAAACTGACTGCCGAAGAACTGATGGACTATTGTCGCGAACAACTTACGGCATACAAGAAACCGAAGTTCATCGAATTCCGGGCCGAGTTACCGAAAACAAACGTCGGCAAGATACTGCGGCGTGAGCTGCGCGACGATGTCTCGCCTGCAATATGAGCTCAATCATCCCCGGCCACTCATTCCGGTAAAGGTGGCACCTGGCGCGGCAGGCGTTGGGCATCAGTCGCCACGTAGGTGAGCGTTGCTTCGGTGACCTTGATCACCTCGCTTGTCAGTTCCATACGCTCTGCGTAGACCTCGACGCGTACGGTGATCGAGGTGTTGCCGACCTTTTCGACAACTGCATAGAATGACAGCAAGTCGCCGACGAATACCGGCTGCTTGAAAACGAACGAATTCACCGCAACGGTAGCCACCCGCCCACTCGCCCGCCGCACGGCTGGTATTGAACCTGCAAGATCGACTTGCGCCATGATCCACCCGCCGAATACGTCGCCGTGCATGTTGGCGTCGGCGGGCATGGGCATGACCCGAAGTTGTGGCATGCTTTCTGGCAAGGTCGCGGATGCAATGCGCATGATCATGTGTTCCTCAAAAATATTTTTTAGCAGCTACAATCTTGTCTCGAAGCATAAACCATTCTTCAGCGATCGCTTCCCATGCGCAACCAGGCGTCTTCCGCCCCCCCTCCATCGGCCAGCCAGTCTACCCGCAACGACTGGGTTACCCTCAAAACACTGATCCCCTATCTGTTGGCCTACAAATGGAGGGTCGGGCTGGCTTTGGTGTGCCTGGTCGGTGCCAAGCTTGCCAATGTCGGTGTGCCGTTGGTGCTGAAACAGTTGATTGATCACTTGACGGTTGCACCGAACCGGTCGCAGGCGATGTTGGCGTTACCAATCGGCATATTGTTTGCCTACGGTGCCTTGCGTCTGTCGACGACCATGTTTACTGAACTGCGGGAATTTATTTTCGCACGCGTCACGCAGCGGGCCGTCAGAACGGTTGCGCTACAAGTATTTCGGCATCTCCATGCGTTATCGCTGCGCTTCCACCTAAACCGCCAGACAGGCGGCATGACCCGTGACATCGAGCGTGGAACCCGTGGTATTTCCTCGCTAGTCTCCTACACGCTCTTCAGTATCCTGCCGACGTTAATCGAGATCACTCTGGTGCTCGGGTACCTTGTGTTGAATTACGATATCTGGTTCGCCGGTATTACATTCATTGCGCTGGTGAGCTACATCTGCTTCACGATAATCGTCACTGAGTGGCGCACGCATTTTCGACGATCCATGAACGAGCTCGATTCAAAGGCTAATTCTCGTGCCATCGATTCACTGATCAACTATGAAACTGTAAAATATTTCGGTAATGAAGACTACGAAGCGAAGCGGTACGACGATGGCCTGATGCACTATGAAAAAGCCGCCGTACGTTCGCAGACTTCGCTCTCGTTATTGAACACCGGGCAGTCCACAATCATCGCCGTGGCAGTAAGCCTAATTTTGTGGCGAGCGACCCAGGGCGTTATCAACGGCAGCATGACGTTGGGTGACCTTGTATTGGTCAATGCATTCATGATCCAGCTGTACATCCCGCTGAATTTTCTAGGTGTGATCTACCGTGAAATCAAGCAGAGCCTGGCGGACACGGAGCGACTTTTTTCGCTCCTCGATCAACATCGGGAAGTGGCCGACATGCAAGATGCGTTGCCCTTGAAAACGCAGGGTGCAGAAGTGCGTTTTCAGAGCGTCAATTTTAGTTACGAAAGCAAGCGCCAGATATTGTTCGATGTCGATTTCACGATTGCCGCAGGCACTACCACTGCAGTGGTAGGGCATAGCGGCTCGGGAAAATCGACCTTGTCACGTTTGCTATTCCGCTTCTACGATGTCAATCACGGGGCGATCACGATCGATGATCAGGATATACGGACAATGACACAGGCGTCGTTGCGCGATGCAATCGGCATCGTTCCGCAGGATACCGTGCTGTTCAACGACACCATCGAATACAACATTGCTTATGGCAAGCCAGGTTCGACAAAAGATGCGGTCGTGGCAGCCGCCCGTGCCGCATCCATTCACGATTTCATAGAAAGCTTGCCGGACGGCTACGCCACCATGGTCGGTGAGCGCGGCTTGAAATTATCCGGAGGAGAGAAGCAGCGGGTTGCAATTGCCCGCACGCTTCTGAAGAATCCGGCTGTGTTGATTTTCGACGAGGCTACCTCGGCACTTGATTCGAAAGCCGAACAGGCCATTCAGGCTCAATTGCAGGAGATCGCCCGGGATCGCACAACACTGGTCATCGCACATCGCCTGTCGACAATTGTGGATGCCGCCCAGATCCTCGTGATGGATCACGGCCGTATCATTGAACTAGGAACCCACGCGCAACTACTGGCTGTCGATGGTGCCTATGCACAAATGTGGGCTCGACAGCAGGTGCGGGTAGAGAACGATGCACAAGTCGAACCTTCACTACAGGTGCAAGTTGTTGCCTAAGAGCAGGAAATCCTTGAAATTAGGTGACATTAATGGCCAAACAAAGTGTCTTCACGGGTTGGATCCCTTGACAGATTGTCAAACTGCTAAATTTTACAAATTTTTCTGCATGAAGAACGAAAATAGTTCGCTTTCCCCGAGTATCATGCGCGAAGCGTTTTAAGGCCGACTTTTTTCTATTCTGCACACGTGTTTTGCAAGCTGGACAAATTCGGCGGCGTGTTTCAAATACTTGGTCAGCGCAACGTGTGTGGTTTAAAATCTCGCACGAGATTGATGTTAATCGACCAATGTTGAAAATATATGGCCTGGATAAAGGGTTTAATCTGCCCTGCGAACTTATTGCCAAAGTTGTAAGGCGACAGGGTACGGATCTTGCCCATCTTGCAGACGAATCAGTCAGTTCGGCGCAGCCATCGTTTGGCACTTGTTGAGCCTCCGCGTTTTTGCGAATAGAAGCCATGTAGTTGATTTTCGTGAGGTTGTCGGGGTCAACCCGTCATATCATTTAAACGTTTGTGAATCAGGTGACGAAACCGCATAATCACCCCCGGCCAGAGCATGGATGGGAGACCACGGGTTTTGGTACACCAAGCCAGGAATTTTTTCCCCAGGAGAATGTATGAAAGTTTTAAAGTTAGTTGCCGTTCTGATTAGCGCCGGTGTCATGATCGGTTCCGTGCAAGCCGAAGAGTTGACCGGTACGCTCAAGAAAATCAAGGACTCCGGTACCATCACGCTCGGCGTCCGTGATTCGTCCATTCCTTTCTCCTATCTCGACGACAAGCAGTCCTACCAGGGATATTCGATCGATTTGTGCATGAAGGCTGTTTCGTCAATTCAAAAGCAGCTTGGTCTGACATCGTTGAACGTCAAGATGAACCCGGTCACTTCCGCGACCCGGATTCCACTGATGGCGAATGGAACGGTCGATCTGGAGTGTGGCTCGACAACTAACAATGTGGAGCGTCAAAAGCAGGTCGCTTTTGCGCCAACGACTTTCGTTACTGCAAATCGCCTGTTGTCGAAAAAAGCGTCGGGTATTTCCACACTTGCCGACATGAAGGGCAAGCCGCTGGTTTCAACCTCCGGCACATCGAATCTCAAGCAGCTCACATCGTTGAACAGCGAACGCAATCTGGACATGAATATCATGACCGCAAAAGACCACGCGGAAGCATTCCTGATGGTTGAAACCGGACGTGCAGTGGCATTTGGCATGGATGACATCCTGCTGGCTTCACTTTCAGCCAGTTCCAAATCGCCTGCCGACTACACGATCTCGGCAGAAGCGCTTTCAGTCGAGCCGTACGGTATCATGATGCGTCGCGACGATCCTGCATTCAAGAAGGCAGTGGACACTGCAATTGAAAACGTGTTCAAGTCTGGTGAAATCAACCGCATCTATGCAAAATGGTTTCAATCGCCTATCCCACCAAAGGGCATTAACCTGAACATCCCGATGAGTGCTTCTTTGAAAGCAGTCATTGCCAAGCCTACCGATTCCGGTGAGCCTGCAGCTTATGCATCAGCCGCTGCAGAGCCAAAAGCTGCTGGCATGAAGAAGTAATTATTTAGATGTGGTAGTGCAAGCGGGGGGCATAGCCTCCCGTTTTCGTTTCCCTGCTTCATTTGCTGCGCCGCACAAAGAAATAACCTCCTCATTTTTAGAAGCCATTCTTAACTGCTGTAATAGAGGCGGTAGTGTGTCTTGCAAGTTTAATATCGATTAGTCCTATCTAAGGCGTACCCCTTATGAATTACAACTGGAACTGGCGCATTTTCTGGGAACCTTCTCCTGATGGGATGGGTAATTATCTGGATACGCTTTGGTCAGGCCTGACCTGGACGATGGCCACGGCGCTGACTGCGTGGGTCATGGCGCTTGTGCTCGGCGCCATCATCGGCACCATACGCACCATGCCCAACCGTTGGGTGGCCAGTCTTGCAAACGGATATGTCGAGCTGTTTCGTAACATCCCTTTGCTGGTGCAAATGTTTCTGTGGTATTTCGTCATGCCCGAACTGGTACCGGAATCGGCCGGCAATTGGCTCAAGACCCTGCCTAATGCTTCATTCGTTACCGCAGTCATCTGCCTCGGTTTTTTTACTTCGTCACGTGTTGCAGTGCAGGTTTCCGCGGGCATCAATTCGCTGCCGCGCGGCCAGACGCTAGCTGGTACAGCGCTTGGGTTGACACTGCCACAGACCTATCGTTATGTTCTGCTGCCAATGGCGTTTCGTATCGTCATGCCGCCACTGACCAGCGAATTTCTGAACATCATCAAGAACAGTTCGGTGGCCCTGACAATCGGATTGATGGAATTGACGGCACGCGCAAGGTCCATGCAAGAGTTTTCATTTCAGGTATTCGAAGCTTTTACTGCTGCGACCATCATTTATATCGTCGTCAACATCGTGATCGTTAATCTTATGCGTTTGCTCGAAAAGAACATTGCTATTCCCGGCTTCATCACATCGGGTACCACCAATGCTGGAGGACATTGAACATGGATAAGTTTGATTTTGATGTCATCGAGCGCAGCTGGGTGTATCTGTTCCAGACAGGTATGTCATTCACGCTGCAGCTGACGGCCTATGCAATGGTCGGCGGCATCATTCTTGGAACGCTTCTCGCGATGATGCGCTTGTCCAGCATCAAGCCGATTTCGCTCGCAGCGACGAGCTACGTAAACCTGATCCGTTCGATGCCCCTGGTGTTGGTCATCTTCTGGTTTTACTTTCTGGTTCCGTATATCGGCGCCTGGATGATTGGGGCCAACGAGCCAATCAGAGTTGGCGCGTTTTCCTCTTCGCTAATCACTTTCGTCCTGTTTGAGGCGGCTTACTATTGTGAAATCATGCGGGCTGGCATTCAATCCATTGCTCGCGGCCAAGTGTCGGCAGGTTATGCGCTCGGCATGACTTACTGGCAAACCATGAGCAACATCGTCTTGCCACAGGCGTTTCGCAACATGATCCCGGTGCTGCTGACTCAAACCATCGTTCTGTTCCAGGACGTTTCGTTGGTGTATGTGTTGTCGATCACTGATTTCGTCGGTGCAGCGTCCAAGGTGGCGCAACGTGACGGACGCTTGATCGAGATGTATCTGTTCGTTGCGGTGGTGTATTTCGTGATGTGCTTCGGACTGTCGTATCTGGTCAAGCTGTTGCAGAAAAAAGTCGCGATCATTCGGTAATCAGGGCAATGTATTGACACAGTATTTTGAATTTGGGAGAGCAGCGTGATTGAACTTAACAATGTCAGTAAGTGGTACGGCAATTTTCAGGTTTTGACGGATTGCACTACAAGGGTTTCCAAGGGGGATGTCGTTGTCGTATGCGGTCCCTCCGGTTCCGGAAAATCCACGCTGATTAAAGCCGTTAATGGGCTGGAGCCTTTCCAAAAAGGGGAGATTCTGGTGGACCAGATCTCAGTGGGTGGTGCCAAGACCAATTTGAGCAAACTTCGTGCACGCATCGGCATGGTGTTTCAAAACTTCGAGTTGTTTCCGCACCTGTCGATTCGCGAAAACCTCACGATCGGCCAGATCAAGGTGTTGGGCCGTAGTAAGGAGGAAGCGACGGCCAAGGGTTTGAAATATCTGGATCGGGTCGGGCTGATTGCACAGCAGGATAAATTTCCAGGTCAGCTATCCGGTGGTCAACAGCAGCGTGTGGCAATTGCCCGGGCGTTGTCGATGGACCCGATCGCGATGCTGTTCGACGAGCCGACATCGGCGCTTGATCCGGAAATGATCAATGAAGTGCTGGATGTAATGGTTGGTCTGGCGCAAGAGGGCATGACCATGATGGTCGTCACACATGAAATGGGGTTTGCAAAGAAGGTCGCGAATCGCGTGATCTTCATGGATCATGGAAGCATTATTGAAGACTGCACCAAGGAAGAGTTTTTCACCTCCCAGCGTTCGGAACGTGCGCAGGATTTCTTGGCCAAGATCATCCATTAAGCGTTGACGAACCCTCCCGTGCGAACGGGTATGGACCAAATCGAATGGCAATTCCCTCACCTGCCCATGAAAGCCTTTCCATGCCGGATCGCCTGACACTGATCCGGCCGGACGACTGGCACGTGCACCTGCGTGATGGCGCAATGATGGTAGCCGTGGTGCAGCATACGGCGCGGCAGTTCGGTAGGGCAGTAGTCATGCCGAACCTGAAGCCGCCGGTGACCACTACTGCGGATGCAATGGCATATCGTCAGCGAATCGTCAGTGCGCTGCCGCCGGAGTCGTCGTTCAAGCCCTTGATGACACTGTATCTGACCAACGATACGACGGTCGACGAGATCCGACGCGCACACGATAGCGGCATGGTGCATGCGATCAAATATTACCCGGCAGGTGCCACCACGAATTCTGCAGCAGGCGTATATGATTTACGCCGATGCATGCCGGCTCTCGATGCCATGCAATCGCTTGGTATGCCACTACTGGTGCATGGCGAAGTCACTGATCCGGTAGTCGATATCTTCGACCGCGAAGCGGTGTTCATCGATCGCGTCCTGGAGCCGCTTCGGCGTGATCTTGCCGAATTAAAAGTGGTGTTCGAGCATATCACCACGCGTGAGGCGGCTGATTATGTCGCGCAGTCTACCGGGCCAATTGCAGCGACCATCACCGCTCATCATCTGCTTTACAACCGCAATGCCATTTTCACCGGTGGTATTCGGCCACACTATTATTGCTTGCCGTTGCTTAAGCGCGAATCCCACCGCCTGGCATTGATTGCAGCAGCAACCTCCGGTAGTCCGCGTTTTTTTCTTGGCACCGATTCCGCTCCCCATGCGCGCGATGCGAAGGAGAGCGCATGCGGTTGCGCTGGTTGCTACACTGCGCTGCATGCCATGCCGCTGTATGCGACTGCTTTCGAGCGCGCCGGCGCACTCGACAAGCTGGAAGGTTTTTCCAGTGTGCACGGGCCTGCTTTTTACGGATTGCAGCCGAACGCCGAAAAGCTGACCATGGTGCGGCGTACCTGGGATATTCCGGCAGAGATCGCAATCGACGGCATAACCATCGTACCGCTGGACGGTGGCACCCAGCTCGACTGGATGCTGGCGTAGCCGGTACCCGCACCACACCTTTTTGTTGTCTGCGCTGTGATGTTGACGCCTGCGCCACTTGAAATACCTGAATGGCGACGCCCATGGTTGACCCCGTTTGCCTCGATCCTGCGCGATACCCTTGTCAATGAGCTTACGCATGGCACGGTTCGCGACGACTGGCGCGCAAGATTCAATGCGCTGGCAAGCCGTCAGGAGCTGACTAATCACCGCGGCGCACCTCTGCACTTTGTGGAACAGGCGGCACTTCCGGTTCAGGTCGCTTATGAAGCTTTCATCAGTGCTACCGGAGGGGTGCCGACGCGTGAAAATCACCATGATTTTTTCAATGCTCTGGTCTGGCTGACCTTTTCCAGGTCCAAGGCTGAATTGAATGCGATCCAGGCGCTTGAAATTGAACGGGGTGCGGCCTTTCAAGCAGTTGGTGTACCGAGTGCTATTGCTTTTACCCGCGGCACGTTACGTGACCGTGCCACTATTTTCGATGAAAACGCTGCTTTGATGCTCACTTGCGACGCTTCACTTGCAGAGGCATTGGTTGCGCATCAATGGCGTGATGCTCTGTTAGTGCGGCGCGCGGATTTCGGTGTCGTGTGGGAGGCGATGCTGTTCGGTCACGCGCTGATGGAAAAACTGATCAAACCGTACAAGGCGATCACGGCCCATGTGTGGGTGCTGCAAGTCGATCGCGAATTTTTCGACTTGCCTTCAGAGGCAAAACGCCAGACGGTTGATTGCCTACTAAGCCAACGCTTGAGGCAGGGCATGCTGGCACTGCCTGCGGCGCACCTGCCGGTACTGGGTGTGCCGGGTTGGTGGGAAGGGCAGGATGAAATTTTTTACAATGACACCAAGGTGTTTCGCCCGAAGCGGGTTTGACGAACAGATAAAAAAACGCCGCGGGAACAATCCCTGCGGCGTTGGAAAAAATTGCGTGTGCTCAGAAAGCGTGGCTGATCCCGACCATCGACCCTTTCCGAATCGCGGCACTGGGTATGGACGCTGGTGCAAACTGGCCTGCAGCCAGTACCGGCACCTCAGGTCCGTCATAGCGTGCGTGGTCGATTTCAGCAAAAAGGGCTGTCCGCTTCGACAACGCATACACCGAGCTGATCACAAATAAATCTTTGTCGCTCTTGCCACGTGCGCTAGACAAATCGGTTTTGAAATAAGCGCCGGTCAAGCTGAATGTTGGCGTGAAATTATATTTAAGGCCAGTCCAAATATTGCGTTCTTCGTGCCGGACCGTACTGGTATCGCGTTTTTCCTCAGCGAAGCCAAGAAAACCTTTGAATTTTCCCAAGGTGTAAGCACCGCCGAGCGTGTAATAGTCGGCATCCTGGTAACTCGCCTTGGAAGCGGTCGCGGGCGACACCAGATCGTTACCGAAAAGAGAGACGTTCGTGCCGGGAATGAGCATCTGATTCGCAATCAGTTTTTTCTTGGTATAAGCAGCGCCCAAAATCAAAGCAGGGGTCTGGTAGACGGCGCCGATGGCTTGCGTCGAGCCCGAATTTGGGCCGAAAGCGGTTTCGCCAAATGCATACATTGCTCGCACCACCAGATCGCCGAATTTTGTCGTGTACTGAATTGCATTGTCGGTGCGTGAATTGGAGGTGGCGTTGCTGGGGCTGTTGGCCGAACCGGCAATCGAGTTCCGGGTCACTGGCGTAATTCCGGTGAATCGTGTTTCCATCGGGTCGTAGCTCGCTGCAGAATAAAGCTGCGGTCCGTACATACGGCCGAGATCGACGATGCCGTATTTCGTGGTGACGCCGACAAAGGCGAGTCGCTCAAAAGCCAGTCCAGGTATTGTCAGTGCTCCGGTGCCGCTTACAAAGCCCGATTCCAGGACGAAATGCACGTTCGCACCGCCTCCCAGATCTTCCGTGCCCCGGAAGCCGAAACGGTTGGTCGTGTAATTGCTGGCATCGCGCATCCGGATGCGGGTGGTACCGTTGCTGTTATCGGTTTCCCGCCGCACGGCGGCATCAATGTTGCCGTACATGACAACGGATGTCTCGGCTGATGCGATACCGCTGAAGCTGCTCAGGACCGCAAGTGCCAGAAGCGATGTTTTCATGGGGGGTGTCTCCAAATATTGCTTTTTTAAAAACCGCTGTCTGCTTCCAACCAAGGTCTAGCAACAGGCGCGACAAACGTTTCCGCCCACTTTAAAGCAAATTCATCCAAAAAAGTTCCTTTTGAAAACCATGTCGCTTATGTACTACATAGCGGTTTTCGCTTGTGCTGTAGGGAGCAACAAGCAGTTTTCAAATGTTCGTTAAAATCTTATCTGCCAAGGATGAATTTACGGAAAAGGGATGTCAATGTTCGATATGAATGCAGCAATCATTGAGTTCGACAAAGCGTTACGCGTCATCGCCGGCATCACGCCAGCGTCACGGCCTAATCCCGCAGGGATTGTGGTCGACACCAACCTTTCAGAACAGGAACGGCGACACAGTGCCGGCCTAATGCGCGTCAACCATGTGGGCGAGGTCTGTGCCCAGGCGTTGTACCAGTCGCAGTCGCGACGGGCGTATAGCCCGGAGGTGGCCCGACAATTTGTCGTTGCAGGGCGCGAGGAGCAGGATCATCTGGGCTGGACCGGCGAACGACTCAAGGAGCTGGGCGCTCGCCCAAGCTTGCTTAATCCCTTGTGGTACGTCGCTTCGTTTGGACTGGGAACGGTGGCTGCCAGACTCGGGGACGCCACCAGCCTTGGATTCATGGTCGAGACCGAGCGCCAGGTGGAAGCACACCTGGCCAGCCATCTCGATCGTCTGCCGCCTGCGGACAAAAAGTCGCTTGCGATCGTAGAGCAAATGCGTCAGGACGAAGCCTTGCATGGGCAGCATGCCCAGAACCTGGGCGCTGCTGAGGTACCAGCGGCCGTCAAAGCCGTTATGCGCACGATGGCAAAGGCGATGACGGCTGTGGCCTACTATGTTTGAGGTGGTTGCGGTGTTGCCGTATCGTCGATGATGTCAAAGGAGTGCGTAATTGCCGCGGTTTTTTCCAACATGATCGATGCCGAACAGTATTTTTCGTGGGACAGTTTTATCGCACGCTCGACCAAACTGGATTTCAGGTTGCGACCACGTACCGTGAAGTGAAAATGGATCGCCGTGAACACTTTCGGATCTTTTTCAGCGCGCTCGGATTTCAGCGTGACTTCGCATCCGCTGATTTCCTGACCACTTTTACGCAGGATGAGCACGACATCGTAGGCAGTGCAGCCGCCGGTGCCGGCGAGAACTACCTCCATCGGCCGTGGCGCCAGATTGCGACCGCCTCCCTCGGGTGCGCCATCCATCGTCAACAAGTGGCCGGAGCCAGTCTCGGCCAAGAACGTCATGCCGGAGAGGCCGGCCCAGCGGATGGTGCATTCCATCGTCAAATTACTCCCTGAACTCAATTCGGTGTCAAAGCGCGATTGTAGCGCCATCTCTGCCGATGAAGTCTGTTGAGCACTAAAGCACAAATGATTTTGACCCTAAGCCCTTGAAAAGGCTATACTCTTTGGCTCTTCCTTTTGCTCAGGAAGAAATTAAAAGGATGCGTCTGCCAGAATTTCGGCGGAACCGCCAAAAATTTGAGCGAATCACCTTAGTTAGGAAGTCATCATGAAAACCTTTTCCGCTAAAGACCATGAGGTCATACGCGACTGGTTCGTGATTGACGCGACGGACAAAGTCCTCGGACGTGTTGCCAGCGAAGTGGCACTCCGGTTGCGCGGCAAGCACAAACCTGAATTTACCCCCCACGTCGATACCGGGGATTTCATCATCATCGTCAATGCGGGCAAGCTACGCGTCACCGGCAACAAGGCGATCGACCGTACCTATTATCGTCACACGGGTTACCCCGGCGGTATATACGAAACAAATTTCTTGAAAATGCAACAGCGCTTCCCGGGCCGTGCCCTGGAAAAAGCGGTCAAGGGCATGTTGCCTAAAGGCCGACTGGGCTATGCGATGTTCAAGAAGCTCAAGGTGTATGCGGAAGCCACACATCCTCATGCCGCACAGCAACCAAAAGTACTTGACCTCTAAGGAATCGACATGATCGGTAACTACAATTACGGAACCGGCCGTCGCAAAAGTGCAGTGGCGCGGGTATTCATCAAGGTCGGCTCCGGCCAGATCGTCGTCAACGGCAAGCCTGCGAACGAGTATTTCTCGCGCGAAACCGGGTTGATGGTGATTGCACAACCTTTGGTGCTGACCAATAACGTCGAGCGTTTCGACATTATGGTCAATGTCAACGGCGGCGGTGAATCGGGTCAAGCCGGTGCGGTGCGCCACGGTATCACCCGGGCCCTGATCGACTACGACGCGACGCTGAAGCCAGAACTGGCCAAAGCTGGGTTCGTGACACGCGATGCCCGTGAAGTCGAACGTAAGAAGGTCGGTTTGCGCAAGGCACGTCGCGCAAAGCAATTCTCCAAGCGTTAAGCCCCGGTATCGTTTTAGTGAAAAGCCGTCAGGTTTGCGCCAGGCGGCTTTTTGTTTTTATACTTCCAGTGAGCGAGCAGATTGTTGGTTGGGGAATGCTAGAACCACAGATTAGGCCATCTGAAGTTTGAACAGATCGGACGTCCTGGGCTCGCCGCATCGGGCTAAAAATTAAGACTTCAGAGGGCCGGAGTACTGGGAAACGTTGATTTATTCGCTTTGTTACATTCTGGCCTTAATAGAATCAATGACTTTAGAATCAACGACTTCCCCGCGAAAAATTTAGAAAGCTTGAATATACTAGCGGCTCTCTAGCGTACTCGTGCGAAAGGATTGGGAAATGATCAAGGTAGGTATCGTGGGGGGCACCGGGTACACGGGCGTCGAGTTGCTACGGCTGCTGGCGCCGCATCCGGATGTCGCGCTGCATGCAATCACTTCGCGTAAGGAAGACGGCCTGCCAGTGTCGGATATGTTCGCTTCATTGCGCGGACATGTGGACCTGAAATTTTCCTCGCCGGACAATGCGCAACTAGATCAGTGCGATGTCGTTTTTTTCGCGACGCCGCATGGGGTGGCCATGGCGCAAGCGCCGCTATTACTGGCGGCTGGCGTTCGCGTGATTGATCTGGCGGCAGATTTCCGAATCAAGAACGCAGCGGTATTCGAGCAATGGTACAGCATGCCGCATAGCTGCCCGGAATTGCTAAAAGAGGCGGTGTACGGATTGCCTGAAATAAATCGTGAGGCAATTCGTAATGCCAGGCTGATCGGATTGCCCGGATGTTATCCGACTTCCATGCAACTGGGTTTCGCCCCGCTATTGCAGGCAGGTGCGCCGTTGGTTGCGGAAGGCGCACTGATTGCCGATTGCAAATCAGGCGTGTCGGGCGCCGGCCGCAAGGCCGAAGTCAGTGCGTTGATGGCCGAGGCTGGCGATAATTTCAAGGCTTATGGCGTGAAGGGACATCGCCACCTGCCGGAAACCGTGCAGGGCCTGGAGGCAATCGCTGGACGCAAGATCGGTCTGACATTCGTACCACACCTAGTGCCGATGATTCGTGGTATCCACTCGACCTTGTATGCCACGATCCTGCCGGAAGCACGAGCTATCGATTTTCAGGCGCTTTACGAAAAATACTATGAAGGCCAACGATTCGTCGATGTGATGCCATCCGGCAGTCATCCGGAAACCCGATCCGTGCGCGGGTCGAACATGCTGCGCATCGCCGTGCACCGCCCGGGCAACGGCGACCTGCTGGTGGTGCTTGTCGTCGAAGACAATCTGGTCAAGGGGGCAGCAGGCCAGGGCGTGCAATGCATGAACATCATGTTCGGTCTGCCCGAAGATGCCGGGCTGCGCCATGTGCCGCTACTGCCGTAGATGAGCGACCCCAGGACAATCACCGGTAGCTCGAAAACCCGGCTGTGGTTCAAGCGCAGGTCGATTTTTGCGCCGCGCCTGGTGATCAAGCGCCAGCTTTCCTGGCCATTGCGCATCGTGCTGGGCTTGCTCACGCTGACATGTGCAAGCGCGCTGGCCTGGGGCAGTTATGCGCTGGGTCGAGGTCTGATCCTGCCGGTCGACTATCAGGTCGAGAGCGTGGGAATCAAGCTCGAACAACCTGTCGGTGCCTCTGTAGGTACGACAGAAAGCCAGATCAGTATTGAACGATCAGCCAGACAACAGCTTGCCCGCCAGATCAAGACGCTGGAGAGCGAGAATGGCAAGCTTAAAGAAGACCTGGCATTTTTTGAGGGTTTGTTGCCCCCCACAACAACGGCAGGCGGGGTGACGATCCGACAATTGAAAGCCGATCCGGTCGGGCCCAATCAACTGCGTTATCGTTTGCTTGTGATGCAGGGTGGTAAAGCCGATCAGAATTTCAAAGGAACTGTGCAACTGGCGGTCACCGTATTGCAAGAGGGCAAAAATGCTATGATCGTGTTTCCCGGTGGCGCTCTGCAGGATCCGGCAGATGTGGAGAAATTCCAGCTGGCATTCAAGCGCTATCAGCGGATCGAGGGTGTGTTGACGCTGCCGAGTGGCACGCGCATGCAATCCATGCAGGCCAGGATTCTCGAAAACGGCCGGCTTCGTGCGCAGGAAACGATGATCCTGAAGGGAACTTCATAATGTTCGGTCAAAAATCCAAAGCCGCGATCGATACGCTGATCGGCGCTTCTACCTGTGTGGAAGGCAATATCCGCGTAAAAGGTGGATTGCGTATCGACGGTCGGGTAACCGGCGACGTGATCGCCGAACCGGATACCGGCGGATTGCTGATTATTTCCGAAAGCGCTCGTATCGAGGGCGCAGTGCGCGGCGCGCACGTGGTGGTTAATGGCGAAATCATCGGGCCGGTGCATTCAACGGAGTTGCTTGAATTGCAGCCGAAAGCCCGCATTACAGGAGATGTGGTGTACAAAGCGCTGGAAATGCACGGCGGAGCTGTAGTGCATGGCCGGCTGACACCTCACCAGGCGCCGGAAACCGTGTTGAAGCTGGCCGCTGCAAGTACGTAAACCCGGGCAAGCGCCTATAATAAGTTTCCAGAATCGTTGACTTGATATTTGTCCAGCAGGAGAGCCTGACATGAATGCAGTAACCGAAATGCCCGAACCAATTTTGTTTTCAGACAGCGCTGCTGCCAAGGTGGCGCAATTGATTGAGGAAGAAGGTAATTCCGACCTGAAGCTGCGTGTATTCGTGCAGGGTGGCGGCTGCTCCGGCTTTCAATACGGTTTTACGTTCGACGAGATCGTCAATGAGGACGACACTGCGATGACCAAGAACGGCGTGCAACTGCTGATCGATTCGATGAGCTATCAATATCTGGTGGGCGCAGAGATCGACTACAAGGATGATTTGGAAGGCGCGCAATTCGTCATCAAGAATCCGAATGCCACTACGACTTGCGGCTGCGGCTCGTCGTTTTCTGCCTGAAAACCGGCAAACGCCGGTTCGATCAGCGTGGGTAACAGGCGCCGAGAATGCGTGGCCCCTGTGCCCCGGTAACAGCCGGTAAATTGCCGCGCAAGCCCTGTTTGAAGCTGGCGGCTAGCCACGCAAAAGCCATTGCTTCAACATGTGTGGGTGATACCCCCAGTGCTGCTGTGGATGTCACTAGAGCAGAGTGGCCGGATAACTTCAACGCCTGCTCGATTTCCCGCATCAGGGCGCTGTTGTACACACCACCACCACAAACGTACACCGCAAGTGCCTCGGGCGCCTGCGTTGCAATCGCATCGGCCAGCGTCGTCGCCGTCAATGCCAGAAGTGTTGCCTGTACATTAACCGGCAGTACTTTACTAAAACCGGCGAGCTTGTGTTCAAGCCAAGTCATATCGAACAGATCGCGCCCGGTGCTCTTCGGCGGCGCTTTTTGAAAAAACCCGTCGCTTCGCAATGCAGCCAGCAATGGCTCGTTGACGGCGCCAGCGCAGGCCCATGCACCACCATTGTCGTAAGGTAAGCCATGATGGCGAGCAATCCAGGCATCCATCAGCATGTTGCCAGGACCGGTGTCGAAACCAGTGACGCCCGATAGCGCACCGCCTTGCAGAAGCGTGATGTTGCTGATGCCGCCAATGTTCGCAATGACTCGGTGTTCATCAGCGCTTGCAAACATGGCATGGTGAAATGCCGGCACCAGTGGCGCGCCCTGACCGTCGGCGGCGATGTCGCGGCTACGAAAATCGGCAATGACGTCGATGCCAGTGAGTTCGGCCAGCAACGCCGGATTGTTCGTCTGCCGTGAATAACCCTGATCGGGGCAGTGTCGTATCGTCTGACCATGTGCGCCGATTGCAGATACTGTCTCAGGGCTGATTGCCGCATGCTTGAGCAACTGCGTCACGCACGCGGCGTAGAGGTGGGCCAGCCTATTGCCCAGCATGGCTTCCCGGTGAATTTCATTATCTCCGGGAGACTGCAACGCCATCGCGTCTCGCCTGAAATCCGCGTCGAAAGGCTGGCACGCACTCGCAAGCAACTGAAAGCCCGCAGTGCCGGTGTCGTGCGCTGTAACCAGCACGCCATCGACACCATCCAGACTGGTGCCCGACATCAGGCCGATGTAATGTCTCACGGTCATCGCGAAGCGATTTTTATGTCCCTGGTAGACCCGAGCAGCGCGAATCGGTGCAGCATTTCCGATGCCACGCTATAGAAGCGCAGACGCTCGGCTGTACTGAGCGGCTGTGCATTCGGTATGTTCATTGCCAAGGGATTACGTGGCTGGTTGTTGACGCGAAATTCATAGTGCAGGTGTGGCCCCGTCGACCATCCTGTACTGCCGACATAGCCGATCACATCGCCCTGCGATACCTTCATGCCTTTGCGCAGGCCGCTGCCGAAGCGGCTCATGTGGGCGTAGGCAGTCGAATAGTTCGACCAGTGCTTGATGACGACGACGTTTCCATAACCGCCCTTACCACCGGCGAATTCCACTACACCGTCTCCTACAGAGCGGATAGGGGTGCCGGAGGCGGCAGCGAAATCTACGCCTTCATGGCGCTTCCACTGTCCGGAAATTGGATGCATGCGCATCGAAAAACCGGAGGAAATACGAGAAAATTCCAGCGGCGATTTGAGGAATGCCTTTTTTAAGGCTTTGCCATCGAAACTGTAATAGCCGCCGCCCTGCTGGCTACCCGGCTCGTCGAACCAGACCGAGCGAAATGCTGCGCCGCCATTGACGAATTCGCCAGCGAGGATACGGCCAGCACGAACGAATTCACCGTTTTCCCAAAAAGTCTCGTAGACGACGTTGAATCGGTCGCCGCGCTTCAGGTCGGAAGCAAAATCGATGTCGGTGGAAAACATGTCGATGATTTGTTTTGCCACGCTGTCGGGTATCTGCGCAGCATCGGTGGCGGCAAACAGCGAGGAGCGGATCACGCCGGAATGCATTTCCACACGTTTCTCAAGAGGCATTGCCGTTTGCATGGTGCTGAATTCATCACCGTCGCGCTTGATTGTTACCGTATCGAACGTGGTGTCGGCACCTTCGTTCAACGTAGCCGAGAGCCATTGCAGGGTGCCGTCGCCGGTGGTCTGTGCCTGGACACGCTTGCCGGGCTTGAGTCGCATGATCCGGCGTGCCGTCGCCTGCGTTTTGATGAAATCAGCCGCAGCTTCGTCCTCCACGCCCAGCCGTTGGAGCAGGGTGGCAAGCGTATCGCCCGGGCGAATCGTTTCTTCACGGATAAAGTGCTGCGGTTCCTGCTCGATCGCACTGATTTGCGTGGCCAGATCGGGTAATGCCAGGGTCTGGCTGATGGACTTTACCGACAAGTGAGACACATCGGATGTCATGGGGGCGACGCCGGCGGCTCCAAATGCCAAGGCTGCCAGCACGATAGCAGAGCCTGCCACGATACGCGTTTTGCGCGACGTATTTGCAAGCCTGTTACCGATGGCGCGAAAGGGAAGTATTTTGTCTATAGGTATCATGCAATAAGTTAATATTTACTGTTTTCCTGTGCGATTCTTGCAAGTGGCTGCTGGCAAAAGCCAGGCAAACTCGAAGTCATCGAAAATTATACCAACACAAGTGTCAAGGTCGGCCCGTTTAATCGACGCTAATCCCGCTTTTTACCGTTTTTTAAACGATTTAATATCGTTTTCACATTTAAAAATGAGTCTAAATTGTTAGAAGACAAACTTTTGCCAAGCGAAGGAGTTGCCGATTTTGCCACACGAACTGGCATCTCCGTACCTTTATCGGATGCCGTTCGAGAAGCACTGGCAATTACCAAGCGCGGTGCGGACGAACTACTGATCGAATCCGATTACGTGCGCAAACTGGTGCAGGCAGAGCGGACTGGCAAACCCTTGCGGGTCAAGCTCGGCATGGACCCGACCGCCCCGGATTTGCATCTGGGCCATACGGTGGTGCTGAACAAGATGCGGCAACTGCAGGATCTTGGACATACGGTCATATTTTTAATCGGCGATTTCACGTCCATGATCGGCGATCCGTCCGGCCGTAACCTGACGCGGCCGCCTTTGACGCGCGAACAGATCGAAGAGAACGCAAAAACCTACTTTGCTCAGGCAACGTTAATTCTGGACGGCGCGAGAACGGAAATTCGCTATAACTCCGAATGGTGCGATCCGCTCGGTGCACGAGGCATGATCGCGCTCTCGTCAAAATATACGGTTGCGCGAATTCTTGAGCGCGATGATTTTACCAAGCGGTTCAAGGCCGGCACACCGATTTCCGTGCATGAATTGCTGTATCCCTTGATGCAGGGTTATGACTCGGTTGCATTGCGCGCTGATCTGGAGCTCGGTGGCACCGACCAGAAATTCAATCTGCTGGTTGGTCGGGAGTTGCAAAAGGATTATCAGCAGGCGCAGCAGTGCATTCTGACGATGCCGCTGCTGGAAGGCCTGGATGGCATCGAAAAAATGTCCAAATCCAAGGGCAACACCATCGGCATCACCGAACCGCCCAACACCATGTTTGCCAAGGTCATGAGTATTTCCGACGTGATGATGTGGCGTTACTACGATTTGCTGTCGATGCGTGAGATGGCCGATATCGCCCGGTTGCAAATCAACGTGGTCGATGGCGCGAATCCGCGCGACGCCAAAGTGGCGCTGGCGCAAGAAATCGTCAGCCGCTTTCATTCCCCGAAAGCCGCTGATGAGGCACTGGCCGATTTCATCAACCGATCCAAGGGTGGTATTCCCGATGAGGTGCCTGATGTAGTGCTCAGTGGGGCGCCGCTTGGCATTGGGCAGTTGCTGAAACAGGCAAACCTCTGTCCATCGAGTTCGGACGCCTTGCGGATGGTCGAGCAGCATGGCGTGCGGATCGACGGCGTGGTGGTCAGCGACAAGAGCTTGCGCGTGGAAGCCGGCACATTCGTACTGCAGGTGGGCAAGCGCAAGTTTGCTCGCGTGCATCTGAGCTGAGTTCCATCGATGATCGACATACTGTTGGTACGTCATGGGGAAACCGCCTGGAATGTGGAAAAGCGCATGCAGGGGCATCTCGATATTGGCTTGAATGCTGTCGGCATGCGTCAGGCTGCTGCGCTCGGACGGGCATTGCAGCACGAACCCCTAGACGCTGTGTATTCAAGCGATCTGACGCGAGCGTTTCATACAGCGCAAGCCATCGCTGCCATCCACGATCTGCCGGTCGGTATCGATACCGGCCTGCGAGAGCGATGCTTTGGCGCGTTCGAGGGCCGGCTGTATGCCGAGCTCGATGCCGAGCTCGAAACGAACGATCCGGTGGCGCATGCAGCCTGGAAAAGCCGCGATCTGGATGCCAGGCATCCTCCGGGAGAGCGGGTGGCCGAGACGCTGCGCGAATTCCTGGCACGCTCAATGGCGACCGTCGATCGCCTGGCGGCGCAGGATGGCCATCGCAAGATTGCCATTGTCACGCACGGGGGCGTACTCGAATGCATCTATCGCGCAGCGACCGGCACTTCACTGCAGCAAACACGCGATTTTGACATTCCCAATGCCGGCATCAATCGCGTGCAGTGGAACGCCGGTCGGCTGCACATCGTCGATTGGGCCAACGTAGGCCATTTTGGTAACACGGCACTTGATGAAGTGATTCCATTAGGCCGGGGATGAAGATCGGCCCCTACTTGCTGCGCAATAATGTTTTTGTCGCGCCCATGGCAGGTGTGACCGATCGGCCGTTCCGCCAGTTGTGCAAGCAGCTTGGCGCCGGGTATGCGGTATCGGAGATGGCCGCCTCCAACCCACGCCTCTGGGCAACCGAAAAATCGACCCGCCGCACCAATCACGACGGCGAAATGGAGCCGAGGGCAGTGCAGATTGCCGGTGCCGATCCGCGCATGTTGGCCGATTGCGCGCGTTTCAACGTCGACCGTGGCGCGCAGATCATCGACATCAACATGGGTTGCCCGGTCAAAAAAGTTTGTAACGCCTGGTGTGGCTCGGCGCTGTTGCAGGATGAAATGCTGGTTGCCCGAATTCTGGAAGCGGTTGTGGCAGCTGTCGATGTGCCGGTGACGCTAAAGTTTCGCACCGGCTGGGACCGCGCTCACAAAAACGCCCTGCAAATCGCCGCCATTGCCCAAGGCAGTGGCGTGGCAATGCTGACGCTGCATGGCAGAACCAGGGCGGACGGTTATAAAGGCGATGCCGAATACGAAACGATTGCTGCCGTGAAGGCATCGGTGGCAATACCCGTGGTGGCGAATGGCGACATCACGACGCCGGAAAAAGCACGGTTCGTACTCGACGCTACCGGTGCGGACGCGGTCATGATCGGCCGTGCCGCACAAGGGCGGCCCTGGATCTGTCGTGAGATTGATCATTTCCTGCGCACTGGAACGCACCTTGAAAAGCCGCGGGTTGTAGAGGTGCAGGCGTTGATGGAAGAGCATTTGCGCGCCCACTATGCTTTTTACGGTGAATTTCTCGGCGTGCGTACTGCCCGCAAGCACATTGGCTGGTATGTCCGTGATCTTCATGGCGGGGAAGATTTCCGTCTGTCGATGAACCAGCTGGATGCGTGCGAAAAGCAACTAGTTGCCGTAAAAAACTTCTTTGATTTTCAACGTAGCCTTGGCGAGCGGTTACAATATCAGACCGCAACGCCATTGCTGGCTGCATGACACATTTTCAGACCGCCGGCACTGGCTCTCCGCTGCGGTTCCGGACTGCATTTGATTTCCATCACACCAGACGACAAACCGAACGACCAATCAGTATTGCAGCGCTCACCTGCTGCCCAGGCATTTCAATCATCTTTATTACGCAAGACCTGCAACGGCGGCTATGAGCAAAGAAAGCATTCAGGATGTGGTGCAAAAAAGTCTCGAAAAATATTTTCGGGACTTGGGTGAGCAGCAACCATCCAATATTTATGAAATGGTCGTGTTTACTGTCGAAAAACCGTTGCTGGAAGCGGTCATGACCCGTGCCGGCGGCAATCAATCCCACGCTGCCGAGATGCTCGGAATTAATCGCAATACGCTGCGAAAGAAACTGCAGCAACACGGATTGATCTGAATGTGCGGGGTGCTGGCCGCCGTCGGCTGCTGCTGTTGGCGGCCCGTTTCCCCCTTGCCCACTTTTGCCCGGATTTTCCACCATGATCAAACAAGCACTCATTTCTGTTTCGGATAAAACCGGCATCATCGATTTCGCCAAGGCGCTGGCGTCGTTCGGCGTCAACATCCTGTCGACCGGCGGTACCGCCAAGCTGCTTGCAGAGCATGGCGTTGCCGTCACCGAAGTGGCGGATTACACCGGTTTTCCCGAAATGCTGGATGGCCGCGTCAAGACGTTGCATCCGAAAATTCATGGCGGCATCCTTGCCCGCCGCGATGTGGCTGATCATGCGGCAGCACTGGTGCAACATGACATACCGGCAATCGATCTGGTGGTCGTCAACCTGTATCCGTTCGTGCAAACGATCTCTCGCGATCATTGCACGCTGGAAGACGCGATCGAGAATATCGATATCGGCGGCCCCGCGATGCTGCGTTCCTCTGCCAAGAATCACCAGGATGTCGTGGTGATCTGCGACCCTGGCGATTATCAACCAGTGCTCGACGCCCTGCGCGCGGAAGGCGATGTTCCCTACGAAACGCGCTTTACTCTTGCCAAAAAAGTGTTCGCCCACACTGCCCAATACGATGGCTCGATCACCAATTACTTTACCTCGCTCGGGCAGGACAAGCTTCATGCCTCCCGAAGCCATTATCCGGCCACACTGAATTTGCATTTCGAGAAGGTTCAGGAAATCCGTTATGGGGAAAACCCGCATCAGACGGCAGCGTTCTATCGCGATCTGCAAGTGCCGGCTGGCGCCTTGGCAAATTATGCGCAATTGCAGGGCAAAGAACTGTCCTACAACAATATCGCCGATGCCGATGCCGCCTGGGAATGCGTCAAGACCTTCGACGATATAGCCTGCGTGATCGTCAAGCATGCCAATCCGTGCGGGGTAGCAGTGGGCGCGAGCGTTCTGGAGGCGTACAGCAAGGCATTCCAGACCGATCCGACATCGGCCTTTGGTGGCATCATCGCCTTCAATCACGAGGTAGACACGAATGCCGCCGAAGCAGTGGCAACACAATTTGTTGAGGTGCTGATCGCGCCCTCGTTTTCCGAAGGTGCGCGGCGGGTATTCGCCGCCAAGCAAAACGTTCGATTGTTGGAAATCGCTTTAGGCCAGGGCTTGAACGCGCAGGACTTCAAGCGCGTTGGTGGGGGCTTGCTGATGCAGTCGCCCGACGCAAAAAATCTCGTACTGGCCGATCTGAAGGTGGTCAGCAAGAAGCAGCCGACGCCGCAGCAACTGCAAGACATGGTGTTTGCCTGGCGCGTGGCGAAGTTCGTGAAGTCCAATGCCATCGTCTTTTGCGCCAACGGCATGACGATGGGGGTCGGCGCCGGGCAGATGAGCCGCATTGATTCGGCGCGCATCGCTGCCATCAAGGCGCAAAACGCCGGTTTGTCCCTGGTCGGCACCGCTGTTGCCTCCGACGCCTTCTTTCCATTTCGCGATGGCCTGGATGTCGTGGTCGAAGCCGGCGCAACTTGTGTCATTCAGCCGGGAGGCTCGGTGCGGGATCAGGAAGTCATCGATGCTGCCGACGAGCACGAGGTGGTGATGGTGCTGAGCGGTGTACGGCATTTCCGGCACTGACGCCTACACCCGATATCGCCACCGACTTCGACCGCGGTATCGACGCATGAAAATTCTCGGCATCGACCCTGGACTTCGCACCACCGGTTTCGGGGTAATCGACAAACAGGGCAATAAACTAACGTACATTGCATCCGGCACCATCAAAACGCCCGATGCCGACCTGCCGCTGCGGTTGAAAACCATCCTGGCAAGTGTCGGGGAAGTCATCCTTACCTACCGGCCAGATTGTGCTGCAATCGAAAAAGTATTCGTCAACGTCAATCCGCAGTCGACCCTTCTGCTGGGGCAGGCGCGCGGTGCGGCGATCTGCGCGCTGGTCAGCGCCGATCTGATGGTGGCCGAATACACTGCCTTGCAGGTCAAGCAGGCCGTGGTCGGGCAGGGAAAGGCGCAGAAGGCGCAGGTGCAGGACATGGTTCAGCGGCTGTTGCAGTTGTCGGGCTTGCCGGGTAGCGATGCCGCCGATGCACTCGGTGTGGCAATCTGCCATGCCCATAGCAGTGATGTGCTGACCACACTCGGGTCCATGGCGCCCGGCCTGACGAAAAAAGGGTTGCGCATGCGGCGTGGCCGCTTGATTGGCTGACGGCCATTCGGCAAGACGAATAGCGACTTGGCGCTACTGCCTCCTGTATGATTGTTTCCATCCACTGTCAGGCCGTTAAACTTAGGCCACGAAACCATTATGATCGGTCGTCTTTCCGGAATTTTGCTCGAAAAAAATCCACCGCAGTTGCTGGTCGACTGCAACGGCGTCGCCTACGACGTGGGTGTGTCGATGTGCACCTTCTACAACTTGCCGGGTGTCGGAGAAAAAGTCGTGCTGCTGACACATCTTGCAGTGCGCGAAGATGCGCACATCTTGTATGGGTTCGGTACTGCGGACGAGCGCGATGTGTTCCGCCAGTTGATCAAGATTTCTGGTATCGGCGCGCGTATGGCATTGGCGCTTCTTTCTGGTATGTCGATTCCAGAGCTGGCGCAGGCAGTGACGTTGCAGGAAACCGCCCGCCTGACCCGAGTGCCGGGCATCGGCAAAAAAACCGCAGAGCGCCTGCTGCTCGAATTGAAGGGCAAGCTGGGTGCCGATCTGGGTGCGCCTGCCGGCACCGGGCATCTGGATGCGGGTGCCGATATTCTTAATGCACTGCTGGCGCTCGGGTATTCGGATAAGGAAGCCGTGCTGGCGATGAAGCAGGTGCCGGCGGGTGCAACAGTGTCAGATGGCATCAAGCACGCGTTGAAGTTCCTGTCGAAAGCTTAACCGGACACACTCCGAAACCGATCATGAGTATCCAGACTGATAATTTTACCGAGCAGCGCATTATTGCTGCCACGCCGGTATCGCCCAATGAAGAGGCGATCGAGCGCGCCTTGCGGCCCAAACATCTCGAAGAATATGTTGGTCAGGAAAAAATTCGGGGCCAACTGGAAATTTTCATTACCGCTGCCCGCCAGCGGCGCGAAGCTCTTGACCACACCCTGCTGTTTGGCCCGCCAGGGTTGGGTAAAACCACGCTGGCCCACATCATCGCCCGGGAGATGGGCGTCAACCTGCGCCAGACTTCAGGCCCGGTGCTGGAGCGGGCCGGCGATCTGGCGGCGCTTCTTACCAACCTAGAAGCCAACGACGTACTGTTTATTGATGAAATTCATCGGCTATCGCCAGTGGTGGAGGAAATTCTCTATCCTGCGCTAGAAGATTATCAGATCGACATCATGATCGGCGAGGGGCCGGCGGCGCGTTCGGTACGCCTCGATCTGCAGCCTTTTACTCTGGTCGGCGCAACCACCCGTGCCGGCATGTTGACCAATCCGCTGCGCGACCGTTTCGGTATCGTCGCCAGGCTGGAGTTTTACACCGCGGCCGAACTTACCAAGATCGTCACCCGCAGTGCAGCGCTGCTGGGGGCGCCGATTGTTGCCGATGGCGCACTGGAAATTGCCAAGCGCAGTCGCGGCACGCCTCGCATTGCCAACCGCTTGTTGCGGAGAGTGCGGGATTATGCGGAAGTCAAGGGTAATGGTGAAATCACCAGGGCCATGGCGGATGCAGCACTGGTGATGCTGGATGTTGACGCTGTCGGTTTCGATCTGATGGACCGCAAGCTGCTGGAAGCGGTGCTGTTTAAATTTAGTGGCGGCCCGGTGGGCCTGGATAATCTGGCAGCAGCTATTGGCGAAGAACGCGATACCATCGAGGATGTGCTGGAGCCCTATCTGATTCAGCAGGGTTTTCTGCAACGCACTCCGCGCGGGCGAATCGCTACACCTGCCGCCTATGCGCACTTTGGCGTGGCCGCTCCGCGAACCGGGCCGAACGGCGAACTATGGGATCAACCGCTGCCTCTTTGATCCAGAGCTGGCTTGTGGGCATTGTTATTTCGCCAACGTAGTTCAAATTTTTTAAAATTATAAAAAACTTGCGGGTTCATCGCCGATGATGGTGCCGGTTCGTTGATTAACCGCATGCCAAAGCGAGGTACGGCACTTTGTAACCGGGTGCGGCTCTTGTGTTCGGGCAGGGCGTCACCCACAATCAAGATCTGCTTCCCACCCCACTTTATGTCTGCGCGAGATTGCCATGCTGATGTCCACCTTAGCCAACCGTTATGCGCATCAGTTACTGGATGCACGCGTAGCTGCCGCTCAACTGCCACCGCTGTCGAGCACAGGCGATCTGTCGATCACCGACGCCTACGATATTGCCAAGAGCATTCTCAACATTCGTATTGCACAGGGAGAAAAGCCGGTGGGCCGCAAGATCGGGTTCAGCAATGGCCGGGTCGCGTCGAAATACGGCTTGGGTACGCCGCTATGGGCCACCATGTTCGACACCACTGTACGGTATACCGAAGACAATCATGGTATCCAGAGCCTCAACGGTGCCATTCAGCCCCGCATCGAGCCGGAAATCGTCTTCATGCTCGGCCGTACCCCGGCGCCGGATGCCACCATCGAAGAATTGGCGGATTGCATCGAATGGATGGCACATGGCTATGAAATCGACGTTTGTCCATTTCCGGACTGGAAGTTCCAGGAAGTCGATGCGATTGCCGCCTTTGGTCTGCACGGGGCGCTCATTCTCGGCGAGCCACGGGTGCTGTCGGCTGCGACCCGGCGTAACCTTGGCGCGACACTGGCCAATGCAAGCGTCTCGTTGTCATGTAGCGCACAGCCAAGCTTCACGCTCATGGCAGCCGGGTTCGGCAACGAGGTGCAGGGCAACCCGGTCAACGCATTGTGGCAACTGCATCGCCAGTTGCAAACGCAGCCGCAGTTTTCGCCCCTGACTGCCGGCGAAATCATCACCACCGGTACCTGGACCGACTGCTATCCAGTCAAGCCGGGGCAGACCTGGACTACGGCGTTTTCCGGCCTGAGCGTCGCCGGGCTGACCTTGTCGTTCGTCTAGCAAGACCATGCTGAACCGAATGGCGTACATGCCATCGGTTCAATCAGGCCGGCAGCTTGACCAATTGTTCCCGCAATTTTTCCAAGGTCTGCATGAAACCGGCCCGACGTTCCTGCTCTTGAGCCACCACTGCAGCGGGCGCTCGCGCCACGAAACTCTCGTTGTCGAGCTTGGCGCTGGCGCGCCCGATCTCGCCTTCCAGACGCAAGATCTCCTTGCCGATTCGTTCGCGTTCGGCAGCCACGTCGATTTCCACCTGCAGCATCAACTTCACCTCGCCGATCACCGATAGCGGTGCCGGCGACTCTGGCAGCGCTTCCACTACTTCAACGCCAGATAATTTCGCCAGTGTCTGCAGATAGGGCGCCAGCGATTGCAACTGCACACGCGCTGCGGCATCGTCGGCCTGCAACAGCAGCGGCACCCGCAACGCCGGCGACAATTGCATCTCGCCACGCAGGTTGCGACAGGCATCGGTCATTGCCTTTAACTGTGCCATCCATGCTTCAGCCTGCGGCGCGATCTTTTCCGGTTGCGAGCGCGGGTAAGCTTGGCGCATGATGGAGTCGCCTGCGGCATCAAGGGTGCGGCCGGATAGGGGCGCTACGGTTTGCCACAGTGCTTCCGTAATGAATGGAATGATCGGGTGCGCCAGTCGCAGTACGGTTTCCAGCACTTTCAACAACGTCCGGCGCGTCGCCCGCTGCTGCGCTGGTGTGCCGTGTTGCAACTGTACCTTGGCAACCTCAAGATACCAGTCGCAGTATTCATCCCAGGTAAATTTGTAGAGTACCGACGCGATGTTGTCGAAACGATAATCTGCAAAGCCCTTGTCGACATCCGCTTCCGCACGCTGCAGCAGCGAGACGATCCAGTGGTCGGCCTGTGACAGGTCCAGGTAGCCGGTTTCCACTACTTTCGCATCGTCGACGCCGCAATCATGGCCCTCGACATTCATCAGCACGAAACGAGTGGCGTTCCAGAGCTTATTGCAGAAATTGCGATAGCCCTCACAGCGGCCCAAGTCGAAGTTGATGTTGCGCCCTAGCGAAGCATAGCTGGCCATGGTGAAGCGCAGCGCATCGGTGCCGAAAGCGGTAATGCCGGCCGGATATTCCTTGCGGGTCGTTTTCTCAATCTTCGGTGCGGTGCGTGGATCCATCAAGCCAGTAGTGCGCTTCGCTACCAGCGCATCGATGCCGATGCCATCGATCAAATCGATCGGATCGAGTGTGTTGCCTTTGGATTTGGACATTTTCTGGCCATTGCCGTCACGCACCAGGCCATGTACGTAGACGGTTTTGAATGGCACGCGCCCTGTGAAATGCGCCGTCATCATGACCATGCGCGCGACCCAGAAAAAGATGATGTCGAAACCTGTTACCAGCACTGTCGAGGGCAGGAACATCTGGTAATCCGGTGTTTCTTCGGGCCAGCCCAGGGTCGAGAACGGCACCAGCGCCGAGGAAAACCAGGTGTCGAGCACGTCGTTGTCGCGGTCCGCTTCGCTGATGGTCTTGCCGTCGGCAGCCGCTAGAGCGGCGGCTTCGGCAAAATTCCTGCCCACGTAGGGCGTGCCGTCGGCTGCATACCAGGCCGGAATACGGTGGCCCCACCAGAGTTGCCGGGAAATGCACCAGTCCTGGATGTTTTCCAGCCACTGGTTGTAGGTGGTGGTCCAGTTCTCCGGAATCATCTTCACTTCGCCGCTGGCCACTTTTTCCAGCGCCACCTCGGCAATCGATTTGCCTGGAAAATGCGTACCGGCCGGGGCTGGTTTGCTCATCGCCACGAACCATTGATCAGTAAGCATCGGCTCGATCACGGTACCGGTACGGTCGCCACGCGGCACCTGCAGTTTGTGCGGCTTGACTTCCTGCAGCAGCCCTTGTGCTTCAAGGTCAGCGACGATCTGTTTGCGCGCGGCGAAACGGTCCATGCCGTAATATTTCTTGGGAATCAACTTGTAAGTTGACTCACCTTCGACGGGTTCTTGACTCAAGCTAGCGAAACCATCTTTATCTGATGCTGCCTGAAAATTGGCATCAAAATCATGATGACTCTTGGATTTAATTTTTGCTTCTAGAGTAAATATCGACATCAGGCCGTTATTCGGTAACCCGAGGAAAATTCCCGAGTCTTTATGGCGGGCCCAAACTTGATAGTCGTTGAAATCATGCGCCGGCGTGATCTTGAGCACGCCGCTACCGAATGCCTTGTCGACGTATTCGTCAGCGATAATGGGAATCTGCCGATCGGTCAAGGGCAGGTTGACGGTCTTGCCGACCAGATGCAGGAAGCGCTCGTCGGTCGGGTCGACTGCCACGGCAACGTCGCCCAGCAAGGTTTCCGGGCGGGTAGTGGCAACTGTCAGGTGGCCACTGCCGTCGGTGAGCGGATAGCGGATGAACCACATGTGGCCATCCTCTTCTTCCGCCACCACTTCGAGATCCGATACTGCAGTGCCCAATACCGGGTCCCAGTTCACCAGGCGTTTGCCCCGATAGATCAGGCCTTGCTCGTGCAGGCGCACGAACACTTCCGTGACGGTTACCGAAAGCTTGTCGTCCATCGTGAAATATTCACGTGCCCAATCGGTGGAGGCACCCAAGCGACGCATCTGGCCGGTAATGGTCGAGCCGCTCTGCTGCTTCCATTCCCACACTTTCTCGACAAATTTTTCGCGACCGAGATCATGGCGCGTCAGCTTTTGCGCATCGAGCTGGCGCTCCACCACGATCTGGGTTGCGATGCCGGCATGATCGGTGCCGGGTATCCAGGCAGTGTTGAAACCACGCATGCGGTGATAGCGGGTGAGACCATCCATTATGGTCTGGTTGAAAGCGTGCCCCATGTGAAGCGAGCCGGTGACGTTGGGCGGCGGCAACTGGATGCTGAAGGCGGGCTTGCCGGCATCCAGCGTGGCGCTGAAGTAGCCACGCTGTTCCCACTCGGTGCGCCAGTATTTCTCGATGTCTGCCGGGTCGAACGATTTTGCTAATTCCATGGGGTTTTTCTTCGAAGAATCTGTGTGAAATAAGGCAATGTGGGGCGGTACAAAGCAATCCATTAGCGACGCATTATAAAGGAGGCAGTTCATGCAGGGCAATCGCACGAGGCGCATGCTTCTTGCCGGGGTGCGTCAAGAAGTAGCAGTTGAAAACCGTAAAAGAAGGGCGTTTATTCTCGATATTTTGGCGGAGAAATAGCAGGTGTACGGATATCATTGCTGGAGGCAATCGATTTACGACTACACATCTTGGACTTGCAATATGCCGTTAATTGCTTGGAATATTCGCGCATTGAGAGCAAACGATATTGAATTCCTTGCGCCTATTCTTTGCGAGCACATACTGGATTTGCACACGGGTGTTGTGGTTGAGACTGAAGTTCGCGCTGTTATGGGATATATGCAAGGCGAATCAGATGCGGCAGACTCTTGCTGGCGACGACTCGGGTCACTTTGGGCACTGCCGAGATGCTGGCCTGTGGCGAGAAACTGCGGCCCTATGCCGACATGTTTATCCAGCTCAATATCGGCCGCGAGATCTTTACGCGGCAGGAGGCGCAAGGCTGGGGGGGGCCAAGGTTATCGAGCGGCTGGCGAAGGACTTGCAAGTGGCGCTTCCAACGATGAAGGGCTTCTCCCGAAGCAACTTGATGTACATGCGTGCAATTCATGAGGAGTGGGGCCAGAACCTACTGTTGCTGACCAAGCTGAAATCCCGCGAGGAACGCCTATGGTATGCCGAGCGAGCAGTCACGCATGGCTGGTCACGCAACGTGATGTGGCATCACATGTCGACTCAGTTGCAGCAACGCACTGGTTAAGCTGTCACCAACTTCGAGAAGCGCTTGCCGGCCTCGGAATCGGAATTGGCGCAAGAGACCCTGAAAAATCCGTACCTGTTCGATTTTCTTGGGGTGACAGCCGATGCCCACGAACGGGAGACTGAAACAGCGATGACCAGACACATCACGAACTTGCTCATGGAGTTAGGCGAGGACAAGCCCACTTTGGGCCTGTTGCTATGCAAGCAGCAGCACCGGGTCGTTGCCGAATACGCTTTGCGCGGCATGACACAGCCGATTGGTATCGCCGAGTACCGCCTGCAATTACCCGCTGAACTTCCAAAATACTTGCCGAGCATCGCTCAAATCGAGGCTGAATTGCAAGACAGCGACGACCAACAGAATCGGGATGTTTCATAAGCATTGGTCGTGTTGCTAAATCGCTCACCGGCCAGGTTGGTCGCTGCGAAGCCCGGAAAGCCTACCAGATCTCGGTCAACCTGATTCAGCGCGGGCTCTTGCAGCATCACCATGGCAACCTTGACGTTGAGTAGGTTGCGGCCAGTAACGATGGCCGAGTATGCGGCGAGGATTGCAGCGCTTAAGCGCAAAGGCGGGCAGTTGATGATCAACCCGGACCTTGTAAAAAAACGGTGCACTTGAAGACCTCGCGCAACAGCGAAGCGTCATTCGTAATCAGCGGCCAGCATCCTGTTCTGTCCGACGGAGGGGTGCAAAGTGATCAAACTTACGCGCAGCACCTATCACTACTGTTCCACGGTTCCAGCGTCTGGACGGGCCAATATGCGGTTTATTGCGCTCATCGGTGACATCCGGGATGAGCTTCTAGGCCACGGATATCGGCGCGTGACGCGTGAAATGCATGCACGTGGGCACATCGTCAATCATAAGCATGTGGCCAGATTCTGGAGGAGCACAGCTTGGGTAGCAAGCCAAAGAAGCGCTGTGTCAAGAGTGGCAGCAAGGAAGTCGACTTAGCCGTGTTTTCCAATATTTACCTCAATGTCATCCCGTCACAGCCAGACCGGGTCTGGGTAGGCGACATCGCGTTTGTCCATATCGCCCTAGCTTAGTGTTTTTGGCAGCGCTCCTGGACGCCTGCAGCCGCAAGGTTGTGGATTACGCCATCTCCCGTCACATCGACACCGACTTGACGTTCGCTGTATTGAAAAGCAGCCGTTACCCTGCGGCGCCCAGCGCAGGACACCTGAATTCACCATTCGGACAGAGCCAGTCAAGGTGGGTTCAACCGGTCGTCGCATACGGCCGCATGCTGAGTGCAAGTTGCTTAGGCCAAGAAACTAAATCTTCACACGACTGCCTTGGCAATTCTTGTCGGATCAGCGCTTTTCCAGGCAATCAGGAGTAGAATTCGGCTACTCGCCTGCTATCTAGGCGAAAGCTAGGGGTCCTTGCAAGTTTTAATTGTAGGGTGAGAGATACCCTTGAACCTGATCTGGATAATGCCAGCGAAGGGAAGCTGGGAAAGTCGGCACGATAGCAGTCGCGTTATCCTTTACTCGTGACCTGCCGCCCGATCTTCTGCCATTCCTTCGCGACTTATACAAAGCTTAAACAGGACTCATAGAGTCCACGAGCCACACCGCGAAGGAACACCATGAACGCCAAAGCCCCATTCCATTCCGAAAAATTCACTGCCGAGACCGCCGTGGTCGACGCCGCCGCGATTGCTCCGCTGCCCAATTCCAGCAAGGTTTATATCGAAGGCTCGCGCCCGGACATCCGGGTACCGATGCGCCGCATCAGCCAGTCCGACACGGCAGCGTCATTCGGCGCCGAAAAGAACCCGCCGATCTACGTCTACGATACCTCGGGGCCATACAGTGAGCCAGGCGCTGCCATCGATATACGCTCCGGCCTGGGAACACCACGTCTGCCGTGGATTCTGGATCGCGCCGATACCGAAGAACTGGCCGGGCCGTCGTCCGCTTACGGCATCGAGCGCCTGAACGATCCGGCCCTGGCGGAGCTGCGTTTCAACCTGCATCGAAAGCCACGCCGCGCCTTGCCGGGCAAAAACGTCAGCCAGATGCACTATGCGCGTGCCGGCATCATTACGTCTGAAATGGAATTCGTCGCCATCCGTGAAAACATGTGCCGGCGCGAGTACCTGGAACAATTGCAGGCTTCCGGCCCGATGGGCGACAAGCTGGCCCAGCTCATGGGCCGCCAGCACCCGGGCCAGTCCTTCGGCGCCGCCATCCCGGCCGAGATCACGCCAGAATTCGTGCGTTCCGAAATCGCCCGTGGCCGCGCCATCATCCCGGCCAACATCAATCACCCGGAAATCGAGCCGATGATCATCGGGCGAAATTTCCTGGTAAAGATCAACGCCAACATCGGCAATTCTGCGGTGACCTCGTCGATTGGTGAGGAAGTCGAAAAAATGACTTGGGCGATTCGCTGGGGCGGCGACAATGTCATGGACCTCTCGACCGGCAAACACATTCACGAAACCCGGGAATGGATCATCCGCAATTCGCCGGTGCCGATCGGTACCGTGCCGATTTACCAGGCGCTGGAAAAAGTTAACGGCAAGGCAGAAGACCTGACCTGGGAAATCTTCCGCGATACGCTCATCGAACAAGCGGAGCAGGGCGTCGATTACTTCACCATCCATGCCGGCGTCCTGCTGCGCTATGTGCCGATGACAGCCAAACGTCTGACGGGCATCGTCTCGCGAGGCGGTTCAATTATGGCCAAGTGGTGCCTGGCCCATCATGAAGAATCGTTTCTCTATACGCACTTTGAAGACATTTGCGAAATCATGAAGGCCTACGACGTCTCGTTTTCACTAGGCGACGGCTTGCGACCCGGCTCAATCTACGACGCCAATGATGAAGCGCAACTGGGTGAGCTGAAGACGTTGGGTGAACTGACCCAGATCGCCTGGAAGCACGATGTGCAGGTCATGATCGAAGGGCCGGGCCATGTGCCGCTGCATCTGATCAAGGAAAACATGGATCTGCAGCTGGAGCAGTGCCACGAAGCGCCGTTTTATACGCTCGGGCCATTGACGACCGACATCGCACCCGGCTACGACCACATTACCTCCGGCATCGGCGCCGCCACCATCGGCTGGTACGGCACGGCCATGCTGTGCTATGTCACGCCGAAGGAGCATCTCGGCTTGCCGAACAAGGCCGATGTGAAGGACGGCATCATTACCTACAAGATAGCGGCCCACGTGGCCGATCTGGCGAAAGGCCATCCGGGTGCGCAGATTCGCGACAATGCGCTTTCCAAGGCGCGCTTCGAATTCCGCTGGGAGGACCAGTTCAACATTGGCCTCGATCCGGACAAGGCGCGTGAATTCCACGACGAAACCCTGCCCAAGGATTCCGCCAAGGTGGCGCATTTCTGTTCGATGTGCGGTCCACATTTCTGCTCCATGAAGATCACCCAGGAAGTGCGCGACTACGCCGCTCGCCAAGGTATTTCCGATGTCGCGGCATTGAAGCAGGGCATGGAAACCAAGTCGATTGAATTCGTTCGCAATGGTGCGGAAATCTATAGCAAGCAATGATGCAGACACGATGATCGAAATCGAACTCAATGGTGCGCCACATGTGGTGGCGCCGACCACGCATGTGCAGGCACTGGTCGAAGCACTGGCACTGACGCAGCAATCGCTGGCGGTGGCAGTGAACCGGCAGGTAGTGCCACGTGCCCGGTGGCCGCTGCATGTTCTGCAGCCGCACGATCGGGTGGAACTCGTGCGGGCAATCGGTGGGGGGTAAGCCCTCCGTGCAACGAATCAACCAGTATTTCGATCGGACCGGCTCATGACCTTGGCACCTCTGGATACACCGCTGACCATCGCGGGAAAGCCTTACCGCTCCCGGCTGCTGGTGGGCAGCGGCAAATACCGCGACTTGCAACAGACCCGTGAGGCGACCGATGCCAGCGGTGCCGACATCATCACGGTGGCGATCCGGCGCGTCAATATCGGCCAGGATCCGAACGCGCCGAATCTGCTGGACGCCGTGTCGCCATCGGCATTTACGATCTTGCCTAATACCGCTGGCTGCTACAACGCTGCCGACGCGGTCTATACCCTGCAGCTGGCGCGTGAACTCCTGAACGGCCACAAACTGGTGAAGCTCGAAGTGCTGGGCGATGAAAAAACTCTCTTTCCCAATATGCCGGAAACGTTGAAAGCCGCCGAGACGCTGGTCAGGGATGGCTTCGATGTCATGGTGTATTGCAGCGACGATCCGATCCAGGCGAGGATGCTGGAAGAAATCGGCTGCGTCGCCATCATGCCGCTCGCTTCCCTGATCGGCTCGGGCATGGGCATCCTGAATCCGTGGAACCTGTCGCTCATCATCGAGCAGGCAAAGGTGCCGGTGATCGTCGATGCCGGCGTCGGTACCGCCTCGGATGCAGCAATCGCCATGGAACTCGGTTGCGACGGCGTGCTGATGAATACGGCAATCGCCGGCGCCCGGCATCCGGTGCTGATGGCGCGGGCAATGCGTCTGGCGGTGGAGGCGGGTCGCGCCGCGTATCTGGCGGGGCGCATACCGAAGCGTTTTGCGGCATCGCCCTCGTCACCGATGATTGGCCGGGCGACCTGACCATGCTCCAGGCTGCCGAAGGCGTGAGCATTGATGCCGTACGCCCGTGCGTGCTGGTGTTTGCCGGTGTCGACCCCAGTGGCGGCGCAGGCGTATATGCCGATGTGCAGGCGATTGCCGCAACCGGTGCGCATGCACTGGCGGTGGTTACCGTGTTGACGGTGCAAGATCACAACCGCGTTCATGCGGTATATGCCGTACCGACATTGCAGGTGCAGGCACAGGCCGACGCAGTGATGGCTGCCGTGCAGATTGCCGCTGTCAAGATCGGCATCGTCGGCTCCCGCGCCAATGCCGAATGCATCGCCCGCCTGCTGGCAGCGTTAAAGGCTTCGAACCCCGATCTGCCGATCGTTCTCGATCCGGTGCTGGCCAGCGGTCATGGCGATGCTCTGACCCGTGAAGACGCCTTGGCCGTCGTCGAGCCGTTGCTGGCGCATGCCACACTCATCACGCCGAATCTGCCGGAAGCCGTTGCCTTGAGTGCGGGCCTGCAGGATGGCAGTAGCCAAGCTGCCGCGTTGATCGCTCGTGGCGTGCAGCACGTGCTGATCAAAGGCGGGCATGGGCCAGGTAACCGGGTCGCGAACGCGTGGTTTGCCGGCGACGGACGACAACGTGCCTGGCAATGGCCACGCCTGCCGGGCCAATTTCATGGCAGTGGCTGTACCCTGGCTTCGGCAATTGCCGGCCGATTGGCCAGCGGCGTGAATATCGAGCACGCCATCGAGCAGGGCCAGGCGTTTTGTCAGCAGACGCTGGAACAAGCATTTGCCATCGGCACTGGGCAGCGCATACCGAACCGCACACTGAATCGCACATACCCACCGGCCAAGGAGCCAGCATGACGGCGTCGCACAGGAAATCAGGGCAGTTGTCGTATCGGGGGTTGTATCTGGTCACGCCGGATTGGGACGACACGCAAAAATTACTGGCAGTGTCCGAAGCGGCTTTGGCCGGTGGTGCAACGCTACTGCAGTATCGTCACAAAACCGCTGATCCGGCATTGCGCCTGGTACAGGCAACGGCGTTACTGGCGTTGTGCCGTCGCTTCGATTGCCTGTTCATCGTCAACGATCACGTGGAGCTATGCCTGGATATTGGAGCCGATGGCGTGCACGTCGGCGGCACCGATGCTGCCGTGGCCACCGTGCGCGCGCAGATCGGGCCGAACCTGATTCTCGGCGCATCCTGCTATGGAGATCTGGCGCTGGCACAGGCAGCGCACATGGGCGGTGCAAGTTATGTGGCGTATGGCGGTTTTTATCCGTCACGGGTGAAACAGTATCCGGTCACCACACCTACGACGATCATTGCATCATCGCATGCTGAAGTGCCGCTACCCGTCGTCGTGATCGGCGGCATGACGCCTGACAATTCCGCACCTCTGGTTGCTGCAGGCGCCAATATGGTGGCTGCCATCAGCAGCGTTTATCTGGCTAATGACCCGCAACAGGCAGCATCCGCGTTTACGCAGCTTTTCAAACGCGAGGCTCGATAAACGAACGTCATGTAGTCAGAACAGAAACGTATCACCTGAAAAAACTCAGTGCTGCTCTGCGCTACCCAGCGATCGTGCCTTTGCCAACCCATCCACCAACACCCCCATCGCCTGCACTCGCGCTTCTTCATCGGGCAGCCGCAAAATGTAGGAGGGGTGATACACCGCCACGATCCAGCGTCCTTCATGTTGAAATGGTGTACCGAGCTTGTCCGTCAACGTTGCCTTGGGGTTGCGCAGAATCGATTTCAGTGCGGTGCCACCCAGCGCCACGATTACTTCCGGCTTCACTCGCGCGAGTTCTTCGTCCAGCCAGTAGGCACAGGCGTTGATCTCCATTTGCGCCGGCGTCTTGTGCAACCGGCGTTTGCCGCGTGGTTCCCATTTGAAATGCTTGACGGCATTGGTCACATAAACCGTATCACGCTCCAGACCGGCCTTGCGCAAGGCATCGTCCAGCACCTGCCCTGCCGGGCCGATGAAGGGCTTGCCCGCCAGATCCTCCTGGTCACCGGGCTGCTCGCCGACCAGCATGATCCGGGCTGATTTCGGACCGGCGCCAGGCACCGCCTGGGTTGCGTTGCGCCATAGATCGCAACGCCGGCACTGGTCCAGCGTCGATGGCTGATCGCGATCAGGCTGCGCGAGTTCTGCGCTGATGGGAATGGTCGTGCCACTGCGGGCACCGACTGTTTTTGTCTGGCCATCACGCTGCGCACCGGCAGCGGCTTCGGCGATCATGGCGGGAACGAGTACGTTTTCAGGCATGTTTTTCCAGTATCGGCTGGCAATATGGCCCTGCATCACGCTGACGTTCAGGCGCGCGGGGTTGAAGGTGCTACGGTAATAGGTCAGCCACATGGCTTCGCCGGCATCGGCGATATCTTCCGGCCCTTTCATCAGTGCCGGGCCTGGAACCAGATCCTTGCCGTCCCACAGCATGGTGCCCTGGGGCGTGCCGATCATCCAGGTGGTACGACCCATCCTGCGGGAAAAATGTTCCGCTACTTGTGGCAACACATCGTGTTCCGGCTCGAACCAGGCCACGAACTGCGGTGCTCCGCTGGTGGCAGGGCGCTCCCTGAACCGCAAATATGCATGCATCTTGTGCTGCTCACGCCGAATGGTTTTAACCATGCTGTGGAGGCGGGCGCCATCCGCATCGGCCGCCGACAGTACGTCGTGCTGGCCAGCCTGCCAACGCCAGACGATCTTGTAGAGAAAAGCGTAGCGGTCGGCGGTGCGAAAACACGACGCCGATTCAAGCATCGTCAGTAATTCCCGAGGGATTCGGGCAGACGGACCGGCTGCGGATGAGGTCGATGTTCCGGAGGCGTCCTGTGCATCGAACACGATTGCATGGGTCGTACCATCATCGGCTGCATCGAACAAATCATTATTCTGTTCGGTTTCGCTCCATTGCACTGCGTGCGGCGCTACCCCTCGGGCCAGCAGATGCCGGGCGGCGATGCGCCATTGTGCGAATGATTGCACCCGGACGGTCGGAATCATCCGGGAGTCACGCCAGTGCCGGTAATTCTGCCCACATGTCCAGCTGTTGTGGCTTTTCTGCCATCGAGCGTCGTAGGATATCTGAGGACGTGGCGTCGTTCGCCGGCCGATAGTCGGCGGTGATGATGAAGGGCTGGATTTTCTTCATGCTGCAACGCAGGTGGGTCAGGTCGACGTATCGGATACGCCGCAGGCGGCGCAAATCTACCAGGCGCTTGGCATTGCGTATGCCGATGCCGGGCACACGAGAGATCATGCCTAATTCGGCAGTATTGAGATCCATCGGGAAATGCTCGCGATGCGCCAATGCCCATGCCAGCTTGGGATCGATATCCAGCGCCAGGTTGCCGGCGGCCGGGAGTAGTTCCGGCACTGAAAAGCCATAACTGCGTACCAGAAAATCCGCTTGATACAGACGATGTTCACGCATCATCGGTGGCGGCTGCAGCGGCACGCTTTTCGGGCTTTGTGGGATCGGGCTGAAGGCGGAGTAATACACGCGCTTGAGTTTGTAGGCACTGTAAAGCGTTTCAGCCGTGTTCAGGATGGTTTGATCATCCGTAGCGTCGGCGCCGACAATCATTTGCGTGCTCTGGCCGGCAGGCGCAAACTTCGGCGCTTTCGGCTCCTGTGCCTTTTCATCGAGCTTGCGGCGGATGCCACCCATCGCCAGCTTGATCACATGAATGTTCTTTTCCGGAGCGAGGCGGTCGATGCTTTCCTGCGTGGGTAATTCTATGTTGACGCTCAGGCGGTCAGCATAGCGACCGGCTTCAGCAATCAGTTCCGGGTCGGCATCGGGAATGGTTTTCAGGTGAATATATCCCCGGAAATTGTGAACTTCGCGCAGCTGGCGCGCCACCTGCACCAGCTGATCCATCGTGTAATTCGATGACTGGATGATGCCCGAGCTCAGGAACAGACCATCGATATAGTTGCGCAAATAGAAATCTAGCGTGAGCTTGACGACCTCATCCACGTTGAAGCGTGCGCGCGGCACGTTGCTGCTGCGGCGATTCACGCAATACTGGCAATCGTAGACGCAGAAATTGGTCAGCAGAATCTTCAGTAGTGAAATACACCGGCCGTCCGGGGTATAGCTGTGGCAGATGCCCACGCCAGTCGTCGCACCGATGCCATCTTTTCCCAAAGACGACCGTTTAGGCGCACCACTGCTTGCGCAAGAGGCGTCGTATTTTGCGGCATCGGCCAATATTTCCAGCTTGTCGTTCAATTCCACCGCGGCACCTCCCCAAGCAGGCATATAATACTGTTTATATATACAGTATATTACCTGTATTTCAGTGTTTTTGCCGACGCCGGCGACATATAATCAGCGGCATGCAAAATCTCCTCCACAATCTCAACCCCGAGCAGCTTGCTGCAGTCACCCTGCCTGCGCAACCGGCGCTGATCCTGGCAGGTGCCGGTTCCGGCAAGACCCGCGTGCTGACCACCCGCATCGCCTGGCTGATCCAGACCGGCCAGGTGTCGCCCGCCGGCATTCTCGCCGTGACATTCACCAACAAGGCGTCGAAGGAAATGCTGGCGCGGTTGTCGGCAATGCTGCCGATCAATACCCGCGGTATGTGGATCGGCACCTTTCACGGGCTGTGCAACCGTCTGCTGCGTGCGCATCACAAGGATGCCGCCTTGCCGCAGACCTTTCAGATCCTCGACAGTAGCGATCAGTTGTCGATGATTAAACGCATGCTTAAAATGCTCAACATCGACGATGAAAAATATCCGGCCCGCAGCCTGATGTATTTCATCAACGGTGCAAAGGACAAGGGGTTGCGTGCCAAGGATGTCGAGGCGCATGACGAATACGACCGCAAGTTTGTCGAGTTCTACGACATGTACGACAACCAGTGCCAGCGCGAAGGCGTGGTCGACTTTGCCGAATTGCTACTGCGCTGTTATGAACTGCTTTCACGCAACCAGCCGCTACGCGAGCACTACCAGGGGCGGTTTCGTCACATACTGGTCGACGAATTCCAGGATACCAACACGCTGCAGTACAACTGGTTGAAGCTGCTGGCGGGTAGGCGCGGCGCGGTGTTTGCCGTGGGCGACGACGACCAGAGCATCTACGCGTTTCGGGGTGCGAATGTGGGCAACATGGCTGCCTTCGAGCGCGAATTCGAGGTCGATAACCTGATCAAGCTAGAGCAGAATTACCGCTCCCATGGCCATATACTGGATACCGCCAACACACTGATTGCCAACAACAGCAAACGCTTGGGCAAAAATCTTCGTACCGATGCCGGCCACGGCGAACAGGTGCGCATCTGCGAATCCAGCAGCGACCTGCAGGAAGCGCAGTGGATCATCGAGGAATCGAAAAGCCTGATTGCCGAAGGCATGTTGCGCAGCGAAATCGCCGTGCTGTACCGCTCGAATGCGCAATCGCGGGTGATTGAACATGCGTTGTTTTCTGCCGGCATCGCTTACCGGGTCTATGGCGGCCAGCGATTTTTCGAGCGCGCCGAAGTCAAGCATGCGATCGCTTATCTGCAACTGATGGACAATCCGCATAACGATTCCGCATTTCTACGCGTGGTGAATTTTCCGACGCGTGGCATTGGCGTGCGCTCCATCGAGCAGATTCAGGATGCCGCCCGCCAGTATGCGATTTCCCTATATGCAGCAGTGCCCTACGTCAGCGGCAAGGCCGGCACTTCGCTGGGTGCTTTCGTGAAGATGATCGAGCAGACCCGCTTCGATACCCAGCCGCTGCCGCTGCCTGAAATGGTCGGCGTGGTGCTGGCGACCAGCGGCCTGCTTACGCACTATCGCGCTGAAAAAGAAGGTGCGGATCGTATCGAAAACCTGGAACAGATCGTCAGCGCCGCCACTCTCTTTGTGGCCGAAGAAGGCTTCGGCCACGACGCGCCAGCCTACCTCGGGCCGCGGGCCGAAGCTGTCGCCGGCGCTGCTATCGTCAATGACGACGGCACTGAAATACTGGATGCCGATGCGCCGATGGTGGCGCTGATGTCGCCGCTCTCGGCATTTCTTTCGCATGCCTCGCTGGAGGCGGGCGACAACCAGGCCCAGGCCGGGCAGGATGCGATGCAGCTCATGACGGTGCATTCCGCTAAGGGGCTGGAATTCGATGCGGTGTTCATAACCGGCCTGGAAGAAGGACTGTTCCCTCATGAAAACAGCGCCAAGGAAGAGGGCGGCGTGGAGGAAGAGCGGCGCCTGATGTATGTGGCCATTACACGGGCACGTCAACGGCTGTACATGAGTTTTTCCCAGACCCGCATGCTGCACGGCCAGATGCGTTACAACTTGCGCTCGCGGTTTTTCGATGAACTGCCCGACGAGGCACTGAAATGGCTGTCGCCACGTATTCAGCAGCACAACTGGTTTGCGCACCCTAAAGCGGCCTGGGACGAGTTGCCGGGCGTGCCTTCGCCCCATAATTCGATCTCCCAGAAGCTGCAACCGGCCGGGCATGGCTGGCGCATTGGCGAATCGGTGGCGCATGGCAAGTTTGGTGAAGGAGTTATCGTCAACATCGAGGGCGGTGGCGGCGCAGCCCGGGCGCACATCAACTTTGGCCGGCACGGTATGAAATTGCTGGATCTCTCGATTGCGAAGCTGGAGAAAGTAGTGCCTCGGTTAAGTCATTGAATGTTCGCGTTGTTCGCCTTGTCTGCCAGGCGACCGGTCTTGACCCCTGGATCGACCGCTACAGTCGCGCCGGGTTTGATGTAATCGAGGTTGGTCACAGCGATTAACGTAGAAAATGCTTTTTGCTGAATAGGTCTGGAATTGCAAAATGAAAACTTCGTCTTCGATATCGTGTCCAGGAAATTGCCGCCTTCAGGACGGCGCTCCTCCTATCGACGATGGTGCGCTGTTGAGACCAGCCGCGTCGCTGCCTCTCGGCATGCCGGAATCCCGACGAAATTTTCCTGGTTCCGCGCATGCCTTGAACGGTTTGGTCAGACCACGCTCTGCCACGCAAGTAAAAACATCCCAAGCCAGTGTACAGAGTGCAGCAGCTAGGGACGGCGCGCTTTGGTCAGCCGTACAATCCTGCAATGCCTGGGACGAATGGGTCAGCGCTGCGACAATTTCTGACTATCCCGTTGCCGAAGATTATGTGGAAAATCCCGAATTTTTGCGGGCACTACGATTAGAGCACGGCCGCCGCCAAAAAGCTGTCGAGGAAATGACGCGTTGCTTGCACACGCCGCCGCAGCACAGGGCGTTACGCCTGAACTATCGAAGCCTGTCATCGCTACCTGTGCACTTACCGCCGCTGTTGAAAACTCTGGAACTTTTTGGTAACGGTTTGAACGCTTTGCCAGAACAGCTGCCGTCGACTTTGACGCGTCTTGAGTTGCATAACAATGTGTTCACAGAGTGCTTGACTTCTCTGCCAGATTCGCTCGAGACACTTGGATTGAATCGCAACCGACTCACCCGCCTGCCCGCATCGTTACCGTCCTCGCTACGCACTCTTCAAGCATGCGCGAACCGCTTGGGCAATATAAAAAATTTGCCACCAGCGCTGGAAGTTCTTGGCGTCAGCGATAACCATCTGACGAAAATCGAAGCGTTACCAGAGTCGCTGCGCGTATTGGTGACCAGCCGCAATATGCTTTCAACGCTGCCCGCTCTGTCCGCCAATCTGGAAGAGCTATACGCGTCGGATAACGAACTGATCGAATTGCCGGAACTGCCAAACTCGATCGACAGAATCGCTGTTTTCAATAATTCTCTGTACGCCCTGCCGCTTTTGCCGGTACGGTTGAGAAGTCTGAACGTGCGCGGTAATCGGCTGACGACACTTCCTGCCTTGCCGGATTCACTCAAGCATCTCGACGCCTCCCATAATTTTCTTGCCGAGTTGCCACCGCTACCTGACTCGCTCCTGCTTCTCGACGTCAGGGACAATCCGTTATTGAGACTGCCCGCGGTCTCGAAATATCTGATCGAGTTGCGCGCAGATCAAGGAACACTCCATGCCACGTTGATCTATTGGGAAAATCAGGTGGTCATCATTGAGAAGCGCTTGAGCCATGCATGTGCGTCCACCATGAAATCATTCGAAAAGCTGCCTGAAGCACCGAGTGCCTTGGAAGCCTTGCCGAGAGATATGCTTAAAGAGATCGGCAAGAATTTTGTCCCTGGATCGAAGGACGCATTTTCGCTGGCCTGCACCAGCAAAACGATGCACGGGGCGATGGCGGAGCGGATTGCAATGGACGAAAAGATCACTTGGGAGACGCGATTGAAGCGGGCAGCCGTACAGCTTGAAAGAATAGGCCGATTTCACACCGCGTAATGGCTAAGGCATGTTGTCAGGTGGCGTCGCAGTCGTGTCGTCAGGTGGTGGCACAGTGGTGCCAGTTGTGCCGAACACAGTGGTGTAGGTCGGGTAAAAAGAGCAGTAAAGCACTGCCGTGAGAAGCAGTGACAGTGGCAGCAACACCATCAGCGAGACCAGTGTGCTGCCAAACAATAGCGCGACGATCGTGCTCAGAATCGATGGCAGGATCACGCCCATGATCATCCAGGCGAGCAGATACAGTACGAACGCCTTGCCAGCCCGCGCAACGGCAAAAAAACTATAGAACAGTGCTTTGCCGATGCCCATGTTTTGCCAAGCCACCAAGGGTGCTGCAAACCAGAAGCACATGCCGGCTGGCAAATAGATGAGACCTGCCACCATCATGGCCTGCGCCCAGTTGGTTTTCGCCAGCGCTGCCGGGTTGGCGGCACCGGTCTTGGTCATCATGCCGAGAAAAGCACCATCGTCGACCAGCGTGGAAGCACCTACCGCTGCCACGACGGCCACTAGATACAGTGTGCCCAGAATCAGCAGGCGCGGCAGAGCCGGCGACCGGAATCCGGTCAGCAGCAGGTTCGGATAAACGCGCTCGCCTTTCTCCACCTTGATGCATGCCTCCATGAAGGCAATGGAAAACACCGGTACCAGCACCAAAGGGAGAATCTGGCCGGCAACCGGCACCAGCCCGACGATGAGCATCAGGAAGAGATAGCTCAGGAAAAGTGTGGAGATTTCGGCGGGCTGGCGGCGAAACAGTGAAAAACCCTGTTTGAACCACGCCCATCCTGTTGAGGCTGAAATGTTTTGCATGATTGATTGCTCAGGGGCTTTTGCGTGTGCGTCAGTCTGGGTTATGTGGCAAGCGCCGGTGCGGCATGCAGCAAGTGCTGTTGCAGGATGCGTTCGAAGTGCAGGGGATCGTGTGCCACCAGCATTTCTGCGTTCCGTGGCTGATAATAGTCGAACAACCGCGAGAGCCAGAATCGCAGCGCAGCGGCGCGCAGCATGGGTTGCCAGGTGGCGTGCTCTGCCTTGGTGAACGTGCGCTCTGCGGCGTAGGCATCTACTAGCGCACGTACGCGGTCGATATCCAGAGTGCCGCTTTCAAGGTCGATGCACCAGTCGTTGACTGTCACAGCCACATCGAAAAGCCAAGTGTCGCAGCCGGCGAAATAGAAATCGAAAAATCCTGTCAGTCGTTCGCCATCGAACATGACGTTGTTGCGAAACAGGTCTGCGTGAATCGGTCCTTGTGGCAGGGCGCGGTAGCTGTCGGATTGCGCAAGCTGAATCTGAAAATCGACCTCCCCCTCCAGCAACGCACGCGATTGTGCAGACAAATGCGGCAGCACCAGCGGCGTTGTCTCGCGCCACCACGCCAGGCCGCGCAGATTCGGCTGGCGAATTCCGAAATTGCGCGCAGCAAGATGCATTCGGGCCAGCATTTCACCCACAGCCGCGCAATGCGCCGGCCCCGGCGCCATTTCACAGGCGCCATCCAGCCTGGTGACGATCGATGCCGGCTTGCCGTGTAGTTGATGGATGATTTCGCCGCGCCTGTTGGCAATCGGCGCCGGAACCAGCACGCCTTGCTCTGCCAGATGGCGCATCAGGTGCAGGTAGAACGGCAATTGTTCAAAGGTGAGGTTTTCGAATACCGTCAATACGTATTCGCCAATTTCCGTGGTCAGGAAAAAATTGCTGTTTTCGATGCCCGAGGCAATACCTTTTAATTCCAGTACACGTCCAATTGAAAACTGCTCGATCCAGGTTGAAATGTCGTCGACGACTACTGGTGTAAACACTGCCATGACTGCGGCTTATTTCTTTGTCGGCGGCACAGGCGACGTGGCCGGTTCTTCCACGGCTCGTGACGCATCACCCGGAACGACGGCCTTCTTCCGACCTAGATCGAATTGCTTGACGCGGAACTGTGCCGCACGGTTACCGCTGCTTTGCTGGTCACCAGGTTGCGCGTTGCCCACCTGCCCATTCGGACGCAGGTAATAGGTACTGACACCGGTACGCACTTCGATTTCATTGACTGCGCCGGAACGATCGCGACTTTCGGTAGCACCTTTTCCCCCCTTAGGCGTTTGCGGTGACTCCGCCGGTGCACCTTCTTCAAGCCGTTCAAGCCTTGGAGGTGCATCGCTTGGCACCGCTGGCGAGGTTTGTGCCAGCGCGGTGCCGGCTGCACCCAGTGCCAGTGGCAGTGCGACCAATGCCGCATTCACAGCATGCCGGCAGTATAGCCCTCGGCGAAATTGAATTGTCATGATGGTTACAGCGCCTGAGTCGGTGGGTAATCGGATAAGTGATCGCTGGCAGCAGCGTTTGTTTTTTCATTGTAACAAAACGATGCTTGCCCGGTCGTTTCGAAACTGATCGATGATTTGTGTGCAGTTGAGTAGGCATACGCTGACTGCTTCTGGCACCTGTTGGCATAAATCGCTTGCCAAACTCTGCCATAATCTCGCGACTCTTAAAAACGTTGCAGCAGCGTTTGTGCTTGTTCTTGCAGCGGTAACCCATCGAAACCGGCAATCCGCTTCCAGCCGTGCTCTTGTCCTGCACATTTTTTCTTGAGTACCCGATGAATAAAACCCTGCTGCTGGTTGACGGTTCGAGTTACCTGTACCGCGCCTTTCACGCCATGCCGGACCTGCGTAATGCGGCGGGCGAGCCCACAGGCGCCATCTACGGCATGATCAACATGTTGCGCCGGCTGCGGATGGATTACCCGGCCGCCTATATCGCCTGCGTGTTCGATGCCAAGGGCAAGACCTTCCGCGATGAACTTTATCCTTCCTACAAAGCGCAGCGGGCAGCGATGCCGGACGATCTTGGCCGCCAAATCAAGCCGATACACGAAGCGGTCAAGGCAATGGGGTGGCCGATCCTGATGGTCGATGGCGTCGAGGCCGACGATGTCATCGGTACCCTGGCGGTGCAGGCAACCGCTCATGGCATGAAAACCATCATTTCCACTGGCGACAAGGATCTGGCGCAACTGGTGAACGATCAGGTCACGCTGATCAATACCATGAGCAACGAGAAACTCGATCATGCTGGCGTACTGGCCAAATTTGGCGTACCGCCCGAGCGCATCGTCGATTATCTGACACTGGTCGGCGATACCGTCGACAATGTTCCGGGCGTCGAAAAGGTGGGACCGAAAACCGCCGTGAAATGGCTGGTCCAGTATGGCGACCTCGATAGTGTGGTCGCCAACGCCGACGCCATCAAGGGCGCAGTGGGGGACAACCTGCGCCGCGCGCTCGATTGGCTGCCGCAGGCCAAAGTATTGATCACGGTAAAAACGGATTGCGACCTGTCGGGCCACATGACATCGATTTCGGCATCGTTGTCACAGATGGCAGAAAGCCGCGATGCCATGCTGGAATTTTTCACCCGCAACGGCTTTAAATCCTGGCTGCGTGAGCTGAGCATGGAGGCGGCCGCGCCGGCAAGTGAGCAGGGTGCCTTGTTCGCCGCCGACGCACCGGTCATCGAAACCAGCTATGAAACCGTGCTTACCGATGCGCAACTCGACGCCTGGCTTGCCACCATCGACAAGGCGGCGCTGACCTCGGTCGACACCGAAACCACGTCGCTCGTTCCCATGCAGGCGCAGATGGTCGGCATATCCTTGTGCTGCACGCCAGGGGTGGCGGCTTACATACCGCTGGCGCACCGCTACCAGGATGCACCGGTTCAACTGACGCGTGAGCATGTGCTGGCAAAAATGAAATCCTGGCTGGAAGACACGGCAAAGCCGAAACTCGGCCAGCACCTGAAATATGATAGTCACATCTTCGCCAACCACGGCATTGCATTGCGCGGCATTGTCCACGACACGCTCCTGCAAAGTTACGTATTCGAGTCCCACAAGAGCCACGACATGGACAGCCTGGCCCTACGCCACCTCAACCGCAAGACGACCTCCTACGCCGAGGTTTGCGGCAAGGGTGCATCACAGATTTGTTTCGATCAGGTAGATTTGGCGACGGCGACCCATTATGCCGCCGAGGACGCGGATGTGACGCTACAGTTGCACCATGCAATGTGGCCGAACATCGAGAGCGACCCGAAACTGACATATATCTATGAAAAGGTCGAGTTACCTACGGCCGTGGTGTTGCAGAAAATCGAGCGCAACGGCGTATTGATCGATGCCGCGCTGCTGGGCGTGCAATCGAACGAGCTGGGCCGGCGCATGCTGGAAATCGAAGCCCAGGCTTACGACCTGGCTGGCTCGCCCTTCAATCTCAATTCGCCGAAGCAGATCGGCGAGATATTTTTCGAGCGGCTGCAACTGCCGATCGTAAAAAAAACACCATCCGGCACGCCTTCGACTGACGAAGACGTGCTGCAAAAGTTGGCCGAAAATTATCCTTTGCCGAAACTGTTGCTTGAATATCGAGGGTTGTCGAAACTGAAATCGACCTACACCGACAAACTGCCGCGCATGGTCGATGCCGACACCGGTCGGGTGCACACCAACTACGCGCAAGCCGTGGCAATCACGGGACGTCTGGCGTCGAACGAGCCGAATTTGCAGAACATTCCGGTTCGCAACGCAGAAGGGCGGCGCATCCGGGAAGCATTCGTTGCCGGGCCCGGCAACGTCATCGTCTCGGCGGATTATTCCCAGATCGAGTTGCGCATCATGGCGCACCTTTCCGACGATGAGGCAATGCTGCGGGCTTTTTCCGAGGGGGAAGATATCCATCGTGCGACTGCTGCCGAAATTTTTGGGCTAGCGCCCTCCGAAGTAGCCAACGAGCAGCGGCGTACTGCAAAGGTCATCAATTTCGGCCTGATCTACGGCATGAGCGCCTTCGGGCTGGCAACTGCACTGACGATCGAGCGTGGTGCGGCACAAAACTACATCGACCGTTACTTCATGCGATTTTCTGGGGTCAAGAAATTCATGGACCGCACCCGCCTGCAGGCGCGCGCGCACGGCTATGTAGAGACTGTTTTCGGACGGCGGCTGTGGCTGCCGGAGATCAATTCTCCTAACGGCCCACGCCGCCAGGGCGCAGAGCGGGCTGCAATCAATGCACCGATGCAGGGCACGGCGGCTGATCTGATCAAGTTATCCATGGTCGCGGTGCAGGACTGGCTCGAAGCCCAGCATTTGAAATCGTTGATGGTGATGCAGGTTCACGACGAACTGGTGCTGGAGGTGCCGGAAAGCGAACTGGCGCTGGTTAAGGCAAAGGTGCCCGAACTCATGGCTGGCGTAGCGACATTGAAGGTACCCCTGACGGCCGAAGTCGGCATCGGCGAAAACTGGGATAAGGCACATTAAAACTGGGCCCACTAAAAATGGGCACATAAAGCAAGGCAAACTGACGACAAGGCATATCGACGCCAAGGTGTATCGACATCACCAGCCACTGCCGTTTTGTATTACCCTCTGAACCCCGATTCCCACCCAAGGAGACATGTGTGCGTGACGACGACAATTTCAATCAGGACATGAAGAGCTTGATCGGAGCTTCCACGCTGGCGGACGGCACCGACCGCCGTGGTTTTCTGAAAACCGCCATCGGCGCTGGTTTCGCCGCCGCCGTGCTGCCGGTTTCAGCCAACACCGTGATCAAGACTGACACGGTCGGGCTGACGGCTGGTGAAATTATGCTCACGGTGAACGGCCAGAAGGTGCCGGTCTACCGGGCACAGCCAGAAGGCAGGACCGGTTTGCCGGTAGTGCTGGTGATTTCCGAGATTTTCGGGGTGCATGAACATATCGCCGATGTGGCCAGGCGGTTCGCCAAACTGGGATATTTGGCGCTGGCACCCGACCTGTTCAAGCGTCAGGGCGACCCGGCCAGCTACGGCACAGCTGCAGAAGTGATCAAGGAAGTGGTTTCCAAAGTGCCCGATGCACAAGTCATGACCGACCTCGACGCCTGTGTCGCTTATGCCAAAGCAAACGGTGGCAACATTGACAAGCTTGGCATTACCGGGTTTTGCTGGGGTGGCCGCATCACGTGGCTGTATGCCGCCTACAATCCGAACGTCAAGGCTGGTGCTGCCTGGTATGGCCGACTGGTCGGCGACAAGACACCCCTGACGCCGACCCATCCGCTCGACATCGCCGCAGCGCTCAAAGTGCCGGTGCTGGGCCTTTATGGCGCCAGAGACGAAGGCATTCCGCTGGCAACGGTCGAACAGATGAAGATGGCCCTGGCAACCGGTAGCAGCAAGTCGGAATTCATCGTGTATCAAAATTCGGGCCATGCTTTTCATGCCGACTACCGACCGCAATATGTCGCCGTCGATGCGAAAGATGGCTTTGCCCGTACCCTGGCTTGGTTCAAGTCACGTGGTGTGGCTTAACGACGCAGTCGCGCGGCCTCGCTTGAGATCCCGCACGACTCCTAACATCACTGGATAGACCATCAATTCGACCCTGGCATCGATCCTGCTGACCACTACCATTGCCGGGGTGGTCAGTATTGCTGCAGCTGCGTTCTTTTCATTTGCCTTGTTGTCGAAAATGGTGGAGCGAATGGTCAGCCTGTCGGTAGGTATCATGCTATCTACTTCGTTGTTGCACTCGTTGCCGGAGGCGTTCGAATCCGGTGCGGATACGCACACGTTGTTTGCGACCTTGCTGGTCGGCCTGCTCGGATTTTTTCTGCTGGAGAAAATGGCCATTCTGCGTCACTCGCATCACCATGAAGGCGATGGCCACGCCCATCACCACGGTCACGACGCGCGCGAAGCCGGAAAAGCAGGGTGGATGATCCTGGTCGGCGACGGCATGCATAATTTTACCGACGGTATCCTCATCGCCGCAGCATTCCTGGCAGACCCAACACTCGGCCTTTTGACCGGGCTGGCGATCATTGCGCATGAAATTCCGCAGGAAATTGGCGACTTCATTGTTTTGCTCAACGCCGGTTTCAGTCGTACGCGTGCTTTTGTCTACAACCTCATTTGCAGCCTCATGTCCGTCGTCGGCGGCGTGCTCGGCTATGTCATGTTGGAACGGGGCATGGAATGGATTCCATTTGTTCTGGTATTTGCATCCTCCGGATTCATCTACATCGCGGTAAGTGATCTGATGCCGCAAATGCAGCGCCGGGCAACGCTTAAGGAAACGATCCCACAGATTGCATTCATTGCACTCGGGGTGGCGATCGTAGTGCTTCTGACCAATCGCGGGCATTAGCCTGTCATCTGATTGCGACAAAAACTGGGAGTTTTTGTCGCGCAGAGAAGTTGTTTGCACTGGTGTGCTCCCGACGCCAAGGTCATGTTTTGCCGCTCGCCGCCTATGATGGAAACACGCTTGCTACCAGCGGCATATTGAGGTGCCTGGTGTGCAACTTTCCAGCTTCATGAAATGAACCCCCTTGCCCGTGCAGGCTAATTCCTGAAGCATGCTCACAGCAGCGATATCGGGCCAGGAGCCTATTGCTTCAGCCACACAGAAAACAGGTCATGACCTAAATGGTTCACCGACGACGCCGGTTTCGACAGGAGCAACAAGCATCAACAACAAACCGGCTTGGGCAGTCGGGTCCGAGTACGACAACATGGCAGAAAGTTTGCCTGTAGCGGATACCTTGGATTGCGCTCCAGGCTTAAACGATGAAATCGATTTGATACCCTTAGATCGGGGGTGTAACCTTGCAGCAGGTTGGGAATTTTAGGTGGCCTGAGAGACCATATTCCGCGACTACGGACCGTTTCGGTCTGTTGCAGCGTTGCGTAGAGAAATTAGCAGCAGCCCCCAAAAAATCTGGCGCACCGCTTAATCTTGCCTACGGGCTTTGAACATGGCTGCTTTGTGCTGCCAGCCGGTGGCAATCAATCCGCTGGTCAAAATTACGAAAATTCCCAGCCAGCCGACCCAGCTCAGCAGGTCGCCCCAGATCACGATCCCCCAGATACTGGAAAACACGATGCCGGCATATTGCAGGTTCGCCGTCACCAGCGTTTTACCAAGACGATAGGCTCGGGTCATAGCAATTTGCGCGACGGTTGCCGTAATGCCGATTGTCGCCAGCAGCAATGTGCCGCGCATCGTGTGTGCATGCCAGGCAAAATCTGGGCTTCTAGACAACATACTGCCCAACAGGGTGCCTGCCAGGCCGGCAACTGCGCCAAACAGGGAAAAATAAAACACCACGCGATACTCCGGCTCACCCAGGCTGCCGAGTTGGCGTACTTGTAGATATGCCAGGGCAGAGAGCACACCCGAAATTAGGCCGAATGCCGCGCCGAGCTTTTGGTCGATCTGAAATGCCGGTTGCAAGAGCATCGCCACGCCGACGAAGCTCATGGCGATCGCTATTGTGGGGCCCCACTCAAAATTGTTTTGTTTGCGCCACCAGCCGCCAACTAAAAGTATTGTCGCCATCCAGACCGGTGCCATGTAGTTGAGCGTCATGGCAGTTGCCAACGGTAATTTGCTGATGGAAATAAACCAGAGCCACAGGCTGGTGATGCCGATCAGACCGCGCCACAGATGCTGCAACGGATAGGCTGTCCGCAGTGTGCCGTGCTGTAGCCGGACATAGACGCCAAGAAACAGCACGCCTACCAACCCGCGGTACATGACGATCTCGGGGGTGGAATAAACATTTGAGGCCAGCTTCACACAAACGCCCATGATGGCGAAGACGAAGCTGGCAAACAGCATCCAGAGCGATTGCAGGGGCATGGAGCGGATTCAGGTCATATACTTAGATCATGCCTTTACGGCGATACCATTCATGGAAATGCTGCATGCCGTCTTCCATCGGTGACTGATACGGCCCGGTTTCATTGACGCCGCGATCCATCAGAATGCGCCGACCGGCGTCCATGCGCAGGGCGATCTCGTCATCTTCGAGACAGGTTTCGCGATAGGCGGCACGTTCGGCCGTGATGAAATCTCGTTCGAACAGCACGATCTCTTCAGGGTAGTAGAACTCGACGACGTTTGTGGTCTTTTGCGGGCCGCGTGGCCATACGGTGGATACCACCAGCACGTGCGGATACCACTCGACCATGATGTTGGGATACAGCGTGAGCCAGATGGCGCCGTAGGGCGGCGCTTCGCCCTGCCGGAATTTCATTACTTCTTCCTGCCATTTGCGATAGGTCGGCGTGCCGAATTTTGCCAGGGCATGATTGACGCCTACGGTTTGCACACTGTAATCGGCGCCGAATTCCCAGCGCAGGTCGCTGCAGGTGACAAAGCTGCCCAGCCCAGGGTGAAACGGCTCGACGTGGTAATCCTCTAGATAAACTTCGATGAAGCTCTTCCAGTTGTAATCGCACTCGTGAATTTCCACGTGGTCGAGCATGTAACCGGAAAAATCCAGTTCACGTGTGACCGAGAGTTTTTTCATGATGGTGCCCACGTCGACGCCATTGCGCTCGAACAGCAAGCCGTTCCAGTTCTGCAGTGGCGTGTTCGACAGGTTCAGGCATGGCGTTTCGCCGAAATGCGGCGCACCGATCAACTCGCCCTTGAGATCGTAAGTCCAGCGGTGCAGCGGACAAACAATGTTGCTGGCATTGCCTCGACCATCGAGCATTTTCGCCTGGCGGTGCCGGCAGACGTTGGACAACAGATCGATGCCGGCGCTGTTGCGCACCAGCATGCGGCCCTCGTTTTCCCAGGCCAACGTGGCGAAATCGCCAATGTCGGGCACCATGAGTTCATGGCCGACATAGCGCGGGCCACGATGAAAAAGTTGCTGAATTTCTTGTTGCAACAGCGACTCGTCGAAGTAGACGGTTACTGGAAGTTGCGCGTCTGAACGCGTCAGTTTGGCAAGATTAGCCAGATCGGACATCCTCACCCCCAAATTAATTTGCACCAACCCAAGAGAGAAAGATCCGCAAAAACCGAGTCAAGGGTTGCCAGAAGCAGATGAAAGGGAAGTTTTGGACATAAGGCTCGATTATACCCCAAGGGGCGAGTCGGCTTTCCTGCCGTGTCCCCTTTTGGGCATCGGCTGGGATGTGCGGTGGCGCGAGTGAAATCAACGTAATACCATCCATGTTGGTTGCAGACTGCATTTTATTACCAACCTTAAGCTGGCTCGACTCATGCGTAACTGCCCGGTGACCACGGTTTGTTTTAAAATAAGCGGTTAATCGCTGCCTCATGCGCCTGTCGCCTACACACTCTTATGGTTAAAAAAATCTTGCAGGAGCCCGCGTCGGACGGGCTTGAAGCAACTTCCAGCGCTGCATTGCCGGCCTCCACTGGTGCAACGGCTACACCCGCGCCGAAGTCGTTCGAACATGCCATGGCCGAGCTGGAGCAACTTGTCGGCCAGATGGAGGCGGGCGCCTTGCCGCTGGAAGCATCTGTCGTTGCCTATCAGCGTGGCGCCGAGCTGGTGCGCTTCTGCAATGCCCAGCTCGAACGCGTGGACCAGCAGGTAAAGATGCTGGAGGGCGATGCGCTCAAGACGATGCTGCCAGGCAACTATATTGCCGAAGGCGGCGAATGAGCGGGCAGGAAGATTTTCAGGGATGGATGCAAGGTGTGCAGGACAGTGTCGAAACCGCGCTAGACCTGTATCTGCCCAGTGCTGAAACGACGCCGGCGCGGCTGCACGATGCCATGCGTTATGCAGTACTGGGCGGTGGCAAACGGGTCAGGCCATTGCTGGTGTTCGCTGCAGGCGCATTGTTCGATGCGCCGCTTGCCGCTCTCTCGCATGCAGCGGCGGCTGTCGAGATGATGCACGCCTATTCACTGGTGCATGACGACATGCCTTGTATGGATGATGACGCGTTGCGACGTGGCAAGCCAACGGTCCACGTCAGGTATGATGAAGCGACGGCGTTGTTGGCCGGGGATGCATTGCAGGCACAGGCGTTTGCCGTACTCGCCAGCACCCAGGCAGACATTCCCCCAGGCCGGCAGTTGGTGATGCTGCGTTTGCTGGCGCAAGCGGTCGGGTCCGGCGGTATGTGCGGCGGCCAGGCGATCGATCTCGCCAGCGTCGGCACGGTGCTGGGTATCGACGAACTCGAACGGATGCACCGGCTGAAGACGGGCGCGCTGCTGCATGCATCGGTGTTGCTCGGTGCTTGCTGCGGCAAACTTCCCGAACCCAGCGAGAAATTGGCACTTGAGCAGTATGCCGATGCAATCGGCCTGGCGTTTCAGGTCGTCGACGATGTGCTCGACGCCACGGCCGATTCGCGCACGCTCGGCAAAACCGCCGGCAAGGATGCGGCAGCCAACAAGCCAACCTATGTCGGTATTCTCGGTCTACAGCCCTCCAGAGAGCTGGCGGAAAAATTGCGTCAGGATGCGCATCGTGCGGTTGCGTCGTTCGGTGTGACAGCCACCATGCTCCGCCATCTGGCGGACCTGATCGTGCAACGGAAGGCTTAGTCATGGATTTATTGAAAAAAATCAATCAGCCGTCGGACCTGCGACGTCTCAGCCGAAGCCAACTCGATCCATTGGCCCGAGAACTGCGGGAGTTTGTCCTGGCCTCGGTTGCGCAGACTGGCGGCCACCTCTCGTCGAACCTCGGTACGGTGGAGTTGACGATTGCCCTGCATTACGTATTCAACACGCCGCAGGACCGGATCATCTGGGATGTCGGCCATCAAACCTACCCCCACAAGATCCTGACCGGACGGCGCAAGCGTATGGGAAGCTTGCGTCAGCTCAACGGTATCTCCGGTTTTCCACGGCGTGCGGAAAGTGAATACGATACCTTCGGCACGGCCCATTCCTCGACCTCGATCTCGGCGGCGCTCGGCATGGCACTGGCCGCGCGCGTCAAGGGCGAAAACAGGCATTCCATTGCCGTCATCGGCGACGGCGCAATGACGGCCGGCATGGCGTTCGAGGCCATGAACAATGCTGGGATTCACGAAGACATCAATTTGCTGGTGGTGCTGAACGACAACGACATGTCGATCTCGCCGCCGGTCGGCGCGCTCAACCGCTACCTGGCCCGGCTGATGTCCGGCCGCTTCTATGCTGCCGCCAAGAATGTCGGCAGGACGGTATTGCCGGGTCCGATGCTGGAACTGGCCAAGCGCATCGAGGAGCACGCCAAAGGCATGGTGGTGCCGGCCACCATGTTCGAAGAGTTCGGCTTCAATTACATCGGTCCCATCGACGGCCACGACCTGGATTCGCTGATCCCGACACTACAGAACCTCAAGCACCTGAAAGGCCCCCAGTTCCTGCATGTGGTGACCAAGAAAGGCCAGGGCTACAAGCTGGCCGAGGCGGACCCGGTGCTGTACCACGGGCCCGGCAAGTTCAATCCAGCCGAAGGCATCAAGCCCGGTGTTGCCGGCAAGCCAACCTATACGCAGATTTTTGGCGACTGGTTATGCGACATGGCCCATGCCGACAAGCGTCTGATCGGCATCACGCCAGCGATGTGCGGCGGCTCCGGCATGACCGGGTTCGAAGAGCGTTTTCCCGACCGTTACTTCGATGTCGGCATCGCCGAGCAACATGCGGTGACGTTTGCCGCCGGCCTTGCCTGCGAAGGCATGAAACCGGTGCTGGCGATTTACTCCACTTTTCTTCAACGCGGCTACGATCAGTTGATTCACGATGTCGCTCTGCAAAACCTGGATGTCACGTTTGCCCTGGACCGGGCTGGTCTGGTAGGTGCCGATGGGGCGACCCATGCCGGCAATTACGATATCGCTTTCCTGCGGTGCATACCGAACATGGTGGTCATGGCAGCGTCGGATGAAAACGAATGCCGGCAGATGCTGTCGACAGCCTATCGATACGAGGGCCCGGCATCGGTGCGATACCCGCGTGGCGCCGGTGTCGGCGCGGCAATCGAGCCGGGACTGGCAACGCTGCCGATGGGCACCGGCGAACGGCGGCGCGAAGGGCATTCGATCGCGATTCTGGCATTCGGCACGATGGTGGCCCCGGCGCTGGCAGCTGGCGAAATGCTGGACGCCACGGTTGCCAACATGCGCTTCATCAAGCCGATCGATCTGGCCCTGATCCGTGAGCTGGCTTCGACGCACGATGCGTTGGTAACGGTCGAGGAAGGTTGCATCATGGGCGGCGCCGGGGCAGCGGTGGCCGAGGCGCTGGCTGCAGAAGGCATCGTCAAGCCGCTACTGATGCTGGGCCTGCCTGACCGTTTTATCGATCATGGCGATGTCTCGCAACTGCTTTCGGCCTGCGGGCTGGATGGGCTTGGTATTGCTGCATCGGTGAGGCAGCGTTTCGGCAAGGGCGAGCCACGCCTCGTGGTGAATCGGTAAGCCTGCCAGGACCCCCTTGGCAAGGCTGCTCACAAGCTTATACTGGCGCACACGATAAAAAAGGGGGCGTCCATGTATCGCAACATCCTGGTGGCATACCACAGCAGCAGCAAGAGTCATTCTGCATTGCACGAATGTCAACGGTTGCTGCCGGCGCACGCCGATACGCTGGTCCATGTGCTGGTGGTCATCGATCCCCCGCCCACCCCGGTCGTGAGCGAACTTGGCACGTTCGTTGAAACGACTTACGAAGCCGATCTGCAGCTGGCCCGCGATCGAGCGCGAGAAGAGGCACTGCAGGCGTGTGCATTCCTGCAGGATCACGGCCTGAACACCGTATTGCAAGTGGACTGCGGCGATCCGGTGCAAGTGATTGCCGCTGCGGTGGAAGCCCTGGGGATCGACCTGGTGATCATCGGCCACTCCCGGCAGAAACCCTTCGCCTTACGCTGGTGGCGCGGTGCGACCGACGCCATTCTGGTGGAAAAGGTACGCTGCAGTGTATTGGTGGCGACAGATCCCGAACTAAAACACTAGCGCGCCCGGCCTTTTTGCCACAATACGTCGCTGCCACCACCGAAGCGATTCAGTACACGAGAAAGTACGAACATTAGATCCGACAGGCGATTCATGTATCGACGGGGGTTGTCATTGAGGGTCTCCACCTTGCCGAGGCTGACGAGGGTGCGTTCGGCGCGGCGGCACACGGTGCGGCAAACATGCGATTGCGAGGCAGCGCGGGAGCCAGCCGGCAAGATGAATTCTGCCAACGAAGGCAGGTCGGCATTGTAATGTTCCAGAAGCGAGTCGAGGCGCAAGACATGCTCGTCGGTAATCATCGTGTAGCCGGGAATGCACAGTTCGCCACCCATATCGAACAAGTCGTGCTGGATGGTGACCAATTCCTCGCGCAGGGCTTCGGGCATCGGCTCGCACAGCAAAAGGCCAACATGCGCATTTAACTCATCGACTTCGCCCATTGCGTGCACCCGTAGGCCATCCTTGTCGATACGACTGCCATCGCCCAGGCCGGTTGTTCCATTGTCACCGGTGCGGGTGGCGATTTTCGAGAGGCGATTGCCCATAATCTATCCGGTAGGCTGTAAAAGAGCGCCAAGGATACGCCAAAACATGATGCGGCAACGTGGTGCAGTGCGGCATGACTTGCATCGCAAGATTTTCCGTTAAGACAGTTTTTTCGCTACACTCGAACTTTTAAGCAACATCTTCGATGGGGCTCACAATGCAGGCAGTTGCCGAAATACCCGATACATCCACGTCGGCTTTCACGCCAGAACGACAGCGTCAGGTCGTGGTTGCCCTGCGCGCCCTGTTGCCGGCGCACTGCGTGCTGTTTGACGAGGAAGACACCCGCCCTTACGAGTGTGATGGATTGTCTGCCTACAGACAGCTGCCGATGGTCGTGGTGCTGCCGCAAAACGAAGCGCAGGTGGTCGCGGTACTTGACACCTGTCGCGCCCTTCAAGTGCGCATCGTGCCGCGTGGCGCGGGTACCGGGCTCTCGGGCGGTGCCATGCCGATTGCCGATGGGGTCGTGCTTTCCACCGCCAGGCTTTCTCGTATTGTTGCCATCGATGCGCACGCCCGTACGGCAGTCGTGCAGCCGGGCGTGCGCAATTTGGCAATATCCGAGGCGGCTGCGCCCCATGGTCTGTATTACGCGCCGGATCCTTCCTCACAGATCGCCTGCACCATTGGCGGCAACGTTGCGGAAAACTCCGGCGGCGTGCATTGCCTGAAATACGGTTTGACAATTCACAACGTGCTGCGGGTGCGCATGGTCACCATCGACGGTGAAATCGTCGAGCTGGGCGGCACGGCGCTGGATGCGCCGGGGCTGGACTTGCTGGCGGTATTCATCGGCTCCGAAGGCATGCTCGGCGTCGTTACCGAAGTGACTGTGCGTTTGATTCCCAAACCACCGCTGGCGCGGGTGATCATGGCGTCGTTCGACGATGTCGTAAAAGGCGGTAATGCCGTGGCCAGCGTGATCGCCGCCGGCATCATTCCGGCTGGTCTGGAGATGATGGACCGCACCTCGTCGCGCATGGTGGAGCCCTTCGTCAAGGCTGGATACGACACCGATGCGGCAGCCATCCTGCTCTGCGAATCCGATGGCATGCCCGAGGAAGTCGAGGAGGAAATCGGGCGCATGGCGGCGGTGCTGCAGGCCTCTGGTGCAACCGCGATTTCTGTATCGCAAAACGAACTGGAACGCCTGAAGTTCTGGTCCGGGCGCAAGAATGCATTTCCTGCGGCGGGACGCATATCGCCCGATTATTACTGCATGGATGGCACCATTCCGCGTAAAAACCTGGCGCAGGTATTGCTCGGCATCGAAGCCATGGAAACAAAATACGGTTTGCGTTGCGCCAACGTGTTTCACGCCGGCGATGGCAACCTGCATCCGCTGATCATGTTCGATGCCAACATCGAGGGTGAATTTCAACTGGCCGAACAGTTCGGTGCAGAAGTACTCGAACTATGCGTCGCCGTCGGTGGCACCATCACCGGTGAGCACGGTGTGGGAATTGAAAAGATCAACTCGATGTGCGTACAGTTTTCGGCCGCCGAGCTGGCGGTGTTCTTCGCCGTCAAACGCGCCTTCGATACAGCTTTTCTGCTCAATCCCGACAAAGCGATTCCTACCCTGCAGCGATGTGCGGAATACGGCAGGATGCATGTGCGTGGCGGGCGACTGAAATTTCCGGAACTGCCGCGTTTCTGAATTTATGCCGTCGATACTCGTTCATCGAGACTTATTCATCAAGACTCATTCATCAAGACTCATTCATCAAGACAGCCACCAGGATTGCCTGCACATGGAACACATGATCGCGATGTTCGCCGAGCAGATTGCCGTTGCGAGCGCCGACCGCACGGGGCTCTGCATCCGTGGCGGCGGCAGCAAGGATTGGTACGGGCAGGCGCCGCGTGGCGATCTGCTGACTACCCGCGAGCATACCGGCATCGTCGACTATGAGCCGACCGAACTGGTGATTACAGCCCGATGCGGCACGCCGCTGGGCGAGATCGAGGCCACGCTGGCGACGCATCGGCAGATGCTGGCTTTCGAGCCGCCGCATTTCGGCTCGCAAGCGACGATCGGCGGTGCAGTCGCTGCCGGGCTTTCCGGTCCGCGTCGGCAGGCCGTCGGGGCACTGCGTGATTTCGTACTGGGCGCGGTGATCATGGACGGCCAGGGGCAGGTGCTGCATTTTGGCGGCCAGGTGATGAAAAACGTTGCTGGCTATGATGTCTCACGGCTTCTGGCCGGCTCTCTCGGTACGTTGGGACTGCTGCTGGAAGTCTCGCTCAAGGTCTTGCCGAAACCGGTTGCCGAAGCCACCGTGCGCTTGCCGATGACGCAGGCCGAGGCGATTGTCCAGGTGAATACATGGGGTGGCCAGCCTTTGCCGGTTTCGGCGAGTCTGTGGCAGGACGATGTTCTGACGGTACGTCTGTCCGGTGCCCAGGCAGCAGTCGGTGCCGCGTGCTTGCTCATTGGCGGTGAGGAAGTGGACGGCGAACCATTCTGGCAAGGCGCGAGGGAGCAGACCCTGCCGTTTTTTTCCGGCATCGGCGGCAGTGACAGTGACGCACTCTGGCGGCTATCGGTGCCATCGACGACGCCGCCGCTTGATCTGCCGGGCCAGCAATTGATCGAATGGGGAGGCGCCCAGCGCTGGCTGCGCACGACGGCTTCGACGACCGCAGTAAGGGCAGCAGCGGCAGGCGCAGGCGGGCATGCCACCCTGTTCCGAGGTGGCGACAAGGCGCAGGGCGTGTTTCAGCCGCTGGCGCCGGCCGTTGGCCGCATTCATGATCGCCTGAAAACCGCGTTCGATCCGCAATCGATCTTCAATCCGGGGCGCATGTATTCCAACTTATGATTCCCGACCTATGACCCTGGAAAGCATTCATGCAAACCAATCTCGCCGATTTCATCAAGGACACACTGGAAGGCCAGGAGGCCGATGCCATCCTGCGCAAATGCGTGCATTGCGGGTTTTGCACTGCCACCTGTCCGACTTATCAACTACTTTGTGACGAACTCGATGGTCCGCGCGGGCGGATCTATCTGATCAAGCAGGTGTTGGAAGGCAAGCCGGCCACGGCGCAGACGCAACTGCACCTGGATCGTTGTCTGACCTGCCGCAACTGCGAAACCACTTGCCCTTCGGGTGTGCAATACGGTCGACTGGTCGATATCGGCCGCAAGGTGGTGGATGAGCAGGTACCGCGTGCCCCGATGCAGCGTTTGATACGGACGGCACTAAAAGAAGTCCTGCCACGCAAATGGCTTTTCAACCCACTGATGAAGGCTGGACAACTGGTGCGCCCGCTGTTGCCAGGCGGCCTGCGCAACAAGGTGCCGCCACGCCAGAAGGCGGGCGTCTGGCCGACTACGGTGCATGCACGCAAGATGCTGCTGCTCGACGGCTGCGTACAGCCGTCGATGGCGCCCAACATCAATGCCGCGACCGCACGGGTGCTCGACGCCCTCGGCGTGCAATTGATCGTTGCGCCACGTGCAGGCTGCTGCGGCGCCATTCGCCATCATCTCAACGATCACGATGCGGCGAAAAACGACATGCGCCGTAATATCGATGCCTGGTGGCCCGCAGTGGAAGCCGGTGCCGAAGCGATTGTCATGACCGCTTCGGGTTGCGGCGCCATGGTCAAGGAATATGGCCACCTGCTGGCGCACGACCCGGCCTATGCAGCCAAGGCTGAAAGGATTGCAGCATTGACCCGTGATCTGAGCGAGATCCTGCCGGATTTTCAGGAAGCGCTGGTGAAAAAGCTCAAGGGCAAGGTGGTTAGTCGGGTAGCCTACCATCCACCCTGTACGCTGCAACATGGTCAGCAGATTCGCGGCAAGGTCGAAGGCGTGCTGCGTGCCATCGGCGTCGAGGTGACGCTGTGTGCAGACAGCCATTTTTGTTGCGGCTCGGCAGGCACCTATTCCGTTCTGCAGCCTGCGCTGTCCTATCAGCTGCGCGACGACAAGTTGGGCCATCTTCTGGCCAGCCATCCGCAAGAAATCGTCTCGGCCAATATCGGTTGCCTGACCCATCTGCAATCCGGCACGACGACGCCGGTAAGGCACTGGATCGAACTAATCGATGCCGCGCTGATGCCATGAAAGCGCTATTGTTCCCATGATCCGCACTTTTGCCATATTGCTGGTGTTTCAGACCCTGGGCGAGGGCTTGGCCTATGCGTTGTCACTGCCGGTGCCCGGGCCGGTGATCGGCATGGTGCTGCTGTTTTTGTACCTGCTGGCAGACCCGCGCGCGGTAGCCAGGCTGGCGCCCGCCGGATTGGAATTGTTGCGACACTTGTCGCTGCTGTTCGTGCCGGCCGGCGTGGGCATCATGGTGCATGCACAACGCATTGGTGATGAATGGCTGCCGATTGCCATGGCATTGGTAGTGAGTACCGTCTTTTCGATTGCCGTAACAGCTTGGGTAGTGCGACGGCTTCAAAAGCCCGAGCGAGATCCAAGCGTCGTCCAATCATGACGCCGCAAATCAATGCGATCTGGGTCTATCTCGCGGCTTCTCCACTACTGGGACTAACAGCAACCCTGCTGGCTTATCATCTGGCCCATACACTGTACGCCCGCTTAGGCTTTCATCCACTGGCCAATCCGGTAGCGATATCGGTAGCGATACTGGTGCTGGTGTTGTGGACAACGAACACGCCTTACAAGATATATTTCGAAGGTGCCCAATTCGTGCATTTTCTACTGGGTCCGGCCACTGTCGCCCTGGCCATTCCGCTTTATCAACAAATAACGAAGCTGCGTCGCAATTGGCTTGCCTTTTTGATCGGGTCGCTGGCCGGCAGCACGGCTGCAGTGGTCACCGCGATGGGTGTGGGCAGCTTATTAGGTGCTTCGCCAGCGACAATCCTTTCACTCGCACCGAAGTCGGTGACTACGCCGATTGCCATGGGCATTTCGGAAAAAATTGGCGGCCTGCCATCTCTAACGGCAGTACTGGTGATCGCAACAGGCATCCTCGGTGCGATTCTCGCGCGCGGCATACTGAATTTGATGCGAGTTGAGGACGCAGGTATTCGCGGCTTCGCCTTGGGCACGACAGCGCATGGTATCGGCACGGCGCGCGCTTTTCAGGTCAGTCAGGAGGCAGGGGCGTTTGCCGGGCTGGCGATGGGCATATCCGGCTTGCTCACAGCGCTGCTGCTGCCAATGGTGTTAAATCTAATAGACTTCATTTAAATTTCTGCAATTCAACGAATCTCACGCTGCTTGAAACTTGCGGCGCTCATCGCTATTCTGCCTGAATGAAAACACGTTCGACTTCTTATGCAAGCCCAATGCAGGTCGCGCCGGAAGACGCTGCTGTGGCTAGTGAACCTCCCGCCGATGTGACGCCTCTCAAGGCCAAGCTCGACTATTTCAACCTAACAGAAATTCCGCCGCGGCCCGCAAAATCGCCTCGCGGTGCTGCTAGTGCTTCACAACGCACGACAACCGTGGCGGAAAATGTTTCTACCCCTTCTGCCTCGGGTAAAACGCAAAGCAAAGCGCAGGCAATTACACCTACTAGTTCCCTGAAATTTAAAATACAAGCCACAGAGAAGCGGTTATCGAAAGCGCGCAATGATAAATTATCGAGTGACGCAGACTTAGGGAAATTCGAACGCCGGATCCGGGTGATGCAACAAGCGATCTCTGCAATCCAGAGCATTCACACGGACAAGAAGCTAAACCATGTCGTGCCGGATGCCGTTACCAGCTTAGCCACGGCATTAGTCCGACAGTATCCGGCTGAGAATCATGCTTATTTAATGGTGGGAAACAGCCCTGCGCCCTTGTTGGCCGTCATGCAACAACAATGGTCGGAATCGACGTTGCATTTGCCGCTTGGAGGATTTGGCGGCCCAGTGTATTCGGATGCAGATGCAGCAGATAAATTGCAGATCGACTGCAAGGTGGGCGTCATTATCGATAAAGTATTGTCGCCATTGCAGAAAGTAGAGAAATCGGTGGTGCTGGTGGACTTTGCCATTTCCGGCGCTACGCTGGAATACATTTTTAAACAGGTCGAAACATGGCGTTCTACGCATTCAAAAGCAAATGAAACCAAAGTGTTCGCCTATGCAAATTCACGGCCACCTGTTTTGAAGAAAGATCCACAAGACCCTAAGCGAACGCTGCTATCTGGAACTTATGCTATGCCGGTTGGCGAAACCGAAGAAGTATTCATGGAGCTTGTTACCGGCAAACACATTAAAAATTTAGGTCTCAAAGCTGCGGAGTCGTATACGCTAGTGAGAATCAAGGGCCAGCCGCTCGGATTGGCGTATACAAAGCATCCTGCGAACTACAAATGGCTATGTAATGAAATCGAGCAGCAAAAAAATAATTCGGTTTCCCAAGTAAGATCGCCACCTATTCTCGAAGTGCCTGAGTGGAAATTGACGACTGTGGTAAATGGTGAGGAACCGTCTGACTAATTTTACGCAAATGTAATACCAACAATCATGGAGGCAAAAAACCGCAGACGACTGCGGTTTTTTTCAAGATGCCTGACCATAGGGCCAAGCGTCAGATTCAATTACTTCTTATCTTTTGCAATTTTGGCGTTGGCATCGACATGCGCTTCAGCAACATCCTTTTTAGCTGCAAGAATCTTCTTGTTCGCTTTTGCCTCGGCTTGCGCTTTTGTCTTCATGGCTTTTGCGTCAGCTTTGGTTTGTGTAACGGCAGCGTCTGCAACAGCTTTGTCGATCTTCTCGGTCGCCTTGATTTCGGCCTTTTCAACTTTCGCTACAGCTTTTACATCGCCCTTGGTTGCAGGTACGCTAACTGTTCCCGGCGTGGTCGTTGCAGCAGGTGCCTGGGTAGCAGGTGTCTGTGCAACGGCAATGCCAACGACGAGGGTGGTGGCGATCAATGCGGCAAGTTTTTTCATTTGTGAGCCTGGATAGTTGATGGGAAGAACGTAAATATTATTTCAGTTCCTGGTAGACAACGCGACAGGGCATCAATGCGTTGACCGGGTAAATTTGTCCATGGCAAAACACGGAATTTCAGACTTCGGATTCAGGCTGACTTCAGCAGCGCTTTGATGTCGTCCACCATATCTTCCGGCTTGGTGGTGGGTGCATAACGCTTCCACACGGTGCCGTCGGGCTTGACCAGGAATTTGGTGAAATTCCACTTGATCGCTTCGGTACCCATCACGCCGGGTGCGGCCTGCTTCAAGTGCTTGAACAGCGGGTCGGCATCGTCGCCGTTGACGTCGATCTTGTCGAACATCGGAAAACTCACGCCATAATTTTTTTCGCAAAACGCACCGATTTCATCGGCTGCGCCCGGCTCTTGGGCGCCGAACTGATTACATGGAAAGCCGAGCACGACCACGCCACGGTCCTTGAATTGCTGGTACACCGATTCCAGACCCTTGTATTGCGGCGTGAAGCCGCACTTGCTGGCGGTATTGACGATTAACAGTACCTTGCCGCGATAGTCGCTGAGATCGACGTTGCCGCCGCCGAGAGTTTTGTTTTGAAAATCGAATACGGTCGGCATGCGGCCAAGCTCCAGGAAAAAATTACATGATCGTCAGACAATACCGAGATGCTCGTTACCCTGATTATGATCACGGTTGTTGGCATCTTTGCTGCGCAGCTTGATCGTCAGGCGCAGGTCATTGATGGAGTCGGCATTGCGCAGGGCATCTTCGTACGAAATCTTATCCGCTTCGTACAGATCGAATAATGCCTGATCGAAGGTTTGCATGCCGAGTTCCCGCGATTTTTTCATGATTTCTTTAATCTCATGCACGTCACCTTTGAAGACCAGGTCTGAAATCAAGGGTGAGTTCAGCATTATTTCGACCGCCACGCATCGGCCCTTGGTGTCGCGCAAGGGTATCAATCGCTGTGAAACTATGGCCTTGAGATTCAGTGAAAGGTCCATCAGCAACTGCTGGCGCCGTTCTTCGGGGAAGAAATTGATGATCCGGTCGAGTGCCTGATTCGCACTGTTCGCATGCAGCGTCGCCAGGCACAGGTGCCCGGTTTCGGCAAAGGCAATGGCGTAATCCATGGTTTCCCGGTCGCGGATTTCACCAATCTGGATAACGTCCGGCGCCTGGCGCAGTGTATTACGCAACGCCGTGCCCCAGTCTTCTGTATCGACACCGATATCGCGCTGGGTGACGATGCAGTTGCGATGGGCGTGGATATATTCCACCGGGTCTTCCACAGTGATGATGTGTCCGAAGCTGTTTTCGTTACGAAAGCCGACCATCGCTGCAAGCGTGGTTGACTTGCCGGAACCGGTAGCGCCGACCATGATCACCAGGCCGCGCGTAGTCATCGCCACCTCACGCAGGATTTCGGGCACGCCCAATTCCTCGATTTTCGGAATCTTGGTGGCGATGGTGCGCAGCACCATGCCGACCTTGCCCTGCTGGACGAATGCCGACACCCGGAAGCGTCCGAGATCGCCGGGACTGATGGCGAAATTGCATTCTTTTTTGGCCTCGAATTCTGCCGATTGCTTGTCGTTCATGACGGCGCGTGTGAGTTCGAGCGTGTGCGCCGGCGACAGCGGCTGATTCGATACCGGCGTCACGCGACCATCGATCTTGAAAGCCGGTGGAAAATCGGTTGTGATGAATAGATCCGAACCGTTTTTGCTGACCATCAAGCGCAGCAGATCATGCATGAATTTTGTTGCTTGTTCACGTTCCATTGTTTGTCCTTGCCAGCATGAAGATCAAATCAACCAGGGAAATTGTCAGGTGTCTTGGCGGCTGATCGGGCCGCGCCCAGCGAAATCACGTTACGACGCACCAGGTCCGTCAGGTTGCTGTCCAGCGTCTGCATGCCCATGTTGCTGCCGGTCTGGATTGCGGAATACATCTGTGCGATCTTCGCCTCGCGGATGAGGTTGCGAATCGCCGGTGTGCCGATCATGATTTCATGCGCGGCGACACGGCCCGAGCCATCCTTGGTCTTGAGAAGCGTCTGAGAAATCACGGCTTGCAGCGACTCCGATAGCATCGCCCGCACCATCTCTTTTTCGTCGCCCGGGAACACGTCGACGATTCGGTCAATGGTCTTGGCGGCAGACGACGTATGTAAGGTGCCGAACACCAGATGGCCGGTCTCGGCAGCCGAGAGCGCCAGACGGATGGTTTCCAGGTCGCGCAATTCACCGACCAGAACGACGTCCGGATCTTCCCGCAATGCCGAACGCAGCGCCGCACTGAAAGAATGAGTGTGCGGGCCCACTTCGCGCTGGTTGATCAAGCATTTTTTCGATTCGTGGACAAATTCGATCGGATCTTCGATGGTCAGGATATGGCCATATTCGTTTTCATTGACATGGTTCACCATCGCCGCCAGCGTGGTCGACTTGCCAGAACCGGTGGGGCCAGTCACCAGAACCAAACCCCGGGGCTTCAATGAAAGTTCGGCGAATATTTTCGGTGTACGAAGATCTTCCAGACTCAGGATTTTCGATGGAATCGTCCGCAGCACTGCGGCAGCGCCACGATCCTGGTTGAAGGCATTGACGCGAAACCGCGCCAGCCCTGGAATCGCAAACGAAAAATCGACTTCAAGATGTTCTTCGTACGCCTTGCGCTGACCGTCGTTCATGATGTCATAGATCATGCCGTGCACATCCTTGTGCTCCAGTGGCGGCAGATTGATTCGTCGCACGTCGCCATGCACGCGTATCATCGGCGGCAAGCCAGACGACAGGTGCAAATCGGAGGCATTGTTCTTGACCGAAAACGACAGTAGTTCGGAAATGTCCATTTATAATCCTTGCGCTTGCGAATGAAGGGTTTATTTGCAAATTTGCAATTAGTTGGCGCACATTAACTCTTTTTCGATTATGTCCAGAATCTCCGATAACTTGCAAGACGTGCATGCGCGGATTGCTTCTGCAGCGGCCAAAGTGTCGCGCGATGCGCAGCAAATCGATCTGCTCGCCGTCAGCAAGACCTTCGATGCGGCAGCCGTGCTGGAAGCCGTCGCAGCCGGGCAACGCGATTTTGGTGAAAACTACGTGCAGGAAGCGATCGACAAGATCGAGCAGGTGCGGCGCCTGCAAGGCGATATCGACAAAAGTCGTAGCAACCCGCCAACCTTGCTGAGTTGGCATTTCATCGGCCCGATCCAGAGCAACAAGACGCGCCCGCTGGCCGAACATTTCGACTGGGTGCATTCGGTGGACCGTGAAAAGATCGCGATGCGTCTGGCAGAGCAGCGACCTGCATCGATGCCACCCCTAAACGTGTGCATCCAGGTCAACATCAGCGGCGAACAAAGCAAGAGCGGCGCCGCCCCGAAAGACGTTCCGGCCCTGGCGCGGGCGATTGCCGGTCTGCCCCGACTTCGCCTGCGTGGCCTGATGGCCATTCCCGAATCGGTGGCGGATCTGCAACAGCAGCGACTGCCGTTTCGGGCGCTGTATGCGCTTCAGGCCAGCTTGCAGGCCGATGGCATGCCGCTCGATACGTTATCGATCGGCATGTCCGGCGACCTGGAGGCGGCGATTTTTGAAGGCGCCACGATCGTGCGGGTCGGCTCTGCAATTTTTGGAAAACGCGACACATAGCACTACAGACAAGCACTACAGACAAGGAGCACTGACATGCAATCGACTGCCGGGTCTTCACTCGACATCACGTTTATCGGCGGTGGCAACATGGCGACCGCCCTGATCGGCGGGCTGGCCGGCAAGCTCACTGCGGCGGCCAATCTGCATGTGGTGGAAATCGACCAGCCGGCTCGGGAACGGCTGCATCTGCTGGGGGTGCAGACATCGGCGTCGATCCACGCCGATGTGGCGCACAGCGATGTGGTCGTACTGGCCGTGAAGCCGCAGCAGATGCGCGAGGTCGCTGCGCAACTCAAGCCTTATCTGAAATCGCAACTATTGCTCTCGATTGCCGCCGGTATCCGCGCAGTCGACCTCTCGCGCTGGCTGGGCGATTACGATGCAATCGTTCGCACCATGCCCAATACGCCCGCCCTGATTGGACGCGGCATTACCGGCATGACGGCGCTGGCCGGCGTCACCAGCGGCCAGCGCGAAAGCGCCGACGCCATCATGCGTGCGGTGGGGTCGACGGTATGGCTGGATAACGAGGCCTTGATCGACCCGGTGACCGCACTTTCCGGCAGCGGGCCGGCGTACGTGTTCTATTTCATCGAGGCGATGCAGCAGGCCGGGATGAAACTGGGGTTGAGCGCCGAGCAGGCGAATACGTTAGCCATTGCCACCTTTAAGGGCGCCTCGCAGCTGGCGGCGGATTCGGGAGAGCCCGTCTCGGTATTGCGCGAACGCGTCACCTCCAGGGGTGGCACTACGCATGCTGCCCTGACCAGCCTGCAGGACGATGGTGTTGCCGATGCCATCATGCGTGCCGTTGAAGCGGCCTGCTCGCGCAGTGTGGCGTTGGGCAAGGAATTCGGCGAGGGATAGCAGGGCCTAACGGAGGCATGGCGAGGGATAGCAGGCCGGGTGTTCTGGCCCTTGCTTGCGCTGTTAGTTCAGGGCAGTGTTATCGGTGGTTGGCGACGATCGCGCCGATCACCAATCCGATGCATACCCCAGCAGCCGCCGCACGCCAGGGATGCTGGCGGACGAAATCATCGGAGTGCCGGGCAACTTCCCGTGCCTGCGTCAGGATCGATTCCTCCACCGAAGTCAAGCCATGTCTGGCATCGCTGGTCGGTGTGCCGACGCGCAGCCCGAGGCATTCCCGTGCCGCCAGATATTCATTCCAGATCTGCTGCCCGGCATCTTTGAACAGCGTTTCTCCATCCTGCAGAATGCTCCGGAGGTCGCTTGCAAAATCGTGGCGGGTCACTGTTTTCCGAAGATTTTGGTTCATCGTCGATCCAATCGTATCTGGCTGTTGAAATAGGTTGAATTGCGTTAACGCAGGGCGAAATCGGCGGCAATGCCACTGAAAATTGCCGCGCCGAGCCAATTATTGTGACGGAATGCGGCAAAACAGGCTGCGGGTTGCCGCACACGAATCAAACGGTAATGATACGCGGCGCACCCGGCAGCAATGGCGACGCCTGTCAGAAACCAAGAGCGCAGGCCGGCTTGCCAGCCGACCCAGCCAATAATAGTCAGAGCCAGGACATAACAAACCATGATTGCGGCGACGTCGAACCTGCCGAAAGTGATGGCCGATGTGCGCATGCCGATTTTAAGGTCGTCTTCGCGGTCCACCATTGCGTATTCGGTGTCGTAGGCAATTGCCCAGAATACGTTTGCCAGCAATAGCCACCAGGCGATTGCTGGCACTGTACCGAAGGTGGCGGCAAAGACCATCGGTATGCCAAAGCCGAATGCAATGCCCAGATAAGCCTGCGGAATGGCAAAAAAACGCTTGAAATAGGGATAGCTCGCCGCAATCAGGACGGCAGCCACCGACAGGGCTTTGGTCAGTCCGTTCAATGGCAGTATCAGTAGAAATGAGAGCGCCGCCAAGCCTGCAGCGACAGCCACCGCTTCCCAGGGTGCGATCAAGCCCGCAGTCACGGGCCGTTGTGCCGTGCGCTTTACATGGCGATCGAAATCCTGATCTGCAAAATCGTTGATTGCGCAGCCCGCCGAGCGCATGAGCACCGTGCCGAGGGTGAAGATCGCCACCAGTGAAAGCGCCGGACGACCTTCTGTAGCAATCCACAGTGCCCAGAGCGTCGGCCATAGCAGCAGCAGAATGCCGATCGGCTTGTCGAGTCGAATCAGCTTTATATAGACGGCCAGCCGCCGCATCCAGGCAGGTCGGCTGGTGTCGGTTTGGCTCATTTAGTTGGCGTCGGCGATAGCATCATCGAGCATTGTCACGCCGACCAGGCCGCTGGTCAGCACCGCATCCCGTACCGATTCTATCGCTGCGCCACGGGTAAAACTTTTGCGCCAGGCCAGAACCACGCGCCGTTCCGGTGCCGGTGCTTCGAAGGGTACGTACCGCAGGATGCCGTCGCTGGCGTTCATGTCGGCCACGGATGCGCGCGGCAGCACCGTGATACCGATGCCGGATGCCACCATGTGGCGGATGGTCTCCAGGGACGAACCCTCGAATGTTCGGGAAATGCCGCTGCCGCCGTTGGAAAAACGGGCCATTTCCGGACATACTTCCAACACCTGATCGCGGAAGCAATGGCCGTTACCAAGCAGCAGCATGGTTTCCGATTTCAGGTCGCTCGACGAAATGCTGGTGCGCGAGGCCCAGGGGTGATGCCTGGGCAATGCCACCACAAATTGCTCGTCGTACAACGGCTGCACCAGCAGGCCATGTTCGGAAAACGGCTGGGCCACGATTGCGGCATCCAGCTCGCCCTGTCGTAGCATTTCCAGCAAACGCACAGTAAAATTTTCCTGAAGTATCAGGGGCATCTGCGGCACTTTTTCGATCATGTTGCGCACCAGTGGAGGTAGCAGGTACGGTGCCACGGTGTAGATGATGCCAAGTCTGAATGGGCCTGCCAGCGGGTCCTTGTTTTGCTTGGCGATTTCCTTGATCGAGGCGGTCTGTTCCAGCACCCGCTCGGCTTGGGCGATAATCTGTGCGCCCAATGGCGTCATCGAGATTTCCGTGCCGCCGCGCTCAAAGATTACGACGCCCAGCTCATCTTCCAGTTTTTTGATCGCCACCGACAGGGTCGGCTGCGCAACGAAACACGCCTCCGCGGCGTGGCCAAAATGTTTCTCGCGCGCTACAGCGACGATGTACTTCAATTCGGTAAGTGTCATGTTGATATGATCGCACAAGGCGTCGAAACAGTAAGCGCCCAGGCCCGACATCCTTTGTCTCAAATCCTTTGTCTCAATGATGTCGCGGCACCTGGCACCCGGCGCTTACACCTTCAGATATTCTTCCCTGGTGCCCAGCCACCGCGCCAGATGCGCCTCGACCGTAGCCGGCTCGGCGTAAAGCAGCGTTTGCGCCAGCGCACGCGCCTGCTCGACCAGCCATTGGTCGGTTTCGAGATCGGCAAAGCGCAGCAGCGCTTGCCCCGACTGGCGCGCGCCGAGAAATTCACCGGGACCGCGAATTTCGAGATCGCGCCGGGCAATCTCGAAGCCGTCCGTGGTTTCACGCATGGTAGCTAACCGCTGCTTTGCCACCAGACCAATCGGACTTTGATATAGCAGCAGGCAGACGCTGGCAGCAGCGCCGCGACCGACCCGCCCGCGCAGCTGATGCAATTGCGACAGCCCGAAGCGTTCCGCATGCTCGATCACCATGAGCGATGCATTTGGCACGTCGACGCCGACCTCGATGACGGTGGTCGCCACCAGCACATGAATTTCGCCGCGGGTGAAGGCATCCATGACCCCCTGCTTTTCAATGGTTTTCAGTCGGCCATGCACTAGGCCTACCTGCAGCTCAGGCAGAGCGTTCACCAGTGTTGCGTGGGTTTCGGTGGCGGTCTGCAACTGCAATACTTCGGATTCCTCGATCAGCGGGCATACCCAGTAAGCCTGTCGCCCCTCCAGTGCAGCGGCATGCACCCGTTCGATGACTTCATCGCGCCGCATCTGGTCGATGACTCTGGTGACGATCGGTGTACGCCCCGGTGGTAGTTCGTCGATGACCGATACTTCCAGGTCGGCGTAATACGTCATTGCCAGGGTGCGCGGGATCGGCGTGGCCGACATCATCAGCTGATGCGGCACCGTTATCGCACCATCGTCGGCCACGGCATCGGTCATGCCCTTGTTGCGCAGCGTCAGGCGCTGGCCGACGCCGAACCGGTGCTGCTCGTCGACGATCACCAGCCCGAGCCGGGCAAATTGCACCGCTTCCTGAATCAGGGCATGCGTGCCGATGACCAACTGCGCCTGCCCGGATTCGATCGCCGCCTGGGCTTCGGTTTTCTCTTTTTTCTTCAGGCTACCGGTCAGCCACACCACTGTCACGCCCAGTGGCGCCATCCAGCCGGCGATCTTGCGAAAATGCTGATCCGCCAGAATTTCGGTCGGTGCCATCAGCACCGCCTGGAAACCGCTGTCGATTGCCTGGGTTGCTGCCAGTGCAGCCACCACGGTTTTGCCGCTGCCGACGTCGCCCTGCAGCAGCCTTTGCATCGGGTAGGTTTGCGCCAGGTCGGCACGTATTTCCTCGAGCACGCGCCTTTGCGCGGCAGTCAGGCGAAAGGGCAGGGTAGCGAGAAATGCCTTCGACAGTCTGCCGAAGCTCGGCAGGGCCGCGGCGCCCTTGGCCCGGCGTGCCAGTTGCGCGCGCTTGAGCGATAGCTGCTGCGCCAGAAGCTCGTCGAATTTCATGCGTGTCCACGCCGGATGCGACCGCTCGATAAGTGCAGCTTCGTCGATATCCTGCGGTGGGTTGTGCAGCAACCGTACCGAAGCCTCGAACGGCTTGAGTTGCAATCGACTGCGAATATCCGGTGACAACGTGTCATGCCAGTCGACACGCTTCATCGCTTCGACAATTGCCCGTCTCAATACGGTTTGCGAAATGCCGTCGGTGGCCGGGTAGACCGGCGTCAGCACATTCGGTAGTGGCGCACCTTCGACCACGACCTTGTAAGCCGGGTGCACGATTTCAGCACCGAAAAACCCCTGTCGCACCTCGCCGCGGGCACGTATCCGCGTGCCTTCTGCAAACTGCCTGGTTTGACTGCCGTAAAAATTCAGGAAGCGCATTACTAGCGGACCGGAGTTGTCGACGATGGTCACCACCAATTGGCGGCGTGGTCGGAACTGCACTGTGCACTGTGTGACGATACCCTCGACCTGCGCCGGCCGGCCGAACATGAAGCCGGCCTCGGCGATAGGGACGATCTGGGTTTCGTCTTCGTAACGCAGTGGCAGGTGCAATACCAGGTCCATGTCCGAGCTCAGACCGAGGCGTTGCAGTTTCGCTGCCAGTTTTTCCGCGCCGGTGGCAGCAGCTAAGCCTGTGGTGGGACTTCTGCGTTTCGTGGACGCTACGCGTTTGGTTGCCGGCAGAGGAGAAACAGAAGGTGCCATAAGTGATTGCGGTCGTGTACTGCCTGATTCGGCAGTATGCAGCAAGGTAAAATAGGGCGCTATCGTCGAATGCGCAATCATAATGCCTCCTGCCCGTGCGCATGCAGGAAACCGCATGCTCTGCCGCGGGCCTTTCAGAAAAAACACCCGGATCACGCACCAGCCATGTACACGCTCGCCGATTTCAATTTCACATTGCCTCAGGAACTGATTGCACAATTGCCGCTGCCAGAACGCAGCGCATCACGACTGCTCGACGTCGATGGCGAGCATCGGGTCGACCGCGCATTCACCGACCTGGTCGATCTGCTTGAGCCAGGCGATCTGCTGGTGTTCAACGACACTCGGGTGCTGAAGGCGCGGTTTTTCGGTGTCAAGCGAAGTGGCGGCAAGGTCGAAGTGTTGATCGAACGTGTGCTCGATGAGCAGTCGGTACTGGCGCAGGTGCGGGCCTCGAAATCCCCGGCCGCTGGAATGTATCTGCGCCTGGCCGATGCATTCGATGTCGAAGTCGGGGAGCGTGCCGGTGAATTTTTTACGTTGAAATTTTCGGGCAATGTGTTTGCCTTGATCGAGCAGTACGGCCGCCTGCCGTTGCCGCCCTATATCGATCATGCCGCCGATGCCTTCGACGAAACACGGTATCAGACCGTTTATGCAAAAACCCTTGGTGCGGTCGCTGCGCCAACTGCCGGCTTGCATTTCGATGCAGCATTGCTGGCACGTCTGGAAGCAAAGGGCGTACGTTCTGCTTTCGTCACCCTGCACGTCGGCGCGGGCACATTTCAGCCAGTGCGCACGCACGACCTGAGCGCACACCAGATGCATAGCGAGTGGTACACCATACCCCAGGCTACCGTGGATGCGGTGCAGACGGCACAGGCAGGCGGGCATGCCGTCGTGGCGGTAGGGACAACCAGCCTGCGGGCGCTGGAGTCGGCATCGCAGGAAGGGTTTTTGCAAGCCGGTAGTGCCGAAACCCGGTTGTTCATTACGCCCGGTTATCGGTTTCAAACCGTCACAAGGTTGGTGACGAATTTTCATTTGCCGCAATCGACGCTGTTGATGCTGGTATCGGCCTTCGCCGGTTATGAGGCGATTCGTGCAGCGTACACACATGCGATCGCCGAACGGTATCGGTTCTTCAGTTATGGCGATGCGATGGTGCTGCGCTTGCAGCCGAGCGCGATGCCATCGCCTCACCTTTGACGCGGTCGATCATTCGAATGATTCGCCTCCGGAACAATTCGACTCTGCCCCTATTTTTATGCCTATTCTAATTTATGTTCATTACGATTGCCCTGCATGCTTGAATTTACGCTACTGAAAACCGATAGTGCTTCGGCTGCACGACGCGGTCGGCTGCGGGTGCGGCACGGCACCATCGAAACGCCGATCTTCATGCCTGTGGGTACGTATGGCACCGTCAAGGCAATGTCGCCGCTCGAATTGCGTGACATCGACGCCCAGATAATTCTCGGCAACACGTTTCACCTGTGGTTGCGTCCTGGCACCGATGTTTTGAATAAATTCGGTGGCTTGCACCGCTTCATGGGGTGGGATGGGCCGATCCTGACCGATTCCGGTGGTTTTCAGGTATTTTCACTCGGGGCGATGCGCAAGATTACGGAAGAGGGCGTGAAATTTTCGTCGCCGATCAATGGCGACAAGCTGTTTTTATCGCCTGAAATATCGATGCAGATCCAGCGTGCTCTGGATTCGGACATCGTCATGCAATTCGACGAATGTACGCCCTATGAAATCGATGGCCGGCCGGCCACGCGCGACGAGGCTGCACGATCGATGCAGATGTCGCTGCGCTGGGGACGCCGTTCACAGAACGAGTTTGTCGGTAGCGGCAATCCGAATGCGCTTTTCGGTATCGTCCAGGGGGGTATGTTCGAAGACCTGCGCGACGAGTCGCTGGCCGGCCTGGAGCAGATCGGTTTCGACGGCATTGCCATCGGCGGGCTGTCGGTCGGCGAGCCGAAGGAAGACATGCTGCGCGTGCTGGCGCATGTCGGGCCGCGGTTGCCGGCACATAAACCACATTATCTGATGGGAGTCGGCACGCCCGAAGACCTGGTGTCTGGCGTGACAAATGGCATCGATATGTTCGACTGCGTAATGCCCACAAGAAATGCACGCAATGGCTGGTTGTTTACCCGGTTCGGCGACCTGAAGCTGAAAAATGCTCGTTACAAAGACGACGTCGAGCCCCTGGATGCAAGCTGCGGCTGCTACGCATGCCGGAATTTTTCGCGCGCTTATCTGCACCATTTGCAGCGTGCCGGCGAGATTCTCGGTGCTCGCCTCAACACCATTCACAACCTCCATTACTACCTGCAACTGATGCGGGAAATGCGCGAGGCGCTCGACGCCGATGCCTTTCCGGCGTTCGTACGCCGGTTTCATGCAGATCGTGCCCAAGGAGTTTGAGTGTAGCGGATAGGCGCAGCGGAACCCCCCGATGCTAGAATGCCGGCTTATTTCACCACCCCACCGGAGCTTATCGTGTTCATTTCCAATGCTTACGCCCAAGCACCTGCCGGCGTCGCCGGGCTGAGTAGCAGCCTGACCAGCTTCCTGCCGATCGTACTGATGTTCATCGTGTTGTATTTTCTGATGATCCGGCCGCAAATGAAACGACAGAAAGAATTGAAATCAATGATGGAAGCCTTGGCAAAGGGCGATGAAGTCGTCACCGCCGGTGGCATTCTGGGTCGTATCACGAAATTGACAGATGCCTACGTCACCATCGAAATTGCCACAGGTACTGAAATTACAGTGCAGAAAGTCGCCGTCACGACGCTGCTGCCTCGCGGCACGATCAAAACTCTTTAACCACAAGCAGCCCAATGAATCGCTACCCGCTCTGGAAATACCTGTTGATCGCGATCGTGCTGCTGGCTGGCGCGCTCTACACAGTGCCGAACTTTTTCGGTGAATCGCCGGCATTGCAGATCACCAGTGGCAAGGCGACCGTTAAAGTCACGCCGGAAGTCGTCAATCAGGTTACGCAGGCGCTGATAAAAAGTGGCATGCAATCCGATGGCGTTTTCTTCGAAAATATCGGCACGCAGGGAGCGGTTCGGGTGCGTTTTACCGATGTGAATACGCAATTCAAGGCGAAATCGTTGCTTGAAAAGGAATTGAATGTCACCGACCCGACCGATCCGGTCTACCTGGTGGCGTTCAACCTGTTGCCCAACACCCCGCGCTGGCTGCAGGCGATTCGTGCATTTCCGATGAACAAGGGCCTCGATCTGCGGGGCGGTGTGCATTTTCTGATGCAGGTCGATACCCGCGCACTATTGAACAAACGCATGCAGGGGGTGCAATCTTCGGTGCGTACCTTGTTGCGCGATAAAAACGTGCGCCATGCCGGCATCAGCCGTAACGGTAACGCGGTGGAAATACTGTTTCGCGACGCTGCCACGCGAACGGCCGCACGCGGGGTGCTGGCTTTGCAATTGCCCGATATGGCTATAGCCGATGCCGCCGGCCCGGGCACCGACCTGAGGTTGGTCGCAACGCTGCGCCCGGAGGCCCTCAAGCAGACGCAGGAAGACGGCGTTCGGCAAAACATCACCACGCTTTCCAAGCGTATCAATGAACTCGGTGTGACCGAGCCGCTGATCCAGCGCCAGGGAGCGGATCGAATCGTCATCGAGATGCCCGGTGTGCAGGACGTTTCGCGCGCCAAGGACATCATCGGCAAGACGGCGACACTGGAAGTACGCATGGTCGACGAGTCGGTTTCTCGTGGCACGGAACTGACTGCCGCCATTCCGTTCGGTTCCGAGCTGTTCAAGCTTGGCCGTGGCGCTCCAGTGGTGCTGTACAAAGAGCCGGTGTTGACGGGCGATTACATCTCGGGCGCCACCGCCAGCTACGACCAGAACCAGCAACCATCGGTCAGTATCGACCTGTCCGGTGACGGCGGGCGCAAGATGCGCGACGCGACGCGCGCGCGTATTGGCAAGGGTATGGCTTTCGTGATGTTCGAAAAGAACAAGGGCGAAGTGCTGACGGTGGCAAACATCCGCGAAGAATTCGGTTCGCGCTTTCAGATCACCGGGATGGGTTCCGCCGAAGCATCCAACGACCTGGCCCTGCTCTTGCGTGCCGGCTCGCTCGCTGCACCGATGGAAATTATCGAGGAACGCACCATCGGCCCGCAGTTAGGCGCAGAAAACATTGCCAAGGGTTTCTACTCGACCTTGTACGGATTTCTGGCGATTGCCGTGTTCATGGTTATCTACTACCACTTGTTCGGCGTTTTCAGCGTGTTTTCTCTGGCAGTCAACCTGCTGTTGCTAGTCGCTGCGCTGTCGATGCTACAGGCAACCCTGACATTGCCGGGCATTGCGGCAATCGCCTTCACGCTCGGCATGGCGATCGACGCCAACGTGCTCATCAACGAACGTATTCGTGAAGAGTTACGAAATGGCGCTTCGCCACAGACGGCGATCGCTACCGGTTTCGACCGCGCCTGGGCGACGATTCTCGATTCGAACGTGACGACACTGATCGCTGGTCTGGCATTGCTGATCTTCGGCTCAGGCGCCATCCGCGGTTTTGCGGTGGTGCATTGTCTGGGTATTCTCACATCTATTTTTTCTTCGGTATTCGTTTCCCGCGGTATTGCCAATCTCTGGTACGGCCGCAAGAAAAAACTGACCAGCCTGTCGATTGGCCAGATATGGAAACCTGGCGTCTGATGGAAAACAATTGCCCGGATCACGGCCTCGGCCGGTCCGGCAGGAAAGGGTAGCAATGGAGTTATTCCGCATCAAAAAAGATATTCCCTTCATGCGCCACGCATTGGTTTTCAATGTGGTCTCGGCGCTGACATTCGTTGCGGCGGTGTTCTTCCTGTTTCACAAGGGTTTGCATCTGTCGATCGAATTTACGGGCGGAACCGTCATGGAGGTGGCTTATCCCAAAGGCGCCAACCTGGAAGAGATTCGCAAGACCGTCGTCGGCGTGGGCTTTACAGAGCCGCAGGTAACGAGCTTCGGCAATGCCCAGGACGTGATCATCCGGTTGCCGGTCAGGGCCGATGCCAGCACGGCGCAGATCAGTGAAACCGTGATCGGCGCACTGAAAAAGCAGGAGCCGACGGCGCAATTGCGGCGGGTCGAAATCGTTGGCGCCCAAGTGGGCGACGAACTGGCTCGCGATGGCTTGTCTGCTCTGGCAATGGTGGTGATTGGCATCATGATCTACCTGGCGTTTCGCTTCGAATGGAAATTCGCCGTGGCGGCAATCGTCGCCAACCTGCACGACGTGATCATCATCCTCGGTTTCTTCGCGTTCTTTCAGTGGGAATTTTCACTGACGGTGCTGGCGGCGATCCTGGCAGTGCTGGGATACTCGGTCAATGAATCGGTCGTGGTGTTCGACCGGGTAAGGGAAACATTTCGTGACCGGCGCTATGCCAAGCTGGACACGGCTGACGTGATGAACCACGCTATTACCAGCACGATTTCCCGTACGATCATTACACACGGTTCGACCGAGATCATGGTCATGTCCATGCTTTTATTCGGTGGTGAGACTTTGCACTACTTTGCCGTCGCCTTGACCATTGGTATTCTCTTCGGCATCTATTCGTCCGTGTTCGTTGCCGCAGCGGTGGCAATGTGGCTTGGGGCCAAACGGGAAGACCTGATTAAACCAGTCAAGGAGAAAGACCAGACTGATGGTGCAGTGGTTTAGTAACGTCAACCCAGAAAAAACGTCGGAGACCTGTTTTGTTCGGTGCCCCAGTTCCGATTCGGTGCAAAATGTCTGCTGATACGGCCCATCTGGCCCACTCCTCGACGAGCAATCCATGATGTATATCAAATAAGCCGGGATAAAAACGTTGATAATATGTTTTTCTAAACACAAAACCAGCCATTCGTACGATTATCCAATTCACTTGGCTAAGTTGAATTTAGCTAATTAAAAAATAGCTTTAAAGCAACTAGATATGGTGCCAGATTATGCGTCGAGTAAACATTGCACAGCCGCACGCGTTCTGTTCTGCTGCCTTGCCTTGCCTCCTGCATCCCTGAATGACAACGAAACGGCTAGCCAACAATCGTCTCCTGACAGTCTGGCCGAGCGCGAGGGCAACCAAGAGTGTGTGAATGTCCGGCAACAGCGACAACGCTTTTTTTCAAACGGTATTCCACTTCACGGCCTAAATGTTACTCAAGTCCCAGTTTTTCAAGATCTTAGGCACATAACTCTGTCTTTTGTCGGGGCAACCAATAGGGTGTGATACACGTTTCAGCGCGGGCAACTCCACCCCCTGTCGTCCTGTTTATGAATCTTTGAGAACAGCGCAAGCTATTGAAGTTTCGCATCATATGAGCCGCGGAGCACCCGCAATACAAATTCTTGGTCATGGTGGAAACCTGCTCCACATTGCTGCATTTTTCGGGCTACCTGTTCGAGATATTCGTGACTCGGTCGCAGCCGGCGATGACGTGAATGCTCGGGATGCCAGCGGATTGACGCCGGTCGAAGTGGCTCTGAAGTATGGACTGGATGCGCCAAGAATTATTAAAGAATTAAGAGCAGTGGGCGCAGACATGGCGTTGCCGGACCACGAGGGAAACACGCTACTTCACCGCCAAATAATCGCCCAGGATCTGGAAGGCATCACATTTTCGCTGCAAAATGGTGCTGAACCTAACGCATTCAACTTCATCATTCGGCCAGAGCTTGCGCGCTACTCGGAGATGCCGGAATCACTGGCAGTCAAAATGCTACGGCCACCAACGGTTTGGGGCGATACGGATCAGGCGGGACTTGACAGCTGAGCGACAAAATACAGGCAGCCAATGCCCGTGCTCAGGACGCCACGACGTGAAACCTGATCACAACTTCGTCGGCCACGACGCTAGTATCCTTCCACTCGCCGTCCCCGATATTGAACAGCGTGCGCCTGATCGGCAAAACGCCGTCGAACACCTGTCGACCTGCCTGCTGCTTCACGCTCAGGGGAAAGCTGACCTCGGCGGTCTTGCCCTTGAGGGTAAGCTTTCCAGACACCGTTAGCTTGCCGGCTCCGCTTGAGGCGATCGCACTCGACACGAATGTCGCTTTTGGAAATTGCGCAGCGTCGAACCATTCCTTCTTCAACACTTCTTTGTTGTAGTCCGGATCACCCAAGTCGAAGCTGGTGATGTCGATGTCGATGCTTGCCTTGGCCATGTTTGGCCGGGCGGTGTCGTAGTCGATCTGCGCGTTGATCTTCTTGAATTTTGCTTCGACCGGCACATTAAGCTGCTTGAACTGTACGCTGACCGTGCTTGCCGCAGGGTCGGTCTTGAGCGCGGCACCTGTTACACCGGGTAGCAACAGTCCGGCACTCAGCGCTCCCACGAAGGCAAGGCGAACAGGAAATGCATGTGCTGTAAATGACTGTTTCATTCGATTCCCTCAGGTTACCCGTCGCATCTCAAGCCAGGCATCATCCGCTTCAACACGTCATCGCGATCGATGAACTGGTGTTTCAGGGCAGCTGCAACATGAACGGCTACACCCGCAAGCAGGATCGTGTTGAGCCAATAATGCACCTGTTTCAAAACAAGCTTCCATTCCGGGTTCGGATCGATCACTGCTGGCAGCGCAAAGTGCCCTAAATAAACCACGGGCACCCCTGCTGCAAGGCTGTAAAGATAGCCCGACACCGGCACTGCAAAAATCAACGCATACAATGCGGCATGAACCGCGCTTGCGGTGGCGCGCTGCCACAGAGGCATTTCAGGCGGGTAGGGTGGTGCGGGGTGAAACAACCGCCATAGCAACCGCACACAAGCCAGCCCCAGAACGGTGATGCCGATCCACTTGTGCCAGGAAAAGTAACGCAGCTTGGTCGGCGTCAGCCCCGGTATCTCCACCATCGTCACACCTAAGGCAAAACCGGATACCACCAGCAAGGCGACGATCCAGTGAAGCGCAATGGCTAAAGCGTTATAGCGTTGCATCATGGTAACGGTATCGGCATTTCAAAACGACGTGCGACTGGCTCAGATGTCGCGGGCCAGCTCACTGGCATTTCCAAGATAATTTGCCGGCGTCAGCGCCATCAACTGTATTTTTGCCACATCCGGAATTGCCAAGGTGGCAATAAACGCTTGCAAAGTCTGTTGGGAAATCGCTTTGCCGCGTGTCAACTCTTTCAGTTGCTCGTAAGGATTTTCGATTCCATAACGCCGCATCACCGTTTGTACCGGCTCTGCCAGCACTTCCCAACTCTGATCCAGGTCCTGGGCCATACGCGCGGCATTGACCTCGAGCTTGGCCAGCCCGCGAAGGCAGCTGTCGTATGCCAGCAGCGTGTAGCCAAAACCGACTCCGATATTGCGCAATACCGTCGAATCGGTCAGATCGCGCTGCCAGCGTGACAGCGGCAGTTTCTCCGCCATGTGCTTCAGTACGGCATTCGCCATGCCGAGGTTACCTTCGGAATTCTCGAAATCGATCGGGTTGACCTTGTGCGGCATGGTCGACGAACCGATTTCGCCAGCCTTGGTCGATTGCTTGAAATACCCGAGCGAGACGTATCCCCAGATGTCACGGTTAAGGTCGATCAGGATGGTGTTGGTACGGGCAATTGCATCGAACAGTTCGGCCATGTAATCGTGCGGCTCGATCTGGATCGTGTAGGGATTGAATTGCAGCCCGAGCCGCTGCTCGATCACTTTTCGTGAAAATGCCTGCCAGTCGAAATGTGGATAAGCCGAATAATGAGCGTTGTAATTGCCGACGGCACCGTTCATCTTACCCAGTATTTCGACTGCGCCGATACGTTGCGCCGCGCGGCGCAAGCGGGCCACGACATTGGCGAGTTCCTTGCCCAACGTGGTCGGGCTGGCCGGTTGGCCGTGCGTGCGCGACATCATCGGCTGATCGGCGTTGGCATGGGCCAGCGTTGTCAAGGCGACGATGATCTTGTCCAGTGCAGGCTGCAGCACGGAATCGCGGGCAGTCTTCAGCATCATGCCGTGGGCAGTATTGTTGATGTCTTCCGACGTACAGGCGAAATGAATGAATTCGGAAGCGGCCAGCAGTTCAGGCACATCTTTCACCTGTTCCTTGAGCCAATATTCGACCGCCTTGACGTCGTGATTGGTCACGGCTTCGATGGCCTTGATGCGCTCGGCATCCGCCTCGTTGAAATTGGCGACCAGACGGTCGAGGAAAGCACTGGCACTGGCTGAAAACGGCGCGATCTCGTCGAATCCGGCGGCAGCCAGCGCCTGCAGCCAGGACACTTCAACTTTTACACGGTGATGCATGAATCCGGCCTCCGACAGGAGTGGACGTAGCTTGTCGGTTTTAGCTGCATAGCGGCCGTCGAGAGGCGATAGGGCGGAAAGCGTTGTGATCGGCATGATGGGAGCACTAGAATGACAAAGGGAGGGACGGCGGAGCTTGCCGAAGCAATGAAGGCGGCGTCGCGAAAGGCGCAATTCTATCATTTGCCACCGGTGCAAAACATCGTTACCACACGCGATGCAACAGCAGCACAACGCCTTCCGACGACCCCGAAAATACCGCCGCCGGTGGTATAATCCCGCATCTTTTCTTACCAAAGCTTCCATGAAACTCATCGGTTCTTATACCAGCCCGTATGTGCGCAAAGTACGCATTGTGATGGCGGAAAAAAAGCTCGATTATGATTTTGTTGTGGAAAATGTCTGGGCGCCCGACACCACGATTCTGCAGTCCAATCCGCTTGGACAGGTACCCTGCCTGCTGATGGAAGATGGCGGCGCGATGTTCGATTCACGGGTGATCGTGGAATATCTGGACACGCTTACGCCGGTATGCAAACTCATTCCGGTGCAAAGTCGCGAGCGTGCCGAAGTCAAGTGTTGGGAAGCTTTGGCTGACGGCGTGTCGGATGCCGGCATTCTGGTGCGTCTGGAAGGCAGCATGCGGCCGCAGGAGCATCGCAGCGCCAGCTGGACCGATCGGCAAATGGTGAAAGTGCATGCCGGGCTACAAGCGATGTCAAACGGCTTGAAGGAAACACCGTTTTGTGCCGGCAAGAATTACACCTTGTCGGACGTGGCAGTTGGCTGCACGCTCGGGTGGCTGACGCTACGGTTCCCGGAGATTTCCTGGCGGTCCGATTATCCCAACCTGGCTCGCCTGTTCGATAAATTGTCCGAGCGCCCTTCGTTCAGGGATACATTGCCGCAATAAATAATCTACTGGCCGGCGGTGCCGATGATGCCTCCGCCCAGACAAACCTCACCTTGATACAACACCGCAGACTGGCCCGGCGTCACCGCCCATTGTGGCACCAAGAACGACAGTGCGAATCGGTCGTCGTCGAGGCTGGTCTGTTTGCATTCGACATCCGCCTGCCGATACCTGGTCTTGGCAGAAAGTGATGTCGGCTCATCTCCAGGCGCATGTCCCGCGACCCAACTGATCTGGCCGGCAGTCAGCGTCTTCGACAATAACCACGGATGGTCATGGCCCTGCACGATGGTCAGCGTATTGGTCGCCACATCCTTGCGTGCAACATACCAGGGGCTGCTGTCGCCGTCGGCGTTGCGGTGGGTTTGCAGGCCACCGATGCCAATACCCTTGCGCTGGCCGAGCGTATAAAAGCTCAAGCCCACATGCTCGCCCACCACGGTACCGTCGGTCGTCTGCATCGGCCCGGGCGCGAAGGCCAGGTAACGGTTTAGAAATTCACGAAATGGGCGTTCGCCAATGAAGCAAATGCCGGTCGAATCCTTTTTTGCCGCATTGGGAAGCTCCAGCCGAGCAGCAATGGCGCGGATTTCCGTTTTGTGTAACGAGCCAAGAGGAAACAACGTTTTTGATAGCTGTGCCTGATTCAGCCGGTGCAGAAAATAGCTCTGATCTTTACTGGCGTCGATCGCTTTAAGCAGCTCGAAGCGCGGCGCGCCGTCGCTGCCAGATTCGTTCTCCGCCATTCGCACACGTGCATAATGGCCAGTGGCGATCCTGTCGGCACCCAGGCGCAATGCATGGTCGAGAAATGCCTTGAACTTGATTTCGGCGTTGCACAGCACATCCGGATTGGGCGTGCGCCCAGCCTGATATTCACGCAGGAATTCTGCAAATACCCGATCCTTGTACTCTGCAGCAAAATTCACCGCCTCGATGTCGATGCCCAGTATGTCGGCAACACTGACAGCATCGAGCCAGTCCTGGCGGGTCGAGCAATAGGTATCGTCGTCGTCATCCTCCCAGTTTTTCATGAAAAGACCGATCACCTCGTATCCCTGCTCCTTGAGCATCCAGGCGGCGACCGACGAGTCCACGCCGCCTGACATGCCCACGACCACGCGCGATCTAGTCATGATTGCGGCTGACGTTAGTGTTAAAAAAATGCAAGGTGGTAGGCATTTGAGTCGAGTTGCCTGACTAATTAAAATGAGGTCGCATTTTAACGCGTCGGCGTCGCTGGCCTGGGTGTGTGGGAGGATGCGGTCAAATTTGACGGAGAATTGGCGATTTTCCATCTATCGATTGGCGTTTTAATGAAAAAAAGGCAAAATCGGCGACGCGCAACGTTCAGCACATGAATCATCAACAAAATCATTTATAGAATCGGCTTGAAAATCGGCACAACCCAAGGCCGTTTTTACCAAAATAAAACAGATTTCCCTCTATTGTCTGGAGAAGCTCATGAGAATAGGCATACCCGCCGAGACGCGGCCGGGTGAAACCCGGGTCGCCGCAACCCCCGAAACAGTCAAGAAACTGGTGGCTGCGAAGCATCAGGTCATTGTCCAATCCGCAGCCGGCATCGCCGCCAGCATCACCGACGAGGCGTTTGTCGCTGCCGGTGCACAGATCGGCACCGCTGCCGATGCCCTGGGCAGCGACATGGTGCTCAAGGTGCGTGCGCCTAGCGCCGAGGAACGGTCTGTCATGCGCAGCGGCAGTGTTGTCATCGGCATGCTCAATCCTTTCGACGCCGACAACCTCGCTGCCATGGCGGCTCACGGGCTAACCGCATTCGCCCTGGAAGCAGCACCGCGCATCAGCCGCGCGCAATCCATGGACGTGCTCTCGTCGCAGGCTAATATTGCCGGTTACAAGGCCGTGTTGTTGGCTGCCAATACCTATGGCCGGTTCATGCCGATGCTCATGACGGCTGCTGGTACGGTCAAGGCGGCACGCATCCTGATCATGGGCGTGGGTGTGGCCGGTTTGCAGGCGATCGCCACTGCCAAGCGGCTAGGTGCCGTGATCGAAGCTTCGGACGTGCGCCCGCCGGTAAAAGAGCAGGTCGAATCGCTCGGGGCGAAGTTTCTCGATGTACCGTTTATCACCGATGAAGAAAAGGAAATCGCCCAAGGCTCAGGTGGTTATGCACGTGCCATGCCTGCGGACTGGATGCGACGCCAGGCGGAACTGGTGCACGAACGAGCCAAGCTGGCCGACATCATCATCACCACCGCCCTGATTCCAGGTCGTGCAGCACCGATTCTCATCAGCGAGGAGACAGTGAAAGCCATGAAGCCCGGTTCGGTAATCGTCGACATGGCGGTTGAGCAGGGCGGCAACTGTCCGCTATCCGAATTGAACCGTACCGTCACCAAATATGGCGTGCACATCATCGGCGAACCGAACCTTGCGGCGCTGGTGCCGGCAGATGCATCGGCTTTGTATGCGCGCAACGTGCTCGATTTTCTGAAGCTGATCGTCGATGCCGAAGGCGCACTGGCGATCAATCGCGAAGACGAGATCGTCGCCGCCACGCTGTTGTGCAGCGCTGGCACTGTGCTGCGCAAATAAGGTTTGTTTTAGGATCTGTGTTGAGAGCCGTGTCGAGGGCCGTGTTAAAACCGGTGTCAAGGCCTGTAGTACAGGTGAACCAAGTATTCAGTCAAAGAGGCCATCATGGAAGTTAGTCACACCATCACCAACCTGATCATTTTCGTGCTTGCGATCTATGTCGGTTATCACGTCGTCTGGACCGTTACCCCAGCATTGCACACGCCGCTCATGGCTGTCACGAATGCGATTTCAGCCATCATCATTGTCGGCGCCATGCTGGCTGCCGGCCTGACCGAAGGCACCATTGGCCAGGTCGCCGGCACGCTTGCCGTGGCGCTGGCGGCGGTCAATGTTTTTGGCGGTTTTCTGGTCACACAACGCATGCTTGAAATGTTCAGGAAAAAAGAGCCGAAAGTACCTGCTGCATCCAAGGCAATCGAAGGAGCGAAGCCATGAACATGGATTTCGTGAGCATGAACCTGGTGACGATGTTCTACCTGATCGCCTCGGTGTGTTTCATCCAGGCCCTCAAGGGGCTGTCGCATCCTTCCGGTGCGCGGCGCGGCAACACCTTCGGCATGAGTGGCATGGCGATCGCGGCCGTGACGACAATCGTATTGATTGTCAAGCTCAAGGCCGAGAGCGCTAGTGGCGGCCTCGGTTTCGGCCTGGTGCTGTTGGGGCTGGTGGTTGGCGGCGGGATCGGTGCCTATCTGGCAAAAAGCGTGGAAATGACCAAGATGCCGGAACTGGTCGCAGCCATGCATTCACTCATCGGCCTGGCGGCAGTCTGTATTGCCGTGGCCGTAGTATCGGAGCCGTATCCGTTCAATATCGTCGATTCTGCCAATGCCGCTATTCCATTCGGTAACCGTATCGAACTGTTCATCGGCACGTTCGTCGGCGCCATCACCTTCTCCGGGTCGGTGATTGCGTTCGGCAAGCTCTCGGGCAAGTACAAATTCCGGTTGTTTCAGGGTGCGCCGGTCAGTTTCAAGGGTCAGCACTTCCTGAATCTGGTGCTGGCAATCGCCATGCTCGGGTTGGGGTTGATTTTCTGCCTGGCACCTGGCGCCGAGCCGGCCTGGTTGCCGTTCATCCTGATGACGATCATCGCCTTCATTCTCGGTGTACTGATCATCATCCCTATCGGCGGCGCCGACATGCCGGTGGTGGTATCGATGCTCAACAGCTATTCCGGCTGGGCGGCTGCCGGTATCGGTTTTTCACTGAACAACTCGATGCTGATCATCGCCGGCTCGCTGGTCGGATCTTCTGGGGCGATTTTGTCCTACATCATGTGCAAGGCGATGAACCGCTCGTTCTTCAATGTGATTCTCGGTGGTTTCGGCGGTGACGCTACAACCGCTGCCGTTGGTGCGCAGGCGGCGCGGCCGGTGAAATCCGGCTCTGCTGATGATGCCGCTTTCCTGATGAGCAATGCTGAAACCGTGATCATCGTGCCAGGCTACGGCCTGGCCGTGGCGCGTGCCCAGCATGCGTTGAAAGAGTTGACAGAAAAACTGACGCACAAGGGTGTGACGGTGAAATATGCGATCCATCCGGTCGCAGGGCGCATGCCGGGCCACATGAACGTGCTGCTGGCCGAAGCCGAAGTGCCGTACGACCAGGTGTTCGAGATGGAAGACATCAATGGCGAATTCGCGCAAGCCGACGTCGTGCTGGTGCTGGGGGCAAACGACGTCGTCAATCCTGCCGCCAAAGATCCGAAATCGGCGATAGCCGGCATGCCGATCCTGGAGGCTTACAAGGCCAAGACCGTGATCGTCAACAAGCGCTCCATGGCTGCCGGCTACGCCGGGCTGGACAACGAGTTGTTCTACATGGACAAGACGATGATGGTTTTTGGTGATGCCAAGAAAGTCATCGAGGACATGGTCAAGGCGGTGGATTAAGCGGCAGAATTCCAGGAAGGGCAGCCGGGCGAGATTTTTTTTACGCCATCAGCGGCTGCCAAACATCATCTGCTGCGCCAGCAATTGTCTGGCCGGCGCAATGCCATCGATCATACCCAGCGACAAGCCCAGCAACGATTGCGACAGAAAATGCGTGATCGACGAGCGCGCGGTGTCACCAAGGCCGTCGACAAAGATTCTAGCCATGACGTCGGTCAACTGGATCGTCATGGTGCGGTCACGCTGCCGCTCTGCCAGAAAGCGCGCCAGCATCGCCGGCGTCGTCTCCCGCGCCAACAGGCCAGCGAGCACCGTGGCATCCCGTAGCCCGAGATTGAGACCCTGCCCGGCAACCGGGTGCAGCGTCTGGGCAGCATTGCCGATTGCTACACTGCGCGCAGTGTCGGGCGCACCGGCATTCAGGCCTAATGGATAGATGGCGCGCGGTGTCGCGTGCAGGAAGCGGCCGAGGCGGCCACCGAATGCCTCTTGCAGCGCTGCCAAAAAATCATCGTCCGGCAGCGCTACCAGCCGTTGCGCAGTGGCTGCACGCATGCACCAGACCAAGGCGTAGTGCGTGCCCGGCGTCGCAGTACCGTTGGCAGCAGCCTTTCCCAGACCGCGGGAGCTGTCTTCCTGCGGCAACAGTGCCAGCGGCCCTTCGTCGGTAAACCGTTCGAAGGCGCGTTGCAGGAGCGGCGCGCTGACGGCAACCTGCGCCACCAGTGCGGTCTGCCGATAATCGCGGGTGCGGGCTCTGGTGGTCTGCTCGGCAAATTGGCCGCCTTCTGCCTGTACGACCAGTTTTGCAGTGATCGACTGTTCGGCTGCCAGCAGTATCCGGATTTCTTGATCGTCCTCCACCAGCGCTGCCATTTTTTTCGGCCGTATCATTCGGATGCCTTGTGCGGTGCAGGTCTGTGCAAGCGCTTCAACCAGGGCGCTGTAACGCGTGACATAGCCTAGCGCCGGCAAATCGTAATCACGGCAACGTATTAGCGTGCGGCCGAAATGCCCGCGCCGCGAGACATGTATTTCCTCGATCGTGCTGGCAACGACCGGCCAGACACCGATCTTCTGCAGTATCTGGCTACTGCCATAAGACAGGGCAATGGAGCGGGGGTCATGCTGGCGTTGACCGGATTGCTCCGGTGGATGAGCCTCGAGCAGCACCAGCCGGTCCGGAGAAACACCTTGCTGTACAAGAAGCGCCGCCAGTGCAAGGCCTACGGGTCCGGCGCCAGAAATGGCGATGTCGAAGTGGGAAGCAGTGCTGGGCATGAATTGTTTTGTGGTTACTGCGTCTTGGCTGGATTACGGACCAGGCATTCCTCTTCCTGGCGCGATTTGGTAAGGTCGACGAAAGCCGGCATGGCATGCGTTGATTTCAACTGCCAGATTCATCACGTCTACCCCTTGCAGATCCTTTCGATTTCCGTCACGGTTTTCGGTGCCGCAGCACTGAGCACTTCGCAGCCGGTTTCGGTGATTGCCACATCGTCTTCAATGCGGATACCGATGTTCCAGAATTGTTGCGGCACCCCCTCGGCCGGGCGCACGTATAACCCCGGTTCCACGGTCAGCACCATGCCAGGCTGCAGTAATCGGGAGGGAGGGGGG